>LSQX01132893.1_pt3 | contig 224721 bp, 193 predicted proteins | sample 654561 | NCBI WGS metagenome assembly LSQX01 (sample SAMN04489861, study PRJNA283612) | anaerobic digester metagenome | isolation source: 4 biogas reactors fed with cattle manure at either 37C or 55C with and... | place: Denmark: Kongens Lyngby | collected 2014 | reverse complement strand
GAATTATTATTTGTTTAGTATTTAACGCCTATGGTAAATTACTGGGAGGTAAATTTTGAGTAATATAGAGAAATTTAATGAATCTTTAGAAGATATAAATAAGCAAAAGACTATAATGAACAGGATAAAACACAATAATGAAATGGAATTAGAGCGTAGCGGTAAGGATAAGTTTGCCATGATAGTTACTTACGGATGTCAGCAAAATGAAAATGATTCCGAGCGTTTAAGGGGCATGTTGAAAACTATGGGCTATAGTTTTACTGAGGATGCAGAAAGTACCGATATAATCTTATATAATACATGTTGTGTCAGAGAAAATGCAGAACTTAAGGTTTATGGTAATATAGGTGCTTTAAAGCATTTGAAGAAGAGAAAACCACACATACTTATAGGCATTTGTGGATGTATGATGCAGCAGGAGCATGTAGTAACGGAGATTAAAAAAAAATATAAACACGTTGACATGATATTTGGGACCCATAGTCTTTATAAATTTCCTGAAATACTTGAAAAAGCACTTAATGAAACATATACGATTATCGATGTACTTGATACAGACGGTTATATAGTTGAAGATATGCCCATACAGAGGGTAGACAATATAAAGGCGTGGATTTCCATTATGTACGGGTGTAATAACTTTTGCTCATATTGTATAGTGCCTTATGTGAGGGGAAGGGAGCGCAGCAGAAAAGCTGATAATGTTATAGAAGAGACGAGTAAATTAGTAAATGAGGGATATAAAGAAATAACGTTACTAGGGCAAAATGTTAATTCTTATGGGAAAGATTTGGAAAACCCCATGGATTTTGCCGACCTTCTTAAGATGGTTAATGGTATTGACGGAATCGAAAGAATAAGGTTTATGACATCACATCCGAAAGATATTAGCGATAAGCTCATTCAAGTTATGAAAGAAGGAAAAAGTATTTGTGAGTATTTACATTTGCCTTTTCAGGCGGGAAGTAATAAGATTTTGAAATTGATGAATAGAAAATATACTAGGGAAAAGTATTTAGATATAATTAAAAAGGTTAAGGCCTCTATTCCTGATATCGCTCTTTCAAGTGATATAATTGTGGGTTTTCCGGGTGAAACCATGGAGGATTTTGAAGAGACTTTGGATATTGTAAGAAAGGTACGTTTCGATTCCTTATTTACTTTTATTTATTCACCTAGAAAAGGTACCCCTGCCGAAAAAATGCAAGAGGTACTTACTCCACAAGAGAAACAAGCTAACTTTAATAGGCTTGTCAAGTTACAAAACAAGATTTCTTTAGAAAAGAATAACGAATATTTAGGAAAAAAGGTTGAAGTATTAGTAGAAGGCACAAGTAAGAATAACCTTGATATTTTAACAGGAAGAACGCGAACAGGAAAAATAGTAAACTTTAAAGGGGATAACAAAACAATAGGTAATCTTATAGATATAACTATTACTAAAGTAAAAACCTGGTCGTTGGAAGGAGAGGTATAATGACTGGATTGACACCGATGATGCAGCAATATATGAGCATTAAGGACAAACATAAAGATTGCATTTTATTTTTCAGACTCGGTGATTTCTATGAAATGTTTTTTGATGATGCAATTAAGGCGTCAAAGGAGCTTGAAATCGCACTAACCGGAAGAGATTGCGGTCTTGAGGAAAGGGCACCTATGTGTGGAGTTCCTTTTCATTCCGCTGATTCATATATTGCCCGTTTGGTTGAAAAAGGGTATAAGGTGGCTATTTGTGAGCAGACTGAAGATGCGGATCAAGCAAAAGGTTTGGTTAACAGGGATGTTATACGAATTATCACTCCGGGTACTGTTACAGATGATAATATGCTTGATGAAAAGAAAAATAATTTTTTAATGTGCATTTATAAAAAAGATAAGGGTATCGGGTTGGCGGTAGTTGATGTTTCAACCGGTGAGTTATATGTAACTCAATTTGAAGGCGATGATCTAAAGTCAAAGGTTATAAATGAATTAGCAAGGTACTCACCAACAGAAATAATTGCAAATAACGAATTAATTAATGATGAATCTTTTGTCACAAAAATAAAGGAAAGGTTTAATTGTTATTTAGAGTGCTTTTATGATTATGGTTTTGAGGAGCAAAACGCTAAAGATAAGATTTTGCATCATTTTGAAATACCTACTATTGACAGTACCGGTTTAAAGGATAAGGGCTTTGCAATATCAGCAGTCGGGGGATTACTTGAATATCTTGAGCAAACTCAAAAAAATGCAATGTCACATATTAATGCTATAGATTACTATTCAAATGATGAATATATGGACTTGGATATGGCGACCAGGAGGAATTTGGAGCTTACTGAAACATTAAGGGATAAAAGTAAAAAAGGCTCTTTATTATGGGTGCTTGATAAAACTCTAACTTCAATGGGAGGAAGACTTCTCAGAAAGTGGATTGAACAGCCTTTAACTAATTGTATTCATATTAACCAACGATTACATTGTGTTGAGGAATTAGTAAAAAGAATGCCTGAGCGCACAGAGCTACGTGAATCTTTAAAAAATATTTACGATATTGAAAGATTGGCAGGAAAAATATCTTATGGTTCAGCAAACCCAAAAGATTTAATTGCACTAAAAAATTCATTAGGTTATTTACCTGATATTAAAATAAGGCTAAAGTGTTTTTCATCTCAACTGCTTAAAGAATTATATAATAAGCTTGATGTTTTAGATGATATTTTTTCATTAATTGAAAAGTCCATTATAGATGATCCACCCTTTTCAGTAAAGGAAGGGGGTATAATTAAAAGTGGTTATAATGAAGAGGTGGATATTTTAAGGTCTGCATCCACAGAGGGGAAAAGATGGATTGCGGAACTTGAGGAAAAAGAAAGAGATAGTACGGGTATCAGAAAGTTAAAAGTAGGATATAACAGGGTCTTTGGATATTTTATTGAAGTTACCAGATCGAATCTTGAAAATGTGCCGGATACTTATATAAGAAAACAGACACTATCGAATTGTGAGAGATATATAACTCCTGAATTGAAAGAAATAGAAAACAAGATACTTGGAGCGGAAGAAAAGATTGTAAAGATTGAATATAACATTTTCGTAAAAATAAGAGAAGAAATTGCATCTCATCTTAACAGAATGCAAGACACAGCTAAAAAAATATCAATACTTGATGTTTTATCTTCCTTTGCAGAGGTTGCACAAAGGAACAATTATTGTATGCCTGATGTTAATCTTACAGATACAATACTAATTAAAGATGGCAGGCATCCGGTGGTTGAAAAAATGCTTGATGACAATATGTTTGTACCAAATGAAGCACATTTAGATAATAACACTAACAGATTATCAATAATTACGGGCCCAAACATGGCAGGAAAATCTACATATATGAGACAGGTGGCATTAATAGTTTTAATGGCGCAGATAGGAAGTTTTGTCCCCGCACATTCTGCAAAAATAGGAATAGTCGATAAGATATTTACGCGTGTGGGAGCATCTGATGATTTGGCGTCCGGTCAAAGTACTTTTATGGTTGAGATGAACGAAGTTGCCAATATAGTACATAATGCTACATCAAAAAGCCTATTAATACTTGACGAGATAGGAAGAGGAACAAGCACGTATGATGGTTTAAGTATTGCCTGGTCTGTAATCGAGTATATTGCAGATATTAAAAAGCTGGGAGCCAAAACCTTGTTTGCTACTCATTATCACGAACTCACAGACCTTGAAGATAAAATATCAGGTATTAAAAACTATTGTATTGCAGTTAAGAAGAGAGGAGACGATATTACTTTTCTTCGAAAAATCATAAGAGGCGGTGCAGATGATAGTTATGGGATTGAGGTTGCAAAGCTTGCCGGTATTCCCGATGATATAATAAAACGTGCAAAACAGATACTTAAGATATTGGAAACATCTGATATCAACAAAAGTTCATCTGTTAAGGTAAAAAAGAGTCTCAATAAGGAGATAAAAAATGATAGAGTTCAAGAAAATCAGTTAGGGATGTTTGGAGTTGCTAACAATGAAATTATTGAGAGGCTTAAAAAGGTTGACGTAAATGTTATTACTCCTATTGAAGCAATGAATATATTATACGAGCTTCGCAAAAAAGTAATGTGAGTGTATTGAAAGGTGATTTATATGGTTAATAGAGTAAAAGTACTTGAACCAAAAATATCGAATATGATTGCAGCAGGGGAAGTTGTAGAAAGACCTGCCTCTGTTATAAAAGAGCTTATAGAAAACTCTATTGATGCAGGGGCTACAAATATTAACATTGAGATTAAAAAGGGTGGTATTTCGTATATTAGGGTAACCGATAACGGAATCGGTATTGACAAGGAAGATGCAAAACTTGCTTTTATGCGCCATGCAACCAGTAAAATTAGTACTGAAAAAGACCTTAACAGTATTAGCACATTGGGATTTAGGGGTGAGGCACTTGCCAGCATTGCTGCGGTATCTCACGTTGAGCTTATTACAAAAACAAATTACTCCGAAGAAGGAGTTCATATAATAGTAAAGGGCGGTAAGGTTGTCAGTGAAAATGATATTGGGTGCCCTCAGGGAACAACTTTAGTGGTTAAAAATCTTTTTTATAATACACCTGCAAGAATGAAGTTTTTAAAAAAGGATTCCACCGAAGCCGGATATGTGGGAGATGTTGTTTTACATATGGTCCTCAGTCATCCTGAAATATCTTTCAGGTATATTAATAATGGCAAAGAATCTATTTACACATCAGGGGATGGGGATTTGCTAAATTGCATTTATACTCTTTACGGTAGGGAGTATTCAAAAGCAATGATTACTGTTAACCACAGTGAAAACGGTATTATAGTGGAGGGTGCTGTAGGCAAGCCGAGTATATCGCGACCAAACAGAACTATGCAAAACTTTTTTGTTAACGGCCGCTATGTAAAAAGCAAGCTATTAACTGTAGGACTTGAAGAAGCATATAAGAATCTTTTAACAATAAATAAGTTTCCGGCAGCTGTTATTAACATAAAAATAAATCCGCAGCTTATGGATATAAATATTCATCCTGCAAAGTTGGAAGTTAAGTTTTCTGATGACAAAAGTGTATATGAAGTGCTTTATTGGGCTGTTAAAAATGCTCTTTATTCAGAAACACATATCCCTGAGATAATAGTAAGGGATACAAAAAAGAATGAAGAAGATGAAATAGATATTAGAATACCTTTAGAAAAATATAATAGAAAACAAAACACAGACCCTGAGAACAAAATAGAAACAAATATAAATCAACAGTCTTTTGTAAAAGAGGAAAATGGTAATGAGGCTATAATTGATGATTTTAAGATAATTGGTCAAGTGTTTGGTACATATATAGTTATTGAAAAGAATGAGGAGTTATTACTAATAGACCAACATGCAGCCCATGAACGCTTTAACTATGAAGAATTGCTCGAGAAATATAAGAACAGGGATGTTTATTCTCAAGTGCTTATTTCTCCGGTTGTGGTAGAATTGTCAAGGGAAGAAGCGGTAATAACTTTTGAAAACATTGATTTTTTAAAAACCATAGGATTTGAGGTCGAGGATTTTGGGAATAACTCTGTGCTGATTAGACAAGCCCCCTTTAATTCGGAGAACAAAGAATTGAAGGCACTCTTTTTGGAAATAATAGAGTTACTAAGTGGGCAAAAAGAAAGCAAAATATCAGAAATTGAGTATAAAGCCTTATACAGTATAGCATGTAAAGCTTCGATAAGGGCAAATAGTGTAATGCACACCCTTGAAATGAAAGAGTTAGTTCGTAAGCTCTTGTCCATGGACAATATAAACACTTGCCCCCACGGAAGACCTATAACGATATCCTTAACCAAAAGGCAGATAGAAAAAGAATTTAAAAGGATTGTATGATAATATGACTACTGGAAATAATAAACCTTTAATTGTAATAGTCGGACCTACGGCATCCGGCAAAACAGATCTTTCGATAGAATTGGCACTTAGAATTAACGGTGAGATAGTATCCGCTGATTCTATGCAAGTATATAAGCATATGGATATTGGTACCAACAAAAATAGAGACTTAGAAACAAAACAGCACTTAATTGATCTTATTGAACCAGATCAAGATTTTACGGTTGTAGACTATAAACGTTGTTCAAATATAGTTTTAAATGATTTAAAAAAAATCAATATAACACCTATAATTACAGGTGGCACGGGCTTTTATATGGATACTTATTTATATGATCAAGAATATGGTGCTACAACAATAAATCAAGAAGAAATTAAAAAATCTATTGAATACGATTTAAAAACCAAAGGAGCAATTTATTTATATGATGAACTCAAAAAGTTTGATCCAATTACAGCCAAAAAAACACATCCTAACAATATTAGAAGAGTTATTAGATATTTAACAATAGTAAAAAGTGGCAAAAAGCCTTCCACACTTTCAAAAACATTTAAATTGAAAAAGGAAAATTATTTATTTTTTATATTAACATCTTCAATTAATTTGATTAACGAGAAAATTTTAAAAAGAATACACATAATGATTGATCTTGGGCTTAAAGAGGAAGTTGAAAAACTGCTTAATTTAGGATATTCTTTTAAATTAAAATCGATGCAAGCCATAGGTTACAAGGAGTGGGAGCCATTTTTTTATGAAAAAACAGAAATTGACACTGTAATAGAGCAAATTAATATAAATACTCGTCAATATGCAAAAAAACAAAGAACTTGGTTTAATAATCAATATAAAAATATTAGCAACGTATATTATATTGATATTGAAGACAATCCACATGAACAAATATTAGATTTAATACATAAGAAAGGAAATACAAATGATTAACAATATCGAAAAGAATCTTAAAAAAATTTTCAATGCAATTGAAGATATTGCACTTTACAATTTTAATAAAGTTTTGGATGCATACAAAAATAATCGAGTCTCAACTCAACATTTTTCTCCAACAACTGGCTATGGGTACGATGATTTAGGTAGAGATATGTTATGTAAATTAATTGCAGACATTTTTTCCTCTGAAAAAGCTATTTTTTCACCATTAATAACATCTGGAACACATGCCTTATATATTGCTTTAAGTGGAATTTTAAAACCTAATGATAACTTTTTATGTCTAGGAAAACCATATGATACTCTCAACGACGTAATTTTTGGAGAAAACAACAATTCTTTACAGGATTTTGGCATAAATTGTAGAATTTTAGAATCTGATTCTAACAATAACTTTAATTTTAATCTTATAAAAAAAGAATTAAATAAAAACAAACCTAAACTCATATTAATTACTAGATCAAGCGGATACTCATGGAGAGAAGCCTTAAAAATAAACGAAATAGGTCACCTCATTGATTACATAAAAACAAATCAAAAAGATGCAATTGTGTTAGTAGATAACTGTTATGGTGAATTTGTTTCAAAAAAAGAACCAACTGAAGTGGGAGCCGACATAGTGGTCGGATCATTTATAAAAAACATTGGTGGTGGCATCGCTCCAACAGGGGCTTACATTGTAGGAAAAGCAAAATTAATTGATAAAATAGCAAATAGATTTATTGCACCTTCAATAGGAATGGAAATTGGCTCATACAATGCCTCATATACACCATTTTATCAAGGACTATTTTTGGCTCCTACAATTGTAAAAAACGCAGTTAAAAGCTCCCTTATATTTGGATATGCATTTAAACAATTAGGATATGAAACTTTACCTAAAATTAGTTCTAATAATTTACCAGGCGATATTATAAGAGCAATAAAATTTGAATCAAAAGATAAATTAATCAAATTTGTACAAGAAATTCAAAAAAATTCACCGATTGATAGTTTTGCAACGCCAGAACCTTGGGGAATGCCTGGATATTCAAATGAAATTATTATGGCGTCAGGCTCATTCACGCAAGGATCATCAATTGAACTTTCCGCAGATGCGCCAATTAAATCTCCATACATTGCATATTTACAAGGCAGCTTAACATACGAACATTCTGTAATAGCCTTAAATACAATTTTAAAAAAGTTTTAAATTAAATTTATATAATTCAATTTTCAAAATATATTATTTAAAAAAGATGCAAAAACATAAAATATATAAAAATAACAATAAAATTTAGAAATACGCAAATTTTAACCCGCCCCGATAGATATCTATTCGCAAAAGGTGTGTTTTACGAATAGATATTTGGCTGATAAGCTTTGCGTTTTTATATCCCCCACTTACTATCTTTTAAAAATTAATTTGAACATTAATTCAATTTTACAAATTGATAAAATTGTATTTTTTAGTAAAAATTGATAAAATAATTATGTTATGAATAATAAACCAAACAATTATTTTGATGAAAGAGATTTAAATACCTACAAAAAGTTTGAAAAAATTGTAGAAAATGAACTTCCATATTTTTGTATTGAATTTTTTAATGCAATCGATACTCAAACGACCTATTTAACAAAACTAAACTATGCCATGGATTTGGCTATTTTTTTTGACTTTTTAATTAGCAAGCATAAAAACTTTAAAGATTTATCACCAATCGATATAGAAATTGAACACTTGAATACAATTCGAGCAACTGATATTGAATATTTTCTTAGATATCTTTCATTTTATACCTATAAAGGAGTCTCGCGAAAAAATAAAGATAGCTCAAAAGCAAGGAAGCTTAGTACAGTTAAAGCTCTTTTTTCGTATTTTTATTCAAGAGATAAATTAAAAGAAAATGTTACAACAAAAGTAAAGTCCCCTAAAATTAGAACTAAACCCATTATAAGACTTGAAAACTCAGAAGTTAAACAACTGTTAAAAAATATTGAAAATGAAAATGCTTTTGAGACAGAATTTCAAAATGCATATAACAAAAAAATAAACTTTAGAGACTATACGATAATTAATTTAATTTTAAATACAGGAATAAGAATAAGCGAATGTGTTGGACTAGACATCGATGATTTTGATTTAGCTAACAACTCTTTCTCTATTACAAGAAAAGGTGGAAATATTGCACAATTATATTATTCTGATGAAATTAAAGAACTTCTTGAGTTATATTTAGAATATCGACTAAATAAAGTCCCCAAAGAGATAAATATTAATGATAAACATGCAAATGCCCTATTTATATCATTAAAGGGATGTCGTTTAGGAGTTAGATCTATTCAAAATATAGTTAAAAAATATGCAAAAACAGCTGCCCCTCTAAAAAATATATCACCGCACAAACTAAGAGCAACTTTTGGTACAGCTCTATATAATGCCACTGGTGACATCTATGTAGTTGCAGAAGTTTTGGGCCATAAAGATATTAATACGACCAAAGAATATTATGCGGCAACATCAGAAAAAATCAAAAAAACAGCTGTTTCATCCTTTTCATATAAAAAAGAATAAAAGTAGAATGTTATTATATTTAGTATTTTATTTTACCCTTTATTTTAGAATAAAAAATCATTTCTTTACTATTTTTACACACTATGATAAAATTTAATAAACTAATATATTGAGAACTTGGATATGAAAAGTTTAAATCTTGAATTAAATGAACTTTTTTATTATTTAACTGAATTTATTGATAGAAATGGCTTTTCCCCTTCCTATAGAGAAATTCAGACAGCATTAGGATATAAGTCTATTTCAATGGTAAAACCCAAACTATTAGAGCTAGAACAATTAAATAAAATTAAAATAAACAATTATAAAAGTAGAGCAATCGAAATTATAGGATTAAAAAATAGATTACAACAAGAAACTCCTATAAATGAATCTATTGTATTCAAAATTTTAAATGATACATTCCCCAATAGATTTTCTACTCAAAATGACAACGTGTTGTCCATATCAAAAACACTATTGCCTGAAATTGATGCTACAGATAGTTGCTTTATACTAAAAATGATTGGCACAAGCATGGTAGACGCCGGCATAGATGATGGGGATTTTGTTTTGATTAAAAATCAAACAACAGCCAAAACAAACGATATTGTTTATGCGTTAATAGAAGATGAGTTTACAACGATAAAAAAATACATAAAAAAAGGAGAAATGATAACACTCTTTCCTGCAAATAAAAGCATGAAACCAGTCATACCTAAAAAAATAAAAATTTTGGGAGTGATTGTTGGTTGTCTTAAACTAAAGTTTTAAAATGTCACAAATTAATCAAGATTTATTTAGAGGTCACGTTGATACTATCGTTCTAAAGGCTTTATCCATAGAACCTAAATATGGTTATGAAATTTTATCGATTATAAGCGATGCCTCAAAAGATATATATAATATAAAACAATCAACCCTTTATAGCATCCTAAAACGATTAGAGAAAAATGGGCTTATTTCTTCATACCTTGGCGATGAAAGTATGGGCGGCAGAAGAAGATATTATGCCCTAACGGAAAGCGGAAAATCATATTTAGCCGAAGAGCAAGCAGACTGGGAATTTTCTCGCACCTTGCTTGATGTACTTGTGAGTGACAAACAAGTTGATTTAGAGTTAATATCCCCCACATATAACCCCAGTGACCTTAGTCCTTTAACAAAAAGAAATAAATCAATAGATGAAGAAAACTATTATAATAATTTAAATAAACAAGAAGAAACTTCAAACAATACAACAAATAAAGAATCTACTGTTGATGAGCAACAAACAAAAAGTTTTAATGACATCAAGGATGAAGATTCAAATAATAACCATAAAAAGGACATTTCACATGCACTAAAAACTCTCCAAATTGGAGAGTATTCGCCAAAAGAACAAAAAATTACAATTATGCCTATCTACCAACAACAATCTAGCGAAATTAACAACAATTTTAATGTTAAAAAAAATTTAAGTGCAAATAAACCCATCACTTTGTTGGAAAACGAGGAAAAAAAAGATCGTATAAACTATAAGGATGAGTTGGCTCAATTATTTTTTAGAAAGAAAGAACCAAAGTATGAAACCAGAAAAAGATTTCATGAGGAATCTTTAAAATTAGAAGAAGGCACTCATAGAGTGCAACACTTTAATGATTTAAGGCAAAATTTATTGCTTGAAGGCTATCGCCTAAAACCTTACAATAAATTTAACACATTAAATTACTATTATATGAAATACATATATTCAAACAAGCTTATGAGAGATACTTCGTATATAGTTTCTGTTATATTTTTTATAATTTCATTATTGATAACCATTTTTCATCCAATACTTGAAATTAATAGTATTATTGCACCTTTAATTATGACCTTGATTTTTGCAATTTATCCGATAATAACGACCATAATTTGGAATATTTATCCAACCAAAAGAATAAAGGCTAAATATAATTTAACTTTTACATTAATAAAAACTTCTATTATTATATTACTGACAATTTCAATTACAGTGATAACACATATAATTTCGGGAAATATTATATCTGAAATTAAAAAATTTAAATTTTATATACCTATGATATATTCAATGTTCTTTCCCATATATGCACTAATATATTATCTGCTTTTTAGAACTACAAAATATCATCTTTCGAAAAATAATTAAACTTTTAATTGCTGGCTTGTTTTGCTTGTTCCCTAGCAATTAAATCACATTTATTATTATATTTATTATCAGAATGACCTTTAACTTTAATAAACCTTACATCATGGATTTTTATTTGACAGATCAACTCTTTCCATAAATCTACGTTTTTAATTTTTTTAAAATTATTTTTCTGCCAATTTTCAATCCAATTTTCATTTATAGAATTAACTAAATATGCACTATCACTATATAAAACAACTTTGCATTTTTCCTTTAATGCCTTGAGTCCCTCAATGGCTGCAGCCAACTCCATGCGATTGTTTGTAGTTTCTTTATTTAATCCTGAAATAGTTTTTTCAACACCTTTGTATATCAGTATTGCACACCACCCTCCAGGTCCAGGATTCCCTAAACATGCGCCATCAGTATAAATTTCAACTGTTTTCATATTATCTTTACCTTATAAAATTTCATTAGATAACATTTTAGCTCGATTTTTGCATTTGACCATCCCGTTGTTAATAATCGATTCTAGCTTTTCAGTTTTGAATGAATTAATTGCCTCTATAGTAGTTCCACCTTTGCTACAAACTTTAGATATAAAATTATCAATATCTTCATTACAAACGGTTAAATATTCGCTAGTTCCATTTACCGTTGCTAAAACTAATTGCTTTGATATATTAAAATCTAGACCCATTGCAACTGCAGAATCAATCATTGATTTAGCAAAATATGCAACATAAGCAGGTCCACTGCCAGATATACTAGTAACTACATCAAACATATTTTCCTCTACTTCAATCAATTTCCCACAACTATTAAATAAAGTTAAAAATTTATTTAAATATATGTTTTTATGATTGTGACAGTATGCAATAACACCTTTGCCAATCAAAACTGGCAAATTTGGCATCAATCGAATTATTTCAATATTTTTAAAATATTTTCCGATTGTTTTTATAGTTACGCCTGCCATAATTGTTATAACTGTGCTACATGAAAAACTTTTAATAGTTTTTATCATGTCAAAATATTGTTGTGGCTTTATACCGATAACAACGGTTTTACAATCTAAAAAAACATTAGAAATATCTTGTGCTACATTAATGCCTAAGTTTTTAAACCTATCTAACTTTTCCTTATCAATATCGTAAACTAAAACTCTATTTGGGTTGAGTTTATCCATATCTTTTGGGGTTTTAGCAATTATTTGATTAAGAATTGCGCCCCCCATCACACCAACACCTACAAAACCTATATCATACATAAAAAACTCCCTTAACTATAACTATTTATTGTATTGACTTAAAAACAATTTTAATATAAAATTAAGTAGAATTCAAGGGGAGTGGCTCAATTGGTAGAGCAGCGGTCTCCAAAACCGCCGGTTGCGTGTTCGAGTCGCGTCTCCCCTGCCATTGAAAAAAATTGAAAACCCTCTGGATAGAGGGTTTTTTTTGTGTTATTATTATTTTTTATTGTTTTTTGCTGTTTCTTTCAATTTTTTTGTTGTTTCTGCATCTAAAAAATCAGCCAACGTAGCACCCATAGACTCTCCGCCAATATACTCATTACTATCAGCTTTTTGTGTTTTTTTGGTTTTAGAATTATCTTTGGTTGACTTTGCTTTTTCTTTAGGCTCGGCAATTGGAGTTGCTTGTTTAATGCTGAGTTTTACTTTATTAAAACGTTCTACTCCAATAACCTTTGCTTCTACTTCTTGACCCACACTTAATTCGCTATTAATCGATTCAATAAATTTATCTGCAATTTCTGAAATGTAAACAATACCTTCATCTTCACCTAAATCTATTACAGCAAAAAAACCTTTTTCAGGGATTTCTTTAACTATTCCTTTGACAATTGTACCAACTGGGTATTTGGTTGCCAACAATTCATAAGGACGTTTTTGCAACTGCTTATATCCTAAAGAAACTCTATTTTTTTCTTTATCAAAACTCAACACAACAAACTCATAGACTTTTCCAAGTTCTAAAATTTCTTCTGGTTTTTCAACTTTTGTCCAACTTAAATCACCAATATGTGCTAAACAATCATGACCATCAATGGATATAAATGCTCCAAAAGGTTTGCCATCTTTATATCCGAATCTTTTCACCTTACCTTCAAGAACATTGTTAATCTCAATTTTTGACCAAAATGCTTCATCCCTTGCTGCTCTTTCTTCTTCCATTATCAACTTTTGACTAGCAAAAATAGTTTTTTTCCTTATGTTTTTATCTTCAGAATTTTCGGGGGGCAAAACACGTAATTTTAGCTCTTTGCCTATATACTTATTAATGTCTTTTACATGTCTAAATGTAATTTGACTTGCAGGAACTAAAATTGAGTAGTCACCTAGTTTGCCAATCAAGCAAGAGTTATTTTTGGTGGTTTTATTAAAAGTAAATTTAAAATCTTTACCCGCTAAAATTTGTTCTGCTTTTTCATTTTCAATTCGTTTTTTCTCATATAATTTTTTAGAAAAATAAAATTGTTGATTTTCGTGCTTTAAAAAAACAGCTTTAAATATTTCACCAGGTTGATATTTATTAGCATCATATTCCCCATCAATCTCCACTTCATCCTTATCAATGAAGCACATATCGACTTTTTTATGTGTATTTACTAAATTACAGCGCAATCCTGTTTCATCAGCAGAAACAACGGCAACCTCCTCTGTGTCACCCAATCTAATATCTTTATCCGATTTAGCTAAAGATTTTTCCATTAATTCAATAAATTCTTGATTTTCAGTTTTTTGCTCATCAGTTTTTTGAAACTCACTCATTATTTTTATAACCTCCGCCACCAACTCTTTTGGAGTAGATGCCCCTGACAATATGCCAAGTGTTTTTATGTTTTTTTTATATTTTACTGACTTTAAATCAGAAACTGTAGTGATAAAATATGTATTTTTACAATTTTGACTTGCAATTTCAAATAATTTTGTTGTATTACTACTTATTTTATCGCCTACAACAAGTATAGTATCTGACTGTTTTGCAATTTCAACAGCACTATTTTGTCGTTCTTTTGTAGTATAACAAATACTATCTAATATGACAACTAATTTACTTTGTTTATCAGCTGTATTTGTTAGTTTTTGTGCATATATAAGGTACTTATGGTAATTATAAGATGTTTGAGTAACCATGAAAAACTTGTCTGATTTATGTAAAAAAGAAAAGTTTTCGCTATCTTCGATAAAAATTTTATTTTCAATTAAACTAGAAAATCCTAAAACTTCTGGATGATTAGCATTACCTAAAATCAAAACTTTATATCCTTCAGCCTCTTTTTCAACTACTTGATCTCTGATTATTTGTACTTTGGGACAAGTAGCATCAATAATTTTACATGATTTTTTCTTTAAATGTTCAATATTTTCCTTCGTTTCACCATGTGCTCTAATAACTACTACAGAATTTGCTGGTATTTCTAAAGCATTGTCTACAAATATTGCTCCTTTTTGCCTAAACTGTTCCACCACCAATTTATTATTTACTATTTCTCCTAACATATACACTTCACTGTAAGTGAACAGGGCAACATTCAGTAAATCTAGAGATCTTTGCACTCCTCCACAAAATCCAACGATATTTTGAGTTAATATTTTCATATTTAAAAAAGTTTAGTAATTAGCTTAACAGCCTTTTTAAAGGTCTCTTCAATCGTATTATTTGATGTATCAATTACTACAGCATCGTCTGCTTGTTTCAATGGAGCAAAATCCCTACTTGAATCCTGTAAATCCCTTGCTTTTATTTCATTTAACAAAACTTCATATTCAACATTAATGCCGTTTTGTGTTAATTCATTTTTTCTACGTTGAGCTCTAACCTCAGGAGTTGCTATTAAAAATATCTTTAGAGCTGCATTAGGTAAAACATATGTCCCTATGTCTCGCCCATCTAAGACACAATCATTTTTAGAAGCTATTTCCCTTTGCATTTCTACAAGTTTTTGCCTAACTAGCATAATTTTAGATACAGTAGATGCAAGCATACTTATATCATTTGCTCTAATGTCTTTTGTTACATCTCTTCCGTCTAACAAAACATGCTGCACTGAATTTATATATTTAATTTCTAAATTAATTTTGTTTAGCTGCTCAATAACCAATTTTTCATTTTCAACATCAATGTTATTGTTTTTCATTGATAATGCTATTGCACGATACATAGCTCCTGTATCCAAATATAATATATTAAATTTGTGAGCAACATTTTTTGCTAATGTACTTTTACCAGAACCAGCAGGTCCATCAATTGCTATATTTATCATTTTTTGTATCTCCTTTTTTAATTTTTATTTTTTGCCGATGTGCCAGCTAAAAATCCCGTTGACATTGCTATTTGCATGTTGTATCCACCAGTATAGGCATCGACATCTATCATTTCTCCAGCAAAAAAAAGATCTGGTATAATTTTACTTTCCATAGTCCTAGAATCGATATTCTTTACATCAACGCCACCAGAGGTTATTATTGCTTTATCAATTTCTTCAAGTGATATCAATTTAAAATCTAAGTGCTTTAACAAACTTACAAGTCTAGCTCTTTCTTCCTTTGTAAGTTGATTAACTGGTTTCTCTGGTTCAATTTCACTTCTAGTAATAAAATATGGGATTAATTTTTTAGGCAACAATGCATCTAAAGAGTTTTTAAGCAGTTTGTTTGAGTTTCTATTAAAATCCTTTAGAACTCTTTTATCTAATGCATCAACCGTCAACCCCGGCTTTAAATCAATGTATGCATCAAGTTTTGCTATATCTTCGAAATTAATTATAGACAACGCTTTTAATACTAATGGACCAGATAAACCAACATGTGTAAAAAGCAATTCTCCCAATTCGGAAAACAAAATTTTATTTTTTTTGGTAACAACAAACTTTACATTTTTTAGACTCAAACCAATAGGGAAACATTTATTTGTACATGTTTTTATTCCAACTAACCCTGGTCTACATTCAGATACACTATGTCCAAAATTTTTAACTATATGAAAACCATAACCATCAGAACCAGTTTTGGGATATGAAAGCCCTCCTGTTGCCATTATCACTTTATCATATCTATCCTCATAATTATTGTTAACAAAAAATCCACCATTTAAAACTTCTATTGTATTGACCTTAAAATTATAATAAATTTGTATTTTAGATTTAATTAAACAATTTTCTAAAAACTTTACAACATCCAAACTTTTTTCAGTTTGTGGAAAAACTCTATTGCCTCTTTGAACAATTAAAGGCAAACCATTTTTCTCAAAAAACTGATAAGTTTCACTAGGAGAAAATTTAGAAATTGCACTATATAAAAATTTAGAATTAGTTACAACATTAGATATAAAATCATGTATTGGAGATAAATTGGTTAAATTGCACCTACCTTTGCCTGTAAGCAATATTTTTGAGCCTAATATTTTGTTACGCTCAAACAAGACTACTTGATTGGATGAATTTTTTGCAGATATCGCTGCAAAAATTCCAGCAGGGCCACCTCCTATTACAGCTATTTTCATTTTTTTTCTCTCTTCTTATCTACAATTTTTTTATTTAAGTATGAAATTCTAGCTTTTGCAGATGCATCCGAGAAAAGCGGTGTAATTGTTGCATATCCTTGATTGTACCAATATACATCTGTATCTTCTTTGTTCTCAATATTAATTGGATGACCTATCAATGTATAAGAATATAATCCATTATCACCTTTTCTAATCAAGTATATATCACAAAATTTTCTTACTCCAAGTGAAACAATCTTATGCCCTTTATTTCCTATAGAGGGCGGGTTGATGTTAACGGAAATACAGTATTTTTTTGATGCTAATTTTAAGTAAAAAGGTAAATTTTTAATAAAATAATGACTGATATATTCAAAATCATCATCTTTTTCTATCTCAGAAGAAACGGCTATTGCTTTTAACCCTTCTAATGAGGCCTCCATTGCCGCACTAGCCGTCCCAGAATATGCAACATCTGTTCCTAAATTAGCTTGATTGTTTATTCCTGATATAACTAAATCAGGTGGATTTTCCGCCATCAATGACAGCCCCACCTTCACACAATCAGCAGGAGTTCCAGATGTAGCATAACAATCATAATGTTCGCACTCGATTTTTTGAAGTGTTATAGATTTATTAAATGTCATTGCATGAGACATCCCGCTACTACATTTTAGAGGTGCAACAACTGTTACTTTATGATCCTTGCTTAAACTCTTAGCCAAGCTTATTATTCCGGCAGCTCTATATCCATCATCATTAACTAATAATATATTCACCCTTTAATTCTCCTCACATAATTTCTAAGCAATTTCTTTTAATAACTTTATTTCTTTGGACGACAGATATCTTGATTGTCCTCTAGAAAGACCTCCAAGTTTAATTGGCCCAACCTCTATTCTTTTTAAAAATAAAACTTCTTTGCCTAAATGTTCAAAAATACGCCTAACTATTCTATTTCTTCCCTCAATTATTGATATTGCTATTTTAGATTTTTCAGCTGAAACAAAAATTTTATCTATTTTGAAAACATTAACAACCCCATCTTCTAAAACAATATCTTTTGATAAAGCTATGAAGTTTATATCTGTAAATTCCCCTTTAACTGTTACCTCATAGCGTTTTAAAACTTCATGTTTGGGATGCATCAAAACATTTGCTAAATCGCCATCATTTGTTAGCAATAAAAGACCTTCAGTATCATAATCTAATCTACCAATTGGAAATAAGCGTTTATTTTTAATGCTTAAATAATCATAGATTGTTTTCCTGCCTTTTTCATCAGAAACAGTAGTTACACATCCTTTAGGCTTATGTAACATCAAATAAGAAAACTTTTCATTTAATTTTGCAATTTTACCATCCACCAAAACTTTATCATTTTTTTGAACAATATAAGATAAGTCTACAAGAACTTTACCATTTACAATAACTTTACCATTTTTTATCAAATCATCCGCTTTTCGACGAGATGTCACTCCACTTTGTGCAATAAATCTATTAATCCTCATCTAGTTCCCTTTCTTCTTGATACCGCTTTTCTTAAGATTTTTTTTCTTGAGATAAAGGCCAACACTAAAACTAAGACAGTTAGACCAAAAATTCCACCAATAATTAAATATGGCAAATAAGTGCTTTTTGTATTTGTTGGTGTATCGCCTACAACATTATATGATGCTTCTTCATTTTCAAAAACAAAGTTATAATTTGCATCTAAGCCTCCCTGTGGGATGGCTGTATTTTCACCCATTTTTGATTGAGAAATTATTACAATAGGCTCCTTTTCTAAATCCTTAATTTCATCACCTTCTATAAAGCCTTCATAAATTATTTTATATGTAGGCTTTTTAGACATAACAGTATCATCTATTACTACCCTTACAGTTAAATTTGCTTTTTTTACTCTAAAATTTAAACTACTTACTCCACTAATAACATAATTAGGATTTTTTGACGATACTGATACGCTATATTCACCAGCATGTTTTACTTCACTTGAACTAAAAACTTTATGAGGCTTGAATAAATCCGCTTCCATTGCCCCATTTACCGTTACTCCAATATTTTCTTTTTGATCTTGTCCATTGTAAACAATATTGTCATAATTTGAAAAAGTTATAGTTACCTCTTTTGGCTTTATAACAAGTTTTCTTTGCATCGTAACAGCATTATAGTTGGTATTTTCTTCAAAATTTGCAAATACTATATGATTTTCGCCAGCTGGTTCATAATTAAAATTTTGCGAATCAAAACTATACGTTATATTTGCAGTAACATTCAAACCATAAGGGCTTGTTGCTTTTGCTTGTATAGGAGTAAAGTCTCCATATATTTGTCTAAACTCACCGAAAAATTCTATATTAGGCGTTGCTTTTTTTATTGTCAAAGTTGTTTCTGGCCCCTCTACTTCATAATTACCTCTCTTTACAAAACTAGTAACTATGTATGTTCCTGCATTAACTGGCACCGAATCTAACCCCGCATATCTCAAATGAATTTCAGCACCTTCAACCAACGAAACCCTATACTCCACCTCCTTGGGCGTATTGTCAAAATTTGCATCTCTTGGTGTTAAAATTAAATTACTAAAAATAGGCAAAACTCTAGCTGGGATATTTAAGACATCGGCAATGCTTAATACATAATTATTTATCAAAGCATCTTCGCTACTAGCTAACTGTATATTCCTAACTTGAATATAATTTGGCAAATATTGATGACTTGCAGAAATTAATTCTGCAGAATAGCCAGTTATAAACAACTTATCATTGTCTTCTTCAAGTACATTTGTAAATTTATAATAGTTCCCTACTGAAATATCCACATCAACTGTACCATCTTCATATTTAGTGTACTCAGAATTAGGTTGTATTCCTATGTTTCTCTGCTGAATAATTAGTCTCGCTGTTGTATCAGCATTTTCAAATGTATAGTTTGTATCGGGATTATCAACTTCAACTTTGATATCATAAACACCGACATCTCTAATATCATTTAAAGCAACTATCTGTCCTTCTATATTTGCATATAAATTTATTGTGATATGTTGAGATTCAAGAGTTTCCCCACCTACTAAATGAATTTCTTGAATATTTAAATTAAAATCATTTCCATAGATAACCTGTCTTTCCATAACATTAAAAGCTATGTCTATTTCTCTTGGAGAAATTTCTCCAAATTCACCTTCTAATGTATATTCTTCTTGTAAATCAAAATTATTAACGTATCTACTATCTACGAAATATTCTACGTATATATTTTTATTATCTCCTACATCTTTATTTGCAAATCTAGCACGTACAGATAATCCCCTTGAAATAGCCACAGGATCAATAAGTTCTGGAGTTTTCCAAACATTATCTGGCACAACAACTTGATCTGTGCCATCATATATCTTGTTCAGTGATAAGTTTATATCATATTTAGGTATTTCCCTTCTTGTAATATAAATCCGTACTGGAGAATGAACACTATTATAGTTCGTGCTTTTCATTGTAATATTTAGTAAATACCCATCCTCATTAAAATTAATAAATCCACCCTCTAAATCATCCATATTTGGGAAATCTTTTAAATTAATGTCAAAATATTGTCCTTTTTTTGTGTTCGCATGCTCATCACCAACTTCCATTGGATTAGTTATTTCCATATAAGCATATAAATCTGATTTGTATACTTCAGTTCCATAGGTGAATTCAATGATACCACCTTCAGGAACACTTATCTCAATACCTTTAGTGTGTATTTGATATTTATTCTCCATATTTCTTGTATCTATAATAATTTCTATATTTTTTTTATGTGGATGCTCGCCGCCTTCCACTTCTTCCCAGTCAAAATCTTCTAAATTGTAATAACCTGCATCTGTTGCACCTAACGGCACCTTGTACACAAGACTAAATTCAATTGTGCCTATCATAGGATTTTCTAGATTAATTATTATGCCCTCTTTTAATTCTGGTGGTGTAGATGAACCATCATAGTATTTTGAAAATGATTTAGGATTTACCGTATGCTTGTATTTTACAATTCTTACACCGTATTCATTATTGTTATTAGACAAAATTATCTCATAATTATTATTTGTTGAAGTAGCTGTTTGATAAGGATATATTCCATTATTTTCTTGCCTAACATCATTGCCAGGCATTCTAGTAAGGGAAATCGTTATATCTTCAAAAATCGATCCTCCAAAAGCAACTCTATGGACATAAGAATAAGGAATATCTTGTGAACCAAACTCTTGAATAACTTCCCTTGTTGGAGGTACATATTGTATTGATAGTTTATTAATTGTAAATATTTTTTCAGTCTCAACACCTGTAGCAAATTTATAATTAGAACTAATAATAGTCAAATTTACTCTGTATTGACCACTATCTTTTATATCAGACATTTCAATTTCCACCTCTGTTGAAGGGTTAATTCTCTTATGAGCAGTAACGCTAAAAATGTAATCCGATTCAATAACATCGGAAGAATTAGGAACAATCTCTCTTACTGTGGCAGTATAAGGTCCATTATTTACACCTTGCCCCCATGCTACACTTGAGATGGTTTTTTGTGTTATCTCAAAAAAGAATTCAGTATCTATGTTGTCATCTATAATATAGTTATTTAATGTTCCCTCTAAGTTCTCAAGTTTCGCTACATATTGTCCTGCATTTATTGGATTTTCAACAGAAATCTCTTCTTCACAATCGATAATGTAAAAATTAGGAGACAATTGAATTAAAGCTAATTCCGCTTTCATCGCTTGTGCCCCTGGGGCTTGGGAATCGCCAGTTATATCAAATTTAGTGCCTATATCTAATTCTTCCGCAACATATTCCCAAGAATCTTCTCCCTCTCCAAGACCTATATTATCTTTTGTAAATATAGCCGTTATTGTAGCCTTTGCAATAGTAAATGTAAAAAATCTACTGTTAACTGCTACCGTATAGTTAGAAGCACGCTGGCTACTTGATGTTGGAAGACTAACTTCTAATCTATATGTACCAGCATTCCTTACATTCGCTAAAACCTCTGAATATACTCCTGAAGCAATCTCTCTTCTATATTGTCTTATATACCAACTAGATATTTGTGAAGCATCAATTTCGGGTATATTGTCAGAACTATTATCTATCATTATTTGATTCTTTTTATCAAGTGTGTCATATATAATGATGCCATCTTCGGTATCGATTGTAAAATTAGGATTAACCACTAATTTTGAAATGAAAAAGTCTTGATATATAGTCTCTGTAACCAGTAGATAATTATGTGATTTTGTGCCAACTAAATTAGCCCTAGCATAATAAGAGCCAGCATTAGTTAAATTTTCAGGCGGTACAAGTTCTCCTTGTTTTGTTAATTTTGTATATGAAATGGTTATCTTTACCTTGTCTTCATCATCTTTATCATTTTCACCAAGTTGATTTTCATCCAAAAAATTACAATTAACTGATTTTGATTCCCCGTCAAAAATTAAATTGGTATAATTTGAAAATGAAACCCTAACATTCTTTTTTACCACAGTGAAATTAAAATCCGTTGAATTTAAATTATAATTTTCATTATTTGAATTATCTGGATCAAGGCTATTCCTAACATAATAGGAACCACTGTCTATAACATTATCTGTTACAGTATACCCATGTTGCCCTTCTCCTTTGTAGTAATATGTTAATATTACAGTTGCAGCTTGAGGTCCAGATAAACTCTTTTCTAGGTTGAATGTTATATTGTCTTTTAAATCTGTGCTATCATAAGTATATTGAGAATAACCGATATAGGTAAAAATCAAATTGATTTTTGTTATTTGAAAATTAACATTTTTAGTGTTCTTATAATTTCCTTTTCCATTGATTATAACCGTAGCTTGCCCAACACTAATATTATCCGAATACTCTAAATAGTAGTCAACATCTTTGTCTAGAGTTGAAATTAAATCACTTCCATTTTTTAATTGTACAAAAACATTAGGCTCAATATCTTCCCCAGTAAACTCATATTGAGGAATATTAGACACTTCAATTGTCGGCATCAAATAAGAAGGGGGATAAGTTATAGATAAATCGTATGGGGTAACCTCTATGTTGACATCATCATCATAAGTGGAGACACCATTTTCCCAAACTTCAGGGATATAATTTTGACTAGATATTTTGACAGTTCCAGCATATTCACCAACGTTAATAATTTCTGGGTGAAGAGGAATTTCAATTGTAATAAAGACACTTTGGCGATCTGAAACTTCAATATCTTGAGTTTCATAAGATATTAACCCCTTTATATTGGCTGCCCTATATATAAATTCTCTTTGAGGTATATTTATCCTCGCAATTTTAGGCTCGACAGTAAAACTAAACTCACTTGCTAACGAGTTAATTATAAAATTAGAATTTAAATTGCTATATGTCGGTTTAATTTTATAATTTCCAACATTCTTTAAGGGTGTCGCAGAATCAATTTTTACTAACGATTCATCAGATTGAACCAAGTAATAGTCTAAAACTACTTTAGCAAGCTCAATTCTAGGAAGTCTTGGTTCTTCTCCAGCAGGTTGAACAGCTTTAATCGGCACTTTCAAATTAGTTGCATTATATGTCAATGTTGAAAATGAAGCATCGTTATAATGATATTGTAAAGAAAAAGCAAATTTTTCTATTGTCAGTTGAGCCAAACTTGTACTCGATTTTATTGTATAATTTTTAAAGTTTTTTGTTCCATCCGTTACTATTAAGTCTGCCTCGATATTGTAAGCGCCAGAATCAATAAAATCTACAATATCATTTGTCACGGCATTTTTAATTACATAAGTCCAAACAATTTCTCGCCCTGATAAAGTATCTCTAGCATATATACTATCACTCGAAGTTGTAACAGCCTCACTTTGGTCACTTCCATTGTAAATTAAAGGGGTATACTCGGGAGTACCAATATCAACGCCATCAACTTCCCATACTATGTCAATTTGCTTAGCTATTATATAGAATGGTTTCCCTGTAAGCGTAGCTTCAAGATCTCTAATTTCATAATTACCCTGATGTCCTCCACTTAAGCTGAGTCTAAAATAATATGTTCCAACATCAATTGCATCAACCACCGTTGTGTCAGAAGGACTATTAGATAAATAAATCCTAGATATAAATGATACTTGCTCACCTGATACAACGCCAACTGGCTCAACACCTGGTATTATCTTTGTACCAATATAGCCGTATCTATACGCACCATCCATTCCCAGTTGAGCGTTGGGGTCATACGTATACTCAAATTCAATTTTTTTCTTTGTAATTTGTCCCGAATTAAAAGTCATTTCCGTAGTTGGAGTTGTGTAGTTTGGAAGATTAAAAGTTATTCCTGAAATGGTGATCGTCTTGTTAGACCCTACAGAAGAATCTGCAAAACTTGCTGATGTATATTCAAGCCCCACCTCACTTGCATCACTTGGAATTATACCGGTGACATCATAATGTAACCCTCTAACTAATGCTGCTCCTAAAGCAGTAGTTCCATCATATGCTTTTGATAAAGTTCCAGAGCCACTAGATAGTGTGACCTCAATAGGGTTTATAGTAAGTGTAAATTCAAAATTAGAAACATAAGCTGAAGAATAAGTATAAACATTTGAAGGATGTGTGTCACTATTCCCAGCAATAACATCGCCATCAGCCAAATTTTGCAATACACCATTGACATCTTTTTTGAGTGAAAAATTATATGTCCCTGCTGTCTTAGGTACGGATAAAGTAAGAGAAGCTTGATTGCTGTTTGATGGTTCCGCATCATATCCAGAGCGTGGCGTATGCGACATGCTCCATCTTAAGTTTGAACCGAAAACTATTCCTTGAGTTTCTAAACTTGCGCTAAAATTACTGGTTTGTCCATTGTATTGAAAGCTATGACTGCCAGAATATGTATTTGTTCCTATCTTAAAATCAACACCATTAATGTAAACTTGTTCAATATAGGTATAAACGCGCTCTAATTGAGCATAATTGAGATTAAGAGTAAACTCAAAACTCGTAACTTTATTAGCGTAAACAGAAATATATTGTGTATCATTAGCACTTGCTTTATATTCAAGAGCCGAGAGATATCTATTTGCAGTTTGTAAATCTACGAAAATCCTAATTTTGCGCTCTGTATCAGTAACTTTTTCAAATCCCTTATATTCTACGATAGCACTAGTAAGAAGAGCATCGTTTTTGGTGTTTCCTTCATGTACTGGAATTAGTGACTCTATGTTTGTAGTTGTGCTTGCGATGCTTCCACTAAAACCTAAGTTATCAGTGGCTGCAAAAGACAGCGTTTTGTTAATAGAAGACATTTGATTACTACTTGTTACGCCACCTACAGATGCAGGTGGCGTAACATTAATTTGATTGTATGAAGCGACTTTACCATTATTTACAGTTTGATCTCTAAAAAAATATTTAATTGAAGTTTTAGCATCAACCCCACCACCAATAATGAGCCTAGCTTTTATAGTATTACCTACCCCTGTTGCAGCCACAACTCGCCCATTATAGTTGTACAACAACCCTTTAACATTAAAAGCCGTTATTCCACTTAAAATTTTCCCTGACACTACTCCTGCACAGTCATTAAAAATATAAGTAGTGCTGTTGCTGGCAGCTTTAAGTAATGTAACAACAGCACCAGTTCCTTCAATAGAAATATAATTTAGATTTGTTGTTGAATTTATATCTGCCATACCCACAAATAGTGCTGCGTGAGAACCATAATCAGAGCTATGTGTATACTGCTTTGAGGGTCCACCACCAGAACTTTGGTAAACATACGATTGTCCAGCTATTTTGCAATGAGATTGAGATATAATAAGACCATTGTGTTTTATAGAAATTTGATTAGAAGTGAAATTATTGCTTCTACCTACAACCAGTGCCACGGTAGCACTAACAGCCCTATCTATAGGTGATTGCCAATCTTTATAGCCCCATCCCGCTTTCTCTCTATCTGAAAAACCGCTCTTATTGTCAATACCTTCTACAAAAAGACGAGAAGAGGCAGTTGTCTCAATGTCAACATCTGACATTGATGATGAGCCACTCGATTTGCCTGACAAAATGCCAACATACGCACTTGATATTTTCATATCATCCGCCCTTTCGTCAGGTATATAGGCAGATGGATTTTCATACCTAATATGTATATTTGCATCAAATAACACTTTTAAATTTTGCACTTTATAGTTCAATAAATTACCAAACAATAACCCTATATCAAGATCTTGAACTGTATCCAAATTAGCATTTGCATAATACTGCAGTGTTTTAGAACCAGTAATGGTAATTTTTTTGCCATTACCATCAAAAGTTCCACCGCTAAAACTTTTCTTTATATACTCATCGTTAGGCAAACTGCTGTAATCAAGTGTTATGTCATTTTGTAACGAATAGTTTCCACTTATATTATTACCATTTGAATAAAAAGTTGACCAAAAATCTGCTCCATCTGTAATAACATTTGCAGCATAAGCAGCTTTAATAGGCTGATTGTATGAAATTGAAATAGTGAAAAATTTAAATAGTAGCATAAAAAATGCTATGCTTAGCAATATAACGATTTTGATATGGTTAGTTTTTTCTTTCCCTTTCATTAAAATTGCATCCTATTCAGCTTTTAAACTATGAGACAGCTTATTCTCCAAGTTCATTATATAATATTTTAACTCAATATAAAATACTAGTAAAGCCAGCATATAAAAATTTATTCAATTTCCAAAAAATCTTCACCTTCTAAAAAATCTGGCACTTCAACAACATCTGAGCTATTATTTTCATCTTCTCCGTTATCGTTTGGGATATTTTTTTGCTTAAATAATCTTGAATCCCCGTACAACATTTCATATTTTGTTTTGATTTCATTCATTATATAATCATACTTTGGCATATCTTCTAGGCATTTTAAACCAAATTTTTTCAAAAACTCTTCCGTTGTTGCATAAAGAATTGGTCTTCCAATTGTATCTTTTCGTCCTGCAGCATAAATTAAATTCAGTCGTAAAAGCATAGAAATTGCATATTCAGGATTTATTCCTCTCAAATCCTCTATTTCAGCTCTTGTTATTGGCTGTTTATAAGCTATAATTGCTAAAACTTGAAGCAATACTTTACTTATTTCACGTTCTTTTGTTTCTACTAAAACTTTAGATACTATTTCACCGTATTGGGGGTTTGACTGAAATTGCACCTTGTTCCCATACCTTATCAATAAAATTCCATTATCTTTTGAAAAATCGTTTTCAAGCTCAGCAATTGCACTTTCGATTATTTCTTTTCCAAAAAATTCAGATAACTCAATATAAATTTTATCAACTACAAGTCCTGTGCCACTTGCAAAAATCAAGGCTTTGATTGTTTCTTTGGCTTTATCTTTTTGGTTTAAATCTTTTTGCATAACTCAATACCCTACCTAAATATTTATTTGTTATTCATAATCATCTATATTTTCGAATAAAGTTTCGACTTTAAAATCTAAATGTTCTTCGTTAAATTTAATTAAAATATCTTTTTCCTCTTGATTTACACTTATGATGTTTAATTTAACTAGTTCAAGAATTGCTAAAAAAGTTGTAATTTTTTCAGTTTTTGAGAAGTCTTCATCTATTAATTTTGAAAATAAAAAATTTTTTTTATTTTTAGCATATTTAGCTAAGAATTCTATTCTATTTGATACGGAAAATCTTTCCTTTTCAATAACTTTTGGTATAGACTTTGCATCAAAAATTTCCTCATTTTGTTCTAATAGCAATTTAAATGCCTCTATCATCTTATCAATAGTTGCATCTTTTACGATTATAGTTACATCTTTATCAGTAAACTCAGGAGTACGATAAAATCTATTTAAAATTTCTTTATTGGATAAATCTGATGATGCTTCCTGAAGCATTCTATATTCTTCTGCTTTTAGAAATAGCAACTCATCAGAATCAAACTGATTAAATTCCTCATCATCAAAATCACTAAGAGGCAAAAGGCATGCAGACTTAATTTCGATAAGCCTTGCTGCATAAACTAAAAAAGCAGCAATTTCATCATAATCCCTTTCTTCACTTTGCATTTTTTCCACATACTTAATGAATTCAGAAGTAATATTAGAAATGAATATATCCCTAATATCAATCTTATTAGTACTACACAAATTTAACAGTACTTCGATAGGCACCCTTTCTTCAAATTCTGAATATGAAATATTAAATTGATTTTCATGATTAATATTTTGTAACAACGCTAAAGGCTCCTTTAAGTATTATTGCATCTAATTTATCAACTAACAGTCCAAGCATACCAAAAATATCTAAATACCAAATATTAAAAGCTCTCATAATATTGCTAAAAATTATTAGACCAATCAACACATATGTACCATATTTTACCATGAATAGCTTATATTTTGTGCCTGTTTCATATGGCAAAATCGTACTCAATAAATTATACCCATCCAACGGATAAATTGGTAAAATGTTAAAAACTGCTAAAAAAATGTTTATTTGCAAAGAAACTTTAAATAAATAAATGAATAGTTTAATAAATAAACCCGATATATGCGAACTAGAAACATACATACTGAAAAATGTTATGTATGCTAGAAAAAGCAAAAACAAACTACTCATTGCAAGAATAATATTTGATATGACACCAGCAATAGAAACTTGAATCATCCCCTTCTTGTAATTAGTAAAATTGTCAGGATTTATGGGAACAGGCTTTGCCCAACCAAATCCCACCAACAAAAGCATTAAAAAGCCCATTGGAGAGAAATGAGAAACTGGATTTAATGATAGTCTTTTGTTAATTTCTGCAGTTAAATCGCCATTTTTTTTAGCAGCATATCCATGGCTAACTTCATGTAAAACAACGGCAAAAGTTCCAGCTATGGCAAAAGAAAGCAGTATCAATATTATATCGATAGTGTCTATACCACTTTGAATTAATTTATAAACAAACATATATTCCTTCTAAAATTTTAATAATTAAATTTTAATGAATTTGATGCTCATAGTCAACTGATTAAGGCTACACAAGTTTAATTGTTAAGACAACAACCCAAGCTTAATCTCGATAAAAATATAAAAAATAAAAGGGGGCAACACTTGTTGTTCGCAGAAAGAGTTCAATAAAAAAACAAGCCGACCATATGTGCTTTATTTTTTTGTATTATTATGTATTTCAACCTAATTTAGAACAATATTTAACATAACGAAAAAAATAAATACCCCCTATTGCTACACAATTAACTTTTTATTTATTTTTATACGTTTAGCCCGTTTAGAATCTATTTCAATTTGTTTATACAAATCTTCCTTTTGAGAAAATGTTTTTACATCCCTAATCCTATCAATGAAGTATAATTTTAAATTTTTATTATATATGTTTGAATTAAAATCAAAAACATGTGTTTCTATAACAAGTTTGTCAATATTATATGTAGGAATAGCCCCAATATGTGTAATTGACCTATAAAATTGTCCATTAATTTCAGAAATTGTCGCATAAACGCCATCTTTGGGTATTATTTTTTTCTCTTCAATAAAAATATTAGCAGTATTTAGTTTATTATTACGCCCTTCCTGTCTACCAGGAACAACAACTCCTGTAATAGCAAAATATCTTCCAAGTAAAATGCTGGCCATTTTAACATCACCATTTTTTATATATTTTCTCAAGGTAGAGGTCGAAACTTTTTCTCCGTTAATATTTAAGAGTTTTACTATGTTTAATCGTATATTATTAGAAACACAGAACTCTTTTAAAAAATTAATGTCTCTTTGATCTTTTCCTAACCTAAAATCTCCTCCTACTACGATTTGTTCTATTTTGTAATTTTTTAATAAATTTTCAAAAAACTCTTTAGCAGTTAAATTTAAAGTCGAAGATGATTTTAAAGTTACGATTTTATTAATACCATAATAATTAAACAATAAATCCCTTTCAGATGATAAATATATATTTTTATCAGGATTATTTAATAACATATAGAAATCATCGTCAAAGGTTATAATTGATGGCTCCAAATCACTTTCTTTTGCAATTTTCAATACCCTACAAATAAGATTTTGATGCCCTATATGAACACTGTCAAAAAAACCAAATCCAAAAATATACTTTTTATCCATGAAATCTTACCAATTTAACTTTTATGATAGCCATATTTTAATGCTTACAAGCCCATCATTTTTTTCTCCTATACCTATAAAAAAACCATCAACATATGCCTTAAAATACTCGGGTGCCTCAGCTATATTACATTTGACACCATTAAGTATTTTTTTTGAGTACTGTTTTTCTATATGAAATGAGGGCAATTTGCACAAAACATCTTCTACACTTAAAATATCTTTTTCAAAACAAATATCATCAAGCTTCTTTGAGTTTTTTATGTTGAATGGGCCCGTTTCAATTCTTTCAAGACTCACTACAGTAGCAAGTGCGCCTAATGAAAATGCTAAATCTTTTATAAAACTCCTAACATAGAATCCCTTGCCACAACTAATAATTAGATCTAAATATTTACTATAATTTAACAACTCAATTTCATTAATTCGAACAAATTGTGGCTCAAGTTCAAACTTAATGCCACTTCTAAACAAATCATAAGCTCTTTTCCCATGAAGACTTTTTGCGGAAACTTTTGGTGGAATTTGCTTATATCCGCCGATAAAATTCAGTAACTTTTTTTCAATCTGATCTTTTGTAGGAACAATAGAGCATTTTTTTACAACTTTACCTGTCGCATCTAAAGTATCTGTTTCGTATCCGAACTCAGCAATTACTCTATATTTTTTATCCTTGTCCACAAAATAATCAAACAATTTAGTAGCTTTACCTATTGCAATAGGCAAAATTCCTTGTGCATCTGGATCTAATGTCCCAAAATGTCCAACTTTTACACTGTTGTTAGGGCAAGTCTGTTTAAGCATATGCTTAATAATGGAAACCACTTTTGCTGAAGTAATTCCCTTTTCCTTGTAAACATTTATTATACCATCATAAATTTTCGTCATACTTTTCTATATAATACTTAGAAATGGAAACAAGTTTATCTAAAACTTCAAGTTTCGAACCAAAAACTTTACAGCCACTAGCATTTTTATGTCCTCCACCACCAAAATATTCTGCAATTAAAGAAGAATCAAAGTTGCCTTTACTTCTTAATCCAACCTTAAATTCATTGTTTGAAATCTCAACAATGGACAATGCTAACAATACTTCTTTAACATTAACTAAACTATTAACTATTCCTTCGGTATCAACTAATTTAGTACTAGTTGATTTAAAATCATCAAATGAAAAAGTAATTATTGCTAATTTTTTATCACAATGAAAAATTGCGTTGGATAATACTCTTAACGAAAGATTGAAAGCATTATATGAAGTTTCTAAGTATAATACTCTTGCCAACAAAGTATGATCAACTCCATATGCAATTAGTTCTGAAGCTACTTCAAAAGTTTCTACGGTTGTGGAGTTATACGAAAAATTACCACTATCAGAAACTAAGCCAGCATAGAGACATGTTGCCACCTCTAAATCAATAGCCTCTTTGTCGTTCTCTTTAAAAAACTTATATAATATTTGTGTTGTTGAAGCTGAATTGGACTCCAACACTAATATGTCAGTAAATTTAGAATATGACTTATGATGATCAAAACTTATTTTGATTTCACAACAATTTTCTAAAACTTTTAACATTTTTTTACCAAGCCTTGTTGGACTTGCACAATCCAAAGCAATCCCCAAGTCGTAATTTGATGCAGGGGAATTAGCATTGATAATCTCTATGTTTGGCAATATATATAAATTATCTCTAATTTCTTCAAAGGGTTCAAGAAACACATCAACTTTTTTCCCTAGATTTGTCAAATATTTATACATCGCTAAACTTGAACCTACACAATCGGCATCAGGATTAATATGCATAAACAAAGCAACACTTTCTACCGAATATAATAATTTAGTTACATGCTCATACATCTTTCTTTGCTCTTTTTTCTTCATGAATCTTTTGTAAAATTGCATCAATTTGCATCGAATGCTCCCAACCTTTATCATATTCAAAGGTTATTTGAGGAATTACTCTAATGTTTACACGTTCGAAAAGTAATTTTCTGATATAAGATGATGCTTTATTTAATATTTCAATATATGTTTCTGCATCTTGCGTATTTCTAAAACTAATTCTTACCTTAGAAAACTGCAAATCTTTAGTTGTTGATATAGAAGTTATTGTAAAAAGTTGATTAATCAATCTAGGGTCATTTATTTCCCTTTCAATAATAAGGGTTATTTCTTTTACTAATTGAGAATTAATGCGTTCTATTTTCATAATACTTTTATTTATTTGATTTCACCAAGAATGATTCAATGATGTCACCCTTTTCTAATGATTCTATTTTATCTAATCCTATTCCACATTCAATTCCTGCAGCAACTTCTTTCACGTCATCTTTAACTCGTTTTAATGAAGTTATGCTAGTTTCAGCTACAACAATATTATCTCTAATTAAACGAACCCTTGCATTTCTAACAATTTTTCCATCTTTAACAATACAACCTGCAATTAAACCAACTCCGGTGATTGTATATACGACTCTTACCTCAGCACTTCCTAGATACTCTTCCCTAAATTTAGGTGCAGACAATCCTTTGATCGCCTTTGAAATATCGTCAATCGCATCATAAATTACTCTATATATTTTTATTTCAATATTTTTTTGTTCTGCAAGTGCTTTTGCCTTTGCATCAGGTCTCACATTAAACCCAATAATTATTGAATTTGTTGTTTCAGCTAGCATCACATCACTTTCATTGATTGCTCCTGCCATAGCATGAATAGAATTTACCTTAACTTCAGAATCACTCAAATCAATCAAACTTTCTTTTAATGCTTCAGCTGACCCTTGGACATCCGTCTTGATGATAAGATTTAAATTTTTGAGTTTTCCTTCCTCAATTTCTTTATATAAATCTTCTAAAGAGATTTTGCTAGATGTAATTTTTTGTGTTTTTTCCTTATTCAAGCGCTCTTGAACGACTTGCCTCATTGTTTTTTCATCTTCCGTGGATAATAATATATCACCAGCCAATGGTACATCCTGTAATCCCTGTATTGAAACAGCTGTAGAGGGACCAGCAACCCGAATTCGCTCACCTAAATCGTTATACATACCTCTAATTCGTCCACTCGTTACTCCGGCTACAACATACGATCCAACTGATAAAGTTCCATTTTGAATAATAACAGTAGCAACAGGCCCCATTCCTTTATCTAGTCTAGCTTCTACAACTATGCCTTGAGCTTTTCTTTTAGGATTTGCTCTTAATTCTTTTATTTCAGCTAAAACCAAAATAGTTTCCAATAAATCGTTTATGCCTTCGCCAGTTCTTGCAGAAACTTTAACAATTGGTGTATCACCACCCCAATCTTCTGGTAATAGAGATAGTTCAGACAACTGTGTATATATTCGGTCTATATTCCCTAAACCTTTATCAATTTTATTTATTGCAACTATTATGCTAGCATTAGCAGCTTTACTATGATTTATAGCCTCAATAGTTTGTGGCATAACACCATCATCAGCTGCTACAACAATTATTACTATATCTGTTAAATTAGCACCTCTAGCTCTCATATCAGTAAATGCAGCATGCCCAGGAGTATCGACAAAAGTGATTTTTTGATTATTAAACTTTATTGAGTATGCTCCTATATGTTGAGTTATACCGCCAGCTTCTCCTTTTGTAACACTTGTCTTTCTTATAAAATCTAATATTGATGTCTTTCCATGATCAACATGCCCCATAATTGTTACAATAGGCGGCCTTACAACAAGGTCTTTAGGGTCATCTTGTTCAGTATCATGATATTCCAAAACCATCTCTTCTACCGTTTTAGGTATATCTAACTCAAGTCTAACTCCAAGCTCTCCTGCTACCACTGCTGCTGTCTCAAAATCTATTGTTTCATTAATAGTTTTTGGCATTTCTAAAAGAAGTAATTGTTTAATAATATCGTTGCTTGGTTTCCCTATTTTTTCCGATAAATCTTTAATGGTAATATTTTCTGTATTTATAATAGCAAAAGTTATTTTTTCAGCCTTTACAATTTCAGTTGTTTTTTTCTTAGGTGAAGATTTTTTGACGCGAACTCTTGCCAATGTTTCGTTTTTAAAGTGTTGTTCAGTATCAGTTGCGCCAATTGAGGATTGCCAATAATTCATATCTTCATTTTCATTAGACCCTTTTGTTTTAATTTTTTTCTTGGGTTTATTGTCTTCGTCATCCTTTCTTGCTTTATTTTTACCAAAACTTCTACCAGCACCACCACTAGTTACAACTATCTCAGGCTCAACAACCACACTTGGACCTGAAGGCATGTCAAGTTCAACGACCTCGCTTGGACCTGAAAACGCGTCAAGTTCAACAACCGCACTTGGACCTGAAGGCGTGTCAAGTTCAATGCCCCCTCCTTGTCCTACTATGTTAGAAACTTCAAAGTTATCAGTTATTTTATCCAAATCTTTAGAATCATCAATAGTTTTCTCTAATGACACAATATAAAGTTTAAGCTGAGTCATCATTTCAGCTATAGACTTTCTATGTTCTTCAATATCAATTCTTGCACTCTCAATTTTTGCAAATAACTCTTTATATTCAGTTTCGGTATTACTATATCCCATTCTTACTCCTTAATCATTTTATATGTTTCATTTATAGCATTTGACAAACCTTTATCAATTACACCAAATGCTTTACAATTTGTATTAACCGTCAAAGTTGAAAAATCATAATCTTCAATAATTGGTATTGTTGTTTGCTTTTTTATTCTTTCTTTTGATTTTTTCGATAATTCTTTAGACAATATTATTAATTTAATTTTTCGCGAAACAAAAATATTATCTATTCCATACACTAACATATTGCCTTTTATACAAAATCCAACATATGCTCTAATTTTTGAATACGCATTTTGTATATTAAAATCCATATGCTTTATTCAGTGTCTGGCAAAGCATCAAAACCTGTTTCTGAACGCTCTATTGCCTTGCTATAAGGAATTACATCTATTTTATATCCTGTTAATTTAGCTGCTAAACGTGCATTTTGTCCATTTTTACCAATTGCTAATGAAAGCTTATCATCGGGCACCACAACCTCAGCTTGTTTTAAAATTTCATTAAACCTAACTAATAAAACTTTTGCTGGACTTAAAGCTCTTGTTATATATTCTGATGGATTATTGCTATAAAGAATAACATCTATTTTTTCACCCTTTAATTCTGAAACAATTTCATTAACCCTTGCTCCTTTAGGTCCTATGCATGCTCCTATACTGTCTATACTAGCTTCATCTGAATACACAGCCATTTTTGTACGATATCCAGCTTCTCTAACAATATTTTTCACCTTGACAAGATTACTTCTTAATTCTGGAACCTCAATTTCAAACAGTTTCTTAACAAAATATGGTGAACTTCTACTAACATAAACTTGTGAGCCTCCTTTGTCTGTTGTTCTAACTTTTTTTACATACACTTTGATTTTATCATTAACTGATAATTTTTCTCCAAAAACTTGATCATACTTTGACATAATACCTTCAACTTGCGTTCCAATTATCTCAACTGAAATTGCATTTGGATCAACTCTACGCACTATAGCGGGAACAAGTTCACCCTCTTTTTCACTCATCTCTTCATTAATTATATTTTTTCTAGCTTCATTAATTCTTTGCTTAATAACCTGGCTTGCTGTTTGAGTAGCAATTCGAGATAAATCAGCAGGAGTAACATCCTCACCTATGATGTCCCCAATTTGTGCGTTTGCTTTCATTTCTCTCGCCTCATCAAGTGTTATTTCATAATCTTCCTCAGGTTCCTCAACAACTTTATAATATGCATAAATTCTAATATATTTTTCTTCGGGATTAATCGTTACTTTAATTGCACGACTATCACCACTATCCTTCTTAAATGCTGAAGCTAAGCCAGCTTCTAGTGTTGTTGTCAACTCTTTGCTATCAATTTTCATGTCCCTTTCAAGCTCTTTTAATGCTTCAAAAAAATCACCAATATCCATTATTGTTCCTCCATGTTATTTTATCCTATTAATATTTATGTAAGGTCTTACTAGCAAAACATCAATTCTCATGATTTTTGTTTTTATCCCCTTGTTTTCTATTTCAATTTTATCATCATCATAAAACCTTAAAAAACCAATGTGCTTTATTTTTTTCTTTTTCATAGGTTTCAAAAATATTTCTATCTCAACATCTAGATTTCTTCTAAAATCATCGTTTGTTATTATAGATCGATCGAGCCCAGGCGAGGATATGTTCAAGCTATAGCTTGCACCATTAGTAATATCATATTCCTCAAGAATTGGATCTAATAAATCATTCACAAAGATACAATCATTCAAACTAACACCATCTTTTTTATATATGAAAATTTCAAGATATGTTAATTTACCCTTCGTTGAATATTTTAACTCAACAACTTCATAGCCAGCTTTTTCAATAATCGGAATTAATAACTCCTTGGCCTTATTTTCAATAATTTTTTGCGACAACTTTATAACTCCTAATAAATATTAAGAGTGGCCAAAGACCACTCTTAAGCTATAATCCCTAGGTGCTACTTATGATAATACCACATCTTGTTAATTAAATCAAACTTTTTATATAAATCTTCTTTCAAAGTTAATTCTCAGGGTAAGTGCAACTTTTGAGTCAGCCCTCGAAAAGTTTGTCAAAGTAAATGCAACTTTTAAAGTTACTTATAGATATAATTACTATTCAACAAAAAACACATTAATAAATCTATTTAAGTTTGTTTAATACATTCTCAAAATGCTCATTAATGGGAGCTTCAACATAAACTTTCTGTCCCGTTAATGGATGAATAAAGCTTAATGATTTTGCATGTAAAAGCTGATGTTTTGCTTTTAGCTTGGTGGATGACCCACCATATTTTTTATCGCCAACTATAGGCTTATTAAAATATTTGCAATGCACCCTAATTTGGTGTGTTCTACCAGTAATAAGCTCAAACTCTACTAGAGAATATTTTTTATGATATTCTTCTATCACCTTATATTTTGTAACAGCTTCGCGACCTTCTGGAAGTACTGCCATTTTTTGACGATTTTTAGGATTTCGACCAATATTAGTAGACCACATTCCAATATGCTCTTTAAATGTTCCCTCAACAAGAGCTACATATGTTCGCTGAATGCTTTTTTCCTTAAACATTTTTTTTAGTTTAAGATGCGTATCATTGTCTTTTGCAATAACTAAACAACCAGACGTGTCTTTGTCGAGCCTATGCACGATACCCAATCTATCTTCCCCAGCAATATTAGAAAGATGAACATTATCATATAACAATGCATTCACTAAAGTGTTACTTTGATTCCCAGCACCAATGTGAGTCGTTAATCCTGCCGGCTTATTTATAATTAGCAAATATTTATCTTCATATAATATGATATAATCAGCTTTTGTCTTAATCAACGCATTGTCTTTTGACTTGGTAACACAAAACTTCAGGCTGATTGTTTGGCCTACCTTAATCAAACTTGATGACCTATCAATCAAAACATCATCTACTTTAACTTCTTTTGATTTAATCAATTTTTGAGCATAAGAACGAGAAACATCTAATGTTTTAGAAATTACCTTGTCTAATCTATCGTAATAATTCGAATTAAAACTATATAAATTCATAAAATTAAAAATTATGATTATCTAAATCAGCATCTTCTTTATGATCAAGAGATTCGGCATCTTTTTCATCCTTTGTTTTTTTTGAAAAATAAAAAATAACCCATATAATAGCCAATATACACCCTATAGTTAAGGCACTATCAGCAAAATTAAACACTGCAAAAGACCAATCTTTTATTGTAAAAGAAACAAAATCTCTAACATATCCATATTTAAATCTATCAACTAAATTACCAAGACCACCAGCAGTTATTAAAACTAAAGAAGCTCTTAAAACTATATTCCTATCTTTTAATGAAAAAATCATAAAAGCAAACAATAAAATTACAGAAAATAAAGATATATAAGACAAAAATTTTGTGGAATTTTTTAAAATGCCAAATGAAGCTCCAGTATTTTCTACTGCGGTAAAACACAAAATTTTAGGAATAATTACTATATCACCAGAAGCTTGAGCTTTACCATATATGTATTTTTTTGTTAACAAGTCAAATAATAAAACCAATATGATAAAAAAAACCTCAACACAAAAATTAATAATTAATTTTTTATTTTTGAATAAAAAGTTTCTTACTTTATTCCACATATCTTAAAACTCCAAAAGATTTAATGTATGTAAATGTTTCTAGGACCAAACAATGCCGTACCTAATCTAATCATATTTGAGCCACATTTTAATGCCAATATATAATCATTGCTCATTCCCATAGAAAGATATTTCAAGCCATATCTATCTTTAAACAAATCAAAAGTTTCACGTGCCTTAACAAAATATTTGCTTAAAACACCTTCATCAGATTCAAATGGAGTAACAATCATCAATCCTTCCATTTTTAAATTTTTATAAATAAGAGCTTTTTCTAAAAATTCTTCCGTCTCATCAAAGCTTATACCACCCTTATTGCTTTCATTGCCGGCATTTATTTGTACAAAACATTTTTGAATTAGGTTATTCTTTTTTGATAAACAATCTATTGTTTTAAGAAGCGATTCCTTGTCTACACTTTGAATATATCTAATTTTGCCAACTAAAAACTTAACTTTATTAGACTGCAATCTACCAATAAAGTCCCAAATAATTGCACGATTTTCATTGTATTTTGCAATAAACTCTTGAACTCTATTTTCTGCCATTACAATGTCCTTAGAAAGTTCATTAAGATATTCTATGCTCTCAAGAGTTTGCTGTTTCGTTGCTGCTATAATCTCCACTGGGTATAGTGCATTATTTTCAATATTTATTAAAATCTGCTCTAATTTATCTTTAATCATTTATATTTTAATGTAATTGGCAATTATTATTTTATTATTTAATGTTTGAATTATATCATTTGTGGATATGTAAACTCCATTGTAATTCTTTGGTATTATAACACAGTTCTTGTTACCAACATAGGAAAAAACACCAAGTGTTTTATCACTTAAAGTATAATAGAGTATATTAGAATCATTAACCATAACAAAACTATCCTCATTGGTTAAACTATAATAAATTTCTTTTGCATTACTAATATAAGATATTATCAAATGATTTCCTTGTATATATGCATCAGATAGCATTGCATGTTTATTATCTAACAAGACTTTAACAATAGATAAAAGTTCATTTGATATCTTCCTATCCTTTACCTCTATTACATATATCGGCAAATCATTTTTTGTTAAAAGTTGTAAAATAGAACTCACATAACTTGAATAAAATTCGACAGCATGAAAGCTTTCTAAACTAAATATTTCACTTTTTTCATATATAGATTCAAACAAAGTTATTTTTTTAAAAACATTACTACATAAAGCCAAATCATAAATTTCATTTATAGATTTAATGTTATTTTCTTTCCTTTTTAAGGTTACAAGAATATTTAGTGTTTCTAAAAAACTACTATCGATGGTAAAGCAACAATCCATTTCAATACTACCTTCACTTGTATTAAGCAAACTATCAATATAATATTCATTATAGAAATCTTCCTTAACGGAAATAATTGCTTTCTCGCCAACATAAAATTTACTTTTATTAATTTCCACAGCATTACGAAGGTCGCATGTCAGATTAATTTTTACCTCTTTTTCAGAATTTAATGGTTTTTTTGTAACATAAAAAGCAATGTGGTTTGAAATACATCCAATTATAAAAAAATCTTCGTTAGGTGATATGATTTTTTCAACACCGGAATATGTCACCCTGAAATCAGAATCAAATGCATAGTGCTTAATATATATTTTGACAGAATCTCCTTGCTTAACTTGTCCATATTCTGGAATTAGATCAATATCCATAGGATTTTCGGCAAATCTACCGATATATTCTTGTATTTGATAAAAAACACCATCAGTTAAAGCTGTCACTTCAATTTTTAATTTTGCAACATTTTCTCCTATATGTTTTAAAAAATATGATATTTCTTTTTTATCTAAAATTTCATTTTTGTTTATTGTAATAAGATTACCTACTAAAACATTTTCTGATGTACGCTGCGAAATTTGGATTTCTTTTACTCTATTTTGTTCCAACTGTTTAATTTGAAATGTTAATATTTCTAAATCATAAATATAATTATCTTTTGTTGAAATTGTTTCCATGTCAACTATACTGTCATTATCAACTAATTCAAAATCTATTTTTCTTGAATTTTCAATAAATTCTATACCAAAATTATTACAATCTTTTTTTAATGTATATACATAATATAAGCCATAAGTAGCAAAAGTGTAATAATTATCATAGTTGGTATAAAATAGAGACTGATCTACATTAACTTCATCTATATAAATGCTTTTTATTTTATATTCACGATTTGGTTTCACAAATATTTGCAAATTGGATGTTTGAATTGTTTGTTTATTATATAATATCCAAACATCTCCTTTATTTTCATCATAATTTACTTTAATTAAATTTTTAATTTCACATATATTTATACTCAATATCGCATCCTCTTCTGGCATATATATTTGCTCTAAACTCACTGGATTTCCAGACAAAAATACACTTTCTACATAATAATCATCTAATCCACTAATTGCTATGTCAATTTTTTCACCTGGCAAATATTTGCTTTTTGTTGAGATGATTTCACCTTTTGAAACATTTTTTTCAATTGTAAGGTTATATGCTTGGCTTTTATTTAATGGTATCAAATCAAAATCAACTAAAACGGAACTTTCATTTGGCATATAAAAACCACTATGCTCCATAGCATTGCTAGCACCATTTACTCTAATTTCATTGATTTTATAATCTTGAAGTAGTTTATTTGTATTTACAAAAACAAACTCTCCAACACTTGCTTCCGTTGGTATATCTAAATCTGCGACATTAAAACTTTCAATATTTGATTTTATTGTGATTGGATATTTAACACTGTAATCAATTTTTTGAATATTAAGTAAAATAAACGCATCACTTTTTTCCATCTTAATTTTGCCTTTCATTACAGACTCTTCATTGATTAAAGTCGCCCCTACTATACTTTTATCTTTGACATAATAATTGTAATTTGGAATTATAGAATAGATAATATGCTCATCAAAACCAGCTGAATGGGAACTAAAATATATATCAGCCACATCCCCCTTTAATGATTCGCTTTTAAACCCTTTGCTTAGTGTGTACTGAATTTTTTGCATTTCTAATGTAATAGTAATTGAAGTTGCTGGCATTCTAAATGTTTGTGGATTTATCTCACTATATGATATTTTTACAAAATTATCTTTATTGTGCCCCTCATAATATCCAAAAGAATCTTCTTTCACTTCATAACCTTGTTTCGGATAAACATTAAAGGTAATTTTTGTATCATACTTAGCTTTTAGGGGAATATCATCAGAAAAATACTCCTTAACATCTTGATTTACATAGATTTCATGTTCATACTCTTTTACATCTACCCAACTAGCATACATCGTTATGGATTTTATAGTAATAAAATTGGATTTTATTGGACTTTGACCAAGTTTATCTAAGCACCATCCAGTAAAAACAAAACCTTCTCTTTTCGGTTCTTCATCAATTGGTATAAACGCTGTATTTACCTTTACTGGTTTTGTCATAACTTTATCACCATTTTCAAATGAAGCATCTTCTGCGTTAACATCAAAAGTAATAACAACAACACCTACTGCTTTGTTATTACAAGACCATAAAAAACAAACCAGCAAACAAATAATCAAAAAACAAATCAAATATATAATTTTCTTTGAAACAAGCTTTCCCGCTACCTTTTTATCTGCCATATTTCACCTTTAAAAGCTCCAAATATACTTGTGCAGTTGCAATAGCATCATCTAATGCTCTATGTGCAGTTTTAAAATCAATATTAAAGCGTTTTGTCAATGTTAACAATTTATAATTAGATACCTTTAAATTCGGCTGTGATTTTGCAAGCTCTAATGTACAAACTAAATCATTTTCAAAGCGATATAAAAATTTAAGAGCATTATTGTTTAACACATTGATATCATAGTCAATATTATGAGCTACAAGTTTCGCATTATATACATATTTATACAAATCTGGTAAAATTTCTTCAATTTTGGGAGCATCTTTTACATCTTCATCATAAATATTATTTATCTCACTTGCATCTGAAGGTATTTTCATTAAAGGGTTTACGAAAGTTGAAAAAGTAGATTCAAAGATTCCATTAACAAGTTTTACTGCACCCACTTCTATTATTTTTGCAGTATTTACATTTGTGCCCGTTGTTTCTAAATCAAATATTACAACTTCTCCCTCCAATTCTTTTAATATTGGTTGTGTTTCATTAAAGAAGCTTAACTGTTGGCTTGCTTCTCGTAAATATGGTTTAGGAAAGATAAGGTTGTAATCATGATTAACATCTTTAACAAATGTTCGTATAGGAATTGTATTATAATCTATATCACATAAAGCAATATTGTTGACAAGCAATAACGGCAATCCATTAATTCTATCAGTTTTTAAAGGCCCTTGAACAATTATTTCTACTCCATCCTTAAGTGCACCATCAGCTAGAGCCTTTTTTCTTGCTTCATTGAGGAAAAACAAGCAAGAAATTGAACCCGTAGTATCATCTAATGAAAATTTATAAAACTGTTTTTCTTTGGTATTTCTTAACTCTATCCTAGAGATTAATCCGCAAATTGTTATTATTTCACCAATTTCTGATATGCTGTCTCTTATTGTATAAGGATTTTTAAATATTTTTTTACCACTTATATGCCTTGTAATTTTAATATTGATACTTTGAAAAGATGTATATGTAGGTGCAATAACAACATTCTTAATACTATTAGTGTTTAATGTTGAGTTTTCAATAAACTCAACAACAATATTCTCATAAAAATACATATTTAAAAATGAAATAATAGATTTATCTAAATCATTATACTTCACAAATTTATATGTAAATGAAGCTAATTCTAGTTTTACAACAATCTTATTATTTGCTTCCTCAAATTTTACATTAGAATAGTTAATGGTGCGATGTTGAATTTCAGCATTATATTTAAAAAATTCCTGTATTTTTTTAATTAAATTTATATTAGAATATTCTACCCTTCTATAGCTAATTTCCACTTTGACATTTTGGGGTAGAATATTTTTGCTCACTTTTAATATTGAATCTTTTATATTTTTTGTCAAATAAGAAAAAGACTCCTCATTAAATATAAAAGTAATATGCAATTTAGGATTTCGTGAATTGTATAAAACAACCTCACCAAGTTTTAGATTATAATCATAATTACTTAGTGAGTGATTGATTTTATCGATAAAAAAATCATTGTCTCTAAAATTAACCATTATAGTATTATAACACTAAAGTAATGTGAATATGTTAAGCTAAATAAAATATACAAATTAAATTCGCTCAATATTAACATTAATTGAATATCTCAAAACATTTTTCATTTATTAAAATTAGAAATTTTTATTTTTATAACATTGATAATTTCTTGCAATATTTCATCATTTGGAACCGTTTTTATTCTTTTTCCATCCATAAAAATTGAAGAATTGGTTTTTCCACCACAAACTCCTACATCTGCACCTCTAGATTCCCCAATTCCATTTACTGCACAGCCCATTATTGCAACTTTTAACGGAAACGCTTTATCTTTAGCAAAGTTTTCAACAGCAAGTGCTAAAGATAAAACATCAATATTTGTACGCCCGCAAGTTGGACAAGAGACAACATTAATATAATTTTTATCAATTTCACAAGCTCTTAATATGCGTTTTGCAGCGATTATTTCTTGTACTGGGTCTGCTGACAGAGACACTCTAATAGTGTCTCCAATCCCATCAATTAATAATCCGCTTAATGCTGCAAATGATTTATCAATACCACTTGATTCTATTCCAGCTTCAGTTAAACCTAAATGAATAGGAAATGCTGTTTCTTTGTATAAAATTCTATTGGTTTCAATTGTCTTTTTCACACTAGATGTCTTTGCAGCAATAACTATATTTTCAACTCCATAGTTTTGAAAAAGCTTTGCATGCTTTATTGCAAGTGTTGCAAGCATTTCAGCGGTCATATTTTTTAAAGTTGAGCCCTCATTTACTCCTACTCTAACCGCAATACCAGTTTCTTTTAATTCCTTACATAAAACCGATAATTCATTTTCTTTTAGATAAGAAGGATTAATTCTAATTTTGTGTGCACCAGCCTTTATTGCACCAAGTGCATGTTGATAATTATATTGAATATCCGCAATTACTGGTATAGGACTTTTTTTGCATATTTCGTGTAATGATTTTATATCTTCATTATTCTCTATTGATACACGAACTAATTCACATCCCACTTCATATAGTTGTGATATTTGTTCTAATGTTTTTTTATGATTAGATGTTTTCACATTTGTCATCGATTGAATAACAATCTTATGATTCCCCCCTATTTGCACGTTTTTAATTTTTACTTCATTCCTCATATCACTAAACCCTAATTTTTTATCTATAATTGATTTTAGCCTTGTTTGAATTGCAATATATCTGCAATTATTACTATCCTAAACAAAAAAACAAGTCCTGTTATTGTCAAAATTGTTTCTACATTTTTATTGTTAACTTTTAAAAAATGTCCCCTTCATTTAACGTATTAACGTTTCACCATCATAAAAAGCCTCATTAACATATAATAGCATTTGACCATACACATTAAAAAACTATTATTAATAGCAATCCTAATACAAAATTAAATAACGCCCAAAATAACAAAACCATCATTTGATTGAATGGATATTGATTACTAAATGCTACTTTCTTGTTTTCATGATCAGAATCATATTCAAATTGACAAAACCTGCCAATTGAGCTAATAGAAAAAACTTCACCGTTTTTTTTGCTTTCTCTTTTGTAGAAAGGAGGACCAAAACCAACTCCAAACTCAATTATCTTAAATCCTAATACCTTCCCAGCTAAATAATGTCCAAATTCATAAACAACTATCATAAACATGATACATAACAAAGCTAAAATCAAATAACTTGTTGTTTGAAGAACTTGTAATATACTCACTAAAATCAAAGACTCCCTCCAGCAATTGAATTAATGTATGATTTGATTTCATTATGTAACTGAAAAATATCACCAGGATTTTCTATACTACCATGATTAAACTTTTCAATACAAACACTTATTATTTTATTAATTTCATAAAAACTTATCTTGTCTTCCAAATATAAGCGTACCGCCTCTGAATTAGACAAACACATTATACTTGCACTTAAATCTGAATCTAACTTAAGCACATCTTTTGCTATTTTTAAACAAGGAAATTTATTATAGTCCGGAAGCTTAAAAGTGAGTTTGCCTATATCTTCAAGCTTTAATCTTTCTCCTGTTCTTTCAAGTCTATAGGGATATGAAAGAGCATATTGAATCGGAAGCTCCATGTTTGGTAAAGACATAACACTTTTTTGAAAAGAATCTTCAAACTCAACAATTGAGTGAATAATACTTTCTTTGTGTATTAAAACATCTATATTTAAACAATTAAACAAATGTCTAGCTTCAATTAATTCCAAACCCTTATTCATTAAAGTAGCGCTATCTATTGTAATTTTGTTACCCATTTTCCAAACAGGGTGTTGTAACGCTTCAATAGCTTTTTTTTCTTTTATTTCCTCTTTTGAAAAATTCCTAAAAGCCCCGCCTGATGCCGTTAAAATCAATTTATGAATGTTGTTATTTTCTTCTAAACATTGAAAAATAGCCGAATGTTCGCTGTCTAATGGAATAATATTTTTATTATTCTCTAGACATATTTTATTTAATCTATGTCCATAAAGAACTAAACTTTCTTTATTTGCCGTAATTAGTCGTGCTTTGCTTTGGATTATTGCAAGTGTGGGTAAAAGACCGGAAAGATCTGATATGGCATTACATACTACATCACAATTCTTATAAGTATTAGGATTTGCAAGCTTTTCATCGCAATTAACAATAACATCACTTACTTTGAATTGTTTGGCTTGCTTTTTTATTAAATCATAAGAATTTTTGCAAGCAAGCAAAACAACTTCATATTTTTCTAAATGACGAGAAATAACAGAAAGCACTTGTCTTCCCACAGAGCCTGTACTACCAATAACACCTACTTTTACTTTAAACATTTTAATTTAAAAACATCATAACAGCTGATACAACTAAAACAGCAAACATAATGCTATCAATTCTATCGATTACTCCACCATGATCTTTGAGTAGGGTTCCAAAATCTTTTAACCCCAGTTCTCTCTTAATCCTACTCGCAAAAATATCGCCAATTTCACTTATAAAGGCTATCCCTGCTCCTAAGCATCCATAAAAAATTAATATCAAAAGCAAATTTCCTTTGAAAAATTCTGCAAATTTAAAAATATTATTTATAGGAAATTTAGCAACCTCAAATATCCCATAAACACCTAGGGAACCTAACGCACCCCCTAATATTCCAAACAAACTACCTGCCCAAGTTTTCTTAGGACTAATACGTGGGAATATTTTAGGCCCCTTAATTAGACTTCCAAAATAAAAAGCAAAAACATCAGATGCCATTGCCGCACTCAAAGCTATTAAAAGAGGAATCATTCCATACTGCGCAATTAAATCTATAGCAAGTCCAAAAATTAATATTGGATACACAAAAATAAACAACGAAACAAACATATCTTTTAAACTTAATTTTCTATCAAATATATAAAATATGAAAATAAAGGTTATTCCTGCAATCATCAACATTATAAAACCTTTTTGACCAAGAAAATTGATTAAAGGATATGTTATTGCAACCAATATGCTTAAGGGAATAACTGCAGGACTAAATCCCGCTTTTTTAACGGCTAAAATTAATTCCGATGTTGATGCTCCCATAACTAAGATAACTAATATATCAAAAAATATTTGACCATAATAACCTTGAATAACTCCGTTTTTCTCCACAGGGAAAAGTGATGTCAAAAAAATAAACAACAAAAAAAATGCAAATAGCACTAACCCTTGAATTGTTTTTTTAAGCAACTTTTTCATTTCTTAACTTGTTTCCTGCAAATCCTTATGTATAGTTTTATAATATTTTACCATTTATTTGATAAATGCCCTAACATTTTATAGAAATCTTCCCTATCTAAGTCGGGAAAAAACTTATCATAAAATAAAACATGAGATTTTTTTGCTTGATATGGTAACCAATCATCAAGAACTTGTTCTTTTTTTGTATAAACTAACAAATTAGGTGATGGTATATTAGGCATACTTAGGTGTGCCTCTAGCTCTTCAGCTTTTATTGGACTAAAATCAGATACCATGAACTTCGTTTTGATTAAAGAATTAATCGCGCAAGTTATCTCATTCGAGCTGCTATAATTTAATGCAAAAATAATCATCATTCCTTTATTGTTTAATGTCTTGGCATTTAATTTAGAAATTATTTCTAAAAGTTCAGATGGCAATGATAAAAAGTCTCCTATAAACCTTAATTTATATTTTCTACTTTCAGCTAACTCATCTATTGTATCCATAAAAAAAGAGATGAAAATACTGTAAATTTTCATCTGTTCAGCCACTTCATATTTTATGATTTCATCAACTCTAAAAAGATTAATAGTTAAGTAGTTTATAGCATGTTCTTGTGAAACATCAATCAAATCTAAAATGGACTGAGTAGCTCTAATATAAGCTTCAGAAATAGATGCCTCTTTGTTTTCTTTTATCCAGTCATCGCATCCGCAAATTTTCAAAGCTAAATGAGGCATTAAATCTCCATAATCTCTTCTTCTTTTGCTTTGGTTATATTGTCAACATCATCCATTAAAGCAGATGTCAATTTATCAAACTCTTTTTCATTGTAAGCTAAATCATCCTCTGTTATTAGACTATCTTTTTTTAGCTTTCGTATTTGATCAATGCAATCTCGCCTAACATTCCTTATAGCAACTTTTGTCACTTCACTCAATGCTCTTACTTCTTTAACTAAACTTCTTCGTCTTTCTTCATTTAATTCAGGAAAAACAAGGCGTAAAACTTTTCCATCATTAACTGGGAAAATACCTATATTTGCCGCTATTATCGCTTTTTCCACATCCTTTATAGCATTAATATCCCAAACATTTATTGTTAATACTCTAGCTTCTGATATTGTAATGTTAGCTATTTGATTTATGGGAGTCAATGTTCCATAATAATCAACCATAACTCTATCTAATATATGCGGATTTGCTCTACCTACCCTCATAGATTGTAATTCTTGACGATAATTAGCTATGGATTTTTTAGTTTTATCCTTGTATTCTTCAAAACATAAATCAACTTCTATTATATTTGGCATTTTCCACCTCTTGTATTTTACTTTAATGATTTTAATATAACAAAAATGTGAGCTATATGCAAGGTTGATATATAAAATTATAGACTAGAAACACCTTATACAAAATATTAAGAGGCTACGTAGCAATCAATGTGCCAACCTTACTTCCAGTCATAACATTTAATATTGCATTTTTTTCTTTTAACCCAAAAACTAATATCGGCATTTTATTTTCATGGCATAAAGCCACAGCGGCTGTATCCATTGCCGACAAATCTTTCTTTATAAAATCTAAATGAGTCATTTTATCATATTTTTTTGCATTTTTATTACATTCAGGATCACAGTCATAAACTGCATCAACATTTTTTGCAAGCAATAAAATTTCAGCATTAATTTCATTGGCTCTTAATGCAGCTGCAGTATCTGTTGTAAAGTATGGATTTCCTGTTCCACAACCAAATATAACAACACGTTTTTTCTCTAAATGTCTCAATGCTCTTCTTTGTATAAATGGTTCTGCAACTTTTGTTATATCTAATGCTGTTTGTACTCTAGTAACAACTCCTATTCTTTCTAATGCATCTTGCAGAGCTAAACAATTTATCACTGTAGCTAACATTCCCATGTGATCTGCTGTAGATCTATCCATCTCAACTCCCTGTCTCCCTCTCCAAAAATTACCGCCACCTACAACAACACCAATTTCTACACCCATTTCTTGTGCTTTTTTAATTTGTTGACATATATCTAAAATAATTTCTTCATCTATGCCAAATCCAGATTTTCCTGCTAAAGCACCACCAGATAATTTTAACAACACTCTTTTATACGTAGGGATCATAAGTATACCTCCTAAAAAAAGATACCATTTTGATGGTATCTTTAAATATTATTGATTCATTTTTGCTATTTGTTCTTCAACTTCTGATGCTAAATCACAAACCTTTTTTTCTAAACCTTCGCCCATCTCATAGCGGACAAAACGACGAATACTTATCTTTTCACCCGTTTTAGCTATCGTATCAATTAACAAGTCGCCAATTTTCATATTTGTATCTTTTATAAAAGACTGCTCTAACAAACAAACTTCTTGATAAAACTTTCCTATTCTTCCATCAATCATATTTTGAATAACTTTGTCAGGTTTTTTCGCAAGATTAGGATCATTTGCAATTTGTGCTCTAAGAATGTGTTTTTCATGTTCTACCACATCAGCTGGAACATCTTCTTTAGAAATGTACAAAGGATTTCCTGCTGCAATTTGTAAAGTTAAATCATGAACGAAAGTTTTAAACAAGTCGCCTTTTGCTACAAAATCAGTTTCACAATTGACTTCCAGCAAAACACCAATTCTTCCACCTAAATGTATATAACTATCAACAATGCCTTGTGAAGCAATTCTGCCCGCTCTTTTAGCAGCGGTTGCCATACCTTTTTCTCTTAATAGCTCGATGGCTTTGTCAATATCACCATTAGTATCAACTAGTGCTTTTTTACAATCCATCATGCCCACACCTGTAATATCTCTTAATTTTTTAACATCTTGTGCTGTAAATGACATATTTCCTCCCAATTTATTTATATCAACCTTTACTCGATTAGATTTATTTTCTAACAATTATAAGTTTTGTAAATCTATTCTGTTACTTCTTTTTTTGTTGTAGTTTTTGATTTCTCCATTTTTTTAGAAGTTTCTACTTTTTCAGTTTTTGACTTTTCTTTCACACTTTCTTTTGAATCAGCGTTTTTGTCTTCTTTAGCTTTTTCTTTTTCAACCTTTTGTACTGATTCTACTTTTTTATCAAACTCTTTTTTTTCTTTTGTTATGGGTTTATCAAGTTTTTTTTCTTCTATTATATTTTTACAATCAATGTCTTCATTTTCTACCTTTATATCAGTTTTTGAACCATCAATTTTATCACCAAATACAGCATCTTCTTCTGTAGATGCTAAATAAGCCTCGCCTGTGACAGATCCTTCAACATAGTCTGTGCCCTCGCTTGCTGCGATAACAGCATCTGCAATAACCCCAGCAACCAACTTAACAGCTCTTATTGCATCATCATTCCCTGGAATAACAAAATCAACCAAATCAGGATCGCAATTTGTATCAACCAAACCAATAATTGGAATATTCAATTTTCTAGCTTCTTTGATAGCTGTCTCTTCAATTTTCAAATCAACAACAAACATTATATCAGGAAGTTTGCGCATATTTTTTATACCACCTAAATCAAGTTCAAGTTTTTCTTTTTGTTGTCTGAGTTTCATTGCTTCCTTTTTTGAATATTGTTCAAATTCACCCATCTTTTCGCTTTGATCAAGTTTATGCAATTTGTCAATCCGAGTTTTGATAGTTTCAAAATTCGTTAAAGTTCCTCCAAGCCACCTGTTGTTCATATAAAACATCCCACAACGTTCAGCTTCAACTTGTATAGCATCTTTTGCTTGTTTCTTCTTACCAACAAAAAGAACTGTTGCTCCGTTTTTCACAGACTCATAAACAAACTTAAATGCTTTTTCAATCTCTTGTGCTGTAATTTGCAAATCGATTATATGAATATCGTTTCTTGCATCATAAATGTATGGTTTCATTTTGGGATTCCAACGTTTTGTTTGATGTCCAAAATGCACCCCTGCTTCTAGTAATTGTTTCATTGTAATTATCGCCATAATAATCTCCTGTTTTTTCTTTGATACCCAAATTAACATGCCCAAAAATAGGAACAAGCTGAAGAAATGTGGATATCTGTATATTTCATCATAAGATGCTGTTACAAATGATATCACTTTATTATATATTGTGCAAGTTTTTCACAACAAAAAATAGTTATGTTTTATCTTTACCTTCTTGATTTTTTATTGCTCCATTTATACTCGCCTTTTTGACTATTCTTTACGTTTTCTAACTCTTTAATTCTATTTTTGTAGTTAATACGTGCGGTTATTAAAAAAAGAATTATCAATAAAATTACAAACAAAAAGGAAAAAAGTACTAAAGCCAAAATTAGTTCTTCTGTCAAAATAAAGACAGTTCCTTCCATTGCTGGCATTGAAAATGAAAGATTTTCTCCTGAATAACTATAATTTTCCACTAATGTTACCTTGTTTGACTTGTCAACTGCAATAATTTTAATTGAGTTTTTAAACAATCTATTGACTTTAATTTCATTAATCGTTACATTAAATTTTGAATCAAGATAAAAATCACCACTCTGTTTTGTAATATCAAAAACTAGATGTTGTTTATCATTTAATTTCCCCATACCTCTAGTTTCATAAGCTTCCTTTCTTGCATTCATTAAATCCGCATTACTAGAAATATTAAAATTAAGTTCACAATCAGGTGAGAAATTTCCTAAAATTTTAATTTGATTCAAATTTCCATTTATTTTACTTTCAATTACAAAATTGTTAATTATCAATTGACCAGGAATATATTCAAAAACATAATTTTCAGCTTTTGCAGATTTTGCACTAATTGAATATTTGCCTGGATTTTTAAAAGTAGACTCAACTATAGGTTTAATAGTTAAAACATCTTCATTTTCACCATTTACAAATCCAGCTATAGCATATGTTAAGTTATACTCATCACCGTATTTGACAGTAATATCATTTACGGTTACAATAAGGCTTTTATGAAGAATTTCTAATCCTAGTAAATCATTTTTATATGAAATAGAGCCTTCATTAATATGGTAATTCTCATCAATCACTTTAAAATCAAGTACATACTTATCTACATTTATTGGCTTCTCCTCCAAAAGATTGCCATATTTTTCCCCAACATAACTACACTCAATAATGTTTTCTTTTTCTGAATCTAATATTTCTTCATCTAAGATACTTATAGTTCTTTCTTGCTTTGTCCCCGTATATGTATATTTATTTGCTCCAGATACTTCAATATTTAACAATTTAGGATTGATTACGAGCTCTAATTCGTTACCACTACCATCAGTAGTCCAAGATTTCTCGCCGACTTTTATTGTCACTTTATATACACCAATATTTTCTGGCGACTCAATTATCTCATCTCCCAATTCATAAACAATTGTTTCGCCCGTAAAAACTTCATGATCATACTTTAATTCATAATTTCCTTTATATGTAGCTTTGCTACTTTTAGAAAAAATGACTTCTTTTGTTGCATCTCCTAAAATAGTTAGTTCAAATTTATCAGGATCTAGTGTCTCTTGTGCATACGAATAAAATTTGGATGTAAGCGTTAATTCTATCGAAAATAATAATAGAAAAAATAACAAAATAATTGCCAAATAATAGATAAAAATATAAGTTTTCTTTCTTAACATCATAATATTAATTACGGCTATGCTTGATCATACTCTTCTTGCATTTTGAGAAACTCTGAAAAAACCTCTTGTATTATTTTTTCATTTTCTACAGTAACAAACAAATCATTGCCTTCCTCATCAGATTTTACTTCTAAAATCAAAATTTCACCATCTTCTATGCCTTCTGTCAGCTCAGTAGGCTCTAAACAAACATACCAATCATCTTTATATTGGAGAGTTGCTACCAAATAAAATTCAAATTGACTCCCAGCTTCATCTTCAATCAATAATATTTCAGATTCTATGAACTCATTATTTTTATCATTGTTTACATTTTCATTTTTCATGATTAACCCCTTTTGATTTTTTATTTTTCTAAAAGATTTGCTAATTTACTACTTTGCATCTAGATATGCTTGTAAAATTATAGTAGCTGCTACTTTATCAATTATTTGTTTCCTTTTTTCTCGCCTTACCCCATGGTTAATCAACATCCTTTCTGCTTGCACAGTTGTTAATCTTTCATCTTGGAATACAACTTCAATAGAAATTTGTTCTAAAAGTTTATTTGCAAATTTCTTAACAATATTCACTCTTTCACCATGAGTTCCATCCATATTTATCGGTAAACCAATAACAACAAGTTCTATTGCATTTTTTTCAATAAAATTTTTAAGATATAGAATATCCGCAATTTCATCTTGCCTAGTATAAGTTTCATAACCTGATGCAATTATACCCAAAGAATCACTCGTAGCAAGACCTATCCTTACATCACCAATATCTAATGCTAAAACCTTCATGAAATCTAATTTTTGCTATGTTATTTTTAACTTATTTTAGTAATTTGTTGACTTAATTTCAAAATATGCTCTTGAATGATCACAAACTGGACATACTTCTGGTGCCTCTTTGCCTTTTTCCATGTGACCACAATTTCTACAAAACCAAACAACTTCTGTTGATCGCTTAAAAACTTTTCCAGTTTTAATGTTTTCTAACAATGCCAAATATCTTTTCTCATGTTCTTTTTCTACTTCAGCTACTCCCCTCATTTTTTTTGCAATTTCATAAAACCCCTCCTCGTCAGCTATTTCTGCAAAATTTTTATACATTTGAGTCCATTCTTCATGCTCGCCAGCAGCTGCAGCTACAAGATTCTCTACTGTGCTACCTATCTTATCAAATTCTTTAAACCAAAGTTTCGCGTGCTCTTTTTCATTTAAAGCTGTTTCCAAGAAAACAGCGGCAACTTGTTCGTATCCTTCCTTTTTCGCTTTGCTCGCAAAATAATCATACTTATTTCGGGCCTCACTTTCTCCTGCAAACGCATACATTAAATTCTTTTCTGTCTTACTACCCTTTAAATCTTTTTTCATAATTATTCTCCTTTCTTTCTTATTTTTATATTTAACTCTTCTCCATTATGACTGGGAGTGTAAAATATTTCATCTTTTATTGCATCTGGTAAATATTGCTGTTGCACCCAACCACCTGCATAATCATGAGGATACAAATAAATTATATCTGATTTTTCTTTCTTAAAAGTTTGATCTTGCAAATATGTTGGAATAGAATCATTTGGATTACTTTCTACCGCCTGTTTTGCTAAATTCATTGCCACAACAACAGAATTAGATTTAGGAGCATTTGAAACATAAATTATAGCTTGACTAAGGGGGATAAAACCCTCAGGCGCTCCTATTTTTTCAAAAGCTAGTAAAGCATTTGTTGCAACTACCAAAGCTTGTGAGTCTGCAAGTCCCACATCTTCTGCAGAATGAATTATCAGCCTTCTAAATATAATTAGAGGATCTACCCCTGCATGAATTAATCTAAATGCATAATAAAGAGCCGCATCCGCATCACTTCCCCTTAAACTTTTACAAAAGGCGCTTAAAATATCATAATAATTATCCACATCAATACTTAATGTTTTTGTATTTGTTACATTAGATAATATTTTTTTTGTAATTTTAATTTCAGAGTTTTCTTCTGGAATAGTTGTGATAACAGCTAACTCCAAAGAATTGAAAGCTGCTCTTAAATCCCCATTGCTTGCCCATGCAATATGTTCCAATGCATCCTTCTCTACCGACACATTGTATAAACCGAGTCCCCTTTCTTTATCCAAAATAGCTTTTCTAAGTCCTTCGACTATATGCTCATCTTTGAGTTTTTTAAACTCAAATACTTTACATCTGCTTACTATTGCTTTTGTCATATTAGCATATGGATTTTCTGTTGTTGTTCCAATAAAAATAATTTCTCCTTTTTCTATTGCACCTAACACGCTATCTGATTGAGCTTTACTCCATCTATGACACTCATCTAATATTAAATACGTTTTTTGGTTGTATAATGACAAAAAATCTCGTGCTTCTTCGATTACTTTTTTCGCATCAGCAACACCTGATGAAACAGCATTTAATTTAACACTACGTGCATTTGTTTGATTCGCTATGATATATGCTAATGTAGTTTTGCCTGTGCCAGGTGGTCCATAAAAAATACAACTCCCTAAACTATTTGTTTTGACAGCTCTCAACAAAGGAGAATTAGGGAAAATCAAATGTTCTTGCCCTAAAAAATCTGAAAAAGTTAAAGCTCTCATTCTCTCTGCTAACGGTAAATGTGCTTGTGAAATTGTATTGAATAAATCCATAGCTAGATATTATCACTTATATTGATATAAAGTCAATTTGAGCTATAAAAAAAGAAGCCAAAGGCTTCTCGAGTAATCCTATAAGCCGAGTTCTGTTGAAAACGGTTATCTGTCTTGTTTTATAGTCGCCTATAAAATCTAGCGATTTAGAAACGATCGGACCAATCATTGTTCCATTATCTTGCATCATGTGGGGTTTACACAGCCAATTTTGTTACCAAACTGCTGGTGCGCTCTTACCGCACCTTTCCACCCTTACAGTCATATAACTGCGGTATAATTTCTGTTGCACTTTCCTTAAAGTCGCCTTCAGCAGGATTTCTCTGCCACACTGTCCTATGATGCTCGGACTTTCCTCACCAAAAAGGTGCAACCGTTCAGACTACTCGCCATTATTATAGTAAAAATTGCAATTAAAGTCAAAAAATTGAATCTCAAGTCTTACAAAAGGCGTCCTACAGTAACATAATATTAAAAGGTATTCAAATCTAATTAACGTCTTTATTAATTATTTTACCGATTTCATCGTATAAGGTATTAATATCTTTGAACTGTCTATGAACAGAAGCAAATCTTACATATGCAACATTGTCTAAATTTTTTAACTCTTCCATCACATATTCTCCAATTACCTTACTAGAAATTTCATCTGAAGCATTTGCATATATTTTTTTTTCGATTCTATCGACAGCTTGATTTATGCTTTCCGTGGATACGGGTCTCTTTTCACAAGCTTTTAAAATCCCATTTTTTATTTTAGCTATATTAAAAGTTTGTCTTTCATCATTGTTTTTTATGACGCGAATAGATATTATCTCTGTTCGTTCATATGTCGTATATCGCTTTAAACATTTTAAACATTCTCTGCGCCTTCTAATTGAAGTATTGTCTTCACTAACCCTGCTATCAACTACTTTACTATCTAAACTGTCACAATACGGACATCTCATAACAAATCTCCTATAATTTTACAACTTGTTTTTCATGCGTTTTAAAAAAGATGGGATAGACTTACTTTCACCAAGATCTATACGAGAAGGAGGTGTAGAGTCTAAATCAGCATTACCTTGTTCAATCGTTTCTTCTGAAATATCAGGCTCAGTATCAAAACCATAAATTCTTCCCATTTTCTTATCTACTCTATCCTTATCAAAAATAGGTTTTTGAATTGTCTTATACCTACTTGTCCCATCAGCTTTAACATCAAAACCTGTAGCAATAACTGTAATAACTACTGACTCTTTGAGATTATCATCAATTCCCATTCCAAAAATAATGTTAGCCTTACTATCAACAACCTCTCTAATTAAACCAACGCTATCATTAACTTCTTCCATTGTTAAATCTATACCACCAGTGACATGAACTATAATGCCTGTAGCACCTTGTATATTTGTTTCAAGAAGAGGGCTTTGTACTGCTTGCCTAACTGCATCTAGTGTCCTGTTTTCACCACTTCCGTGACCAATACCTATGTGAGCATAACCTTGTGATTTCATAATTGTTTTTATATCTGCAAAATCTAGATTGATCAGTGACGGAGTTGCGATAATATCAGTAACTCCTTGAATTGCTTGACGAAGCACGTCATCTGCTACTTGAAAAGCCTTGATAAACTGTGTGCCCTTTGGAACAAAATCTTGCAATCTTTCATTTGGTATCACAAGTAAGGTATCAACATAAGGTTTAAGTTTTTCGATGCCTTTATTGGCATTTTCCATTCTTCTCTCACCTTCCATTTTTGCAAAAGGCTTAGTAACAACAGCGACTGTTAATATACCCATTTCTTGAGACATTTGAGCTATAATTGGCACAGCCCCGGTACCTGTTCCCCCTCCCATCCCAGCTGTAATAAAAAGCATATCAGCATCTTTAATTGCCTCTTTTAACTCTTCTCTACTTTCTTCAGCTGCTCTTGCCCCTATTTCTGGATCAGAACCAGCACCTAAGCCTTTTGTTACAGTAGGACCAAGCTGAATATTTAAACTTGCTCTTGAAGCATTCAGCGCTTGTAAATCTGTATTTGCATTTATAAATTCTGCGGAAGTAACATTTGCATAAACCATTCTATTCACAGCATTGTTGCCACATCCACCAACACCAATTACCTTTATATTTGCAACTCCATAGCCATTAGCCATATATTTCCTCCTATCTAGATCTTCGTCTAAATTTATTTTTTAGTAAATATATCAAATTTTTAAATGAAAAAGATGTTTTTTGATATCCTTGCTCAACCAATAATATAAGCGAAGCAAGAGATGAATCTGAATATTTATTAAGTTGTGGAATTGAAAATGCAACAAATGAAATTTGACGATTTAAAACTTTTGAAAATACCTCTTTCAATCCCACCATGGTGCCAAGTCCAGCTCCCGTCATTACGATAGGAATACTTCGAGGAATATTACTTGGACACATATTAATAGCCTTTTCAATTACAGCAGCAATATCTTCTAATCTAGCTAAAACAATTTCATTAACAGTACGCATATTATATGCATAATTCTTTTTACCAATAAAAATGACATATTCATCCTCCATTATTGGACGAACATTTAAATTAATTTTTTTTAACAATTCTATCGAATGTTCAAATGGAATTTCATTAACAATTGTTAAATCTGCAGCAACATTTCCACTACCCAATGAAAAAGATATGGAATATATAATTCCATCCCCTTGAACATAATTTACTGTTGATGATATATAACCAAAATCAATAAAAATAACTCCCTTATCTCTAACTTTTTCTGGAATCAAAAACATAACCTGTGCCAAAATAGAAGAAGTATACCTAAATCTTACCCCGTTACTTTGCGCAATGGAATCAAATAATTTAATGAAGCTTTGCTCACAAAGAACATAAGATATTAATCCTGAGAGTTTATTAACGCTCTTACCAACAGGATCAATCACCCTATCTTTAGCATCTAATAAATAATATATAGGGGCGGTACTAATAGCCGTCATGTTATCTTCATTGAGATTATCTCTACCTGTTTCAAACAAAAATGCAACATCTTTCTCATTAACTTTTCTATGTACACCAAAATCATAATCAACATGTTGACAAGTTACACTAGTAAATTCTCCAGGTACACCAATCAAGACTTCATCCAAAGAAACAAAAGTCGTATCTTCGCATTCTTTTATTAAAGAGCTGATTATCGAAAAAAGCTCTTTAACATCAAAAAATTCACCATCTTGATAACCTTCATATGGTAAAGCCTTGTGATATAGATACGTATTGCTATACTTCGTATCAATAAGTGCTAACCTAATTTGTCCTGATGAAACATCAATAATTGATATCTTTTTAGCCATATAACAGTTCCTTAATAATATGCTTAATTATACTATATGTAGTATAGTGCAGTCAATAATACCACAAATACTAAAATACAATGATGTTTTAACTATAATATTTTTCCATATACATATTATAAAAACTTTCAACTTCATCATTAATATTTTTTGCTTCTTTATCAATTAATTCCTTAGAGCTAAAAATTTTTACTTTGAATGAGTCGTTTGACATAGTCAAAAAATTTATTTCTTGATCTTTTATTTCAATCTCTTTAATTACTGCTCTAATTGCATCAGCATTCCACTTTTCCAACATTATTGAAATCACATATTTTACTGTTTTTAACTCTTTACTATCAAAGCTAACATCATTTTGCAATTTATACCCCATGATAGGTATTAATGAAGATACATTACTTTCAATTTCTTTATTCAATTGGAAATCAACATCTGCCAAATATGTTTTTCCATTTTCGGATTCTAAATAGAACATAGGATTGTGTGCCTTGACTTTTAAAATGACTTTGTTTGGAAAAACACGTTCAATGTCATATACTTCTACGGAACGATCGTTGTTAATTCTGCTAACTTTTGCTTTCACACTCGTTTCATTAATGTTCAATATACTGGCCCTAAGCTGAAGCCCCGAATCTGCAATTATATCTGCAGCTGAAGCCTGTTTTTGTTTATCTAAAAATAGCACTTGAATAGAACGCACATTAAAAATTCCACCTAGCACACTAACTAGAGAAACCAATAACACACATATCAGCATAACAGCTATTTTCTTTTTCATGCCTACCTTTTTTTCATACTTATTACTTATTGGTAAATGTGTCTAAGAGTTTATCAAATATATTGTCTTTGTTTGCATTATCTTCTCTTTCAATTGCCATAGGTGTCACGCTTTCACTACTATCTAAAGCATTTGCCATTACATCATTTCTTTGTGTATTTACCGATAATATTATACAAGCTATCACAGCTACCAAAACTAAGTATACTGCAACAAAAATTTTTCCTTGTTTAGTAAGTTTTTTTGCAGCATTGACCTTTGCTTTTGCTCTAACACTCTTTTTTAATTTGGGAGCGTTTATTATAGTTTGTTTTTTACCATAAAATTCTTCTTTTGATAAAAGTTTCCCTGGATTTTTTCTATGCAATTGTGCACTCATATACTCTTCGTAACTTTGATAATCCAATTCATTGTTGCCACTACATACCTCATCTTTTTCAATAAACTTATCTAAATTGTCAGTTTTTTCATGCGCAAAACAATCAGAAATAGCTTTACTTTCATATTTTCTTTTCTCTTGCATAAAAAGGTCGTATCCAGTTAAATCTTCATTAAATCCGACATCAAATATACTGTTTGATTGAGACGCAGCAATATCTCTCCTCAATGTAACCATTTCTTCCTCCTTTACTTCTTTTGCGCAATTCTTAATTTTGCACTTTTTGATCTACTATTATTCTCTATTTCTTTTGCACTTGCAATAATCGGTTTTTTATTGATTATTTTTATTTCGCTTTTTTTGTTACAAGTACAAATTGGACTTGATTTATCACATATACAATTTTTTTCTAGTTCAGCGAAGGTTTGTTTAACAATCCTATCTTCTAACGAATGGAAAGAAATAATGCATATTCTTCCTTCTTTTTTTAACAATCTTGTCAAAGCAGTAATACATTCAGACAATTGTTCCAATTCGCTGTTAACTTCAATACGTATAGCTTGAAAGGTCCTTTTTGCTGGGTGCCCTAATCCATATGTTTTTTTTATGCCATATACCTTTTTAGCTATTTCTGATAATTCAGTGGTCGTTTTTATAGGACTAATTTCCCTGTTTTTTACAATGGCCTTAGCTATAAGCTTGGAATATCTCTCCTCTCCATACAAAAAAAGAATCTCAACTAATTTATCATATGAATAGCTGTTAACAACATCGTAAGCCGTCATTCCTGCATCTTTAGACATTCTCATATCCAAATTTGCATCTAGCATATAACTAAAACCTCTAGTTTTATCATCTATTTGATGAGATGATATTCCAAGATCTAACAAGACACCATCCACTTCTTTTATATTCATATTGTGCAAGTTAGATACGAGATTTTTGTAGTTATCATTGATGTATATTACGTTATCACTTGCTATTTTGGTTCTTGCTTCCTGAATAGCTTCGCTATCTATATCATTGCAAATTAACAAACCGTCATCATTTAAAAGTTTAAATATTTCTTTACTATGACCCCCGCCTCCTACTGTGCCGTCAACATATATTCCATCGCTTTTTATATTTAAACCAGCTATAACTTCATCGAGTAAAACGGGTATGTGATAACTTGACATTTTTATGTCCCTATATTTTCTCTAAGCTTGCAAAAGCTTCATCAAAATTGCTAGCTTCTTTTTCCATCATGGCATTATATCTTTCTTCTGACCAAATTTCCATTCTATTGTTTACTCCAATAAATACCATTTTTTTTGTAATTCCTGCATGTTTTCTTAGCTTAGGTGGTAGCACAAACCTACCTTGAGAATCTTCACATGGCTCATCAACGGAAGACATAATTAAACGAATTGTGTTTTGTTGAGAAAGATTTGACATGCTAGTGATAGATGCAAGTTTTTGGGCATAATCTTCAAAATTTTCTTTATCCATTACAAACAAACAACCAGCCGTTCCATTTGAAATGTAAAACTTCTCGCCAATAAGGGAACGAAGTTTTGATGGAATACGCATCCTATTCTTATCATCTAATTGGATAAAATATTCACCAAAAAATATCACTGTCATTATCCTCCTATTTTATATTTTTATTGTACTACAAAAATTTTCCACTTTCAACCACTAAATTCGTTTTTGATGCTAAAAAAGATCAAAATTTTATTTATGGAGTGGAAAAACATAAAATAACAATTTGAAAAATATTATAAAAACAAATGTTTTAAGCATTAAAGAGATTTGAAAAGTACATAAATTATGATAAACATAAAAATTTATCGAATATAAGCTTGAAAAAACATTTGTGGTTAAAAATCCCTAAATTAACAGTCAAATATTAAAACTGGACTATGCTTTATCATATCGGTCGAGACTAAAAAATATTTTATTCCATCTTTTATAACTATATTATCGCTTAGACTCACATCACCATGCAAATGTCCGTAAACGACTGTATCTACTTCATACTTTTTCAATAATAATGTGAAATTAGATGATTGCCTAATAGAATTAAAAGGAGGATAATGCATTAAAGCAAATACTTGATCTTGGCTATTTCGCATTTTAGAAGCTTGCGATAAACTTAACTCCAGCCTAATTTCTTCTCTTTTAAGTATTTTTTGGTCACTTTCCAGCAACCTAGCACCGGCTTCCGGCACCTGCCATCCCCTTGTTCCACAAAAAATCTTATTGTCAAATTTCAAGGCATTATTTTGAATAGCAAAAACATTATCAGGCAAAATTGTCTTCACCTTAGCATACGAATTCCACCAATAATCATGATTACCTTTAATTATAATTTTTTTACCTGGCAAATCTGCAAAAAACAGCAAATCTTCTTTTGCCTCATCTAACGTGGTCGCCCATGATATGTCACCTGGTATTAATACGACATCATTATTTGAAACCTTATGTAACCAGTTTTTCTCTATTTTTGATAAATGATTTTCCCAATTATCGCCAAAAATGTCCATAGGCTTTTCTTGACTTGAGGATATATGCAAATCACTTATAGCGAAAATTTTCATACAACAATCGCCCTCTCTATTACATTTAAGACATCTTCTCTTCCTATTTTTTTCAATGAGGAAATTAACACCACATTTTCTACACCTACCCCAAGAGTAGAGGCAATTATTGTTTTACTTATACGCATTTGTGCACGATTAATTTTATCGGCTTTAGTTGCGAGAATAGAAAAGGGAATATTGTGCGAATAAAGATATTCCACCATCAATACATCTTCCTCTGAAGGCATCCTTCTAGAATCAATTAAAACAAAGACCATCACCAATGACGATGTCTTTTGAAAATAGCCTTCTATTAAATAAGACCACCTTTCCTTTTCTTTCAATGAAACCTTTGCAAATCCATAGCCTGGCAAATCAACAAAATAAAATTGCCCATTATTTATATCAAAATAATTCACAAGTCTTGTTTTCCCAGGCTCTTTTGAAGTTTTAGCCAGACTACTTCTGTTTGTAATATAATTAATCAATGTCGATTTTCCAACATTAGATTTTCCAACCAAAGCGATTTCTGGAATATTAGTTTGTTTAATTTGAAAGATGTTTCCCGCTGAAGTCTCAAATTTTGCATTGATAATTTCCATTTTTTCTCCCATAGGCTTCAAATAAATTAAAAACTGCATTATTATATAACAAATGCAGTTAATTATTTCTATTTATCGTCATGAATCAGTTAAACTGCCCTTTTTAATATAATTGGATCTTTTTTGTTTAAAATTACCTCTTTAGTTACAACCACCTTTTCAATCGTTTTGTCACTAGGAATATCATACATCAGCCCAATTATAGCATTTTCCATTATAGTTCTGAGACCTCTTGCACCAGTTTTTAATTCAATCGCTTGCCTTGCTATTTCCAAAATAGCATCTTCTTCAAATTCTAATTCAACATCATCTAGATAAAACAGCTTTTTGTATTGATCTACCAAAGCATTTTTAGGCTCTTTCATGATTCTAACTAAAGCGGCCTCGTCTAGTGGCTCCAACACAGTTACCACAGGAACCCTTCCTACAAATTCTGGAATTAAACCATATTTTATCAAATCATCTGGACGCAAATCTTTAAGCATTTCAAAATAATTTTTGTCAGACTCACGAAGTTTTGAGCTAAAACCTATTGCAGACATATCAACCCTCGAATTAACAATTTTTTCCAATCCAACAAAAGCACCACCAGCAATAAACAAAATATTTGTTGTATCAATTTGGAGCATTCGCTCTGATGGATGCTTGCGACCACCTTGAGGCGGCACATTAGCTATTGTTCCCTCTAATATTTTTAATAGCGCTTGCTGCACCCCTTCTCCTGACACATCTCTCGTAATGCTGGTATTTTCAGTTTTTCTGCAAATTTTGTCTATTTCATCAATGTAAATAATGCCCTTTTGCGCCCTGTTTATGTCTCCGTCAGCTACTTGTATAAGTTTAAATAAAATATTTTCCACATCTTCTCCAACATATCCTGCTTCAGTTAGCGTTGTTGCATCTGCAATAGCTATTGGAACGTTTAAAATATTTGCCAATGTTTTTGCAAGAAGAGTTTTTCCTGAACCTGTGGGACCAAGCATTAAAATATTTGATTTTTCTAATATAACATCACTGTATTTATCAGCTGGTTTATTTACTATTCTCTTATAGTGATTATAGACAGCAACTGAAAGAATTTTTTTCGACTCTTCTTGCCCAATTACGTATTTATCAAGCTCTTCTTTAATTTCCCGTGGATTCAAAAGATTTATTTCAGCACTAATATTTTTCTCACTCTCTTTAGCAAGTTGCAAACGCTTGTTCATTTTGGCTATACAGTCTGAACAAATTAATGCATCAGTGGTGACACTTGCAATAAAAGTCAAAAAAAGACTCTCTTCTTTACCACAAAAAGAACATTTAACATCTTTATTTGGATTATCTATATTGTTATTATCGTGTTTTTCACTCATTCTTTATTCTCCAAACAGGTATTATTTTGTGGATTTATTCTCTTTTCTCGTAATATAAACTTTATCAATTATCCCATAATCTAAAGCAGCTTCTGCAGACAAATAATTATCTCGATCCGTATCTCTCTCAATGGTTTCCAATTTTTGTCCTGTCATTTCGCTTAAAAGTTTATTTAATTTATCTTTCAGTTTCAAAATATGTTCCGCATGTATTGCAATATCGCTTGCTTGACCCTGTGTACCACCAAGAGGCTGGTGAATCATTATTTCACTGTTAGGAAGAGCAAATCTCTTTCCCTTTGTTCCTGCTGCTAATAAAAAAGCTCCCATCGATGCTGCTAACCCTACACAAATAGTACACACATCACATTTTATATAATTTATTGTGTCATATATGGCAAGACCCGCTGAAACTAAACCTCCAGGACTGTTAATATACAAATATATATCTTTTTTAGGATCTTTTGTTTCTAAATATAGCAACTGGCCAATCACTAAATTAGCAGTTTGAATATTAATTTCTCCAGTTATAAAAATTATCCTATCCTCTAATAATCTAGAATAAAGATCATATGAAGTTGCCCCTCTATTCGTTTGTTCAATCACTGTGGGTATTGGTATATAATTATTGATTTCCATAAAACTCTCCTTTCTCAAAATCAAATTTAAATATTTAACTTGACAAACAATTTTCGTTGCTTAAATTTACACTTTTTATGCCCGATTAATTGCTAAACTAACACAATAACTATACCACAAAAAGTAGTTATTGCAAAAACTTTAACCTCTTACTCATGAGATGTTCTTACAAATATTAGACCATTGCATTTGACTTGCAAAATTTACATTAAGTTATTACTCAAATTTATTTGATGTTCTCAAAAATGTTATCAGTTTTTCAATTAGAATTTTATTCATAATTCCAGCAAACAATTGTTGATCAAAATTCTTTTTAAACTCTTCAACATCTTTTTGCGATTGTTTTGCTATTTCTTCCAACTCTTTATCAAACTCTTCTTTTGCAACTGTTAGACCTTCTTTTGCAATAATAGCCTCTAAAACCACCCTAGTCTTAACTGTATTTTTAGACTGTTCCGCAAAATCATTGTAAAAATCCTCCATTGTTTTTCCAGAATATTTTAAGAAATCATCTAGACTAATACCCATAGACTTATACCTAGCAGCTATTTCATTAATGTGACGATCGCTTTCCTCATCAATCAAACCTTGTGGAATTTCAAATTCATTATTGGCAACTATGGCTTTTATCATTTCATCTTCTTCTTCATATTTTGCCTCTTGCTCAGCATGTGATTTTAGTTCTTTTTCTAAATGCTTTTTATACTCATCTAAAGTTTCAAACTCACCCATATCTTTAGCAAACTCATCATTTAATTCAGGGACCACTTTTTCCGTGATAACATGAACTTTACATTTAAATATTGCATTTTTATCAGCGAGCTCCTTAGCATGATAATCTTTAGGAAATTTAACTTTCACATCTATTTCTTCGCCCTTTTTTGTGCCTATCAGCTGATCTTCGAAGCCAGGAATAAATGTATTGCTACCAAGTTCAAGTTGTTGATTTTCAGCAGTCCCTCCATCAAACTTGACCCCATCAACTTCGCCACTATAATCTAGCGTTAATTTATCACCATTTTGAGAAGCTCTATCAACCTCTTTCCATGTTGTGTATTTTTGTTGTATTCGTTTTAGCTCCTCATCAAGCATCTTTTTGTTGTATTTAGATTTTATCTTTTTGAAAGATAGGCCTTTGTACCCTTCTACCTCGATTGTTGGATAAACTTCAACTTTTAATACAACATTAAATCCTTCCTCATCAACATTATGAACATCTACTTCAGGTGAAGAAACAACATCTAGCTTATCCTTTTCAATTATTTCGCGGTAATATTTATTAATTCCATAATCTAGTGCATCCTCATAAAAAGCTTCAATTCCATATCTATTAACAATAACATCAAAAGGGACTTTGCCTGGTCTAAAACCTTGAACTTTATATTGTCCCTTTGTCTTTTTATATGCTTCTGAAATGCATTCGTTCCATTTGTCTTTGCCGACTTTTATAGCAATTTCAACTACTGAATTCTCTAATTTTTGAATAGAATATTCCATAACTATCATTACCTCACTCATAGTTTATTTTAGTCATACTAACATATTAAGTTGAAACAAAGCAAACATTTATATTAAAAATAAGTAAAATATTAAGCAATCTAATCTTTTACACACAAGCTCAACACCACAAAAGAATTACACCATCATTTGATACAATAGTTTATGCTAAGTGCTTGATTGCAATTATGAAATCAAGCATAATATTGCATCGAGAGGGGGCAAATATATGATTCGCAAATTTAATTTATTGCCTTAAACTATTCTATTTTATAGCTATTTTTGTAATACTATTATTTGTTACGCAATTTTTGATAATTAAGTTAAAAAAATTAATTTAATAAAATTATCGAAATAACAGCACAGCATATTGGGGATTTTGTGATTTTATTCTATTTTCTTATTTAAATTGAAACAATTTTAAGGTTGTAAAACATAAATTAAAAAAATGCACTTTAAAAATTTTCAAAACATCTATTACCCTCTATCAAATGAATAAAGCCTCATATTTCTAAAACGCAAATATCCGCCGACAGACCATTTTTATAATAATCTTTTCTATTATAAATTTTTTTAAAGCCAAAATATTCATACAACTTTTTAGCTGATATATTATCTTCTGAAACTTCTAAAAAAACTTTTTGTATACCATTTTTTTTTGCACTGTCAAGAAACGAAGTAATTAATCTTTTCGCCACTCCTCTATTGCGACACTGAGAATCAACGCCTATTTTCAAAATTTCAATTTCTTCGCCTAAATTTAAAGCGATTAAATACCCTATAAGGGTCTTATTTTCAATTAATCCTAAATTAATATTATTTTTCTTTAATATTTCATTTCTTAACATTTCTTTTTCCCATGCATTATCTAGAAAACATTCGTTTTCCAAATTATATAAAGCATTTAAATGTTCAACTCTTAATTTTATTATATTCATATTAAATTTTATATTTACCTTTTTTTGCTGAAGATAATTTTATATAAAAAGGTGTAACTGATTTGCTAGATCTAAAAGAATGTTTATTATCAAAAACATATGAGAAAATATCATTTGTGGATTTATATTCAAAAAATACCTTATTTGTTTTTTGATATAAATTTAAATCTTCAATGTTTAAAACACCATATTTATTTTTTTCTTTATCATAAAAGTAGTAATTGTTGTTTTTACAGTCAATGAATGCAACCCCTTGAGGCTCATAAAACATCATTATCTCTAAAGAAGTTAAACCAATAACTTCTATATCTAAAGCTTTAGCAAGAGCATTTGCTGTAGATACACCAATTCTAATTCCAGTAAATGAACCTGGACCAATAACCACTAAAATTAGATTTATATCGCATATTTCCAGTGAATTATTCCTTAATAGCTCCTCTATTTCATTTAAAATAATTTTAGAGTGCCTTTTTATTCCTTTTGTCTTGCTCTCAAAAACTACATGCCCTTTGGATAAAGCCAAAAACAAGCAATCACTTGATGTATCAATAAACAAAGTATTCATTTTTATCTCAGCCTACTTATTACAATTTCTCTTTGATTTTGAGATATATACTTCATGTCAATTTTATAATTTGCTTTTTCGCTAAACAAATTAAATTTATTCCATTCTATAATGATAAGATTTTTCCCATCCATATATTCTTCCAATCCAATTTTATCAATATCATTTCCATCAATTCTATAAGTATCTATATGTATAAGATTTATATAGCCTTTATATTCTTTGATTATAACAAAAGTTGGACTTTTTATATGTGAATCAACTCCCAATCCTTTAGCTAATCCCTTAACAAATGTGGTTTTCCCTGCACCTAAATCTCCATTTAAAATCACGATGTCACCTGGCCTTAAATTTTTAGAAAAACTTAAGGCCAAGTTAATGGTATCTGATTCGCTTTCCGAAAACTTATGTATTATCTCTCTTTCCATAATGTTTCTAAACAATAAAAATCCCTTGTTTCCGTATTAAAAATATGCACAATAATATAACTGTAATCTAATACAATCCACCTAGCGTCATTTTTACCCTCAGACCTTACTAAATCAATGTTTAATTTCGATAACTTTTCTTCAATAGATTCTGCTAATGCCTTTACATGCGAAGGATTTTTTCCAGTTGCGATAACAAAATAATCTGCAATCCCACTTTTATCTGCTAAATCAATAACAGATATATCACCACCATTTTTATTTTCCAAAACCTTAACTATTTCATCTTTTAAAACATTTGGATCCATTAATTTTTACTCCTCATATATTATTATTTATTGATTGTACCACAAATATGTAGATATTGTCCTACTATCTATATTCCCGTTTTTTAATTGCAAATATTCTATATTTGCCTTAAGAAGCATATTAAAAGCAAGACTGAAATTTTCACCAAGTTTTTCCCTAATTTCATCGAGTCCTTTATGTTTACGCCCTGGTTCAAGCTTATCTGCCACAAACACTAGCTTTTCTAGTGAAGACATATTTTCACGTCCAGTTGTATGATACTTAATTGCATTTAAAATATCTTCATCTTCTATTGTATATATTTTTTTGGCAATATCATAGCCTAAAAATTGATGATATACTTCTTTAGTTGTATTTAATTGTTCTATATTTTCTGCTGACCCTTCAATTTCCTTTGCGCAATCATGAAGCAATGCGGCTAAAAAAGCCTTATGAAAAGGAATCTTTAACCTTGATATGTATTTTAATGCAAACAATACGGTTCTTTTGCTATGCTCATATGTTTTTATTGAAACATTTGATCTTAATTTATCAATTATATCTTTATAATTTAAAAAAAGACCATTTGTAATTATATATCTATAAATTTTTTCAGGAATAAACTTCATTGCATCTGTCTCAAAAAGTTCTAACTGTCCTCGTAAAACACTACTTGAAATATCTCCTGTTTTTATATCGAGCTCAATAATATTTGCCTTATATTTAGATTTGGCAAGTGCAATTGCTTCTTTAAGGTTTAAATAACCTACCCTTTGAATTACTACAAGTGTGGCTTGAGATGCTATAATTTGCGGACACTTCCATGTTGAAAAATCAATCATGCTATCAGCGCCAATTATATAGTAAATGTCATCGCCATAAAAAGACTTTAATATATCAAGCACAATATATGTATAACTACGCTCTAAGCCCATTTCTTCTTCAATGCGTTCAATTTTAATTTTTGCATTATCTTTAAATTCTTCTACTAACATATTATATCTATCATTAAAACTGGTTGCACTTTGATTTTTATGTGGGGGATTAAATGATGGAACAACAACCATCAAATCTAAATTTAATAATTCAATAGATTTATTAATAATAATCTTATGTCCGTTATGCAAAGGATCAAATGAACCACCAAAAACACCGACTTTCATAAACCCTCTTTTTAATATTATTCGAAAAATGTAAAAGAATGATCTAAAATACTAACTGTATCTCCATCCTTAAGACCCATATTATGAAGCTTTTCCATCACTCCATGCACTCTAAGCATCTTTTGAAACCAACGAAAACTTTCTTGATCAGTAAGTACAACTTTTCTAGCAATCCTTTCAATAAAACCACCTTTTATCCGAAAATCATTACCTTCCTTTTCTATCTCAAATGTATTTTCACGACTTGGTTCATAAATAAATGGTTCATATTCTTCAGGCTCTATTTTAGGCAAATTAGATAGCTCATAAAACATTTTATCAACAAGCTCTTTTACACCTTTATTAGTGATAGCAGAAATTATATGTACATTCTTTGATATTTTTGTTGTAAAATTTTTGATATTTTTTTCAGAATTATTAATATCAGATTTATTTAACACAATAATTTCTGGGAGTTTAGCTAGTTTTTCTGAATATTCTAAAAGCTCTTTTCTTATAACCTGGTAATCTTCCACGGCGTCTCGCCCATCTTGTTGACTAATATCTATAACATGAACTATCAATCGTACTCTTTCTATGTGTCTTAAAAAATCATGACCTAAACCTGCTCCTTGTGCTGCGCCCTTAATTAACCCTGGTATATCCGCAACAACAAAATTTTCATGGTTATACTGGACAACACCTAATACTGGTGAAAGAGTTGTAAAAGGATAATTTGCAATCTCGGGTTTAGCTTTTGAAATAATGCTAAGTAAAGTGGATTTTCCAACATTAGGATATCCAATTAAACCCACATCAGCTATGGTTTTTAATTCTAAAATGAGTTTTACAATATTTGTTGACTCACCTAATTCAGAGAAAGCCGGACTTCTCCTCACGGCAGTCGCAAACTTTGCATTGCCACGGCCACCGCGACCACCTTTTAAAACCATTACTCTTTGACTCGGATAAAACATATCAGCAATTATTGCACCTGAATCATAGTCTTTTATAACGGTGCCACAAGGAACATAAACTGTCAAATGTTTTCCTGATTTGCCATATTTGTTTGCACTTCCACCTTTACTGCCATTTTCAGCAAAGAACTTTTTAGTATATTTAAATTCCAGTAAAGTACTCATATTTTCTTTTGTTTCAAAAAAAATATCTCCACCGTTACCACCATCGCCACCATCAGGACCACCGCGTGGAACAAATTTTTCACGACGCCAAGAAACAGCACCATCTCCTCCATTTCCTGCTTTACAACTAATAATTGCCTTATCTATATACATTTTTATTTCACCTTTAAGTTTTTTGAAAACATTTTACTTTTTATTTAAAGATAAATTATATTTGCATAAATAACTAAGTGCACATTTGCCACATTGAGGATTTCTAGCTTTACAAACATACCTACCATGAAATATCAAGGTATGATGCACCATATTCCAATATTCTTTAGGATATAAATTTTTAAGTTCTTTTTCAACATCATCAACATTATTGCCTTTACTTAAACCAATCCTTTTAGATGTCCTAAAAACATGTGTATCGACTGGCATAGCTGGCACATTAAAAGCCACTGATAACACAACTGAAGCTGTTTTTCTGCCTACACCAGGTAACTTTAATAACTCTTCCATACTGCATGGAACAACTCCACCAAACTCATCTATTATCATTTTAGATGCATTAATTATATTTTCTCCTTTATTGTTAAAAAAACCACAACTATAAATATATGGTTTTAGTTTTTCTAAAGTTAAACTTGCAAAATCTTCTGGAGTTTTATAAATTTTAAACAAATTTTCAGTAATCTTGTTAACTCGAATGTCAGTACATTGTGCACTCAATATAACAGCAACCAAAAGTTCAAAAGGATTATTATAATTGAGCTCGCATCCCGCATTAGGATGTAATAAATTTAACTTGTTCAAGATTTCTTTTGCTTGTTGTTTATTTATCATTTCTTTGCACATTATATATTTTAAATTACAGCCAAATGCATATTCAAATCAAATATATGCCATGGCACTTCATTTATTGGCGGATATACTATAAAATACATTATTTCTTTAGTTACTGGATGTGGAAACTTCAAAGAATATGCCCATAATGCTAAATTTGCTCCAATTTGTGCTTCACCATATTTCGCATCTGCAAATATTGGAGTACCCATATTTTTTAACTGCACTCTTGCTTGATGAGATCTACCAGTAATTAAATTAATTTTTAACAAAGACAGTTCATCAACCTTGTCTATAATCTCATATTCCAAAATTGCTAGCTTTGCACCTTCTGTGGCAATTGGCACACAATAAACTTGATTTTTATTAATATCTTTATATAGTGCATCTTTAATTATACCTTTTGGTTGCTTTGGGACCCCCTTTACTATCGCGAGATAATATTTCTCAAACACTTGTTCTTTTATACTTTCAAAAAGTCTTGAGGCAGCTTTAGATGTTTTGGCAAACACCATTACCCCGCCAGTAGGCCTATCCAATCTATGAACTAAACCCAAGAAAGCTTCTCCTGATTTATTTTCTGTAACTTTAATATATTCTTTAAGTAAATCTAAAAGATTTTGATCCCTAGAGGAATCTGGGCATACAGGCATATTTTGTGGCTTTACAACAACTAACAAGTGATTATCTTCATAAATAATATTAATATCTTCAAATTTCATAGAGTCCTCTTATGATAATATTATAACATTATTGCTTATTTGACTAAAGCAAAACAAAACTTATAAACTTAAAGCTTTATATGATTTTTATATATTCATTATAAACAATTCTTTAAGAACAGTTGTCTTAAATTGGTTATATTTTGTCATTTTAAAATTTTTCAATAGACAAGCATAAATTGATATGTTATACTAATTTTTAGTAAAAAGTGGCACCATAGCCAAGTGGTAAGGCAGAGGTCTGCAACACCTTTATCCCCAGTTCAAATCTGGGTGGTGCCTCCATTAGCCGTTATGGCGGAATAGGCAGACGCAGGGGACTTAAAATCCCCCGGTAGCAATATCGTGCCAGTTCGATTCTGGCTAACGGCACCAAAAAAAGCTCTATATTCTAGAGCTTTTTTGATTAGAAGTAAATGTTTTTTTATTGCATCTTTTTTAAAATAACTTTTCCATTAGCATTTTCGATGCAGTTTAAAGCATAAAAATCAATATAATTTGTTTCAACAAGTAAAGGTGGTATGTCTTCGCTGCTACCGTAAATGCCTATCTTGTTTACACTTTTGGCAATAAGTCCCTTACATTTTAAAGAATTAATATCAACTTTTTCTGTGCTATCTAAATAATATTGTGCAATTAAAGACAAAGGAAGCATTTGTTTTCTAACTTTGTAAGGTGCAACCGATATTTGTGTGTTTTGTGGGTATGCTTCATTCAGTTGCAATAGCTGATCTTTACTAAGCATTTCATTTATATTAGGACGATTTTTTCTATTTTTAAAATATACTATAGCAATAACAAACGCAATTAATATAAATATTCCAAGAATACTTAAAATTAATATAATTATTTTATCCATTTATTTAACCTCCCCCACATATCAATAATAAATCACAAATCATCAAAAGTAAACCTTTGTTCATTAATCATATAATTTTGTTTATTGGTTCGATAATATGATATTATGTTTGCACTAATTAAAAAAATGCCAAAAAGAGAAAAAATTAGAATTGGCATTAAATAAGCAGTAAATACAGATGTAGCCAATGAAACTGTTATTACTATTAAAATTAAAAATGTAAAAAATGGCAAAAGATCAGACATTAGTTTATAAGAAACCTTAACACTGTTTCCAAGACTTTTTAAAATACCCTTCTTTTCAATTACGATATTGGGTAACCACTGACTAATTAACACACTTTTTAATCCTTGCATAAATGAAACAATCAATACAGCAATTGATAATCCAACAACTTTTAGCCCTAAATACAGTGTAAAAGTAATATAGTATAAAATCACTCCTAATGCAAAATTTAATATTAAACCTAAAATTGTATTTATAAAAGCAAACTGAAGGCTTTGTTTTAAATTACCTATCAAAGCTTTTGTAAAACTAGTAGAAAAACCAGTTGTCATTCTTTGATGCATCAATACGGTTGCTGGCACTAACATTAGAGAGGTAAAAAATAAAATAAACATAAAAAAAGTTATATAAACTCCTAAAGCTGCGCCGATTTTTTGTGCGTCCTGTTCAAAAAATTGCCTAACATCCTTGTAGGTTTCATCTACACCATTGATTGTTACCCTTGTTGAGGCTAGTTTTTTATGAAGTACATCCATTCTATTGCTCAAATCAAAACTTTCTCCTATCGAATGATAAATTGGCACAGCAATTGCTGTAAATAAAGCCATTGCAATCAACATAAAGACAACAATATAAACTAAAATTTTCAATATCAAATCCAAGTTTGATATCCCCGCCATTAATGAATGTTTATATATCATAATTTATCCTTTGTATTTTTATAATAATATTCTTTTGTATAGTCATTTCTATCCAATCCTTCAATATGATAATAGGCAACAAAAGAGAGAGCTAGCACATAAACACTTAAAAAAGTATAAAGAATGCTATCAACTATAATTCCTACAAATCTATACTTTGAAAAACCAGCCAGTGCTCCCAATGTTATACAGCTCAAAACTGGTAATAACACTGAAAAAAACAGTTTTTTTGCTCGTTTTTTGCCAAATCTTCCAATTGATTCTGACATTGCCGCCGTAGATTTTAACCCATTTATACTCATATAAGGAACAAATAGACACATATATGCAAATATCATGCATAGAAGTCCTATCAATAAAATCAATGTAATTACTGATAAAATCATTGACAAATATAAAGAAGCAATTCCTTGCCATAAAGTAAAAAATAAAGAACATGATGACTTAAATAAAAATCCAAATATAACAGCAGTTATAGTAAATGAAAATATAGCAAAAAAATTTTCATTGATTTCATATAACAAATTATGAACTTTAAATACTCCAACTCGCATACTCCTTGATATTACGGTTGTCATAATTGAATAGGAAATAAAAGTAGAAATTACTGTCGCAAATACAGCTATAAGCATATTTAAAGGTTTAATTTGACCATAAAAATTCCAAGCATGCCAAAAATTTTGATTTCCTACCGAATAATTTTTTAACCAATTAAATAATATTGAATTAGGAGCAAAAAAGGCTAAACTTATACCCATTGGCAAAGCTAATAAGAAAAGAATAGTTATCCTTTTGCCTTTTCCTAAAATAAACAAATATTCCATGGTCTTTTTAAAGTATTTCATAGCATCAAAACTTACATCGTATGAGTATCATTATAACATAACGACTTAAAAAAGTTTATAGTTCCTTGTAAAAACAAATTGAATGTCCTAACCAACTATTTATTTAATTCAAAATAATTATTAAAATTAAAGCAAAAACCTTTAAGTTTTTTTACAACTATCAACACATAAAGAACAAACAAAATAACAAAAACAATCGTAGAAACAGAGTAAAAAATTACATTAAACTTCTTGGCATATTGAACATCAAACATCTCTATCTCTAAATTTTCCTGTAAATCAACCATTATCTCTGAACCATTTTTTAATAATTGGTTATTAAATTTCACGCATTTAACATGGGAAGAAAATCTAAACTCTATAAACATCTTATCTTCTTTCAACTCACAATCTAAATCGTCTTTTTTGACATTGACAAGAAAACGATATGATCTATTCGGATTTATACTTGGCATCGTTCTAATAGGCTTAGATTCTAATATGAAAAATAGATCTATTTTTTCACCATATTTAAAACCTTCAATATTTTCAAACAAATTTTGACTCTCAAATCGTAAATTAATATTATAATCATTTTCATTATCAGTTTGCATATTTCCATTCACATAACAATTAACTTTTGGAGTTTGATATAAACTATCTAACTCTTGTTTTTTAATAAGCATTTGTTGATATGATGCTAACTTTGTTTCATTTCCATAATTGCCAAGCTCAAAAATCTTAACTTCTTTATGATATTCTGCCAAAAAACTATTATATGTCTCCAGCTTAGTTAAATCTCTTTTGCTTTCTAATAATTGAATATAATTATCAAAAAGTGGTTTAACATATACAGGCTGTGCTGTAGGAATCGTCCCTATATACATATCCACATAATATCTAAAATCTTTAGTTTTCTCACTATGATTTAAGAAAAAATAATAATTTACATTACCTGCATTGTCTTCAACCCTTAAATAATACCTTGCTGGTTCTGCAATATTAAATTTATAATAACCATCCTCTAGAGTTGCAGATAGTGAATCTACAAAATTAAAATGGTTGTCATATATCTCTATTAAGTTTAAATAACTATCAAACGAATCTAAGGGTTTAATATCGGTTAATAACACATATAACTCACTGTCAAACTTTGAAGAAGTAGATTCTTTATCTTTTATAATATCAACCGTTTTTATTCCACTTTTACCACCTGAAATTGATTTTGATTCATCCGAAAAAGGAACCTTATATATTCTTCCATATGGAGTGATATCAAAATCAATTTCATTAATACTCGTTATAGTCGGTGCATCAATATCTATTTTTTCAATGTAAGCAATAATTTCTTCTTGCCTATCATCATATAAGACATTAGCATAAAATGTCCCATTGCTTTTAAAAACCAAAGAAAATATCCACTTTTCATTTTCATATTTAAGTTTAGAGCCCCTATTTATATCTTCCTCAATATAAGAATTTAATTCTATTGGACTTTCTTGACTTGCAATTGCATAATTTTTAAACTTTATAGCATCTTCTGGTATAAAATAAATTTCTATCAAAGGCGCACTTGATATATTTTCTATTTCAAAAATATATTCTATGCCATCTTTTACTGTAAAATAATCACCTTTGGGAGATTTTATTTTGTAATTAAAAGGCTGACCAGTGTTTGCATATGCATTTATACTAAAACAATTTAAATTTTTATTTGTAATAAAGAAAAGAAAAAACAACAACAAAACACAAATAATAATAAAATATTTATTCTTTTTCTGCTTATTAAAAACAGTCACCCCTTCATTCATAAATCTTTTTAATAGACTGGTTTTTATTTACGCCAATTCCGTTTTTTATTTATTTCTGCTCTTTCGACTCGTTTTTCTGCCCTTATTTGAGCCTCTTCTTCGTCAACACCAAATCCATAAGCTCTTTGTACTTCTGAGGACACCTTCTTTCTCTTTTTCAAAGGATATGCAATTAATATAGCTATTATTCCAACTATTAACATTAACACTGCACCAGCAATGACAATCACCCAATAAGGAAATTCATTTGAATATATTAAAATTTCACCTGAACTATTTGCATGGAAAGTTAAGTAATCATCTTCTCTTTCAGCTTGAATACTTTGTCCCGCAAGATTTCCTTTGAATTCTACTTTTAAATTTTTAGATGCAAGCATCTCTTTAGGTAGCTTAATATAAAATTTTACAGGAGCATCAACAGTTGTTTCAATTCCATTTTTCATAACTACTATACGCTTAACAACGGCAGTTTGTCCAATGAGTTTAGTTAATGCGCTTGTTTTGTTAGCCGTATCTTCTATGTCTAAAAACTCAACACTAACATTAGGATCAAATCCCTCTAAATTTCTCGCATAAGATTCTGAATTATAATCATGTATAATTTCTTTCTTAATTTTAACTTCTAAATTATCTACTGAAGGCATATTCACATAATAATTTGAAGCAGCTAAACCACTAATTGACATCTTCCGAACTGCTATTTTATGTACCCCAACATTAAACCTTCCGTCAACAGTCATCGCTTGCATCGAAAGCTTTACCTCATCATTGCCTTCAATCCCCTCTAGCTCACCTGAAATTCTAATATCACTTAAGCCATCATATGCTTTATCATAAGCAATTATATTAGTTATAGCTAAAGCCTTTCTTTTTATAACAAACAAACTATTAATTTGTATGGGATGATAATTTTCATCTATAATTTCTGCTTTTACCGCATGTGTACCAGCAGATTGTGGCATAGCTTGACCAGAACCAGGAAATGTTATTTTCACTTTCACGTTAGCCGAAACTGGTGATGTTATTATATTGGGTGGTAAGATTGTACTTCCATAAACATTGTTAGTTAAAGAAGAATTTTCAAAACTAATGTTAACTGTTGCTTTCACTATATTAAATCTAATACTCTCCATTGCTTTCAATGTATAATTTGATAAGTTGTCCATTTTAGGATATATTAAATATTCACCGACATTAGTTGGTGCATTTATAAACCTTGAAGATGAATTAGGTTTTCCATACTCCACTTCAATGCCTTCTGAAATTAAATCAACTTTATCCATATCAAATAAAGCAAGAGAGGATTGATTAACCTTTATTAACTTATTTAATGTTTGACCATATTGAGTTTGATATTCATTGACAAGTTTTGAATCTAGATTATCAACAATATAATAATCTAATGAAACAGTTCTTTTCAAAATATTAATATAATATTCTACTTCACCACAATAATTATCATCTTCTATGGTAGCTACATAGCTGCCATATGTTCCGACATTTCTAATTATGCCAGTATTCAATTCTTCTTCAAATGCCACATTGCTTACTAAAGCATCTTCTCCTTCAAAAAAACTAAACGTTGGAGCTGTAATTAAATCTCCATAAATAAATGTGGTATTTTCAACAACAAAACTCAATAATTTCTTAACAACTCTAACATTAGTTTTACCTTCATATTGTTCATAATTTGCATCATTTGGAATAAAAATATATTCGCTTTCATATAATCCTACTCCCAAGATCATTGGTATATTTGGATATTTATACTGAATTGTCCCTAGTATAGCCCCTAGCATGATGTTGTTTTCATTTTTAAATACACCACCTGAAATTGAACTAGCTTGAAGCTTATCCCCATAACTTATATTTGTAGTTTGAGGATTTTCGGCACAATATATTTTCCCAGCATTAATTGTAAACTGTGTACTTGTTTCACCTATATAATTTCTGTGATTTGATCTAACAGTTATTTTATAAACACCCACATTTCGTGGATATTCAACGGCTACCCCTCCTAAAGTTTCAGCCGTAATAATAGTTTCAATTTGCTCATTAAGAACAGTTGAAAAACTTGGCCACATTGCCTCAGCAGTATAAAAAACAGATAAATTACTGAATTTAAAATCGATTTCTCTTTGTTCAACCTTGATACTCATATATGAATAAGAAATATCAAAATTGGGAGATATTGGCTGAAATACTACCCTAACCTCATTATATTCACCAGCATTAGGCCTTTCACCTACAATTGGATCTGACAAAAAGAATACACCTTCAATTAATGTTTGCCCTATTGTTTCAACAGCACGCCCGCCTTCTAAAATAACATCATGTAACAAAGAATCTCCATATTTAATTGTTTTTTGCGGAGAAAATGGAGTTGTTTCAATATGTGTTTTTGCCTTATTTATTTTTAAATCAACATTGGCGCTACCTTTATATCCCTCTATCCCTACAACTGTTACAGTCACCCTATAATTACCTGCATTTTGTGGCCGGTCCACACTTTGGTTTGCGTTATCTTTGTCATTATAAGATAATACATACCCTTGATTTTCAATCAGTGAAACTGGAACTTGAATATTTCCACGCATATAATAAAAACTTGGTAATATACTATAGTGTTGCCCAAAGGTTATTTGATATTCAGGTTTATCAAATGTAATATTTAAGTTAGCTTTTTCAACTATATAATCAAACCTTCGATCTATCGAATAATAAAATGGATGAGTTTGTAAGACTTTTATTTTTACATAATAAGTACCTAATGCCCTAGGCTGAGAACCTCCCAGTAAAACATCATTATTAAGTCTATAATATTTTACATCTAAAACTTCATTGGGAATAATTGCATCGTCAACCATAAACTTGACATGCAAATGGGTATCAATAAAGCTTATTTGATTATTTACTATTACAATATCATCAGTGATATCACGTTTATTAATAATAAATTCAACAACAGCTTCGCCATAGTATTTACCTTGCCCTAATAGTTGGCCATCATTAGCATAGTTACGCTCATCTACTGATATATAAAATCGATATCTATCGGGTGCAATAGTTGCAGATGCCTCTACTTCTTGATTAGAGGAATTCAATATTTTAGAAATTATAATATGCTCGCTAGATATTTGATAACTTGTATTATTTATATTTAGATGTTGCTTAATATTTATTGGAAGCCCATCATAACTTTTACTAGATTGACTTAATGTAATGTTGTTAGCAGCAATTTTAACCATTGCCCAAGACGTTATTGTTATATTCATTAATTCATAATTAGTATTTTCTATTTTTAATCCACATGTAACAAACGGTAAAGCAATATCAGAAGTAGAAACAACTCTAGCTAAATCCTCCTCTGATGCACTATTAACTATATATGTAACATCATACTGAGTAATGATTGAATAATTTTTACTGTCTGCAAGTTGAATATGATATTGTTTGTTATTAATTGCTTCTAAAATAGTTTGATTTTTATGAACTCTTAAATATGATTTGTTTGCATCATAAATCATTGTCCCTAGGTTTAAAGGAACTGTAACCTTTCCATAATATATGTTAAAAGTAGTGTCCGTTGGGATAAATTGGAAATCAACTTCCTCTCCAACATTTGGAACAATATTTGAGTTAACCCATGAAAAAGTGCCAGATTTATCTATTCCTCCGCCTTGAGCGGTACCTGTAATTTCAAAGCAATTTAAACTTTCTCCATAAATTGCATTTTCACCATTAATGTGTGCAACAGTAATATCTACACTTGTTATAGTATTTCCAACAATCCAAATAGAGGCTTGTACAGTTGTATCAAAATAATATTGTGTTTCACTTGGAACAAAACGCAAAACAATAAAATTTTTATTAGCCGCTGTAAACTGTCTACCATATTCATTTTCATGTATAGAAAATGTACCAGATATTTGTGTCTGAGTACCTTCTATGATTGCTTTGCCTCCTGATATAATGCTGTTGTCAGATTCTGAAAGCACATCTCCAAGATTTTTATCTTGCAAGTTAGGAATTACTACAATTTTAGGAAGAGCCTTGCTTATGGTAAACTGTGTTGCAGAAATCTTCTCACCAGCATAGTTAAAATCATCTATTCTAACTTTTACATCATATTTCCCAACATCCTTAGGAAATGCTTGAGAAAACTCTCCACCAAGTTTTTTGTAAAAAATTGTCAATTTTATCTCAGGATAATCACCGGAAATATTGGCAGGACTAGCGCCTGAAATCTCTTCTAACGTTCTATTTACTTGAGCCTGAACCCTTAGCTCTTTTGCTTGATATGATTGTGTTAATGATTCTTCAATAAAATATAATGATTGTGATATATCTCTTTTTGTAATTTTTAAATTCAATTTTGATAACGGATTGTTAAAATTAGCAGAAAAATCAGCATTTAATTCATAAGTAACATCTAATCTATAATCGCCTACACCATAATTGCTAATATTTTGATATACCTTCCATTCACCAATTCCGTGTTGCATAAGTTCTGCTGGAGCTGAGCTTCCGTGCTTTTGCCATTTTATTTCTGCAGAATTTTGATTTATTGATGAGTTGACATAAGACATTTCTGATCCATAAGCAATAGAACTAACGCCAATATTTAAAGTTGGAGCAACGGTAACAGTTAGATTTGCTTTTTGTATTGTAATAAATGTGTAGTATGTTCCTGTATAATTTCCTGAGCCTGCAACAGAAATCCTAGTGTAATATATCCCAGCATTTATTGCAGAGCTTTCATACCCTTGAAGTTCTTTGTAAGATCTGTCAGATTCATCATATGGTACACCATCAATATAATATACGGTACTTTCATCGATCTTTTTATATTCATAAGATGCGACTGAAGAAAATTCTCCTAATAAAAATCTAGCAGAAATGGCTCCACCATTATAATAAAATGTCCTTAATTGAGTTTCAATGTTATAATTTGAAAAATCAATTTCTTGTGCTTCTACTATAAGTTCTAATTCTTCACCCATTAAATCTGTTGTTATAGCTCTAATATATCCATCTTGATTAAAATTTACTCTCACTTTGTAAATCCCAGCATCACCGTTAGGCTTTAATGCAGTCCAAACCGTTTCAGCTTGATACTTATATTCTACTGAGTATGCCACCGATTGATGAGGTGAGTCTATGCCATCAATAATTACTCTTTCAAAAATTACTCCCACATCTACAAGTGTGTCGCTGCTATTTGGATTTGCATATACTTGAGTTAAATCAGAAAAACCTACTATACTTGGAACAATATAGAAGGTTAAATTTTGAGAGCCTTCAAAATTTCTATGTACTACTGAAATGCTCATCGAGTATTTCCCAACTCTAGTAGGCTCAACCACATTGCCTGCATAATTAACAAAAGTTTTGTTATATCTAAATTCATTAGCAACACTTTCAATGTTAGTAAAATCAGAATTGTATACTGGTATAGGAGATTGAGGCATACCTGTATATGTTTGCTCTATATCACTATTTGAAAAATTGATTTTTGCCTTATTTACAACTATATTTTTAGTGTCTTGCCCTTGCAAAACCGTTGTATATTCATCTGAAATATCTTCTCTAATCTTTACTTTTAAAATATAGTTACCAGATTCGATAATTGACAATACAGGGCCATTAGCACTTAAATACTGAATGTTTAAAATAACATTTAATCTTTCCTGTGGAATATATTCATTAGAAATAGGATGCTTTATATTAATTATAGGTTTTTGCTCCTCTCCATTGTAAGTGTAAGTAAAAGAATCCGTATCATATTCAAAAGCAACATTTCTTTTAGTAACATTGAAAATCAAGCTTTTTTCAAATGGTTTAAAATATTGATAAATGCCATTATCTCCAATTGGTGTGAAGTTAACAAGATATTCTCTTTCACCTATACGTATTTGTTCAACCCCTTCTTCTATGATAATGCCAACCTGACTATTTTCAACAAAATTTAAATTGCCTGAAAAATATAGCATATTGCTTTGATTTCCATTATTTAATGTTATATTTTCCAACAAATGATTCAAATCCGCTAACATATACCCAAATTCTAAATCAGGCAAACTTTGGTTTAAATGGAGTTCTGGCCTAATTACATAACAAGGTTTTTGAATGCTGCCTACATAATTACTTTCAAGATTAGAAACAGATATAATAACTATGTATATCCCTGGCTTTGTATTTCTACCAATCTTCGGAATTCGAATAAAATCTGGGTAATTTTGATCGATAAATTCTCCTAATTCAGTGTTTGGTTCTTCATTTTCGCCTCTAGCCCTAAAATACATATAATTTAAACGAATATTTGGTATCGGGTCACCTCCAACATTAACCGTTAACTTATCACTTTCGTTGTTTTCATGTGAATAATAATAAATTAAACCTTTTGTATCCTCACCACTATTTGCAGGAGAACCATCACTCAAGTCCCCCTCTTTAAGATTAAATAGAAGAGTTTTATATTCTTCCCCTTCTTTATAGTTAAAATTAAACGTTACCTCTTTTGGTGTAACTGTTAATGGAATGTTTGCTTCTCCGTAAAAATAGTAACATTTTTTTAATTTATCATAGTCTGCATGGTCTTTGTTAAACTTAAAATTATAAGCAATTGAGTGATTGCCACCATTCAATATACTTCCTTCTAGAGTATTATTTACTAACGATAACGAATACATAGATGGAGTTAAAGAAAAACCATTACTTTGAATTTGGCCTTCAATACTAGAAGAATTAAATTCATTTCCATACTCAAAAGAAGTTAAATTAACATTTTCAAAACTAAGTAGAGCCCTCACGACATTTATATCAATTTCTTGATGATAAATTTCGTAGTTATTATTCTTAACGAATATATCATTTTCATATACCCCTGCTTCCCAAATTAATCTTACTTTATGTGAGCGTGGATTATCCCCTTCATAAATGACAGGAAGTATAAGTTTTCCTTGATTCACAGGGCTATACTCCCTTTCCTCTATTACTTGTCTATCATAATACTCTTCTTCAGTTTCAAAATAAAATCTGCCATCAACTAGAATATCTGCACCTACCGCTGGTCTAAATATTAATGGTCTTGCACTAGTAATATCCAAAATATGCAAGCTTTCATTTAAAATTTGCCCATACTCTAAGTGTCCCGTTTTTCCCAAATGATAACCATCTAAAGCATATGTTTCATAATTTTCTAGTAAAGAAATAGACGGCTCTGTAATAACCGCACCTACTGGTGGAGTTACTCTAACTTTTATATGTTCAGTTCCTATGTAATTTAAACTATCAATAGAAACCTTAAATACATATTCACCAACATCCAAAAAGTTATATATACTATTAACGAAATCAACATAAATCCATTCAGATTCTTTTTCAGAATATATTGAAAACAAATAATTTTCTATATATTCTATATGGTCATCGGATCCTTCAACAACTTCAATGTCAGGATGTATAGAATTCAACAAAGGCCTATTCAAATACATATACATATAGTCTATTTCATATATACCAGTTATTCCAATCAAACTATCAAACTCAAAAATTTCATCTTTTTTAGTTACATTTGTATAGTCATTTTCCGTGGCTTCTTCATCAACTTCTACATTTAGTTGCTTTTTGTTGATATTCATAATCACCGATAAAGGTGAACTTGTATAATTACACTTTGTACTATCAATACTTACTTCAACCTCATAGGTCCCTGCATTTACAGGTACTGTATTTGACCAGGCACCTCCTATTGCTCTATAAAGAACTTTGAAAACCACACCTTTTTTTCTTTCAACTGGATTGGTGATATCATCATTTAAGATTATCAAAGGCCCATTATCATCTTCAGCTGCAAAAAATATCTCCTGAGATTCACCATTATATGTTCTTTCAATAATATCACTTTGTGCGCCGCCTGCAACAAAAACCGTTGCTTGTTTAGGTAACACTCTAACACTAATACTTACTTCTATTTTGTTATAATTACCTGAGTGTAATGTTCCAGGCCTTATAACATATTCAATTTGCCCCTCTTCTTCTACTTCATCATAATAATATTGGAAAAAACTAAAATTATTTTGTATTGTTTCTTTGTCCAAAGACGATAAATCAATAGGTTGATATTCTATTCTTATTTGATAATTTTCACTACTTGATGGTAAAGAAAAATCATCACCATACTCACCAGTATAATTCGGAGACAAGACAGTGTATATGCCATATAATCCTCTTATATAAGATGCATGATAAAAAGTACCATTGATATTTATTGCATCATCATGAGAAATAAATTGACCTGAACTGTTTTTACTTTGAAGCTTTAACTTACCATCAATTTCATTATTGGGATCGTCCTCTAAAGGATATTTAAACATATCACCAAAAACACCTACTGAATCACCAAAATATAATACCCCCATTTGTTGCAACTGACTCAACTGTGCAAAAGCTTTTTCTATCTTATAGCTACCTATATTGCTTCCGTAATATCTAGAATTTTCTCCAACTTTTACAGAAACTCTATAACCGTATTGACCAGCATCAATAAATGGCTCTACCTTAGGTTTATCTATATCAACTGAGGTTATGTTATATAAATCAAACTGCACAGTAGAATCTGGAGATTTAGTAGCATTTTCTAGTGTTGTCAATTTTAATGTATCTCCATCATATGGCAACATTAACGTATATCCTTTTTTGCTCATAGGAATAAGTGAAGTTGTCATAATTTCTATAGGATGTGACACATCTGTATCCAATGTAACAACTGCATAACGTCCAGGCAAACCTTGAAATTCTTCTGGAATACCGGAAGCTCCTTCCTTATATACTTTTATACTGTACTTGATAGTATCAAAATACTCTGTTTCCATTTCAGGTTTTGGTGATATTTGCAAACCATTAATTTTTGAAAAAGCATCAAAATCGTTATTAATATCTTGAGCTATACCTACATCACTATAACCTAGTTTAAAAGTATACTTCGTTTGATTATGTCTTATGTTAATTAGCTCACCGAAATGCAAATTAATTTCTAAGCCATTATGAGTATTCCAATCATTATCTAAAATTTTGTATATCATATCATAATGAATTATTTTTTTAGCCCCAGCTGTTATAACCTCTCTTCCAACAGCCTTGTCAGTGGTTATACCTGGAGAATTGTTGGCATTATTATATCTAACGAGAGTATATTGACTTGCCTGTTCTTCGTTCATCGAAAATCTTATTACAACCTCAGAATCTCTTTTAAACGAAGCGGCATAGCCTGATTGGACACCACTTCCTGAAGTTGGCAACTGATCCTTTAAAATATCACCGCTATATAGAGAGGGATTGTTTATATAAAAATATCCAATACCAAAATTAGGATATTGACTAGCTTGATACATCTCATTTGCGACAAACATCGAAAGTTTTATCTGCTTAGCTTCTGCATCCACTCGAACAGCATTACCTTGACTAAGCGAATAAACTTGTGGAGAAGAAACATTTCCTGCTCTATCAACAGTCATCAATACTAGTGTGTTTATCTCACCACCCACAAACTCCTTTTGCAGTTTATTTATGTCATCATCTTTGCTCTTAAGTGCCCCAAGCAAAGTAACTTGATATCCTAAATAATTTGGACTTGAAGAACCAAAATCAATAGCATTGACGGAAATGCTTGAAATATTACTTGGCAATGCCACGGCATACAGTCTTTCTAGGCTGTCTAATTTTAATCCCTCTCCCCCTAAACCATAATCTTCACTTAACAAAGCTTCTGGATTATAACTCGATGCCGTGAGATTAATTGGAACGCTATTGTTCTTTGTATACCAGCCTTTATTTTCAATTGTGATACCAAATTCGGATGAAGCATCTATTACAGGTTTGTTGGGATTAGAATTATCAATATTTAGTGACCACACAGTGTTTGATGAGTCACTAATGAAGGTTTCAAAATCAACTGTATTATTGTAATTAAAATATGAAATTTTGCCATCTTTTCTTGCCTGAAACAATCTAGGTATAATATGCAATTTATTTTGAACGGGAGCCTCATAAGAAGCACCTAAAATTCCAGCGCTGGCAACTTTAAATTTAATAATTCCATAAATTCCACTATCATCTACACCTATTGATTCCTGTATCAATGCTCCGTTTTGTTCATTTGATAAATCTGCATGCTTGACAAAGCGACGCCAAAGAACATCGCTTGTAGTGTGTGGTGAATTAAAAATTTTGCTAAAAATCTTAAAATCATTATGAAAAGTATTTATTGGATATTTTGATGAACCTATGTCAATTCCATACTTAATCTCAATAAAATCGCCACTTTTGATGTAAACTTTATTCATCGGAATATTATTAAATAAAGTTCCACCTACATTAACAACTCCGCTCATCATTGGCATAAGGCGTACTGTTTCTCTATTAACTCCAGTTATTTCTATTTGTGTATCATCAGATATTGATAAATAATAATCTGAAGAAAAAGAGACTTCAACAGTAAGTTTTAATTGAGATACCTCCAATTTCATGTCCGCATTTTCTGTCTTGATTACCAGTATTAAATGTGGCTTATCTTTAGGGGGAACTTCTGTAGGATTTTTCAATGAAAACATATCTTCAACAGAATAATTAACATCATTACGTAAACACACTCCTGAACTGTCTCCAAGACTCGCTACAAAATCATAAGTTCCGCCTAAATATATTTCCCTTGCATAATTTAAGTCATCTATTCCTTCTCTTGCTGAAATAAGCTCTATTTCATTTTCAATTGAATTTAATCCATCACCAAAGGAATCAGGAGAACCAAATTTATTGCTTGCATAAGCTACGTAAGCTCTATAATGATGCGTGTCTCCTGCCCCAAGATTTAATGCCTTAACTCTACCATTGAACTTAACCTCTGCTTTCATATATGGAGAACGCATAGCACTATATATTCCAGCATCACCATCTATTGTAATGGGAATGCTAGCTATTATATATCCACCTTTAAACGTTATGTTATTTTGAGAAAAAGAATACTCGGTGCTATCATCGGCAATTAAAAAATCGACACCGTCTTTGTCAGTACCGCCAGTAGGATTTATTGCATTAGATAAATTGATTTCTGTGGCATATAATTCCTTGCGACCACCAATATTACTCGTATATGCCTCTGCACAATAACCTCTCACTTGAATAAAATTATTTGAAAGCGAAAAAATTCCTAGAACGAAGAAAATGAATAACAACACAATTATAGTAATGGTTTTATGTTTGGTCGCCTGTTGTTGCATTTAAAAATCTCCTTTACTTATATAACATACTATATTGTTAAATTGCATGTCAACAAAGCTTTAATATATTATATATGTAAATTACTCAAACAAATAGCTTAAACTAGCATTTTCACAAAAAATTAACAATAGCTATTCCATTTTTTCATAAATTTTGCTAAAACACCGTGCTGTACTATATTATGCGGTTGAAAACATACTCTAAAACGTGAAAACAAATCACTGCTTCCAAAAATAGGAACACAAATTATTAAGTTTTATTGTACACTAATGCAATACAAATTAAAAATGCATGACATAGAATATATTACAAAAGGAAAAACTAAAATATTCTGTATCTATAGCTACATATTTTGAAACTGCCAATTTAGACATCAAAATAGAATCAATTTTGCAATCTACCACATATTAGACCATATAAACTAAAACAATTCTTTGATTAGCTATAAACTCAAAAATATCAACCAAACTTGCTTATCTCAATCTTCAAGATGATTGAATTTTTGCTCTACAAGCAAAAATATGTATCTGAAGATACGTATTATTTTTCTACTTTAAAGTATCAAATTTAACTATCTCAAGCCCAGCTTCTGCAAACATTTGCATACTAAAATCATCTGGATAACCTTGATCAAAAACAACTCTTTTAATTCCACTATTTATTATCATTTTTGCACATATACTACATGGCTGATGTGTACAATACAAAGTTGCACCTTCAACACTAGTTCCCATTTTTGCCGCTTGGATAATCGCATTTTGTTCAGCATGTATTGCATAACAAGTTTCATGACAAGTGCCCGAAGGGATGCCTAATTTGGTTCTAAGACAATATCCCTTTTCTTTGCAACTTTCTATACCACTTCCTGCACCATTATACCCAGTAGTTAAAATTCTTTTGTCTCTAGTTATTATTGCGCCAACTTGTCTATCCTTTTTATAACAAGAGGACCAAGTGCTAACAAAATAAGCCATCTTCATAAATCTATCATCCCATTTATCCATATATTCACCTTGTTTAGTTGTAAAAATTAATTTGCTTGTATTATCATAATAATGATACAAAAATATTTTGTTGTATTCAAGCCTTAAATCATCAACAGCACCATTAAATTCGCATGTATTAATTATATTTGATGGTTTTATGCACTAGATTCAAGAGTGTAAATTATGTTGCAACAGAAAATTGATTGTGTTATAATGCTTTTAGCACTCTAGCACCTAGACTGCTAAACTAAATTTTAGGAGGAAGTTAATGCAATGAAAATTAGACCTTTATTTGATAGAATTGTAGTTCAACATATTGAAAGTAGTGAAACAACACCATTTGGACTAATTTTACCAAGTGCAAATCAAGAAAAATCCCAAATTGCCCAAATTATTGCAATTGGAGATGGTGGTTTAGTTGATGGTAAAGAAATTAAAATGGTGGTAAAGCCAGGGAACAAAATTTTATATAGTAAATATGCAGGATCTGATTTTAAATTAGATGGAAAAGATTATGTGATAATCAAACAATCAGATATTCTTGCAATAATAGAAGACTAACTTAAGGAGGATTTGATATGGCAAAACAAATTATTTATGGTGAAGAAGCAAGAAAAGCGCTAAAAGTTGGCGTCGATAAACTTGCAGACACAGTTAAACTAACATTAGGACCCCGTGGACGAAATGTTGTTTTAGAAAAACCCTTTGGCTCTCCCCTAATTACCAATGACGGCGTAACAATTGCTAGAGATATAGAACTTGAAGATGCGTTTGAAAACATGGGTGCCCAAATTGCTAAAGAGGTAAGCGTAAAAACAAATGAAGTAGCTGGTGACGGAACAACAACGGCTGCTGTTTTAGTACAAGCAATTGTTAGTGAGGGTATTAAAAATGTCACAGCAGGAGCTAACCCTATGTTATTAAGAAAAGGAATATTAGATACTGCTGCAGTGGCTGTTGAAGAACTAAAAAACATTTCAAAACCAGTAGTAGATAAAAATGACATTGCTTCAGTGGCGGCAATTTCTGCAGATGACCCAGAAATTGGAGTATTAGTATCAGAAGCAATGGAAAAGGTTGGCAAGGATGGCGTCATCAGTGTTCAAGAAGGACAATCCCTTTCTACCACTCTTGATGTAGTAGAAGGCATGCAATTTGACAGAGGATATGTTAGTGGCTATATGGCAACTAATTTATCTAAAATGATTGCTGAATTTGATTCGCCAGCTATATTAATTACAGATAGGAAAATATCAACAATTCAAGAGCTTTTACCTATAATTGAACAAGTCGTTAAAAATGGACTTAAATTAGTTATAATAGCAGATGATTTTGAACAAGAAGTTACTGCAACTTTAGTATTGAACAAACTAAAAGGAGTATTTAATTGTGTAGCTGTTAAAGCTCCTGGATTTGGTGGAAGAAGAAAAGAAATGCTTGAAGATATTGCAGTACTTACTAATGGACAAGTGATTAGTGAAGACATTGGATTAGAAGTTAAAGATGCTACTCTTAATATGCTTGGTAGAGCAAAGCTTGTAACTGTTGATAAAGATAACACCACAATCATTGGTGGTGCAGGGAAACAAACAGATATTGAATCTAGAATTGCTGGAATCAAAGAACAAATTAAAAACACAACATCATCATATGATAAAGAAAAGCTTCAAGAAAGACTAGCAAAACTTGCAGGTGGAGTAGCGGTGATTAATGTTGGTGCCGCAACAGAAATTGAAATGCAAGAAAAGAAACATAGAATTGAAGATGCTTTAGCCGCAACAAAAGCAGCTGTTGAGGAAGGCACTGTTCCTGGAGGCGGTGTAGCTCTACTAACGATTTTAGAAAAAGTAAAAAAAGCTACTGAAAGCTATGAAGGCGATTATAAAACAGGCGCCAATGCAGTTATCAAGGCATTAGAATCACCAATGAGACAAATTGCCACAAATAGTGGAGTAGATGGAGGTGTTGTAATCAATACCATTAAATCACAAAAATCTAATACCTTTGGTTATGATGCATTAAATGATACTTATGTTGATATGGTCAAAGCTGGCATCATTGATCCAACAAAAGTTACTAGAACAGCACTACAAAATGCCGCAAGCATCGCTGCATCTTTACTAACAACAGAATGCTTAGTTGCTGATTTACCTCAACCCCCTGGCACTGGACTACCCCCAATGCCACAAGATCCAGGTATGTATTAAAAGCAAAACCCCTTGCAAATCACAAGGGGTTTTTACATTACTTTAAACATTATCTTTCACTTTTAACCTAGCGGATAAACTAATATCTTATTTTCCTCATCCGGCATTCCATTTTCTTTCCAATTTGTATAATATATTTTATTTTCTTTAAAATAGTCATATCCCGCTAACATATTACTTGCTATGGCTTGTGAAAAAAAGCAAACTTCAAGATCTTGATGAGCTGATTTAAATACATACACTGCAAGAGGAAGACCAAACAACTCTTTCGAAATTTTATTTACATCTGAAAATTCAATATAAGCATATTTTAAATTTTTGCAATTAGAAAAAGCACTAGCTCCTAAAGTTTTTATGACATCGTTGTTACCTATATAAACTTTTTCAACTCCACATGAATTAAAAGCTGCAACTCTTATATCTATACTTGTGCCTTTAATTAACTTTACCGTTTTTAAATCATTGCACCTAACGAAACAATTTGCACCAATAAATTTCAAATTAGAATTGCTTGCAAAATTTGTAATTGCGGTTCCTGTAAAAGCATATTGCCCTATCGTTTCTAAATTAGTACCACTATTTTCATTTAAAATATTGACCCAATATAAGCTACTATTATCGTGAAATGCAAAATCTCCAATTTTTGTAACAGCTTCAGGAAGGGTTACTTTACTTACTGGCTTTAAGAAGCAATATGGACCCAATTCCTTTACAATTTTATGCACTGTAATGCCATCATCATTATAGTATATTATTTCAGGAATAGTAGTTTCGTATGGAATGTTACCCCAAATATTAGTTATTCTAATATCATCATTTACTCCTGGGTTTATATCTTCATATGCAATTTTATATCTATAAAGAACATCCTTATACGTTTCATGCCTTTCATGAACATATTTACTAGAAAGAATTCTTTTCTGAACATCAGGGGCTTCTGCATTAATATCTTTAAAATTCTGAAACTTGTCATCGGGAACAAAAAATTTAAAATATGCATTCATAAATCCTAAATCTCTTAAACTAGATTTTTGAGGACCAAACTCAAATGGCATATCTGTACTATCAATAAATATCGCTTCTAGCTTAGGGTTGTTTATAAAAACATTTTTTCCAAAATAATTAAGTTTGGGGAAAACGACTTCTTCCACTATCGAGTTATTAAAAACATTGTCTTCCACTCTTATCAAATTGCTATTGGAGGGAAAAGCTATATTTGATAACTTAACATTACTAAAAGCACTGGAGCGTAAATACTTTAAAGAACTAGGGAAAGCTAAATATTTAAAATTGTTTTCTGAGGCAGAAAGATTAGAAATAGCAAAAGCCTCTTTTTCTATATCTTCAATTCCTTCTGCTAAATAGACATAACCATTAACACCATTATTTACAAAGGTTGAACCTATATCACATTTCATTGATACACTATTGTAAAAAGTCTTTTCTGGAATTATTGTAATCGTTGTGGGTTCAATTTCATTAATTTTTAAAAGCGGTGAGGGATCCACAGGTCTTAAAACATTCATTGCAAATGTTTTTAACTCTCGGCAGTTCGCAAAAGAACTTTTTCCAAAATTAGCTCCATCTAGGCTAAGACCATGTTCAAAATACAAACTGACAATTTCACTTGTCTCAAATGCGCTATCCCCTATATATGTTACTGTGTTAGGTATAAATACGCCCTTAAGTAGGCGTGCAGTCGTCGAGCTTAACTCATCAACATTTTTTACAACATACTCCACTGGAGTTGCCCCATAAAATGCTTCCTTGCCTATTTTCCATAATGTTTTTGGAAATTCTTTATTAATTAAGGTAATTTCTCCACAATTTTTAAATGCCGCATCCTTTATTTCCTCAACAGCATTTAAATCTATTTTTAATTTCTTTACACCTTCAAATGCATTTTCTCCAATATATCTAATATTATTTCCAAGATGTATTTCAAAATCACCAGATTTATATGATGAAAAAGCTCCAGGTGAAATTCCTAAAATTGGTTTATTTTGATATTCGTCGGGTATATACTCATTTTTTAGTTCATTTTTTAATATTGGATTATTTTTGTACATAACCGGCTCTATATTTGCCCCTTTAATTGCTACCCCTTGTTCTCCATCATATTCACAGTCTTCATACAAATATCTATCAATAAATTTAGGTTTAATTTCAATATTTTTAACATATGAATAAAAAATTGTATCATTTGGATTGACAAGTTTTGGCTCTTCTTCTACTGTGTACCAACCAACAAAACCTTTACCTAATGGACACCTTCCTCCATGATATCTTTCTGACAAAATGAGTTCTAAATTGTTATACGGAAGTATAAAACGCCCTAAATACCTTACACTCAGTTCTTTTGTTTTTTTCACAATATTGCCATTACCATCATATATTATATTTACTCCAGCAGTATGTTCTTCAGAGTTTGAAATTTCAGTTAAATCACAAGTTACTACAAACTCAGGATTGTACGTGACATTCATGTTTAATTGAGTTTTATAATCTACTCTCTCATTAGGCAAACGATAGCCAATTCCATTTAATGTTATTTGTTTTACATTACTGGTTAACGCTGATAGTTTTACAATTATTTGGCTGTAATATGAGTTTACTGAAAATGTATTCGTTTTATCTATCGATTCATCTTGGTTAATATATTTTGTATTATTCACTGTTACATAATCAATAGGAGCAGCTTTAGGATTATCCAAATTTATATGCATATAAAGTATCTCTGGTTTTTGTGTTTCACTATGCTCAGCTAGATATAACGTCTCTCCATTAATGCCTTTTTGCACCATATCCTCATCTATGCTACTTACAAAATTAACATCCAAAATTTTAAACAAAGGTTTATCTACTTTTTTATTACAAGAAACAAGAAGAATAGTAAATAAAATTAATAGAGAAACAACAAATGACAAATAAATCCATTTGCTAAAAATAACTGTATTGTTACCCCTTTTATCATTTTTAATAATCATAAAAATGCTACCCTGCATATCTAGAGATATTTAAATTATATAACATTTTATTTGCAAACATTCAAGTTGCTTTAATTTTTTACACAAAATTTTATCTACAATCAAAAACCTCTGCATTTTTGCAGAGGTTTTTGGTTAACTTTAGTATTATTAATCTTGAAACTCGGGAAGAATATCTAGTGTTGCAAAATAATCTTTTGGTGTTTCTGCTCTTCGTATCAACCTATATGAACCATCTTCATTTAGTAGTATTTCAGCACTTCTTAGTTTTCCGTTATAGTTGTACCCCATTGCATGTCCATGTGCACCAGCATCATGAATGAACAAATAATCACCTCTATCTACTTTAGGAATAACTCTATCTATTGCAAACTTATCACTGTTTTCACAAAGAGAGCCAACTACATCACATTTATAATTAGGCTCCATGTCTTCTTTTCCTAAAACCGAAATATGATGATATGCTCCATAAATTGCAGGACGCATCAAATGTGCTGCACATGCATCAACTCCAACATACTCTTTGTGGGTATGTTTAAAATGAATAACTTGTGTAACAAGTCCACCATAGGGAGCTAACATATACCTCCCCAGTTCAGTGAATATTTTTATATTCTCCATACCTGCTGGAATTAAAATTTCATCATATGCCTTTTTTACTCCATTAGAAATTTTATATATGTCTGCTTTTGGATCTTCAGGTCTATATGGCACACCAATGCCTCCACTTAAATTTACAAATACAAAATTTGCTCCAGTTTGTTTTTTGATATCTACAATTCTATTAAAAAGCACTTTTGATAAAGCTGGATAGTATTCATTTCCGATAGTGTTACTTGCTAAAAATGCATGTACACCGAACTCTTTTACACCTTTTTTCATCAAAATCTTTACTGCCTCATACATTTGTTCAGTTGTAAGTCCATATTTTGCTTCAGCGGGATTGCCCATTATGGATGTGCCTATTTTAAATTCCCCACCCGGATTATATCTAAGGCTAATTTTTTTTGGAATGCCAGCATGCTCTTCTAAATATTCTATGTGAGTAATATCATCCAAGTTTATTATTGCATTTAGTTTTCTTGCCAAAATATATTCTTTAGCTTCAGTTTCGTTGGATGAAAACATTATTTCATCTCCTGAAAAACCAAGTTTTTCAGCCATTAGCAATTCAGTATATGAAGAACAATCTACTCCACACCCTCCCTTTTTTAATAATTTAATAATTTCTGGACTAGGTGTTGCTTTTACGGCAAAATATTCTTTAAAGCCCTTATTCCAACTAAATGCATCTAACAACTCGTTCATATTATTGACTATTCCTTTTTGGTCGTATATGTGAAATGGAGTTGGATATGTTTTTGCTATTTCTTTTATTTTTTCTAGTGATACAAATGGTTTTTTCATAAATTTCTCCTATCTCTTGAATCTTTTAAGTCATTATATGTATTTAGCTAGCTTTAGTCAACTTAATGAGCTCATTTCAATATAAAACCCCTACTTTATCCATCAAATTATATTGTCTTAGATGTGATTAAGGTGCTATAATCTAAATAATAATTTTTAGGAGGAAACCGATGAACATTACTTTTACTGATAACAAAGAAATTAAAGATTTTATAGAAAAATATGCAAAAATTATGCAGCCAGATGATATTGTACTTATTGATGGAAGCAAAAAACAAGCAAGGCAATTAATTAATGAAGCAGCAAGCACTGGAGAAATCATCAAATTGAATAATAAACTTTTACCTGGATGCTTATATCATAGAACTGCACCAAATGATGTGGCTCGTGTAGAAGATAGAACATTTATATGTACTGATACGAAAGAAGAAGCCGGTCCATCTAATCACTGGAAAGAACCAAAAGAGGCTTATAAAATGCTTGACAGTATTGCTAAAGGAGCTATGAAAGGTAGAACGATGTATGTTATTCCATATTCTATGTGTAAAATTGGGTCACCTTTTGCAAAATATGGAATCGAACTTACAGATAGCATTTATGTTGTACTAAATATGATGATAATGACAAGAGTACACACAAAAGTTCTTAAAAAAATTGAAAAAACAGGTGAGTTTGTAAAAGGTATCCATAGTAAAGTAAAATTAGAGCTTGAAAATCGCTATATTTGTCATTTCCCACAAGATAATCTTATTTACTCTCTAAACAGTGGTTACGGCGGCAATGTTTTACTTGGCAAAAAGTGTTTTGCCCTAAGAATCGCCTCATATCAAGGCTGGAAAGAAGGTTGGATGGCTGAACATATGTTAATTCTAGGAGTAGAAAAGCCCAATGGTGAAGTTAAATATATAACGGGTGCTTTCCCTTCTGCGTGTGGGAAAACAAACTTGGCAATGTTAGTCCCACCAAAGGCATATTCTGACAAAGGATACAAAGTTTGGACTGTTGGTGATGACATCGCATGGATAAGGAAAGGTAAAGGTGGAAAATTGTATGCAATAAATCCAGAAAATGGCTTTTTTGGAGTTGCACCTGGTACAAATGAAAAATCTAACCCCAATGCTCTTCATTCAACAAAAACCAATACTATTTTCACAAACGTTGTTTACAATCAAAAAAATAAAACTGTATGGTGGGAAGGACTAGATAAAAATCCTCCAAAGAATGTTTACGACTGGCTTGGAAATAAATGGTCTCCTGGCATGACAGATAAAGATGGCAAACCAATTAAGGGAGCTAACCCAAACAGCAGGTTTACAGCCCCTGCTAAGAATTGTCCTGTAATTTCTAGTGAATTTGAAAATCCAAAAGGAGTTCCAATTACTGCGATGTTATTTGGTGGACGTAGAGCAAAATCTGCTCCTCTTGTATATGAGGCAAGAGATTGGAAGCACGGAGTATTTATGGGTGTTACCATGGCTTCTGAAACAACAGCGGCTGCTGCAGGTGCAGTTGGTGTAACACGAAGAGATCCCATGGCAATGTTACCATTTTGCGGATATAATATGGCAGATTATTTCCAACATTGGCTTGATATGGGCAAGAAAATAAAAGTAGAAAATAGACCAAAAATTTTCCACGTCAACTGGTTTAGAACTGATGATAATGGCAAATTTATTTGGCCAGGATTTGGAGACAATATGCGAGTTCTTGACTGGATACTACGTCGCTGTGAAGGAACAGTAGGCGCAGTTGAAACCCCTATTGGCTATATGCCTAACCCTGAAGATATTAATCTTGAAGGATTAGAAGATTTTACTGTTGATGAATTAAAAACAATTCTTGACTGTGATAAAGAAGTTTGGACAAAAGAAGCTGATGAAATTGAGGCGTATTTCAACAAAACTTTCGGTGATACTCTACCTAAAGAGCTTAAAGCTGAGTTAAATAAACTAAAAAAGAATCTCAAAACACGCAAATAATTAACCTAATAATACAACAGGAGCTACATTTTGTAGCTCCTGTTTTTTGTAATTTCACTTTTTATATATTATCGTCGATTGGCCTAATTACTATATTGTCAATCATACTATCCTTTTTAGCTTCAACTGGCTTTTTAAAATCAATATAAGGTAAAAAATATGGATTCATATTTGCATTTACTGTTATGTTGGCAATCATACTTCTTAAAAAGGGATAAAATATTTCACATGCTTCGATTCTCAAAGTGTCTAGATCTGCCATATTTTTTATCTTAAATTCTGCAAGTGATTTTAAGCTTATATCAAAAGGTGTTGGTGCTTCTAAGGAATTAGATATTTTGACATTTACTAAAACTTTTAAAATATCATTGTTCATATTTATATTAAATTCCAATTTAGGATTAATTACGTATTGCTGTTTGTTTTGAGCAATGGTTGCATTTAAAACAAAAGTTGACTCATTAACAACATACCCTTTAAAAAGTAAATTCGACATTTTTTCTCCCCTTTATATATGATTTCTATAAAATATTTTAAGTATATTTATCATTCTTGATGCTAGTTTCATTTCTTTCATGTTTTAATTCAAAATCTTTGCCTTCATCAAACATTTGAGCTTGGGATCTAAAACCAAAACCAGAAACTTCGCTGGCTTTATTTATATACATAAAAGCCTCAGGGTCTATTGTTGCAACAATTTTCTTTAACTGAGAAGCTTGTCTCTTTTTAACAACACAAATTAAGATCATTCTATTGTATTGTGTGTATATACCCTTACCATCTAAAATTGTTCCACCTCTTTTTAATTCTGCAACTACAGCTTTCCCAATTTCTTCAGCTTTAGAAGTTATTATGTTAAAAACATAACTTGATTCAAGTCCATTAGTAATAATATCAGCAACTTTTGAAGTTATATAAAGTGTAATAAATGAATAAAATATTGGCAAAGATACAGCTAAAAATATTTCATTTGCATTTTTGCCCTCTATATTTATGATACCAATAATTCCAGAAAACAATACAATAATACTGTCAAATACAAAAATTTGCCAATTAACATTTATGTTAGGATTTCTTTTATATCCTAATTTGGCAATAATGTCTGTTCCTCCAAGAGATGAATTGATCATCAACAAAAATCCTAACGAAACACCAGCCAAAATACCACCAACGAGTGCCGCAATAATAACAATTCCGCTATCAATTGCTCCTTCAAACACAGGGAATTTAATCAATGAAAAGAGTCCCATAAACCCTGAATAAAGCAATACACAAAAAGCAGTATTAAAAGTAAAACGTTTGTTTAATTTAAAAAAAGATATGATTAGCAATGGTATATTTAACACAAAAACTACTACTGCGGGGTTAAACACACTCTCAGCTAAAGAAACATTATATTGTTTCACTATATTATAAACTACTGAAGCAATACCACCAATTCCTCCTGGTGCAAAAGCATTTGGAACAATAAAAACATAAGTTGAAACTGCTCTAATAAAACTTAAAACAATAAAAGCAGTATACAAGAGAACATATTTACGTATTTTCTTTTTTAATAAGTTTTTATCTTCCATATCTACCTCAAAATTGCATATTTTAAACTCAGTTTATGACTACAACAACATCATTATTTTGTCCCAAACAACCTATCCCCTGCATCCCCCAGTCCAGGTAAAATATATCCCTTTTCATTAAGTTGGCGATCAAGTGCAGAAACAAAAATTTTAACATCTTTGTGATCTTTAGCAACTGCATCAACTCCCTCTGGAGCGGCAATAATAGACATCAATTTTATTTTTTTGCAGCCATATTTTTTCTTAAGTATGTCTATTGTTGCTTTTGCACTGCCACCTGTCGCTAACATCGGATCTAAAACAATACAAATTTTGTCTTTAATATTTTCAGGCAATTTACAATAGTACTCATTAGGCAATAAACTTTCTTCATCTCTATATATACCTATATGTCCTACTTTGGCTGTTGGAAATAACATATGAACCCCATTTACCATACCTAATCCTGCCCTTAATATTGGTACAATAGCAATGCTATCATCTACAACCACATTTTGCGAGCAAGATTCAAGCGGAGTCTCTACGACAATTTTCTTTGTTGGAACATCTTTTAACGCTTCATAGGCCATCAAGGCTGTAATTTCTTCAACCAACTCTCTAAAATGCTTTGTATCTGTATTCTTATCTCTTAATAATGCAATTTTGTGTGATATCAAAGGATGATTAAATATTGTTACATTTTCAAATTTTTGCATTTTTACTCCTTTACATTTTGATCTTGTTAAGCTTCATCTTCTGATGATGTAGTAACTTCTTCTAAGTCACTAGACTTACTTGATTCTACACTGCAGTCTTCTAAGATAGAAGCATTTTCTGGATCCTTAGTTTCGTTTTCATCAGATTGCAAGTTTATGTATGTATATTGTGCTTTTTCTTCCTCTTTATTAGGCATTACTAAATTCAATATAATTCCGACTAATGTCGCTATAGCTAAAGGTGAAATTTCTACATCTCCTATTTGCATCTTAAACATTTTTGCAAGGTTATGATTGTCAGAATATTGTGACAATGCATCCCCAACAATGCTCATAGAATTTAAACCTAATCCCAAAGAAAGAATTATAGATACAATTATCATATTACGACTGTTATTAAAGTCAACTCTAGCTTCAACCATAGCTCTTAAGCCAGATGCTGAAATCATGCCAAAAAGCACTATTGAAGCCCCTCCAATTACGGCAGCAGGTATGGTGCTTAAGAATGCCCCAAAAACAGAGAAAACCCCAAACACTACAGCTAAACAAGCAGCATAAAAAAGATTTTTAGGATTATAGTTTTTGGTTATTGCTAAAACTGCGGTATTTTCACCATACGTTGTATTTGGAGGTCCACCAATCAATCCACTTGCCATCGTTGCTAGCCCATCTCCTAACAACGTTCTATTTAGTCCAGGGTCTACCATAAAATCTTTTTCACAAATTATGCTATTTGCCGATATATCACCTAAATGCTCCATAAACGTTACAATAGCCATAGGAGCTATCATTAAAATTGCACTTGCATATTGACTCCCTTTAGCTAACCCAAACCCTTTATAAAATGAAAGCTCTTTCCCAATATTTTGAAAAATGATTATATTATTTTTTGAAAACACACCTTTATAACTTACAAGTCCTATAGCTGCTGCATAAATATAACCTACAATAAAACCAAAAAGAATAGGTATAACTTTTAAAAAGCTGTTTTTCGGTGCAAAAGCATTTACCACAACTATTGTTAATGCTGTAATAATTGCTGTTGTCCAATGCTTCCATGCGGCCTCACCATATCCTGGTATTATTATGTTGTTATAAAACATTTTTGGAACTAAAATCATACCTATAAGTATAATAACTGGACCAACTACTTCTGCGGGAAACAACTTCCTTATTTTTTGAACCCCTATAAATTTTATTAGAAATGACAGGATAACATATATCAATCCTGCCACTAAAATACCAACCACTGCAGTTGACATTGCCGCTTGCCATTCAGGTGAATACATCTCTGTTGGACCAACGATAGCTATTAAAGCTGGCAAAAAAGCAAAAGAACTTCCCAAAAAAACAGGAACTTTCTTTTGTGTTACAAAATAAAAAATTATAGTTCCGATACCTGCACCGATTAAAGCCATTGAAATGCTCATATTTGAAATTATAGGTACAACGATAGTTGCACCTAACATTGCAAACATATGCTGAAAAGCTAAAATCCCATTTTTAACTTGACTTTTATACTTAAAATTTTTAAAAATATCCTTTTTTATTTTCATTAGATTCCCTCCTAGCACCTAATATCTTAACTAGAATTGTAACATTATATGGACAGTGTGACAATATGATTTTTCTATAAAAATATATTTTATTAGGGTTTATGCTCAGTAAGCATACACCTTAACGGTCCTAAAAACTGGATCTGATCGCGACTGCAATATGGCTATCCTAATTTCACTAGTTTTAGGTAAATTCTCCGAAAATCTCACTATCCGAAGTGATCCAATGTTGCCACATGTTGCTACCAATAACCAACTATCTTTTGATTTAAAGTAAACGTTAAACTTTTCAATCCTTTGACCCTCTAAAATGTCTTCTCTTAAATGTATTTCCTGTATACTCTTTTCATCATTAAATTTTAGATTTAACAAATATTCACCTTCTAAAAAAGAGACTCCTTTGTTATCAAACGATGAAATAATTTCACTCAATATCTCTCGACTTTTTATTGTATTTCCTATGCTTGCTACATATGCAACTTCATTTTTTTCATCCCAATTAATTAATTTTCCAAAAGCTTCTAACACACGTTGATCCGCCTTTGCAATATTTCCTTTTTTATTTAAAGGTACATTTAACAATAAAGAGGCATTTTTCCCAACTGAATTATAGTAAATTTGCTCTAGTTCATAAACATTTTTCGGTTTTTGATACCAATGATAAAACCAACCTTTTCTTATACTTACATCCATTTCTGAAGGATACCAAACAAGAGAATCATAATGCTTTAAAACATCTCTACTCCCTAAATCCTCAGAAGTCAAATTTAAAGGTTCCACAATAATATTATTTGATTGTAAGCATTTACTAAAATTTGATAACTGTTCTGGCACTACTAACCATTCATCTTTTCTACCTTGTCCTTTTTCATTGCCTATCCATCGAACATCAGGACCCATAATTGCAATGACAGCATTAGGTTGATTTTCTCGAATTAAACTATAATATGCCTCAAAATCATATTCAAAATTTTCGCTTTTTTTATCTTTTGCCCCATCTAACCAGACTTCAAATATAGGGCCATATTGAGTCGTAAGCTCATGTAATTGCTCTAAATATAAGATATTGTATTTATTTGTTCCATATTCTTTTGCACTTCTATCCCATGGAGATAAATATATACCAAAATGCATATTTTTTTTCTTGCAGGCCTCCGCCAACTCTTTCACTATATCCCCTTTGCCATTTTTATATTTAGATTTTTTTATGCTATGATTTGTTGTTTGGGTTTGCCACAAACAAAAACCATCGTGATGTTTAGCCGTTAAGATAATTCCTTGACTGCCGCTTTTTTTTAATATCTCCACAATGCTCTCTGCATCAAAAGTTTTTAACTTAAATTGAGTTGGCTTTTCTTTTCCCGTTCCCCATTCCTTACCAGTATAGGTATTCATCCCAAAATGTATAAAGTTGTAATATTTAATATCATTATAAATTTGTTGTTGTGAGTTTGGACGTATAGAAATAAGTCTTTCTACTTCAATACCATATTTATCAACTCCATTATTATCTTTATAGGCTAAATAAAAATCTTTTTCTTTTTTTTCTTCTAACACTTTATCAAATATATTATTTTTATACATTTATTTACCCCCCCATCCTTATTGTTTAAAGCCACACAAAAAGTCAACACTGCTTTCATCATATACTCAAATAATTATCCACAGACTTTCCGTAAAAGACCCTATTTTCTTCATGGGTAATCCAATTAGTATTCCATGTATCAGGTCTTGCATTAGCTTGCACAAAAACTTGAAATTGAACTGATGAATCTCCCACATTAAAAGCCCCAGCATCTATATGCGTTACACATTCTCTCAAATAAAACTTTTCTAATGATCTACATTTTGCAAAAGCATTTTCCCCAATTGTATGTAAATCTTGTAGCATATGTGCGTTAATTACTTTTAATTTAAGACAATTGTAAAATGCATTTTTACCTATTCTTTGAATATTCTCACTAAGATTTATATCGCCTAAATTTTTACAACTAGCAAAAACACCTTGCTTAATTTCTGTAATAGTTTGTGGAACTTCAATTTCTAGCAAATTTTCACATCCAAGAAATGTATCTTCAAATAGCGTTATAAATTCACTGTTATTTTTAGGTAATTTTATACTATTAAGCAATTTACAATGTGCAAAAGCTGTTTTTTCTATTCTACATATATTTTCAGAAAGTGATACTCTTTTCAAGTTTGTATTTTCATAAAAACAACCTTCACCAATAATAATTTGAGAATAAATTAAGTTACTTTGCTCAAAAAAAACTTCTTCTAATTCTTTGCAATCACGGAATGCTTCCTTGCAAATCTGAAGTTCACCTAAGCTTTTTTGAAAATATAAATTTTTTATTTTTGAACTCCAATAAGCATTTATTCCAATTTTAGTAATGGATTCAGGAATTACTAAGTCTTCTAATGCTGTTGACTTAAATGCCAAATTCCCAATTTCTTTTAAACTGTTTGTCAAATTAATTGTTTTTAAATCAATGCAATCTTTAAATGTAGAGTCACTAATTTTTGATATTCCAGATGGCAACTGTATATTTTCTATTTTAGAACAATTTTCAAAAGCTGATTTTCCTATAAATTTAAGGGATTCAGGCAATTGAACCGAAGATAGTTTTAAGCATTTATAAAATGAATATTGCCCAAGTTCTTCTATTTGATTTTCTATAAATAAACTTATGATTGAAGTATTTTCAAATGCACTGTCTCCAATTTTTTTTATTAATATACCGTTTATTTTAGAAGGTATAAAAAGAGAAATAGCTGTATTAACACCTGCCTTAAAACCTAAAATTGTATTATTCGCACTATCAAAGTTAAAAAGATCATTTAATGTTTGAGTGGTAGACCATTTTCCATATAATACTATATTAGAAGTAACAGGCTTACTAACATACTCTTGAGCAAAATTAGAATCTAAATACCATCCCTCAAACACCTTATTTTCTAATGTTGGTATGTATATTTGAGGCACATTACCTTCATAGACCTTTTCGATATGTTGTTCTTGATCATCAATTTTAAAAGTAACTTTATATTCTGCCAAATTTGAAATAATTTTTGTATATCTACCATATACATTCAAATTGGATTTTATGATAATAGAGCTATCAAATGGTACATTCCATATATCCTCATCTAAGTACCAACCATCAAAAATATATCCAGCAGAATTTTCAGGTTCAGGAATTATATCAATCACACTTCCCTCTTTTACCTCTTTAACCATCCAAGGAGTAGAATAATCCATTAAATAAAAACGAACAAAAAAATTTTTATTAGAGCAACTCAAAAGTAATAATATACAAAAAACAAACAAAGTAAATATAAAAAATATTTTATAAAACTTAATTTGGTTTTGTGATTTCATTATCTCGCTCTCTCCAACTATTACAATATAAATTTATTTTTCAATTATTATTGTGACAGGGCCATCGTTTATTTGTTCGATTTTCATGTGTGCCCCAAACAACCCATAAGAAACTTTGAGGCCGTATTCTTCTAAAATCTTACCAAAATATAAATACATTTCATTTGCCTCTTTTGGTTTTTCTGCTTTTGTAAAATCAGGCCTATTGCCTCTTTGGCAATTTCCAATAAGTGTAAATTGAGAAACAAGCATTATTTCACCACCGCTATCCAGTACCGAATAATTCATTTTTCCTTGGCAATCCTCAAATATCCTTAAATTTGCAACTTTTCTTGCTAAGTATTGTGCATTTGTCTCTGTGTCACCCTCTTCGATTCCAAGGTATACACAAAGACCAGCAGCTATCTTAGACACCAAAGCCCCCTCTACATATAACTTAACATTTTTAACTCTTTGAATTACAACTTTCATTTTATCTCCAAATAAATTTTTCTATATTATTTTGAACATACAATAAAACGTATAATCAACAAACCCATCTATTTAATATTTGATGATTCTACAACAAAGAGTGCCAAAGTTTTGACACTCTCAGTAAGTTTAACACAAACTCAAGTAAACTTACATATAATATGTAAGTTTACCGATATTTTAGTTGTTTATTTTTATTTTATACTTATTTCTTTAAAAACTCGTTCCCAGCTAAAATACTTTGAGCATCAGCAATATATTTGTTAACTGATGGTTTTGGGGCTTCAGCTTTCTTTGGTTCTACTGGTTTTGTTGCCTTTTTAGCTTTTTGAACACGTGAAGGAGGAGCAGCATATCCTTTTCTTAAAGCACTCATTGGTACTTGGTAAAAACCATTGTATGCATATTGCCATTTCCCCTCTGCTATGTTTATGTCGTAGACGTCAATTCCTTTCGATTTCAAAAGATTTAAAATAGGCAAAATGTCTCCTTCGCCAGTTATAAATCCAACTGCTTGAATTGTTCCATCATATGCAATTGTTGTTGCATCCATTATTTGCCTACTATCAAGTCTATTCCTACGACGACTAGCACTTGGCAAAGAAGTATCATATCCGTTTGCAGCAATATATTCATTAAAATCACGATTACGTTTAGCTACGTAATCATAAAATTTACATGCCACTACATCAAATTTGACCTCTAAACCTTTTACAATTTCTTTGAATCCTTCACAAGATAGCTTAAGAGCACCTAAGTCAGCTAGAATGATCATTTTTGCTTTACTCATTAAAGTTTCTCCTCCTAAAATTTATTTTTATTATATGTTTCTCTCGCATGATAAAAGAGATATTGTTGTGCATAACCGCTTAAATCACCGAAATATTCACTTAAAAACTTTGATTTTTGATCAGCTGTGTATCCTTCTTTGTCAAACATATTCATAAATACTTTTTCTATCCAAGTATCAGTAGGAAAACTATCCGTTTTATGATAACCAAACAATAAGATACAATCTGCCACTTTTCTTCCTACACCTTTTAGCTTCATCAACTCTTTCCGAGCTAACTCCGTGGGCAATTCTTTCAAACTTTCCAAATTAAATCCGGAATTTAACTCTTTTATTGTTTCTACTAAATATCTAGCTCTGTAGCCAGTTCCAATTTGCCTAAAAAAATCTTCCGTGCAATCCCTTAATTCATAAGCAGTTGGAAAAGCTCTATAATGACCAAAATCCTTTCCTTTTTTGTTGCAAAGAATTTCAATAATTTTTTTGATGCGGGGAATATTATTGTTTGCTGATATGATAAAAGATAACAAAGTTTCCTCCACATCTTGTCTCAATATTCTTAAACCGCTTGCAAAATTTATTGACTCATTCATGAAAGAAAACTTTGATAATTTTTCTTTAATTACACTGTAATCATTTTGCAAATCAAAATAATTTTCAAAGTACACAGGATCTACCGTTGATATTATAACACAGTCATTATCTAAAAACAATACACAATATTTGTCTTTTGCTATTACTTCATACCTTTCTATATACTTTTGGTACCTAAACACTTGACCACATTCGAAAATGTGGTCAAGTGAAAAATCTTCTAGATTATTAATAATAATCGTATCATTAGAAACTTTATAATCCATGAAAAGCTACTAATTTACGGCATACACACTTACTTGTTTGTTAAATTTTCCTTTTCTTTCAAACTTTACAACTCCGTCAACAGTAGCAAATAAAGTATCATCTTTGCCTCTTCCTACATTATTGCCAGGATGAATTTTTGTGCCTCTTTGCCTAACCAAAATATTACCTGCAAGAACAAACTGACCATCAGATCTCTTTGCTCCTAACCTTTTGGCATGACTATCACGACCATTTTTAGAACTTCCGCCACCTTTCTTTGTAGCAAATAATTGTAATTTAATAAACATTTTAAGCCTCCATTAATTTCATATATTGAGGAAATTGAGATTCGATATCTTTTAAGCCTTCTTTCATTGTTTGTAAAATAATTTCCGTTTTTTCATTAGGATTATCAAGCTTACACTTTAAATACCCATCTCTTTCTTCTACTGTATATTCAATCTTTTCAAATAAAACTTTAACAAGACCTAACACAGCTGTTTGCACTATAGAAGATACTGATGCACATATAATGTCATAGCCTTCTTCTGCATAGTTTGCATGACCTTTTACTTCAATCAAATATATCAACTTGTCTTTTTGTTTAATTGAAACATTAATCATGTTACTTTTTAATCTCAACAATTTTAAGTTGAGTGTATGGTTGTCTATGACCTTGACGTTTTCTTATGTTTTTCTTAGCCTTATATGTGAAAATATTAAGCTTCGGTCCTTTTCCATTAAAAACAACCTCGGCTTTAACCTTTGATTTATTTACATCATTTGCAACGAAAACTTTTCCATTGTCAGAAATCATTACAACTTTTAAATCAACAGTTTCGCCTATTTCTGCTTTGATTAGTTCAACTTTGATAAGCTGATCTTTTTCGACCTTATATTGCTTCCCGCCGACTTCAACGATTGCGTACATAATTTACCTCCTCTATAATCAGGATCTCGCCAATAAGGTAGTTTTACAACTTTTAATACCTTTCTTGTGCGGCTTTTATAGACTAACATATTAACAATAAATAAGTAAAGCATTTTAACAAAAGATATTGCATTAAGCCGTTGTAAGGTTAGTTTTGCAATAACTTTGCATGTCATATGATAAACATCGAAAAACCGTCTATAAGCCTATATTGTATCTATAGCTACATAAACTTAGGTTATTTTTTTAAATTCAGCTCCATTTTTGATAAATATGTATCTATAGATATATCTTCTTTACCAATATATTGATTTGTTTTTACGACATTACTAATTTCAAGATCAGCAGACAACAATGTATTTATTCCACTTAAAAAATCATTAATTCTAAGATTTAAACTTTCCGTTGACAGTAAGCGAACTATCATTTTATTTTTAACATATCCAATATCAACGATTAAATTTGATACATCTTGAATAATATATTGTCTTTTTTGTTTTTTGCGAACAACAAAACCTTCATTGATTGCTTTTTTAACAAGACTAAACTTATCTTGTTTTATATTTTTAAGTAATATTTCATACTCTGAGACTGCGCCTAAATTAAATACCTTAGGATCTCTTTCAGTCACCCAAACATCTAAAAATTCTATTCCTTTTGGCGTTTGCCCAGCACAATCTTTTATAAATGCTTCTTTACTTATATTGGGTATATCAACACTGAAATATTCGCATTTGGATGCTACCCCAAGTGGCAATGGTTTTGACATTTTAAATATAGGTCTAGGATTAAATCCTTGTGTAAAAATTGGCATAAATCCAGCTCTTTTTATAGTTCTTTGCAAAATTGTTTGCATATCTAGATGAGAAAGAAACCTGGCTTGCTCTAATTTAGAATATTTTACAGTTAACATCTCATATCCTCTTCACATTTAATATGCTGAGAGCATTTTGCTAGTTTATTTGCCCCACAATGGTTGCAATTAAACTTACATCCCTCTGTAGTTAATCCATTTAAAGCTTTAATATATTCATTTTTTAAATATTTTTGTGAAACTCCAAAATCAATAAAATTCCATGGCAACACCGCATCCAAATCTCGTTCTGCAACATAAATATCTAAATCAATGCCCATATCTTTTGCAGCATCATTCCAATATTTGATATCAAATTTATCCCCCCAAGAATCGAACTTTGCTCCCTTTTTGTAAGCTTTTTCAATCAATTTAGCTAATTTTCTATCTCCCCTTGCGAGGACCGCTTCAACAAAAGATGTTTTAGAATCATGCCAATTATATGATACATTCTTTATTTTTTTAAATTTTTGATATAAATAATTTTGCTTATAGGTCATTTCATCTAGCCCTATTTGCTTTACCCACTGAAAAGGTGTAACGGGTTTAGGAACAAAAACAGCTACCGAAATTGTAATGTTGATATTTTTCTTGCCAGTTAAATCAACATATAATCTGTTGATTCTCTCGCAAATCTCCACGATACCATCTAAATCAGCATCAGTTTCTGTCGGGAGTCCAATCATAAAATATAATTTAAAACTTCTACATTTATTTGAAATAGCATTTTTAATTGTTATATCAATATCTTCATCTGTAATATTTTTGTTTATTACATCTCGCAAACGCTGAGTACCTGCCTCTGGAGCAAAAGTAATACTTGACGACCTTCCAAGCTTAAAAAGCGATGCATCATACGAGTCTAATCTTAAGCTTGGTATTTGCACTTTGATATTTAACTGCTTAGCTAACTTAGGTAACACATAAAGCAATTCAGATATTTCACAATAATCACCCGTAGAAAGACTAGATATTCCAATTTCTTCATATCCACTACTTTTTATTAGGTTTTCTATTAATTTTAAAACTGTTTGAAATGATCTATTTCTAATTGGTCTATAAAAAAAACAAGCCTGACAAAATCTACAACCGGCATAACAACCTCTAAACAACTCTACAACAGGTCTATCGTGTACAATTTTTATATTAGGCACAATCATTTTTGCAGGAAATTCCGCTAAATCTAAATTTTTAACAACAGATTTCTTCACTTTTTCTTGACAAACACCTTCTTTTACAACACATAATGAAGGCACATAAATACCTTCTATTTTCTTGCATTCTTCTAAAATTTTTGTCTTATTACCTTTGTTTTCTCTTACTATATCTGCGACTTTTAAACTAACTTCTTCCCCATCACCAATACAAATTATATCGAAAAACTCAGCAAATGGTTCAGGATTTGCAGTACAAGGGCCTCCTGCAACTAACAAAGGGAAACTCTCGTCTCTTTCTTTTGCATAAAATGGTATATTGGACAATTCCAACATATATAAAATGTTAGTATATGCCATTTCATACTGAATACTAAATCCTAGAATATCAAAATCCCTTAAACTTCTTCTAGTTTCAAGCGAAAATAATTCAATATCGTTTTCTCTTAACATTGCTCCCATATCAACCCAAGGAGCAAAAACTCTTTCACATAATATATGTTGATTGTTATTTAAAATATTGTATAAAATCTTAATACCCAAATTGCTCATCCCTATTTCATAAACATCAGGAAAAGCTATACAAAATGTCAAATCATATTTTTTTTTAATATCACAAATTCCAAATTCACCGCCAATATAGCGGCCAGGATTTTCCACATTAAGTAAAATACTATCAAGTTTTTTCATGAAAATTAATTTTCTAAAAACATAGCCAAACATCCATAAATACCAGCATCGTTCATTAACTCAGCCTTCTTTACTAAAACTCTTGTTTTATTGTCTGCGCCATAGCTATACCTATTAACAAATGCTTGTATTCTACGCATTAATGAATCTCCTTCATTTGAAATTCCACCACCTATAAGCACAATTTCAGGACGAAATATATTCACTAAATTAACTAACCCCTCCCCAACATATCTAAGATATCGCTTTACTACTTTTGCCCCTACAAGGTCTCCTTGCTTTTCTGCATCAAATGCAGTTTTACCATTTACTGTTCCTTCTTTATTGGCAATATGCGCTAAAATACTGTTTGGGTTTTTGTCGATAGCTTCCTTTGTTTGTCTAATTAATGCGGTAGCAGAACCATAACTTTCCCAGCATCCCTTTCTTCCACAAGTACAAGGTTCACCATTAAATCGAATTATCATATGCCCGCCTTCACCACCTGCTCCAGCTTTGCCTAAAATTAATTTTCCACCACTAATTATACCAGTACCAATTCCAGTCCCTAGAGTTATAAAAACTATATCCTTATAATTTTTTGCACTTCCAAAATGCATTTCACCTAGCACAGCAACATTTGCATCATTTCCGATTTTGACTGGAACATTTATATGCTTTTGAAACTCTTTAACAATGGGAACATTTTTAAATGCAATATTATTAGCATAAGTGATTACCCCCCTTTTTGAATCAATCGATCCTGGTATCGCCATTCCCACACCAATTAGGTCTTTTTGATTTAATTTTTGTCTTTTAAGCATATCCAAGCAAAGGTCTCTTAAGCGCTCTACGAAAATTTTATAATCTTGATTTGTTACAGTTTTTAAAGTTCCTCTTTCTAATATATCTCCATTTTTACTAAACAAAGCACCTTTAATACTCATACCACCAATATCCAAACCAATATAATACATACTTCCTCCAAAATGTTCTTTTTTATTATATGAAGTCATTTTTTATTAAAATACAACTTTAAAACAAAAAATTCTTGATAAATTTGACACTTCGATGTCATGCTCTATAGGTAAGCTACTAAAATTTTAGCATCATTTGATTCTAATATCACACTATAATTTGCGGGTACAAAATATGTATCGCCCTTCTCAGCCTTTTGCTCATTGTCTAACAAAACCTCACCTTCAACTACAGTAACAGCCATAAACGACTTTGATTTTAATAAGCTAATTTTTCCTTTCAAAACATACTCATCAAGCGAGTAATATGCTGTTTTTTCTATATTTCTAAACTTACCAAATCCTTCAAAAACATAATCATCAACTATATTAACTTCAGTTGCCTCAAAATTAATTATTTCTTCAGCCTTTTCTATATGCAAAGGTCTCTTGTTTCCACTAGAATCCCTTCTATCATAATCATATATCCTATAAGTTATATTACTGTTTTGCTGAATCTCATAAAGTGTTATTCCCTGCATAACGGCATGAACTGTTCCAGGATAAACAGTGATGTAATCCCCAGCTTTAACCTCAATCTTATTCAGTAAATTTGCAACAACACCATTTTTAACAGCTTCTTCAAAATCTTTTCTTGTTGTATCTTCTTTAAATCCAACTAATAAATATGCCCCAGGCTCTGCATCTAAAACATACCAAGTTTCTATCTTTCCATATTGATTTTCTCTTTGCAAAGCATAACTGTCATCAGGGTGAACTTGAATTGATAAATCGGATGTTGCATCCAACATTTTTATGAGCATGGGGAAAAACTGATAATCTAAAACTTTATCACCAAATAGTTCTGGATTATCATCATATAAATCTCTTAACGATTTTCCATTAATGCACGAGGATTCGCTTTCTGGATACATAGACAGTTCCCAACTTTCAGCAATTTTCTTTTGAAAGTCAGCTTTACCCCAAATTGTACTGAGTTTTGTGCCTCCCCAAATATAATCTTTCAATACAGGACACAATTTAAATGGCTTGATTATTTTCTCTTTCATAACAAAAATTCTAACAAAAAACACTCTACTTTGTCAATATTGCAAATTTTTAGATTTACAAAAGTTACTTCTCAGTTAATTCTCAGAGTAAGTGCAACTTTTAGGTCAGCCCTCGAAAAGTTTGTCAAAGTAAATGAACTTTAAAATTCAATCATAAAACCAAATTTGATAACTAAAAATAACGAGATTTTTTAGCAACTCATTTTATACAACAAAAAAGTGAAAACAGTTCTATTTAACATCATCTTTTTCAATAATCTCTTTAACCTTCATTAAGGTTATGATATTTGCACGCTCTCTTTCATCAAGTTTCATAGTAATATACTTAATAGTTTCTTCAAGCTCAGGAATCAAAACATATTCAAGTGCATTTACCCTTCTTCTATTTCTCTCTATTTCCTTAGCTAGCATATTGCATGTTTTTTCAATTTCTGCGAGCTTAATTAATTGAGGCAAAAGAAAATTCATTGATAAAATGGATTTATCGAGATCAGAACTTACAGTAATAAAAGAATATGACAACAAATCTTTTTCTATGCTTTTAGTTATATTAATCTTGGGAACTTCTACGCTCATAATGTTTTGTGTTAAACAATTTATTTCCACTTTACTAGAAGGGATTAAAACAGCTTCTTCAATGATTTTAGGCCCATTTATTGCACTAGCAATCAAAAATGATTGAAGTCCTTTTTCAATTGATGACTCGACTTCTTTTCGAATTTTTTCATTGTCCCGAATTAACAACATAAATTGACGAACCATCTCGTCTGCTTTATCTTTTAATAACTTATGACCTCTTTTTGCAGTTGCGAGACGATTTTTCAAGGAACGAAGTTCCATTCTAGTTGGATTTACATTTAATCTTGCCATATTTCTTTTAAATCATTTGTGTTTATTTGATTTACTATAATTTGATACATTGGCTTTATGCATCATAATATTCATCTAAATAGTTATCTCTAATACGTTTCAGTTCAGATTTTGGTAGTATTCTCAATAAACGCCAACCTAAATCTAAAGTTTCTATTATTGTTCTATTATTAGTGAATCCTTGAGCAATATACTTTGACTCAAACTCTTCAGCAAATCTTGCAAATTTTAAATCAATTTCCGTAAGAGCTGCCTCTCCTAGTATTGCAGCAAGTTCTTTAGAAGATTTTCCTCTTGCATAAGCTGCAAATAACTGATTCATTGTATCGGCATGATCTTTTCTTGTTTTGTTTTCACCGATACCCTTATCTTTAAGCCTTGATAACGAAGGAAGAACGTCAATCGGTGGATTAATGCCATTTTTATACAATTCTCGAGAAAGAATAATTTGTCCCTCTGTGATGTAACCAGTTAAATCTGGAATTGGATGTGTTTTATCATCTTCTGGCATAGTTAATATTGGGATTTGAGTTATAGATCCCTTTTTTCCTTTTATTCTTCCCGCTCTTTCATATATGCTAGCCAAATCAGTATACATATATCCTGGATAGCCCCTCCTTCCTGGAATTTCTTTCCTTGCAGCGGATACTTCCCTAAGTGCTTCAGCATAATTAGTTATATCTGTCATAATAACAAGGACATGCATGCCTTTCTCAAAAGCCAAATATTCTGCTGCAGTTAAAGCCATTCTTGGTGTAGCTATTCTTTCAATAGCTGGATCATTTGCAAGATTTACAAACACAACTGACCTGTCAATCGCTCCTGTTTTTTTAAAATCATTTATAAAAAAATCTGCTTCTTCAAAGGTTATCCCAATAGCAGCAAATACAACAGCAAACTTAGAGCTATCATCTAAAACTCGAGCTTGCCTAGCAATTTGGGCTGCTAATTGTGCATGCGGTAAACCTGATGCAGAAAAAACAGGTAATTTTTGTCCTCTTACTAAAGTATTTAAGCCATCTATTGCACTTATTCCAGTTTGTATAAACTCATCTGGGTAATCTCTAGCTGCTGGATTAATAGGTTGTCCATTGATGTTATATTTCTTTTCAGGGATTATCTTTGCTCCGCCATCTATAGGATTTCCCATTCCATCAAAAACTCTTCCTAACATATCTTCCGAACAAGCAAGTTCTAGGCTATGTCCAAGAAATCTAGCTTTACTTGTGCTAATTTTAATGCCAGCTGCACCTTCAAAAAGTTGCACCAAGGCTTTAGCACCCTCAATTTCTAGAACTTTTCCTTGCCTAATGCTCCCATCTTGCTGATGTATTTCAACTAATTCATCAAACTTTACACCACTCACACCATCTACTAGCATTAGAGGTCCAACAACTTCTTTAATTGACTTATACTCTTTTAACATACTCTCACCTATATATTCAAACTTGAAATTTGAGCTTTGAACTCTTCTTCAATCTTATCAAATTCAGCTAAATTTTTTTCTTCAATATATTTACTTCTTCCAATTTTCTCCTTGACACTTAAAGATAAAATATCATTAATATCTATGCCATCTTCTAGGGCTTTTTTACCAAGGTCATTGGCTAAAATAATCAACTTAAGCATTCTGTATTGCTTATTTAAGGAAGCATAAGTATCAACCTCATGAAAAGCATTTTGATGCAAATAATCTTCTCTTATTGATTTTGCAGTATCCATGGTTAATCTATCTTTGCTTGATAAGGCATCAACACCTACAAGTCTAACTATTTCATTTAAAGAGGCTTCTTCTTGAAGTATACTCATTGCCCTGATGACTAAATTTACCCAATCCGGAGATATAGATTCTCCATACCAATCTTTTAATTTATCTTGATACAAGCTATAACTTATTAGCCAATCAACAGCGGGGAAATGCCTACTATATGCAAGTTGTGCGGATAATCCCCAAAACACTTTTACTATACGTAATGTTGCTTGAGAAACAGGCTCTGACAAATCACCACCTGGAGGACTTACTGCACCAATTGCAGAAATTGAACCTACTTTATTCTTGCTTCCTAAAACTCGTGCCATACCAGCTCTTTCATAAAACTCAGCAAGCCTAGATGACAAATAAGCTGGATAACCCTCTTCACCTGGCATTTCTTCAAGTCTCCCACTCATTTCACGCAAAGCTTCAGCCCATCTACTTGTACTATCTGCCATTATTGCAACGCCATATCCCATATCTCTAAAGTATTCAGCTATGGTAATTCCTGTGTAAATACTTGCTTCTCTTGCTGCAACTGGCATATCAGAAGTATTTGCTATCAATACTGTTCTTTGCATTAATGATTGCCCTGTCCTTGGATCTTTAAGATTAGGAAACTCATTTAAAACATCCGTCATTTCATTCCCACGCTCACCACATCCAACGTATACAATTATATCTGCATCTGCCCATTTTGCAAGTTGATGCTGCACAACTGTTTTCCCACTTCCAAAAGGGCCTGGAACTGCAGCAACTCCACCTTTAGCAATTGGGAAAAAAGTATCTATCACTCTTTGTCCCGTAATCATTGGTTGATACGGAGAAAGCTTTTCTTTATATGGCCTACCTTTTCTTACTGCACATTTTTGAACCATAGTAATATTTTTTTCTTCTTTGTCGGTTTTAATTTTTGCAATAACATCATCAATTGTGTAGTTTCCGTTTGCTATTTGTGAGACAACACCTCTAAATCCAACTGGTACCATTATTGAATGTCTAACTATTGGGTTTTCCTGAACAAAACCTAACTCGTCACCTTCAGTGACCTTATCACCTTCTTTCACAGTAGCGACAAAGTTCCACTTTTTCTTATCATCTAAAGCTCTAACGCTTACTCCACGTTCAATTCTATCTCCACTTTTTTTCAACAATGCATCTAGAGGACGCTGTATACCATCATATATCGAACCAATAAGCCCTGGACCTAACTCAACCGATAAAGGCTCATTTGTTGAAAAAACCTCATCTCCAGGTCCTATCCCAGCTGTTTCTTCGTAAACTTGAATGGAGGCTTTGTCATCTCTAAGTTCAATGATTTCACCTATTAATCTATCCTTGCCAACCCTAACAACATCATACATTTTACTTTCAGCCATTCCTTCTGCAACAATTAATGGTCCTGATACCTTAATTATTCTTCCCATAGATTCCTCCCTATATTTCAAGCTTGCCAACTTACCTATTTATATTTAATATGTCAATGCCTACTGCCTTTTCTACATACATAGAAAGCTGCTTTAAACCAAATCCTGTGCTACCTTTAGAAGATGGGATTGGTATTATTGCAGGGTACGCCTTGTCAACAAATCTTTCGATTGTACCTTGAATTTCTTGTGCAATATCATCTGTTATCAAAATAATGCTATAATCATTTGCGATATTTTTTAACAAATTAGAAGTTTCAAAATATGAACTTGCATCAAACACATCCACTCCTAAAGCTCTAAACACTAATACGCTATCCTTGTCTCCAATTACTGCTATTTTATTAGTCATATAATCTCCTTATTCTTTTTCTAATTTGTTCTTTATCAACATTATTTTTTAAGCAAATTAAAATATACCTAAGCACATTTATCTCATTTATTTTTTCTAAGTAAAAAGCTAAAGATGGCGCATCTGTTAAAAGATCGTTCTTATCAATAGATATATTTTTCATCAACATATACTCTTTTAAACGCTCAAGCTCATCAAGTGGAGTTTCAAAGATAGTGTCTTTATATTCCTCAAATGCTGTTTCTAATAAAATATTTTTAACTTTCAAATTATCCTCAAAAATCTCCTCGAAGATATGGATGTCATATTTGCCACCTTTAATAAATAAAGACTTAAAATAAAAATAATTTCCGCCCGCTTTAATTACTCTAACTAAATTAATAATATTTGTATAATTAATGAAATTTTCAAAATACTCTTTGACATATTTTGAAACAAAAGGCTTAGATATTCTATCACGAATATCATCTAGCATAGCAATATCAATTTTCACATCTATATCTCTTGCTGTAATCTCCTCATAAGATCCTTTAATTTTTACAATCAAATCATCAATAAAAGGATTTATTAATGGCTTGTCTGACCAAATTTTATCTTTTAATTCAACGGTAGAATAAATTCCTCTATCATCTAATAAATAGCCAAAATCTTTCTTTTCAAAATAGCTTTTCAATAACACTTTAATATTGTGATAATCAGAAAACAAGAAAAAACACTCTATCCCTGTTTTTAATGGAATATTTTCTTTAGCATAAACGTCTATAATATTTGTTTCTGCTTGTAACAATTTTTCGAAATCGGAATAAGATTCTAAAACAATTCCGCCACCATAATTATTTTCTAGCAATATTTTCACAGCAGATTCTAAATCTAAAGACTCTGCAATTCTATATAGTCTTTCTACGCTTAACAGCTTGTCTATTTTTGAAACAGCCACTGCATTTGAAAATAATATATCTTTCATAGCCCTACTCTTGCATTTTAAAAATTTGATTTGAAATATTAGTTTCTATTTCATTTCTAAGATTGAGCATTAACACCTCAAAGCTAAAATTTTTATCAAAATTTTCATTTGAAAGTATTACACCACCTAATATGTCGATATATTGATTTGAAAGCACAATTTTTTTCCCAAGTCTTTTTGACTCATTTGCTATAAAATCTTTTGTAATAACACTCTTATCTTTCAAGCTAATCAATACCGTATCACCATCTTCAGAATTATTCAACAATGAAGATATTATTTTTAAATACTCTTGTTTAGGCAAATTTAATAGTTTTTTCATTGCATCATTAAATGCTACATCTAAAATACCACGTTTAGTAGCTAAAATTAACTTTTTAACATCTAAATTTGCATCCACTATTGCTTGTTTTAAAATGTCTTCTCGAATTAAATTTGTTTCCTCATATGCTTTTTGTTTCGAGACAGTAACATCAAAAGATGCCCTATTAATAATCTCCTGAGCCTTTTCGCTTCCTTCATTTCTTGTTGACGTTGCAATCTTTTGAGCATCATCTAAAATAACATTTATGAGCTTATCTGACATCATTACTCCTTTATTTAAAATTATTTCTAACATGATAAATCTTTCTAAATTTAGAAAAATCCCTACAATGCTTTAATTTTATAGAAACTATTATTGAACAGCCGTCCAGTTAACGACAAATACAGCAATGAATGAAATAATAAATGATAATAAGGCATAAGTTTCAACCATAGCTGTAAATAAAATTCCTTTAACATACTCTTCAGGTTTTTTTGCTACTAATGCAATACCTGCAACTGCTACTTTACCTTGATATATAGCTGAAAGAAATCCTCCAAGTGCCATAGGTATACAAGATGCAAAAATGCCAACTCCAGCTGTTGATGATAAAACTGCAAGTGTTCCAAAGGCATTGACCTTTGCTAGCACTAAAAAAGCTATAATGAAACCATAAATTCCTTGGCTACCTGGTAAAAGTTGCAAAACCAAGCATTTGATAAACTTATCAGGGTCTTCTGATACCACACCAGATGCCGCTCTACCGGCCATTGATACACCAATAGAACTCCCAATACAACTCATCACGGCTGCCGCCGCTGCTCCTAAGAATGCTAAAATAATTCCAATTTGCATATTTTCCTCCAAAATTCATTTTATTTTTTTATATCTTTACTAGCCCTAAGGCAGTAAAATTCGCTTTCATCTTATTTATATCTCATTATATAACAATAGTAACTTTTATCTTTATACTTTAACCCTTGATTTTTTAGTCATTGTAAGCTTTTCATCTAAATATGTGAAGCGTGTTTTATGACCAAATGGAGCAAATGCATGTCCTTCACCACTATAAAATTTACCAAAAAACTCTACATATTGTAGCCTTGAATTGTGCACATAAACACTTAGAAGATTTATTCCCATGTTAAAAGCATGCCCTACTACCCATATTATTATAGCAATCATAAAACCGAAAACACCACCACCAACCATATTTTTGACTATTAAACCTATTCTATTAAACACCAAGGCAATAACACCTGTTGTTAAACTTAAGCCAAACAATCTTGAGTATGACAACACATCACTTATAACATTTACAGAACCATACAAATTGCTAAATGCACCTGTAAACATTGATAATATTTTTTTCTTGCCAACAGCTCCACCCGCAAGCAACATTATCAAACCAATAAGAGCTACTACAATGCCCACTGTTTTTACTGTTTGGAGATTATTAAAAGATTTAACAACAATAGATAAAGCAAAAATTCCACCTCCCAAAAAAATAACAACCCAACTAAAATCGTTCAATATACCATCAATAACTTTTCCATCTTTAATTTTTTGTACACCATTTAAAACAAACCCCACTGCTATTTGGATTATTCCCATTACAAGTGCAAGTGCAAAAATTACTATACTCCCAACTCCAAGTGAATCTAGTTTTTTCATGCTCCAAAGCATTTTGCCAAACGCAGTTGTAGTCATAGCTGATTCTTCTAAACCAAAATATGAGCCAAAAATTACCCCCCAAATAATACATGAAAAACCACATAACATAAACATTTTTATAAAACTACCTGAATCTTTAACAGGTTTTTTTATAAGCAAAAATAATGCACATCCCAAAGTTAGTATTGCTCCATATCCTACATCACCTAACATAAATCCAAAAAATAATATATAAAAAAATGCAACAAAGGGGTTGGGATCAATTCCATTATACTCAGGAGCCCCATACATTGCCGTAATATTTTTTGAGAATGGTTCTACAATTTTGTTATTAATAAAATAACTAGGCACAATCTCGCCTTCTTTAGGCTCTTCAATAAAAATAAGTGTGCTAGTAGAAACATTAGATAATTCATTTTTGGTTATCTCAACCTTATCGCGAGGAACCCATCCCTCCAATATAATTGTATGTTTTGTTAGAGAAGATTCTTCAATTGCTTCTTGTTTTGCAAGCTCTAATATGTAGAAGTCATACAAAAATTTGTATGCAGATATATTTTCTACAGCATTAATTGCTTCCTTTTTTATCCTCTTTATTTCCTCTTCAATCTCAAAAATCTCCTCATTTATCTTGTTTATTTTTTCTGCTGGCAACACATCATCATTATAAGGACACGATTGAAAACCAACTTGTATTAACTTTTTATTGAGTTCATCCATATCTCTTATTAATGAAAGAATGACCACTATAGATTGTTTATCAATTATTTTAGTTGTTAAAAACACATTTTGAGGCAAAACTAAATTTTTTAAATTATCAGTCTCAACCAAACCAACCGATATTTTCACATGATTAGTGTTCTTTATTTCAGAAAACTTAATATCTAATGCTTCATATTTTTTAATTGCTGTCCTTTCTAGTTCCAGTCTTCCTTTTTGATTTTTAAGCTCTACTAATTTCAAACTTATTTCTTCTAAATTTGAAATTTCAGAAAACAACTCATACTCGCTGTCCACATAAGACTCTAAATACTCATAATCAAAAACTCTATTGATTTTTCCAAGATCAATTTTAATTTCCAGGTTTTTACTATTATTTTTCTTCTCTTTTTTTAGTTTTTTATAGGCATTAGCGTTTTCCAAGTTTATATCTTTGGATAAAGATTTTAAAAAACTAAACGCAAATTCAAGTTTTTGAATTTTTTCTTCAATTTTAGATTTTAATTCCGTCTGATTTGTTTTAATTGTTTCATTATAGCTTTTAGACTGAACCAACTCCACTGTACCCAGTTGAGTTAATTTTTTAAATATCTTGCCTTTTTCATTTCTATGAAAAATAAGGCTTATTTTATTCATTCTACTTATTGCCATAACATCTTACACTAAAATTTTAACTATATTTTTCTAAAAATGCATTAATTATGCTTTCTGTTGCTTTTTGAGTATTTGTATCTTTTTTAATTTTCTCAGATGCTGTTTTGCCAATTTTCAAGATATGTTCTCTCTCTTTTTCGGCATCAACTTTTGCAACCTCTATAGATTTTTGCCTTTGCAATGCGATATCTTCTTTTCCAATATCAATAATTTTTTTTGCTTCTTCCAAGGCTTCTAAATTGACTTTTTTTGCTTCTTCCAAAGCTTGCTCAACTATATATGTCGCTTCTTGTTCAGCTGATAATATTTTATTTAATGTCTCTTTGATCATAAAAACCTCAAAATCCGTACTACTAACTTGTAATATTGTCTATTAATATGCATTTAAAGTCAATCAAGCATACAAACTAAACTAAATAGACAAATTTCTATTTACTTTGTTCCGTTTCAATATTGCTAATTTTATCCAGTCTTTTTTGATGCCTTCCCCCTTCAAAATTTGTTTGTATAAAAATCTTTGTAAAGGCATAAGCATCATCGCTTGATGTAATTCTCCCACCTAATGCCATAATATTTGCATTATTATGCTCTCTTGCCATTTGAGCACTAAAACCATCTGTCACATGGGCGCACCTAATACCATTATATTTATTTGCTGCGATGGATATGCCAATACCTGTCCCACAAATCAATACTCCCATATCTACATCTTTATTCAAAACTGCTTTAGCTACTAAACTTGCATAATCCGGATAATCCACAGAATCTAAACTATTTGTTCCATAGTCTATATACTCAACATTACTGTCTTTTATGGCTTTCAAAACTGAATCCTTTAAATTAAATCCACCATGATCACAACCCACACCTATTTTCATTGTAAACACCTCCATTCTAACTTAACAATATCATATTATATATGTTCGTATCAAATAATATAAAATTCCTAGTTTGCAAAATAACATCCAATTAAACTATGATGTGTGAAGTTGCCTTTTCTATCCTATTATTTAATGAAAAAAAATCAGGAAAATCACCAAAGTTTTGCAAGATTATGTAGTTATATTTTTTTTCTGCATACCTTAAAGTATCAAAAAATGAACTCATGCATTCTTCAACACTATCGCCTAATGACAATGTCTCAATATTAACAGGCAAGTCTTTAATAAAATTTAAATTTCCAATAATCACAGGTCTATTACATTTATCATTTGCGATTTTTTTGTAATGCATAATTGCTCTATCTTGTAATTTTGCGCCAACGCAAATACACTTTGGAGCATAATGCTGATATTTCATTCCTGGAGATGCAGCTACCTTAACTTCACCTTTAAAATTTTTCACCTCCAACAAATATGGTACCAACATACTTGCAGATATGGCCCCAGGTCTCAATATTGTATAAGGTTTTTTTGTCAAATCTAACACAGTACTTTCTATTCCTACTTGACTTTTTCCGCCATCTAGAATCATTGGTATTTTTCCATCCATATCTTCATAAACTGCCTGCCCCGTTGTAGGACTAAGTCTGCCGCTAATATTTGCTGAAGGTGCAGCAATTGGAGTGTTTGATTTAGACAACAACATTCTAGCTAACTCATTATTTGGAAATCTAATTCCTACTGTATTGAGTCCAGAAGTGGTTATACTAGGAATATCGGGATGTTTGTTTAAAATTAATGTTAATGGCCCTGGAGTAAATATATCTATTAAAATATATGCCTCTTCAGGGATGTCTTTTGCTACTTTATTTAATTGATCTTTTGAAAACAAATGCACAATTAAAGGATTGTCTGCAGGGCGCCCTTTTGCTTTAAATATCTTAGCAACTGCTTCTGCATTAAATGCATCTGCACCAAGACCATAAACAGTTTCTGTAGGAAAAGCTACAACCTCTCCCTTTCGAATTAATTCAGCCGCTTCTTCAATTAATTCTTTACCACCAATTTTTGTTTTCATATACACCTAAACATTATTAAATCTATTTTAAACATATTACACAATAATTAATTTAACCTTTATTTTAATTTATATAAAGTCCAAACTTCACCCTGCTTCCCAAAAACATAACTATCAAACATTTGGTCATCTTTTAAGGTTAAATCTAAAACTGTTATTTCATCAAATTCTTCAGGAAATAATTGCTTACCATCATTTGAGTATAATCCAAATTTTTTAGAAACTCTTGTCGTATAAGTTCCATTATTAACTGAATACACATCTACATTATGTATAGGGCTTAGTGTTGCTTTTCCCTCTTTGTTTTTGCTTACCCTCCAATAATCTACACTATAAATATACTCTTCTTCACTTTCCTCATAAGTTCTATACGTGTATTTTCCAGCAATAGAATGTCCGCCAAAAAATGGTGTTATAAAATCATATTCAAAATCCAATATTACCTTTTGTGTTTCAACATCAATCGCACCAAATTTTTGCATAACATTAACATTTGTTTGGCTGCTTAAATCATTTTTTTCCACAATTAAAACCTTGTCATGAACCAAATATTGACTATAAGCAATCTTGTCTTCACTTTTTAATATTGAAGTAATTCCACCATCATGATAACTATAAAACTTAGCATCTTCAGGAAATAATGAATAGTTTGGGTCTATTCTTTCAACACCATATCCATCGATAAAAAGTAATGGCAAATATGCATTTTCAATTAGTGTCGTTTTACCCTCAGGAGTATATATAACAAATGAAGTGGAATAAATTTTTTGTCCTTCTTTCGTCGTGCCAGTAAGAAATGCTTCGTATAAGATAGAATGTCCATCCTTCGCTAATTTTTGGGTTTCTATCAATGGATAATCATAAATTTTCTCAGCAACATATTTATAAAAGTCTTCTTCAGAATATTCATTTTTATATAACTCATAGTCTTTAGTATAGCCTAATGAAATAGATTCTTCATAAACTTTGGTTATAGTATTAATTAATTCAGACGAATAACTATTAGCTACGATTAACACCTTTCCAACATCAAATTCTTTATTAGATTTAACATTATATCCCCTAGTAAGGATTTTAATATATTCTGCTTCGCCATCTGCACCAGTTCTTACCATATCAAAGCCATCAAATGTTGTACTTTCCGCTCTAATACCAACCAATATATATTCATAGTTTCCTAAATAGTATGGCACAACCTCGACATAATTATGATCAACTTCAGCGACCCTAAAAGGAACATGCTTTTTTACTTCTTTAAACTCACCATTTTGAATATCACAAAAATCATAAAACCGAACTTGCCCAGGCATAGCAGCACTAATATACCCATCATTAAAATTAAAGCTTGCTCCACTTGAAACACCGGATATTCTTCCTATTTCTAACAAAGTATTAGAACTACAATAATCATAAACAATAGCGAAACTATAGTCTATATTATTATTAAAATCAAAGACAGGATTTTTACCACCAATAACTACTAATCTTGAATCATCCAAAAAAGTGTATTGGTTAATTTGATTATCATACTCCACACTGAATGAATCTCCAGTCTCAAACCCCAATGGACTTTCTTTAATATTTATTATTCCAATTTTTTCTTTAAGTTCATTATTAATATACTCTTTTGTAACAACAATTGCATGATTGTTTCTAATGTCTATTATTTCACTAAATAAAGGCTCTATCAAAATTTTATTTTCTGTACATAAACCATATCTAATATCTGTGCCACCTTTGTCAGCCAAAATATTTCTTTTTATTTCAAATAATCCTGAAATTGCATCATAACTACTAAACTCATAGTTTTCAGGTAATGATAACAATTTCTCAGTTTGTGAATATAAAGGAGTTGAATTATAGTTTTTAAAATATATTGGCCTTTCTTCACCTTTTGTACAAGAAGACAATGCGACTAAAAAGCATAACACTAAAAACAAAAACAATACAAATAACTTTTTATTTTTCATAATTTACATATCTAGCATAGCATATTAGGGTTGAAATAAATGTGTTTAAAAATAAAAAATTTAATATTTTAAATTATATGTCTATTTTTTTTATGCACTTAGCTGGACATTTTTCAAAACAAACACCGCAAGCAGTACACTTTTCATAATCAAATACTGGAAGATTATTTTCAAAACTCAAAGCCCCTTCTTTGCAGTTTTTAACACATATTTGACATCCTATGCACCCATTTTTACAATAAGAGCGAACTTCTTTACCTTTATCAGGAGAACTACAAGCAATATAGTATTTTGCATTTGCAGGCAATCTCTTAATTAAATTTTTCGGACAATTTGAAATACAAAGACCGCATTGAGTACAAGACTCTTGTTCAACTATAGCACAGCCATCTTTTAGTTCAATTGCATGGTATGGACACTCTGCAATACACTTGCTCATTCCAATGCATCCTACAGGACAGGCCTTCCTTCCACCAGCTAACAGCTCAACGCTTGAGCAGTCACCATACCCTTGATATGCATATTTATCTAAACATGAATTGCCACCACTACAAGCAACAACAACAATAGATTTTTCCCCCACATCTGCACTTCCTAATATCTTTGCTATTTCTTCTTTAGATTCCATAGATGTTGCACTACAGCTTGAAAGTGAAGCTTCACCATTCACTAACGCTTCCGCAAACGCAGAACACCCTGCAAAACCACAGGCCCCACAATTAGCACCAGATAATAGACTCTCAACCATTTCAATTTTAGGATCAACTTCAACAAGAAATTTTTTGCTAAAAAAAGCAATAGTTATAGCAAAAGCAAGAGATAAGCCTGCTAGAAGAGCAACTGGAATTATAATCTGAAGAGCTGTACTCATATATCACCTACCCTATATTAAATCCTGAAAATGCTGCAAATGCCATAGCCGTTATTGAAGCAATTAATAACGTAATTGGAAAACCTTGAAAACTCTTTGGTATATCTGCCGTTTCTAGTTTTTCTCTAATTCCAGCTAAAATTAAAATAGCTATAGTAAAACCAATCCCACTACTTATACCATTTATAAAAGCAATTAGCAATCCTGAAGCTGCAGATGAAACTGGGATTGAAACATTCATAATTGCAACACCTAAAACCGCACAGTTTGTTGTAATTAATGGCAAGTACACTCCCAGGGCTGAATATAATCCAGGAGAAAATCTTTTGACTACTATTTCAACTAATTGAATTAATGATGCAATAACCAAAATAAAAACAATAGTTTGTAAATATAATATATTGGCTTTAATCAACAACAAATTCAAAGCATAAGTTATAACGCTAGCAACTCCCATTACAAAAATTACCGCAAAACCCATACCCAATGCGGTATCAATTTTTTTTGAAACCCCTAAAAATGGACAAATACCTAAAAATCTTGAGAGGATAAAATTGTTTACTAATATTGCATTAACAACTAAAACTAATATTGCAGTTACACTCATAAAGCAATCTCTTCCTCCTCTGTTTCATTTTTCGTATTTAATTTTGCTCCCTGTTGAGACTTTTTTCTTTCACTATACTCGCTTACTTTATCAACAGTTACGTTGAATATCACTATCAAAAGCCCAAAAACCATAAATCCACCAGCTGGTAAAATAAATATTGTCATAGGTAACTCTGCTTGAGATAAAGCCCTTAAAGAGAAACCAAAAATTGCACCTGCGCCGATGAATTCTCGAATTGCGCCCATAATAGTAAGGGCTAATGTAAAACCTAAACCTATACCTAACCCGTCCATAGCGGATGGCAAAACTTTATTTAGAGATGCAAAGCCTTCAGCTCTTGCTAATAAAATACAATTAACTACAATTAAAGGAATAAATAAACCAAGGCTATCATGCAGTGAAGGAATAAATTTTTTCATTACCATATCAACAACTGTAGAAAATGTTGATATTATCAATATATAGCAAGGAATTCTTACTTTTCTTGGAATAAAGTTTCTCAACATAGAAATTATAATGTTAGAACAAATTAATACAAAAGTTACTGCAAGTCCCATTGATAAACCGTTTATAGCACTAGTTGTTACAGCTAATGTTGGGCAAGTTCCTAAAACCAATCTAAATGTTGGATTATTTTTGATAATTCCATCCTTAATTGGTGTTATTAGGTCCTCAACTGTTAGTTTTTTCTTATTTTCCACCCCAAACTCCTTTTTAATTCCACACTACATGGTCTTTTGTATCTATATATGCTTTAACAGCACTTTTTACTGCAACATTTACTCCAATTGAAGAGTACGTTGCACTAGTTACATTACTATAATTAAAATCACCGCCACTGTTTGGTAACTCTATCAAAGGTTTAGATGAAACTTTAAATCCATTAACATTTAGATTTTTATACTGATTTAAATAGTTTATTTCAAGAGCTTTGCTCCCAAGACCAGGCGTTTCAGCATGCTTATATGAGCTAACGGAAGTTATTATATCATTTTTAATAACAACTATTAATGAAATCCCTTCAGCATTGTAGCAACTATTTTTTGTTTTTAATGCTTTTGTAATAAAAACCCTGCTCTCATCTCCAGTTTTCCCTATATATATAATCTCTGTTTCAGGAAAACTTTCTAAATTTGCAAATTGTGAAATTTCATATGATTTTTCTATTTCAATATTTGACTTAGCAAGTGCTCTTTCTATTGACTCAGACTCGGAAACATAAGTGAACATATTAACAACGCTCAAGATGAGAGCCGCAACCAAAGCCAAGACGCTAAGCGCCACAACTATCATGATGTCTTCCTTGCTTACTTTTAACTTCGTCTTTTTCATTTTATTTAAAGTCCTTCTTTTATCGTTTTCCTTTTCTTTTTCACAAATCCTAATGGCTTTGGTTTAAATATTTTATCAAGTAAAGGAGCTAAAATATTTACAATCAAAATGGACAAGCACACTCCTTCTGGATATCCACCATACCTTCTTATTAAAATCGTAAGTAATCCTGCTAAAATGGCATAAACTATTACACCCCAAAATGTTTTTGGTGCTGTTGCATAATCAGTTAACATAAAAGTTGCCCCGAACAGTAATCCACCACCCAACAGGCTGGGAAGTATAAAGTTATAACCTTTTTTATAAAAAATTAAGGTAAATATAACACTCGATGCTAAATATGTTAACGGTATTTTCCAATCAATGATTTTAAAAACTAAAAGATATATTAATGATAAAATAATGGCTAAAGAGCACACTTCACCAATACTTCCCCCTATGCGTCCTAAAAACATATCTAATAAGTTTAAGTTTAAAAATCCCGTCTGCGCACTAGTTTTTATAGTTCCTAGTGGTGTAGCAGTTGTAATATATGATGCTGAAGAACAAATATTTTTGAATCCTGCAAAAAAATCAAGTGGTCTTGTGGAGTAATTAATTGGAGGCATAAATCTTGTCATTTGAGCAGTCCATGATAAAGCTAAAAACACTCTAGCTGTTGCTGCAGGATTTGCAAAATTCTTACCAAGTCCTCCAAAAAGCATCTTTACAAAAAGAGTTGCAAATACACCACCAACAATGGGAATATAAAAAGGAACTGTCGGTGGCAAATTTAATCCCAAAATTAATCCTGTTACTACTGCCGATAAATCATAAACAGTAATAGGTTTTTTTCTTAATTTGTTATATAACCATTCACCAAATACCGCTCCTGCTACTGATAAAGCAACTAAAAATAAAGAATACAACCCAAAAAAGACAATTCCTGCAACGAGAGGAAAAGATAAAGCAATAATGACATGAAGCATTATTTTTTTAGTTGTTAAATTGGTACCAACATGTGGCGATGAAGATACTATATATTTTTCTTGCATTCCTTTCTTTACACCTCAGTCTTTTCTATATTTCATTTAATCATTTATGTTTTTATATATCTATTATATATCTATTTTTTTAGATTTTTTTCTCTAATAAGTTTTTTTGCAAGTCTTTGTGATTGAACTAATGGTCTTTTAGCAGGACAAACATAAGCACAACATCCACATTCTATACAACTTAATGCATAATATGATTCAGCCTTTTCAATCTTATTATTTAAAACAGCATCGTCTATTAACATTGGCATTAAGTTTATAGGACAAGCTCTTGCACATCGCCCACAACCGATACAAGGAGTTGGTGATACATCTCTAATCTCTTTTTCAGTTAACAATAAAATTGCAGAACTTCCTTTGCTTATAACTGTTTTTAAATTATGCATAGAAACACCCATCATGGGTCCTCCAGAAATAATTTTCACAAATTCATTTGCTCCACCAAGATAATCTACAACTTCTTCATATGGTATTCCTATTCTTGCATGTAAATTTGCAGGTCTTTTTATACCTTTACCTGAAACTGTTAAATACCTAGTATAGCTTGTTTTTCCCAAATATACGGCTTCATATAATGCTAAACAAGTAGAGACATTTAATACTATATATCCGATATCTGATGGTAATCCTCCATTAGGGACAATTTCTTTTGTTAAAGCATAAATTAGTTGTTTCTCTCCACCTTGTGGATATTTTGTTTTCAACTCAAATACACTTAATTGCTCATCATCTACGTGGCTAATTATATGTTCTATTGCTTCTTTTTTATTTGCTTCTATTCCAAAAAAAACCTGCTTAGTATCTAATGCCTTTTTTACCAAATCTACACCTTTCAAAATCTCAATAGGTTTTTCGAGCATTAACCTATAATCTGTTGTTATATATGGTTCACACTCTGAGCCATTGATTATCAATGCCTTAATTGGATTTTTAGGTTCAAGTTTAACATGAGTTGGAAAAGTAGCTCCACCCATTCCAACAATCCCAGCTTCTTTACATCTAGCTATAATTTCTTCACTACTTGGATTTTCTAATGGTTCCAAAAAAGCTTCATCATATTTATAATCATTTTCTATAACTATATGGCGAACACGTCTGCCAGCAGCATTTTCTCTAGCTTCAAAACCTAAAACTGTACCTGAAACAGAGCTATGTATATTGGCAGATACATAACCATTAGCTAAGCCTATTTTTTGACCTACTTTAACATAATCTCCCGCTTGTACTGTCGGAGTGCATGGTGCTCCAATGTGTTGTACAAGTGGAATATAAACCTTTGCTCCAACAGGCATTTCTTCAAATGCGCTATCTTTGCTTAAATCTTTCATCTCTTTTGGGTGTATTCCGCCTCTTTTAAAAGTAAGCTTAAACAATGTTTCCTCCACATATAATATGCATAAAACCTACAACTATTATTATAGTATATTAATCATTTAAAGTAAACATACAAAAAATCAGATTGATTCAAATTTTAACTATCAAATCAAAGCGTTCGAAATTAAAAAAGCAGGTGCATGATCCTAACATGCACCTGCTCCTTTTTGCATTGTGTCAAACCAACATTAATCTATAAATTCTGAATCATCAACATCTTTTTTAGTTGTTTCTGTTTTTGCTTGTTTGACTTCTTGTTCTAGGTCTGTTGGCACTTTGCTTTTAACAATAATCTTTTGCCCTTTAACAAATCTAGCTTTAATTTTTCTAAATCCGATAATAGCTAATGCAAGCACTAGTATTGCGGCTATGACAATGGAAGAAACAAGCAACCATAACTGAGAATCTATTTTACCTTTTCCATCATCAGTTTTAGGATCTTCTTCTTTGGGATCTACTTCTAACTCTTCGTCCTTTGGAGCATCGAACTTATATGCAACTTCATTTGCAACTTGTTGATCAAACTCGTCTGCTGTCATATTATCAATTTTTTCTATTGCAACGTCATCTATTATTAACATTCCTTTGAAAAAGTTTTTAACATCTGTAGCATCAGCAGCTTTACCTATTCCATCATTGGTTCCAAGATGAAAAGCTATTTTATTAGAAGAAATTGTACTGTTTTTTTCATCGCTAAAGATATAAAATGTATATTCTTTTAACTCAACACCTGATATTTCTACTATTTTTGTATTGTTTTCTGAATCTTTACCAGGAATAAATCTAAATTGTGCTTTATTATCATTTTCAGTTAAAAGCTTTGCCCAAAAACTTATCTTATAATATTTATTAGCTTCAATATCAAATCCTGAACTCATTTCATAATATTGTCCATTTGCTTCAATGTTGACCATCATTAGGAAATTAGAACCTTGGCCATTATTGGATTCCAAAAATGCATTTAATTTATCGATATAGAATAAAGAAGTTTCCTCATCAAATTTTTGTGATATTTTACCTCTTATTTGATCTGTTAGAGACTTTCTACTATATACTCCATTTAAGATTGCGGGAACCTCATCTCCCGTTGGTTTTTGATAAGGAACTGTCCCAGCCGGTTGATGATGCGTGTATGCACCAGGTTTCCTGCCTAAATAATCATCATTTGCATCTGAGCTACTATCAAAACTATCCACTCTATAGTCTACTATTGTATGTATTGCTTGATTGCTATATGGTGATTTTAATTCTTTAATATCTTTTAAAACATAGAATTCATTTTCTTTTATTTTATAATCTGCTTCTTCTTTGCCATCAATATTTTCAAGCCCGTAAGCATATAAATTAAACTGAGATTCATTTTCTAGTTTTTGAATATTTACATCATCAAAATAGACTGTGCCCTTTGATAAACCAAACTTACTGTCTTCATTTAAATCAATATCTTTGGCATATTTATTCCCTAAAGCAAGCTCTAAAGTAACTCTCCCGTCTACATAGCCAGTATTTATTAAAATTCTATATTGAACCCATTTATCATTAGTATTAATATCTGTAAATCCTGCATATTCACCCTTTCTATCATATGATTTTTTAACTAAGGTAGAGGAAGTATCTTCTAGTGTAATAGAAGCTTTGGTTTCTACACCTATAGTTTTTACCCAAAGCGTTACCAAATAATAGCTTCCTTTGGAAATTGTGTATGTACCATTATACTTATATAATGCTGTTACTTCAGCATCAGGTGAACTAATCATAAGCAGATTGTCGCTGTTTGTACTTATATAATCTCCCTTTGTGGAATCTCCATACATATTAGAAACTGCAGCACCTTCATCTATGTAACCAAAAGCATCGTAATGTTTATAATTTATTATCCCGTAAGTGACCTTAAGTTTATCCTCATTAGATATATTAGCTGGGAAATCACCAGTTCCTGCTCCTGAAATACTCAAAACCGTGGTTTTAGGTGAAAAAACTAAATCATAGTTTGTTCCACTATGATGTGAGCCTTTTGGGCCAGCAGCTCTTATATAGTATTTCCCATTTCTTGTTGCTGTGTAAGATGTCGCATCTGGATTATCAATAATATTGACAAGTATGTTATCTTTTTTTAGCGTTTTTTCAATTCCATCAATTACTTCTTTTTGCTCATACTCATTCATATAAACATAATAATGTGTTGCACCTTCTACTTTTTCCCAGGTTAATTTATCTGTACCATCAACTTTGAAAGATTTAACTGCCTCCAATCCAACCGCTTCTTCTTTATATTGCCAGTTAGTAGGAGTCACTTCTTTGATTAAATAACCATCTTCACTAAACTTTTCCCTATTTTCATATTCTTTTGAATCAAAGGTTCTAAAAAATCCATTATCAAATGAGGAATTTTTGGAGCTTGTACTATCTTTTGCGGAGATATCTTTGGTTGTATCTAAATTTTTATTTGCTTCAGTATACTCATCATTAGATATTTTTTGCCATGTAGGAGCGGTGAAAAAAACTACACCAGCTGTTCTAGTGTCTAGCGCTGTGATATCCCCTTCTCCTAAAATAATTTCAAATCCAAATCTTTGAATTTCAGTCTCAGCACCTTTAATATATGCTACATATTCAGTCCATTCGTTAACATTTATATTTGAAAATGTTGCAAGTTCTGTTGATTTGTTTTTCTCTTCAGTATCAATTTGCCATATTTTGACCTTAGCACCCATATTCGAAGGAATACCCTCTGTATTAATCCAAAATGAAAATCTATAAAAATTGTTTGGACGCACTAATAATAAATCTTCAAGACCAGCATTAACTGGGTTCCCATGTTCATCTTTTGCATTTATATCAGAATCTTTAATGAAGAAACTTATACTTGAAGCTGTATCATTGCCTTTATGGTTTAGAACTAATAAATCAGTATTTACCTCAACTCCGCCATGTTTTATTCTCAAAGTTCCTGGCCCTTTGCTGATCCCTTCAAGACCCACCACTCCATCAATAGGCTCAGGTGAATTTATAAAATCACTATTTCCTGAAACTTTGCCTGCTATTGAATTTTTTGATGCTTCATTTACACCAAGTTTCTCATCGTCAACTCGTTGATATTTCCAAACCTTACCTTCTGCTCCATCAAGTTCTTCAAAGTCTTCATTCGTAGAATCTACCAAATCAAAACCATCATAATCACCTTCGCTTAAAATTGATAGTTCATAATAATTTGATTCTTCTGATGGATCAACATCCTCCTTTACTGTAACTTTTAAATCATCAAAAAATGCTGCTCCAGGCATCAATGTAGAATCCCCCCAGTAACCATGCCCATACCAAAACTCAGGAGTTATTTCTCTTTTTGATAAGCTATTGCCCTTAATCTTTATGGTTAATTGTTCCCATCTGCCCCAATCTAAAGTAGAATAACTCAAAAGTTTGTCAGAATCTGTTACAGAAACACCTGAAACTTTAAACAATGCCTGTGCTTTGCTTTCCTTTTCGTAAAAGGCTTTATATTTGTTATATGTTTCAACTTTTTCTTCATATTCCTTTACTTTTGTTGCATCTTTTTGTTCTGATTCAGAAAGTGGGGTAGGTGCTTTCACTTGAGGGATCCATATATAAACCCATACAGAAATATCATAGTATTTATCCTTTTCTATTGTTATTTTATTTTTTGCAGTATAACCCGCGCCACTAATCTTTCCTGAGGGATGCCAAATTAAAAGAGCTGTTGAGTCAATACTTGTGCCAGTCCTTCCATTATCTACATTTCCTAACAAATTGTAACTCCAGCTATCGTCAGCACCCTTTTTCATGAAATGCTCATAATTTTGGGGGGCAACAAAAGTTGAATCAATTTTTTGATACTTATCAACTGCAACATCTTGCTCTTCATCATTTTTTCCTACACTATAAAGCTTTGACATATCAAAAATTCCAATTGGAAATTTGTTACTGCTATATGTTGGATAGTCTGGGAACTGATTTTTTTCGTCTGTAGTTAACTTTTTATCGCCTATAACAAAATCATACTGAGCTTGAATTCCTCTTTTTGCAGAATAATAGTACTCATTTGAAGAGCTAGAATACGATGCAGTGTAGTCTGTTATAGCATTAAAACTAGGATCTACTACAGACAAATCCATATATCTTTCAACATTGCCATTCGCATCTTGTTTGTATTCACCATTTTCAAATGTACTTTTAATATCATCAATATCATCTACATTAGATATTTTTTCCACAAGAACATTGTCATATAAAACAGTACCTGCAGCTAAATATGGATTAGAATTTGTGGATGTGTTTATATATTCTGGACCATGCCCCAACCAAAGTTTTAAATTAAATGTTGTGTTAGCATATTTATTTGTTGCGATATAAAAACTATATGTTTTCCAACTCTGTTCAGTATTAATAGAAAGAATTTGCGAATACATAGTTGATGTAATTTCTATTGCAGCCCCACTATATTCTGTGGGCTCAAATAAATCAGTGTATACATCTATGCTTAATTTATAAAATGAGTCTTTTGCTAAAGATGATGAATTAGATAGTGAAAAATACACTGAACCTTGTTTTTTATCTATATCAGGCATAGAAATAATCATAGCGTTTTTATCATTAAATTCACCATCTGCATTTTTAGGTGTTGATGGTGCTAAACCAGGGAATTTTGAAAAGGAATATTTGAGTTCAGCATTGGAAGAACTATTAAAATTAAACAATGATTTCTTCTCGTTAAAAAGATTTTCTTCTAGTTCAATAACACCCATTTTCACTTTTGCATCTGAAGACTTAAATGAACCATCATTTTTCGTCCAATTAACAACTTCTGTTTGCAAATATGAATTGGGATCTTTAGCTTTTGCAAATTTAAATGATCCGTTGTTTATTAAAGTACCATCATTTTGAGTTGCTGGAGTTTCTTCAGGTTTTTTGTCCTCCACATTTGTTGACGGATCAACACATGCCGCAAGTAGCAATAAGCTAAAAATCAATATAATCGCTAAAAAAACTAGAAGTCGTTTTTGTTTATTCTTTTTCATCATCTTTCACCTTATAAAATGTTATATTTTAAATCTATATTATATTAACATATAAAATGAGTTGATATCAACGAAATAAAATCTTAATTTTTATGACAGTTTTGTGATGCACTAAAATAAGATTGAATAATTTGCCTTAATAGTAGGATATTGTTACATTTTATGGTATTATAAATTTAATAGCTTATTGGCGACTAAGCAGAGTAGATATGAAACGTAAAGTGTCACGGAATGGGATGTTGTCTGTGAACGAAAGGGAAAACCTGCGATTTCATATCGCGTCCGTTGCGAGTCTTTAAAACAACAATTGACGTGTCCTCTCTGCGTGGTAGGAGGACTTTTTTTATGAAAAAAACTTATTTTACAACTAAAAGAATTGCTTATATTGCAATATTTACTGCAATGTCAATTGCATTAAAAACTTTTTCATTTAACGTTACAGTATCAAATAAAATTTCATTAATGACATCCATGAATATACTTGCTGGTATTTTTACTGGGCCTATTGGAGGATTTATAGTTGGAGCTCTAGGTGATGGCATAGGATTTTTAATTAATCCTGCAGGTAGAGCTTGGATGCCTTTGATAACTCTTGTTTCTGGGCTTAGTGGACTTATTCCAGGTTTAGTTTTCAAAATAAAAAAATTACATTCGATAGTAAAAATTGTTTTATCTATCGTATTAGTTTACTTCATATGTACGGTTTTATTGAACTCTCTCATTATTTATTATTTTTTTATTCAAAATCGAAAAACATTTTTTGTTTGGTGGCTTACTAGAATCCCATTACAATCTGGTGTCTATTTAGTAAATTCTATATTGGTTATTGTTTTGTACAAAGTATTAGAACCTAGGATAAACTTTAATTTTAAAGAGAAAAAAATAGAAATAACTTCTGAAAATATACCCAAAACAGAAATAAATGAAGCTGATTATAAACTTTAAATATAAAAGGGGTCGTTAAGAAAGCTCTAAGATGACTCATAAATGCATTTATTTTTCAATTAATATCAAAAACAGCCTTCCCCACCCCTCATCGTATTTGTTTTTTATAAAAAAACTGTTGAAAATTTTTTAGTTTCTAACAGCCCTCCTTTAGCACCCAGTGTTTAATAATCTTTACTTATAAAACTTTATTTAAATATTCTCCCGTTGCACTATTTTTATTTTTAGCGATTTCTTCTGGAGAGCCTGATGCAATTAAATATCCTCCTTCATCCCCTCCTTCTGGGCCTAAATCAATAACATGATCCGATACTTTTATTATATCTAGGTTATGCTCGATTATTATTATAGTGTTGCCTTTATCAGCTAATTTATTCAATATATTAATTAATTTTTCTACGTCTGCCATATGTAATCCAGTTGTAGGCTCATCCAAAATATATAAAGTCCTACCTGTGCTTCTTTTTGAAAGTTCTGTAGCTAATTTAACCCTTTGAGCTTCACCTCCAGATAGTGTTGTAGAAGGCTGTCCGAGTTTAATATAGCCTAGTCCTACATCATTTAAAGTTTCAAGTTTTCTACTTATTTGTGGCATATTTTTAAAAAATTCAAGACCCTGTGATACTGTCATGTCCAAAACATCAAAAATGGATTTCCCTTTAAATTTTACCTCTAATGTTTCATTATTGTATCTTTTTCCCTTGCAAACTTCACATGGGATATATACATCTGGCAGGAAATGCATTTCAATTTTGATAATTCCATCGCCCATGCAGTGCTCACACCGTCCACCTTTAACATTAAAACTGAACCTACCAGGTTTATATCCTCTTGCTTTAGCATCAGGAGTTTGAGCAAACAAATTTCTAATCATTGTAAACAAATCTGTATATGTCGCAGGATTCGATCTTGGTGTCCTGCCAATTGGACTTTGATCAATGTTGATAACTTTATCAAGATACTCTCTTCCTGTTATGTCAGAATAACTTCCCTCTTCAATGTTTGCCCTATTTAAATTATTTGCCAAATTTGGATAAATGATACCATTAACTAATGAAGATTTTCCTGAACCAGATACCCCTGTTACTGCTGTCATCAATCCTATTGGAAAATCGACATTAATATTTTTCAAATTGTTTTGTTTCGCTCCTATTACTGATAAAAATCTTCCATCTTGCTTTCTTCTCTTTTGAGGCAATTTTATTTTTCGTCTACCCGATAAAAAGTCACCGGTAATTGATTTAGGCTCATTCATTATATCTGCAATAGATCCTTGGGCCACCAAATATCCGCCATTTTCACCAGCACCAGGACCAATATCAATAATATGATCTGCCTCCCTAATTGTTTCCTCATCATGTTCAACGACTATTAATGTATTTCCTAAATCTCTTAATTTTTTGAGTGTTGCTAGCAACTTTGAATTATCTCTTTGATGAAGACCAATGCTTGGTTCATCTAAAATATATAAAACACCCATCAAACCACTTCCTATTTGAGTAGCTAATCTAATTCTTTGGCTTTCTCCACCACTTAATGTTCCGCTAGATCTAGATAATGTCAAATACCCTAATCCAACATCAATTAAAAAAGTCAATCTATCATCAATTTCTTTTAAAATGGGTTTAGCTATAAGCATTTCTGAATTTGATAACTTTATATGAGCAAAAAATCTTTTTAAACTAATGATTGGCATGTCACTTAATTGTGAAATATTTCTACCATTAATCAAAATATGCAAAACTTCCTTTTTTAAGCGCTTCCCATTACAAATCAAACAAGGAGTTTCAACCATATACCTTTCTATGTCGCGCTTCACGCCTTCAGACTGAGTAGCATTATAACGCCTTTGCATTTTGCCTATAATGCCTTCATTTTTTTGTTGAATAATTTTTTGACCCCAATAAACATTAAGTATGTCATCACTGCCATAGAAAATAATGTCTTTGTATTTCTTTTTTAGATTTTTCCAAGGAATGTCTAAAGAAAATTTATGTTTATCTGCCAACTGCTTTAAGGTCTTAGTTAAATTTGATTCAATGTCTATTAAATACCATCCACTTACTTTTATAGCACCTTGATTCAAAGACAAATTTTCATCAACAACAATCTGTTTTTCTGAAACTTGCATCTTTGTTCCAATGCCTGCACAATTTGGGCAGGCACCATAAGGGCTATTAAAAGAAAATAATCTTGGACTAAGTTCTGGTATAATAACATCATTATGTATTGGACAAGCAAGTTTTGAAGAAAAGATATAATTTTGATTGTTAATATTTGCAACAACTAAACCTTTAGCTAAATTAAGTGCTGTTTCGATACTTTCGTTTAATCTCCTAGTTATACCTTCTTTTATGACCAATCTATCTATAACGACATTTATATCATGTTTTAAATTTTTTTCTAGATTAATTTCTTCACCAAGCTGGTATATTTCACCATCTACGCGCACTCTTGCAAAACCATTTTTATATAAATTTTCGAACTCTTTTTTATATTCACCTTTTCTTCCCCTAACAATAGGAGCTTCAATTAGCAACTTGCTACCTTCATCAAAAGATAATATTTTTTGCACAATTTGATCGACTGTTATAGCTATAATTTCGGTTCCACATATTGAACAATGAGGCACCCCTATCCTTGAGTACAACAATCTCATATAGTCATATATTTCAGTAACTGTTCCTACTGTTGAGCGTGGATTATTGCTTGTGGTTTTTTGATCTATTGAAATTGCTGGAGAAAGTCCATCAATAGATTCTACATTTGGTTTATCCATTTGTCCTAAAAACTGCCTTGCATAACTAGATAAACTTTCTATATATCTTCTTTGTCCTTCCGCAAAAATTGTATCAAAAGCTAAGCTAGATTTTCCTGAACCGCTTAAGCCTGTTAATACAACAAGTTTTTCTCTAGGAATCACAACATCTAAATTTTTTAAATTATTTTCTTTTGCACCTTTGATAATTATATCAGTTAGCATACTTTAACTATCCTTTCCATAACTTCTAATATTTTTATTTTAATTAATAGGCTTTCTACTTTTCTTATTGTACAAAGTACGTAAATATGAAATACGATCCCTGATAATGATTGCTTGTTCAAAATCATATGTCGATGTTGCTGCATTCATCTTATCATATAAATCTTTTATTTCTTTATTAATTTCAAATACACTTAATTTGTCTTCTTCTAGTTTTGTCTTCTTTGAAATTACTAGAGTATTTTTAATTTCTTTTTGTATTGATTTTGGGATAATATTATGCAACATATTATAGTCTTTTTGAATTTTTCGTCTTCGATTAGTTTCTGTAATAGCTTCTTGCATACTTTTAGTTACGGTGTCAGCATACATTATCACATAAGAGTTTGCATTTCTACTAGCCCTACCTACGGTTTGTATAAGAGATGTTCTTGATCTTAAAAATCCTTCTTTGTCTGCATCAAGGATTGCCACTAACATAACTTCAGGGATATCTAGACCTTCACGTAATAAATTGATTCCTACGATAACATCTATATCCCCTCTTCTAAGCCTATTAATAATTTCTATTCTTTCTAGTGTATCAATTTTATTATGCATGTATTCAACTTTAATTTTTCTTTCTTTTAAATAATTTGTCAATTCTTCGGACATTCTTATTGTCAAAGTTGTAATTAATACACGCCCTCCTTTGTCTACAACTTTATTTATCTCGCCTAACAAATCATCAATTTGCCCATTAGTTGGCCTTACCATAATTTCAGGATCTACTAAACCAGTTGGTCTAATTATTTGTTCTGCTACTCTTTTTGCTTTACGTAATTCATAATCTCCAGGTGTCGCAGATACACTAATTACTTGCTTAATTTTTTGCTCAAACTCAAAAAACTTTAAAGGTCGATTATCATAAGCGGCAGGTAGTCTAAATCCATAATTAACAAGATTTGTTTTTCGTGCAAAATCTCCATTATACATACCTCTAATTTGCGGGATAGTCATATGGCTTTCATCAATAAAAACCAAAAAATCATCCGGGAAATAATCTAACAAAGTATATGGAGCTTCCCCTTGAGACCGCCCATCAAAATATCTAGAATAATTTTCAATGCCATTACAATATCCCATCTGAGCTATCATTTCTATATCATAATTAACTCTTTCTTTTATCCTTTGAGCTTCGATTAATTTTCCTTCATTTTTAAAAAACTCTTCCTGTATTAGCATATCCTCTTTTATTTTTTTTAAAAGTGAAGCAATATCGTCATGTCCAATCACATAGTGTGTTGCAGGGAATATTAAAAAATGAGATAGTCTTGCAATAACTTGATTAGTTAAAGGGTTAAATTCTGAAATTGCCTCAACTTCATCTCCCCAAAAATCAATTCGAATTGCCTTATCAGCAGCTCCTGCAGGAAAAACTTCTAATCGATCGCCTTTAGCTCTAAATGTTGATCTTTTAAAATCAATTTCACTTCTAGAATATTGAATCTCGACGAGCTTATCAATAATATCATCACGATTGAGCTCATCTCCCTCTCTAATTGAAATACTTTGTTTAAAATATGCTTCTGGCGCTCCTAGACCATAAATACACGAAACAGAAGCAACTATGATAACATCATTGCGCTCTCCTAGTGAGGCGGTTGCACTGTTTCTAAGCTTATCAATTTCTTCATTAATTTGTATTTCTTTCCCAATATATGTATCAGTTCGTGGAATATATGCTTCTGGTTGATAATAATCATAATAAGAAACAAAATATTCTACTCTATTTTTAGGAAAAAGAGCTCTAAATTCATTGCAAAGCTGTGCAGCTAATGTTTTGTTATGGGCAATAACTAGAGTTGGCTTATTAAAATTTTTAATTATATTTGCCATCGTAAATGTTTTGCCAGAGCCTGTAACACCCAATAAAACTTGATGAGATTCTCCTTCAGCTAATCCTTTTGTCAGTATATCAATAGCGTTTTGCTGATCTCTACTTGGTAAAAAATCTGATTCTAATTCAAACTTATGCAAATCCTTTGTTATCATAGCTTTGCTCTTCAATTTAAAATTAATTCAAAAAATTAATGAAAACTGTTTTTTACAACATTCAACACCAATTATTCTTGTAATCTTTTGTACAAAAGTTATTTCTTTGTAATAGCTGCAACTATCGTTCTTATCAAAACACCAATTAATGCAGTAACTGCAGCTAAAATGAGGCTTTGTGCAATTTTTTTCCTTTTTGTTCTTTTGTCCCTTTCATAACAAATGCCCTTCTCTTTCAACACGATTGCATAAATTAACTGATCATTTTTATACACATGGTCATATGAAAAATATTGCTCTGCCTGTAAAGCTTTCATAGTAGGTTCAATTTCTTCTTCTCGAAAATCTAAATCAAACGAAATATTATTTAAAATTTCTATTGGTGTAATCAAGCATTCTCCTTTCTCTTGAGCACACTTGTATATATATTCCATTAAATTTTTTTCTTTTTTGTTTAAAACCATTGAATTACGTCTCAAATTAAATTATTTTATTTATTTGCAAATAATTTTATCATTAAATATATAATTAATACTACCGCACTTCCCATTAGACTTCCTAAAAACGCAACAATAAATATTCCAATATTTTTAATAGTTTGGGATTTTTGTTGTCCGGGTTGACTTAGTAAAGTTTCTGTTGCGACAACTGCTTTTCGATTATATCCTTCTATTACACCAAAGCCAAGCTTCGTAGGTTTTGCACATATTGAATCATCGTTAATAAATTTTATCTCAATATATCCATTTACCTCTAAATCTTTAGCAATGATTTCTATTTCTCCTTTATTCAATTCTATTTCGCTTTCAATATTAAAAAAATCTTTAAAATCAATGATAACATATCTGCCATCTTTGGAAGTATCAACAAATATTTTTAAAATTTCTAAAGATTGATTTTTCATTATGTAACTCTACTTTCAAATAATGCATTAACAACATTCTTTACATAACTCTTATAACAGCATCGATACTGTTGATTACATCTATATTTTTCATTTGATCAATAGACTTTTTCATTAGGCTCTCTGGAGTTTTATGGATCATAAAAATTAATGAAGCTGTTCCACCATGTGCTGTTTGCTCCATGGAATTAATTGAAACATTATTTTCTCCAAAAACTTTTGTAATTTTTGCTAAAACCCCTGGCTTATCAACTACATTCATTCTAATAAAATATTCACAAGAAAAATCCTTTGCAAAACTATCGTCATCAAAAAATTTATTTTCAGAAAATCCGATCAATTTATGTTTTATTTGCTGTGCTGCATAAATTATATCTGAAACAATTGCAGATCCAGTTGGTAATGCACCGGCTCCTCTTCCATATAGCATTATTTCACCAACATTATTTCCTTTTAAAAGTACCGCATTAAAGGACCCTTTGACACTAGCTAGTGGATTATTATTTCCGACAAAAGTTGGATGGACTCTAGCCTCTAATTTTCCATCAATCATTTGTGCAGTTGCCAACAATTTAAGTGTGTATCCAAATTTTTTACCATACTCTATGTCTATTTTATTTATTTTTGTTATTCCTTCTCTATATATCTTTTCAATGGGTACTTTTCGACCAAAAGCTAAAGTTGATAAAATTGAAAGTTTATACATACTATCATAACCTTCAACGTCAGCTGTTGGGTCAGCTTCAGCATATCCTAATTCCTGGGCTTCTTTCAAAACATCCTTATATTCTAATCCTTCGTCTATCATTTTACTTAAAATAAAATTTGTTGTTCCGTTAAATATGCCTTGTATGCTTAAAATTTCATTTCCTTGCATAGATTCATTTAAAACTCTTACAATAGGAACTCCCCCAACACTGGTTGCCTCGAAATATAAACCTGCATTACCTTCTTTTGCAGCAGATTCAAGCTCAATCCAGTTTTTTGCAAACATCTCTTTATTCGCAGTAACGACACTTTTCCCAGCCTTAAGTGCTGCAATTGAAAAACTCTTTGCTGGTTCAATCCCACCAAAGAATTCGCATACTATATGGATATTTTGGTTGTTAACTACATTATTAATATCTGTTGAAACTATTTTGGGATCTATTCCAAGTTCTTTAACTCTTTCAAGATTTTTATCAATAACATGTAAGACTTCTATATCTAGTTGATATTTTTCCTTAAAAGTTTCTCGCATACTTTTTAATATTGTATATGTTCCACCCCCTACTGTACCAACACCTAAAAGAGCAACACCAATCTTTTTCATTTACTTCTCCTATTATCGTATTTTTATATTTAGTTCCCTATGATGACTAGATACGATTAATTTTATTTGTTTAATTTATATAAATATTTCAAGCCTTCTAGAGAAAGCGTTCTGTCAATTGTATCAAATATAGTACTCCCACCAGCAACAATAATTTCACTCATTCCACCAGTAGCCACAACCTTTAATTTTGAATATCCACATTCTTTCTTTATAAGCGAAATAATTCCCTCAACCAAGCCTCTAAAACCATATATAACACCCGACTGCATATTAGTTACTGTACTAATACCAACCACACTTGAAGGTGTAGAAAGCTCAATTCGAGGAAGCTTTGCTGCTGTGTTAGTTAATGCTTCAGCACTCGATTTAATACCAGGAGCAATAACACCACCAATAAAATCACCTTTATTTGATATTAAATTGAATGTTGTTGCAGAGCCAAAATCAACAATTAAACACGGATAACCGTATTTTTGTTTTGCAGCCACACAATTTACTATTCTATCAGTTCCAAGATCTTGAGGAGGACTATAAATTATATTCATACCTAAATTAATCTTGTGACTAACCATAATTGGACTTAAGTTGAAATAGTATTCACACATATGCTCAATTGTATAATTTAGTGAAGGAGCAACAGAGCTAATAATAATTCCACTTACATCTTTAGCTTTTTTACCTATAGACTCGAGTAATTCAATAAAAACTAATCCAAACTCATCTGCTGTTTTGGATAAATCAGTAGCAATTCTCCAAGTTTTAACTATTTTATCATTGGAAACTGCCCCAATTTTTATATTTGAATTTCCTACATCAAGCAATAAAATCATAACTACCTTAACTTTACTTAATTAACATGTTAAATGTAATGCAACTATATCATAAAAAATGCACTCAAGTCAATTTTAACACTATGTTAGTCAATTTAGCCAAATATACATAATGAAATTTAAGATATTCTTATATAAATTAAAAAACAAAATCAAAAATAAACTGTAGCTACAGATACATTTTTTTGCATTTGTTATATCGATTTAAAAGACAAATGTTTTTATTGCAACAAAAAAGAAGGAGAAAAATATCTCCTTCTAATTCTGAATATTTTAATCAACAAAAAATTAAACTAGTTCAAGTATACAAGTTTCAGCATTATCTCCTCTTCTATTCCCTAAGCGGACAATCCTTGTATATCCTCCACCTTGTCCCAAATCTTCCTCTCTCTTAAAATACTTAGGTGCATATTCTCTAAATATCTTCTCAACAAGTGGATGATTTATATCTTTTGTTCTTTCTTTGTAGTCAGCCTTTTTTTCTTGGGGATCTCTGATTTCTTGTAAATCTGGCAAAATGCTCATGATTTTTCTTCGCACTGCCAATTTTTGGGGACCGTCGTTAACAACTTTAACATCAACTTTTTCATTTTTTTGGTTAAGTCTTTGCTTTTTAACCTCCACTGTATCTTGAAATGAGCGAACTGCTAATTTTATTATTTTTTCTGCAACTCTTTTTACAGATTTGGCTCTATCGACAGTTGTTTCTATTTTCCCATGCCATAATAACTGAGCTGTTTGACTATAAATCAATTGTAATCTTTGATCAGTTCTTCTTCCTAATTTTTTAATCGCCATAATAGTTCTCTCCTTTTAGTCTTTTGATTTTAAAGAATAATCTGCTGATTTTAATTTTTCAATAATCTCTTCGGCTGATTTTTTCCCTAAGTTTTTAATCTTATTAAGCTCATCCTCTGTATATCCTATCAACTCACTAACCATGTTAATCCCGTGTCTTTTTAAGCAATTTAAAGGTCTTACTGACAACCCTAATTGCTCTATCGGAATATCTTTTATTTCGTTTTCAACTTTTGGTTTTTCATCATCTCGAAAGATTGGAGTGTCAACCATACCATCAACTAAATTAATAAATAGTTTCAAATGTTCAGCTAAAATTTGAGCAGCTAAAGAAATGACTTTTGTAGGAGTAGATGTTGCATCTGTCTTAATTGAAATAACTAGTTTGTCATAATCAATCGTTTGAGCAACACGCGTATCTGTAACATTGTATGTTACAAACTTTACAGGTGAAAATGAACTATCAATAGGTATATAACCTATAGGCATATTAGATTTTTTATTATTTTGTGCTGATACATATCCCTTGCCACGACCTACAGTAATATCCATATCAATAGAAGCTCCCTCGCTTAAAGTGCAAATTAAAAGATCTCCATTCATTAATTCTACTTCTGTTGGGAATTCAATGTCTTTTGCTCTAACTGGACCAGGGGTATTTTTAAAAAGCCTTGCCGTTATTTTTTCAAATTTTTCAAGATGAACTTTAACGGCTATTTCTTTTAGATTCAAAATTATTTCTGCGACATCTTCTTTTACGCCTTCTATTGTGCTAAATTCATGTTTAACCCCTTTAATTTCTACTCCAACTATTGCTTCTCCTGGTAAAGCGGCATATAAAACTCTACGTAGAGCATTCCCTAAAGTTGTTCCATAGCCTCTAACTAATGGTTCTATGGTAAAAGTAGCTTCTCCCCTAGATTGTTCATTGATTTTAATTGTTGCTTTATTAATGTCCATCATAATGCTATTTGCCTCCTAACCTTATTTAGAATATAGCTCGATAATCAAGTGTTCTTGAATCGAAAGCTCTATATCATCTCTTCCTGGCAAAGCCTCTATCTTTCCTGTTAAAGTTTCCGGATTAAAACTTAGCCATTTTGGTAAATTTGCAACTTTAATTTCTTTTAGATCTTTAAAGAAACCCAGTTCCTTTTTTGATGGTTTTACAGTAATTATGTCACCTTCTTTAACTAAAAAAGACGGAATATCAACTTTTTGACCATTAACTTGTATGTGCCCATGGTTTACCAATTGACGAGATTGTGCTCTACTTGATCCCATCCCCATACGGAATACCACATTATCTAATCTTCTTTCAATAAGTGCTAACATGTTTTCACCAACAACTCCTCTCATTCTTTCTGCTTTTAAATAATATCTATGGAATTGTTTCTCTGTTAAGCCATATATTCTTTTTGCTTTTTGTTTTTCACGCAATTGAACACTGTATGGTGTCAATTTTTTTCTAGCTGAACCATGTTGTCCTGGTGGAAAAACTGGGGTTTTGCGAATTTGACCTTTTGAAAAAGGACATTTATCGCTATAACATCTCTCACCCTTTAAAAATAATTTATCGCCTTCACGTCTGCATAATTTACAAACAGGACCTGTGTATTTTGCCATTATATACCTCCAATTACAATCTTCTTACTTTAGGTGGACGACACCCATTATGTGGAAGTGGTGAAACGTCTTGAATTTTTGTTACTTCAATGCCAGCTGTTTGAAAAGATCTAATTGAAGATTCTCTTCCTTGTCCTGGTCCCTTAATATAAACTTCGACCTTTCTAACACCATGTTCACGTGCAATTTTTGCTGCATCTTCTGCTACTATTTGAGCTGCATAAGGCGTAGACTTTCTACTACCTTTAAATTTCATTTTGCCAGCAGAACTCCAGCTAATAACATTGCCTTCCATATCTGTTACAGTAACTATTGTATTATTGAAAGAGGCATGTATATGAGCTTGCCCTTTTTCGATGTTTTTAAAATCCTTTCTTCTTTTAATTGTAGGTCTCTTTTTTGCCATCTGATTTGCCTCCTACTTTTTCTTTACACGACCAACCGCACGCTTTGGTCCTTTCCTTGTGCGAGCGTTTTGTTTGGTAGATTGTCCTCTAACCGGCAATCCTTTTCTATGCCTTACACCTCTATACGAACCAATTTCCATATAGCGCTTAATGTTAAGCATCACATCACGCTTTAAGTCACCTTCAACGTGAAGGTGAGATTCAATGTAATCACGAATTTTAGCTACTTGATCTTCTGTCAAATCCTTAACTCTTGTGTTAGGGTCAATTTCACATTCAGCAAGTAACTTGTTTGAAGTTGCTCTTCCTATACCATGAATATAGGTAAGTCCAATTTCTACTCTTTTTTCACGGGGTAAGTCTACACCTGATATACGAGCCATTGATTTCCTCCATTTTTAATCTTTATATTTTATTCACTAATAACCGATAGTGGAAGTAACGGTTACAGCCGCTAGTTTCATAACAACTTTATAATATTATCATATTAAACACATTTTTGTACACTAAATATGTGATTAAGATAGATAATTGAATTATTATCCTTGAACCTGTTTATGATTAGGATACTTTGGACAAATTACCATAATTTTACCCTTTCTTTTGATAATTTTGCATTTGTCACAAATTGGTTTCACTGATGGTCTTACTTTCATAATACGCCTCCTTACTTCTTGTTACGATAGACAATTCGACCTTTGGTTAGATCATACGGACTCATAGCTACTCTAACACTATCGCCTTCACATACTTTAACATAATGCACCCTCATTTTACCTGACAGATATGCTTGAATAATGTGCCCATTCGAAAGCTTTACCTTAAAATTAGTTCCTGGTAAAACCTCTACTACTGTACCATCAATTTCAATTGAATCGTTTCTTGCCATTCTCTCTCCTTAATACATTTTAAAATGATTAGCCATTGTATGACTTTAACGCACTTCTCACTTCAGCATCGTAAACTTTAATACCTTCTTCAAACTTAGTTTTTAATTTTTCCAAAACAATATTTTGATTTTTTACATGCTTTAGCTTTTTTAATTTTGCTTTTTCTAATTTTCTTAAGGCACCATCCACAATTTTTATGTAGTTGTCATCCACAATTTCAAGCACCACAAAAAATCTTCCTTTGTCTCTTCCTGCAGTTGAAAGTACAATTGATCCGACTTCTATTTGCTGCATTTTTTCTCCTATAATGTTAAAATTTCAACACCATCTTCAGTAATTAATATTGTATTTTCATAATGAGCTGAACAAGAGCGATCTAAACTTACAACAGTCCAATTATCTTCAAGTGTTCTAACTTTATGTGTTCCTATATTAATCATAGGCTCTATTGCTAAAGTCATTCCTGCACTAAGTCTAAGCCCTCTTCCATTGACACCATAATTTGGCACATTTGGCATTTCATGTAACCGCGATCCTATACCATGACCTACTAAATCTCGAATAACTGAAAAACCATAAGATTCAACATAGGTTTGTATTTTATTCCCCAAATCACCAAGCCTTACATCAGGTCTTAAAATTGAAATCCCTTCAAAAAAGCTCTGTTTACAAACTTTTGCAAGTTGCATTTTTTCATCAGAAATTTTTCCAATCGCTATACTTCTTGCCGCATCACTATGATAATTTCTATAATTAGCACCTACATCAACCTTTAAAAGCATGCCCTCTTTTAAAACCCTATTGCTGGGAATCCCATGAACGACTTCTTCATCAATAGAAGTACATATAGAGTTAGGAAAGCCACCATAACCTAAAAATGAAGGAGTAGCATTACAACTTTTAATATACTGATATGCTAATTTATCAAGTTTAAGTGTTGTGATGCCAGGTTTTACATTTTCCTCTATTAACTCTAAAACATCTCTTACAATAGCACCTGCTTTTCTCATAAGATCAATTTCATATGAACTTTTTATAGAAACAATCATTTATATTTTCAATTTGCTAATAACTTCTTTTACTTGCTCAAAGGTATGAGCTATAGAAGTTGAACCATCCACATCAAACAAAATATTTTTGTCTTTATAATAATCTATCAATGGAGCGGTTTCTTTGCTATAAACCTCAAGTCTATTAAGCACTGTTTCTCGCTTATCATCTTCTCTAATATATAATTTACCACCACACTTATCACATGTTTCTTTTGAATATGTGGATATATGATATATCTGAGTGCAACCCCTACATGCTCTTCGACCTGAAATACGATTTGTAACAATTTCATTATCAACTTTAATGTTAATAACACAGTCTAATTTAATTATTTTATCCAATGCAATCGCTTGTGGAATTGTCCTTGGAAAGCCATCTAAAATAAATCCATTTTTACAATCATCATGAGTAAGTCTTTCTTTTACAATCTCAATAACAATCTCATCTGGAACTAACATTCCTTTTTCGACATATGCTTTAGCTATTTTCCCAATATCAGTTCCACGAGCTATATTTGATCTAAAAGCGTCGCCTGTAGAAATATGGGCAAGACCATATTCTTTTTTTATGAGCTCAGCTTGAGAACCCTTTCCTGCTCCTGGAGCACCTAACAATACAATTTTCATTATTTTAAAAACCCCTTATTATGTCTTACGAGCAATTGACTTTCTATTTGTTTTTGGAATTCAAGTGCTACTGAAACCACGATTAGTAAACCTGTTGCTGAAAAAGCTTGTCCAAATCCGAGAGTTTTAAATCCCGGCACTTGTTGTAGTATTAAAGTAGGTATCAAGGCTAAGAAACCTAAGAATATAGCACCAAACAAAGTAAGTCTATTATTAATCCTTCTTAAATAATCACTGGTAGGTTTACCTGGTGTAATTCCACCAACTAGCATCCCGCCCCTTTCTCTTAACATTTTTGCAACATCATCAGGATTAAACTGTATTTGAGCATAAAAATATGCGAAAAATATAATCAAGATAAAGGTTATTGGAGCATACAAGTGACCATTAGTCCCTAGCCATTTTGCCCACCAAATACCGAACTTGGAATCTCCTGCTTGAGCAAATTGAATTATCATTTGAGGAAACATTATCAATGATGAAGCAAATATAATTGGCATAACACCACTTGCATTAACTTTTATTGGGATATATGTAGTTTGAGATTGGGTTTGTCTATTTCCAAAAACCCTCCCGCCAGCATACGTTACCCCTACTCGTCTTTCTGCTGAGTCAACAAATACGATTAATACAAATAACGCAAAAACTAATACTAAAAACCCTAATAAATACCAAATTCCTGTCGTGGTACCTGATTTAACTTGCTCTGGAATAGTACGAAAAGCGCCTAACAACGATGAGCCTAGAGATGAGATAATTCCAATAAAAATTATCAAGGATGTACCGTTTCCAATTCCAAACTCAGTAATTCTTTCTGCCAACCACATAACCATAGCTGAACCACCAACTAAAATTATAATTATGCTTATCATGGTGAAAACTTCATTAGTTTTACTTAATGAATTTCCATATACAGGAACAATGTATTGTCTCCATGCAAATATAATTCCAATAGCTTGAACTAAAGCGAGAATGATAGCTAAATATCTAGTATATTGTGTTATTTTTTGTCTTCCATCTTCACCTTCTTTGGTCAATCTTTCAAGCTTTGGAATAATTAATGTCAAAAGTTGCATGATAATGAATGAGTTTATAAAAGGAACTATTCCTAAAGCAAATATTGTTCCATTAGAAAAAGAAGAACCGGTAACAGCAGATAACATTTGTAAAAAATCAGTAGTTGCTATACTCTCAAAACCCATAGCTTTAGCATCTAAGCCTGGAATTGGTACAAAACATCCAATTCTATACACTAACAATAAGGCAAATGTATATAACATTTTACGCCTTATATCTTTATCTTTAAACGCATTTACTAAAGTTTGAAACATTAGATTACCTCTACTTTTCCGCCTGCCTTTTCAATTTTTTCAATTGCTGTTGCACTGAATTTATTAGCTTTAACTATTAATTTTTTTGTTAAATCACCATTTCCTAAAATTTTCAAGCCATCATTTGCAATTTTGGAAATAACACCGATTTCATGTAAAAATTCAACAGTAATCTCATTCTTTCCATCAAATCTTTCTAAATCTCCGACATTGATTATGTTGTATTCTTTTTTAAATGGGCTTGTAAAACCACGCTTTGGCACTCTTCTGTACAAAGGCATTTGTCCACCTTCAAAACCAGGACGTGTGCCACCGCCGCTTCTAGCTAATTGACCTTTATGGCCCTTACCGGCAGTTTTTCCTGTGCCAGATCCAATTCCTCTACCTAATCTCTTTTTTTCCTTAACTGATCCTTCAGCAGGTGATATTGTATGTAATTTCATCTTATTTCTCCTTATTCAATTTCTTCTACTTCTAGAAGATGTTGAGCTTTGAAGATCATTCCGCGAATTGCAGGAGTATCATCGTGAACTTTACTTTGTCCAATTTTTGTTAGACCAAGTGCTTCAACATTTGTTTTATGTCTTTTTAAACTACCTATAGTGCTTTTTTTAAGGGTTACTTTTAATTTTGCCATAATTTTGCCTCCTTAAGATAGTATTTCCTCTACGGTTTTTCCACGTATTTTAGCATATTCTTCCACAGTCATTAGGGATTTCAACCCTTCCATTGTAGCTTTTACAACGTTAACTGGATTATTAGACCCAATAGATTTTGTTCTAACATCTTTTATGCCTGCAGCTTCTAATACTGCACGTGCGCTTGCCCCAGCAATAACACCAGTTCCTTCTTCAGCTGGAAGAATTATAACTTTCCCTCTTCCAAAAACTCCAGTCACTTGATGGGGAATTGTTGTATCAACAGTTGAAATTTTTATCATTGATGCTTTAGCTGCCTTAGTTGCCTTTTCAATCGCTGCTGGAACTTCAGCTGCCTTACCTTGAGCTATTCCAACTCTCCCATTACCATCGCCTACAACCACTAAAGCTGTAAAACGCATATTTCTTCCACCTTTAACAACTTTTGTAACACGATTAATTGATACGATTCTTTCTATAAAATCATCTTTAGGTGCTCTTTTTCTATCTCTTGCTTCTCTTGCCATTTCTATATCTCCTAAAATTTCAATCCTGCTTCTCTTGCAGCTTCAGCTAGTGCAGCAACGCGCCCCGCATATACATAGCCTGCACGATCAAAAACAACTTTTTCAATCTTAAGTTTTAGTGCTTTTTCTGCGATATCTTTTCCGATAACCTTAGCTTGTTCAACTTTGGTTTTACCTTTTAAAGCTTTTTCTAAATCTTTTAATTGAGTACTTGAAGACACCAAAGTTACCTCTTTAACATCATCTATGATTTGTGCATATATATGACTTGAAGACCTAAATATATTTAATCTTGGTGCTTCAGATGTGCCAGAAATTTTCTTACGAATTCTCAAATGTCTTTTTTTTCTTGATTCGTTTTTATCTATTTTACTCAACATTTCCTAATCCTCCTATTTACCAGCGGCCTTGCCTTCTTTTCTCAATATGGTTTCATCTTTATATCTTATTCCGTAACCATGATAAGGATCAGGCTTTCTAGATGCTTTAATATTTGCAGCAACTTGCCCAACTAAAACTTTATCTATACCTTTAACAGCAAGTTCTGTTGGCGACACAATTTCAATTTTAATGCCTTTTGGTGCTATTATATCCACTGTATGAGAATATCCTATATTTAATACAACTTTATCACCTTGAGCAACAGCTCTAAAACCTACGCCAGATATAATTAAGTTTTTTTGAAATCCTTTTGTTACGCCTTCTACCATATTTGCAATCAAGGAACGATACAAGCCATGTGCCGCTTTAACAGGCTTTGATTCTGTTAGTCTTGTTAATACTATTTCGTTATTTTCAACTTTAACTTGAATCTTATCATTAGCAATATTTTGAGAAAGCGTCCCTAATGGACCGGTGATTGTGACTATATCTTTGTCAATATCTACTTTTACATCGCTAGTGATTTTTATTGGAAGTCTTCCTATTCTTGACATTTTAACCTCCTACCAAATATACGCTAGTACTTCACCGCCAGCTCCGAGGGAGCGAGCTTTTTTGTCTGTCATAACACCACTTGATGTTGAGACAATTGCAATACCTAATCCACCAAGAACCTTTGGTATCTCGTTAGATTTTGCATATACTCTTAATCCTGGTCTACTAATTCTTTTTAAACCTTTAATAACTCTTTCTTTTTCAGGAGTATACTTAAGTTCAATACGAATCGTATTTTGGACTTTATTTTTTTCTTCAATGATTGTACAAGATTTAACAAAACCTTCTTCAACTAAAATATTTCCTATCGCAATCTTCATCTTGCTTGCAGGAATATCCACAGTCTCATGTTTTGCTATCAATCCGTTACGAATGCGTGTAAGCATATCTGCGATTGGATCTGTAATAGTCATATTTTACCTCCTACCAACTAGCCTTGCGAACACCAGGTATTTCGCCCTTGTATGCAAGCTCTCTAAAGCATATCCTACAAACACCATACTTACGAAGAACTGCATGAGGTCTTCCACATATCGTGCAACGAGTATATTCTCTAGTAGAGAATCTTTGTTTTCTTTTTTGTTTATTTATCATGGATTTTTTAGCCATTTTTACCTCCTAACAAAAGGCATTCCTAATGAAGATAATAACTCTTTTGCCTCTTCATCTGTATTTGCCGATGTGACAATTGTTATATCAAATCCTCTAACTTTTTCAACCTTATCATATGCAATCTCTGGGAAAATAAGTTGTTCTTTAACTCCAAGAGCATAATTACCTCTTCCATCAAAAGCTTTATCTGATACCCCTCTAAAGTCTCTAACACGTGGCAATGCAATCGAAATAAGTTTGTCAAAAAATTCCCACATTCTAGAGCCTCTAAGTGTAATTTTTGCTCCAACAGGCTGTCCTTGCCTTAATTTAAAGTTTGCAACTGATTTCCTAGCATAACAAATAACAGCTTTTTGTCCTGCAATTTGTTCTAGTTCTTGAACTGCAGACTGTAGACTTTTGGAATTATCTTTTACATCGCCTAAACGCATATTTAAAACAATTTTTTCAAGCTTAGGAACTTCCATTTTTGAGGAATAACTAAACTTTTTCATCATTTTTTCGACTAATTCACTGTCATATTTAGCTTTTAGTCTATTAACTTCTGGTGAAGTTTTCACTTGTTTTTTTGATGCCATTGTTCTCCTCCCTATTTATCATCAGCTTCTTTATTGACAGTCTTTTTGCGCACTGCAGCTTTTGCTTTAGTAGCTTTTTGAACAGTTTTGGCAGCAAGTTTTTTGGTAACCAAAACTTCACCACATTTTTTGCAAACACGCACATGTTTTCCATCGATGTCTAAATGCCCTACTCTTGTGGGATTATTACAGGCAGCACAAATTGGCATAACATTGCTGATATTTATACTACCGGGTCTTTTAATTAATCCGCCAACATCAGTGGCTCTTTGAGCTTTGACTGCTTTCGTAGTTTCAGTTAAACCTGAACCTTCAATAAATACTCTATTTGTTTTATGATTAATGCCTATAACTTGAGCCGTTTTACCTTTATCTTTACCAGCTATAATCATAACGTAATCATCTTTTATAATATTGTTCTTAGCCATCATATCCCCCTAAATAACTTCTGGTGCAAGTGAAATGATCTTCATATATGATTTTTCACGAAGCTCTCTTGCAATAGGTCCAAATATACGTGTTCCACGAGGTTGTTTTTGATTGTCTATTATAACAGCTGCATTATCATCGAATTTGATATGCGTTCCATCAGGGCGTCTAAGTCCACTGCTTGTTCTAACAATGACAGCTTTTACAACTTCACCTTTTTTTACAGTTCCACCTGCAGTTGCTGACTTCACTGAAGCAACTATCACATCACCAATATTAGCACTTCTTACATATGATCCGCCTAATATACGAATACACATTATCTCTTTTGCACCACTATTATCTGCTACTTTCAATCTTGATTGAGGTTGAATCATAAAGCACCTCCTATTTAGCTTTTTCTATTATTCTGACTAAACGCCAGTTTTTAGTTTTAGATAAAGGACGAGTTTCCATTATTAAAACTTTATCGCCCACTCCACATTCATTGTTTTCATCATGAGCTTTGAATTTCTTTGATTTTTTAATGTATTTCTTATATATAGGGTGTTTAACTCTCTTTTCATATAAGACTGTTATGGTTTTATCCATAGAACTACTTACTACAATTCCAGTTCTTGTTTTTCTTAAATTCCTTTCCATGAGTTATTTCCTCCCTTATTTTTTGTTCGCTTTTTCAACTTTAGCTACAGCTTCTGTTTCAGTTTTTTTCACGGTAGGTTTTGTTTCAGTTGTTTTTTTAACTGTATCTTTGGGTTCAGCCTTTTTTACCGTAGTTTTAACTGCAGCTTTTTCTTCAGGCACATTTTTTGTTGTATCTTTGGGCTCAGCTTTTTTTACAGTAGTTTTTACTGTAGTCTTTTCTTCAGGCGTATTTTTTGCTGTAGTTTTTTTGACAACATTTGCTTTTGCAACAGGTTTTGCTACTTCTTTTTCTGCAACTTTAGCCTCAGGTTTTGTATCTTTAGCTACGACTTTTGAGGTTTTTGCTTTTTTAGAGCTTTTTGACTTTGAAGTTGAAGTAGGCTCAATAGAGATACCAATTTCTCTTTGCCTCAAAACAGTCATTGCTCTTGCAATATCTTTTTTGCACTCACGTATTCTTAAAGGATTGGGTAATTGAGCAACTGCTTGTTTGAAGCGCAACTCAAACAATTCCTTTTTTAGTTCATTAACTGTATTATTCAATTCATCATTTGTCATTTCGAAAAATCTTTCTGGTTTCATTACGCTTCACCACCCTCTTCTTCTGTAACTTCAGCTACATCTTCTGAAACTTCTGTTTCTTCTACAGGTTCAACAGATATTACATTTTTATATTTCTCATAAATTGCTTGAGCATCTTCTCTCATAACAAATTTACATTTTATTGGCAACTTATGTGCCGCAAGCCTTAATGCCTCTCTAGCAATCTTTTCAGTTATACCAGCCATTTCAAACATAACTCTATCTGGCTTAACAACTGCTACCCAATATTCTGGAGAACCTTTACCTTTACCCATACGAGTTTCTGCTGGTTTAGCTGTTACTGGCTTATCTGGGAAAATTTTTATCCAAACTTTTCCGCCTCTTCTTACATATCTAGTCATTGCTACACGAGCAGCTTCTATTTGGTTTGATGTAATCCAACCTGGCTCCAATGCAACTAAACCATATTGTCCATATGTAATTTCATTACCTCTTGTTGCACGACCCTTCATCCTACCGCGGTGTTGCTTTCTTCTTTTTACACGTTTAGGCATTAACATTAGTTGTTTCCTCCTTTACTCTTAAAAATCTCACCTTTATAGATCCAAACCTTTACTCCCAGTATTCCATATGTAGTTTTTGCCTCAGCAAAACCATAATCAATTTCAGCACGTAATGTTTGGAGCGGGATTGAACCTTCGTGATAAGATTCACTTCTAGCAATTTCAGCTCCATCAAGTCTTCCACCAACAGTTACCTTTATTCCCTTTGCACCAGCTTTCATTGTTCTAGACATTGCAAATTTCATAGCTCTTCTAAAAGGCATTCTTCTCTCCAATTGAGCTGCAACTGCCTCTGAAACTAGTTGAGCATCTAAATCAACGTTTTTTACTTCTAGAATGTTTATTTTTAAATTATCTTGTTCAACACCAACTATTTTTGCAATCGCTTTTTTAATTTTATCTATACCTCGATCAGCTCTTGCTGCTTCTTGAGCTTCTCTACGAGTACGAGGTCTTTTTGCTGCCATTTTTTCTTCAATCTTAGCCTCTTCACCTTCTTTTGTGACAACTTTATCGAGTCTTCCTATGGCAACGCCAACTTTTCCGCAATATACATCAATCTTTATATTTCCAGCAGCTCTTTCTATGTTAATTTTAGAAATTGCGGCATCATAGTATTCCTTTTTTAAATATTTTCTAATCTCATTGTCTTGTTTAAGATATTTACCATAATCTTTTTTATCGGCATACCATGTGCTTGTCCATGGAGCATTGATTCCTACTCTTAAACCACGGGGATTAACTTTTTGTCCCATACTAAGCCTCCTTTCCTTTAAACTCATCTAAAATGACCGTGATGTGGCTAGTTCTTTTCAATATACTAGCACCTCTACCTTTAGCACGAGCTCTCCAACGCTTAAGTGTTGGCCCTTGATCCGCATAACATTCTGCTACATACAATGTATCTTTGGTCATCCCTAAATTGTTTTCAGCATTTGCTGCTGCTGAATCAACTACCTTTAAAATGGGCATACTTGATGACTTATTTAACATTTTTAGTATTCCAACTGCTTCGTTATAACTTTTACCACGAATAACATCTAAAACACTGCGCACCTTATATGGAGATATCCTTATATATTTAGCTACAGCATAAGGCCTTTTATCCTTTTGCTCTTCTCTTCTTTCAGCTTTTTCTCTTATTCTTGTTGCCATGCGTATCCTCCTATTTTTTACCTGCGGTTTTAGAACCAGCGTGGCCTCTAAATATACGTGTTGGAGCAAATTCACCAAGTTTTAATCCAACCATATCTTCAGTTATGTAAACTGGAACATGCTTTCTTCCATCGTGAACTGCTATAGTATGACCTACAAATTCAGGAAAAATAGTAGAAGATCTTGACCATGTTTTAATGGGTCTCTTTTCGCCAGATTTATTCATAGCTACTACTTTTTTCATCAAGGCTTCTTCAACAAATGGGCCTTTTTTAACTGATCTACTCATCTTTATTCCTCCTAGTTAATACGTTTTATGATCATGCCTTTTGCACGACTCTTTTTCTTTCTTGTTTTATATCCTAAGGCTGGTTGCCCCCAAGGTGAAACTGGAGTTGGCATACCAATTGGACTTTTCCCTTCTCCACCACCATGTGGGTGATCTATCGGATTCATTGCTACACCACGTACTGATGGTCTAATTCCCATGTGACGTGTCCTTCCCGCTTTTCCTATTGTTACATTTGAATAATTTATGTTTCCAACTCTTCCTATTGTTGCCTTGCATTTTACTAAAACATATCTCATTTCACCACTTGGCATACGCAAAATAGCATACTTCCCTTCTTTACCCATTAATTGAGCAGAAGTTCCAGCTGATCTTGCTATTTGAGCATCTTTATTGGGTTGCATTTGAATATTGTGAACAACTGTACCATCTGGAATATTTTCAAGTGGTAAACTATTTCCTGCTTTTATATCAGCATTTGGTCCACTTAAAACCTCATCACCTACATTTAAGCCTAACGGGGCAAGAATATATCTTTTTTCCCCATCAGCATAAACTAACAAAGCAATGTTAGCACTTCTATTAGGGTCATATTGAATTGATTCAACTTTGGCTGGGATGCCATCTTTATTACGCTTAAAATCAATTACTCTATATTTTTGACGATTCCCGCCACCTTTATGTCTTGATGTTATTCTTCCATAAGAATTTTTCCCTGCAGTTTTTTTCTTAGGACGTAATAAACTTTTTTCTGGAGCTACTTTTGATAATTCAGAATTATCAAGTGTGCTCATTCCTCTTCTTCCTGGAGATGTTGGTTTATATTGTTTAATAGCCATTTCTATAACCTCCTAACTATGCCAAACTTTCGAAATGCTCGATTGACTTGCTGTCTTGTGTAAGAGTAACATACGCTTTTTTATATGAAGGAGTTTTGCCTTGTGTTCTACCTCTTCTTTTCATTTTCCCATCATAACTAGCTGTATTGACTTTTGCCACTTTAACATCAAAAATTTCTTCAACTGCTTTTTTGATTTGTGTTTTAGTTGCATTTTTAGCAACCTTAAACGTGTACACTTTAAAAGCAATGTTAAAGTTTGATTTTTCTGACAATATTGGCTTTATTATAATATCGTATTTATTCATTATGCATATGCCTCCATTAATGACTTAATAGCATCAACAGTTATCACACACTTATCAGACTTTACTAAATCGTATAAATTAATTAGCTTAACATCTGTTGTCAAAACCTTTGGTATGTTTTTTGATGCTCTTATTACATTTAAATTTTCACCATTTAAAACTATCAAGGCACTAGAAAGCACTTTCAAGTTTTCTAAGACTTCGGCTATTTGTTTTGTTTTAGCTTCTTTTAGTTTTAAGTCCTTCACAACAACAATGCCGCCATCACTTAATTTTTTGCTTAATGCACTGCAAAGTGCAGCATCCTTCATTTTTTTGTTGACCTTTTTACTAAAATCTCTTGGCTTTGGAGCAAAAACAACTCCTCCTTTGGTCCATTGTGGTGAACGAATACTTCCTTGTCTAGCTCTACCAGTTCCCTTTTGTCTCCAAGGCTTAATTCCGCCCCCCCTAACCTCAGCACGAGTCAAAGTACTTTTCGTACCTTGTCTTTTGTTTGCAAGCTGAGCAACTAAAACTTGATGAATCAATGCTTCGTTATATTCTTTACCGAAAACCTCTGCATTTAAATCTAGACTTCCTGATTTGTTTCCTTTCATATCAAATATATCTACTTTTAACATAATATATCTCCTTATTTACTAGCAAACCACTTGGATTTCCCAGGAGCTTTCTTAACGCTATTCTTAATAACGACAAGTCCTTTTTTAGGACCGGGGATTCCACCGGCAACCAAAATAACATTCTTGCTTTCATCAACCTTAATAATTTCAAGATTTTGAACTGTAACATTTTTTGCACCCATTTGACCTGCCATTTTTGTATTCTTAAAAACACGACCTGGAGTTGCGCTAGCACTCAATGCACCTACTCCTCTATGATAACCAGATCCATGAGCCGCGGGACCTAAATGAAAATTCCACCTTTTGATTGGTCCTGCATATCCTTTTCCTTTTGACATACCAGAAACATCAACATAATCGCCTTCTTTAAAAACTGTGCACTTAATTTGATCGCCTACTTGATATGAACTTATATCCTCAAGACGAAATTCTCTTAAGTGTCGCTTTGTTTCTAATTTGGATTTTTTAAATTGACCCAAATCTGGCTTATTAAGCTTTGTTTCCTTTATGTCTCCATATGCAACTTTAATTGCATTATAGCCATCTTTTTCAACAGTTTTTATTTGCACAACAACACAAGGTCCTGCTGATACGACACTCACTGGTATAACAGTACCATCTGCTGCAAAAATTTGGCTCATACCTACTTTTGTACCTAAAATAGCTTTTTTCATTCTGAGCCTCCTTACAATTTAATTTGAATATCGACACCCGCTGGCAAATCTAGCTTCATTAAAGCATCAATTGTCTTAGATGTGCTGTTATAGATGTCAATTAAACGCTTATGCGTGCGTAATTCGAATTGTTCCCTACTATCTTTATGTTTATGAGGGGAACAAAGAATAGTAATGATTTCTTTGTGTGTAGGCAATGGAATTGGACCTGAAATACTCGCATTACTACGTTTTGCTGCATCAACAATTTTTTCACATGATGCATCAATTAGATTGTGATCATAAGCTTTAAGCTTTATTCTAATCTTTTGGCCTGCCATAGTATCCTCCTAATTTTGGTTCTTCGTTTACACTTAGCCGTGTGTGCCATTTTTGTGTTTTTTTTTAAAGGGTTTCCCCTTTTTGCTGCTATCTCCCTCAAGAATTAACAATCACGCGATTGCAATATTCCGTCTTTGGTAAAGCCTTGCTCTATTTTTGACGCAACTACGATATAATAACAAACCGTTTTTTTTATGTCAAACAAATTATTTGCGTTTTTATATATATTTTTAAAGCAAATTTAAATTGTTAAACATTTTCTTTGAGCAACGAGTTATATTATACATAATTTAAAACAACGAATCAAGAGAATTTTGCATAAACATAGTAAAGGGGCTCAAGCTCTAAGCCGTGTGTCTAATTTCAGTTAAAGAATAATAACAAAACTTTAAAATCAAAACACTGGAAATCTATAACATCATTCCTATACTGTATTTGATCGAACAAAATCTGAAACAATTTCTGTAAACTTTTCTGGATACGCCACCATACTCCTTGCGTGAATCGAATCTTTAAAAAAATAATAATTAGCTTCTGGGTTAGATTCAAGCATCATCTTTGCATTTTCAAATATTACCACATCATCTTGTTCACTATGGATTATAAGTGTTGGCACTTTTACAGACTTCATTGCTTCCCCTGCTTTGCACTCATTAAACTTTGTTTTAGTAATTATTCTACTCATAATCTTGATACTTGGATAAATAAAATTTAAAAAATGGATATTTTTAATATGGCCTTTAAAAATGTTTTTCATATCGTAAAAAGCACAATAAGTAATCAATAAATTAATCCTAGAATCAAGGCTTGTAACCATTGTAGCAGTTGCGCCACCCATACTTTCTCCAAAAATATAAAACTTAAAATTTTCATCAAGTTTTTCTAGATAATCTATCCACGAAATGACATCATATTTTTCGTAATGTCCAAATGTAATACTATCACCTTCACTAAAACCACTCCTTCTATGATCTGGTAAAAACACATTAAATCCTAAATTTAAAAACATATTAAGATATTTCATTTGTGAAATTGAACATGAATTATGTCCGTGAAGAGATATCATCACTTTGTTTGTTGGATTTGGATTTTTGTAAAATTTACCAAACAGCTTATATCCATATTTCGAAACAATTTCATATGGTTCATATCTAATATCAAGCCATTCCTTTTTAAATCCTTTTTCATTAGTTTCATATTCAATCAAATATTCAAAACTGCGTTTTTTAGGTTTTTGCAAATAAAAGACAACCCCTACTCCCATTAAAAAATAAACTATTAACAACAAAAACACTATTATTGCCAAAACAATAGCCACAATTATTTCAACACCCATAAATCTCTCCCTTTAATTGATACTGTTATGCTTATAGTATATCAGCATTTTTATCACTATGCAGAAAAAAACAACCTTATGGTTGTTTATAGCATTGCATATTTATTTAGAAACAAGTTATAGGTTGGCATTTTTTACAATTTCTTCAATTGCAGCTAAATTTAAAATTTTGATTTCATCTTTCCAATAATCAATAATTCCTTCTTCCTTCATGACACCCATCTCTCTTGACATAGAAGGTCGTGAAACATTTAAGTACTCTGCCATTTCATTTCTATTAATTCCAAGTTTTACTTCAAGAGAATTTTGCTCATTATATTTTTCGAAAATTAACATTGCAATTTTGGCACGCATACCTTTTTCCATTAGATAACTTTTATCACGAGATAGTGCGACAATTCTATCTGCTAAAATCTCCATAACATTTTCCATGACACGTTGGTGGAATTCACAATTCTTTGAACATTGCCTAACTATTGTATTTATACTAATGTACAAGACTGTAGCTCCAGGTTCATTTGCAAGTACTGAATAAGAAAATACTCTCTCTTTTGAGTAACCCTCAATTTCACCAAACATATCTCCAGTTTCAATTAACTCAATTGGTTCGGTAGTTCCATCAAAACGTTTGACAACCTTTAATGCACTCCCCTCGAGAATAATTCCGATTTCATCTACTCGTTCATTTTGAGTCGCCAACAACTGCCCAACTGAATACTTAACAATCCTACCTCTTAAACAGTCAAAAATCATGTTAATTTCTTGATCAGTTAGGTTCTCAAATAAACGACATTTTTTTATAAGTTTGATTAATTTCATCCCTATCTCCAAGCTCTCTTGCTTGTTGCTTTAGCTACAAATATAATGTAATTCTACTATGCAATAAGTATTAATGCAAGACTTTTTGTAAAATTTGTGATATATTATTTTTTGACAGACTAATAAAAAATTTTGACAGCAAATTTATTATGAATCAGCAAAGCAAACAAGATATATTTTACATACATTGAGGTTATTATGCAACAAAAAAACACATTAGATATTCTTAATGAATTAATCGCATCTTTTTACTCTTCACGTTTAATCATTGTAGATAAAACAATTTCCAAATTTTTAAAAACTCTAGTAGAAAACAAGGAACTTTTTAGTATCTTAACTGAATGTGTAAATGCATATAATTATGAAACGGAATATCAAAATGCATTGACTACAACAGATTCTAAAACATCATTTCTTTTACCTCGTAGTCGCAGAAAAACAATTGCTCTTGTCTCAGGATTACTGTATGAGTTTGACAACAAATCAAAAAACATCATTGATTTTGTAACAACATTTTTTCCTGCAGAAACAACTCATGAATCATATATTAATTTTTTAGATGGTATCATAATGCCTTTTTCAGACAGTCTTGCAATGTTGCTAACAACAAATTATGATCTTCCTGATATTGCACCAGAAAAAACTAATGAAATATTCCCTGATGTTGCAAAAGAACAATGTACATACTGGTTAACTCAACTTTCAGATTCAATAATCGCTTCTAACAAAATCGATGAACAAACTAGAAGCGATGCAATGGAGTTAATAAAAGGCATGTTTCATGCGTTAGAGTTGCAAAATCCGATTTTTATAAAATATGTATGGATTGGGTTAAAGAATACTCTCAAGCTAGATAAATCTTGTACCCGTGAAATTCAAGAAATTAATAATGTTTTATATAACTACGCTGTGTTAAATCAAATATAAAAATCTATCAAAGATATAAATTGCATTTAACTTTATTTTGTATGTATAATGTAAACCATTACAAATAAATAACATTTAAAGGATACGATACGTGGAGCTATTTTTAACTACTTTAAAAAGTGTTGTACTATTATCTTTAATGGCAGTGCCTGGCTTTTTAATAGCAAAAAAAAAGTTAATTGATATAGATAAATCAGTTAACTTTATCTCTGTTGTTTTACTTTATGTTTGTGGTCCCTTTGTAACATTTGATGCTTTTTTAAATTCAGAATATAACTCTAGCGTATTAATTAACGGTGCAATAGTATTTGTTTTTACATTTGCATTTCTATCAATTATACTTCTTATAAACACAAAGTTTATGACACTATTAAAGGGTAATTGGCATACCCAAAGACAATGTGCATATGGTTCAACACTAAGTAACCTAGGATACATGGGGATACCATTAATGCAACTAATTGCTCCGGGGAACAATACAATAATCTTATATCAGTCCATTGCTTTAATAGCATTTAATTTTGTTGGTTGGACTGTAGGTGCATATCAATTAAGCGGCGACAAAAAATACATTAGTATCAAACAAGCCATTCTAAATCCCACAACCATTTCGCTCTTACTTGTGCTACCTTTTTACATTACAAACACGAATTTTATTAAATATGACTTACGTGGACTACAAAACTCAATTTCACTAATAGCAAAAATGGTAGGCCCACTTGTAATGATTCTTGTTGGTATCAAAGCCTCTGAAATGAATCTTAAAGAACTATTTTTAGATCCAAATGCTTATGTTGTAAGTGGAGTTAAGTTACTTCTTTTACCTATGGTGGCTTTTTTGCTTTTAGAGCTAATCAATTTGTTTTATGATGTTTCTCCAATTCGTTTAAACATAATGATTCTTGCGTCTATGCCTGTTGCAAATAATTTAACTGTGTTTAGTGCAAAGTTAAATTTAGATACAAAATATGCATCAAAGCTTGTTATTCTATCAATGTTGTTTTGTATTATTACAATCCCATTAGCTCTATTTCTCTATATGTAATTATTTTGTTGCATGTTATTAAATGCTGAATTTGTTTGATATTACACACTTAAACATAATATAATAAGCAATAGACACAACGTTTAATTTAAGTGAGGTTATACATATGGGAAAAATTACTAAAGAAAACAAAATAATTGAAGCATTACAATTTGGCAACCAAGAAGCTGTCGCCGAAGTTTTATATTCTTTTGGGATGCATTGTCTTGGATGTGCTATGTCAAGAGGCGAAACGCTTGAAGAAGCTGCAGCTGTTCATGGAATAGATGTCGATGAACTAGTTGAAGCAATCAATGATGTTCTAAAATAAAAGACTATTACATAAATTGATGGACTTTAAGGCTTTAAGGTCCAAAACCTTATAAGCTGCCTATCGCAGCTTTTTATTTAGTATGAGAAAGATATTAAGCCTAACAATACGAGCTATAGAAGAATACAAAATGATAGCAAATGGGGACCATATTGCGGTAGGTTTGTCTGGTGGCAAAGATAGCATAGTCCTCCTAAAAGCCTTATCCCTATATCAAAAATTTTCACCAAACAAATTTGAGCTGAGTGCCATTCATATCGATTTAGGATTTAAAGATGTTGCAGAAAATAGATTTGATGAGATACAAAAATTTTGTGACAATTTAAACATACCATTCTATATTGTAAAAACAGATCTTTACCATGTCATTTTTGAAGATAGAAAAGAAAATCGACCTTGCAGTCTATGTTCAAAAATGCGTAGAGGTGCATTAAATAATAAAGCTGTAGACATTAAAGCCAATAAAGTTGCTTTAGGACATAATAAAGAAGATTTAATCGAAACTTTTTTATTGTCATTTATATATGAAGGAAGACTAGCAGTTTTTAAGCCAACTTCATATTTAGATAGGACAAATATAACTGTCATTCGCCCTCTAATACTTAATGCCGAAGGAGATATTAAAGCGACTGCTAAAAGATTAAATATGCCTGTGCTCAACAATCCTTGCCCTATGGATAAAACATCACAAAGAGCATATATGAAAGATTTAACAAAACATATATGCAAAGATATTCCATTTGCTAAAGATAGAATGTTTGATGCAATAATCAATCCTCAAAGATATGATTTGTTTTCTACAAACGATAACAAAGAATAGGTTCAAAATCAAAATACACCAATAAATAATTAAGGAGAATTATAAATGCCTAAAAAAGAAAACAAAATAAAAACTATTTTTTCACTCTTTTTTACCTTTTTAAAAATTGGAGCATTCACTTTTGGTGGCGGATATGCAATGATTAGCATACTTGAAAGAGATCTTGTGGAAAATAAAAAATGGCTTACAGAAGATGAAATGACAACTGTAATTGCAATAGCTGAATCAACGCCTGGCCCAATAGCAATAAATTCTGCAACATATGTTGGTGCTAAACTTGGTGGTTTTTTAGGCGCCCTTTTGGCATCAACCGCTGTCATGCTTCCATCTATTATCATAATAGTATTAATATCTCTTGGTATAGAAAAATTTAGCTCTAATAATTACTTTAAATGGGCTTTTATGGGGATTAAAGCAGCAGTGGCCGCTTTGATTTTAAATGCTGCTTTAAGATTTTTATCTGTTTTCAAAGATCTCAAAAAACCAATATATTATATCGTTTTTGTGGCATCTCTTGCACTTTCTCTATTATCTAGTTTTCACGTTATAAAGTTTGATGTAGTTTTTATTATTTTACTCGCTGCTATAACTGGAATTATATATGGTGCTATTAAGAGATCTACAGAGAGAAAAAAGCAAACATTAAATATAGAAAAAGATGAATCTTTAACTAAAAACAACGATACAAATGATGAAACTAGCATACTAGACCATGATATAAATTTAACAAACAATCTTGCCAAGCTTGATGATGCTAACAGTTCTTCCAATAAAAGCAATGATGGAGGGAATCTATGAATATATATCTAGATTTATTTTTATCATTTTTTAAAATAGGTCTTTTCACTATAGGTGGTGGATATGCAATGATTCCCATCATTTCTTCAACTGTCATTGATAAAGGATGGATAAGTGAAGAAATGCTAATTAACTTTATAGGTATAGCTGAAAGCACACCAGGACCTTTTGCAGTTAATCTTGGTACTTTTATTGGATTTGAACAAGCAGGGCTTTTAGGGGTGCTCTGCACAAGTCTTGGCTTATTTTTGCCATCATTTATTATTATTTTATTGATATTTTATGTTGCTAAAAAAGCCTTAAATAATGCTATTGTTCAAGATGCTATGACCATGATAAAACCAGTCATTCCTGCTTTGATTATCACTGCTTTTATTACAATTGCAATCTCTAGTTTTACATTTATAAGTGGGACAACAAGAACTTTTAACCCTTTCAATGTAATATGTACAGCATTGTGTTTTGTTGTTTTAAGAAAAGCTAAAAAGGTTCACCCAATACTAATCATTATTGCCTCTGCAATATTTGGGATAATTTTCTATGGATTTATTTTCAAAGTATAGTTAACTATTAATGGCTTTGGTTAAATAATCTAATTACTCTTCTATTTGTTGTACTCCATCACTATCATTAAACGATTCTACTGTGTCTTTCGAAAAATCTTCATTGTTTTCACTGCCACTACTATTTTCCCAATTTTCTTTTTTATTAAAACATAAATTGAGGGTTTCTTCTGATGGGACTTCTTTTTTAATAAAAAACCCAATAGGAGTCAATAGCATAGATTGAGCCATGACAATAGTACCTATTACAGGAGCTCTTTTAACACCAGTTTGCAATAATCCCACAAATGAACTGCCACCACCTAATTTCCCAAAGACAAAAACTAAAACAATTGTTGTAACTAAACATGAAATTATTGAAATATATACACCAGTTTTTGTAGCTTTTTTGGAATACAAACCATATATATATGGTCCAATGAAGCAACCAGCAAGAGTCCCCCACGATAAAGACATTAAGATAACAATGCCGTTAATTTCTAAAATCGCTAAAATTGCCGACAACATCACAAAAACAAAACTTAAACTTCTAACAACTATTGCTACCACCTTATCATCATCTTTTCTCCCTGAATATTTTTGAAACACATCCACTCCCAGTGAAGATGCAGAAACTAAAGCTACTGAAGATAAAGTCGACATACTTGCAGATACAATTAAGACACAAATGAAACCTAACACACCAAAGGTAAACAAGGGATTACTCAAAAGCATATTCGGAACCGCATTTTTTAGCTCAGCTGATGTTATATCTGGATTAAATAACCTTATAAAGCTTCCATTTAAATATGCAGAAACACCTATTATAATTGCAAATACCGTTGATATTATCATACCTTTATTGATTGCAGATTTATCCTTGATTGCATAAAATTTTTGGACAGATTGTGGTACAGCCCATACCCCAAAAGATGTTAAAAATACATTAAACATAATAATGATGCCGGGCCTATCTAAAAACCCCACTCCGTCTGCAACTTTTGGAACCATGCCATAGCCCATTTCAGTTAATCTTTTTAATCCTTCAAAACCATTAACTTCCTTTGATGCAAACATCAAAGCGAGCATTACCACTACACCTACTAGCATAATTATTCCTTGAATGAAATTTGACAATGCATTAGCAAAATAGCCACCAACAAACAAATAAAGTCCAGTTAAAATAGCCATTATGAATATAATCCACTTAAAATCTATGCCAAATACGGCTTCACATAAATAGCCGACTCCTTGATATACAGAAGTTGAATATGGAATTAACAAAACAAAAATCAAAATAGCAGTAATTAATCTCAAGTTTCTAGACTCATAGCGTTTTTCAAAAAAACCAGGCATTGTATTTGTGTCTAATCTTTGTGTCATTCGTCTCGTTGGTTCCGCTAAAATAATCCATGCTAAAAGAGAACCAACTAATCCATTAAAAATACCTATCCATATTGAAGAAAGCCCAATATTTCCACCAAAAGTGCCAGCGTAGCCTACAAAAACGACTGCAGAAAAATATGTTGTTCCGTAACCAAAAGCTGAAAACCATGCACCGACGGATCTATTTCCTATAAGATAAGCATCTATGCCTTTAGCCTTTTTTTGTGTCACTATGACCACAACTACCATGGCTACAACATAAAGTGCAAAAACCAAATAGGCTTGCCACCTATCACTATTTGACCTCGCCATTAACAACATTGCATTAACTTGATTTGACATATTATAATTTCTCCAAAACTTTATATATTTATTTTGTATTTAGTATATATTTTTACACACTTTTAAGCAATCATTAGCTAATTAAATATTTACTTTCACTCATGTTGGTACAGCGACTAGGTATTGCTATTTAAGTTGATCATTTATGGACACTTTACTTTACAAGTTACAGCTTTCACTCATATTGCCGAGCATTCAACATTTCATTTAAATAAGATAATATTCTTTAGTGTTAGTGTTATTTTATGTATTTATCAATTATTTCCTTTGGAATTTCACAATTTCGATTATAGATTTTATCATCTTCACTTGTAATTTCTCTTACTACTTTGCAAGGATTGCCAACCGCTACTACATTTGGGGGAATATCTTTAGTGACAATACTACCTGCTCCAATAACTGAATTCTCTCCTATTTTCACTCCAGGCAATATGACAGCACCCGCTCCTATCCAAACTCTCTCACCAATGTGCACTGGTAAATTATATTGAAAATTTGCTTTTCTTAAAGTTGGTGATATTGGGTGGCTTGCTGTTGCAATTACGACATTTGGAGCAATCATTGTATTAGCACCTATATAGATATATGTATCATCAACCAAAGTAAGTCCAAAATTGGCATATACATTATCTCCTAAATGAACATTTTTCCCTCCAAAATTTGAGTAAAATGGAGGTTCAATATAACAATTTTTTCCAACACTTGCAAACATTCTTTTCATCATCAATGTTCTTCTTAAAATTCCAAATAAAGAAGATTTAATTCTATTAAATTTTTGCATTCTCTTGATACATCTCCATTGCTTAATCATCAAATCTTTCGAGTCTGGCAAATATAATTGCTTTGTATGTAATTGATCAAAAACAGAACCATTTTTCATAACTACTCCCTATAAATATCCTTTTTTCACCATTTCATTTGAAATGATAACATAGTCTTCAATGCTTAAAGCCTCACCCCTAATATTTTTATCAAACCCTAAGCCTTCAAGCATGTCAGTCACATCTTCTTTACCTACTTTTGGAAAATTTTGATTTATATTATTTGCAAAAGTTTTTCGCCTCATTTGAAAACCTGCTTTAATTAATCTCTTTAAATGGGCCTTATTTTCCATTTTATACTTATTTCTATTTATCATAATATGGACTACTGAACTATCCACTTTGGGAATAGGTTTAAATGAAAAGCGACTAATTTTTCTTTTAATAACTGCATCCCCTTCAAGCTGTAAAGCAAGGGTTATCGCACCATAATCAGGTGTATTTGGCCTGGCAATTAATCTTCTAGCCACCTCTTCTTGCACCATTAAAGTCAAGGACTTGACTGGCAACTCACTTTCTAAAAAATACATTATTAATTGAGTTGTAATGTAATATGGGATATTAGCAACTACTTTGAAATCATTGCAAATTATATCAAAAAAATCTTGATGATTTATCTTTAAAATATTTTTAAAAACAATCTCTACATTATCTAATCCTTTTAAACTTTCTTCAAGTATTGGCAAAAGATCTCTATCAACCTCAAAAGAAAAAACTTTCTTTGCTGTTTTTGATAACACCCTTGTGAGTGTCCCAGACCCTGTTCCTATTTCAACAACAACATCATTTTCATCAATTTTTGCATCTAAAACAATTGCATCTAAAAGCTTAGTGTCAAAAATAAAGTTTTGACCTAGGGATTTTTTGTATTTGAATTTTGCTAACAATTCTTTCATAAAATGCCCTAAAATTTAAGGAGTATATTCTCGTATCCTATATTCAACTCCAAGTTTTTGTGCAATTTCCTTGCATTTTTTTATAGAATCTTTAGGTATAACATCGACCACTGAAAAAATAACCCTATCAACATATTTTTTACTTTTCATTGCAAAATCTTGTATTTCTTCAAACACCCCTTCACCATAAATTGAATGACAAATTTTTTGATATTTCTCAGGAGTCGCCTCATTCAATGATATGTTTACGATATCTATTGCCCCTTTAAGTAATGGTGTTATATCTTTTTTATTGATTAAGTTACCTTGTCCATTAGTATTTAATCTTGTTATTTTTTCTTTAGATTTAAAATATTTCCCAAGCTCTACTAGTTCATTGATTCTATATGTAGGTTCCCCATAACCACAAAAAACAATTTCTTTAGCTTTGATTAAATCTTCTTCACTAATAGAATCTATAACCTCTTGAACGCTAGGCTCATATTCTAACCACAAATTGTAGTTTAAATCAGTAAAACAATTTGTTTTTCTAATGCAAAAATCACAACTGTTAGAACATTTGTTTGTTAAATTTACATATATATTATTATCACCATAGTTATACGAAAACTGTCTATCTTTCATAATACTACCTTCCTTTATTAAATTGAAAGTTTACTAAATAACCTATATGCATTATTCGTAGTCACTTTTTTTACATCAATTTGGGGTAGCCACTTTTGCATTTGCTCTACCACATATTTTACATATTGGGGATAATTTTGCTTTCCTCTAAATGGCTGTGGTGCTAAATATGGACTATCTGTTTCAACTAACAACCTATCAATTGGAGTTGCTTCAACAACCGCTTGTTTATTGCTATTTTTAAAAGTAATTACCCCGGAAAAACTTATATATAAGCCAAGATCAGCATATAAACTTACCATTTCAGCACTTCCAGAATAGCAATGCATTACTCCCGAATATTTAAGCAAATCCCTATTAGCTTTTAAAATTTCATAGCTTCTTTGAAATGCATCTCTAACATGTAAAATCACTGGTAATTTACAATCATAAGCTACCTGAAGCTGTTCAATAAAAGCTTTTTCTTGTTGTGCTCTATCGCTGAAATTATAATAAAAATCCAATCCAATCTCGCCATAACCAACAACAGTTTCTTCATGTGCTATTTTACTAAAATACAAATAATCATCCTTGGTTGCATTTTTCGCATCGTGTGGATGTATTCCCACTGCCGCATAAATTTCATCATATTGTTTACTTAAATTAACAGCTTTTTCGCTTGATAACCTATCATATCCAACACAAATTACTTTTGATAAATCATAATTTTTAAAATCTGAAATAATTTGATCAATTTCATTACTATATCTTTCATCATTTAAATGTGCGTGTGTATCTATTAACATCCCTTTTCACCATATAATTATGAAACAATACTTCCCGATTCTAGTGCTTTTTCTGGCGATACAATAACAACATTTCCTTTTGTATCTTCTGCACAAAGTATCATACCTTCACTTGTTTCTCCCAAAAGTTTTGCAGGAGCTAAATTGGCTACAACGACAACAGATTTGCCGATTAAATCTTTCGGATCATAAAATTGAGCTATCCCACTTAATATTGTTCTAACCTCATTTCCAATTTCCACTTTAGATTTTAACAATTTTTTAGATTTTTGAAGCTTTTCACATTCTAATATTTTGCCAACTTTTAATTCAATTTTTGAGAAATCATCTATGCTGATTTGGGGAGTACTATCTATTTTTACATCATCAATTTTTTTCATATCATCTAGAATTTTATCCATCTCTGCTAACTCCTTATCTACATTAAATCTAGGGAAAAGTATGCTAGATCTTTTAACTTTAATATCTTGCCTTAACTGTCCAAAAGTTATATTATTTTCATCAAAATTACTAGGTAAATATTCTCCAAAACAATCCATAATTTTTTGAGGAGTTTCGATTAAAAAACTAGATAAATACATTGCAGCTATTCTTAATGATTCTGCAAGATTATATAAAACAGTGCCTAAACGAACCTTTTTAGAGGGATCTTTTGCTAATAGCCAAGGTGTTGTTTCATCTATATATTTATTTGCTCTATGTATTAATTTAAAAATTTCCTCTAAAGCTTCTTGTATTAAAAGATTATCCATGCAATCTACTAACTTTTCATAAAGTGAATTTGCTATATTTATTAATTCATAATCTACATCTTCTTTTTCTATTGGTCCTGGAAGCACTCCATCAAAATACTGCTCTATCATAGCAGTAGTCCTGCTAACTAAATTACCCAAGCTATTTGCTAAATCCGCATTAGTTCTATTTAAAAAGGCTAAATTAGTATATATGCCATCATTGCCAAAAGGTACTTCTCTAAGTAAAAAATATCTCACCGCATCAACACCATATCTTTCACATAGCAAGAAAGGATCAGTAATATTTCCTTTAGATTTGCTCATTTTATCTCCACCAAATAAAAGCCAACCATGCCCATAAACTCTTTTAGGCGGCTCAACGCCAAGCGCCATTAGTAGTGCAGGCCAAATTATAGTATGGAATCTAACAATTTCTTTTCCCATCATATGTATGTCTGCTGGCCAATATTTATTAAACAATGATGGATCTTCAGATAAATAACCAAGTGCAGTAATATAGTTTGAAAGAGCATCAACCCAAACATAGATAATATGTTTATCATCGAATGGAACCGGAACTCCCCACTTGAATGAAGTTCTACTAACACAAAGATCTTTTAATCCTGGTTTTAAAAAGTTATTTATCATTTCATTTAACCTACTTTTAGGCGAAATAAAATCAGGATTGTCTTCGTAAAGCTTGAGTAATTTATCTTGATATTTGCTTAATTTAAAGAAATAACTTTCTTCTTTCATTAATTTAACTTCTCTTCCACAGTCTGGGCATTTACCATCTTTTAATTGCGCATCTGACCAAAAACTTTCACATGGTGTACAATACATTCCTTCATACTTAGATTTATATATATCACCATTATCCATCAATTTTTGAAAGATTTTTTGCACAGTTTTAACATGGTAATCATCAGTGGTTCTAATAAACTTATCATAACTAATTCCAAGAAGTTCCCATAAAGAAACTATTTGATCATACAATTTATCAACAAAATCTTGAGGTGACATATCCACCTTTTGTGCGTTTGTTTCAACTTTTTGACCATGTTCATCAGTTCCAGTTAAATAAAAAACATCATAATTATCCATTCTTTTAAAACGAGCCAAAGCATCACATATAACTGTTGTATAGCAGTGACCTAAATGAAAATTACCACTGCTATAATAAATAGGTGTTGTAATATAAAACTTTTTTTTCTCCATTATTAACTCCATTTTTATTTATTACTTGAATTTGGAATATCAAGCTTTATTCATAATCATTTTTAAACTCAAACATATCCAATACCTTATTAACTAAGTCATATGCAAATCCTTTTGAGGCTAAAAAACGATATGCTTTCTGTTTTGTTTTGAAATCTAAAGGCTTATTTTTTAAATATTTTTCTAAAACTTGATAACAACTATTTTCATCATCAAGTTCTATTAAACTTATTGCCTTTTCAATTATTTCTTGAGATACTCCCTTACATCCTAAATCATACCTCAATTTAAACTCGCCTACTTGTTTTTTCTTAGAATCAATATATTGTTTCGCGAAATTTAAATCATCTACATATCCATATTGTTTTGCAATACTAATGGCATAATCAACACTTTCATCTGAATATTGCTTGTTTTTTAAATTTTGTCTATACTCAAATTCAGATTTGTTTAATGACCTTGAAAGTGTACTAAATAAATCTTCCTTTGCTGTTAACTTTTCGTTTAAGTTTAAAAACTTGTTAAATTCACTTTTATTTAGTATACCTTTAGAAATTCCACTCTTAACTAATGCTTCAAGACTTATTTTCTTATAAACTTCGCCATCAACAATAAGTTCTGCAAACTTTTTCCCATATTTAATTTCTTGTATATTCACTTCTTTCATAATATTTTATTGATGACAAATAATTTTTATAACCTTATTTTTTAATAATAATGATAGTCTTCTTTTATTATACTTACCTCAAATTGAGAACTAGTTAAACCATAAACTAGATTTTTAAAGTCCTCAAAATTTTCTTTAGGAACGGCCACTGTTATATTAACTTCTTGTCCGTAATCAATTTCAACAATATCATAAGTCAAATTTTTGTTAGCCTTTAACATTTCAAATGTTGAATAATCAAGAGAAAAAGTTAAAAATAAAGAATATATTGCTTCAACTTTTTTCGCTTTTGATATGGCTTCTTGAGTCGCCTTTGCATAAGCTGCACTAAGACCGGTTGCACCAAGTTTTATTCCACCAAAATATCTTGTAATCACAGCAAGAACTCCCTCAAGACCATTGATTTTAAGTGCATTTAATATAGGCATTCCTGCTGTACCACTTGGTTCCCCATCATCTTTAAATTCAAACTCATTTGAGCCAGGCAAGCCAATATACGCATAACAATGATGTGTTGCATCAGGAAATTCGTTTTTTATATTATTGAGAGCTATTTTAACATTCTCTAAACTACTACAATACATTAAATCACAAATAAATCTGCTTTTTTTTATTATATATTCGTGCCTAAGTTTATTTGATATTGTTTCAAATCTCAAAATATTATCTCCACAATAACATGCATTATTTTACATAAATTTGCAAATGCACCTTTTTCCCTTTATGCAAAACAAATCCTTTTTCAAGCAAGCTTTGTGGAACAACATACTCTATATCCCCTATCTTATCATCATTGATTTTTATCCCACCACCTTGTATAAGACGTTTAGCTGCTCCTTTGCTTGCCTCAAGTCCTAGTTCTACAATTATATCCACCAAAGTATCTAACCCTTTGGGTATTATTGCTTCTGGCATGACATCTCCAGCACCAAATGCTCCCCTTGCTTGTTCTAATGCTAATTTAGCCTCATTTTCGCCATGAACTAATTTTGTAACTTCATATGCTAATCTTTCCTTTGCATCATTGATAGCTTTATCATACTGTCTTACTCCATCAACAATACTAAAACAATTAACCATTGAATTAATCTCATCTAATGGTAAAAATGTTAAAAATCTTAAACAACTTGAAACATCTTCATCAGCGACATTTCTAAAATACTGATAAAAATCATAAGGAGATGTTTTTTCTTTATCTAGCCAAAGGGCTCCTCCTGCAGTTTTTCCCATTTTTTCTCCATCTGCTTTTAGCAAAAGAGAAAAAGTCATTGCATATGCTGGTTTTTGTTCCTTTCGCCTAATTAAATCTGCCCCAGCCAAAATATTAGACCATTGATCATCGCCACCACATTGTAAAACCACACCATGATTTTGACACAAATATAAAAAATCATAAGCTTGCATCAACATATAGTTGAATTCTAAAAAAGATAACCCTTTTTCCAAGCGCGATTTAAAACATTCTGCGGTAAGCATTCTATTTACTGAAAAAAGTGAACCAATATCTCTTAGAAAATCAACATAATTTAAGTTAAGCAACCAATTAGCATTATCTACAAAAAATGCGGCATTTTCGCCTTCAAAACTAAAAAATCTACTCATCTGTGTTCTAAAACAATTAACATTATGCACAATGTCTTCACGGGTTAACATAGAGCGCATATCCGTTCTACCAGATGGATCCCCAATCATCGCAGTTCCACCGCCAATTAAAATCACAGGGGTATGTCCAGCCTTTTGCAAATGAGCCATTGCCATTAAAGCTACAAAATGTCCAACATGCAAACTGTCTGCTGTAGGATCAAAGCCAACATAAAATTTAATTTTTTCTTCTCCTAACAATTTATAAAGGTCTTCTTCGAAAACCACCTGTTTAATAAACCCTCTTTCTTTTAGGGTGTCTAATACATTTTGTCCCACTAGTGTACCTCTTTTAACATTTTATTATAGTAAAGCATAACATTTTAACATTATAGAAACAACAAAATAAACCATCTTATATCTAAAATAAACATAAAAACACACTATATCATAAGATAAAATAGTTTAGTGACTTTAAATTCAAAGATAGAGATGAGAAAGTATTACAACAAAAACATCTACATTAAATGCACTTAAAAAATTAGTTGATTTTTTGTAAAGAACAAGCTTTTTTATTCATTAAAGCGCTTGTTAAATGAGCTTATCGATCTTTTTTTATTAAAAAATGCAATAATCATCCAAACGCCCAAAAACAAGCTCGCTGCAATCAAAAATACTACAATGATTTCATATGGGAAAACTTTCAGTTTGACATATTTATTGATTATGTTGTTAAACATAGGTGTTGCAAGATTGATAAAAAAGCTTGCAATAATACCAAGAATTCCTCCCGTTAAAGCAATCAAAAGGCCCTCTCCAAAACTAAATTTCAAGAAGTCACCATCACTCATGCCAGAAATTTTATATATATCTAACTCATTTTGTCGGTTATAAGATGTCATTATAGTCATATTTAAAATGCCAATAATTGCAACTATATACACTAGAGTTTGCACAAAAGCTAGCAAATAAGAAATGCTTTGGCTTGTATCTTGGTCTAAATAAGCCCATTCTTCAAACTTTAATGCATATGTTTGCTTTAAGCCTGAATTTTCTACATTTTCTCTTAAATTCAAGAAAATATCTTTGTCGGATTGAATCATAAATGTCACTGGTTGAGACATTCTTGCAATTTGACCATATTTAGCATATCCTAATTGATCCCACTCTGAAAGTGTATAATCAATACCTACTATCGTGAATGTTTGAGGCGAAGATCTAAAATCCAAAGAAAATGGTTGAAGTTCCACTTTGTCGCCTAATTGTAAATTTAGTCTTAACATTACATCGTTTGATAGCACTATTGGGTTTGGCTCTTTATCCCATCTTTCATATGTTTTAGGATCCAAATTTGTAGTCGCATATTTTAGATGCTCTTTGCTGGAAATCCCATATATTGCCATATCACCAGATGTTGGATTTGTGTTTCCAGGATATATAAACGAAACTGTATTGTAATAAGTAGATTCAGTTACCCCCTCTACTTTCAAAATCACATCATTATTAAATGCTTCGAAATCTTTTCCATCGGCTGATTTTTGTGCTACAACAACATAATCAGCTTGATATCTAGAATTAAAAGGCACAACCGCAATTTGAACTAAATCGACTAATTGTACAACAAAAAATGAAAACGTAATTACTAATGCAAGTAAAGTTGCTAGATTTTTAACAGCACTACTTCTAGTTGAAGCATATCCACTAAGCGCAAATGGTGTTTTTCTAATCCATTTAGCTAATAAATTAAACAAATAACCGCTAACACTTATCACAAATAGTATTATAGAAAAAACAATCAAATATGCTGCAATTGTTTTCACAACATAAACATCTACAACAAAATAAACCACTGTTAGAATAATTAAAGATAAAAGTGATACTAGAGTAAATATTGGTTTAAACAGCTTTGCTATTTTAACTGTATCTTGTTTTAAGTTTATAATTGTTTTCTTCCCAATTGAATATATGATTCCTATTGTAGATAGAACAGTCACCAATAGAGTCACTCCAATAGAAACTAAGTATTTCCATATAGGGAAAGCAATGGCATGCATAGCTTGAGGTAGCATTAATCTCAACACTAGAGTAAAAAGAAATCTTCCAAACAAAAGTCCAAAGAACACTCCGATGATTACATATGCAAAAACTTCAAGTAGCAATATTAAGGAGGCTTGTCTGGGTGTTGCTCCAATAGACTTAAATACAATCAAATCTTTTACTCTATGCTTTGCTATGATAGCATAGGTAGAATATAAAATTATCATCATTGTTACAATTAAAACAATTAAAGCAATGCTCATTAGAAGAGTATTATTCTTAACCATTCCCATTACATATTCATATGAATTACCTTCAGTTACATCAACTGCAGGGAATTCTTTTTTTATCAAACCTTCATATTTAGCAAAATCAGATTTACTATTAAACGTAATATATGTAGCTGTTAATTGCCCCATATTTTCTATTGAAGAGGAATCCACTAAAATATTCTTGCTTGCGGGGGATGAAAAAATGCCTTCTTTTACTGCAATAAAACCAACTTTCATTTTAATATAATTTGAAAATGTAGGAATGAAAATCTCAATAATATCGCCAGCTTGTATATTAGACTTTCTAGCAAAACCGCTATCTATTATTACTATAGGATATCCCGCCGTTGTATCGCCACCTGCATTTCCAAAGCTACTTGCATCTATTAATTTCAAGTTTTTTGCTCCAACAAACCAATAATCATTATTTGTTGCGGTTGTCGGATTATATTTTTCAATATATCTAATTGGATTTTTTTCTAAATATGTTTTTAAATCCGTTGCTTCTACTAAAACCGTTTTTGTATCGCTTTCCGTTTTTAAAACAGAAGCAAATTTTGTAAAATATTTTATATCTTTTATGTCTTTTTCATCTAACAAATTATCTAACCGTGCTTTAGAATATAGTTCATTACTTTCAGAATGTGAACCGACTAACATATCTGCACCATTTGCTATCCTATCAAATTCAGACATATGAATATTATAGAAAATATCAAACATAGACATGGCTATGAAAACCATAGCTGTAATCAAAGTTATAGTCAGTATAATTACAAATATCTGCCCTTTATTTGATCGTAAAGATCTAAGCGTATTTTTCAGTAATAATTTCATGTTTTTCCTCTATTATAGTGTGCTTTAGACCTCTTTTTTAATATTTTCTATATCAGCATTTGCTGTTGTTGCATCTATGTCAAGCTCTGAAACTAATTTACCGTCTTTAATAAAGATTAACCTTGAAGAGAATTTCGCATTTTCTTTACTATGGGTCACTTGAACTATTGTTGTTCCATATTCTTTATTTATTCTAGATAAAAGCAACATGATTTCGTGACCAGTTTTACTGTCTAAATTTCCAGTCGGTTCGTCTAAAAATAAAATTTCTGGTTTAAATATCATGCCTCTTGCAATTGCAACTCTTTGCTGCTCTCCGCCTGACAATTTAGAAGGCAAACGATCCGCATATGATGCTATTCCAAGATCTTGCATCAAAACATCGACATCTGCTTCCATTGATTTTGTTACTTTCCCATTCAATATAAGTGGAAGCATAATATTTTCTTTTACTGTCATATATGGAACTAAATTAAAAAACTGAAAAACATAGCCAACTTTTGTTCGCCTTAATATTGCTAATTCTTTTTCTGATGCGTTAGACAAATCAATTCCATCTAAATATACTGTACCACTACTTGGTTTATCAATGCCTGCAAGTATTGTTAGTAACGTAGATTTACCTGAGCCTGAAGGTCCGAATATCGATACAAAATCAGCTTGATTAATTTCTAATGAGATATCATCTATGACCTTTGTTCCTTCAATAAATTCTTTTGTTAAATTTTCTGCCTTTAATAACACCATATTCTTAAGCTCCATATTTTTTATTTAAATTTGCACCCCTGCTAATATTAGATTATATGAGTTTACATACAACTCCAACATCACGGTTACAAATAAAACACTTGTAAAGTCAGTAGTCCCTTCTAAATATGAATAATCATATCCTTTATATTTTATGACAAAATTATCAAGTTCTAATCTATCGTTTGATGGCATATTGTTAAATGTCTCTAAAGAAGCTATATCTTTGCCAATTAATGCAATGCGTTCAATGTCATTTAACAATCCTTCTATTTTTTCACCAACTTCGCTACAATATGCATTTTTCTCTTCTTCAGTTACTAAACCACCCCTAAAACTTTTGTTACGAGTTAATAAATTTGATATATTTTCAACTATTTTTTCGTTTGAATCAAATTTAGATTCGCCCTTAGTTAACTCTATTCCTCTATTTATTTGACTTGCAAACATCGCAAATGCAATTTTTTCATACTTTATTCTATTAACTTCATATTGATCTGAAAACTTAACAAAGTTTTCAAAGCTCAAATTTTTCACTTCTAATAAGATGTTTTTTAATAAAAGAATTAAAAATTCTATAGACTCTCTTGAAGAAGATATAATTTCCACTAGTTCTTCTACATCTTCTATCATGCTAAGCAATTCCACTTCGCTTGGACTGTTTTCGATTTTACTAAAATCTTCTTTAATTTGTGACATGTTTTCAGCACTGAAAATATTAAATGGGTCTTCGGGTGCTATTAAATTAGCTAAAAAAGTGACACCCAATGTATCAATAATTTGTTTTAAATCGCTTCCGGTTTGATACAACAACTCACCAATCATTCTTGCTTCGGGTAAAGAGCCCCCTTCATCTAAGAAATTTCTAGTTATTTGCAAGGAAAATATTATATCTACAAATAATGTTGTAAAGCCTTTTTCTCCTAATTTTTCAAATTGCACTTTTGTGTTTTCGTTACTAAAGAATAAAGTAGAATAATATCCAATTTTCCCTATTTCATGAAGAGTAATGCCAGTCTTTTGCATAATTTCATCGATTGTATTTTGATATTTTTCATATTGAAAAAATTTGTACATATTTCCTTCTGGATCAAATTTTTTTACCATCACAGGATTATCGTTTGCATCAAATACTAGATTTCCCTCTGAATCGGTTTTTTGCACTTCCGAGTACATCATTTCTAGAAACATTGCAAGTTCTGACTGGGTTCCGCTTTTTTCTTCCGATTTTTCATCAAGATATTTGCTAAACTTATCTAATTTATCACCAGAGATTTGAGCACTTTGAAATACTTCAAGCAAAGCATTTGTAATTAAACTAAAATTTGTTCTAACCTCACTTGATAAACCAATTATTTTTTTCAAATAAATTCCCATCGATTCCTTAAAATTTGAAACACTTGTTTCTGAATATATAAGTTTGGGCATATTATCTAAAGATTCTTTTGCTAAAAGTCCTTGTGGCTTTTCGTCTCCTATTTTAGTAACTAAAATGGTACTAGTAACTAGTGCCACAACTAGCAATGCGATTAAGAAAATCTTTAAAATTTTAAAGATGTTGCTGCGTTTTAATTCCATGCATAAATTATACATTTTCCGATACGTATAAGCAATAAATATCAAAATTGTTGTTTTTTTTTCAAAATATATTCAAAAATATCATACTTAATTTCATCTTATTTTATATCAAGTCATCTAAAATAATATCATTTTAGTGATTATAGTTGTAGAAAAATACGTTGATATGTTAATATTTCTATAATTTCATTGAGCAATATTGTGAAATCTAGAGGTATTAAGATGGCAAAATCATATGATTTTAAAAAAATTGAAAAAAAATGGCAAAATTATTGGTATAACAACAGTGTATTTGAAGTTCACGAGGATTTATCAAAACCCAAATTTTATGGACTTATAGAATTCCCATATCCAAGTGGATCTGGCCTACATGTCGGGCATGTAAGAGCATTTTCTTCTATTGAAGTAGTTTCAAGGAAAAAAAGATTAGAAGGTTTTAATGTTTTATTTCCAATTGGATATGATGCTTTTGGTCTCCCCACAGAAAATTATGCGATTAAAACAAAGCAACATCCAAGGCTTGTAACTGACAAAAATATTGCTAATTTCACAAAACAATTAAAATCCCTAGGTTTTAGTTTTTGTTGGGATAGAGTGGTAGATACAACGCAACCCGACTATTACAAGTGGACACAATGGATTTTCTTGCAATTATTTAAAAAGAATCTTGCATATAAATCGACAACTTTAGTCAACTTTTGCCCTAGTTGTAATGTTGTGTTAGCAAACGAAGAAAGCCAACAAGGGGTTTGTGATAGATGTGGAACTACAGTTGTACAAAAAGAAAAAGATGTATGGTTTTTAAAAATAAGAGACTATGCTGAAAAACTTCTAGATGGCCTAAATGATGTAGATTTCCCAGAAAGAATCAAAGTGGAGCAACAAAATTGGATTGGTAAATCAACTGGTGCAATAGTGACTTTCCCGATTGAAATAGGTAAAGAAAAATTATATGTTGATGTATATACAACTAGACCCGACACCATTTATGGTGCAACTTTCTTAGTTTTAGCACCAGAACATCCAATATTAAAAGAAAATATTCAAAAAATTCAAAACTTTGAAGAGATAACTGACTATCAAGAGAGTGCCCTCTCTAAAAAAGAATTTGATAGAATTCAAATGAATAAAGAAAAAACTGGAATTTTGGTTGAAGGCATGAAAGCGATTAATCCTATAACTAATCAAGCTATACCTGTATTTACCGCAGATTATGTGATGATGGATTATGGCACAGGAGCAATTATGGGAGTTCCTGCACACGATCAAAGAGACTGGGATTTTGCTAAAAAATTTGGCCTACCAATCATAGAAGTCATCAAAGGTGATGTTGATGTCCAAGAAGAACCATACTGTGCTAAAGATGGAGTTGGCGTACTTGTTAACTCTCCCCTAATCAATGGACTAAATGTTCCTGATGCAATCAAAAAAATTATTTTAGAGATGCAATCTTTGAAGGTTGGATATCCTAAAGTAGACTACAAAATGAAAGATTGGGCATTTAATAGACAGCGTTATTGGGGAGAACCTATACCAATAATTAATTGTCCAAAATGTGGACAAGTCCCAATGGATGAAAAAGATTTGCCACTAGAATTACCTCATTTAGAAGATTTCTCCCCTAGTGATGATGCCCTATCTCCTCTAGCAAAATGTACAGAATGGGTTAATACAATATGTCCAAAATGTGGTGGAAAAGCTACAAGAGAAACCGACACTATGCCACAATGGGCAGGAAGCAGTTGGTACTTTTTAAGATATATGAGTCCTAAAGACAATAATTATGTAGTTAACCCTAATGCATATAAATATTGGGGACAAGTTGATTGGTATAACGGGGGCATGGAACATGTTACTAGACACTTAATATATTCAAGATTTTGGAATCACTTTTTATATGATATAGGTGTTGTTACACATAAGGAACCATACCGTAGAAGATCAATGCAAGGCTTAATTTTAGGAGCCGATGGAGAAAAAATGAGCAAATCACTTGGCAATGTAGTGAATCCAGATGATGTTATAAAAGAATTTGGAACCGATGTTCTTAGAACCTTTATATTGTTTATTGGCGATTATGAAAAACCAGCACCATGGTCTCCTGATGGGATAAAAGGCAGTGATAGATTTATCAAGAGACTTTGGAATTTACAAGACTATCTTGTAGACAATTGCGATACCTCAGATGTTAACCTCGATGCCGTTATCAAAAAGGTTTCAGATGATATTGAAGCTTGCAAATTTAACACAGCTATAGCTGCTGTAATGGAAGCAGTCAATGGATTTTATTCAAGAGGTAAAATCACAATAAATGAATATATTACAGTGTGTAAGCTTATATACCCTATTGCTCCTCATATCACTAGTGAAATTTATCACATTTTAACTGGCGAATATATAGAAAAATCTGATTGGCCTAAATTTGATCCAAAAAAACTAATCGAAGATTGCATTGAAATTCCGATTCAAATCCTTGGAAAAGTTCGAGGTAAAGTTACAGTTGAAGTAAATGCAACAGAAGAAGAAGTGATAAATCAAGTCAAAGAATTAGGATTACTTGACAACAAAACTATTGTTAAAGTTATATATGTTAAAAATAGGATAGTAAACTTTATAGTCAAATAATTTCACATTCAATTTAATAAAACATAAAATATCATAACTAAAGGCTTTAATGTTAAAATAGAAGCCTTTTTTTAGTTGCGAATATTTACACTCAAGTGATACAATAGCTAAGGAAAATAATTTATCGGAGGATTAAATATATGGCAAAAAATGTAAGAGTAGCAATTAACGGTTTTGGAAGAATTGGTCGTTTAGCATTTAGAGAAATGTTTGGTGCACCAGGTTATGAAGTTGTAGCGATTAATGATTTAACAGATGCAAAAATGTTAGCTCATTTGTTGAAATATGACTCAGCACAAGGAAGATATAAATTAGCAAGCACAGTTAAAGCTAATGAAGCATCAATAGAAGTAGATGGAAAAGAAATTCCAATTTATGCAAAAGCAAATGCTGCAGAATTACCTTGGAAAGAACTAGATGTTGATATGGTTTTAGAATGTACTGGTTTTTACACATCAAAAGCTAAATCACAGGCACATATTGATGCAGGAGCAAAAAAAGTTATTATTTCTGCACCAGCAGGTAATGATTTACCAACAATAGTGTTCTCAGTTAATGAAAATATTTTAAAGGCTTCAGATACAATAATATCTGCTGCTTCATGTACAACAAACTGCTTAGCACCAATGGCTAACACGCTACATAATCTAGCAAACATTGAAAATGGACTTATGACAACCATCCATGCTTATACTGGAGATCAAATGGTTTTAGATGGACCTCATAGAAAAGGTGATTTACGTAGAGCAAGAGCTGCTGCAGTAAATATCGTTCCAAACAGCACTGGTGCTGCAAAAGCAATTGGTCTTGTAATTCCAGCACTCGCAGGTAAATTAGATGGTTCAGCACAAAGAGTTCCAACCCCAACAGGCTCATTAACAGAATTAACAGCAGTATGCACAAAATCAGTTACAGCAGCCGATGTAAACGCAGCTATGAAATCAGCAGCTTGTGAAAGTTTTGGTTACACTGAAGAACCAATTGTTTCATCAGATGTTATCGGAATCACAGAAGGATCTTTATTTGATGCTACACAAACAAAAGTTATGGCATTAGCTGATGGAAAAACGTTGGTAAAAGTTGTTAGCTGGTATGACAATGAGCAAAGCTATACAAGCCAAATGGTTCGTACAATTAAATACTTTGCAAACTTAAAATAATACTAACATTTATCAAAAAAACAAAAGCCAGAAGTTTTGATTTCTGGCTTTTTTATTGCAAAAATATTATTAACTTTTACCCTATTAAAAAGTGATTAATTTTCTGTATTACTATATTCATAAATCACAGCTTCATAAACTCCAAGTCTTATTGCATCACCCAATATTTCATCTTGTTTTGCATAATTACTCATTACTAATTTTGCACCTTTAAATCCTAACAAATCTACATTGACATTTATTGATTCCTCTTTAAAATTGCAAATTACTAAATACTTTTTGTTTTTTAAAGCCCTCTCAAAGCAATATATTTTCTTGCTATTTGGGAAATATTCAGTAAAACTGCCATCTCTAATTACCGCATTTCCTTTTCTAAAGGCTATTAATTTTTTATAAAAGTTTAATTCAGAGTTTGGATTTTTCTTTTGATCTTCTACGTTTCTATCAGCATAATTTGGATTTATTTTCATCCAAGGTGTTCCTGTTGTAAATCCAGCATTTGGTTCAGATGTCCATTGCATAGGAGTTCTTGCATTATCTCTTGCTCTTTTAGCCATAATTTTTCTTGCTATTGGCATTATTGGCCTAAAATACTTTTTAATTAGATCAAAAACTTGAATAGAGGCAATATCTAAATATTCTTCATCTTTTAACTTAATATTGCTCATTCCTATTTCTTGCCCTTGATAAACATAAGGAGTTCCTCTAAGCATCATATATGAAACCGCTAACATTTGAGCTAATTGCTTCTTATATATTCCTTCACCATTTCCATATCTACTAACACTTCTTGGTTGGTCATGATTTTCATAATATAATGTTGGCCAACAATCTGCAGGAAGCTCTTGCCAATTACGCTGTACCTTTTTAAATTTTTTCAAATTAAACTTCATTGGTAAAAAGTTCATAAACATATCTACTTCCATAAGTTCAAATGTAATCATGGTATCAAGCTCTCGTCTCGATTCTCCAATCAAATCTGGTGCATCTTTGTAACCACAGCCTATGGCCTCTGCAACAATCATCGAATCATGTAAACCCCATGATTTTTCATATAATTCATTTAAAAACTCATGAATTCTAGGACCTAATGTAAAATGTTCATCTCCTCTCAATACAAGGTTATACTTACCATCTGGAAAATCTTGATTTTTTGAAATACAAGATATTACATCACATCTAAATCCATCAACACCAAGAGCAAACCAATACTCACAAATATCTATTACTTCTTGTCTTACTTTTGGATTTTCCCAGTTAAGATCAGGCTGTTTTTTAGAGTATAAATGCAAATAAAACTCATCAGTCGTTTCATCATATTCCCAAGCTGAACCAGTAAACCTTGAAGTCCAGTTATTTGGCACTTTTCTTCCATCCTTACCTTTTCCTTTTTTCCATATATAATAGTCTCTGTATGGATTATCTTTACCTTTTTTGCTTTCTTGAAACCATATATGTTCATCCGAAGTATGGTTTACAACTAAGTCCATAACAAGCTTTATATCTCTTTTTTTCATTTCTGAGACCATTTCTTTAAAATCATCTAAAGTTCCAAATTCTGGCATGATTTGTCTATAATCAGAAATATCATACCCATTATCATCATTTGGTGATGCATAAATTGGTGACAACCAAACTGCATTTATGCCTAGATCTTTTAAGTAGTCCAGTTTTGAAATAATTCCTTGCAAATCTCCTATCCCATCGCCATTACTATCACAAAAACTGCGAGGATATATTTGATAAAAAACTGCATCCTTATACCATCTTGTACGCTTTGTTTCCATTTCTCGCCTCCATAAATTTATATAAAAATTTTATCATAAATACACCTATAAGTTCAATATATTATAGAGTAAGCTGATATATTCTATTCTTATTAATATTGTATTTCCTTGATAAATAGCTAACTGTTTCTTTTTTTGTTCTGCCTTTTTGAAGTTCCTGTTTAATTAATTCAATTATTTCCCCATCTTCTAGTTCCTTTTTTTCTGCAGGATGAATAATTAATACGAATTCGCCTTTAGTATTATCGATTTCAAAATTTGATAAGGAAGTTTCATATACTGTTTCATAAATTTTTGTAAGTTCTTTTACTGCAGTTACTTTTCTATCTCCGAGTTCTTTTAATAAAAATTGAGAAATTTTTTCTAAATCATGTGGCGCTACGTAAAGAACAAGTGGATATAAACTTTCTTTAAAATTTGATAAAATAGTTCTTTTATCTTTGTCCTTTTCCGGCAAAAATCCTAAAAAAGAAAAACCAATGTAATCTAGCCCTGAAATGCTAATTGCCGTTGTTATAGCACTTACACCTGGAACACTTTCAACTTTAATTCCCTTGTCTATTGCTTCTCTAACTAAAATTGCACCAGGATCACTTATTGCTGGCATTCCAGCATCGCTGACTAAAGCACAACTTTCGCCAGCCAAAATCCTTTCAATAATTTCATTACTTTTCTGCCTTTCAGAGAATTTGTGATATGACACTAATGGTTTATTTATTTTATATTGTTTCAATAAAACAATTGTATGAGCAGTATTTTCACATGCTATAAAATCGACCTTTTGTAAGGTTTCTACAGCCCTAAATGTTATATCTTTTAAATTACCTATTGGAGTTCCAACAATATACAATGTATTCATTTTTACCTTCATTTTTATATTTTTAAACACCTTTATCAAAATTTGAATAATACATTCGATAAACCTCTTTTGTGTAAGAGCCATCACCCTCTGTAATAATCAAAGGTTTTAAAATTCTAATACCTGATTTGCCGTTTTTCTTGCCCTCAACAACTACAGTGTTTACTGCTTTGTTAATAGATGGCTGAATAGGCAAAATTTTTTTAGGTTCTAACAAATATTTTCTCATCGAAACCATAAGATCAGTTAACCTTTCTGATTTTACAATACAATAGAATCTGCCACCATATTTTAACAGTTTAGATGCCTCATGAACTATTTCATCTAATGTTATTAGCATTTCTGTTTTGCAATTCATAGATTCACTTAGCATTTCATTTTCATCAAAAAGCTTCTCTAATTCTATTGGCTCAAGATACTTTTTAAGATCTACTTGTTCTTCTATATTTTTTCTTATTTTTTTAGTTGTTTCATTTTTATTTACTGGCATATATGGAGGGTTTGAAACAACAACATCAATAGATTCGTGAGCAAGATATTTATGAGTAACTCTAATATCTAAATTTAATATTTCAATATTGTCTTCTAACCCATTATATATGACACTTCTTTTTGCCATATCATATAATCTTGGTTGAATTTCTATTCCATAAATCTTTTTTGCTTTTGTTTTTGCAAACATCAGTAAAGGTATAACTCCAGATCCTGTTCCTAAATCTACTACCGTTTCTTTGTTATTTGCTTTTGCTATATTTGCTAAAATTACAGCATCAGTAGTAAATGTATATCCTTTCTTGTTTTGGATAATATATAAGTCATCACACTCTAAATTAAAAATTTCTTCATCTTTTAAAATCAACTTTTTAAGATCTTTTTTCATACTGGCTTATTTCAATAAATATCCTTATTACTTTACCATAAACACACAGGCTATAGTCTTCCCAATTTTATCGCCTGCAAGAACAAGATTACTTTATCGTGAACACGCAGCTATAAGATATGACTAAATATTTTAGTTTAAGCATTTTTAATGCTTTATCGTGAACATACAGGCTCATAGATTATATATTAACATAAATATTACTTCAAACTCTATAATTACTAGCATTTAAATATGTGTTATAGTATAATTTATAATATATTTATAGATATTTTATGGAGGTAATTTATGCCATTAGTAACAAGTACAGAAATGTTTAAGAAAGCTTACCAAGGTGGTTATGCAATAGGAGCATTCAATGTAAACAACATGGAAACCATTCAAGGAATTGTTGAAGCTGCTAAAGAAGAAAAGTCACCTGTAATATTGCAAGTATCAGCTGGAGCTAGAAAATATGCAAATCCAGTTTACCTAAAGAAGCTTGTAGAAGCCGCTGTTGAGACAACTGATCTACCGATAGTTCTTCATCTAGACCATGGTGATTCTTTTGAAATTTGCAAAGATTGCATTGATATGGGATTTACTTCAGTAATGATTGACGCCTCGAGCCATAGCTTAGAAGAAAACATTAAAATAACAAAAAATGTTGTTGATTACGCACATGATAGAGGAGTTGTAGTAGAAGCTGAACTAGGAAGACTCGCTGGCATAGAAGACGATGTAAAAGTTCATGCCGATGATGCCCAATATACTGATCCTGCTGAAGTATATGAATTTGTTTCAAGAACAAACGTAGATAGCTTAGCAATTGCAATTGGAACAAGTCACGGTGCATTCAAATTTAAAGGAGAAGCAAAGCTTCGTTTTGATATTTTAGAAAAAATTGGAAAACTTTTACCAAACTTCCCTATTGTTTTACACGGAGCAAGTTCAGTGCCACAAAACTTGGTTGAAGTTATCAATAAATATGGTGGCAATATGCCAGGAGCTAAAGGTGTCCCAGAAGACATGTTGAGAAAAGCAGCTTCAATGGCTGTTTGCAAAATTAATATCGATTCTGATATACGTATGGCTATCACTGCAACTATTAGAAAGTATTTCAGTGAAAATCCTTCACACTTTGACCCAAGACAATATTTGGGACCAGCAAGACTCGCTGTAAAAGAAATTGTTGCACATAAAATTAGAAATGTTTTAGGTTCATCAAATCAAATTTAGTCAAATTTACAACAAAATAAAAAGGGGTTGATTTTTTAAATTTCAACCCCTTTTTTATTTGCAAAATCTAAAGTTTAAACTATATTATATCCAGATTTTTGAAGATGGGCAATTTGCAATGATAATTGTTGAATAAATTCTTCATTATTTTTTGTACCTACTAGCATACCTATTAAATTTTCCGCAGCTTCTTGAGTATCACCAATAGAAAGCATTCTCCTAACCGCCCATATACCTTCAAGTTCTTTTGTTGTCAAAAGTAACTCTTCTCTTCTAGTTCCGCTCTTTGCTAAATCAATTGCTGGGAATATTCTTTTTTCTGATAATTTTCTATCAAGATGAATTTCCATATTTCCAGTTCCTTTAAATTCTTCATAGATTACATCATCCATCCTACTTCCTGTATCAACTAAAGCAGTGGCTATTATTGTCAAACTTCCGCCATTCTCTATATTCCTAGCAGCTCCAAAAAATCTTTTTGGTGAATGCAAAGCTCCAGGATCAATACCACCACTTAATGTCTTCCCTGTCGGATTAATTACTAAGTTATATGCTCTTGCTAATCTAGTTAAGCTATCCATCAAAATTACTACATCTTTACCTCGCTCAACGAGTCTTTTGGCTCTTTCCAAAACCATTTCTGAAGCCTTTGTATGGTGCTCTGGCATTTCATCAAATGTTGAATAAACCACTTCACCATCAATGCTTCTTTGCATATCAGTAACTTCCTCTGGCCTTTCATCTATTAATAATACAATTAAATGAACCTCTGGATAATTATTTCTAATATTATGTGCTATCTTTTTTAATAATGTTGTTTTACCAGCCTTTGGAGGAGATACAATCATAGCTCTTTGCCCTTTTCCAATAGGAGCTACTAAATCAATAGCTCTAATTGCAAAATCTTTTGTATTTTCAAGGTTTTCTAGTTTATACCTCTTATCAGGATATATCGGTGTTAAAGAATCAAAATTTGCTCTGTGAAAAGCTAAATCTGGGTTTTCATCATTTATTGCAATTATCTCTTGTACATTTAAGGGTCTATTTTCTGCCAGTTTTTTTACATATGCTTTGACCATGTCACCTTTTCTCAATCCCGATTTTCTAATTTTATGAGCCGATATATAAGCATCACCATCGCCTTGTTGATAATTATGTGCTCTTAAAAAACCATATCCATCTGGACAAATTTCTAAAACACCTTCTCTAATTTCCATTGAGGAAAAATCCATATCCTCTATTTTATCTTCATCATTATTGTTGTTGTTTTTGGGAGCACTTACTTGATTTGTTTTTTGTAAAGACGAAGTTTCTTCAGCATTTTGTTCATTAATAAAAGCAATTAACTCCATTTTTTTCATTCCTGCAGCTTTTTTATTACCTAGCTGCCTAGCCATATCTCTCAATTCAAAAATTGTTTTTACTGTTAAATCATTTTTTTGTACAGTTTTTGTCATAAATATCCTTCCTTCTAACTATTTTCGATAGCCCTATCAAAACCTAAAACTAAAATTTTAGGGTGATTTTTTAAATCTTCTTTTGAAATTTTTATACTATGCTCTTTCATTATTTTTATGTCTTTTGCATCAAACATTTCTAAAAACGTTGACAAATAACCTAATTCAAATTTTAAATCCTTTATATTATAGTGCATTGGAATTGTTATTTGAGGTTTTAAAATATTAATAAATTCTTTTGCTTGCTTTGCATCTATGGTATATATGCCACCTATTGGAATCAAAATTATATCTACCTTGCCAATTTTTTCTATTTGCTCTTTTGTTAAATTTTCACCCATATCACCAAAATGACAAATCTTTAATGAGTCAACATATAAAATAGATATGATATTTTCGCCCCTCAATGCCCCTTTTTTGTTATCATGAAAACTTTTAATTGTTTGTATTTTTATATTTTTATATTCATATGTTCCATGTTCTGAAACAACTAAACTATAGCCTTCTAATTGATGCAAGGCACTATGATCGCCATGCCCATGAGATATTGAAATAACATCCGCATTAATTTTTTTGCAATCTAACCCAGTATACTTTGGATCAAACGGATCAAAAACAACTACAACGCCAATATCCGAAACTATTTTAAAGCAACTGTGGCCTAGCCATTCAATTATCATTTTTACCTCTTAAACAAACAAATTACGTATCGATTTATGAAATGAAATTTAATTATTTAGGATTGGATTGGATTTAAAATATCATACTTTTATTAAAACAAGTAAATCAACTACTACGCATATGATAACATAATTTAAACTTTTTGCAAATAAAATTTAAATTTCATAATTAGTAATAACATTTAATGTTTTGTTATCTTTATTACAATATGCAGGCTTTATGTTAACCTCTAGTTCCATCTATTAGTTCATGTATTCTATCTGCAGAATTTAATAAAGGTGAAACTGACTTGTTTTGATTGCATGAAGAAATAATATAAGCTATATATTTTGAGACATCAGCACATTTAAACCATTCTGCTTGCAACAAATCTTCTCTAACATAAGTTAAATTTGTACTTATAACAGCATCGAACAAGCCATCTTGATATGCTTTATCAAACTTTTCGATTCCTTCAGTAAATAAAGCATATGTTGTTATGAGAAAAATTTGATTTGCACCACGCATTTTTAATTCTTCGCACAATCTCAAAACGGATTCACCGGTTGCAATAATATCATCTGCAACTAAAATATTTTTTCCTCTTGGATCTTGCCCGATATACTCATGTGCGACTATCGGATTTCGTCCGTTCATAACTGTTGCATAATCTCTTCTTTTGTAAAACATTCCAAGTTCAATGCCTAAAACTGAGGCATAGAATATATTTCTACTCATAGCTCCTTCATCTGGAGAAACCGCCATCAAAGATTCCTTTGTTAATGACAATTCTGGAAAACTTTGCTTAATTTTTTTCATTATTTGATAATTAGCAAAGAAATTATCAAACCCCATCAAAGGCACAGCATTTTGAACTCTAGGATCATGAGCGTCAAATGTAATAATGTCACTTACTCCCATTGCAAATAACTCTTGAAGCATTTGAGCACAATCCAAACTTTCCCTGGTATTTCTACGATGTTGCCTACCACCATAAAGAGTTGGCATAATAACTGTGATTCTTTCAGCCTTCCCACCAGCTGCTCCAATTAATCTTTTTAAATCCGCATAGTGATCATCTGGAGACATGGAATTTTCTTGTTGGAACATTTGATATTTCACATTATAATTTCCTACATCTACAAGAATATATAAATCATAGCCACGAACAGATTCATAAATTAAGCCCTTAGCATCTCCTGTTGTAAATCTAGGACATGAAGATTCAATAATGAATGTATCTTTTCTAAACTTGGCATTTTTTTGTCCTATATCTCTGTTGTACCATGAAACCAAATAACTATCGATTTTCTTCCCCAATTCTTCTGCACCTTTCATAACTAACAATCCTAATGGTGCTACTGGTTGGGCATCTTCAAAAACTTGAGTAAAAAATGTTGGCATTCCATCCTCCTAATGATAAATGGCTATCTTTATTATAAGACATATATGTTGTTTTTTACAAACAAAAACCGTGCAAAAAAACACTTTGCTTGTCTATTTTTATGCTTTTGTTAAAACAATAACAAACTATTTATATCTATATTTTGTGTAATTTAGACAAGCCTATTTATGATTGCGTTTCATTAATTGGACAAACATTTTGAGAAGAGCTAACATCGAACATATCATCCTCTTCCCCAGCAAATTGAGAGTTATATAAATCGTAATAAAAACCTTGTTTGGCAATTAACGCATCGTGATTTCCCTTTTCAATAACATCGCCTTGATTCATTACTAAAATAACATTTGCTGATCTAATAGTTGATAATCTATGTGCTATCACAAAACTTGTTCTTCCTTCCATCATAGCAAGCATTGCACTTTGTATATATTTTTCTGTCATAGTATCAACAGAGCTTGTAGCTTCATCTAAAATAATTATTTTAGGCTGTTTTAGTATAGCTCTTGCAATAGTTAAAAGTTGTTTTTGTCCAGCGCTAATATTTGCAGCATCTTCTTTTAAAATAGTTTCATATCCATCTTCTAAGCTCATAATAAAGTTGTGTGCATACGCCTCTTTGGCAGCTGCAATTATTTCATCTCTTGTTGCTTTTGGCCTGCCATATGAAATATTTTCTGCAATTGTACCACTGAAAAGCCAAGTATCTTGCAGCACCATACCATAAAGACTTCTTAAATCTTTTCTAGAATAATCTTTCATATTAATATCATCAATTAATATTTCACCACTATCTACTTCATAAAATCTCATCAACAAATTAACAAGTGTTGTCTTTCCAGCACCAGTAGGTCCTACAATTGCAATGCTTTCTCCTTCTTTAACATCCAAAGATAAATCCGTAATCAAAGGCATATCCTTCACATATGAAAATTTAATATTTTTCATAGTAACTCTACCTTTAACGTTATCGATATCAATGCTCTTTTCTCCCTCTGGTGTCATTTCTTGCAAATCAAAAATTTGGAAAACACGCTCTGCTGCAGCAATTGCCGATTGAATTGTATTTGCAATATTACTAATACTCTCAATTGGTTGAGCAAATTGTTTAGTGTAAGATAGCATTGCTTGAATATCGCCTATAGTAATAACACCAGAACCAGCCCTAAATCCACCACCAATACACATTGAAACATATGTTAGATTGTTAATAAATTTAATAGATGGTAGAATTATTCCAGCTAAAAATTGTGAGCGCCTTGTTGCTTTTCTAAGTTCCGAATTGATTACCTCATATTTCTCTATGCTTTTTTCTTCATAATTATACAACTTAACGATATTATGCCCTGTATACATTTCCTCAATATGGCCATTTAATTCCCCTATCTTTTTCTGTTGTTTTGAAAACTCAATTTGCGATTTTTTGACAATAAGTAATGATACAATCAAAAGTGCAGGCAAGCTTACAAGAGCTATCAAGGCTAACAACCAGTCAATTCTGACCATCATAACAAACACACCAACAACTATCATTACCCCCGAAATGATTTGATTCAAACATTCTTGAAGAGTCAATGAAACCATTTCAATATCAATTGTAAAACGAGACAGAACTTCACCTACTGTTGTACAATCAAAGTAAGATAAAGCAACTTTATCTAACTTATCTTTAACATTTGCACGCATTCTTCTAACAACTGATTGAGCTTGTATAGCCGCTATCATTCCAGCCAAAAATTGAAAAAGAGCATTTAAAACATACAATGAAGCACTAACAATCAATATAGGGGCTATATAGCTATATAACTGACCATTTCCGCCATCACTAATTGGTTTAATATCCTTAAAAAATTGTATACTTTCGACTAATGTATTCGTAACTTTTTTTAGTATATCGGGAACCCAAATAGCAAACCAAGCGCCAATTGCTGCAATTAGCATCATAAAAAGAAGCATAGGATAGTTAGGTTTTAAATATTTAATTAACCTGATTAAAGTTTCCTTAAAATTTTTAGCCTTAACAACCTCTTTTATCTCACCAGGTCCACCACCTAATGAGAGACTAAGTGTTGGAGCCTCTTGTTTGGGTTCATTTGAAGACTGTGTTAAATTGGGATCGTTTCTCATTACAATATCCTTTCCTTTATAGTCCTAATTCTTCTTCGCTCATTTGAGAAAGAGCAAGCTCTCTGTATACATCACATGACCTAATTAATTCTTCATGTGTTCCCTTTCCTACAATTTCACCCTGAGACATAACCAATATTGTATCTGCGTCCATAATCGTACCAATTCTTTGTGCAACAATAATAGTTGCAGTATTTGCAGTAATTGGCTTTAGTGCTGCTCTTAAATTTTTATCCGTCTTAAAATCTAGCGCAGAAAAACTATCATCAAACATCAATATGGAATGATCGCCAATGATGGCTCTTGCTATTGACAAACGTTGCTTTTGTCCACCACTAAAGTTGGAGCCACCTTGTGCAACAGGAGCATCTAACTTACCTTCTTTTCTATAAACAAAGTTTCTACTTTGGGCTATGGTTAGGGCCTCCCACATTTCCTCTTCAGTCGCATCTCTTTTTCCATATTGCAAATTTTCTCTAATTGTTCCTGTAAATAAAACGGCTCTTTGTGGTACTAATCCTATTTTTTCTCTAAGTTCAGATTGAACATACTCTTTTACATTAACTCCATCGACTAAAATCTCACCTTCGTTTACATCATAAAATCTAGGAATTAAATTTAATATTGTAGATTTTCCACTTCCTGTACCGCCAACTATAGCAGTCACTTTTCCTTTTTCAGCTTTAAAAGTAATGTTTTTTAAGTTATACTGCTCTGCCTCTTTGAAATATTTAAATGAGACATTTCTAAACTCTACACTTCCAATATTTTTATATTCTCTATTAGGTTCCTTTGCATCCAAAAGCTCAGGAGTAGTATTTAAAATTTCATTAACTCTAAGTGCTGAGGCAGTTGCTCTTGGGAATAAAATAAAGACATTTGCAAGCATTACCAAAGCAAACATAATTTGTGTCATATATTGAATAACAGCCATCATATCTCCGACTTTGACATCTTCATCATATGCAATTTGTTTGCTTGCTATCCATATAACACCAACCAAAGAAACATTCATAACAACGGCTATAACAGGAGCAAGTGCTGCATTAAAAATACCAACCGTTCTAGCAGTTCGCGTTAAGCTATCGTTAATTTCTTTAAACCTTTCATTTTCATATTCCTGCTTGTTAAATGCCCTGATAACCCTGATACCAGTCAAAGATTCTCTTGCTACAAGTGTAAGTTTGTCAATCTTTTTTTGTATTAGCCTAAATAATGGATAAACAATAATAACAGCTATATATGTTACAATCGCTAAAAATGGCATATCATATGCCAAAACTGTTGTCATTTTGGGCGACTTCTCAAATGCCATTATAAAACCACCAATTAGTGTAATAGGTGCAATAAGACCAGTTCTCAAAACGAGCAAAATAATTGATTGTATTTGGTTAATATCGTTGGTTGATCTAGTAATTAAACTTGAAGTGGTAAATTTATCAAATTCAAGCAATGAAAATGACTCGACTTTTCCAAAAATCATACTTCGTATTCTTGCTGAAAAATCAGCTGTAAATTTTGAACTGACCAATGCAGCAACTATTGCGCCTACACAAGCTGTTACTGTTAACAAAAGCATGTACCCGCCCCTAGTTAATATGAAAGTCATATCCTTTGTCTGTGGTGCAAAACCATCTGGCATTAACATATCCTTGCCAGTTTTCAATTCTTTAACAGCTTCATCTGCCCTTTGACCTGCAGGACTAAGTTTCAAGTAATGTCTCAATTTAATAAAAAATTGTTGTGCCTTATTTTTATCAATTTTTTGAACAGCTTCAAGAGTTTCTGGTTTTTCCATGTAGAAAGATGTGATTAATCTTTCAACCTTTTTAGGATTTTTTGTATTCTTTAATGTCAAAAGATGTCCTAAAATAACCAAGTCATCATCTGTTGTATATATTTTTGTTATTTCACCTAGGTACCCTTCTAGTTCTTGGTATCTATTATAAAACCTACTCGTATCATTTGCAGGAATCCTTTGAAAATAATCTTCATGTGACTTTAATACATTATTTATCAAATATTGTCTATTGGCTTCTGCAGCATAATCATTAGCGTCTTCCTCTTCTTTCCCAAGTTCATGATTTTGCCATTTTTGAGTTTTAAATTTATACGCAAAGCCTAAAACACCATTAGCTATAATTGTTTCATAATCTGGCATTTCATCTGGTCTTTTAGTAAAACTTTCTTTTCTAGAACCTACTTCATTATCATCTTTGTCTGAATAAACATAAATCAGTTTTGATTGGTCAATTGCCTCTCCAAATTCATCGGTAGCAAGCCTTTTCCCGTCTTTATCAATTGGTATAGGCATTATATTTCCATAACGAGAATGTTTCATATTTAAAATACATGCAGTAATTATCTTCTTATTCGAAGAATTTTCCATTGCATCTTCATCTGGATTATCCTCTTGATCTAAAAGTTCATCTATACTAAATAAATCTTCTCCTTTTTTAGCCTCTTCAGTGATAGGTAGCAATTCAAAAACAAATAAAGTTCCAACAACTTCTCTTATGATTCTTTGATCTTCAGTGCTATAATCATAATATTTTGCTCCCTTTTTTTGAAACGGTTTTAAACCATCTAAAAAAGGTGTCATGATATTATCAAACAACTCCTGACTGTCCCTTACTGGAATGTCTTTAAATGCTTCTTTGACTGTCTTATTTTCCATATCGCCCAAAGTTTGAGCCAAATCATAGGTAGAAAAACCATCTATCATTTCAAAAACTGGAATTTTATCTGAATCATAACCTTTTAACGTTTTCTCTGAGTCAATACTAGAAATACTCCTAGGTTTCTCCATTTCAACATGTTTATATAAAGGTTGATAGTCTATATATATACCATAATCAATTATTTCTGACATTTTTTCAGGCAAAAACAACTCAGCTACAGCTTGGCCTGTAACGAAAATTATTATAATAACTAACATCCAAGACATGAAAGTAAACTTTTTAAATAATTTAAACATTAAATACTATAGCCCACCTAACCATAAACATAAGCAAATAATAACATATTATATAAGCATTAGCAATAATAATGAACTTTTTTAGTGCAACGAAAATACTATAAAAATACAGTCTACTTTTAGACCGCATTATTTATTGATAAGGGGTGTCGTTTTTTTAATCAAACCGATTATTTTATTTAAGCATTGATTCTTCCCAAGCTTCTAAAGGTTCAAGTCCTAGTAATTCAACAATTGTAGCTGCAACATTAGCTAAACCAAAATTACCATTTTTGAGTTCTACATTTTTTCCATAAATTATAAATGGGACAGGATTTAAGCTATGTGCAGTTCTAGGTTCTATAGACCCATCCTTTTTCTTTTCAAGCATTTCGTCTGCATTCCCATGATCAGCAGTTATAACTAATATCGAATTTGTTTGATCTATAATCGGCAATAATCTTGTAAGTGCTAAATCAACAGATTCAACAGCAATTATAGTAGCTTGCATACAGCCAGTATGTCCTACCATATCTCCATTAGGAAAATTGCAGCGTAAAAACCCATATTTTTCTGATTGTATTTGAGTAATTAAATCATCTGTAATTTCTGCAGATTTCATCCATGGTCTTTGATCAAAACAAACATTATCTGATGGAATCTCTTTATATGTTTCAAGTTTCTCGCTAAATTTGCCGCTTTTATTTCCGTTCCAAAAGTAAGTTACGTGACCATATTTTTGAGTTTCGGATACCGCATATTGAGAAATTTTATTTTTTACCAAAAATTCACTTAAAGTATTTTTAATTTGTGGAGGTTCTACTAAAAAGCGTTTTGGCAACTTTAAATCCCCGTCATATTCAAGCATTCCGGCAAAAAGTATTTTTGGCATATTGCCTCTATCAAATCCAGTAAAGTCTTCATTATCAAAAGCCATACTAATTTCTAATGCTCTATCCCCTCTAAAGTTAAATAAAATTACACTATCTCCATCCTTCATTGCACCTATTGGCTTACCCTCTTTTGCAATGACAAATCCTGGGAGATTTTGATCAACAATACCTGGGTTTTCCTTTCTTAAGATTTCGATTGCTTCATTTGCAGAGTTAAAATTTCGGCCCTTACCATACACATGAATATCAAATCCTCTTTTAACCATCTCCCAATCTGCACAATATCTATCCATAGTTATTTTCATTCTTCCACCGCCACTAGCTATAGCAGCATAAAATGAATCGTCGTTTAAATTTTTAATCTCATCTTCAAGTATAGAGACATATTGTAAAGCACTAGTTGCTGGCACATCACGTCCATCTAACAATATATGTATTCTTGCGTGTTTTATACCCTCTATTTTTGTTTGTTTTAATAAGGCAATTAAATGAGAAATATTTGAATGCACATTACCATCTGACAATAAACCAATAAAGTGCATAACTGAATTATTTGAAATGCAATTGTCTTTTAACTCTAACCATGCATTAGACTTAAAAATCTTTTTTGTTTCAATATTTTGATTGACAAGTTTTGCACCTTGAGCATAAATTTGTCCTGACCCTAAAGCATTGTGCCCTACTTCACTATTACCCATATCTTCGTTGCTTGGTAGTCCTACTGCTTCTCCATGTGCCTTTATATATGTATGAGAACAAGTCTTAAAAAGCATATCTAAAGTTGGAGTATTTGCTTTCGCCACAGCATCACCTATGCCTGTTTGAGACTTACCAATACCATCCATTACTACCAAAACAACTTGTCTTTTATCCATTTTCCTTCTCCTAATCTTTAAAATACTTATATAAACATAAATGAAGCCCCAAAATGGGGTTTCATTAAATTAAAATATTTATAAGTTAAAAACACAATTATCTATCATTAACAACTGCAGCAAAATCTTTTGCTTTTAACGATGCTCCCCCTATTAATCCACCATCTATTTCTGGCATAGCCATCAATTCTTTTACATTACCAGGATTCATGCTGCCACCATATTGAATTCTAATAGACCTAGCATAATTTTTACCATATAATTTCCTAACAACTTTTCTTATAATTGCAATAGTATCATTTGCATCTTGTGCTGTAGCTGTTTTACCTGTCCCAATAGCCCAAACTGGCTCATAAGCTATAACTATTTTTTTCAAACCTAGTTTATCAATACCCTCTAAAGCTTCAAGTGTTTGCTTTGTAACAACAGTTGCTGTTTTGCCTGTTTCTCTTTCTTCTAGAGTTTCACCAACACACAAAATAACCTTGAGTCCTGCAGCAATAGCTGCCTTAGTTCTTGCATTAACTGATTGATTGGTCTCTCCAAAATATTGCCTCCTCTCACTATGTCCAACGATAACATATTTTACTTTTTGCTCAGCTAACATGTCTGCACTAATTTCACCAGTAAATGCTCCCTTTGGTGCCCAATGAACATTTTGTGCTCCTAGTTGTATATTAGAGCCACGCAAGGCTTTTCTTGCTGTTTCAATGCTTGTAAAAGGCACACACACAACAACTTCACATTTTGCATCCTTCACTAAAGGCCTTAACTCATTAATTAGAGCAACCGTTTGCTCTTTATTGTTATTCATTTTCCAATTTCCTGCAATAATATCTCTTTTCATAATTAAATCCCCTTATTTTTTTATTTATACTTTATTATTTGTCATTTAGACAATCAATTCCTGGCAACACTAAACCTTCCATAAATTCAAGAGAAGCACCACCGCCTGTTGAAATATGAGTCATTTTATCAGCATAACCTAGTTGTGTTACAGCACTTGCAGAATCTCCACCACCTATTATTGTAACCGCATTTGATTCTGCCATAGCTTTTGCTATCGCCTTCGTTCCAGTTGCAAATTTTTCCATTTCAAAAACACCCATAGGTCCATTCCAAATGACAGTTTTGGCATCTTTAATTGCATCGCTAAACAACTTAATCGTTTTAGGACCAATGTCTAATCCCATCCAACCTACATCAATATTTCCTTCAAAAACTTTAGCATTTGCATCTGCAGCAAATTTGTCAGCGGCCATATTATCCACTGGTAGTAAAACTTTAACATTTTTTGATTTTGCTTTTGCTAATAATTCATTTGCAAGATCAAGTTTGTCAGCTTCGAACCTAGAATCCCCTATTTCCTCACCCTGAGCTTTCAAAAATGTATATGCCATTGCGCCACCAACAATAATTATGTCAACTTTTTCAATTAGATTTGAAATAACCCCAATTTTATCTGAAACTTTTGCTCCACCTAAAACAGCAACAAAAGGTCTTTTGGCATTTTCCATTGCTCCACCAATTATATCTAACTCCTTGCCAATTAAAAAACCAGCCACAGCATCTTTAACAAAACCATATTGAACAATACCCGCTGTTGAAGCATGAGCTCTGTGTGCTGTACCAAAAGCATCATTTACATAAATTTCACAATGTGCTGCTAATTTTTCACAAAATTCTTTATCATTTTTTTCTTCGCCAATATAAAATCTTAGATTTTCTAGTAATAATATTTCTCCATCTTTTAAAACTGCAACTTTAGCCTTAGAATCTTCTCCTATTGCATCCTTTGCAAAAGCAACATTTTTGCCCAATAACTCTGCAAGCTTTCTAGCAACAGGTTCTAGGGTATATTTCATGTTAAATTCGCCCTTTGGCCTTCCCATATGTGAGCAAAGTATAACTTTTGCACCATGTTCAGATAAATATTTTATTGTTGGTATAGCACCATTTATTCTTGTAAGGTCAGTTATAATCCCATCTTCCATTGGAACATTAAAATCAACTCTAACTAAGCATTTTTTTCCTTTCACATTAACATCTTTGATAGTTTTTTTATTCATAAAAGTCTCCTGATTCAAACTTAATTTATTTTACTTAATTATAGCACTGCACTATGATATGAGCAAACAAATCACGGCTTTTTTAAGGATTAAAAGCATTAAATATATCGATTTAAACTTCAAAATTTTTGTAAAATATTTCTTGATATGTGTCCATCAATTTCATCAAATCATTCAAGGAAGAAATTGCATAAATTTTTGTTTTTATTTCTTTTGATTTAGGTATACCCATTAAATATGCGGCAATATGTTTTTTCATATAATTGACTACAACTTTTGTAGGGATATACTCTGACATTTTACTTATATGAGACTTTATAAGCGAGACTAAAGTATATTTAGCTTTTTTCCCATTTAATGTTGAAAAGATATATGGAGCCCCTATTGCAGCTCTACCAACAGCAATTCCAGCACAACCTGTTTTTTCAAACATTTCGTTTGCACTATCAATATCTTTCACATTGCCATTTCCGAATACAGGAATATTAACTGCTTCAACTACTTGTCTAATCATATCTAAATCAACTTTGCCTGAGTAAAACAAATCTCTTGTTCTGCCATGTACTGTGATTGCTTTTGCTCCTGCCTTTTCAATTAGTTTAGCAATCTTAACAGCATTTATATTATCTGCTGAATAACCAATTCTTATTTTAGCTGTAATTTCTTGGTTTGTATTATCTACACAGCATTTTATTAGATCATAAGCCAAATTTGGTTTTTTTAAAATAGCACTACCTTCTCCGTTTGAAACTATTTTTTTCATAGGACATCCAAAATTAAAATCTATAATATCAAACCCTTGTAGCTCTTTCTTTTTTAAAGCCTTTTCTATAAATTCAACTTCAGAACCAAAAATTTGAGCAGCTTTTATAGGCTCTAACTTATCAGTAGATAATAAAAGCTTTGTATTTTCGCTATTATAAACAAGCCCTTTTGCAGAAACCATCTCAGTGCAACAAAGACCAGCACCAAATTGATAAGCTAATACTCTAAATCCCACATCTGAAAAGCCCGCTAATGGCGCTAATATAAATTTAGACCCTAATTTAACTTTACCTATCGCAACTTTCGTATCCATGGCTACAAAAATAAGTCATTAACCAAAAATAAAAACTTTTTTATATTATTCAACTTGGTTTTCAAATCTTTTTGAATCTTGATAATACTTTTCTAATATTTCCATATTCTCATGCTTTAGCTCTACATTATTTTCTAAAGCCTGCTTTTCAACATATTTAAATCTTTCAACAAATCTAGAAGTGCAATTGTTTAATGCGATTTCTGGATCAATTCCAAGCATTCTTACATAATTTACTGCAGCAAACAACACATCACCTGCTTCCCACTCAAGGTTTTCCTGCGATTTAGATTGTCCAATCTCTTCTAATTCTTCTAATATTTTTAATTTTGCAGATTTTGCATCATCAAAGTCAAAGCCTGTTTTTCTAACAATTTTTTGCACTTTATTGGCTCTCATAACACTTCCAAAAGTTTTAGGAACCCTATCTAGTTTATCTCCAACGGTCTTTTGCTCTTTTTCAATATTTTTAGCTTGCTCCCAGCTAGATAAAGCTTCTTCCGAATTTTTAGCTTTATTTTGCCCAAAAACATGAGGATGTCTTTTGATTAATTTTTCACAAAGTGCATTAATGACATCAGTGAGAGAAAATGAGCCATCATCTTTTGCAATTTCCGCATGAAAAAAGGATTGCAATAAAACATCGCCAGATTCTTCAATCATAGCTTCCCTGTCGTTTGCTTCGATTGCTTCTACTAACTCGTAAGCCTCTTCAATAACATTAGATTTTATACTATCATGAGTTTGGACTCTATCCCATGGACATCCATCTTCCGCACGTAATGCTTGCATTAGATCCATTAGATCAGTAAATGTATACTTTGTCCTATCTAAATAATGGCTGCCATCTATTGTATAGCTTTGACAATATACTAAATCTTTTGCAGGCAAGCTAACTTTCTTTTCTTTCAAATTGCAAACAATTATACAATCTTTACCGAGATTACTAATTATTCTTTCTCTCAATAATACAAAACTATTTTTATCTACATTAAATATAGTCAAGGGTCTAGAATAATCAAATAAACAAGACTCTTGGCTTAAATAGTCTTTAACATCAATTTTATTTCCGTATTTCACTCTAAATCTTTCCTTTATTTCTAATAGTGTTAGTATATCATATCAAATGTATTTTTTTAAAAACTAATTGTTAATTTTAATATTTAACATATTTTATGCTCTTTAATATGTTATAATACAAAGTATAAAGCTTAATGAATTTTTCAGTAAACTTGTGAGGTTTTTATGAAGCTAGTGTTTTTAGGAGCAAGCCGCGAAGTTACAGGCAGCAAATATCTACTAGAGGTTAATAACAAAAATTATTTAATTGATTGCGGGATGGTTCAAGGACCAGAAATATATGAAAAACAGCCTATGCCGGTAAAGGCAACTGATATAGAGGCTGTTTTTTTAACACATTCACATATTGACCACTCAGGAATGTTGCCAGCACTTGTAAAAGAAGGATTTAGGGGAAAAATTTATTCTACAAAACCAAGTAAAGCTTTATGCAAAATTATGCTATTAGACAGTGCTAACATTCAAGAATTTGAAGCTGAATGGAAAAACAGAAAAGCAAAACGTGGTGGCAACGACATTTATCAACCCATCTATGACACAGAAGATGCCATTAAAACAATGAAACATTTTGAAGGATGTGACTATAATACTGATATCACTATCAGTGATGATATTACAATTAAATTTATTGACGCAGGACACCTTTTAGGCTCATCTAGCATTGTCATTAAAGCAATAGAAAGCGCAAAGACTATAACAATAGCATTTTCGGGTGATATTGGTAATATAAATAAACCCATAATCAAAAATCCAAATTTTATTGACAAGGCGGACTATGTTGTTATGGAAAGCACTTACGGAGATCGAAAGCATGGTCTAGATCATGACTATGTTGCCCAGTTAACTAAAATTATTGCAAGAACATTTGAAAGAGGTGGAAATGTTGTTATACCATCTTTTGCTGTTGGGAGAACACAAGAACTTCTTTATTATATGAGAAAAATTAAAGAGACAAATAATTTATCAAAGTTTGGAAATTTTAAAGTCTATCTTGACAGTCCTCTTGCTATTGAAGCGACAAAAATATTTGAAAGAGGCTTTGTTAATTGTTTTGACAAAGAAACTATAGATTTAATAGAAAAAGGAATTAATCCTCTATCATTTCCTGGACTTATAACTTCAGTAACTGCAGATGAGAGCAAAGCAATCAATGCCGATAGAGAGCCAAAAGTAATCATTTCTGCATCAGGCATGTGTGAAGCCGGAAGAATCAGACATCACTTAAAACACAATCTATGGCGCCCTGAATGCACCATTGTTTTTGCCGGATATCAAGTAGCTGGCACACTAGGACGCATAATACTTGATGGTGCAAATCGTGTAAAATTATTTAATGAAGAAATCGAAATCAATGCAGAAATTATTGAATTGAGTGGAACAAGCTCTCATGCTGATATAGATGGGCTACTAGAATGGGCTATGGCAATATCACCAAAACCAAAACATATTTTTGTTACACACGGCGAAGAAAGTGTTTCTGAATATTTTTCAGATCAGCTTTTTGAAGAAGCAAGATTGCATTCTTCTGTTCCATATAATGGTGAAATTTGGGACTTATTGACTTTTGAAAAACTCTATGAAGGCTCTAAATTAAGAACATTTAAAAACAACATTAGACAAGCCACTACTGGACGAAGAAACTATACATTATATGATGAATTACTTTCTACATTAGGCGAATTATCTGTCGTAGTTAGAAATAATAAAGGTGTTGCAAATAGAGAGCTTAGAGAATTGATAAAAGATATAAAAACAATAAATGATAAATGGAAAGATAGGTAATTAAAGATATAAATATTAATTACATCAACCTAGCTTTTCGCCTCTTGCTGGCAATGAGTGCCTTTTTCTAAATATCTCTTCTACTATTTGATTATATTTTGCAGAATACTTCTTTTCAATAAACATAAAACGATTTATTTCATTTTCTAAGGTAAGGTCAACGCCTTCTTTCTTTTTTTGAATAATTGCAACTTGATTTTCTAAAGGGCATACTAAAGAAATGTCTTTCCCTTCCATATCTTTTCCGTTAAACTCAATATTATCATATGTAATACTCAATTTACCTTCACCAGATTTAGCATATTTGTTTATTTCATTATCCATCTTAAACCATTCAACTTCTTTCGTTATTTGGAAATCTTTATCATCTAAAGCCTTTCTTATGCATTCTCTTTGCCAGTCATACCATATGTCTATTCTACCAAAAGTAACGCTTTCGCCTTCTGGTACAAGTTGACCATATTCCGTATATTCGACCTTATTTCCGCACTTGTTACAAAAAATATGTCTATCATCTGTTTGATTCTCATATTCCGCCATACATTTAGGACATTTATACAAAATATAATCTAATCCTTTCGCTGGAGATTTTGACTTGTATTTTAATTTGTTTTCTTGTTGATATTTATTTTCATTAAAAGAAAAACAATCTTGTATGATGCTATTAATGTCTTCTACATTTTTTTCTTTAAGCTCATCGGCTGTAAAAAGCACTTTAATTGTGTGTGTCATCTTGCCTTTTCTAAAACCTGATGACCATTTTGGATTATTACAATACCCACCATAGTTATGTGCAAAAACAACATTGGCTCCTATCATTTTCAAAAATTTTGCAATGCTAGGTGAAATGTAATGTAGATTTTGTCCATCTAACGAAATTTTGCCTTCTGGAAATAGTGCGATTGATCTGCCTTCTTTTATAGCTTTTGTTATCACTCTAACGCTAGATAAATCTAAACCAAACTGACTCATAGGTATAAAGCCTAATTTTTTTGCAATCGGCTTAAATACTGACCAAGACATAACATCTCTTCCAACAACGATATTTAATTTCCTATATTTATTCATAGATTTCATCATTGTTACAACATCTAAAACAGCTAAATGCGTACCCAAACAAACGATAGGACCTTTTAATTCCTTAATCTTAGGGTCCCTCTTCATTTCAAATTTAACTAATATTTTAGATAAAATGTTTATTATAAAAACTAAAAAATTGTATATAAACTTGGATGGCTTTCTTGGTACACTATTATCTTTCACTTTCTTTGACATAATATCCTCAAATCCTATTTTTTAATACAAAAATTGCAACAGGCTTTATTTGTTTTTTAAATTTTCAGGATTTAAACCTTTTAAACTATCTAAAACAAAAACTCCATCTTGGCGAATCAAAACATCATCAAAATATATGCTTCCACCACCATACTCCTTAGTTTGAATTAAAACCAAATCCCAGTGTATTGCACTATCATTTCCATTAAAAGCTTCGTCATAACATGAACCTGGAGTAAAATGTATTGAGCCTGTTATTTTCTCATCAAACAATATATCGGTAATGGCATCATTAATATATGGATTAACTCCAAATGCAAATTCACCAATATATCTAGCTCCTTCATCTGTATCTAATATTTTGTTTATTGCAACTGTGTCATTGGCACTTGCCTCAATTATTTTTCCATCTTTAAATTTTAAAACAACATCTTTAAATTCAATACCATTGTATACACTTGGTGTGTTAAAAGAAATCATTCCATTAACACTATTTTTGACTGGCGCAGTATATACTTCACCATCAGGAATATTTCTAAGCCCAGCACATTTTTCACATCCGATATTTTTTATACTAAACTCTAAATCAGTTCCTGGTCCTATAATTTTTACTTTATCAGTTTTGTTTATTAGCTCTACTAATGGATCCATTGCTTTACTCATTTTTTTGTAGTCTAAAGTACATACATTAAAATAATGATCTTCAAAAGCCTTTGTAGACATTTTAGCAAAAGCTGCAAAACCTTCAGTTGGATATCTCAAAACGACCCATTTGGTATTCTTAACTCTAATTTCATGATGAATTGGCAGCGAATATAATTTATTATAAATACTCATTTTTTCTGCTGGGACATCAGATAATTCAAATGCATTATTACCGCCTCTAATTCCTATATATGCATGCATGCTAGACATTTTTACCTTATCAAATTCAGCCATTTTTCTAGCCAATTCTTCAGTCATTCCATATCTAATGCTTCTTGATATTTTCATATCTGAAATTTCAACAAACGGAAATCCGCCGACTTTATAGACCTCCTCTACAATACAAGAAACAAGTTCACTATCCACACCATTTGCTTGTATTAATATATTTTCATCTTTCTTTAGCGAACATGAATAGTTAACTAATAAATGCGCTAATTTCTCCATTCTCTTATCTCTCATTTTTGCCTCTCTTTCTAAGTCTTATGAATCTACATCTTCTGTTTCTTTACTACTATCTTCATTAGAGTTTTCCAACTCACGTCGCATTTCTTTTAATATTTTTAATTGCTGCTTTTTTTCTTTTTCATACTTTTTCCTAGCTTTTTCCTTTTCTTCTTCAGTAATAGGAGGATATTCTAGATTATATTTTTTAGGAGCTATTAGTAAATTATAATAATCAGCTGCATCATTAATTGCTTCTGGTAAATCCATATCATAGCAGTTACCACATTCAATGGTAGTACATCCTGGAATATCCCCATTAAAATCAGAAGCATAATCAAAAGCTCTTTCAAGTAATGGAATGATATCCATGGGAGCATAATCGCCACGAATTAATAAATAAAATCCAGTCCTACAGCCCATTGGTCCAAAATAAATTATTCTATGGCTCCACATTTTATCATTTCTTAGATATGTTGCAATAATATGCTCAAGAACATGCATTGAGCCCGTTGTCATTGGTGCATCTTTATACGGACGTTTCATTCGCAAATCAAAGGTGGTTATAACTTCACCCCCAACAACATCTTTTCTCGATACATACACACCTTTTTTTAATTTAAGATGATTAATTTCAAAACTTGGTATTGTCTTCATAAATCCATTCCTTTATATGTTAAATATGCTTTAATTATACTGGAAAAAGCTCACTATATACAACCAATTATACATTTTGTCGACATATTACACATCACTAATAAAAAAGGCTGCATTTATTTTGCAGCCTTAATTTACCATCAAATATTAAATTTAATTACGCAGCAAGCGTGACATCTAATACATACTTAGGATATAGTTTCATATTAAATCCAAACTTTTCATCTGGCTTAACCTCGAATTGACAATCTTCATCAATACACCATGCTACAAATGTAATTGAATATTGCTTTCCTTCCTTTACCCATGTATGTCTCATTGGCGTTCCAGCACCATCAGTTTCACGGTCAGCTGTATTATATTTAGGTTGCTCTTTCCATTTAACATTACCTGATAAGTTCCAAGAATTAGTATTTGAATTCCATAAACTAGAGTTATATCCAACGCCATCATCATCAAAAAGTTCTGATGCAATGTCTTCATCTCTAATTACCGTTATGTCTTCGATGTTTGAACGTTTATATGTAAAGGTTGTTTTTTTCTTATCTTTCAAAGTTTGTGTTATCTCATATGTCATTTTGCCACTTGTTATCTCTTGTGCAGTTTCTGCCATATAAGTTTCAAAATATGAATGAACAGTGGTCTCTGCACCTTCTATTCTCTGCAAGTCAAGCAATATTTCTCCACTACCATGGCGGAATATATAGTCGTGATTAAACATCATTCTAGAAATTTGCCATGTTTCAGAATATTTTTTTTCAACATATTCTCCATTATCATCATAACCTTCACCAAGAGGACCCCAAGTCTGATTTTCTGGCCAAGATTTTTTAATTAATCTATCCCTAAAATATTCTTCCACATTACCATGTGTTGTGCTTTTATTTTTTACATATGTTTTGTATTCTTCTTTCTTGTTTACTTGAAGAATTTCACCTTTGATTGTTTCAAACTTGACATCTTCAGATTGCTTTGGAAATGGAGGTTTACTGTTTGTATCATTATTTACTTGAGCTAAAAATGCAACTTCTCTACCAAGTTCATTTTTAATTTTTGCAAGTTCTCTTTCACGCATAGCACCTTCGCCATAGCCTACCTCATCCATTCTGGCAGCTTGCCTAAAGTACTCTTCTTGTTTGGAAACAATAGATTTTTGATATGATTGACCTGCTCTGATCCAGTCTGAATAATATGAATATTGTTGGAAAGCTAAGAACTTTTTAAATGTAGTATAATTATTTTTTGACAAATCAGGTATATTCAATAAAAACGATTGAATACCCAGTTGCTCACAATGAAGTAGAACTTTTTTTAGTCTAGTTGCTTCATTGTTATCTCCATCAGTTGCTTTCGCTTGCTCATATTCTGTATTTGCCTGATTATAAGTTAATAATCTATCATTATTACTCATATAAAGATTGTTCCCATCACCAAGCAACAAAGTGTGTGTTGTTCCTGCATGATTATTTAGTCCAATTTGTAGTTGTTTAATATATGATTTAGCTGCGGATCCTGAACCATTTGTAGTAATTCCACCAGCATACGAACCATAAAAATCCGCTTCTTCAGCACCTTCTGGAAGTTTATATGCATATACAGCAAGATCTAAAGCCTCTTGTAATTGCTGGAAAGAAAGTTGAGCTTCATAATACTTATTATAAAATGTATCTTTATACCTATAAGCTTCTTTGTAGTGTCTTGAGTCTAAATCTCTATACCTTTTTGCTTCATTTGCAGTAAGCCAATCTTTTCTACTTAAAGTAAGATATTCTTTATATTCGTTTAAATCTGTCCATACACTATAATCTTTCTTTTGATATTGATAATTGTAACCTTGTAATGTCATCATTCTCTTAAACTCAGTTGGTCTATACGAATCACTTAATTTCACTTCAATATCGTAGGAAACCAAATATACTGCTTGCTCAAAATCAAGCATTGCATTTTTCATAAAATGAACAAAAGGCTTCTTATAATAGTCGGATGTTACTTTGCTAGCAATTGAACTTAGTTCTCCAAGATTGTTATAAACTGGCAAGTCTGCAATTTCTTCATTTGCTAAGTTTTGATAAAAAGTTTTCCAACTATCATCAGTTTGTTGATAAGTTCTACCTGCAGCTTCTTCTGCATCTTTATGAGCGTTTTCTAATTCTCTTGCATATAATGGCAATATCACTTGTTCTAGTACTTCATATTGGTAAGCTGTCATATGAATACTAAATCTTGCAAACATATCAGCTTTATCACCAAATATCCTATATAATTCACCATTGACTTTTCTTCTTTTTAATGATTGCAAATCTTTCCAGTCATTTTCTGTTTTGCCATCTAATTTGCCATCTGTTGATCTTGAAGACCAGTTACCTAATATTTCATCTAATTCATCTATATCGTTAAAATCTAATATCGCACTTCCTTGCCCTTCTATATAGTTGTAAGTGGCATATTTATCCTTATCAGCATTTTTCCATGTATCATCACTTCTTACAATATATGCTACAAGTTTTTCCATTTCAGGTTGAGACACGCCAGCTTCAGAAAGTCTAGTCATGACTTTTTCCATATCCGCATAACAAAATACTTTTGTAACTGTGGTATCATAGTTGTCTCTTTCCCATTCCTCTCCATTTAAGTATGGTAGAGCAAAACGATGATATTGCTCATTATTCCATGAAGTTGCATCCCATGTATCAATCACTTCTTGGGTATATCCAGGCTGACCAGATTCAAGCATTCTCTCATATGCAGCTTTTCTCTCTTCATTTTGTTTGCCAACCAAGTCTGCCTTCTTGTTGCTACGAACTGTTGCATCATATTTTGAAGCAGCAACAGTATAGAACTGAGCATTGTCACCATAGTTTTTTAAATCTTCTAACGGTTTAATATTTAGCCTATTTATGGGTGTGGGGTCTACTACTTGTGGTTTACATGCAACAGCAGTTAAAACTACAAATACTAATAACAAAGACACCGCAAAAACCATTAGTATTAATTTTGATTTTTTAGTTTCTTTCATAAAGCACTCCTCTCAATTTATTTGATATTCCTCATTAACATTTTAACACATATCAATTTGTGTTTGTATCCATTATGTAATTTTCTATAAATACCACACTGTAGTGATGCTTTCAAAGCACCATTATATATATGGGCTTATGCTGATATAAATTTACCTGCATATAAACTAAATCTTGCCTTAAAGTATTCTAGTCTATTGCTTGGCACAGTAATTTTATCTATATGATCTATCGCTCCAGCATCAAGTTCTAATTGATTTTCTATATTAGTACTCATATTTGCTCCAAATGTTAAAGTTTCAAACTCATCTAAAGAACAAACCTTAATTCTATAAATATTTGCATCATTAAGGGTATATGTATTAGATGTGGCACCTTTAACAAACAATAACATATGCTCATAAACATAAGGAGCATCAGGCAAATTCGAATACCATACTGTGTTTTCTACAGCACTTTTGATAATACAATTGATTTGCAAACTCCATTTAATGTCTGTTAGGTTTGGACAATAATCAAAGACATTTGTAGTTATGTTTAGCATGCTAGAATTTCTCATATCTACAGTAGTTAATGCGCGATTGTTTTTAAACACATATGGATAAATACTGCTAGTTAATGTTGTCAACAACAAGGTTTTTTCATATTCTTCTGGGCAATATGCTATGAGTTGCCCCTTTTCAGATACCACTAGTTTTCCTTTTAAGGTTTGCCAACGTGTGTATCTAAATGCATTATTCTCAATAATCTCATTTGCTCTAGTTTCAACATTTCTAGTTCTTAAGTTAAAAGCATTCCAAAATGCATTTTCACCAATTGTTAATGTATAAGTTTCGCTAGCACCTAATTGAGGTAAAACATCTAATCTAGCTATGGAATAATTATTTTTAGCAAGGCCACCAACTATTCTAGTAATATTTTTGTTAATTGTTAAAATAGCTGGATTGTAAGTCAATAATAATAACACGCCATCAACAACAATGTGAGGACTTGAGGCAGCTACAAGATTTTTTAAATATTTAGTATTATCAAAACTTCCACTACCTAAGTATGAAATCTTAGAAGCAATTTGTGAAAAATCAACAGTTTCTAATTCTTCGCAATTCCTAAATGCTTTATCTTCGATATATAGCATTGGAGAAGTTGATTCTCTTGTAGCAAAAATTAAAGTCTTGATATTCTTATTCCCAGAAAACGCAAAACTACTGATTCTTGTAACACTTTCATCAATCGTTATACTAGTGTCATTAGATTTACAGCCTATGATAATATTTCCAACCTTAACAATACCTGTTGCTTCATTATATAGTTTGCTTCCTACAAAAGCATCTTTGCCTATAGAAATTATATGATGAGCATTGATAACATTAGTTAAAGATGTGCAATTTGCAAAAGCTCTATTTCCTATAACAACTGGACCATTTATGGTAACCTTAGTAATTGCAGAATTTTCAAAGAAAGAATCAGGAATATATTTTACACTACTTGGCAAAATCAAATCCGTAATGGCTGGATTGTATTTTACTAATGAGCCTAAGATGTCATCGCTTGATAAATTATTGTAAAAAGCTGTTCCAGAAAACGCATTCTTGCCTATTGTTTCAACATAACTTTCATTTAAACTTATCGCAGTTAAATTTGAAGAATTTGCAAATAGACTATCTGGTATATGCTTTACTAATGATTGATTAAAATTCACACTTGTAAGTTGTGTCGCTTGCGCAAAAGCATGCTCACCAATATATTTAATATTTTTTGGTATTGTAACGCTTGTTGCTGCTCCTTTATAGCGCAATAAATAAGAATTTCCAATTACAACAAAACCCTGCGAATTTGCCTGTGCTGTGCTAAAATATGGGATACTACTATTAAATAAATTTTTACCAAATACTAAGCCTGTTTTAGTAATATTTATTCGAGAAATATTATTGCAATTTGCAAACAATCCATCTGGTAAAAATATAAGTCTACTGCTTTGCCCTATGGTTATTCCTGTAATTTGTGCAGAATCATTGAAAGCATATTTACCAATCTCTGTGACTTGATAATCAAGCTCATAATCTCCTGTTCTTGTTGTTGCTATAAGTTTTTTGTACAATCTCTCTGAGTCTTGTGCATTTTCAATATAATATATTGATCTATTTCTACCATAGTAAATCGTATTTAAAAATGCTGTTGGAGCTATTCTCTCAATATTTTTGTTCAATACTACTGTCTCAAGAGAAGAACAATTTGCAAAAATGAAAGGTTCAATGTAATCGATAATATTGTCACTTGCAAAAGTTACGCTAACAATATCACTATTACCACTAAATACATACGAATTAATCTTTTTAACGCTACTATCAATTATTACATTATTACCACCTTTATATGCTATGAGCTGGCCATTTATAACAATCAAATCTTCTGCTTGACCATTAAGCCATGCCGTTTTATCAAAAGCTTTTTCTCCTATATATTCTAGGGTTTGTGGTAATACAATGTTATTTAAGTTTGTGCAATATTCAAAAGCATATGCAGGTATTTCCTCAATCAATGACTCGGATAAATTGATGCTCTCTAAGAATGTATTACCTCTAAATACGTCTGGCATCATTGCCTTAACTGTTGCGCCTAAAACTACACTAGCCCCACCGGAATAAGCAATTAAAATTCCTGAATCACCAAATAAAGCAATACCTTGACCTTCTTCTGCAGCATTAATTTCTCTTTCAACCAAATATTGTGTTCCAGTAAAGGCATTGTTACCAATCCTTTCAATTGTTCCTGAATTATTTTCTGAAATATCTTTAACTTTTCTCCATCCGTTAACAAAGTTAGGTGCAATTCCTAAAGTGCCACTTTTAAAAGCAATCTCTTCAATGTTGTCTAGAGGCTCACTTGTTCCTATTAATTCTTCAAGGGAATAAATGCCAAATGATGTGAATTTTTTAACTGTCGGATTAGATAATACAGATTTAAGCTCTCTAGCAGGAATTACTAAAGACTTATTCTCTAAAATGATTTCGCTATAACCCCTTATTGCATTTTCCGTAATGGATATGACATTTTCACCTATAGTGAAATATGTTCCTTGTGCTTCAGCTTGATTATAAAGTATTTTTTTGCCATTTCTAACTAAAAAATCAGGCTTATTTAACGGTGAAGTCGCAGGAAAAGCATCTTTCCCTATACCTCTCAATGCAGTTGTATTTTCATTATATTCAAAATACGATAAGTTTGTACCTTTAAAAGCCTCTGCTCCTACATATTCAAGAATGGATCCATTTGGAATTGTAATCTTAACAAGTTGGGAAATATTTTCAAAAGCTTTATCAGCAATAATTCTTACACTTGAGTTTAAAGTAATAGTTTCTTCAGTTCCCGAATATTTTAATAAAGTTAACCTTTGATATTCGTCTACAGCATACATAAAGTCATTTTGTACAAATACTGGAGTTCCCTCAAATGCATTGGCACTAATCTTACTCAAACTTATTGGAGCATTAAGAGTATTTAAATTTGAGCAATAAGCAAAAGCAAAGTCTAAAATTGTGGTAGCTTGACTTGTGAGGCTAAAGTTAATTGTATTAACAGATAGATTTAACTTATCCCAATCATTTTTAGTTGTCCAAGAAGTTGAGCTCTCTCTTGCTTTACTGAAAGCTCCTGTATTAACTATTTTAGTTGCTGCAGGTATGTTAAGTCTTGTGTCATTTAACGAGCCTTTATATTTATATAAAATATGTCCTGCCATAACATAATCTGCAGAATTTTTATACCATGCAGTGTCTTCAAGACTGAGTACTCCTAGTTTTTGCACAGTCTTAGATATTTCAAATGATGTGATTCCAGTCCAACCAGAAAGCATTTTATCAACAGTTTCAGTAGCGCCTTCAGATATCTTTACAGAAGTTATATTGCTTGGTCTTTCACCATCTTTTTCTAAAAACTCGTCTAATTTATAGTTTCCAAAATATACAATTTTATTAATACCTTTACCTTCAATCAAAGTATTCAAAATCTCATTACTTTGACTTGCATGCCTGTTAGCTAAATCTATGTTTTGCCAATTGTTGTCATTATCCAAATATTTGGTTATGAGATTTAATGTGCTAAAGCTATCTATATTTGCAAAAGTATTATCGTTGAGTTTAACGTCAATTCTAAAACCAATTTCATCTACTGTGTTTAGAAAAGCATTATTCCCTATCTCTGTTATTGTATAAGTATCAGAGCCATTTGTTAAAACTCTTGGTACAATAATTTTATCTAATTCAATTTCTTCATACAACTCTAAAGAAGTTAAATCATAAGCTAAATTTGCCACGACACTATTAACTATATACTTTCTAAAATATTCTCTTTGCCATTTCAATACAGAATAATCTGCATCAGTTACGTCTATTAAGTATTCTGAAATATATACATTTAGATATGCGATGCCACCTTGCTTCGAAAGCCATTTTTCGCCTTCTTTTATTATTTGTAAAGGTATAAGCTCTGGGCTCATATTCTGCCAGTGTGTTCCATCCATGTTTGTTAAAATGGTTGAATTCATAGCATATAAACTGTAATTAGAACCAATGTCGGCAAAAACTGTACTTGTAATGGCTGGAACACCAGTCCCTTCTCCCAATACAAAAATCTTTGTTAATTTACTTGCATATCTAAAAGCTTCATCGCCTATTTGAGATACAGTTATTGGTATGTATAAGGCCTCAATTTGAGTATTGTTTTTAAATGCACCACTTGAAATTGCACTTATTGAAATAGGTGTATTTCCTACCATCACATTGTTAAAATCTAAAACACTTTGAGAGCCTTTATAGTCAATTAAAAATCTATCTAAAACTACTATATAATCGCCTTCATATCTATCAATCCATTCTGTACCCCAAAAAGCTTTTGCACCAATTTCATTGAAGGTTATTCCTTTAGCAACTTTGTCTTCAACTAACTCTTCTAGAGGAGTCACATATGAAATGCCATCTTTTGTTGATAAAATGTTTATATATTTGATGTTTGCAGCATCATATAAAAATTTATCTGCTATTTTTATGCCGCCAGACACAATGTTGATAGTTTTTATGCGAGAATTAAGTGGATTATTATCCAAAAGTGATTCTATTGCATATATTCCATTTAACGAAAGTGCAGTAATTCCAGGATTAGTGTTAATCATTAGTGCAACCTTGTTGCCAATAAGCTTAAGATGTGAAGAGCTTGTTCCACCAGAAATTGATAAGTCAGTCAATGAGTATATGCCATTAAATGAATTTGTAAATGGTAAAATATTTGCTTTCAAATCTAATGAAGTAATCTTCCTACTTAACACATACCCACCATAATTTGCAAATGGCGATTCTGCACCAATACGATCTGGCACAACACAATTATTGCTTTCAGCAAGATATTTAATCAAAGTCTTTTTAGATTCACCTGATATATATACATTTGCATAAAGCCAAGAAATTTCATCATCTATGACCGCATAAGCTAAGCCTTGGGCATTAGCATATGCTTTAAAATTAACCTCTTTGGATATGCTCGATGTAGCCCAATTCGCTTCCTTGCTTTTGTTATAGTAAAGCTGTATAGCAGATTTTTGCATTCCAGTGGATGCATCATCTCTTGGTAAGGCATCAGTATAATTACCAAAATAATATCCCAAGTTTTCTATAAGCACTCCGTTGGTTGTTGAAGCTGCCCAAACAATTATGCTTAACTTTCTTGATTTTTCAAAAACTCCTTCTGAAACAATTAAATTACTTGCCGTATTAGGAAAGACTACCATTTCTAGTGATGACATATTTGCAAAAGCTTTACTGCCAATAAAAGTTAAACTTGAGCTATTCAAATTTTCTGGAATGATTGATTCTACATTAGAAACACCCATAAATGCCTTTTGAGCAATTTGCTTGATGTCAGAAGGAAGTATATATTTTCGCTTAAAACCTAAGGGTTCCCCTTCTTCGGATAAACCTATGTACTTATATAGTATTTTATCACCGATGACAACAACTTCGCCTTTATAGTCATTTATCCAAGCTGTTCCTTCTAAAATATCTGCTCCAACGTTAAAAGCATGGGGGATAATTCCATCTTGTAAATTCTCAAAATTCTCGCCTAAACTATATTTAAAACTTGAAAGCCTATATGAATTTTTAAATGCACCGTCTCCAATGTTTTGTACTGTAGAAATAATGCCCTCATTATCTTTCTTTTCATGAATCACTATTTCTTCTAAGCTTCTCATATTTGCAAAAGCCTCTTTTCCAATTGTCATTGCGGTTGTATAGAAAATAACTTTCTTGACAAAATCACAATCTTGGAAAAAACTATCAGAAATCCCTGTAAATGAAGAGTAAATTTCTACTTCTTGTATATTTGTGGGAATATTTGATCCACTGTCAAATAAATTGTTTAGAGGAGTATTTGTTGCAACCTCTATTTTGTTTATGTCAGGCAAACGATATGCTTCAATCAAGCTAGCTGCAGTTAATCTTCTTAGACTGGAAAATTTTACTCTAATATTCTTCAAATTATTTGCGGAAGAAAATGTATTTATGTCTGTTAAAATTTCAAGACCTATTTCTATCTTTTCTATCCCCAAACCGAATGCATAGCTTGAAATCATATTAACTGGTAAATATAGTCCTTCTAACTCAAAAGGGACAACAATCTCCGTATCATTTCCAAGATATTGCAAGAGAGAAATACAATCTACACCATCAACTTCTGTGATGATATAAGACCATTCTGGTTTAGATTCTTTATAATATATGAATTCATTACTATAAACTTTTGAAGCATATGGTTGCCAAGACTGATTCGACTTGTAATCAGTTAAAATGCTTCCATTAACATATACTTTAAATGCATTATTTTGTTGACTTTGGCTTCTAAATATATTGCTTCCAATTCCAGGCACTGCAATAGTATCAATAAACACATAGCTCAGGTGAGAACAATTTTCAAAAGCACTGTTGCCTATTGCTTGTACTTTGCTAGGTATAGTTACACCTTTTAGCAACTCGCAACCATAAAAAGCATACTCTCCAATTATTTCTAGGTTTGATGGTAACTTGAAAAACTCATCTTCTACATCAGAACTGTACCTTAAAGATATTGCATTATAAAATGCCATTGCTCCGATGACTTTTAACTCTGAACCAACTCCAAATTTTACAGATCTTAAACTAACACAATTATCAAATGCTCCTACACCAATACTTTGTACCATAGAAGGAATAACAATATGTTGAAGCAATGTTAATCCTTCAAAAGCTTTTGTTCCTATTAGTTCTAAGGTGTTTGGCAAAATTACGCTCGTGACAACATTTTTCCCATTTGCAAAAGCATAATCTGCAATTTCTTTAACTGGTTTGCCTTCATAATAATTTGCTAACTCAATTCCACCTTCCAAATCCACCTTATTAGGATCAATAGAAGTTACAATCGCATAATTGCTATTAGCATCTAACGAGTATGTAGCAGCGCCTATCGTACCATTTGTGATATCATCCCACTTAGCATACAAAGTCATATCATGTTTTACTGCTTGAGTAAAATCAGCCCATCTATTAACAAAACTAGCATCCGTGTACCAACCTAAAAAGATTCTTGTTGCTGAATTTATTGAAATTGGATCTTTAGGTTTTGGCAGTGGACGATTGTACCTTACTCGCTTGTTAACAAACTCGGTTGGATTTGTAATAGCTTCACCAGACATATCAAAAGCAACTGTGAAAATCACCTCATCATAGCTAGCCTCAAAGACTGTTTCATCTTCAACGATAAAGTATAAATTCTTATTGGATTCTGCGCCTATAAAACGAACAAATTGTACTGAATGCGTTTCCGATACATTGCCGCCTGCTAAGAATTTCCATCCGTCCGTTTCTTTAATGATGGAAATGAGCCTTTGGTTGTTAGGTATACTAGAATACTCAGCAGTTGGTAAATATTGTTCAATGCTATTTAGACAAATATCAAGATTTCCGATTTGACCTTCAGGTAATGTATAAAACTTGCCTTTGTATATAATTAACACAGAGTTTATTTCTTTTATTGTTCCATCTATTATCAAATCATGTTTTAATTGCCAATATCTTACATCTTCTACTACATTATGATAGCGACTTATTGAAATGCCTCGTTGACCAGATAAAATATTCCATCCAGTATATAGTTTTCCTTCTTTATCTAGGGATTCTTCATTGGCAGATATTTGAGCATCAACATTTGAATATCCACCATAATCAATTTCTTCAACAATGTTTTGATTTTGAAAGTTTTTTAGTGGGGCTCTATTGTGACCATCAATAAAGTGAACTTCAAACTTTGAAATTATAAATTCTGGCAACAATATAATATCATTTCTTGTAACATGATTTGTAATTGTCTCACTTTCTGCTTTACCAGCTCTAATATTGCCTGGCTTAAGCACGGACCAAAAATCAAAAGTATAACCTTCTTTAACAATTGGCTCACCGCCATATATTGCTTTGTTGTTGTATGGAACATATGCTTCATATATATTACCTGCACTATCTGCAGTTTCTTTCCACTGAACTAAAAATGTTTTTATAACTAATTTTGGTTCAATTACGGCATCACTAGTAATAACCCTATTTAATAAATCGAGGTAGGAATATTCATGACCTCTAAACTTCCACACATTATCAGTAGTAAATTCTTCATATTTGTTAGGATCAATCTTTTCATTTATAGTTGCATAAGTTGGGAAATCACTAATTGTTGACAATGTCTTCCCATGTTCAATAAGTTTATAATCTATTTTATCCTTGCTACCATCTATCAAAAATTCAATTTTATATTTTTTAAGTTGTGGAGTGACATCGAAAATATGAGATGAGTTAATTGGATTTTGCAAAATTTGTTCTACATTAACTTCTTCTTCATTAAGCCAAACAAAATTATAACCTATTGCATAAGTTCCATATGCTTCTTGATTGTTTCTTGCAACTTGTTCAGCATTAGGGATATGTAAGACATTAACAACAGTTCCCTCCTCTACAGTTAAAATAGAATAGTTTCCTGCCTCTTGGAAATTATTGAAAGTCAAAGTAAATCTTTGCTTCCAAATAGCATAAAGTCTTATATTTTCAAGCGATTCAATTGGAAGATGTATATTTTCAGCCACATTCGTGCCTTGTGTTTTTGTCCATCCAATAAAGTTATAGCCTTCCCTATTTTTATATTCTGATGGCTCTACTTCAGATATTGCTCTTCCAAAATAAGCACTGCTTGATACCTCATGTCCCCCATAACCAAAATCAAATTGGACACCGACACTCAAAGGTGTGAATACGGGATGTAAATGTAAATTGCTGCTAACATTATTGTAATCATCACTGTAACCCACAAAATCATATCCATATTTTAAAGGTTCAACTCCTGGCGGTATCGCAGAATCAAGATATTCTATATGTTGTGGCTCATCTACCATCGTGCCTTCTGCATCGTAGAATATAACTTCATATACCTTTTTTTGAACAGTTGTTTTAAATTGCTTATCACCATCAATTAAAACAGGGGTTTGTGAATTCCACTGTACATTATGCCCTATAATTTCTGGAGGACTTGGCAAATTATAATTTGTACCAAATTCCTTATATTCAAAATGTTTGGTGTTATTTTCGAATATATTATATGGTGTGAAAACATCACCATCAGCAACACCATTTGGTTGATAGAAAAATTCAACTTTATGAAGCTTTACCCACTTTGCATATAAGACCTTTGTAACAATTACCTCATTTCCTTGAGACAACAATTGTTCTGAGTTAAAATTCCATGCTTCCGTTGTTTCACTATCTTTGTACCAACCCTTAAATGCATATCCAGGCCTAGTGGGATTTGCGGGTCTTACAATCATTCTACTGTAATCTACAGTTTGCGTAGTATATATTACTGGTTCAACTGCATAATTTAAGTTAAAATCAACTTTAATTTTTCTAATTTTAGGAATTGCAAAAAATTCAGTATCTCGCCTAATATTATCTAATGATGTACCTGTACCTTCTGAATCCCAGGCAATTTCCCAATCAATCTCTTTAAAAAACTCAATTTGCGGATATGTATCTGGAAGTCCTGCAGTAAAAGTGCGAATTTGATCTTCCTTAATTTCTTTGAGGTTTGCACCATATGGTATATTAGTGATTGTACCACATTCTTCGTGTCCACCTTCTGGCTTTTTGTATTTAAATGATGCTTTAAAATATAAATCCGAATAATTTGCAATGGCATTGATATCACCATCAATATCAACAAATAAACCAGGAACCCATGAGCCTTTTTTACCAACTCTATCTGGAACTTTAGGTGGAGACTCTATGCTTGCACCATCTTTAACACCGCTATATTCAGCAACAACCCTATAGTCAATGCCTCCTGATGGATATATATTCTCAGAATACATATTTTTCTCATCATCTTCAGGTCTAATTAAAAATCTTACCCTATGAATTTTTGCCCATTTTACATATAAATTCGTCGCATCATAAATTCTATCTGCAAAAAAGTTAAACTCGTTTATAAGCTCTGGCTCTTTATACCAGCCATCAAAAATATAACCTTCTCTTGTTGGCACATAACTTCCTATTTCATTTTCATCTACTACAGAACCAAATGGTTTTTGAAGTTCAACATCGATTTCCTCCTCAAGACCCATATTAAGTTTTAACGCCCTTAAATTATCCACACTTTGAGCTGAGTGTACGTTGATATGGTAAGTTACTTGAACATTTTTGTATCTTATTATGATTGGGAGATTAGTTGCTTCAGAAACCGAGCTGAAGTTACTAACAGTAAATAAGCCTAAATTTTCAATCAATGAATATGTTGTTACCTTCATATCAGTTCTTACAACATCAATGAATATATTTTCAATATTCAATTCTTCACCAATGATATATTCAGTTTTAGGATTTGAATCTTCTGACAATTTTATTTCTTCTACATCGACACTTGAACAAGAAGTTAAAACTGCAACACTTAGTATTGCTATAAGAATCAAGAGAATTAAAATAAATTTCGATTTTTTCACCATATGCCTATACTTGCAAGTTATTTATTTAAAATGTGATTTTAAACTAGACTCACATTAATATATATTATATTTAAATAGAGAGCTTTTAGCAACACCAAAAACATGCAATTTCTTATGAATTTTAAATGAACTCGCTATACAATGCCAAAAACTAACTAAAATCGATAACACAGCTCCCTAATTTTCATATATTCTTCACATCACCCTTTCTCAAAATACTATTAATTTACTAAAACAACAAAAATCACACTTCATATCCTTCATACATTTATGATAAAATTTTGATATACACTAAGGGATCTTGACGCCAAATATAAAT
>LSQX01077804.1_pt2 | contig 225387 bp, 179 predicted proteins | sample 654561 | NCBI WGS metagenome assembly LSQX01 (sample SAMN04489861, study PRJNA283612) | anaerobic digester metagenome | isolation source: 4 biogas reactors fed with cattle manure at either 37C or 55C with and... | place: Denmark: Kongens Lyngby | collected 2014 | reverse complement strand
GAAACTTGAGAGAAGCGCTCTAGTCCTCACCACGAACGGACACAGATACCCTGCGTGATCCCGTGGGACCCGCGCGAGCGGGGCCTGTTCCGCCGTTAGGGGGATCCCTCCCAATGAACGAGTGTCATATCAAGTTTGAGCCGGACAACGTCCACGTCCGGGTCGCTCCGGGCGACACCATTCTGGCTGCGGCGAAGGCGGCCGGCATCACCCTCTCCACGCCCTGCGGCGGCCAAGGGACCTGCGGGCGCTGTCGATGTCAGGTGATCTCCGGTACGACCGGCCGGGCCGAGGCCCAACGAGACCACCTCTCCGAGGACGAGTGGGCTCGTGGCTGGAGGCTCGCCTGCCAAGCCACAGTGGAGTCCGACCTGGTGATCCACCTGCCGGCGGACGTCCGGGGCTCCGTTGCCGCGATCCTCGAAGATGGCGCCTTCAGTGGGCTGCAACTCGGTCCGAGCCCTGAGATTCGGAAGCTACACCTCGTCCTGGACCCACCCAGCCTCGCGGATCAGCGCGATGACCTCACCCGGGTCCTCGACGCCCTCGCCGCTGAAGGGGTCCAGGTGACAGCCGTCGACCACCCCGCTGTCCTCCCTTCGCTCAGCGCGGCTCTTCGGTCCGATGGCTTCCGGGTCACCGCGGCCCTCCATGCTGACGTGCTGATCGGCGTGGAGCCCGGCGACACCGTGGACGAGGCCTACGGCGTGGCCGTGGATCTCGGCACCACGACGGTAGTCGCGTATCTGGCCCACCTTCCCACGGGCGCGCGACTCGCCGTCGCCTCCGAGGTCAATCCCCAGGTGTCCTTCGGGGATGACGTCGTCTCGCGGATCAGCCATATCACCGACTCACCCCAGGGCCTCGCGACCCTGTCCGGGGCGGCGCGACAGTGTGTCCTCGATCTCGTCGACCGGCTCGCGAAGACGGCGGGCATCCCCGCCGACCGTATCTACAGCGTTCACATCGTCGGCAACTCGACCATGTCCCACATCTTCGTGGGGGCCGATCCGCGCAACATCCCCCAGGCGCCGTACATCCCCGCGATCCACCGCTCCGTAACCGCCCCATTGCGTGAGTTCGGCATGAACGGCGTGGCCCCAGGCTCGCGGCTCTGCGCCCTGCCCAACATCGCCGGCTGGGTCGGATCGGACACCGTGGCCGTGATCCTGTCGACGGGCATGCACCGCCAGCAGGGCGTTCGCATCGCCATCGACATCGGCACCAACGGCGAGATCGTAGTCGGCGACCGAGACCGTCTCGTATCCTGCTCCACGGCGGCCGGCCCCGCCTTCGAGGGCGCCGGCATCCGGTACGGTATGCGCGGGGCGACGGGTGCCATCGATCACGTCTGCATCGAGGACAGGTCGCTGCGCGTTACGACCATCGGCGGCGAGCCGGCGCGAGGGATCTGTGGCACCGGCCTCATTGACGCCGTCGCCTGCATGTTGGAGGCGGGGCTTGTACTGGAGACGGGACGGATGCTGACCGCAGACCAGGCGACGGGCGCATCGGACGAGCTTCGGCGCCGTCTGGTCAGCTTCGACGACGCCCCCGCCTTCGTGCTTGCCGTGGCGGAGGAGAGCGCGCTCGAGGGGCCGGTGCTGCTCACTCAGAGGGATATCCGACAGCTGCAGCTCGCCAAGGGCGCCATCGCCACCGGCGTGCGGATCGCCCTCAAGGAGCGTGGCGCCGATGCGGACGCCGTGGAGGAGATCCTCCTCGCGGGCGCCTTCGGAAGCTACGTCGACCCCGCGAGGGCCGCCGACATCGGGCTCTTCCCGCGCGAACTCGTGGGCAGAGCGCGCGCCATCGGCAACGCCGCCGGCGCCGGAGCCTACCTGGCCCTGGTGTCGGCCGACCACGCGGCCCAGGCGGATGAGATCGGCGATGCCGTCGAATACTTGGAGTTGGCGGGCCGATTGGACTTTGATATGGTGTTCGCTGACGAGATGCTCTTCCCCGAGCCCAAGTGACGGCATTTGTGCCCGGTGGCGAGGTCTCGGCCCTTTTCGAGAGAACTCATGGAGTCGGCAGGTCAAGCGGTCGGGCAAGTGGAAGCCCCGACTGCGCACTAAGTATGTGGCGCGTCGAGCGCCGACAAGCGGATAGCGGAGGGAATGTCACATGGCGGAGCTGGGCGATCTTTCCCAGGCGATCATCAACGGCGATCTGAACACGGCGAAGTCCACTACCCAGGAGCTCCTGGACGGCGGAGCGAGCGCTCAGACGGTCGTCACGCAGGGGCTCGTCCCCGGGATGGATGTCGTGGGTCAGAAGTTCAAGGCCAACGAGTTCTACGTTCCCGAGGTTCTCATCGCGGCGAGGGCCATGAAGGGCGCCATGGAGATACTCCGGCCTTTGCTTGCCGAGAGTGGAGTCGAGCCGGAGGCGCGGATCGCTATCGGCACCGTGGCCGGCGACCTTCATGACATCGGCAAGAACCTGGTCGCCATGATGCTCGAGGGCGCGGGCTTTGAGATCATCGACCTCGGCGTCGACGTGGCGGCCGACAAGTTCGTGGAGGCTGTCAACGAGAAGCAGGCCGACATCGTCGCACTGTCCGCCCTTCTGACGACGACCATGCCGGCCATGAAGGACACCATCGATGCCCTCACGGAGCATGGCGTCCGCGAGAGAGTGAAGGTCATGATCGGCGGCGCGCCCGTCACCCAGGCCTACGCCGACGAGATCGGCGCTGATGGTTACTCGCCCGACGGGGCCTCGGCCGTTGACTTGGCCAGGGCGCTGCTCGGGAAGTAAGGCGCTGCGCTAACCAGCAGGCTCACGAAGGCGGGGCCGCGACAGCGGCTCCGCCTTTGTTTGTCTGGACATCTCACCGCTGCCAGCCGTTGATCTCGCGCTCAAGCTCGATCAGAGTGCGGTCGGGCCCGCCCGCGGCCGGGCGGAACCGGACCTCGAACCGCGCTGGATAGGTGTAGTCCCAGTTACCCTCATCGACCATCGCTTCGGTCACGAAGTGCAGGAGGTGGTCGCCGTCGGGCGGATGCGGCGCCACGCACTGGGTCCGGGCCACCGTCTTGGAGACCGACAGCCGGTGCCCGAGTTCGGCATGGCGGACCTCAACCCAGATGCACCCCGCCTCGCCCGGATCGAGCCAAGCATCGACAATGTGAATGCCCCCCTGGATGCCATCACGCACATCGATCGACGGCACCCGCCCACCAGCGGCCACCCATTCCACCCGCGACTCGCTCCCGCTCTCTGGCCTCTCCGCGGGCGGGAGAGCCAGGGACTCCGCAATCTGCTGGGAGGTGGGCAGAAACTCGGCGGGGTCCCTGGTATCGGGCCTCCGCTCAGCGCCGGGTGGGTCGTAGCCCCAGCCGTGCGCCCACGCCCCTGCCGACCACGCGACGTACCCCCATGCGGCAAGCAGCCCCGCGAGGGCGACGCACCCCACGGCAGCCCAGATGCAACATGCTCGTCGCCGCCCGCGCCGGTCGTCAGCCACGGCCAGCCCCCATCCCCATCATCAGAACTGCCAGGCCTCCGTCGCGCGCGCCACAATCAGCAGCGTCTCATAGGGCTGGAGTTCCACATGAAACGCGCCGGTCGTGTCATTCGCGCCGAGGGCGACGCCGGTCCACGTATCATCTTCGCCCAGGCCGAGTGCCTCCAGATCCACCTCGATGCGTGCCAACTGGGGCTCTGGCGAGTCGTTGTGAATCGTCAGCGCAATCGGCGGGTGCGGCGTGGGCTCCGTTCCCGGCGGCTCGCCCCTCCATCGCTCGATCAGCACCCGCTCGTTCGATGAAGTGGCGTGGCTCACCGGCTCCCAGCCCGCCTCGGCGATGGCGCGCACCTTGGGGATGTACTCCATGAACATCGCCCGGTCCCGGTTGTAGAGAGCGGGGTTCTGCCAGTAGGGATCCTCGGCGGCGTTGTGGCTGAAGAAGCTAGGCCAGCAGCCATAGAACAGGCAGCGGTCGAAGTACCGCCGGACCGACTCCTCGGTGAACTCACCGTAGTGAGTGTTCATGAGCATCACGTATGGCCGGCGGTAGCAGAGGGCCCTACGGTAGAGGAACAGGTCGTCGGAGTCGGGGCGGAAGTCGTCGTCCGAGCCCCAGTTTACCTCCGTGCCCATGATGTCGAAGTGCGCGGCATGCCAGGGCGCCGTCCAGAGCGCGGCGTTTGCGAAGGTCTTCTTCCCCGCCTCGTGTATCCTCTGCTCCAGCCAGCCGGTGAACTCGAACACCGACCACTGCAGGAGGAGCATCGGCCGAAGCTCCGCGTCGAAGGTGGGTGGGATGGCGGACCGCTGTATGTGGTCGCGCCGGTAGTTGGCCTCCCAGAAGCCCATCTCCAAGGAATCCACATACTGGCCCTCGATCTCCGTGTCGGCGCCGAACACCGCTGTCTCGACGGCCTCACGGAGGATGTCGAACTGGGTCGGGCCGGCCGCGCGGGAGACGGATGGTGCTGGGTTCAGCAGGAAGAGCGCCCCATCGCACCAGGGCGCGTCCTCTATCCGCAGCCAGGGCTGGCCGTCGGCGCCCTCGATACCCGATGTCAGAGTGGCGGAGTTCCGGGTCTGCTCACGGTTGGCGTAGAGGTAGTCCACGGCCGCCTCGTGACTGCGGGTAACGTCGGGCGGCATGGCCATCCAGTTCGACGAGGGCTCGATGTAGGGGTAGGTCTCTATGCCGTTCTCCGAGTCCCACGACGGCTCGCCGTCGCCCTCCTTGAACAGGAAGCCGAAGTCCTCCCAGCCCTGGACCTGACTGATGTGCGAGAAGGGCATCCAGATCCCCTGGTCTATGGCGCGATGCTCGAAGTGCTCAGGGAAGAGCTCGTAGTAGCGCTCCAGCGCCCCCCTCATGCCCTCGGCTCCGTCGAAGTCGAACAGCACGAGGGTGAAGTCGGCCCCGCCCGGCAGGCGTTCGTAGTCGGCGCAGAGCGACAGATCGACCGCCGCGAACAGTTCCTGGGTGTCCGCGTTGTACCCGAACCGGAACAGCCTCGGGCTGGTGAGCGGCGCGCCGATCGCCCTGCCCTCGGCGCCCGACACGCACGCGAAGGGGTAGACGGACACCCGTCCCACATTGCCGGCCACCACGGGCCGGGTGTTGGAGTACTCACCCGAGGTCGCCGGTCGGCCGCGCCGCGGTGTGTCCCAGAAGGTCACCCCCGCGTTATCGAGCGGAAGGGCGTAGTAGAGCGTGACTGCCCGGTCGCCCTGGCCACGGAGATCCAGCACCTGAGCGTCTAGGATCGTCGCCCCGCCCTGCTCTCGCTCCGTGACCCGCAGCTCCAAGGCTAGCTCCTCATCACGGAGCACTCCATCGGGCCCCTGGGCGAACCGCCGGATGTCGGACCCGCCCTCCACATCGCGTACAGAGAACCCCTGCAAGCGCTCGCCGGGCATCACGGGCAGCCCGTCGAAGAGAGCCCCATCACCGACGGCGACGGCCCGCACGTCGAAGTCATCGAACCAGGCTGTGCCCGTGTGACCTCGGAAGAGACCGTAGAAGTGGAGGGTCCGTACCGGCTTGGCCGGCCGGAGAACCACCTGTCTCCGCTCCCAGCCGTGGGTGCCGACGCTGAAGGGGCGATTGACGCCCCACTCATTGGTGCCGTCGGCATAGGTGATGTCCAGGTAGAGGGAGTAGCCGCTGTCGGGACTGCCCGACACTCCCTCGGCGCGGCTCCACGCCGACACGATGATCATCGCGGGAGTCTCGCCCTCCTCGAAGGTCACCGAGCCCTGCACCCCAGCCTCGGGGCCATCCGTCTCGCGGCTCACCCGAGCCGATCGCTGACCTGAGCGGGCAATCCCGTCATCCAGTTCATAGCCGGAGGCCCAGCCGGTCCAGCCAGGCCCCAGGTCGCCCTCGAAGTCACCGCCCTGGACGATCGGCGCCCCGCCCGTTGGATCGGTGGCAAGAACCCTGTGGTGAACCGGGCCCTGGGCCAGGGCAGGTAGGCCCACCGCTATCGCTAGCGCGCCGAAGAGCGTTGATCGCATACGGGTCAGCCCCTCATCCTGCATCCTGCCAACGTGACGGCTAGCGGAGCGCAGCCACGAGAACCTCCATGAACGAGGGTACCCCTGTCATCGGATCCTCGGGCTCCTCGTATTCCATGTTGATGAACCCCCGGTAGCCTTGGCCCTCGAGCAGGCGGCGCACCAGGGCATAGTCCACGTCGTGCATCTGCCCATCCGCCCCCCGGTGCCGCCGTTTGGCGTGCACCGTGAGGACGTGGGGCGCCGTCATGGCGATCTCGCGCTCCGGCTCGCAGTAGTTCCCCGTGTCCAGGTTGATGGTGAACCACGGCGTCTCGCCGATGGCGTCGACGATTCGAAGCACCTGCTCCGCCGTCGACGTGATTCCGCCGTGGTTTTCCAGGCCGATCACCACGCCGTGGGCCTCGGCATCGGCGAGCAGCTCCTGGAGACTCGCGACGCAGTTTGCGAACGCCCCCTCCTCCGTCTCCCCCTCCGCCGGGCCGCCCGCGAAGACCCGGATGAAGGGCGCGCCGAGGAGGCTGCCCTTCTCCATCCACTCCCGCGCCTTGCGGACATCGGTGGCGCGGCCGTCCGGGCTGGATTGGCAGAGGTTCGTGCCCACGGCCGTGCCCGTGACCTCCAGGCCTCGCGCGAAGCACTCGCGCTTGAGCCGCAGCAGCTCGCTGCGGTCGGCGTCGGCGAAGTAGTAGCTCGTGAGCTCCACTCCATCGAAGCCAACCCGCACGCACTCATCGAGGAAACCGAGCATGGTCATCTCGCCGGACTGAAGCTTATCGCGGTAGGAGTAAGCGCAGCATCCCAGTCTCACAGTAACGCCTCCTCATGGCAGCAGCCCGAAGCGGGCATAGTCCACCGAGGGAATTGGGCATGGTGCGGCCGTTCCCCTCCCAACGGAGGGCCTCCCTTCCCGTCGGCGAATCGCCGCATGGGAGGATCATCCATGACTACCGTCGGCATCGTCACCCCATCGTGCCAACCCGAGCCCGCGAGGCTGCAGGTGGGCATTGGGGTGCTGGAGGAGCTCGGTTTCCGCGTTCTGCTTGGCGAGTGCGCCTTCGAGGAGCGGCCCCACACCCCCGAGGAGGACGCGCGCCGGGGCCGTGAGTTCCAGGAGATGCTCCTGAACCCAGCCGTCGATGCCGTGCTCTGCGCACGTGGAGGCTATGGCGTCGCTAGGCTCCTCGACTTCGTGGACTGGGACCGACTCGCCCACGTGGAGAAGCCCTTCTGTGGGTACAGTGACATCACTACCCTGCATGGGATCCTCGCCCGGCGCGCTCCCGGGATCCCGAGGGCCTATGGGCCCATGGCCGCGGACCGCATGATGGAGCGCCGAAGCCCCCGGATCCGGCAGCTCGCCCGTTTCCTCCGGCGGGAGCCCATGGGGAACCTCCTCGAGGGGCTCGCGGGGGAGATCCGGGTCATGCGTGAGGGGTCGGCTGAGGGCCCGATCACGGGAGGCTGCCTGTGCCTCGTCATCGCCACCCTGGGCACGTCCTACGAGATCGACACCCGCGGGAAGATCCTTATCCTGGAGGACATCAACGAGGAGTCCAGGCGCATCGACCGCTACATGAACCAACTGAAGCACGCCGGGAAGCTCGAGGGCGTGGCGGGGGTCATCTGCGGCCGCACATTCTGCCTCCCCGATGAGCAGGAGCCCATGGGAAGCCAGGACGAGATCCTCTGGCGCTACCTCGAGCCACTGGGCATCCCGGTCGTCTACGACGCCCCGATCGGCCATGTGCCGGAGTTGCTGACCGTGCCGCTCGATGTGCCCGCGGCGCTCGACACGGCCGCGAGCGGCGGTCCCTCGCTCGTTGTCGACGACGCTTGAGGCCTACCGACCGAGTTGCCAGCTCGCGCAGCACAGCGTGGACCCGAGCGCGCCCCCTGCCTCACATGCCTGAAGGCGTCGTCGTCCCCTTCGCCGAAGCCCAAATGGACCGAACGGAGGGCTACCCATGAGAATGTCTGTCGTACCACTGATCTTCTTCGATGACATCGCCATCCGGCGCACCCGTACGCTGGGCGAAGTGGCGGGGATCGTCAGGGAACTGGGGGCCGAGGGAATCGAGGCTTACTACAAGTACTTCGACGACCTCAAGCCCGAGACACTCGACGCGCAGCGGCGCGCGGCGAACGACCAGGGCATCGAGTTCTCGTCCTTCTGTTCGGGTCCGGACTTCTCCCACCCCGATCCCGAGGCTCGAAAGCGCGAGGTCGAGGGGTTCAAGCGGCACATCGACGCCGCCGCCTACCTGGGTTGCCCCGTCATCCGAATGACCGCCGGCCAAGGGCACCCAGGGGTGTCTATCGATGATGCCGTGGAGTGGGTCGTGGAGGGCTTCACCGAGTGCGTGGAGTACGCCGAGGGCACAGGCGTCATCTGCGCGTACGAGGATCACTACAAGGACTACTACTGGGACTATCCCGATGTCAGCTTCGACCCTGACGTGTTCCTGCGGATCGTGGACCGAATGCGCGGCACCTCCATGCGCGTCAACTTCGACTCCTCCAACCCCGTCATGGCTGAGCGCGACCCCGTGCCTATCCTCCAAGCCGTCAAGGACTTGGTGGTCAACGTCCACCTATCGGACCGGATCACCGCCGGCCGCTACGAGCACGCCGACGTGGGCGACGGGGTGGTCGACTTCAACGCCATCTTCGCCATCCTGCGGGAGATTGGTTACGACGGCTGGATCGCCGTTGAATACAACGGCCTCAATGGGATTCCGGGCCTGAGGAAGAGCCTCGCCTTCGCCTCGGGGCTCATCCACGCAGGCTAAGCGTGCCACACAGAGGGACACCGCGCGGTCCTCGGCCTGTAAGCGCCGGCCGAGGACTGGTTCTGTCTCAAGGGGGCCTGCCCGAGCGGCGTCCATGTATCTGGGAGGCCCTTAGTGGTTCGCATCTCGGACAGGTACATCGCTCGGCAGCTCCTGCCGCCCTTCGCGGCCTGGATGCTGGGCATGCTTGTCATGATGGCGGGCAGCTTCGTCTTTCAGGTCCTCCGCGACGTGGGCCAGCGCGACATCCCTGTGCGCGAGGTGCTCGTCTTCGTCGTCGCGCGGCTCCCCTGGGGCATCGTCATATCCGTCCCCATGGCCTACGCCTTCGCCGCCTGTCTGGCCGTGAATCGCATGAACCGGGATGGCGAGATCGTCGCCCTGCGGGTGGGGGGCCTCAGTCCTCGGCGCCTGGCAGTGCCCGTCATCGCGACGGGGCTCATCTACTCCCTGGGCGCCCTACTGGTCAACGACACGCTGGTTCCCTGGGCCTCCGAATGGGGTCGCCAGGCCACGGAGACCATCATGCTGGGCTCCCAGGGGCGCTTCCCCGAGTCGGACCTGTTCATCGACGGGCCCGGTGGGTACATCTTCTTCGCGAAGCGGCTCGACTCTCGGTCTGGCCAGATGTGGAGCATCCTCGTGCTGGACCGCGACGCCGCCGGCTATCGCACCCTGACGACGGCGAACACGGGGTTGCTCGAGGGCGAGGTGGTGCGGCTCACCGACGCTAGAACGCACCGATTCGACGCGGCCGGCCGCAAAGTGGACACAGTGGAAGCGTCGGGCATCAGCTTCGATCTCGGGGGCATCATCCAGCAGCTCTATGAGGAGCAGAAACCCCTCGAGGAGATGTCCATCCGCGAGCTGCTCGAACGGTCACGGGTGCTCGCCACGACGGGTTCACCCACGCACCTCCACGCTCACGCGATCCACATGAAGCTGGCCATTCCCTTCGCGGCCTTCATGTTCAGTCTGGTCGCCATGCCGATCGTCCTGCGCTGGACCGGTTCCGGCTTCACCGGGGCCATGATGGCCATCGGCATCATCTTCGTGTACTACACGGTCACGGCGTGGGGCAAGATCCTCGCCGACGCCCAGCAGCTCGATCCCGTGCTCGGCGCGTGGGTATGCAATCTGCTCTTCGCGGCCGTGGGCGCGCTGCTGCTCTGGAGGTCGGCGTAGGTGCTCCGAAGGCTCATCTCCAAACTGGACTGGTACGCCGCCAAGGAGATGCTGGGGCCCTTCTGCACGTGGATGATCGCCATGCTCGTCCTCATCGAGGGGAACTTCCTCTTCCTGCTGCTGAAGGCGGCTCAGGATCAGGACTTCCCGCTGCTTCAGATCGCCCTCTTCCTGGCCTTTCGCCTACCGTTCTCCCTCGTTCTGGCCATCCCCATGTCTTTTCTGTTCGCCTGCTGCCTGACCATCGCCCGACTCACCGCCGATGGCGAGACGATCGCCATGCAGGCGGTCGGCATCTCGCCATGGCGGATCCTCGCCCCCTACCTGATCTCCGGACTGGCCTGCTCACTCGTTGCGCTCACCATCAACGAGACGCTGGTACCGTGGAGCAGCCGCATCAGCAACGAGTCCGCCCAGCAGATGATGCTCCAGCGCGCTCAGCTAGCGCCGAAAGCGAACGTGCTGCTCCGTGGGTCCAAGGGGTTCATCTTCTACTCCCGCGGTGTCGACGTCGCCGATGAGAAGATGCGCGATACCCTGGTGTTACGCTCCCTGGGCGCCACCTACCCCGACATCTGGCTCGCCGACGAGGCGACCTTCGACAACGACCGCGTCTACATGAAGGACGTGCGGCTCATCACACTCGACGACGAGGGGGACGTCGAGCGCTGCGGGCGAGCGGAGACGCAGATGATGGACCTCCAAGAGATCTCCAGCGCTACCTTCGCCCGTGGGGCCGCGGCGGATGAGGTGAGCTTCGCGGAGCTCTATCGGCGAGTCCGCGACCTCCGCGCCTCGGGGCAGACCCCGAACCGGCAGATCTTCGAGCTCCACGAGAAGATCGCTCTGCCCTGCGCTAGCCTCGTCTTCGTCGCTCTCGGGGCTCCCCTCTCCCTGCGCTTCGGCCGGCGCGGAGGCCTGGCGGGCCTCGTGATCGCCCTCACCATGATCTTCGGCTACTACCTCATGATGTCGTGGGGGAAGATCCTAGGGTTGGCGGAGCGCCTGGACCCTCTCGTGGCCGCCTGGGGCCAGAATGTCCTCTTCTTCACCCTCGGGCTGCTGTTCTTCTGGCGCGCTAAGTGAGGGGCCGGGCCGGAGCTACGGGGTCGCTTGGCTACTCACGAGGAAGTTGCCCTCATCGTCGAAGGCGGCGCGGATCACGTCCCGGGCCACTGGCGCGGCCGAGTCCCCGCCATGGCCGCCCGCGATGATAAGCGCCGTGACGACGATCTTCGGGGCCCCCGACGCCTGGTCGGCGCTCACCGGGTTTGACGGATCCATGTGGCGGTACGGCGCGTAGCAGGTGAACCAGGCGTCATCGGTGCCGGACTCCGAGGATCCCGTCTTGCCGGCGACGCTGACGGGGACGCTGTTCTCCCCCGAGAAGGCCGCGAAGGCCGTGCCAGCCGGGTACTGGACCACCCCTCGCATCCCCGCGCGCACGTAGTAGAGCGTGCTCGGCTTGAGGTCGATGAGCACCGGCTCCTGCTCCCGCTTCACGGGGGGCACCGGTTCGCCCGCATCGGTGATCCGCGCCACCACCTGCGGAACCACCCTCTTGCCGCCGTTGGCGATGACCGCCGTCATGACCGCCACCTGCAGCGCCGTGGCCTCGATCGGCCCCTGCCCGATGGCCATGTTCGCGCTGTGCCCGTCGAACCAGCCATCCTCGCCCAGTTCGTTGACCAGGTAGGCCTCGTCGCCAACCAACCCAGGGTGCTCGCCCGGTAGATCGACTCCCGTCTTCTCGCCGAAGCCGAACCGGTGCGCCCACTTCAGGAGCCGCTCCTGGCCCAGCCGGATACCGACATTGTAGTAGAAGATATTGCACGATTCTGTCAGCGAACGGGTGACGCCGACCGCTCCGTGGCCGTGCTTCTGCCAACAGTACCGCACTGTGCCCAGTTCCATATGGCCGGAGCAGTGCACGCCGTAGGTCGTGGGATCGATGACGCCCTCCTCCAGCGCCGCCGTGAGGGCCACGATCTTGAACGTCGACGCGGGGGCCCGTTTCGACTTGGTGGCGTGGTTCTGGTAGGGGAGTCGCTCCGTGGGCCGCGCGGCCTCGATGGCGGAGCGCAGGCTGTCGAACTCCGGCGGGTGGTCGGGCAGGAACCACTCGCTGTGGAACGCGGGGTAGCTCGCGATCGCGTAGATCGCCCCTGTGTGCGGATCCATGGCCACGGCGGCGCCAGCGTCACCGTTGACCGCCTCGACATTGCGGGCGAGCGACGCTTCCATCGCGGCCTGTATCCGCGCATCGATGTTGAGGGTCAGGTCGTGGCCGGGGAGCGGCGGTCGGTCGACTACGGGTGGCCTGCGGGGCCGCTTGACCTGTCGTCCCTTGCGGCCGCGCAGGAGCTTCTCGTAGTAGCTCTCCACGCCTTCCTTGCCGATGATGTCGCTCGGGCCGTATCCCTCGTCGTAGAGGTACTTCTGATCCTCGAAGATGGGGCCGACATACCCGATCTGGTGGAAGGCGTTCGACTCCTGGGGATGGCTGTAGCTCCTCCGGTAACGTCTCACCACCTCAAGCCCGGGCAGATCGTGGAAGCGCTCGGCGAGCCTCATCACCGTCTCGTGGTCGAGATCGGTGGCGATGGTCGCCTGCCGGTAGGGGTCGAAGCTGTAGCCGCAGAGGGTGTCGATGATCTCGTAGGGGTCCAACGGCCCTGCGGACGGCGGGTTGGATGTGCGTGAGGCCGAGCTGTTCACGATGTCCGCGACAGCGTAGGCGACCTCCTCGAACCCGGGGGGCGGATCGGGATAGCGCGGCTCGCCCTTGTCATCGAGTTCCGGCTCGTCGAGGGGCGACTGCCATGGCCCGAAGGTGAACCCCTTGACGTTGTACGGGGTGACGACCGCTATCCAGTCCGGGTGATTCCCCGCGTAGAGCCGGCCATTCCGGTCGTATATGCTGCCCCGGGGCGCAGGCAGCGCGTTGTTGAGCACCAGGGCTCGCTCCGAGGCCTCCCGCCATTGGTCGGCCTGGACCACCTGCATCAGCCAGAGCTTGCCGAGGATGACGAACAGAGCCGCGGCGAACACCCATCGGAACCAGCGGGTGCGCTGAGCGCGCCAGCCACGACCGGTGCTAGCGTCGTAGGGACCCTCCGCGGGGGGCCGCTGCCAGTACTCGTCCACGTCCCGTGCCTCCTTGGCGCTAGTACATGATAGCAATCTGGGGCTTCCGCCTGCCAATCTGACCAGGAATCGACCCCATTCGGGGCCAATCGTCACTGCCAAGCCCGGTACGCTTGCGACGGAAAGGACCGGAAACCGCTCATGACTTCCGATTCTGTGAACAGGAGGAGGGCGCTGCTCGCTGCGCTGGCTTCCGCCGTCCTCTGTACGGGAGGAATCGCCTTGGCTCAGAACGACGCCGCGGCCCTGCTGCGGCCCCTGGATACTACCGTTGCCATCGGAACCGCGGTCGTGGCGGACGGCGCCCTGCACGTCCGAGGCACAGGCGGGGACCGGATCACAGCCCACCCCAGCCCACTTCCCACTGCGGACCTGACCTGTGAGGCGGACATCGCTCTGACGGGCAATGGCGCTGCCGGTCTCGTGGTGCGAGCCACGCCGGATGGAGGCCAGTGCTACGCCGTCCTGATCGACTCAGGCAACCAGTGTCTGCGGATCATGGCGTTGCCGTGGAGCGGGGACCTGGCCGCCACGGAGATCGAGGTGGAGCGCGGCCGCTCCTATCGCCTCAGCGTCAGCGTCTTCGACCACCAGGGCGAGACCTACATCGACGCCGCGCTGGACGGCGAGCCGACGCTGAGCGCCAACGAGCCCCAACGCGAGTTGCCTGGCAGCTTCGTCGGCTTCCTCAACCACGCAACCGACGCTACCTTCGACAACCTCGCCGTCCGTGGCGTCGCGGCCGACCCGGACGAGCCGCCCCTGATCTCCGAGACCTTCGAGAGCCCCATAGACTGGGCCATCGGCGGGCCGGCGCGTGAGTTCTCTGTGAGCCTCGAGGGGGCGACCTACACCCTCTCCGATGCCTGGCCCGCCCAGGGCGCGGGCCCTGGTTCGGCGGCCGCTTTCGAGCACTCCGTCGATGATGCGCGGCACGTCTGGATCCCGCACCTGGCGCCCGAGGGCGGCTACGTCATCGCGGACCACTCCTTCCGTTCGCCGGCGCTCATCGTGGCGAGCGACGACATCGCCCTCGCCGTCATCCCCGACCTGGACGATGTCCGGCGCGCGCACGAGAACGGGTACGCCGTGTGGATGGACTACGACCACCCGGCCCGAACCGTCACCTTCGCAGCCGGCGCACACCGTCTGGCCGACGAGCACGTGCTCTACTGGCCCGAGCAGACGCCTTACGCGGGTCAGACGGTCAGCCTGCGCCTGCATGTCGTGGCGAGCGACCTCCCCGCGGATCTTCGGAACCCCTACGGCATGGTGGCCCGGTGGATCTGGGAGCGCTGGGGCCACCAAGGACTCGCCGCCGGCGGGGCCCAGCGTGCGCCTTTGTCACTCTACGCCGACTACGTCAACCGTTGGTCCTTCACCCCCGAGCCCGATGGCTGGGAGGATACGGTATGGCAGAGCTTCCGGATTGAGGGACGCGAGTGCGGCGCGCCCGCCTTCATCGTGGATGTCGCCCAGCACCCCTCGGTGCCCGTGGATCAGCGACGATGGCGCGAGCAGCGCTCCGTCTGGAACCAGGCCTGGTTCTCGACTCAGCGGTGCGCGAACGGCTTGCTGCGCTTCGCCCGGCAGCGGGGCGACGACGACCTCGCCCACCGAGCGGAGCTGATGACGGCCGTGGCTCTGGCAGCCCCCCAGGACGAGGGCCTCTTCCCCGCGGTCTACACCTGCGGCGGTGGCGGGTATAGCCTCTACGCCGAGAACGAGGACTGGGACCAGGGGCGCTGGACGAACTCGAACCGCCGTCCGCCCGGCGTCTCCGGCGAGGCCATCCACATCCTCGATGCCGCCTTCACGGCGCGGCTGCTCCTGGAGTGGCACGGGCTCACAGGCGATGCCGAGCCGCTCGGCATCGCCCTCGCCTTCGCCGACCGGCTCGCAGACCTGCAGCTGTCGAGTGGCGCCTTCCCTGGCTGGATCGAGCCGGATGGTTCTGTCCCTGAGACCCTTAGAGAGGGGCCCGAGTCGGCCATGTCCACGGCGCTGCTGTGGGAGCTGCTCGGCGATGACGGAATCAGCCTGTCCCAAGAGCGCCGGTTGGCCTATCAGGAGGCCGCACGAGCCGCGACGGCGTACCTGATCGCGGGGCCGGTGGCCGAGAGCCGCTGGGAGGACTTCGAGACGTACTTCAGCTGCAGCCGCTGGTGGGGCGATCACATTGGGCAGCCCATCGAGCGCAACGGCGTCTACAAGAGCAATACCTTCTCCCCCTTCTGGTGCGCTGAGGCGTTCCTTGCCGCCTACCGCGCGACGGGTGACGACGAACTCCTCAGCGTCGGGCGCCGGTGTCTCGACGAGCTCAGCCTCTACCAGCAAGTCTGGGACCCGCCCTACATCCCAGCGCCATGCCACGGCGGGTTCGCCGTGATGAACTCCGACGGGGAGTGGAACGACGCGCGCCAGAGCCTTTTCGCGCCCCTCTATCTCGAGTACTACGCGGAGACCGGCGAAGCGCAGTACTTCGAGCGCGGCGTCTCAGCCTTGCGTGCCTCCTTCGCCATGCTCTACTGCCCTGAGAACGAGTCGGTGCGCCGAGAGTACGAGCGGGTCCACCCCTTCTTCGGCCCCGAGAGCTTCGGCTTTATGATGGAGAACATCGCCCACGGCGGCCCGGGCTCGGAGCCCATCGGGCCCTTCACCATCTACACCTGGGGCAACGGGGCCGCCCTGGCGAGCTACGCCAAGGTCCGCGACCTCTACGGGGACCTCTACATCGACGTGGAGAGGGGCGTGGCCTTCGGCATCGACGGCTGCTCGGCCCGGGTCGAGGGCGCGACGGTCCACGTCAGCGATCCTTACGGCAGGAACGGGCTACTGGCGCGGTACTCGACGGGAGAGACCGTCGAAGTGCGGCTCACGGATGGACAGGGAACGGCGCCGACCATGCCCTAGCGGGGGCAGGAGGGCTCACGCACGCGCTAGAAGAGCGTGACGTGAGAACGTCCGACGATCAACGAGAAGGAGCGATTCCTATGGCACGCGCTAACCGGCGAGAGTTCCTTGGCCACATGGCCGCTGTATCCGCGGCCGCGGCGCTCCCCGCTATCCTGCCCTCAACCGTCCTCGCCCGGGATGGCCGAGTGGCCCCGAACGAGAAGATCGGCATCGCCGGGATCGGCGTGGGACGGCAGGGCCAGGCGATCCTCGCCCAGGCCGCCGCCTCGGAGAAGACCCGGATCGTTGCCGTCGCCGACGCCTATTGGCCCAGGGCTCAGGAGGTCGCCGCCAAGTACGGCTGCGCCGCCTACCAGGATTACCAGGACCTCCTCGCCAGGGATGACGTGGATGCGATTCTCACCGCGACCCCGGACCACTGGCGCGCGTTGGTAGTTATCCACGCCTGCCAGGCCGGCAAGGACGTCTACGCCGAGAAGCCCATGTGTCACACCATCCGCGAGGGGCGGCTCATGGTGGAGGCCGTCCGCAAGTATGGGCGGGTGCTTCAGACAGGCAGCCAGCAGCGCTCAATGGAGCCGAACCGGAGGGGGTGCGAGCTGGTGCTCAACGGCGCCATCGGGCGGATACGCCGCGTCATCGCGGCGAACTACCCCAGCCCTTGGCTCTGCGGACTGCCTGCCCAGGATGTGCCCCAGGGGCTCGACTGGGACATGTGGTTCGGGCCCACCCAGCCGAGGAGCTTCCACACGGACATCTTCACCCCGCGGGCGAACCCCGGTTGGATCAGCTTCGTGGAGTGGTCGGGGGGAGAGATGACCGGGTGGGGCAGCCACGGCTTTGATCAAGTGCAGTGGGCGCTCGGTATGGACGAGTATGGCCCCCTCGAGATCTGGACCGAGGGCCCGGACTTCGATCCGCCGACATATACCGAGCCGACGGGACGAGGCCCCGGGGAGGCCGCCACTAGCTCTCCCAAGGTCTTCATGCGGTACCCCGGCGACACGGTCATGGAACTCGGCGATGGCCCCCCGGGGGGCGCGGTCTTCATCGGCGATGAGGGCACTATCCGCATCGACCGCAATGTGGTCACCTCGGATCCGCCGGAGATCGCCGAGTGTGCCATGGCCGACCCCACCGTGCCCCTGTACGTCAGCGACAACCACATGGAGAACTGGCTGGAGTGCATCTACAGCCGCGAGAAGCCCGTGTGCGATGTCGAGATCGGGCACCGGTCGAGCACGATCTGCCATCTCGGCAACATCGCTCGCTGGGTCGGCCGGCATGTGCGATGGGACCCCGTCGCCGAGCGGTTCGATGACGAAGAGGCGAACCGCCACCTCGACCGACCCCGGAGAGAGGGCTACGAGCTGCCGAGGATCTAGCGGCCCGGCCGGCAGGCTACGCGAGGCTCGGTACCGGGACCGTGTGCCGGCCCAGGTCGAGCTTGGACTCAGGCGCCCCCAGCGCCAGGGCGACCAGCTCGGTGAGATACAGGATCGGCAGCGGCGAGGCTGTAGCCAACGCCCGCCTTGCCGTTGGCTGCATCAGGTCGAGATTGCTGTGGCAGAGGGGGCAGGCCACCACGATGGCCTCGGCCCCGCAGGCTTGCGCGGCGTCGAGCAGTCGGCCCGATAGCCGCGCTACCGACTCGGGCTGGGGCAACACGAGGGATGCCCCGCAGCACTCCGTCTTGAAGGGCCACTCCACCGTCTCCGCGCCACAGGCCCGAACCAGGCCATCGAGCACCCTCGGGTTCACCGTGTTCGGGTCCAGGGAGACCTCCTTTGGCCGCGTGAGCAGACATCCGTAGTAGCACGCCACCCTCAGGCTCGACATGGCCCGCGATCGCTTCGCGGCGACCTGGGCGGGGTCGAAGACCTCGATGATGTGACGCACGGGCGGCACGGCTTCGAGCCTCACGTCGGCGAGCGCCTCGATCTCCTGCCGCGCCGCGTCGGACTCCTTGCACTCAAGCTCCACCAGCCGCAGCCGGTTGTAGCAGGCGGCGCAGGCGGTGAGCACGCCTTCCACGTCCATGGTCGCCGCCTTCGCCAGCGAGACGGCGGGAAGGGCACGGGCCAGATTGGGGTGGGTCATGTGGGCCGCCGAGGCGCCGCAACACACCCAGTTCGGTATCTCCGCGAGCTCGATGCCGTAGGCCTGGCAGGCAGCCAGCGTGGACGAGTTCAGCTCTCGCCCCGTGCCCGTGGCCGCGCATCCCGGGAAGTAGGCGAGCTTCATCGCCCCTCACCCCCACGGACCTTGTCCATCAGCTTCGACAGGTTCGCGCCTCTGTGGGGGATGATGGGCAGCTTGCCCTTACGGAACAGCCGCATGGCGTCCCCGACTCCATTGAACAACCCACGTTTCGCGGTGAGATTGAAGTGGATGCCGAGGATCACCTCGTTGAGCCGGCCCGTCCGTCGCACCCCCGTCAGGACCGACTCGTTGAACTTCGCCAGTGGCATCTCCCGGCTCGTGGTGACCATGCGCAGCGCGTCGATCACGCCAGCGATGTCGATCCCCCGGGGACACCGTTCCGTGCACGTGTGGCAGCCGTCGCAGAGCCAGATCGACTTCGTCTCGCACACCTGCCGGTCGCCCATGAGCGCGTGCTGGATCACCTGATGGGGCAGCAGATCCATCTCATGAGCCATGGGGCAGTTGCCCGAACAGCGCCCGCACTGGTAGCACCGCATCACGTTGGTCTGGGAGATGGCGTTGATCGCGTCGGTGAAGTCGTTCACGCCGGCTCACCCTCGAAGGTCGGTCGGGGAAGGAGCCCAGCCCGGCTGACGATCTCCGGGATCACCTTCTCCCACATGGGAGGCATGATATGGACCCCCCGGACACCCTCGATCGCGCGGACCCGCTCGATGATCTCCACGCACATCGCGATGCCCTCTTCCTCCTTCTCCTCGGCGCCCTCCATGCGCTTCACGAGTTCCTCGGGGATGGACATCCCAGGCACGTCATCGCGCATGTAGGTGAGGGCGCGCGGCGACTTGACGGGCAGCACGCCGGCCATGATGAAGACCTTCTCATGGAGCCCGCGGTCGCGAACCATCGCCATGAACCGCTCGAACCGCGGCAGATCGTAGATGGCTTGGGTCTGGATGAAGTCCGCGCCCGCCGCGATCTTCTTGGCGAGTCGAACCACGCGGAACTCCAGAGGATCGCCGAAGGGGTTGCTCGCGGCGCCCACAAACAGCGGAGTGGGCACATTGTTCCAGGGCGCGTCCGGCTTCCGGGGTTTGGGCGGAGTGCCGTCGCCGCAGATGAGCAGCGACTCCTCCCGCATCCGGTGGACCGTGTTCACCAGTTGCACTGAATCGATATCGTACACGGCCTTCGCGGACCCATGGTTCCCGAAGCGCATGTGGTCGCCCGAGAGGCAGAGAACGTTGCGGATTCCCAGCGCGGCCGCTCCCAGCAGGTCGGACTGGAGGCCGATGCGGTTCCGGTCTCGCACCGTCATCTGGATGATCGGCTCCAGGCCCTCATCCAGGATCAGCTTCGCCGCGGCGATGGAGGACATCCGCACGATGGCGGTCTGGTTGTCCGTGAGATTCACGGCATCGACGTTGCCCTTGAAGAGCGAGACCTTGTTCAGGACGGCCTGGGCCGAGCAGCTCTGAGGCGGGCCCATCTCGCCGCACACCGCGAAGTGACCGGCCCGGAGCACCCGCTCCAGGTTCGATCCCACTACCATACCTTCCGCTGGCGCCTGGGCTGTCATCACGCCTCCCCCTCCCCTTCGGCCTGGAAGACCTCGTCCACGATGCGCCGCCGTCGCCCGCCGGAGTGGCTGGTGCCCCAGTCCTTGACCGGCTCCACGGCCTCAAGCTCGGCCGAGCGCCCCTGGAGTGCGAGCCGGTCGATGATCTCCTGCCACGCGCACGGCGTGTCGGGATCGACCTCGCACTTGCCATCCTGGCTCCCGCCGCAGGGCCCATTCAGGATCGACTTGGCGCATCGCACGATCGGGCAGATCCCGCCCGTGCGGTGGAGGACACAGTCGCCACAGCCCCCACACATCTCTAGCCAGCGCCCGGGCGCGTCTGTCGCCCCGAAGAAGCTCGTGTTCAGCCCGGGGATGATGCGGGCCGAGGGGTAGACCCCCGAGGCGAGGTTGACCCCCACACCGCAGGCGGTGGAGACCATGACATCGGCCCATTCCAGCTCGCCCGCCAGCTCGGCGAGGAACTCCGCGTCGCAGTGCCGTTCCAGGCAGTTCTCACGCACCTCTACGGTCCGCCCCGCCTCCTGGGCATGGATGCGGATCTGCGAGGCGAGTATGGCCGCCTCGCGACGGCCGCCGGCCAAGCACACGGTGACGCAGGTGTTGCATGCCGAGACGAGGATGCGGTTCGCATCCCCAACCATCTCCAGTATCTCGTCCAGGGGCTTGCGGTCCGCGACGATCATGCGGGGGCCTCCTCGATCTGGTTCGCCGCATCCTCGAGGCTAGCGGCGAGGGTGCTTCTCAAGTCCTCGGGCGCGTTCGCCGCGGCCCGAGCCAGGATGCACTGAGCATGTGAGCCGGCCTCCCGCAGCAGCGCCGCGGCCCGATGCAGGCGCCTCTCGGCCTCATCAGGGCCTACCATGGACCGGCAGTTGCCCGCGGGGCATGCCACCACGAGGACCCTTCGAGCCCCCTGCTCCACGGCGCGCAGCACGTGAACCACATCCAGGCGCGATGCGCAGGGAATGGGCACGCGAACGGCGTCACCGAGCACCTCGGGGTAGGCCGCGTCGAGGAGCTGCCCGCCGTTCGCGCACAGGAACGCCACGGTGTCCTTACTCAGCATGGAGCTCCTCCAGGTTCCGCGCGATCGATTCGTCCGAGTGGCTCGAGTGGCTGATCGCGGAGGCGGGGCATAGGCTGACACAGAGCCCGCAACTCACGCACGCCTCGGGCTGGATGAAGCTCACGTCCTTCTCCCGCTCCTCATCGTAGACGGCCACCGGAGCGCTGTGCGGGCACGCGCGGATGCACGTTAGGCAGATCGCGCACTTGGCGGGATCCACCTCGGCGCGGCCCCCTTGCCGCGGCGTCGCCAGATCGGCGAGCGCAGCCGCCTCCGCACGCCGCGCGGCCTCCCGCGAGGCGCCCGGATCCCTCAGCCACCCGATGACATGGATCCCCTCGCGCGGGGTTCCGGAGAGCCCTAGATGGGGGTTGCTCGGTGGCTGGAGCTCCTCCACGGGCGTCTCGGTCGGATGCGCCGCCCCGAGGCGCGCCCTGCCGTTCAGGTGGTGCGCGTCGAGATCCAGGAGCTGGCCGCTCGTCGGCCCGAGGCTTGGGGCGGCCACAATCAAGTCCACCTTCAGCTCCTGCCGCTTCCCCATCCCCGGGTCCACGTAGGTCAGCAGGCCCGATTCCACCTCGGGCGCTTCGGGGAGGTGGATGATCGCGGTTCCCGACTCCCGAACCTGAGTCATCAGCGCCTCGAGCCCCTGCTCCCCCGTGAAGGCGTGACGGCAGAGGATCCACGTTCGCTGCTTCTCGCCCGTGCGGGACGCCGCGAGTTCCAGGGCCTTCTCATGTGCTATCCGCGAGTAAGGCGCCCAGAAGTCGAGCAGAATCGCCACCCGCCGAGCGCTCTGGGCCTTTCCGTAACCGCTCTTGCTGTAGAGGCTCCGGACATGGGGCGGCAGCGGCTCCTCCTCGGCATCGGCTCGACGCCCCACGAAGATGCCGCCCACCACCGGAACAGCCGCCTCGTCGGTCTCGGCGATGAAGGCGCCCGCGACGCCGCTCATGGCCCTCGCCCTCACCGGCTCGAAGCCTTCCCTGCGGGCGACGGCCTCGGCGTGCTCATCCTCGCCGATGATCGCCACGGCCCCGCGCACGGTGGTTCCGACACGGCGGAGCAGCTCCGCCGCCGCGACTCGGCCATCCTCGGACGCCTCGCCGATGGACATCGGCCCGCGGCACGCGCCCGCCAGCAGGACCCGGTGCTGGCTGCTGCCCTCGTAGAACCCGTGCTCGTCCTTGGCCAGTCCAAGGACGGACTCCAGCTCCGGATCCTCCCGCGCCCACAGGCCCACCGAGAGGGCCACCTCATCGTAGGGCTCCTCCGAGATCCGACCCGTGAGCGTATCGGCGCGGCACACGATGGGCCGAGCGCCGCCGGGCTCCTGGTAGACCTTCGCGGGGAGCCCTCGGCGCAGGGCCATGATGCTCTCACACTCCGCCACCAAGGCGTCGAAACCCGCGCCGGCGGGGGTGAGATCCTGGTAGAAGAGGGTCATCTCGATCTCGGGGATGCGATGGTGAATGGCGCGCGCGAGCCGGAGGGCATAGGTGCAGCATACTCGGGAGCAGTAGTCGCGCCCGATCGCGCTGTCCCTGCTGCCGGCGCACTGCACGAAGGCCAGGGTGCGCGGAGGACTGTCGCCGAGCGATCCGCTTCTGAAGCGCTTCTCGAGCTCCAGCGCCGTGCCAACGCCCGGGACCGCGCTGAGCCCGTAGTCCGGTCGAGCGGTTTCCACTTCCGCCAGACGGTAGCCCGTTGCGACGATGACGCCCGAGACGGGCTCTTGCCGGTCGCCGATGTGCAGCACCCGGCCGTCGGGCGGCCCGGTCAGGTCGGTCACGCGCGCGGCCGTGACGACCTCGATGGACTCATGAGTCTGCACGTCGCGGATCTGCTGCAGGGTCAGGCAGGCGTAGCAGTTGGCGCAGCGGTCCGTGGCCTTGCACCCGAACTCGAAGGGGCTGCCGCCGAGCCGGTCCTCGGCGTCGAGGAGCAGTACGCGCAAACCGCCGTCAGCCAGCTTCAGCGCTGCCGCCAGACCCGCGGGCCCGGCGCCAATGACAGCGGCGCGAGGGATCTCAGCCATTGTATCTCTCCACTGGGCTCGTTTCGTGTGCAGAGCCAGTGTTGTTTGTTCGATCCTCGGGCGAGTCCTCCCACAACCTCGGACGCGCGCCCCCTGCGGCCCCTTAGGCGCCGAACTTGGGCTGGACGTTCATCAGGTTCGTCAACATGGGCGTCACGTTCTGGCCCACGAACGTCCCCAGGGAGCCCGCGCCGCACGGGCCTTCGCCGAAGGCGGTGACCCTATCGGGCGTCACGCCGGGACCGTGGAGCAGGAAGGGTACCGCGTCCCCGCCGTGGTCCCCCTTGTCGACGGGAGTCGAGTGATCCCCGGTGATGGCCAGGATCAGGTCCTGAGGTCCTTCCTCGATGATCGTCTTCACGGCCGCGTCGATCGCCTCGATGATCTTGATCTTCGCCTGGGCGTCGCCATCGTGACCCGCGATGTCCGGGCCCTTCATGTTGCAGAGCACGAAGGTGTGGTCCGCGAGGGCGGCTACGATCGCGCGCGCCATCGCCTGCAGATCGGAATCGAGCCCTCCCGTGGCCCCCTCGACATCCACGATGTCCATGTTCAGGTACACGCCGATGCCTCGGATGAGGCCCGTCTCAACGATGCAAGCCGCCTTCACGTGGTTGCGCTCATTGAAGTCGCCCAGAGCGGGAGCCGTCCCGACGCCCCTGGGCAGCGCCACGTTGGCGGGGAGCTTGCCCTCGGCCACTCGCTGCTTGTTCACCTCGAGGTCCTTGAGAATCTCGTACGACTTCGCGACGAACTTGTTGAGGACCGTCGCCGTCTTCTGGGAGGCCGGGTCCGCGCCCTTGGCGATCCAGATCTCGGTGTCGACCGCGTGCGGATCCACGTCGCTGACGTTCTGCCCCAGCCCCTCGCCCCGCAGGATGAGACCGGCGCGGTGAGCGACAGACTCCTTGAACTGAACCTGCACGCCGTCGATCTCGATCCCGTTGAGGGCGGCGGCGAGCTGATCGGTGCCCGTCTCGATGCGGCCGGCCCGCCGATCCTGAACGGTGGCCTTCAGAGCGCCCGTCTCCGGGTCGATGCTGGGAGTGTGCTCGGCGTCATCGTAGACCGTCGAGAAGTTGACGCGGAAGCACACATCGCCTTGGCGCACATCCATATCGATGCCCGCGCACTCGAAGGGGCCGCGGCCGGAGTAGCACTCGAAGGGGTCGAAGCCGAGGAGGGCGAGGTGCGAGGTGTCGCTGCCCGCGACGATGCCGGGCGAGATCGGGTACATGAGACCCGTCGCGCCCTCGGCCGCGAGCCGGTCCATGGTGGGCGTGTTCGCCGCCTCGAGGGGGGTCTTCCCGCCGAGCGCGGCCACAGGCCGGTCTCCCAAGCCGTCGCAGATGAGAAGGGCGCTCTTGTAGGTGGGCATCTTGCCAGCCATGTGTTCGGCCTCCCGTGTGTCTCTGTGGATGGGACCAGCGAAGGCAGTTTACGCACCAGACCTTGGGGCGTCAAAGCGCTGGCGGCTCGTTCTTGCCATCCACTACGTAGAGCTTCACCCACTCGCCCAGGCCCGAGGCCCCCGTCTCCAGGGCGCGCAGGCCCTCGATGGGCGGCATTGACCCAACGAGGTCGGCCCGGGTGATGAGGCCATCCCCCGCCGTGAGCAGGTCCGGCAGCCGCGCCCCCTCCTCCGCCCTCACCTCGACGACCCGGTGCCCTGAGTAGAAGACCACCGACGAGCTCCTCACCCCGTGGCCCCAAGCGTAGACGGCGCCACCGGGAGCCATCGAGGCCGACAGCGCCACACCGGCCTCGTGGAAGGGGTCGATGCGGTACGCCCTCACAGCCGGGCCGTAGGCGTATGCTGGCGCCACGAGCAGCGTGAGCCCGACCAGCGCCGAGACCGCTGACCAGCCCCGCGCCGAGCGGTCCACGCAGGCGGCCACGAGCCCCGGCAACCCAAGGGCCAGCGGCAGGAGACTCAGCGTCACCGCGCTCCACGGCCAGTGATCGCGCCAGAGATCGATCCCTCGCCTGCCGGCATCAGCCGAGACGACCTGTGGGAGCATCCCTATCGCGGCGATCAGCACCGCGCCGAAGGCGAGGGTGAGCGCCAGGGCCCAGCGCCTCCCGGAGACGGGCCCCTCCGATCGCCCCGCCACCCCCGCCGCCACAAGCAGCGCGAGCGCGGGGTAGGCCGACTGGATGTACTGGGGGTTCTTGGTTGCCGAGAAGCTGAAGACCACGATCACCGTGACCAGCCACGCCAGGGCGAAGCCCGCCAGCCGAGCCTCCTCGATCTGCCGTCCGGCGCTCCGAGCCCTCGCCATCGCCCACGGCAGCCCCGCGGACCATGGGAAGGCCGCCGCCATCAGGATCGCCACATAGTAGAGGGGTGACCACCAGGCCCGCTGGTTGGGTGGTGCCTGCGAGAACCTGCTGAGATTGTCCCCACCGATGAAGGTGCGCAAGTACTCATCGCCATAGGTCCGCCATTGGCTGATGTACCAGGGCGTCACCACGGCGAGGGCAACCAGCGCGCCGAGTCCGGCCCCTCCCCTGATCTCGTTCCACCACGCCCTCGGCCGTCGGTGGTGGACGAGCCACACCAACCCGGGCACAGCCAACCCCACCGGCCCCTTCGTCCACATCGCGGCTCCCGAGAGCAGCCCCGCCACCAAGTACGCCCCGAGCTTCGTCGCCCCCTGGGCCTGGCCCGCCGAGTAGAGCGCCACGCAGGCTCCGGCGATGAACAGGGTGAGCACATTGTCCGTCAGGCACCCTCTCGCCCAGACGGTCGTCTGCGGCAGGGAGACCCAGACCACCGCGGCGACGAGACCGCCCTCCCAGCCGAGCCATCGTCGGCCCACCAAGAGCAGGCCAAGGGCGATCAGCCCACTGAAAACGGGCGCGTGGAACCTCGCCGACCACTCGCTGACGCCGAACACGCGGTATGAGCCCACGATGAGCCAGTACACGAGAGCCGGCTTGGCGTGCCGCGGCTCCTCATTGAACCGCGGATGCAACCAGTCGCCCGTCTCCGACATGACCTTGGCGGCGCCGGCGTAGCGCGGCTCATCCGTATCCACCAAGGGCAGATTCCCGAGCCCCAGGAACGGCGCAACCACCCCCACTGCGAGGAGCAGTGTCAGGATTGCGTTCGACAGAGTGACGCTCTGCGGGGCCGGGGCGGTGGATGCTGCCAAGGCTGCGCTCCAGAGGGAGATGTAGCTCACCTTCGAGCGCAGGCCGAGGGCAACCTTCGTGGCGCGGCGAAGCCAATAGCATGGATCCGTGCGGAGGCGCAGAGGGCATGAACCGTAAGGAGTTCCTGGGGATGGTAGGGGGAGGGGCCGCGCGAGACGAGCGATCGGCTCACGGAGTGGCGCCATACCGTCGGCGCACGGTTGCCGAAACGGAATCCCGACTGGGAACCCATAGCCTGAGGAGGCGATGCGAGTGACTGGATCCATCCGTATTGGTGTGTGCGCTGGCGCCGCTCTCTGTGTCTGCTGGACCGGCCCCCAAGCTCAACCCGAACCCGTGCCCGTGCCGGGCGTCATCATCGCCCACAGGGCGGCTTCCACCGAGAACTACATCGGCTCACCCTCCCTTGCCGTCCTGCCCGACGGCTCCTACGTGGCGAGCCACGACTTCTTTGGCCCAGGCCCCGACGGCAACACGGTAGTCGTCTACCGTTCCGAGGACAGGGGCGCGACCTGGCGGGAGTCCGCGCGGTTTCCAGGCTTCTGGGCCAACCTCTTCGTCCACCGCGGCGCGCTTTATTGCATGGGCGTCAGCCGCGAGCACGGCCATGTGGTGATCCGGCGCAGCGACGACGGCGGACGGTCCTGGACCGAGCCCGTGGACGGCCGCAGCGGCCTGCTCCTCGCCGACGCGAAGTACCACACGGCGCCCGTTCCGATGGTGGTGCATCGGGGCCGTCTCTGGCGCGCTTTCGAGGATGCCGAGGGCCCCGGCGGATGGGGATCCCACTTCCGCGCCTTCGTGATGTCCGCGCCCCTGGAGAGTGATCTCCTGAGGGCCGACTCCTGGAGCCGCACGAACTCCCTCCCAGGCGACCCTGAGTGGCTCATGGGCCAGTTCGGCGGATGGCTCGAGGGGAACGTCGTCGTGGCGCCCGATGGCCGGCTGCTCAACCTGCTGCGAGTGGAGGTCCCGAGCCAACCCGAGCGAGCGGCCGTCGTCGAGGTGGACACGGACGCGGGCGTGCTGCGCTTCCGGCCCCGGGAGGGCTTCCTGGAGCTTCCCGGCGCGGCCAAGAAGTTCACGATCCGCCACGATCCGGTCTCCGATCTGTACTGGTCGATCGTGAACTACGTGCCGCCTGAGTTCGCGGACAACCACCCCGGCGAGACGCGCAACACCGTCGCCCTCGTCTCCTCACCCGACCTCCTCGACTGGACCGTGCGCCGAATCCTCATTCAGCATCCCGAGGTAAAGTTCCACGGCTACCAGTACTGGGACTGGCTCATCCTCGGCGCCGACATCCTGGCAGTGAGCCGCACGGCGCATGACGACGGCTTGGGAGGGGCACGGAACTTCCACGATGCGAACTTCCTGACATTCCACCGCATCGAGGGCTTCCGGCAACCCTAGACGGGTCCTCAGGCTATGGGAGGGCAGGATACCCATGCGCCCAACCGAAGACCTACCGGACCTCGGCTGCCGAGGCCCAGACTGAACCAACGAGGAGCCTCCTCATGATAGTTATCGGAGAACGGATCAACAGCACGCGCAAGGCGGTCAAGCCCGCCGTCGTGGACCGGGACACGGCCTTCATCCAGGACGAGGCCCGCAAGCAGGCGGAAGCGGGGGCCAGCTACATCGATGTCAACGCGGGCGCCCTCGTCGAAGGGGAGGTCGAGACCCTCTGCTGGCTCGTGGAGACCGTGCAGGCCGTGGTCGATCTCCCCTGCGCCCTGGACTCGCCTCGGCCGGCGGCCATCGAGGCGGCCATCCAGGTTCACCGAGGCACCCCGCTGATCAACTCGATCAACCTGGAGAAGGACCGAGTGGAGCAGCTCATCCCCCTCGCCGCGCAGCACAAGGCCAAGGTCATCGCCCTCGCGATGGATGAGCGCATCCCCGAGACGATCCAGGGCCGCATCGACTGCGCCATGAAGCTCATCGACACCCTGAACGCCGGCGGTGTGCCCGACGAGGACATCTTCCTGGACCCCTGCATCCTGGGCGTCGGCACGTGGGACGGCATGACGGGCGACCACCCGGGCGTCATCGCCATCGAGACGATGAAGGCGGTCCGAGCTCGGAGCGAGGCGATACACATCTGCTCCGGCCTGTCCAACGTCTCCTTCGGCCTGCCGGCCCGCAAGCTCGTGAACCGCGCCGCGATGGTGCTCTTCATGGCTGCGGGGATGGACTCGGCGATCTGCGATCCCCTCGATGACGCCCTGATGTCCATCATGCTCGCGGCCGAGACGGTCCTGAACCGCGATGAGTTCTGCGCGAACTACATCGCGGCATCGCGCGCGGAGCGGCTGGTCGTATAGCGGCGGGCGGCGGCGGGGTCCCGGGACGCTCTGCCCAGGGAACGGGGCCCCGCGCTAGCCCGTGCCGTCTGTTCGCGGCCGCGCGTAGAGGTGCCGGCTGAGCAGCCGGTCGAAGTCCGTGAAGTCCCTGTCGTCCTCCCGCGCCGCCAGTACCGCCGAGAGATACCGGTTCGTCTGGGCGTCCGCGTTCTCGATGAAGTGCACGGCGATAGCCTCGGGCGTCATCGGAAGCACCGGCGCGCCGTAGTCGTGCTGTCCGTGGTGGCTGAGGATGATGTGCCCGAGCTGCAGCCGCGTCTCCTCGGGGAAATCCTCGATCGCGTCCATCTCACGCATCACCCACTCGTAGCCCATCACCACGTGGCCGATGAGCCGCCCGGGGATGCTGTAGTCGATGGTGGTGGCGACGGACAGCTCCTTGATCTTCCCGATGTCATGCAGAACGATCCCCGCCAGCAGCAGCGAGCGGTCCAGGGACTTGTGCAGGCGGGCCGCCGTGCGAGCGAGCGACAAGCAGCCTAGGATGTGCTCCACCAGGCCCCCCAGGTAGGCGTGGTGCAGACCCTTCGCGGCGGGCGCCTGAGCCAGCAGCGGGGTGATGTCCTCGCTATCGACGAACCGCCGCAGGAGCGCGTTGAGATGCGGGCATTCCACCTCCTCCGCCACTATCTGGCGGATCTTCTCGAGCATCTTGTCCACGTCGCGGGTGGTCGCCGGCAGGAAATCGGCCGCGTCGATCTGCTCCTCCAGCACGGGGTGCACCTCGGTGAGCACCGCTTGGTACTGGTCCTGATAGACCTCCACCCGGCCCTCCACCGAGACCACATCGCCCTCCCGGAATCCCTGGGCGACGCTCTCGGCTGCGTCCCACACCCGCGCCGGGAGGACGCCGGTGCGGTCTACCAGGTTCAGAGCGAGGTAGTAGCCCTTCGATGCGTCGCGGAACTGCCGCAGAGACACGTCCTTGGCCACGAAGCTGCCCGAGAACAGATCGCCCTCTCGGAGTTCCGATACGAACGGCCGAGCCATGGGGTTCTCCTGCCTAGAGGTCACCGAGAGCGCGTCCGCCGCCCGGGTCCTCCGGTGGCGGGATCGGGTCCGCCGGCGGCGGAGCCGGTGGATCCGCGGGCGGGGGCGTGTCGGGGGGTGGATCGGGCGTCACGGGATCGGTCGGTGGCGGCGGATCGGTGGTCGGCGGCGGGCTCTGCTGTCCTTCGCTAGGCGGCGGGCTGGCGCCTGGGTCGGTAGAGGACTCCCCTACGGAACCCCCACCGCCCTCCATCAGGCCAGCGGCCTGCAGCTCTCTCTGGTAGGCCTCGGCCTCCGCGATGGACGGGAAACTGCCGGACTGCAGGCGGTACGAAACGGCGCCATCGTCGCCGCGGACCTCCTCCAGCGCCACATCCCGACCGAGCTCACGAAGCCGTTGCGCTGCCGCTCGCGCCTCGTCCTGGCTCTCGAACTCGTCCACCACGACGGTGTGGCTCCGCCCGCGGGCTTGCTCCTCGCCCGTCAGGAGGCCTGTCTCGCGCATCGCCTTGAGGTATTCGCTGCGGTCGAAGGGCTTCTGTTCCTGCTCCTCCTCGCCCTCTTCCTCGTCCGTCTTCGCGACTCTCAGGGCCTCGGGGAAGTTGCTGTAGCCACCGCCAGTCAGGTCCACGTCCGCCAGGACGTCGATTGAGAACTGGGGGCTCAGCAGGTCGGGCGCGGGCCGCCGCACGCGGATCCGCAGCCCGTCGGCCTCGTCACGGTAGGCGAACTGGCCCGGCCAGGAGGACCGCTCCCGGATCTCTCGGACCGGAACCGCATCCATCGTCAACACCGAGGCGTACCACGCGCCGTAGGTGTAGCAGACGGTGCCGACAACGAACAGAAGGATGGCGACGCCGGCCCAGAACCGAGCCGGCCCGAGGAGAATCTGTAGCCAGACCTGGCCTCTAGACGGCATTGGGCTCTCCTGCGAACTCATCTGGATCCATCCCTCGGTAGCGCGCTGCCGCCTACGGCGCCTCCGCGCCATCCATCGTCGGCCTCATGTGGCCCCATGCCTCGTACCGCTCCAGGAACCTCGCCGCCGACGGATCGCCCTCATGGTGCATCGCCAGCGTCCGGTAGACCTCCGCAGCCTCGCTCCAGAGTTCCCTCTCCCGCAGGGCCGCTCCTAGCGCCAGAGCGGTGACCCTGTCCGCCGGGTCGCCTCGGTGGGCTCGCCGCAGCAGCTCGAGCGACCAGTCACCATCGCCCCAGAGCCGCACGAGGGCCGCTATCTCGTAAGCAGCGTCGGGGCTCCGAGGGTTCATCTCGAGAGCGCGTCGGCACACCTGCCGGCCCAGATCCGTGTAGCCCCAACTCCAGGCCAACCACGCGCTGTCGATGTATGCCACGGCGTCCTCGGGATCGAGTTCGGCCGCGACGAGCCTCGCCAGCCCGGCCCGGGCATAGTCCCCACGGTGCCATTGGATGTCGCTCTCGAAGGCGAGGCCATCCAGCACAGTGCTCCCCAGGGCCTGGGCAATCGCTCCGTCCGGAGCCTGGCCGAGGCTGAGCAGCCCCATGAGGGCCATGGCCGTCGCGAACATCACGCTTCCCCCTCCAGGAGACGTAGATGGCCGTGGGATGAGTATACCCGACACCCGGGGCACAGGCAGGCGACGTGACGAGCGAGCGTGTAGTCGGGCTCATACCACACCCGCAGGTCCCCCTCGCGGATGGCTGAGACGGCTCGTTCGAGCGGCGTCTCATGGGAGACCTCACGTATCGGCTCCAGGCGGCCACTCAGGGGGTCTGCGCTTGGCACTCCGGCTCCCCCTCCATCGTGCCCTCGCCCATGTCGATGCCCGTGGCCTCGGCCTCGACGTCCCAATCGGGCTTACGCGGGTGATCGAGCCAGTACTGGTGATCCAGGAGCACTCGACGAGGCGAGAAACGCACCAATCCGCGCAGGGCAAGCATCATGACTCCCACATCGTCCAGATAGCCGACGCCAGGGATGTACCAGTCGGGCAACACATCGATGGGGGAGATGAGATACAACAGAGCGGCGACGGGGATGAGCTTGGCGAGCCCGGACACACGAGGGTCGCGCCAGAGCCGCCAGCAGAGCCGGAAGTAGTTGAGGGCCGCCCGCATGGACCCATCTTAGCAGAGCCCCCGTCTGAAGGGAAAGCGCGCTCCCGTGGCGTAGCTGTTCGCGTCTATACGAGCGGCCGCACGAGATACGAGGCAGCAGATATGAGGAGGAGAGCCGATTGAGGAGCTTACTGTGGGTACTCATAGCGGGGTTGGTTGGCGCGTTCACACTGGGCGTTGCGGTCGCCCAGGATGCGCCCGTGGTCGTTGAAGAGGACGACCTCACTTCCGACGCGTGGCACCCGATCGCTTATGTCACCGATGCCGAGGACGGCCCGCCGCAGATCCTCTCTGCCGGCCCGGGCTATGGCTCGCCCTTCCCGCTGAGCGCTGGCTACAACGTTGGCGTGCTCGGTCCCCAGGGACAGTCGCCCATGGCGTGGAGGCCTGATGGCAGCCAGCTCGCCTTCGTGTCCGACACGGGGAACGCATCGGCCGTCGTCCTCACCACCCTGCAGGGCGAGACCCGCGTCCTCGCCCAGGGCCTGCCGGCCCGGGCCTATGCGCCCCAATGGTCGCCCTCGGGCAGCTTCCTGACGGTGCTGGCGCCCGAGGGAGCGGGCATGGGCCTTCACCTCATCCAGTCTGCCGACGGCCGCTCGACGCGGATCTCGTCGGGCGCCATCCAGCGGGCCGTGTGGGCCGGAAACGCCGATGTCCTCGCCATCGTCAAGAGCGGCGGAGTCGAGGTCTGGACGCCCGAGCAGGGCCAGGCGCTGCATGTGCCCGGCACCGAGTCGGTCGGCGCGCGCGTGTCCTGGTCTGCCGATGGGCAGCTTCTAGCCATAGACGGTGTGCTCGCCGGCGGCGGCAAGGGCGTCATCGTCGTCCGTCCCGCCCAGGGCACCAAGGCCGAGGTGGGCGCCGGCGAGGCTGGCCTCGAGCTCGTCGAGATGAACCCGGCCCGCGAGGAGCTGCTGGCCCTCCGGCCCGTCTCAGCGGGGCGCTACCATCTCGTCCGCTTCGCGCCGCCCTGGACGAACGGCGAGAACCTCACGACGACCGTGGGCCCCGACTTCGTCACCCCCGAGTCCGTGACTGCCGAGTCGCCCCTGGCGCGCTACTCGCCCACGGGCCAATATGTGGCCTTTGTCGCCCATCCGTTGGACTCCATGCTGGCGCGGTACCTCTACATCGTGCGCGATGGCGGGACTCCCGTGTGCGTCAGTGAGCCCGTCGGCGTGCAGACCATCACGTGGTCGCGCGACGGCAGTCGTGTCGCCTTCACGGGTCGTCGAGGCTCCGTGGGGCGGCTCTCACAGTCGCTCTTCATCACCGCTCCCACCGGCGGCGGGTACGCCCGGCTCGGCACGAACGTGCTGGCCTACGAGTGGGCGCCCGCGGGGGACGCGCTGGCCTACATCTCCCCGCTCTCGCGCTCCCGGCGGTTGGCGCTAGGCGTCACGAGCACGGCCACGGGCGAGCTGCGCTGGCTGTCCCTGGGCGTCCTGCGCGCCTCGTGGTACCCACGGTAGACGCTCCGACACGGCCCAGATCGACGACGGGACCGGGCTCCTCGCCCGGTCCCGTGCTATAATCGGGACAGGACGTCGCGGAGGGAGGACTCGCACAGAACATGATCTGGTGTCGAAAGGTCTGGCGAGACATCGCCGCCTTCAGGTGTGAGTCGTGTCCCGAGGCCGTCGAGGTGAACCGAACCCTCCTATGCGGCCGGCTTCCCGGTACCCCCCCTGACCCCGACGCGATCGCTGAAGCCGACAAATGGGGTCAAGTGACCGTCAAGCCCAGGAACGAACGCTCCAACCGACGCAATGGCCGGACCAAGAAGCCCTCCCGGCTCAGCGTGACCATGCGTGACAAAGGCGACGCGGCTCAGACCGAGGAGGGCGCCGCCGCCGGAGCGCCGGCTGCGCCCGCTGAGGGCTCCCGCAGCCGACGGGCGCGACGCGCCCCCAAACGCGCCGCCGAGGCCCCCGCCCCGGACGTCCAGGATGCCGCCTCCGACGAGCTCTCCGAGGGGGAGGCTCCCGCCCTACAGGGCGACTCTACCGAGAGAAAGAAGTCAGGACGAAGGCGTGGGGGCAGGAACCGCCGAAGAGGACGGGGAGGGGGTCGGCGTAAGCCTGACTCCGATACCACTCAGTAGGCGGTGACTTTTTCGTGGAGGATTCCTCTCCGGCTTTCGGCCCCACAGGTGTGGAGCAGGTTCTGCACAGCGCACTACCCGAGACTCGATCGACCCTCATGATCACCAGCGCCGGCAAGCGCATGGGCCTCTCTTCGCAAGAGATCCAGGAGCTGATCGCTCCGGCCGAGATGCGCGTTGCCAGACTCTCCGTTTCGTCCGGGCGCAAAGTCCTCAACTTCTGGTGCGTCGTGGCCCTCCATAACATGGCCTGCGGGCCTTACAAGGGCGGCGTGCGGCTGGCCGGCGATGTGGACATTTACGAGACCCTCGAACTCGCCCGGCTGATGACTCTGAAATGCGCCGTCACTGGCACGGAGTTCGGGGGCGGGAAGACGGGGATCCGCGTCGACTGGCCCGCCATCTATGCCCTTCATGGCAAGGACTGCGTCCGCGACCGCGACCGTGGCTTCGAGCTGGACATCACCCTCGCCCTCATGGAGCGCTACGCCGCCCGGTTCCGGCCCCTCTTCGAGCGCCACGAGTACATCCCCGCTCCGGATATGGGCACCTCGCCCGACCACATGGCGATGATCTTCAACGTGACGCGCGATCCCGCCTCAGTAACCGGCAAGCCCCAGAACGTGCAGGGTTGGCTGCCGGGGCGGCGCGAGGCCACGGGCTGGGGGATCTCCCGAGCGACGACGCGCCTCTGGCAGAAGCAGGGCCGGGAGCCGAAGGACTGCACCTTCGCCGTTCAGGGCTTCGGGAACGTCGGCTCCTACGCGGCGAGTTTCATCGCCCGTGAGGGCGCGCGCATGGTCGCCGTGACCGATATTCTGGGCGGCGTCTACGATCCGGCGGGTCTGGATGTCGAAGGGCTCCGCGAGTATACCCTGGAGACGGGTTCCGTGGCCGGCTTCCCAGGAGCGGCTCCCATGGAACTCGACCAGATCTACGACGTGGAATGTGATGTGTTCCTCCCCGCGGCCATTGGCGGGTGCATTACCGACCGCACCGTGCCGCGGCTCCGCTGCGGGGCGATCGTGGAGGGCGCTAACATGCCGGTGGCGGCGTCCGGAGTCGCGCCACTTCACGAGCGTGGCATCCCCGTCATCCCCGACATCATTGCGAACTCCGGCGGGGTCGTCGCCAGCATGGAGGAGTACTCCAAGGCCCTGTCGGCGGCGGCCATCGAGCGCGAGGTCGTTCTCGACAGCGTCACGAACCGCATCGAGACGGCGGTGGAGCGGGCAGAGGCCCTGGCCCTGGAGCACGGAGTCAGCCTAGTGGAGGCTGCCACGGAGCTAGCGATAAGGCGCGTGTATGATGCGATGCGTGTGCGTCGATTCATCTAGCCGTCGGAGCTCGGGCGCCAAGCCCCCGCCATCTGGATCGGCCGTGCAGCTTACCCTGGACCTGGACTGGGGCGCGCGCTCACCCATCGCGCTGCCCCGGCCCCGTCCGGTCGAGCGAGACGCGGAGTGGAGCGAGGGGCTCCCTCTGGCGCGCTGCCTCCACGACCTCTCCACGGACATCTGCGCCAAGGTGCCCGTGCTCAGTCACATCGACGCCGGGCAGGTGGGTTTCTCCCTCTCCTTCGCCCGCAACCGCCGCGGATCGGGCACGTACGCCTTCATCGTGCCCCTGCGTTTCGAGGGCGGCGCCGTCACCAAAAAGCATGGCCGGCGCACCTACACCATGCCCCCGGTGGATCTGCAGGGGCGCGAGGCCCTCTACCTGATCTACCTCCTCGCGCCCCGGTTCTTCGACCTGCCCCAACGACGGAAGCTCCACACGATCATCCACGAGCTCTATCACATCTCGCCAGAGTTCGATGGAGACCTGCGCCGGTTTCCCGGACGACGGTGGGCGCACGGGCCCTCTCGGGAGGCGTACGACGAGACGATCGAGGGCCTCACCGAGCTCTACCTGACGGCGTCTGGCGGGGAGTGGCCCGAGGTGACGAGCTTCCTGCGGTACTCCCACCGGGACTGCCGGCGCCTCTTCGGGGGCATCCGCGCCCCGGTCATCGCCCGGCCCCATCCCGTCCCTGCGTGATTCCCACGCAAACCCGGGCGCCGTTCATGCGTCAGTTCATCCAGGAGGTTGCTGCTGTGTCCCGTCGACTCGCTCTTGCGCTTCTCCTGGCCTGCCCGATGGCTCTTTGGCCCATCGCCGCCAGCGCCCAGGACGGCCGCGCCGACCCGGCGCGCAACTCCGACGTGGCCAACCAGGAGGAGATTCTAGACCGCCTCGAGGAGCTGGTAGCCTCCATCACCGAGGCGGGCATCATCGCCTTCGACGGCATCTCCTACCCCTTCATTGTTCTCAAGGGCGGTGACGAGCCGGGCATGGCGGTGTTCGAGAGCGCCTCCGAGCTTGCGCCTGGCGGCGAGCCCCTCCTCATCCTCTCCGACGCCGAGATCCACCTCCTGGGTGACGTCGCCGTCGCCGAGTTCGTCTACGGTCCCGCCGATGAGCCGCGCGTCCGCGCCGTCGCCTTCGCGGTCCTCCATCGGCCGGGCGAGGTCTGGATGGTGAAGGCCCTCGGCCTCGCCCCCGCGACCCCGCTCGCCCCGCCCTCCGAGGAGGAGCGCGACCCCGACGCGCCGCGTCCGCTGAGCGACAGGGATGTCGTATCGGCGCTGCTGGGGAGCTTCGTGAAGATGCTCACGACGACGGGACCCCAGGAGTTCAGCGGCCTCCGGGCGCCCTTCATGTACCTCGATGGCTCCACTGCGGCCTTCGCGCTGTATGCCCGCTCGTCGGACTTCCCCCCGCCCGGCGACCCCCTCGACCTCGGCCCGCGAGACATCCGCGCCAGCGTTCTTCCCGGCATCGCCATGGCGCGAGCGACGGTGTATGGGCCCGAGGCCTACTCCGACCTTCATTTGCTCTGCGTCCGCGCTGAGTGGGGGTGGCAGGTCACGCTCGCCTGCGCCGGACCCGCGGTGCTGATCGAAGAGTTACCCGAGCAGGCGCCCGACGAGGACGCGCAGCCGGAGGCTCGTCCCGGCAGGCGTTAGCTCGCCGCCTCCAGTGCCGCCCGAACCGCCCTCCGCGCATCGTCCAACGCCTGCTCCGTCAGGGGCCCGAACTCGATCCGCCCCGCATCCTCGGCATAGGCCTGCGCCGTCGTGCCCGTCACCAGGCGGCCGAACACCGACCGCAGCTCCCTGCGGTCAACACCCGTCCGCTGCGCCAGCAGGCGCAGCAGCTCCACGTCCTGAGCGCCCCGGAGCATCGCCTTGAGCCGCAGGCTAACCACGGGACCCTCGATCCCGAATCGGCGGCCCGGGTAGAGGATCGCCGTATCCGCCGGCTCGGTGAAGTTCCCGTCCGAGCCGATGGTGTTCCACGGCAGGATGCCGTCAGCGCCAGCCAGGAAGGCCGCCCAGGGCCAGGCGACGGCCTCGGCGTTCGGCCGCCCCACGGCATTCGCCGTCCCGTAGTGCCAGAAGGTCACCGGCTGGCCGGCTTCCTCCGCTCGCTCAGCGATTCCCATGCAGAGCGCGTGGTGCTCGAATAGCTCCCTCGCCGTGCAGATGAGGTCGAAGGCCCCGTCCATCCAGCGTGGCTGCCACTGCGGCCGCGAGATGTCCCCGCGGCTGATCAGCGGCGGACCGGCTTGCGGCGCACCGGCGTGACACAGGTCCGCGTAGAACCGCAGGGCCAGCCAGTCGTCGCGGTGCATGGGTTCATCGAGCAGCCACCAGGAGCTGCCTCGCCCGCCCTGCTCCGGGTTGCGGAAGTCGTACTTGTTGTTCATGTAGAAGTGCAGCCACGACCGGTTCCACCCGCGCTCGGCCACATGCGCCGCGAACGAGGCCACGACCGCCGCGAACTCCTGGGCATAGGGGGGCTCGAAGGCCTCGGCGATGGGCGGCGCCGTGAGCGCGTGCTCGGTGAGCATGTCCGGGTAGGCGGGCTCGTCTACATGGGCACGGTAGAGCGCCATCGACGAGGGCCAGTTCTCGTTGAAGGGCAGGTACAGGCTGTGCACGGGCACGCCCGCTCGTGGCAGGTCCGCGAAGGCGCTGCCATCCAGGAGCGGTCCGTACCGCGCGTCCCACGCCGACCAGTCGGCGACCCGCCTGTCTGGCCCCTCCCCTTCGAGCGGCGGCGCGCCGCCCGCGATCACAGCCCCCGCCTGGCTGTACGGCAGCGGATCCCAGTTCGCCCGGTGGCGGTGGGCCGCGCGGTGGTACTCCCGCTCGATGGCGACGTACTCCGGACTCCCGCTCGCCACGCCGTACTGGCCCGCCACGTCGCCGTAGGAGTTCAGCTCGAGCACAAAGCCGAGATCATCGGGCAGCGACGGGCTTCCCACGATCACCTCGACTGGCGCCCGGATGGCCTCTCCCTCCGCCGATACCGCGACCTCCCCCTGATACCGGCCCGGCGCGGCGGCGTGGGGCACGTAGAACTCGACGAGCAGCGACTGGTTCCGCTGCCCGGGGACGCCGTTGTCGGCGGCGGGGATCTCCAGCGGCCCCTGCAGCGGGACGCAGACCTCGGGCGCCCAGCCGCCGTCGTTCAGATACCACAGCCGGTAGAGCGCGGGCGCGGGCAGAGCGCCGGCCTCGCACCTGGGCGGCGTCGCTGTCACCTCGACCTCCGCGAGCGTCCCGCCCGGGGCGTCGATCACCAGCGTCGCCGCTACGAACTCGTTCCTGGTGGCCTGCAGCCGGATCCCCTCGGCCGGCAGTTCCGGGGCCCGCGTGGGATCCACCTTCGCGAGCAGCGAGCCCGTGCTGACACCGAATCTCGCGGCCTGAACGAGGGCCGGCGGCGGGGCCTCCGGCGACGGCGCGGGCAGCGCGAGCCCTGTCGGCCGCGCCTCCGACGCTTGCCCCTCCCCGTGAGCCGACGGCCCCATGCGCCCCAGGCGGTCCACTGCGGCGACGGTTACCCTGACGGAGGCCTCGGGTTCGAGCCCCGTGAGGATGACGCGAGGCTCGGCGCCTGGCTCCGGCCACGGCACGAGCCACCTCGGCGCCTCGGTGTCGCCGATCCAGCACCGGTAGGCGAAGGCCCCTTCCACGGGCGACCAGGAGACCGCGGCGGCCCCGTTCTGCGGCGTCGCCTTCTCCGGCAGGGGCGCCACGGCGAGGTCACCCGGCGCCGGGAGCGGGCCTTCGCGAGGCTCCGCGCCGAGTGTCACGAGGAGGTACGGCTCGGAGCCGCTTTGCTCGCGGGAGTGGATGTCATTGTTCGCTCGGGTCTGGCCCGTCTCGTCGGCGATGAGCAGTCCGTGCGAGGCCCCCGCCATCACCGCGTGGATGAGATCGGGGTCCACGTCCGCTTCGAGCCAGCGGTCGCCCAGTTCCCGAACCTCGGCATAGGCGACCCGCGTGTGGCCGTGGGTGAAGCTGACGGCGAGGAAGTCCGGTCCGGGGCCCCACAGCGCGCCGGAGCCATCGGGCGAGAGCCACGTGGCGCCCATCCCCTCCTCCGCGCGCCCCGTCCCCTCGACCCAAGGCGCGGCGACGGTATAGAAGCCGAGGGTGCGCAGCTTATGGTCGTCCCGCGCTGCCCGAAACCGCAGCGCCGCCCGCTCGACGGCCACCTCGCCCAAGGGCTCCGGGTCGAAGTCCATGAGGGCGAACATCTCGATGCCCTTGACCCGCAGGGCGCTGGACTGCCCGTAGTTCAGCCCGCGCTCCGAGGGGTACTGGCTGAGGTTCGTGTCCGCGACGACCTCGACCCGAACCATCTCCGGCTGTGCGGCGACGGGGGCCAATAGAACGCCTACGAAGACGACCAGGCCCATGGGACCCGTCCTCCTTCTGCAGAGGAGCTAGTTCCAGAACGCGTAGACTTCCTTCTGGGTGATAGCGCCGTAGATCGTCCAGCCGCACCCGCTGATCACATCGCCCAGGATCAGACCGTACGCGATGGGCGCCAGGGCCCGCGTTCCCCCATGTCCACCGTAGCGGGTGGCAAGGACCTTCACGGTCCACGCGATGAGGAAGGGGCACCACATGTGGTGCATGTACCAGGTCGAGGACAGCGCCAGGCCGATGGGGTGGAGAGGCCACCACGAGAACCGCATCTTCACGCTCATGAGGATGAAGTAGGCGACGAACCCGATGATCGTCGGGATGATCCGGTGCCAAGCCACTCCTTGGGGCGCCTCGATCCAGTTCACGAGTTGGCCCCAGGTCTCGCCGGTATGCCAGCCCGTGTACTGCCGCATCTTCGCCGCCGCGCCATAGTGATACATGGTCGGAAGGTAGATGGCCCAAGCCACGAACATCCCGACCACTAGGGTGCCCAGCATCGCTTTGAACAGCCGTGACTGGCTCCCTCCGGCGCGATCCATGAGCTTCATGCCCTCGACCTGGTGAGGGAAGGCGATGGACCGCATGCCACGACTGAGGGGGAAGAACAGGCTCGCCACCGTAAGGCTCCGCACGCGGGCCTGGCTCACCTTGCCCCCCGTGATGACCCCGAACACGTTGCCCAGGAGCACCGTGGGGCCCAGGCGCTCGATCTCATGCACCGGCAGGCCCATCTCGGCCCGAATCCGGCCGCAGACCAGGGTCAGCACGAAGTACATCCCCCAGTGGAAGATCGCTTGCCACCAGATCATGCCCGCGCCGAACTTGAGGCCCGTGGGCCCCAGGCTCATGGCGAGCACGACCAGCGCCGCGAAGCATCCTAGGAAGAGCAACGCCGCGGTCCGATAGGAGACGGGCTCCTGGCTGTCCCGCTCCGGGTCACGCTTGAGCACCCGCCGCGCCAGATCGGCGTAGTACTGCCGGCCCACCCATAGGCTGAAGATGAGGATGCCCAGATAGCCGCCCAGCGACTGCTCCTTGAGGAAGGGGAACTCGGGCTTGCCCTGGTACCCCAGCCACCGCGTAGCCACCAGTTGCGCCTTGAACAGGAAGAAGAAGACGACGCACGAGATCGACAGCTCCGTGGGGATCAGTAGCCCGAACCCGATAATCATCGGGTAGAAGGCGATGCTGATACTGGTCGCCGCGTTCCACGGTGAGTCCAGGATCCCCCGACTGATGTCGAAGCTCCTCCCACCCCCGGGATCCCACCCCACCTTCACGGGGATGGCTGGGAAGATGGGCTTGATGACCTTCAGGCCGTTCATCAGGTTGATCACGAAGGCGATAGAGAAGGCCGTCCAAAGCACCTTCTGCTTGAAGAGCGTCGGCTTCTCGCGGGTCATCTCGAAGGGGAGCTGCACGATGGGGAAGGTGAGCCGCTCCACCTCGATCCAGCGCCGCCGGAACAGGACCGCGAGCCCCAAGGGCCCCGCCCAGAGCAGGCAGAGCGTGAGGATCCATAGGAGCGCCGGCCGCACCCAAGGGCGCCAGAAGGCCGGATCGCTGTAAAACCTCACCCCGCCCTCGTGCATGTACTTCAGGCTGTACTGGTCGCGGACGGTCATATCTAGCGGGAGGTGGTGGAAGAAGATCTCCTCCCACCGGTTCGCGACGGTCACGCCGTGGGTCGGATAGGCTACCCCCGCCATCGCCGGCGGGATCCAGTGCAGGAAGTCATAGGCGGCGCAGGACGTGGTGATCGACAGCAGGGTGTAGATGACGAGGAGCTCGGCCTGGGCCAGAGCCAAGATCGGCGCGAACCGTCGGACGACCGAGTTGAGAACGGTGAGCACCGCGAGGATGAACACGACGTTGAAGTAGAGCGACAGGATCGTGGGGTTCCCGACGGCCCACACGTCCTGCATCTGGAAGAGCCACCAGTCGTTGATGGGAACTAGGATGCCGGTGATCAGAAGCGACCGCAGGGTGACCCCGCGAGTCGCGGCGGCCAGCACTGACGAGACCCCGCGGGTGTGTCCCTGTGCTTCGATCTCAGCTTCGGAGACCGTTGGCTGCTCCATGCCACCGCCTGCTCGGAGGAGGGTTCATCTTGCGGCAGCCCTCGCGAGCGCGTAGCTCCGGCCCTCGACTCTTCTTGAAGCCACGTCGGCTTCTCCATCGGAACCGCTGTGCGCCACGCGAACGCCAGAACTGGTTGCCCCGGTCACGACCGGCTCCACACAACGGGCCAGCCGACGCCAGTGGGCTACCGGAGCTTGGGACTGCCGTTTAGCCTTTCGACGCGGCCTACGGGAAACCTCCCGGCGCCGTGAGAGGAGGTTGGGCGCGAGAGGGGTGGTAAACAACAGGGTGTTCATGGCGCGAGGCGCCTGTTGGACGCCCGCCATGCGAGAGAGGCAAGGCATATGGCCAAGATCTCCGTGTTTCGGTATGACCCGGAACTTGACAGCGCGGGGTACTTCGACGAGTTCGATGTGCCGTACCGGAGCGGCATGACGGTCCTCGAGGCCCTTCTCCACATTCTCGAGCACGAGGACGGCAGCCTCGGCTTCCGCTACGCCTGCCGCAGCGCCGTCTGCGGCTCCTGTGCCATGCACATCAACGGCCGCTACCGGCTCGCCTGCGCCACCCAGGTCTCCGACCTCGGCGATCGGGTCGTCGTGCGGCCCCTCTACCACCTGCCCGTTATCCGCGACCTGGTAGTGGATATGACCGGTTTCTTCCAGAAGTACGAAAGGATCCGCCCCTGGCTCCTCAACGAGACCCCCTTGGGGGACGAGGAGCGGCGACAGAGCCCGGAGGAGCGGGCTCGACTGGACAACCTCGTCGAGTGCATCCTCTGCGCCTGCTGCCATGCCTCTTGCCCCTTCACCCACACGGATCCCGAGTACCTGGGGCCGGCCTTGCTCCTGAAGCTCGACCGCTTCTACGCCGACAGCCGCGACCTCGCCACCGCGGACCGCATCGCCGCCGCCGATGACGAGCACGGTGTGTGGCGCTGCCATACGGCGTACAACTGCGTTGAGGTCTGCCCGAAGGACCTGAATCCGACCGCATCCATCGCTAGGCTGAAGGGCGCCGCCATCAAGAGGCGCTTCACCGGCCGAGCGGAGTAGGCGTCCCGCCCTCGCGGGGCGGAGGAGGCAACCATGACGAGCGTCGCGACCACCTCCACTGGGCTGATTCCCTGGCTCCTGCAGCGAGTCACGGGTCTTCTGCTCGTGCTCTGGGTCGCCACCCACTTCATCTTCTGGCACTTCGGCAAGGGCGGCGAGGGGCCCCTGAACTACGCCGTGGTCAGCGCCCAAGCCCTCAGCCGCGGGCTTCCGGGCTACCTGTGGGAGATGGCCCTCGCTGGGCTGTGCCTCTTCCACGGCCTCAGCGGCGTGCGTAACATCGTCTATGACTACGTGGTGGACAAGCCCAAGGTGGCCTGGCTGACGCCGCTGCTCTGGGCCGTGGGCGTCTGCGCCTTCCTGCTCATCGGCTACCACCTGCACCTGTTCCGAGCAGGCCACTGACCCCATGGGAGGGAGCATGAGATGATCGCCAAGTGGTGGGACCTCCTGGTCCAGTATCGCCGAGAGCTCATCCTGAACCCCCTGCCGGGCATGTGGTCGTTTGTCCTCCAGCGGGTCACCGGCCTCGGCATCGTCTTCTACCTGCTTATGCACATCGTCGTGATGGGGAGCGTGACGGGCGGCCCCGAGGGGTTCGATGCCTCTCTCGGCCGGGTCCAAAGCCCCGTGATCTTCTTCAAGCCCCTGGAGTTCGTGCTGATGCTGGTGCTCCTCGCCCATGCCCTGAACGGCATCCGGATCACCGTGCTCGACTTCCGGGGGCTCTCGCGGCACAACCGCGTCTCCGTCGCCATCATGGCGGCGGTCTTCGTGATCGCTGCCGCGGTAGGGGGATGGCTGTTCCTCGGCCACATCCTCCACCCCCACGGCTAGGCCGCTTGAGCATCTTCGCACCACCATCGAAGGGACGGCGCGCACCATGGCATCATCCGGGATTCTGGTCGTAGGCGGGGGGTTGGCGGGCCTTCGGGCCGCCATCGCCTGTCACGACCAAGGCGCGAGTGTGCGGGTCCTCACCAAGGTCTACGCCATCCGCTCCCACTCCGGCGCCGCCCAGGGAGGGGTCAACGCCGCCCTCCGCAACCACCCCGAGGGGGCCGATGACTCCCCCGAGCGCCACGCCTTCGATACGATCAAGGGCTCCGACTACCTCGCCGACCAGGATGCCGTCCAAACGATGACCCACGAGGCGCCTCTGCGGATCCGCGAGCTCGAGGCCTGGGGCTGTCCCTTCTCCCGCTTCGAGGACGGCCGCATCGCCCAGCGCCCCTTCGGTGGCGCCGGATTCCCTCGAACCTGCTACGCCACGGACCGCACGGGCCACGTCATGCTCCACACCCTCTACGAGCAGTGCGTCAAGCGCGGTATCGAGTTCGTCAATGAGTGGCAGCTCCTCGCCCTCGCCCGCACCCCCGAGCGAGTGGTGGGCGCCGTGGCGCTGAGCCGCCTCACGGGAGCCCTTCGCGCCCTCCCCGCCGATGCCGTCATCCTCTGCACGGGCGGATACGGGCGCATCTACGGCCGCTCGACGAACGCCATCATCAACACGGGCAGCGGAATGGGCATCGCCTACCGCTCCGGCGTGCCTCTGGAGGACATGGAGTTCGTCCAGTTCCACCCCACCTCCCTGGTCGGCACGAACCTCCTCATGACCGAGGGCTGCCGCGGCGAGGGCGGATACCTCCGCAACAAGCGCGGCGACCGCTTCATGTACGACTACGTGGGGATGGAACGGCCAGAGTTGGCCCCCCGCGACATCGTCGCCCGCGCCATCGAACACGAGATCACCGAGGGCCGCGGCTTCGACGGCGGCTACGTCCACCTCGATCTCACCCACCTGGGCGAGGAGCAGATCAAGAGCCGCCTCCCGGGCATCCGGGAGCTCTGCCTCCAGTTCGCCGGGATCGATCCCATCAAGCAGCCCATCCCCATCCAACCCGGCCAGCACTACTCCATGGGCGGCATCGATGTCGACCCAGATTGCTCCTGCCCCTATCTGCCCGGCCTCTACGCGGCGGGCGAGGCGGCCTGCATCTCCGTCCATGGCGCGAACCGGCTCGGCGGCAACTCCCTGCTCGAAACCATCGTCTTCGGCAAGATCGCCGGAGACAGTGCGGTGGAGTACTGCGCCGGCCTGGGCCACGATCCCAGCGCACTTCGCGCTCTTACCGACGAGCTCGACTGGCAGGGCCGACGCGTCGATAACATGCTCTCCGCCAGTGGCGAGCAGAACGCGGGGCGGATCAGGCTCCATCTCAAGCAGATCATGATCGAGAAGGTGGGGGTGTTCCGCGACGAGCCGGCGCTCAAGGAGGCCCTGCTGGGGATACGCGTCCTCCGCTCGCGGTTCAATGACATCCGCCTCACTTACCGCGGCCTGAAGTACAACCTCGACCTCTGCCGCGCCCTGGAGCTCGAGCACAAGCTCGAACTCGCCGAGACGATCGCCCTCGGCGCCCTCCACCGCGCCGAGAGTCGGGGGGGGCATCACCGCGTAGACTACCCCGAGCGCGACGACGACCAGTGGCTGCGCCACACCCTGGCCTGGCGCGAGGAGGATGGCTCGGCTCGTCTGGACAGCAAGCCCGTGACCATCACCCGCTACCAGCCGGAGGCGCGCACCTACTGATCCCCGCAGCTCGCTAGCAGACCACCGGCAGCGCTCGCGGGCGCACGCGCAGCGCGACGGTGCGGGAGTGGGCTCTTAGGTCCCCGTCGGCCAGCACCGGCGCCGCTGCCGTGAACTCGAGATGCAGAGGGCTGGCGCTCTGGAAGTACTCCACCCACGGCATTCCGATATGCTCGCCCCTGATGGCGCCGCGGAGCGTTCTCACCTTCTCGGCGAAGCTCAGCGGCCGGCCATCCGGCCGGGTCGACGTGACGAAGCAGACGTCGAACACACCGTCGTCGCCCACCGCCGCCGGGCAAGGCAGGAACACGCCGCCCACCCCAGGCTGGTTCCCCACGAGGATGGTCAGCACATCGCCATCGAACCGGTAGTCCGAGCCATCGGCTGCGCGGCCCGTCATCCGGCAGGCGAGTGGCCGCGCGCCACGCAGCAGGTGCCACGCGACGACCACCCCGTAGGTCTGGCTCCTCAGGATCTGGCTCGCCCAGCGCCAGGGCCCGCTCTTCCAGCGATTCACGGAGACGCCGACATCGGCGGCGAACCCGATGACCGCGAAGCCCAGCGACGGCCTGCCGTTCACGTCGAGCAGATCCAGGAGCCGCGGCGGCCGCGACGCAAGTATCTCCGCCGCGGCGCGCACGTCGTGGACCGGCAGCCGCAGGCCCTTGGCCGTGTCGTTCCCCGTCCCCGCGGGGATGATCCCCATGGCGACGTCCGGGGGGCCGTCCACCAGCCCGCTCAGGACCTCGCCGATGGTCCCGTCACCACCCACGGCGCCGACGACGCGAGACCCCTCCTCGGCCGCCTCCCTCGCCAGGTCGACGCCATGCCCCGGAGCGTCCGTGTACCGCACCGCGATGTCGATGCCCCGATCGCGGAGGTGCCGTTCAGCGAGCCGGGCCCTGGTCACGCCCTGGCGTGATCCAGGATTGGCGATGAGCACGATCCGGTCGGCCATCGCCGTCACCTGACTCACTCTTCGGCATAGAGCGACATATAGTCCTCGATGATCCGAATGGCGCCCACGCGCATGTCGCCGGTGAGCTCCCGGTCATAGATAACCAGGGCGGTCATGTGCCACAACTCGTACCAGTCGTCCACCTCGTCGAAGAGGCGCTGCGCCTCGCAGAGGGTGTGCAGAACCGCCACCGTGAGGCTCTCAGGCATCTCGCTTCGCGCGTGGGCAAGCATCGGCAGGGCGTTTTCGGGATGGAAGTAGTCGTCCATGGCCTGGAGGTACCCGATGACGAGCGCTTCCTCGCCCGACAGATCCGACGGGGCCGGGATCCCGTCGGCGTCGGGATACACGAAAGCACAGTATTCCTCCGCCGACGTCTTGCCGTCGATGTCCCAGCCCAGGGCGCTGATGACCGCGGCCTTGACATCGATAGGGACCCCCTCCGAGGCGAGGTACTCGGCGATCTCCTCGGTCATCATCCCCTCCTCCGTGGCGTGCGCGACCATCGCGTATTCGTCCGCATACGCGTACCAGATGGGGGTCGAGGTCAGCGGTGAATCGGCCAAGGCCGGGAACGCCACCAGAACGGGCAGCAGCAGAGCGAGGGAGCGTAGCGTACGACAGGCCATGCTGAAACCTCCTTGCGGCCAGCGGGCGGTCCCGTCGCCTCTCCTGACCGTTGCACGGTCCGTTTTCGGGCCCACCGCCCCCCATCCTGCCAGATGTTTGTCCGACACTGGCCTCCGAAGGCCAATACATAGTACGAGTAAGCTGGGAGCACGAGGCGCCTGAGTTCGGGAGGCCTTGTACCCCAAGGTACGTGATCGAGAATCTAGGGAGGCATCACGGAATGAAGTGGGTTAGCGTTCTGCTCGTAGTGGTCCTATGCGTTGTCGCTGTTGCCGTAGTGTCTTGCTCCAAGCCCGCCGATGAGGACACTGCCCCGGTTGTGGCGCCGCCGCGCCCCGCCGCGCCCCCGCCTGTCGAGGAGCCCACAGAGGAGTCCGAGGCGGCCACCACTGAGGCCGCCGATCCGATGGCCGTAGCCGAGGCTATGGGCGTCGAGCTCCCCGAGGGCGCCACGCCCAAGAGCTGCGAGCCGACCGAGGACGGCGTCAAGGCCGCCTTCGAGGTCGACATGCCCTATGAGGAAGTCAAGGCCTTCTTCCTTGAGAAGTGCGCCGACTGGGAGAACAACGGCTTCGAGGGCGGGGCCATGACGGGCAACGACTGGCAGTTCACGAGCCCCGATGGCAAGGCCGTCCAGGTGACCAGCGAGTCTGCGGACCCGCCCACCACCATCTCGCTCACCATGAAGTGCAAGCCGGGCGAGATCAAGGCCCTCGCGGGTGGCGCCGCCGCTGATGACGCCGCCGCCGAGCCTGCCGACGATGCCGCTGCCAAGCCGGCTGAGGGTGAGCCCGCGCCAGCCGAGGAAGCCACCACCGAGTAGGAGCTACTCGCTCGCCAGCACGTAGGAGTCAGGCAGACGGCTCGGGCCTAGCCCGAGCCGTCTTGTCGTCTGTGGGCGTCCACCACCGGTCAGCGCGGCACGCTGACGATGTCGTGCCCGGGGATCTCCACCGGCCCACCCGGCAGATCCACCGTCACCGCGGCGTCGCCGTGGTTGTAGAGCAGGATATCCGTCGTCGTGACAGTCAGGTAGACCTGGTCGCGGAGCGAGCCTGCCGCGAGCTCTGGCCGGAACGGCTCGATTCCGTAGTCCTCCGCATTCCGTATAAGCTCTCCGACCGCGTCCGCGACCCCCTCCGCCCCCGCCACCGCCGCCTCCACGAGCCAGCCCTCGCCGATCCGCGTCACGGCGGCGATGGGCGAGGTCGGCTCCGCCGCGGTCCCGACGACCAGGCCGCCCAGTAGGATCCCGAGTTGCCGCGTGTCGCTGGCGCCCTCCACCTCGGCGGGACACCATGACTGCGTCTCCAGGGTCACGGTCACATCCGCCCCCGCTGGCCCGGGCAGCGTCACGTCGATCTCGCCCGTGGTGCCCGGCGCGAGGGTCAGCAGCTCCTCATCGCCCGCGAGAACCCTGACGGGCTCCTGGACCGAGCCTGTGCGGTAGCGTAGCTTGAACCGCTCGCCGCCCGCCTCTGGGAGGTGCAGGCGCACGCTGCCCTCGGTCCAGCACACCGTGCCGCTGTGCCAGATGTTGTCAGGCTCCGGCCCGTGGAACTCACCCTCCCGCCACGGCGTCGTCGGCCCTGAGGTGGGGAGCGCCGTGACGGGAACCCTGCCCGCGAAGGCGGTTGCCGTCACAGTACCCGATGGGAACACCGGCTCACCCTCCGGCGACCGTGGATCCCAGCCGGCGGGCGTCACCAGAGTCATCCCCGCTTGAACCGCCTGGTGGATCGCCTCCGCTGTCTCCGCCTCCGTCACCAGGCCTGAGCCCCAGACCAAGCAGGACAGTCCGTCCAGCGCTCCGTCGCTGATCATCAGCTCATCGGTGTACTCCAGGTCCACCACGTCCCGGAGCGTCGCGCCCAGGATCGGCAGGTCGTGAGCGAGCCCCAGGTCCGTCGAGTCGCGGCTCCAGAACAGCCCCACATCGACCACCGGCTCACGAATCGTCATGAGGTCGAGGTACCGCAGATACCGCTCGCCACGCTCGCCCTGGGGCGGGTTGTCGTAGTGGAACAGCTCCCACGCGCCCGAGGCGAGGGCGTTGTAGACCCGGGCGACGATGCCATCGGCGCTCACCTCGCCCGCCGGCTCGTAGCCGAAGTAGGTGTCATAGAGCCGGCTCGCCGAGCTGATGTGCCGCGTCAGGTGGTAGTTCGAGCCATAGTCCGAGGCCTCGTTGGTGATCCGCATGCCCGCGCCATGGCGGGCCATCGCCTTGGTCTGAGCGGACATATCGGCCCCCAACTCAGGGCTCGCGTGGCCGCCCGTGCACATCAGTATCGGTACCTCGGGCGCGATCTCGCGCACCGTCATCGCCCACCACTCCGCGAACTCTGTCATGGCGCCCATGTACCAGCGCGCCATGTCCAGGCGCGCCCGATCGGGCAGCGTCGCGTAGGGCACGAACGGCTCCAGATCCTCGAAGCCGCCGAAGTCCCCCGACCAGGCGGCGTTCAGGGCCTCGATCGTCCCGTACTTCGCCTCCATGGCGGCGCGGAAGTCCGCACGCGCGTGGGCGTCCCCGCACCACCAGCCCACGTGCTGGGGGTAGGGGCCATCCCAGATGTGCGTCCAGAGGTTACCGCCGGCGGTGTAGATGGACTCTCCGAACACGCCCGAGATGCCCAGCAGCACCGCCTGCATATCGGAGGCGTCGTAGTGGGCGAAGAACCGCTCCAGCCAACTCCGCACCCGAGGCTTGAGCGCGGGGTTCCAGATGGATTGGTCCCGCGACACCTCGCCGGTCACGAGATCCACCGCGAACACCGACTCGTCCGACTCCTTGAACCACGGCGGCGTGGCGTACGCCGGCCCCGCGATGAGGAACGGCACCCACTTCAGACCATGGGCCTTGAACAGCGCCAGTTCGGCGTCGTAGAACTCCGGGTCCCACACGCCCTCCTGCGGCTCCAGCAGCCCCCATTTCACGTACGGCTCGAAGGCGTTCACCCCGTGGCGTGCGTAATCGGCTCCCACGTTGGCCCAGTGCTCCTCCAAGCGCCTGGTGTCGCCTCGGAGAGCGCCCGTCTCCTGGAGCACCCGCAGGGCCTCCGCCGGGTTGTCAACCTGCCAGCCCACGTCATTGCCGGCGGAGATGACCATGGGATCCCCCACCTGTGCCGGCGGAACCTGCGCGATGAGCGAGACCACAGTGGTGATCATCATGAGCATGGATGTCCTCATTCCGTTGTGCGTCGTGTTGGCCGGGTCTTCGGGCCTGAGCGTTGACGAGCATCCCCCACTCCTGGAACGTCCCTAGAACACGTCCCCCGAGCCGCCCGTGGTCGGGGAGAGGAACTCGCCGGTCCCGCCCACGCTGAAGCCGTCGTCGAGCAGGGACGGCAGCCCGCGCACGTTCACCGAGAACCGGAAGCCCTGCCGCTGCGCGTTGTAGGTCAACGCATAGGTGAAGCAGTGGGTGTACCTGATGAGCTGGATGTTGTTCTGGTCGAGCTTGCCCCGCGCCGGGTTGTAGCCGGCGCCCCAGCGGAGCCGCCACTGGTCCCGCTCGATCTCCCAGTCGAGCGAGCTCCGAATCGTCTGGAGCTTGCTGGTCCGGAAGTCGTAGCCCGCCGAGAGGCTCCAGTCGTAGCAGCCGTAACGCCGGCGATTGTAGCGGAGGGACACCAGCCCCATCTCCCCCGACTCCAGCCGGTAGTTGGCGTTCAGCGACAGGCTGTTCCCCGCCGAGCCATTCCAGGCATAGGTCCAACGGAGGTCCGACCACCGCCGCAGTCGGAAGTCGTAGGCCGTGCTGAGCTGGCTCCGCTGGTTGCTCCCCGTCCGTCGGTTTGTCCAGTTGACCGCGGCCGAGATGTTGTGCGTATTGGTCATGTAATCGAAGCGGAACGGCGAGTATCCCGAAGTATCCACCACGTTGTAGGTCACCGAGGAGGCCCAGTGAGAGGACCAGTCGGACTCCAGCCCGACCCGGCCCCCCACCGAGTAGATGGCCGTCCCATCCCCATACCAGCGCTGCCGGTAGTTGGAGGAGAGGGTCATCGCCGTGTCGCCCCAGGTCAGGGCCCGCCGGTTCGCGCTGAGGTCCAGGGCGTAGCGGGCCGTCTCCGTGTCCGTCGCCGCCTCGCGGATCCACCCCGCCGTGGCCTCCATGCTCGTCGTCCATGCACGGCTGTTCACGCCCAGGCGACGGAGGTTGGTCCGCGCCGTCACCTGGGGCAGCCGCTCCACGTATCCGAAGCTGTCGTCCCCGGTGTAGGTATCCCCGTCGGGGTCATCCCGCATCTCCACCCGCGCTTCCCAGTCCACCGCCTTCTGGCGGCTCTGGTAGACGATGGTCGTCAGGATCTCCTCGTTCGCCACGAGCTCGTTTCCATCGCCTCCGGGCAGGATGGTGTCCGTGGAGGTGTAACGGGTCGAGGCGTCGAGCGAGTCCTTGTCGCCGAAGCTGTAGCGGATGCTCGCGTCGGCGCTCATGTTCTCTCGCCGCTGGGTGCTCGTCGTGATGGTCTGGTTCGCGTTCAGCCGGAGCTGGAACCGGTCGCCGCTGTTGGTGTACCCGATGCGGCGGTTCTCCGTGGTCGATGTCGTCGCGATGAGGGCCGAGGTGCGGCTCAGGCTGTAGCTCGCCGAGAGGTCGCCCCCGAGGAGGGGCGCGTTGAGTGTCGAGGCGCCGGTGAAGGAGTCCGTCTTCGTCCGGTAGTTCGCGTTGATGTCGAACCGGAACCGGTCATCGTCGCCGCGGTAGCTCCAGTCGGCGCCGTATGTGTTCCCCTGCTTCTCCGTGAACCGAACCTTCACGAAGTTCCGCGCCGAGTAGCGGTAGGCCCAGCCGAAGTACATCCCCTCGGACGCGTTCTGACCGATCTCCGGCAGGGTGTCCAGCTTCGAGAGCCACGACCGCTCCACCCCCCAGCCAGGCAGCCAGAAGACGGCCTGCCGGCCCAGATAGACCTTCGAGGGCCCCACCGAGACGTACTCGCCCCGTCGGTCGATCTTCCCGTGGTCCGCCTCGATCCGCCAGTGCGGGATCTCCGGCTCCGGGGCTATGCCCGTATCCGTGGTCCGCTCGACGCGCGCCTTGGGGCAGGTGGTGAAGTAGAGCTTCGTGAGGTCCGCCCGGTTGTCGTCGCCGTCGATCCGCTCCGCGTGGATGTATGAGAAGTCCGTCGTCCAGTTCGAGAAGAACTTCGGCGACAGCTCCGCCGTGGCGTTCCAGATCGTCCAGGTCCGATCCCGCAGGCTGAAGACACAGCGCTCACCCACGATGCGCTCGCCCTCACGCTCCAGCACGATGTAGGGGTAGAAGTAGGCGACCTCCGCCTCGGAGTCGTAATCACAGCGGTCAGCCGTGATGGTGGTGCCCATGTAGGAGGCCCGCACGCCCTCCGACATGAGAATCGCGCCGCGCTCCTCGTGGTACCACGCCAGATTCGCGCTGATATCGACGCCCCGGCTGCCGCCCACACCCGCCGATACGCCACCGGGGCCGCCGCCGGGCATGGCCATCTGGTCCGGCAGCGGCGAGGCCATGGGGCCGCCGAGCCCGCCGTCGAAGCCGGGATCGAGGCCCGGGCCGAGCCCGGAGTTATGCCCAAACGCCGACTCGGGGTCCAGGAACGACGGATCCTGGGCGCGGGCGAGTCCCCCCAACAGGCCCATGGACACCAGTAGTGGCAAGCAGAATCTCTTCATCGACCGCCTCGGGCGCTGGCGGAGCCCGGCTGGGCTGCACGCTAACGGATGAGACGGCCGAACCTATGGCCGCCTTGAAGGGACCCGCGGAGCGCCGCCGCTACTCCGTAGGTAGAACCGGCTCCGCCGCGAGCGCGGTGACCTGCCACACGCCCTTCTCGCGCCTGAGGGTCATGCGCACCCATGACCCGTCCTCGGTGGGGAGATAGGCATTCAGGAACCCCTTCACCGGACGGTAGTCGTATCTCAGGACCGCCTCCGACGCGCTGCCGCTCGGAGAGAGTGACTCCACGGGCAGGTCCCGCTGGGCCTGGGGACCGGGTTTGACCGCCGTGATGACGCCATCCTGGTCGATCACCACGAGGCCTGGCCCCACGGACTGCAGGGCTTCCTTGTCGCGGCTCTGCAGCGCCTGCGTCGCCGCCTCGATGACCGCCATGGGGGCGCTCTTGTTCCACGGCTGCAAGATCCATATGTGCTTGATCTCCGCGGCGTAGAACGTTCCCGCGACAACGGCGATGACGCCGATCACCAGGATGATGATCGCGCCGCCGCTGAGGCCCTTCTTCTTCGGAGGGGCGGGCGCCGCTTGCGGGGCTTGCGGGGCTTGCGGGGACTCGGACTTCTCGGGCGTCTCCTGCACGTTGTCTTCCGGCATGTGACTCCTCCCGACCGGAGAGGTCTCCGGTCATGCCCCGCGTTTCCCCAGGTCCATCGCCCGCCCCTTCCTGTTTCGCGACTATCTGGCCTGACTCGGCCTCGGCGCGCCGCGCACACACCAGGCCAGGTCGCTATCCGCAGGCTGCGACCGCGTATTCATGGAATACCGCCTGTGGACCATCCGTCCCTATAGGTGAAGGAAGCAACGGCGTGAGTGATCGTGACGCACTGGAAGAGGACCTGGTCAGCCGGGCCCGCAAGGGCGACGCGGACGCCTTTCGCCAGTTGTATGACCGGCATGTGGGCGGCGTCTACGCCCTCATCCGAGCGAGCCTTCGTGATCGTGACATGGTTGACGATGTGGTCCAGATGGCCTTCGTGAGGGCCTGGGATCGGCTGGGCAAGCTCCGCGACGACGCGGCCTTCAAAGTGTGGATCCGGCAGTTGGCGCGGCGGATCATGGTCGATGAGATCCGCAAACGCCGAGTCAGGGAGGCGGACTCCCTGGAGGAGAACGAGGAGATAGGGAACGTGGCGGTCGATCCAGCCCCGGCGCCCGGCGATGCCCTCGGCCGCAGCGAGACGGCGGCGAGGGTGCGCGACGCCGTGGCGGGGCTTCCCGCCCATCAGCGGGAGGTCGTGACCCTGCATCACCTGGACGGGATCGAGGTCAAGGCAGTGGCCGAGGTGCTCGACGTACCCCTGGGCACCGTGCTGTCTCGGCTCGCCCGGGCAAGGGCGACGCTGCAGCGGAAGCTCGGCGGGATGATGAACGAGGGTATGGAAGGTTGAGCGCGATGACCTGTGACGAGGCGCGCAAGAGGATCTTGGAGCTGCCTGCGGGCGAGGCGCCGGAGGATCTGGCGTCACACCTGGAGCAATGTGCCGACTGCGCTCGGGCCTACGAGAGCCAGCGGGCTCTCGATGGTCTGCTCCGCGCGGTGGGCACGCCGCCCGTCGAGGCCGACCTCTGGCCCGCGATCCGAAGCCAGCTACGGCCGCGGCGTCTCACCTGGCCGTGGGTCCTCGCCCCCGTCGCGGGCGTGGCCGCCGGCATCGCTCTCGCGCTGCTCTTCGCCTCGCCCACCGTTGCGCCCACGAGCGGTCCCGCTCCCCTCGCGGCGGTCGCGATGGCCGCTCCGGCCGAGCATGGCGCCGACGATCTCGACGAGGACGCCCAGATCATCGCCTGGCACGCCCGCGCCGCGGCGGGGACCGGGCTCTTCGACCCCTCATCCATGGCCATCACCCTGATCAGCCTGACCCAGGGGGGAAGTGAGCTGAACTGAACCCCGGACGCGCCACACTGCTAGCGGTGCTGTTCATCCTGGGCCTCGGGATGGGCGCCGTTGCTACGTACGTCGTCCGTTGGAGCCAGCAGCCCTCGCCCGACGAGCCTGCGGTCCCGACATGGTCGGGCGCTTACACCGCCCGGGGCTCCATGGGCAGTTCCACGCCTCGCGGCGAGATCTCCCGCGAGCTGCGGATCTCCTCGCGCGGGGGGCTGCGTCGCATGGAGCTCCCCTCCGGCGAGGTGATGGTCGACACAGGCGAGTGGGTCGTGGCCCTGCGTGACCCAGACCGGAGCGAGGTCATCTGCCCCTCCTACACGGGCCTCGACGAGTCCTCCCTCGGGAGCCGGTATCAGGTCGACACCGAGCCAGGCAGCCCGATCGCCGGACGGCCCACCCGGCTTGTGCGAGTGACCGACACCCAGACGGGCGCGCCGGCGCTGGAGTTGTGGCGCGATGCCGAGACGGGGGTGCCCCTCGCCCGCCAGAGCTACTTCCACGATGGCGACCTCGCCTCTTGGTCGCGCATCGACGAGATCGACTACACGGCCGAGCCCCCGCCCATTGAGCACGTCCTAGTGGATGGCTCCGACATCGGCGGCCTGCCCATGAACCCGTATGAGTTCCGGCAGCGCGCCAACTTCGCGCCCGCGCCGCCCGGCTATGTGCCCGACGGCTACCAGGAGGTTGGCCTCTTCTGCCACCAATGCGAGCACGGCCGCGCCTACGCCGAGTTCCGCTACACCGACGGCCTGCGCATCCTCTCCGTCTACCAGCGCAATCCCCGGAAGGAGCCCTCGGGCGGCGCCCAGGGGCGAGGCCGTGGCATGGGCTGCGGACGCGGAGCGGCGAGAGGCGAGGAGGGCGCGCACATAGGCCGCGTTCAGGACCTGGACCTGGGCATCGCCCACGCCGCCCGCCAACGGCGCGGGGGCCGCGTGGTCATCGTGATCGGCGATCTCCCCGCGAAGGATGCCCGCCGAGTGCTCGAGTCGGTGCCCGCCGAGGAGTGAGGCCGGCCTACTCCGCCGCGTAGCCCATCAGCTCCAGCGTGCGGCTCCTCATCGACGCCGCCGTGTGCCCGTCCGCCAGCGCGAGCTCCAGCAGAGCAGGCCCGCCGTAGCACGCCGTTCGGAGCGCATCGCCCACGGCTCCCCAGTCGATGCTCCCCTCCCCTGGCATCCGATGCTGATCCGCCGTGCCATCGTTGTCGTGGAGGTGCAGGTGACCGAGGACCGGCGCCATCACCCCGATGGCGTGCGCGGGATGGTCCGTGATGTTCGCGTGGCCGGAGTCGTAGCACGCGCGCACCGTGGGCGAATCGAAGGCCTCCACGAAGTCGAACACCTCGCGGCCGCTCTCAAGCACATACCCCGACGGCAGGTTCTCGACGACCAGCGTGACCCCGGTCGCCGCGGCGAGATCCACGAAGGACCCCACCGAGTCCGCCGCCCGCTTCACCGACTCGGCGCACTCGCCGGGCGTGTAGCGGTCCCCCGCGTGGACGATCATGAATCGCGCCCCGAACAGGCCGCACACCTCGATCATCAGCCGGTAGTGCTCGACGGTGCTCGCGCGCAGAGCCTCGTCGGCCGAGGAGAGGTCCCGCTCCAGCCCCAGCGCGGGATGGACCACGCGCACCTCGATCCCAGCGTTGCGGAAGGCGCGGTCCGCGGTGACGGCGGTCTCCTTCATGGTGCCGCCCATGGCGGGATCGAGCGGGAAGCCCGCCTCCACTGCCGTCACGCCGGACTCCGCCATCGCGTCGGCGGTCTTGTCGATGCGTGTCCCGAGCAGGTGCGCCATGTGCACAATCTCCGGTACGGGCACTAGATCATCTCCTCTAGGGCGCGCCACTCAGGGGCGCCCACATCGGCGAGCGGCCGGCCCGCCGAGTCCTTCAAGAAGACCGCCAGTTCGACGGGTTTCTCGTAGCGCACAACCTTGATCATCAGCCGGCGGGTCCCCTGGCGCAGCGTGACGGACGCGAACCCCACATTGCGCATCGACAGCGGCGACTCCTCGTCCTCCTGTCGGAGGATCGGCTTGCCATCCAGCCACGCCCGCATCCCGCACGACGAGGCCACTCCGATGGACGCCTTCATGTCCACGGGCGTCTGCCAGTCGCTCACCAGATAGATCGTTCCGGGCCGGCCCTCGAAGTGCCGCTCCACGTCCATGTGGCTCTCGGCGAAGCTGATCTTGCGGAACCGAACTCGGCTGTCGTCCCGCCCCGGATACCATGTGGACTCCGACAGATCGCGCTCGGGGCCGCGGGGCTTCCGAAGGTCATCGGGCGTGCCGCCCTCGAAGGGTCCGCAGATCCACCAGCAGCTCTCCCCCAGGAGCGGGAAGCTCCCCGACGCCTCCGCCCCGTCCTCCATCCGGACGTGCAGTTCGAGGGTCGCCCGCCGAGGAAGCCGCCTGCCCCGCGCGGAGGCGAGGAAGTAGGCGCCGGGGCATGCCGGCTGCGGCCGCGCCGGCCCCACGGTGAGCCGCGACTCGCTCGTCAGGGTCAGCTCCCCCGTCTCCGGGCCATCGGTCCGGCGGATAGCCCCCAGGTATAGCGTCTTGCTCTGCCCAGCGGCGATCGAGGGCGGGCCTTGGTAGTTGATCAGGAGATCGACGGGCCCCGTGCGGAGGATCATCTCCCGCGGGTCGCGCTCGTGAACGGCGGGATCCATCTCCGCCTGGACCAGCTCGATCGGATCGAACGCTTCCAGGTCGGTAGACTCCCCGAGGCGGACCGACGCCCCCTCCTCCTCCAATGCGCGCCGGGCGAGGGTCGTGAGCCGCTCGGCGAGGCTCGCCGTTGTCAGCGCCTCGGCGTCCAGATCGACATCGGGATGGGGCGTGATTGGCCCCGCCGCGGCCTCCACCCACGCCGCCGGCAGGCCGGCTGTCCCCTCCAGGATGCCCAGGAGCGCCCCCAGAACCGAGGCCGTGATCTGCGGCGACCCGCCGAGGGACACCGTCCGCGCCAGCCGATCCTCGGGCGTCTCGCCGTAGAGCCATCCCATCGCGATGTAGGCGGCGTTCTGCGGCGCTTGGCTGTAGTTCGGGTGCCCATAGGCCTCGGCGACCCGCCGCGCGCACTCGCCCCACGCCAACTTGCCCCGGCGCCCCTGGCGCACCGACTCCACGGCCCGAGCGACCCGGCTGCCGGGCGGGAGCACCGCCTCCGCCGCGTCCAGGAGGTGCTTGGGCTCCGCCTCCACGAAGGCCGCCGACAGCAGCGCCGCCACGAACATCGCCCCGTGCGCGCCGTCCTCGATATGGTCGACGAGCGCATCCTCGCAGGCCAGAGCGGCCGCCCTCGTCGGGTCGCCGGGCGCTATGCAACCCCACAGCAGCGCGCGCTCCATCGCCGCCGACCCGTCCAGGAACCAGTTGTTGAACCAGCCCGTCACCGGCGGCCGTAGCCCCAGGCTGAGGCTGTGGAGCGCCGGCCCATACTCGTCGCTCACGAGCCGCACCCGCTCCGACCACTCGGCGGCCAGCTCATCGCACGTGGGGGGACGGTTCAGCCCCTCGACCACATCGAGATTCACGAGCAGCACGGCGAGGCCGTCCGAGGGAGGCAGCCCCTCCTCGGGTGGCGCGAGCGCCTCCGGCTCCTCCCGCGCGCCCTGTCCGAGCAGGGGGAGCCCGAGAGCGTGGCCGATCCGAGCACCCAGAATCGCCGCGGCGATCCGGTCCGCTAGATCCGCTTCTCCGATGATGGCCGGCAAGGCCTACGCTCCCCTCGCTCTCCCCACCCTCCAAGCGGCAGCAAGCATACCACTCCCGAGGGGCGGTGACGACGCGTCCTCCGGCCGGCTCAGCGGTTCATCGGGAAACTTAGGACCATGTCCACGAGCTTGAACATGCCCCGATTCTGCCGGTACCGGCTGTACCGCCGGCGGACCATGCGGTCTCGCACCCGGCGAAACCCCAGGCTGTCATAGAGTGCCCGGGCGCCCCGGTTCTCCTCGAGAACCGACAGCCACAGTCCCGTCGAATCCGGCAGGTCCCAGACGCCCGCGATGGCGAGATCCATCATCTGCCTGCCCAGGCCACGCCCCTGCCAACCCTGGAGCACGCAGATGCCCAGGCGCGGGGTGATGCCGGGGAAGGGCTGGAGCGACAGGTGGCCGATGACCTCGCCGTCCGGCGCCTCCAGCAGCCAGTGAAGCTCCTCGCCCGCCGCCTGGAGATCGGCCATCTCCGCGGTCACGTTCGGCCCGAAGTCCGACAGCACGAAGAACATCCGGTCCGTGTAGGCGTCCAGGCCGCGGTAGAAGTCCGACAGGGGGCCCGCGTCGGCGGCGCGCATGGGCCGCAGCACGACGGCGGCGCCGTCCCGGGTGTGCAGCGCCCGGGGCTCGTAGGGCGACGCCTCTACCGGGGCCTCAGCGGATAGGTCTCTTCCAGTTCGTCGATCCACACGGCACCCACAAAGTCACGCACCCGAGCGCGGATGGCGGTCTGAGTGATATCGAACCATCGGTACTCCTGCCGATCCACGCCCGTGTCCCGCCAGCCGCCCAGGTTGGCGGTGACCATGTGCACCACACCGTCACGGACGCAGGATGGACCGTACCCGTGATCACAGCGCAAACGGTGGTCGTTGTGCACGTGCCCCGAGACGAACAGGGCCACGTTGGGCGACTCCGCCAATGCCTCGGCGATCTCCGCCGACTGGAGCAGATACAGGTGATACGGCGGGTTGGTGGGATCGAGTTGGCTGGCGAGGCAGCCGGACTCGGCGTTGTCGCACGACCAGAAGGTGGTGTTCTTCAGCGGCGCGTGCGAGAGCACGACGACCACCGCGTCGGGGCGCGCCGCCGCGTTCGCCCGCAGCCACTCGCCCGCGCCGGGGCCTAGAGGCAGCTCGTGGTCATCGGACACCCCGCCGAGAACGAGCACCCGCACGTGTCCGACGTCGAGGACGCTCCGAAGCGGGTGCCCGATCTCCCGGAGCCACACCTTGTCGTCACCGGCCGCCGCGTCGGCGTTCCCCCGGCTGGCCCTGAGGGACAACCCCGGATTGATCGTCTGCAGCCGGCGGAAGAGGCCCCAGTGCTCCGGGGACAGGTTGATCAAGTCGCCCGTGTAGAGGAGGAAGTCCGGGCCGAGGGAGATGGCGTCCCGCAACGCCCCGGCGGCGTTCTCCCAGGCCTCCGAGTCGTAGCCCAGATGAAGATCCCCGAACACGGGGAAGCTAACCGCCTCCGGTGCCGCCATCGAACCACCATCCACTGTCACGGCCCGCGACCAAAGCCCTGGCCGGGGCTCTCGCTGGGACGGACTGGCGGGAGCGCGTGGGAATCGAACCCACCAGAGACGGGATCAGCCGCCCCTCGCTGGTTTTGAAGACCATGCCGCTCACCAGAGCGGACTCGCCCCCGTCTCGATCCTTCGGACCGAACGCCTACCGAGTCCCGGCCCAGCGGCTATCCGGGGCGCAGCCTTGCCAAGTTCATCAGAGCCTGGGCCAACTCCTCCCACTCGCCATCGAGCACCGTCCGCATGTCCAGGAGCACGGCTCCCTCGCGCACGAGCGGGAACACCCCCGGCTCCCCCTCCCGCAACGCTCGAGCCACCGCCTCGGGCCGATCCGTGCTGAGCGCCACGCGCCACGATGGGAGGCCGGTCGCCGGGAGCGATCCGCTCCCCGGCGCCGCCAGCCCCGGCTCGACGGACAGCCGCGCCTCGGGCAGGGCCGCCCTCACCTTGGCGCACAGGGCCTCCGCGCGCTCCCGCAGTCGCTCGGCGTCGCGCCGGAGCAGCCGCTCCGCCGGCGGCTGGCCGCCCTCATCGCACCGCAGATGGGCCTCCAGGCAGTGTCCCAGGGCGCCCAGGACCATCTTGTCAACCCGCAGCGCCCGCGCCAGGGGGCTCCGAGCCATGGCGCCGATATACCCCCGCTTGCCCACGAGGATCCCCGCTTGCGGCCCGCCCAGGAGCTTGTCGCCGGAGAAACACACCACATCCGCGCCCGCCTCTACCGCCTCCGCGACGACCGGCTCGCGCTCCTCCGCCTCCAGCCCGGCGATGCTCTGGGTGTCGAACAGGCAGCCGCTGCCCACGTCGTAGACCAGCGGCACGCGCAGTTCCTCCGCCACCTGCGCCAGTTCGCCCGTGTCGGGCGCCTCGGTGAAGCCGACGAGCCGGAAGTTGCTGGGGTGCACCTGGAGGATCAGCGCCGTCCGCTCCGTCGCCGCCCGCAGGTAGTCCTGGGCCCGAACCTTGTTCGTGGTGCCCACCTCGACGAGCCGAGCCCCCGACGCCTCGATCACATCGGGCATCCTGAAGCTGCCCCCGATCTCGACGAGCTGGCCCCGCGCCACGATCACCTCGCCCCCGCGCGCCAGGGTGTCCACGGCCAGGAGCGTCGCCGCGGCGTTGTTGTTGACTACCAGGGCGTCCTCCGCCCCGCTGAGCCACCGAAGCGGCTCGCGGAGGTGGTCCTGCCGGCTGCCCCGCTCGCCCGTCGCGCGGTCGATCTCCACGTCACAGTAGCCGGTCCGCACCCACCCCGCGGGCATGGGGGCGCGGCCCAACCCCGTGTGCAGGATGACGCCCGTGGCGTTGATGACCCGCCTCGGCCCCGAGCCCGCGATGGCCGACAGCCGCGCCTGAGCCGCCGCCGCCAACTCGTCCGGCCCCGGAGCCGCCTCGCCCCCCGCCAGCAGCGCCTCCCGCGCCTCCTGCAGCGCCTCGCGCACGGCCCGGACCACGAACTCCCGCCGAAAGCGGCCGAGCAGTTCCCGTCCGGCCGGTGTGCCGAGCACCTCGTTGACCGGCGGCAGGTGTTGGAGTCGGTTGGCGTCCACGGCGCAGTCCTCCTCAGGCATGGGGCCCCGCGACCCGGTCATCGCCCTGGCGTCGCGTGATGCCCTCTCGGTCGAAGTGCTCCAGCAGGGGGACGACCGCCTTGCGCGAGGAGCCCAGGGCGTCGCGGAACGCCCCCACCTTGACCGTCCCCGATGACGCCAGGAGACCACGGAGGACCTCGCGCGCCGCCGCAAGCTCCTCGGCATGGAGGAGCCGCTCCCCTACCCGCGCCAGCGAGCCTACCTCGACGAGGTGCGCGATGATCTCCGCCGCGTCCGGGTGGCCCGCCGCCCTCTCCACCGCCGCGGGGTCGATCCCCGTCACCCCTTCGGCCCGCGCCTCCGCCAGAATCCCATCAGCGGCCCGGGCCTGGGCCTCGCTCAGGCTCGCCCTGTGATCGGTCAGCCTCACCCGCTCCGAGTCGATGGCGACCACCTCGCCGCTCCCGATGAGCCGCTGGAGCGCCTCGCGAGCCAGCGCCACCGGAGTCTCACCCAGTTGCCGCCGGAGTTCGCCCCTGTCTACGCCGGGCCGCAGCGGGAGCCGCTCATGGTAGCTCGCCACCGCGCCGCGCACCTGCTCCGTTGCTGCGGCGAGCGCCTCGCCCGACGCGAGAAGCCCCCCCTGCAGCCGCGCGAGCCGCCCGTCGGCCAGCCGCGCATCCACCAGGTCTACCGTCTCCTCCGTCTCGGGCAGCCCCGCCGCCGCGATGAGCTCCGCCAGCCCGAAGGCCCCTTGGATGGCGCGTGCCGCCCGGTCCAGCAGCTCATCCGCCGAGCCGTGGCGCCGCGCTTCAAGCTCCTCGGCCGCCGCCCGACGCCTCTGCCCCCGATGCTTGGGTGGGTTGGCGTCGATGATCGGGCCGCCCGCGAAGGTATAGGCGGGTGAGTAGGTCCGCAGCACACAATGTGTCCCCGCGGGCGCTGCCGTGGGGCTCTCCAGCCGGAGCTGGACGAACCCCGACTCCCCGGGCCTCAGCGCTTCCGCGTCCCCTAGGAGTACCACCCGGGCGATGACCTCCGACGTCCCGAGATGCACCCGCACCCGGTCCCAGTACTCCAGCGAGACACGCGAGTGGCCGATCACCCGCACGGCGACATCGAGCATCGAGGTCGGGTGCAGCGAGCCAGGCTGGGCCAGCACATCGCCCCGCTCCACCTCCTCGGCGGTGATGCCGTGGAGGTTCAGGGCGGCTCGGTGGCCCGCCATGGCCACCGGCGCCTCGGCCCCATGGACCTGAACCGAGCGCACCCGGCATCGCCGGCCGGCGGGGAGGATCTCCACCTCGTCTCCCGCCCGCAATCGGCCCCGGCTCACCGTCCCCGTCACCACGGTGCCGAAGCCCTTGATGACGAACACCCGGTCGATCGCCGCGAAGAACGGGGCTCGCAGGTCTCTCTCCGCTGCCTGCCGCGCCAGATCGTCGAGCCGCGCGAGAAGCTCATCCAGCCCCTCGCCCGTCACCCCCGAACATGGGACGATGGGCGCGCCCTCGAAGGGTGTCCCCACCAGGGCCGCCGACACCTCGCCCAGTGCCATCTCCGCCCACTCCGCGTCCACCGTGTCGATCTTGGTGAGCGCCACCAGCCCCGACTTCACGTCCAGGAGGCTGACGATGTCCACATGCTCCCGGGTCTGGGGCATCACGCCCTCGTCCGCCGCCACCACGAGCACCACCACATCCATGCCCGTGACGCCCGCCACCATGTTCTTGATGAACCGCTCGTGGCCGGGGACATCAACGATGGAGGCCTCTTGGCCGCTGGGGAGAGTGAGGGGCGCGAAGCCCAGGTCGATGGACAGGGCCCGCTCCTTCTCCTCCTTGAGCCGGTCCGTGTCCACGCCCGTGAGCGCCTTGGTCAGGGTGGTCTTGCCGTGGTCCACATGACCCGCGGTGCCGATGACCACATGCCTGCCCTCCGCTGCCATGGCGCCCAGCTAGCCCGCCCCTTCCCCATCCACGGCCAGTTCCCAGAGGGCGGCCGCGTAGAGCTTCGCGTTGCGCACGAGGGCCTCGATGCTGACCCGCTCATCGCGCTCGTGGGCGAGGCCCGGCTCGTCCGGCGCGCATGGGCCGAAGACCACGGCGTTGTCGAAGGCCTTGGCGAAGGTCGTCCCGCCGATGGACTCGCACGTCGCCGGCTGGCCAGTCACCCGCTCGTACGCCGCCCGAAGGCCCCGAACCAGCTCCGAGTCGTCCGAGACGTAGAGCGGCTCCCGGCACGTGTCGTCCTTCGTGACGACGTACTCAGCGCCCAGACGCTCCCCCAGAGCCTGGGCCGCGGCCTGGATCGCCCGATGCACCCCATCGATGGTCTGGCCCCACACGGGCCGGAGGTTCAGCCACACGCGCGCCGCGCCGTCCGGGGTCGCGTCCACCTTGCCCGCCGAGCAGGTGCAGAGCCCCATCCGCGGATCGTGGGCGAACACCCCGAGCCGCTCGCCATGGAGGTCCTGGCCCAGGAGTTGGTCGACGAACCGTAGTGCCCGCTCCGCCGCCGAGGGCGCGAAGGGCTCGGGCGCGAGGAACTCCGCCAGGTCGAGCAGGGCGCTGTGGCCGTTGGCCGGGGTTGACGCGTGGGTGGGAGTGCCCGCCGCGGTCACGAGCGCCGCGGCCTCCATCGGTTCCACCGTGATCCGCGCCTCGGGGCGGCTCAGGCAGAAGGCCCTCGCCCGCTGTTCGAGCCACTCGGCGCTGATCCCCGCCACGAGCGCCCGCGCCGCATCGGGGACGATGTTGATCCGCTGCCCCGCGGTGAACTCCAGGAGCTGCGCCTCGCCGGCGCCCTCCACCTTGGGCGTCTCGATGACGATGTTCGCGAAGCCCTTCTCGGCATTGATGATCGGGAAGTCCGCGTCGGTGATGATGCTCATGGTCGGCATGGGCTCCGCGGCGTGGAAGGCCTGGAGGTCGCGCCACGCCCCCGTCTCCTCGTCGGTGCCGATGATGACGGTGATCCGCCGCCGGAGGGGCGCGCCCTCCGCGATCAACGCGTCTATCGCCCCGAGGATCGACGCGAGTGGGCCCTTGTCATCCTGGGCGCCGCGGCCCCACACCTCGCCATCCACGACCGCGCCGCCGAAGGGGGGATGAGTCCACCCCTCGCCCGCGGGCACCGTGTCCATGTGGACGACGAGAGCCACGTTCTCCGGCCCCGACCCCATCTCCGCCACCGCCACCTGGCCCTCGTGGATCCGCACCTCCATGCCGCGCTCCCGGCACAGCTCCACCGCCAGCGCGAGGCACTCCCGGCAGCCGTCGCCCATGGGGTCCTCGCCGCCGGGCGGCTCGGGCCGGATGCTCTCGATCGCCAGGAGCTGCGAGGTCATCTCCACGATCCGATCCCGCTGAGCCTCCGCCGCCGCGAGCACCCTATCCAGGCTGTGGGACACCCTCAATCACCCCTCTCGGCCGCCGGCGCCTGCAGCCGCTCGATGGAGCGCGCCCGGCCGGTCGTCTCGTCGATGTCGAGTATCGCTCCACAGAGGACCGCGTCCTCGCGCGCGACCTCGAACCGCCGCGGCAGCTTATAGATGAACTTCTCCACGATGATGCTGGGGTCCATCCCGATGACCGAGTGGATTGGGCCCGTCATCCCCAGGTCGCAGATGAAGGCCGTGCCCTTCGGGAACACCTGCTCGTCCGCCGTTTGCACGTGGGTGTGGGTCCCCACCACCGCCGAGGCGAGGCCGTCCACGTAGTGGGTGAAGGCGATCTTCTCCGCCGTCGCCTCCGCGTGGAAGTCCACGATGAGCACGGGCGTCTTCTGCCGCATCTCCTCCAGCAGCGCCCGGCCACGCCGGAACGGGCAGTCCAGGGCCTCCATGAAGACGAGCCCCTGGAGGTTCAGCACTCCCACAGGCACGCCGCATCGGTCCGACACGACCGTGTGGCCGCGGCCGAGCGTGCCGGGGGGCCAGTTGGCGGGCCGCAGGAGTCGGTCCGACCCCGCCAGGTAGGGCTCCAGGCTCTTCTTCGAGAGGATGTGGTTGCCGCTCGTGATGACATCGGCGCCGCCCTGGAGGAACTGCTCCGCGATATCCGGCGTGAGGCCGAAGCCCCCCGCCGCGTTCTCGCCGTTCACGATCACGAAATCGAGGTCATAGCGCTCTCGGAGCCCGGGCACGAGGTTCAGGAAGGCCCTCCGCCCCGGCTGGCCCACGATGTCCCCAATGCAGAGAACCCTCACTACGCCCTCGTCTCCGGTTGGGGAGCCCGGCCCGTGGCCGAGCCGGGCTCCATAGCTCGCCTACTTGGCGTACTCGACCGCCCTCACCTCACGGATCACGGTCACCCGGATCTCGCCGGGGTACTGGAGCTCACCCTCGATCCGCCGAGCCACGTCCCGAGCCAGGGTCGCCGCTAGGGCGTCGTCCATGGCGTCGGGATTGACGATCACGCGGATCTCGCGGCCCGCCTGAATGGCGTAGCACTTCTCCACGCCCTTGAAGCTCTCCGCGATCTTCTCCAATCCCTCCAGACGCTTGATGTAGGTCTCCAAGCTCTCCCGGCGCGCTCCGGGGCGAGAGGCCGAGATGGCGTCCGCCGCCTGAACGAGGACCGCTTCGAGGCAGCCGAAGGCGGCGTCCTCGTGGTGAGCCTCGATGCAGTTGATGACTTCCTCCGACTCCCCGTACCGGCGAGCCAGGTCGGTCCCGATGGCCGCGTGGTGGCCCTCCGTCTCGAAGTCCACCGCCTTGCCGATGTCGTGCAGAAGCGCGCCCCGCTTGGCCGTCGCCACGTTCAGCCCGAGCTGGCCCGCCATCATCCCCGCCAGATGCGCCATCTCCACCGAGTGGGCCAGAACGTTCTGCCCGTAGGAGGTGCGGAACTTCAGCTTGCCCAGGAGCTTCACCAGCTCGGCATGGATGGGCGGCGAGCCGACGGCGAGGAGAGCCTCCTCCGCCGCCTCCTTCATCCGCAGATCCACCTCGGCCTTGGCCTGGCACACCATCTCCTCGATCCGCCCGGGATGGACGCGCCCGTCGGTGATGAGCGCCGTCAGAGCGACTCGCGCCACCTCCCGGCGCACCGGATCGAAGCACGAGACGACCACCGCTTCCGGCGTGTCGTCGATGATGAGGTCCACGCCGGTGAGGCCCTCGAAAGCCCGGATGTTCCGGCCCTCGCGGCCGATGATGCGGCCCTTGATGTCATCGCTGGGCAGGGGCACGACCGAGACCGTGGTGGTTGCCACCTGATCCACGGCGCACCGCTGGACGGCGAGGGTCACGATGTCCCGCGCCCGGCGCTCCGCCTCCCGCTCCGCCTCGTCGAGCCGGCCCTTGATGAGCCGCGCCGTCTCGTGCCGCATCTCATCCTCGACCTGGCGGCGCAGCTCGGCTCGGGCATCCTCCCTCGACAGTGAGGCGATCCGTTCCAGCGTGGTCCGGTGCTCCTGGATCGTCTTCTCGGCCTGGGCGTGGAGCCCATCCACCTCCGCCTGACGCGAGGCGACTCGCTTCTCCTTCTCCTCCAGTTCCGCCAAACGGCGGTCCAGCCCGTCCTCCTTCTGATCGAGCCGCTTCTCCAGCCGGTTCAGGTCCGCGCGCTTCTCCTTGAACTCCGCGTCCACCTCATTGCGATAGCCGAGCGCGGCCTCCTTCGCCTCGACATCCAGCTCCTTGCGCCGGCTCTCGATCTGCCGGTCGACCTCCCCCTCGCGCTGGGCGATCGCCGCCTCGCGCTGCTTCAACTCGATAAGCGCCTCGGTCCGGACCCCGTTGGCCCGGACCCACATGTAGAACCCCACGGCTGCGCCGAATACGGCGAGTGCTCCACCTACTATGTATTCGATGTATTCGATCCTCGTTCACCTCCCGGACGGGGGATGACCCCATCCCGTCTCCGTCGAGGCATGGGCGCGTGGCCCACGGCCTCGGGACCCCGAGCGGCACGAGGGTAGCTCCGCTCGGGGCGCTTCGGGGAGGAGCCGCGGCCCCGCACGCGGGGCGCTCCTCACCCGGCCGGCAATGGCCGGCGCATTTCGATCCATCGTTTCCGTGTCCCCCGGGGCGTCCCCAGGGGCTTCGCCTCACTCCTCGTCGGTGTCCAGGTCGTCGTCGAACTCCTCGCCTTGGGCCTCTTCCGGACTGGCATCCATCGGAACGGGCACGATCCCCGCGGCCTGGCGGATCTTCTCGGCGATCTCCTCCGCGGTCTCGGAGTGCTCCTTGAGGAAATCCCGAGCGTTCTCCCGTCCCTGCCCCAGGCGCTCGTCGCCGTAGCTGAACCATGTGCCGCTCTTGCTGATCACCTTGTGCTCAACGCCTAGGTCGATCAGGTCACCCTCGTAGGAGATGCCCTCCCCGAAGATGATGTCGAACTCCGCCCTGCGGAACGGCGGGGCCACCTTGTTCTTGACCACCCGGACCTTGGCCCGCGCCCCGACCGCCTCCTCGCCGCGCTTGAGCGTCTCTGACCGCCGTATCTCCAGCCGAACCGAGGCCCAGAACTTCAGCGCCCGGCCGCCGGGCGTCGTCTCCGGGTTGCCGAACATGACCCCGATCTTCTCCCGCAGCTGGTTGATGAAGATCGCGCAGGTGTTGGACCGCTTCACCGACCCCGCCAGCTTCCGCAGCGCCTGGGACATGAGCCGCGCCTGGAGGCCCACATGCTGGTCCCCCATGTCCCCCTCGATCTCCGAGCGGGGCACCAGCGCCGCCACCGAATCCACGGCGATGGCCGTCAGCGCCCCGCTCCGCACGAGGGCGTCGGCGATCTCCAGCGCCTGCTCCCCGTAGTCCGGCTGGGAGACGATGAGCTCGTCCACGTCCATGCCGATGGAGGCGGCGTAGGCGGGGTCTAGGGCGTGCTCGGCGTCGATGATCGCCACCGTGCCCCCGCGCTTCTGAGCGTTCGAGAGGATGTGCAGCGCCAGGGTCGTCTTGCCCGACGACTCCTGGCCATAGATCTCGATGATCCGGCCCCGGGGCACCCCGCCCACTCCCAGCGCCAGATCCAGGCTGAGGCTTCCCGTCGGGATGACCCCCGACTGAACCGTCTGCGGCGCCTCGCCCATCCGCATAATCGAGCCCTTGCCATAGGCCTTCTGGATCGAGGCCAGGGCGTCGTCGAGGGCCTTCTTCCGATCATCGCCTGATGGTGTCGCTGTAGCCATCTGAGTTACTCCTCCAGGTTGGAATCCGTCCTCCGGTAACACCGCGATGGCCTCTCGCGGTTGCCTCACATCTCCTCGAACATCCCGTCCTCGGGCTCGCCAAGAGCCTCCTCCGCCAGCACCGTGTACTCCGCGCCCGACGGGGAGAGGTCGCTCTGATACACCGTGATGGCATCCACATAGAGGTCCCGGACCGCCGAGAGGTCCACGGCCGCCAGATCGGGGCCCACATCCTCTATCCGCGCGTTGCGCCGCGCCCGTCCCAAGGTGATGTGGGGCCGGAATCTCCGCCGCTCCGGGGCGAACCCTAGCTCGGCGAGCGCCTCCTCGAGCCGCCGCGCGAGATCCGCGACCACCCCCGCCGCGTCGTCTAGCGAGAGTACCAACACCCGGGGCCGAGCGGGGCTGGGGAAGGCGTCGAGGCAGCGCGGCGTCAGCACGGTGGAGCCCGACGCGGACGCGACGGCGCGCGCCGCTCGGAACACATCCTGGATGCCATCTACCGCGACATCGCCGAGGAACTTCAGGGTGACATGCAGGTTGCTGGGGCGCTCCCACCTGAACTGCTCGCCGAGGGTGCGGCGCAGCTCCCCCTGGATGGCGACGAGCGACCGGCGGAGTCTCTCATCCGCCGGAATCGCCACGAAAAGTCGCATCACCTGCATGAAGCTCTCCACCTGGTGCGGATTGGAGAGCTATGCCACACGAGACCAAGCTGGGGCGACCATCCACCTACGGCGGACTGGACCCGATGAGCGTGCGGCGGATGAGGTCGAGGGCGGCTTGTGAGGTCCGGTGCTTATTACCCAGCCGATCTTGCCCGAAGCGATGCTCCGTCACAGACACGTCGTCATCACGCGCCAACCCTATGTATACCAACCCGACCGGTTTCCCCTCACTGCCTCCGCCGGGGCCGGCGATCCCCGTCGCCGACACCCCTATATCCGCGCCTAGTCGGCGGCGGACGCCAACGGCCATGGCCTCCGCCACCTCTCGACTGACGGCTCCATACTGCTCGAGGATCAGTCGGTCCACGCCGAGCAGTTCCATCTTCGTCTCGTTGCTATAGCTCACCACGCCCCCGAGATAACACTCGGAGCTGCCGCTTACGTCCGTGATTCTACAGCCGATCAGGCCTCCCGTGCACGACTCCGCCGTCGCCAGGGTCAACCCGTGGTCGATGAGCGTGCGGACCACGACTTGCTCGAGGTTCTCCTCGTCGGCTCCGTACACGTGGCTGCCTAGTCTAGCACGAATCTCCGACTCCAGGCCGGCGATCATCCGCCGAGCCTCTGCCTCGCTCGCCGCCTTAGCCGTGATTCGCAGCGTCACCTCACCGTTGCCGGCCAGGGGCGCCACTGTCGGATTCTGCTGCTCCAGGAGCAAGTCCTGCACGAGCCGCGCGCAAGTTGACTCCCCCAGCCCCATCACCCGCAGCACCCGGCTGACGATCGTCTCCACTCCCGCCAGCCCGCGCTCCACGAGCGCCGGGATCACCGACTGGTCCATCATCGCCCGCATCTCGCTCGGGACCCCGGGCACCGCGAACAGCAGTTTTCCCTCATACTCCATGCTCACGCCGGGCGCCGTGCCGCAGCTGTTCGGGATCGCCTCCGCGCCGTCCGGCACGTCCGCTTGCTTGAGGTTCATCTCCGCCATGGGGATGCGCCGAGCCTCGAATATCGCCCGAATCGCGTCTTCCGACGCCGGATCGCGCCACATCCCCCGGCCGCACGCCTCCGCCATCGCCTCACGGGTCAGATCGTCCGAGGTCGGCCCCAGGCCTCCGCACAGGACGACCACGTCGGCCCGCTCCAGAGCGCGCCGGATGCACGCCACGATCCGCTCCTGGTTGTCCCCCACCGTGGTGCGGTAGTGGACGTTCTGGCCGATCTCCGCCAGCCGCCGCGACATGTACGTGGCGTTCGTGTCCGTGATCTGGCCGAGCAGCAGCTCGGTCCCCACCGAGATGGTCTCTACTGCCATGCGGCGCGCCTCCTGAACTCAGCCGCCGAAAGCGACGGCGGCACGGAGCTTCGTGTGTCCGACGGCCCTTCCTCTCGCCTTGTTGCCTCCGGCCAAGGCAGGTACACTGGACGAGTTCTCAGGCGTGGCGCCGCGCGAGGCGCGCTGACGGGGGCCCCCATGGCGCTGATGAGTTGCACCGATGTCCAGGTGTCCTTCGATGAGGAGCCCGTCCTGTGCGGCGCCACCTTCGCCGTGGAGCCCGGGGCCATCGTGGGCATCGTGGGGCGCTCTGGCGAGGGCAAGACGACCCTCCTCAAGGCCTCCGTCGGGCTGATCCCCATCGACGGCGGCGAGGTGAGCCTTCTGGGCGAGTCCCTCTGGGACGCGCCGCCCGCGAGGCGCGAGGAGCTGCGCCGCCACTTCGGCTTCATCTTCCAGGGCGGCGCCCTCTTCGACTCCCTCACCGTGGCCGAGAACGTGGGGCTCTTCCCCGAGCGCGTGCGCCGCGTGGGCCGGCCCGAGGCGCGCCGGATCGCCACCGAGACCCTCGGCCTGGTGGGCCTCACCGGCATCGAGGACCTGCTGCCCTCCGAGCTCTCCGGCGGCATGGCCAAGCGCGTCGCCATCGCCCGGGCCCTCGCCATGGAGCCCGACGCCCTGCTCTTCGATGAGCCGACAGCCCACCTCGACCCCGCCACTTGTCGCCAGCTCGAGGCCCTCATCGTGCGGCTGCGGGCCGAGGTGGGGGTCGCCGCCGTAGTGGTGAGCCACGATCTGGAGTCCCTCTGCCGCTTCGCCGACCGCATCATCCTGCTCCACGAGGGCCGAATCGTCCTCGAATCGACCGCCGCGGAGTTCGCCGAGAGTGACGACCCCCGCGTCCGCGCCCTGAGAGCCACCGAGGGGGTTGCCCCATGAGCGACCGCCGCGCCACCATGAACGCTCTGACCGTGGGGACCGTCCTCGTCGGCGCCCTCGCCCTCCTCATCGTCTCCGTAGTATGGCTCCGCACCGCCGGCGTCGCCGTGGCGACCCGGGACCTGGATGTCTACTTCTGGAACATCGGCGGGCGGCTGAGCCAGGGCGCCACCGTGCGCCTCGCGGGGGTGCGCATCGGCTCCGTCACCGACATCTCCATGGCGCCGCGGCCCGACATCATGGCCGCCGATGGCGCCCACGCCACCCAGGACACCGTGGTACGGGTCCGCTGCGCCATCGACCGCGCCGTCGTCATCCGAGACTCTTACCTGGTGCGGGTCAACGCGACGAACCTGGTCGGGGACAGCTACATCGAGATTACGCCCGTGAGCGACGCCGGCGCGCCTCTCTCGCCCGGGCAAGCCCTCGTCGGCCTCGCGCCCACCGATCCCTTCGACCTGCTCCCCACCGCCGAGGAGAGCCTGGCCGAGGTCGGGAGCGCCGCCAAGGAGCTCAACCGCGCCCTCGCCGAGGAGGACCTCACCGGCGAGCTGGTCGACGCCGCCCAGGCCATCCAGGTCGCCATGACCGCCACCGCCGACGCCGCCACCGACCTCTCCGGCCTCATGGGCGATAACTCCGCCGAGATCTCCTCCACCATCAAGCGAGTCTCCGCCCTCACCGGCGATCTCACCACGGTGACGGGCCGGATGGTCGAGATCCTGGACGAGGAGGGCCTCGTCGGCGAGGTCACCGTCGCCGTCCGCGAGGTGGGGTCCGCCGCCTCCAGCTTGGGAAAAGCGTCGAAAGGCCTTGAGGAACTTCTCGCGGATAGCGATAATGTCGCGGCTCTGGACGAGACGATCCACTCCATCGCCACGACGTCGAAGAGCGTCGAGCGCATGGCCGTGGAGGTCGAGTCCTTCCTCCTCGACGACGGGGGACTGGACAAGGCGGAGACGATGCTGGACTCCGCCTTGGCGGCATCCCAGCACCTGGAGGCGCTGACCGGACGGCTGACGGCCCTCATGAACGGACCCCTGGCCGAGCCCGCCATCATCGCCACCGTGGGCGGCATCCAGAATGCGAGCAAGGATCTCTCCACCGCCGCGCGGAGGGTCACGGAGTTGCTCGATGACGACAACCTGGGCGGCGCCGCCGCTCGGGTGATCGAGAACATGGAGCGGGCCAGCCGGGGCTTGGCCGAGATGTCCGGCCCTGACACGGTCCGCAATGTGCGCGAGACCGCCGAGTCGGCCCGCGCGATCAGTGAGGACCTCGAGGCGGCATCGAGCGCTCTCAGGGAATTGATGGTAGAATCCTCCTTCAGCGAGGATCTGGCCGACACCGTGAAGGCCATGCGCGAAGCGAGCGAGGCCCTGCGGAAGCTGGGCGATCGATCCGAGGCGGAGGGGGCGCGGCCCGTTCCGAGGCCCTCGGCGACCCCGAGGCCCGAGGGATCGGCACGGACGGGAGCGGCCCTTGCGGCGCCCGGGGAGCAGGGGCTTTGACCGGCCCCGTCGATCACAAGAAGAGGACGCCGAGCGGCGGAGCTCCGCGCCGGCGACGGAGGACTGACACATGAGAATCATACTGCGGCAAGAGGTCGATCGACTGGGGTTCCCGGGGGACTTGGTCTCGGTGCGCGACGGGTACGCCCGGAACTTCCTCATCCCCCGCGGGCTAGCCGAGCCCGTCACCAAGGGCGCGCTTCAGGACCTGGAGCGCCGCAAGGAGCTCGAGGCCAAGCGTGAGGCCGCCAAGCGCGCCGAGTTCGAGGCCTTGGCGAACGCCCTGCGCGACAAGTCCGTCACCATCGCCATGCGGGCCGGCTCCTCGAACAAGCTCTACGGCTCCGTCACCGTCCGCGACCTGCAGGACGCCATCCAGCAGCAGCTCGGCGTCGAGATCGAGCGCAAGCGCCTCGTGCTCGAGGAGTCCATCAAGACCCTCGGCGAGCATGAGCGCACGATCAGGCTCGCCGCCGGCGTGGAGGCCACCCTCACCGTCATCGTCAAGCGCGAGGGCGTCGAGGAAGACGAGGAGCCCGTGGCCGTGGCCGTCGAGGGCTACGACATGGAGGATGGCACCATCGCCTCCGAGCTGGAGGCCGAGGCTGCGGCTGAGGCTGAGGCCGCCCCCGCCGCCGAGTCGGAGGACGAGGGCGAGGCCGTGGGCTAGCGCCTCCCCATCAACCTGATCCACTCCAGCGGCGGCCCTCCCGGGCCGCCGCTGTGCTTTTCCGCGAGCCGTGATAGGATGAGACGAAGGGAGCGATCATGTCGAAGCGCCGCCCGCGGCAGGCCCCGAGAGTGGCCTCCGCTCCCACTTCCCCCCAACGCCCGCTGCGTTTGAAGCGGCTCGACGAGTTCCGCTGGACCCTGCGCGCCGAGGATCATCCGGGCATGCGGGTGGATGGCGTCGTCTACGGTACCGGCCGGCTCATCGACGGACACCTCGAGGAGGGGGCCCTCGCCCAGGTCGCCAACGTCGCCCACCTGCCCGGCATCGTGGGCCACTCCATGGGCATGCCCGACATCCACTTCGGCTACGGCTTCCCCATCGGGGGCGTCGCCGGCCTCCGAGCTGACGAGGGGGTCGTCTCGCCCGGCGGAGTCGGCTATGACATCAACTGCGGCGTGCGCCTCGTCCGAACCGACCTGCGGCTCGCCGAGATCCAGCCGAAGCTCGATGCCTTGCTGAACGAGTGCTACACCTCCGTGCCCTCGGGCGTCGGCGAGGGCGGCGCCGTGCGCCTCAACGACGCCCGCTTCGAGGCCGTCTGCGTCCGGGGCGCCGAGTGGGCCGTGAGCCAGGGCTTCGGCTGGTCCGAGGACCCCTCCCACACCGAGGCCCGCGGCCGCCTGCCCGATGCCGACCCCGACGCCGTCTCCGACCGCGCCCGCAAGCGCGCCATGGATCAGGTCGGCACCCTGGGCGCGGGCAACCACTTCCTCGAGATCCAGGCCGTGGACGAGATCTTCGACGCCCAGGCCGCCTCCGTCATGGGAATCGAGGAGCGCGGCCAGGTCGCCGTGATGATCCACTGCGGCTCGCGCGGCTTCGGCCACCAGGTCTGCGATGACTTCATCGCCCTCATGCAGCAGGCCGTGCGGAAGTACGGCTTCGACCTCCCCGACCGGCAGCTCGGCTGCGCCCCCGTCCGCTCCGACGAGGGCCGGAAGTACCTCCGCGCCATGGCCTGCGCCGCCAACTACGCCTGGGCGAACCGCCAGGTCATCATGCACCTCGTACGCGACGCCTTCGCCCGGATCCTGGGCGCCCCCGCCGAGCGGCTCGGCATGGCCCTCGTCTACGATGTCGCCCACAACATCGCCAAGATCGAGCGCCACGTCATCGACGGCAGGGAGACCGAGCTCTGCGTCCACCGCAAGGGCGCCACCCGCGCCTTCCCACCGGGCCACCCCGAGCTGCCCGAGGCCTACCGCCCCGTGGGGCAGCCCGTCATCGTGCCCGGCTCGATGGGCTCCGGCTCCTACCTCCTCGCCGGCGCCCGCCACGGCTTCGAGACCACCTTCGGCTCCACATGCCACGGCGCGGGGCGGGCACTCTCCCGCACCGCCGCCAAGAAGCTCCGCCACGGCCGGGAGGTCATCGACGAGCTGCGCGGGCGGGGGATCCTCGTGCGCGGAGGCAGCGCCGCGGGCATCGCCGAGGAGCAGCCCGACGCCTACAAGGACGTGGACGAGGTCATCAGGGCAGTCGAGGGCGCGGGGCTGTCACGCCCCGTCGCCCGCTTCAGGCCCGTCGCCGTGATGAAGGGATAACCGAGCGCGCGGGCTCAGCCCGTCTGGCAGACCGTCGCCTCGTACATCCGGCCCATGCCGCGGTAGAGCGCGGCCATCTCCGGCAGCGTCTCCTGGAGCACCTGGGGGTCCCGCCAGCCGGCCGCGAGGACGTCCAGATGCCGCCAGATCGCCCGCTCGGGGTCCCCGTTCTGCGAGGCGTGCCGCGCGAGCTCCCGGCGCGCCTCCACCGACAGCGGGTCCTCGGCCGCCATCATCCACTCCCACCGGGGGAGCCGCTTGAGCTGCGCCGGGACCTGGGACTCGTGCTCCTTGAGGAACCCGATCGCGTCGCCCGCGATGCCTCGCCCGATCCCCAGGTCCCCCAGGTCGGGCCGCATCGTCGCTCCCGAGAAGCATACGGGCCGCTCCAGGGCGTTCCAGTAGCAGCCGCAGGTGTTGGGCACATGGCCCTGCCGCTGGTAGAGCTTCGCGAGCAGGTAGTGGGGCGCCCCCCACCACAGCGCCTCCTTGGTCAGCGCCATCAGCCCCCGGGCCATGCTCTGCACCTCGCCCGACCGCAGGGCCAGCACGCACCGCGCGAGCAGCGCGTCATGGTCGTAGCGGTGGGTCTCCTCGGGGAGCATCGGGGGCGGCACCCTGGTCTCCATGAGCGCCGTCGGGATGCCCTGGTCGGCCAGGAGCTTCTTCGCCCGATCCCCGTCCTTCCCCAAGCTCGCGCTATCCTGGAACCGAAGCGCCAGGAAGAACAGGAAGTTCCGAAAGCCGCTCGACAGGGGCAGCACCGCCGGCGGGTCGCTGATCGCCAGAACCACCGGCCACTGGTCCGACGGCTTGCCGGGCTGCTTCATGAGACAGAACGAGTTCGCCGACGCGATCCCGAAGGGGATCAGCTCCGCCGGCCAGCAGGGCGTCCGGCCCACCAGGCTCGCGATCGTGTCCGCCTCCGAGAACCGGCATACCCCGACCTCCAGCCCCTCGGCCGCCGGCACGATGGCGTGGAACTCCGGAGGCAGGCCCTCGCCTATGCGGGCCTCCAGGCTCTCCAGGGCCTTGCGCGCCTTCTGGCGCTTCAGAAAGCTCACACCGTTCCTCCTACTTCGCGCAACCCGGCCGGAAGCCGGCGGCGCCGTTGAACGCGCGCGGCGCGATGCCGCCCATGCCTCTGCGGGATGCGTCTTCTAGGGGTCGAGAGGAAGCCCCAGCTCCGACGTGAGATGACGCGCGATCTCCTCGCCGATGTTCTCCACAGGCCGCAGCGCGCCTCCCTCGGAGCACCGCGCTTCGTACCATCCGGGCCAGCGGTCCGCGAGCCAGGCGTAGCGGTCCCGAACCTCGCCCAGGTACGCCAGGTCCCGCTCGTGAATGTCGTCCGCCCGGCCCGTCGCCTCCCGCCGGCTCGCCATGAGCCCCTCCACCGTCTCCAGGGGCACGTCCAGCCACACCACCGCATCCTCCGCCGGCAGGCCGTGGACCTCGTACTCCAGCCGCCGGATCCACGCCGCGAACTCGCCGAACCCCTCCAGCGGCAGCTTCGCCCCCTGGTGCGCCGCGTTCGAGCCCACGTACCGGTCCACGACCACCAGGTCGTGGCGGCCGAGGGCCTCCCGCAGCTGCGGCGCCGCCTCCAGCCGATCGCCCGCATAGGGCAGCGCGCTCAGGTAGGGGCTCTGGTCGCTCACCGAGCCGAACTCACCCGCCAGATACCGCACGCACAGCTCCCCGTAGAAGCTCCCCGAGTACCGCGGGAAAGCGAACCGCGCCACCCTGAGGCCCCGCGCCTCCGCGGCGCGCGCCAGGAACTCCGCTTGCGTCCCCTTACCCGAGGCGTCGATCCCCTCAAACGCGACCATCTTGCCGGCCGTCATTGGCAGACCCTCATCCCATCAGCCTGGCGAGCGGACCGGGGCCGCTCGGCGACGGCCCTATTCCCTCACGCCACATGTACCTCCTCGGGCTCGACGTCGAGCATCAGCCCCCGACCCCGCACCGACTGGATCAGCCCCTCGGTCGCCTCGCGGCCCGCCGCCTTCGCGATCCGCTTCAGCAGGCCGCGCTTGTGCCAACTGATCTGCTCCGGCTGCGGTTCCAGTCCCTCGTTCCACATCGCCTGATACAGCTCATCCCACGAGACGCACTCCTGGGGCCGCTGCGCCAGGGCTAGGAGAAGCTCGTACTGGAGCTTCGTGAGCCGCACGGTGCGCCCCCCGATGGCGACCTCGTTCGGCCGGCGGCGGCGAACCCTTATCCGTGGGCCCTCCGCCGCCTCGGGCGCGGCCGCCTCCGACTCCGACTCCTCCGCGGGGCGCCACTGCGCCTCCCGATCCCTCTCCGTCGACATCCGCGCCGCCCGAGCCAGCATCCGGTCGATGAGCCACGGCGGCACGCACGCCTCCAGCCGCTCTCGGGGGAGCTCGAGCACTGACGCCGGATCCGGCGCCCCCTCCCGCGCCAGGGCCAGCAGCGAGTCCCGGGGCATCCCCCGAGGCGCGAGCGTCCCCAGCCCCACCGCCGACAGGGGCACATCCAGCGAGAGGGCGTCCGCCAAGCGCTCGACCCGATTCGCCCGGGGATGGGCGCCCGCCCGCAGCAGCCGCGCCCCCGCCGCCGCGAGCCGGCCCACCTCCTGGGCGAGCCTGCCCATCGCGCCCGCGAGCACCCAGTGCCGCCGCTCCACCTCCTGTGTCGGCAGGTCGGAGAGCCAGTCCAGGAGGATCACCGCGCGCTGCGCCGAGCGCTCCTCGGCCAGGGCAGCGTCCTCCGGTGGCTCCTCATCGTGAAGCCGCCGCCAAAGCTCCCGAGCGTAGGGCGAACCCTCGCCCCCGCGCCTCGGCGGCGGAAGGGCGGCCTCCCTCGCGGGCGGCAGCTCGCACAGCCCCGCTAGCAGCTCCTCATCGCCACCCTCTTCCGGCGCCGCGTCCGCCCACGCCTCCAGCCCCACCATCGTCTGGGGCGAGAGCCCGTAGGCCGCCGCGATCCGGCCGCGCGGCGTCGCCTGCCCGGCCTCGTCGATGAGCGCCGCCTCCCGAAGCTCCTCCTCCGCCCACTCCGTGCCCGCGGAGCAAAGCTCCACCGCCGCCGGGGGGACGGGGCCCGACTCGCCCCGGCCAGCCATCCGCAGCAGCCACAGGGGCAGCCCCTCGGGGCCGAGCTCCAGGCGGTCGCGCTCGGGGGCGTCCCCGAAGTAGATCTCGATGAGGGTGTGGCTCTCCATCGGCGCCGCGGCCACGAGGGCCGCCCGGCCCACCTCCGGCCTCTCCCCCCGCAGGAGCCGCCCCGCCCGCCCCGCCATCGCCTCCATCTCCGCGCCGCTCACCCGCCCCGCCACCCAGCCCCGCGCCCCGGGCGCCCACCGCCGCGGGTCGATGAGCGCCACGTCCACGGGCAGATTTACCCCCGCCGCCAGGGTCGTCGTCGCCACGAGGCAGCGCAGCTCGCCCTCCCGCGCCGCCTCCTCCACCACCGCCCGAAGCTCCGTCGGGAGGTCCCCGTGATGGAACGCCACTCGCCGCTCCAACACCGGCGCCAAGTGCGCCGCGGACACCGTCGGCGGCAAGGCCCGAAGCCGCTCCAAGACCGGCGGCGCGTCCGCCTCCAGCTCCTCGGCGATCTCCCGGGCCAGGCGCTGGCACTCCCGCTTCGAGGGCACGAAGCACATGACCCGGGAGCCCCGCTCCAGGAGCGTCAGGGCCGAGGCCCGAAGCTCGTTCCGCCGCCGCTCATCCGGCTCATCCCACTCGCCGCCGGGCGCCCCGTCGTGGAGCCACGTCTCCCGCGACCACGGCCCGTTCCGCCACTCCTGATAGTGGAAGACGCCGCCCTGCAACACCCCCGCCAGGAGCGGCACGGGACGCTCCTCCTCCACCAGGAGCGGGCAGCCCAGGCTCTTCGCCAGGGAGGCCGCGCTGCGGCGGTCCGCCGTCAGACCCAGGGCCTGGGGCGCCCCCCGAGCCTCCTTCGCCTCGCCCAGGCAGTGCGTGATCCAATGGCCGTGCCAGCCGCGCACGGGGTCCGCGAGGGTCTGCATCTCGTCGAGCACCACGAGAGCCACGCCGTCGAGATAGTCCGGGTGGGAGACGAGCAGGCTGGCGAGCTTCTCGTAGACGACCACGGCCACGTCGTAGTCCCGCCGGCCCAGCGCCCAGTCGTGCTCCCGGCGGTCGCGGGTGCCCGCGATGATCCGCAGTCCCAGGTGCGCGTAGGCGTCCTCCAGGTCCGCCACCTTGTCCTCGACGAGGGCCCGGGTCGGGAGCGCCAGGAGCGCCCGGCCGCCCTGGAGGACGGCCCGGAGCAGGGCGAGTTCGGCGATGAGGGTCTTCCCCGCCGACGTGGGGGCGACGATGAGCCCGTCCTTCCCCTCGAGCAGGCCCAACTCCCGCACGGCCCGCTCCTGAACGGGCAGCAGTTCGGGACCGTAACGCCCCTCGAGGGCTTGGATGACCAGGCTTGAGAGTCCGAAGGCTTCGAGACTGGCGATGCGCATGTTTCCACCTCCCGCGGGAAGCATATGGAACATCTGTTTGCATGTCAAGCGTTTTCGCGAAATCGTTGGGATCAGAGCCGATTCATTTCCTCAAAGTGGATTTGTTGACAGTTTGAATCCGGAAAATGGCCATTTTCGGTCGATGAACTGACTTGACACGGAATCTCGCGTTTGCCAAAAATAGCCCGAAAATCGTTGCGGCCCATGGCCTAGACACGCCCCAAAACCCCCTTTTTGGCCCCGAGTTTTCGCCAAAGGTGCCTCTATATATATGTAACACGCGCGATTCTCACCACCCCCCCAAGGAGCCCGTCATGCCACCTAAGCCGTCATACAGCGCGCGCGGATTCGCGTGCGTCTCTCAACAAGCCGACTGGAGGCGCTGGGCCGGCCAGCAGGCCAGGCTCTACATGGACACCCTCCAACACCAGGCCCGCGTCGAGCGGAGCCTCCGGATTCTCGCCCAACGGCGGGCCGACGCCCAGCGCCGAGCGGGCGACAGCGCCTCCGCCCAGGCGCGAGCCCGGAGCGAGAGCATCGGGCACATGGAGCGCGAGATGGGGCTCCAGTGGGAGATCGCCCGCTGGGCCGCCGCCATGGGCCTCGAGGACACCGCCCTCCGGGCCCTCCGCGCCATCGAGTCCCTGCGGAGCGGCATCGGCCTCCTTGCCGAGGAGATACGCGCCGCGCCGTACGACGACGCCCTCACCCAGGTGCGCCGGTGGCGGGACGCCCTCGACGCCCGCGCCGACCTGCTCCGGGCCCTCCGCGCGCCGTCGTCGGACCTGGAGCGCCTCCACCATGCCCGGGTGCGGGCCCTCGAGGACGAGGCCCGCATCCTCGCCCAGATGGGCCGGCAGCCCGACGCTGAGCGGGCCCTCGCCCAGGCCGCCCGGCTGCGCTACGAGCCGCCACCGAGGGGAACCCCCTCGGGTGTGCGGGATCGCGTCCGCCAGGCCATCGCCGGGGAGGTGCGGGATGCCGAGCGCATCGCCCCCCTCGCCGTCACCGAGGCGATGGGCGGAGCCGGTTCCAGGCGCTATATCGTCGAGTTCCAGGCCCCGAGCGACCGCGGAGCCGCCATTGTCGATGCCCTCATCGACGAAGTGATGCGCCGCCTCGGCGACGCCCTCCGCGCCCAGCGTTGACACGCAGAAAGGATGATCGCCCGTGAGGAAGGACCCCATCGACAAGATGGCCGGGGGGGACGCCAAGGCCGCCGCCGTCCGCGAGCCCACGCCCATCCGCCGCCAGAGGCGCGAGTTGCCCGCCATCGTGGAGGTCGCGCCAACCCCGGCCCCGACCCGCCGCGCTCCCCGGGACACCCGGCGCTGGGGCTGTGCCGGCTGCCCTCGCGAGGGTGAATGCGACCTCGCCGCGCCGAACGAGCCCTGCCCCCTGGAGCGCGACGCCTTCGCCGAACTCCGCTCCCCCGAGCGGCTGCCCAAGCTCCTCCGCGACGCCATCGCCGCGGAGTTCCGAACCTACTTCCGCGCCAAGCGCGCCGAGGCGGAGAGAGGTGACAAGATTGATGGAGAAGCGTCCAAGATGCTCCAAGGGCTCCTCAAAGCCGTCGAGACCTACCTCGACCTCCTCGCCCGCGTCGAGGCTGCCCCGTCCGCCGAAGCCATCGCGCCCGTCGAGCTCTACCCCTCCCTCGCCGCCGTCCTCGCCGCCAGCGAAGGGAGCCTCTTCTCCGAGGTGCCCGACCCCGCCCTCCGCGAGCGGCTCCGGAGCGCCTACGTCCGGACCGTCGAGCGAGAGGACGCCATCATCCGAGACGCCCTCGCCGCCGCCGCCCATGACCGAGACGCCTGAACTCCCGTGGCACGCCCTCGACCTCGCGACAGAGGCGCGGCGCCACGAGCGGGCCCGCGCCCTCATCAGCCGTCTCAGCCCCGAGCTCTTCGCCCTGAAGGTCCGGCGCGTCCGGGGCCAGCCCTTCAGCTTCGGGGGCCACGAGTACCTCCGCGACCTGTACGCCGACCAGCACCCCCACGTGGTGATCGAGAAGGCCGCCCAGATGGGCGCCTCCGAGCTCGCCATCTCCCGAGCCCTGTACACGTGCGTCACCCGCGACGGCGTCTGCGTCATCCTGTTCTTCCCCACCGACCAGGATGTGCGCGACTTCTCCCGCCATCGGGTCGCGCCGGCCCTGGAGGACCTCCGGCAGGCCGGCCTGCTCGACGACACGGGCGCGCGCAAGACGGACAACGTGGGCCTGCGCGAGGTGGGACGGTCCGTCCTCTACTTCCGAGGTATGCAGAGCGGCATCCGCATGAAGAGCGTGCCCGCCGACTTCCTCATCTTCGACGAGCTGGACGAGAGCCCGCCCGAGTTCAAGCCACTCGCCAGGGAGCGGCTCTCCCACAGCGACATGAAGTGGATCCTGGAGCTCTCCACGCCCACCCTCCCCGACTACGGGATCGACGTGGAGTTCCGGCGGTCCGACCAGCGCTACTGGCACGTGGAGTGCGGCTGCCCCGACGGCGTGGTCCTCGAGCTCACCTTCCCCGAGTGCCTCGCGCGGCGGCGGGGCGGCGCCGTGGAGCTGCGGTGCCCCCGGTGCGGGCGAGGACCCCTCGACCCCAGCGCCGGACGGTGGATCGCCCACGCGCCCGAGCGCGCCGAGCGCCGGGGCTACCACCTCTCCCAGCTCTTCTCGACCGCCATCTCGCCGCGCGAGATCCTCGAGGAGTACGAGACCACCCGCAATGTGGCCGAGTTCCACAACAGCAAGCTCGGCATCCCCTATGCGGGCGACCGTATGCCCCTGACCCGGGCCGAGCTGCTCCGGGCCATGGGCGAGCACGAGCGCGGGGCGGCGGGCGGCGGCCTTCGCGTCATGGGCGTGGACCAAGGGAAGATCCTGCACTGGCTGCTCCTCGAGATCGCCGAGCGGGAGACCCGCATCGTCGACCTCGGGGTCGTGGACGGCTTCCCCGAGATCGCCCGGCGCATCGAGCGCGAGGGAGTGGCCCTCTGCGTCATCGACGGCCTGCCGAACCAGCACTCCGCAAGGGACCTGGCCCGCTCCCTCCCGGGGCGGGTCGCCCTCTGCTACTACGCCGAGGCGCACCGCGGCGAGCCCGACCTCCGCCCCGGCCGGGATACCGTCGTCGTGGACCGCACCGAGGCGCTGGACCGGGTCGTCACCGACCTGCTCCGGGGCCTGGTCGCCCTGCCGGACCGGCTCGACGCCGATGTCGAGGAGCTGATCCGGCATCTCACCGCCATCGCCAAGGTCGAGAAGGAGGACGAGAGGACGGGAGAGCGTACTGCCAGGTACCTGCGAACGGGCCCGGACCACTACGCCCACGCCCTGGGGTACGCCCTCATCGCGGCGGATCGGGCGCGGCGTGTGCCGGTGGTCACGGCTCGCGCGGGCAGGGCGAGGTAACCGGAGGATGGCTCGCCCGGTGGGAGAACCCATGGGCCAACGGAGGGGCAGAGGATGAATCCCGTCGTCACTCTAAAGCGTCCCGCCTTCGTCCTCGTGCTCGACTACGAAGGCCTGGACTTCGCCACGGTGCTCGAGAGCATCGAGGACCACCTCGGCTTGCGCCAGGGGCAACGCCAGCGCACCGAGCACATGGTCGATCTCTGCATCTGGCGGGCCCTCGACGACGACCGGGAGGCCGTGCTCGATGGCTCCCGACTCCAGCTCACCGGACCCACGTGGTTCGGATGCGAGGCCCCGAGCTTCTGCGCCAACTTCCGCACCATGGCCCAGATGCTGCCGCTGAACATCACCGCCACCGGCGTCAATCCCGTGTTCGAGGCCAGGCTCCGGTCCCTCGAGGATCTCGAGGAGATCGTCCACGTGGGGCCGCGGCTCACCGCGGCCTTCGGCGATGAGCTCGAACTCCACGAGCTCGTCTGGAACGCGCCCATGGAGGGCGGTGGCGAGTCCCGGTTCCGCATGCGCCTTCGGGGGGATCCCCTGTGCGCCGTGCTGGACTGCAACTGGCACATCGACCACTCGGGAGATCCCTGCGACCCCTTGCGCCGCTGGGTCTCCTACGTGGATCACACCCAGGAGCTCGCCGCCTGTCTCAGCCGGGCCTTCGCGCCCCTTTAGTCCGCGCCAGGAATCCCGCGGCCACCGCGGAATCTCCGCCGTGACGATGACTCTTGCGAGGTGGATGCCGTGACGGTGCAATGCCCCCACTGCGGTACGCCGGTCGATAGCGGCTACCGGTTCTGCTACGCCTGTGGCAACCCGCTGCACGCTCAAGCCCAAGGCGGAGGCCCCCAAGGACGCCCTCAGGGCCGGCAGGGCGCCAGTTCCGTGGCCGTCGCCGTGGGCATCATCATCGCCATCCTCTTCTCGCTCTTGGCGATCATCCTGGCGGGCATCGTGGGCCTCGGCTTCGTCCGCTACAAGCAGTCGGCCGCGTTCGCGCAGCCGCCGGCGCCCGCGATCCCCTCGGACTTCCTGGCCGACGAGCCAGAGCCCGAGGTCGCCCCTGAGATCGCCCGCGAGGTCGTCCCCGACCCCGCCCGGGCCGAGGAGATCGCCCAGGCCGCGGCCCCGGGCTGGGTCACCCGGATCGAGAGCGTCTACGACGACGACCGCTCCGTTGTCGTGCTCGTCGGCCCGCCCGAGAGCGAGTTCACCGACGCCTTCCACTACGAGTGGGACGAGGAAGTCAACGACTACGCTCTGATTGGCACTACCTCCCTGGCATCGCCGGGCGGATAGAGCCACCCACCGCGCCACCCCGAGAGGATCTCAATCCATGCGCATCTTCGGCTACGAGCTGAGCCGAGGGCGTGTGCCCACGCCCCTGGCCGCAGCGCGCAAGAGTACCCGGCCCATCGCGCCGCCGCCCCTCGGTCGGCTCGCCGGATCCGTCCTCGCCGACGCCGGCCGCCCCGCCGAGCTCGAGCTCTACCGGCAACTCCGGCGACTCCTGCCCCTCGTCGACGCCGCCATCCGTCGCCTCACGCGGCTGGTGGGCTACGTCCGGATCGAGGCCCCGGCGCCACTCCAGGCGGACCTGGACCGGTTCCTGCGCCACGTGCCCGTCAACGGGCTGCAGCGCGGGTTCGACTCCTTCCTCGTGAATCATGTGGGCCAGATGCTCCAGTATGGCTTCGCCGCGGGGCGCATCGTGCCCGACAAGGCCCAGCGGGACATCGCCGGCCTCGTGAACCTCGACAGCCGGGAGGTCCACGTCATCGACGACGACCCGCCCCTGAAGCGCGGCGTCGGACACCGGCCGCCGGGCGCCTTCGAGGTCGCCCGGATCCCCGACGCCCTCGCCCTCTTCAGCGCCAACGCCGCCGAGGGGGACTCCCCCTACGGCTGCGGCATCCTGAGGAGCCTGCCCTTCGTGAGCCACATCGTCCTCACCATGGAGCGCGCCACCCAGCAGACCTGGGAACGCATGGGCGCCCCCTCCTATACCGTCACCTGGACGCCGCCCGAGGGCTTCGTCGATCCCGATGGCGCGCGGTCGAGGGCCATCATGGGCGAGATCGAGGCCGGCTTCACCGAGGCGATGCAGACCCGGCACGACACGGGCCTCGCGAGCGACTTCTTCGCCGCCGGCGACGTGCGGGTCGAGGTCATCGGCGCCGCGAGCGAGCAGCTCGAGTTCCGGGAGACCTACCGCGCCCTCACCGAGCAGATCGTCTCCGTCACCGGCCTGCCGCCCTTCATGCTCGGCCTGAGCTGGGCCTCGACCGAGCGGATGTCGAGCCAGCAAAGCGAGGTGATCATCGCGGAGATCCATGACCTCCGCCGGGAACTCGAGCCCATGGTCGAGCAGCTCGTCGACCTCTGGCTCGCCCTCACCCGGCGCTCGGGGAACTACCGGGTCCGCTGGTCTGAGGTCACCCTGCAGGACCTCTCCCTGGTGGCCGAGGCTCAGTACCGCCAGGCCATGGCCCTGCGCATCGAGACCGAGGCGCTGCTCACCGCCGTCGACCGAGGCTGGATCGATGACGCCTATGCCCGCGCCCGGCTCTTCCCCGACACGGAGCCGGCGCTTCCGGTGTAATCCACTGGCCGGCCGGAACGTAGACACCTACAAGACGAGCCCCGGGAGGTTGATTGACGATGTGGCGCCTTCGGTTCCTGTTGGCCGCCGTCGCGCTGGCGGCCCTGTCCACGGTAGCCGTCGCCGATGGCGAGGCCGAGCAGGTTGAGGTCACCCCGCCCATCGAGGAGGCGTCGCCCGAAGGCGGCGCGGCCTCGGCGGATTCGCCCGATGCCCAGTTGCGAGAGGCCGTCGCGGCCCTCGAGGCGGCCCTCCTCCGGTTGCGCGAGGCGCTCAAGTCCGTCCCGGCGGAGACCGCCTACGCGGCCCTCCGCTCCCTCTCCGTCGATGGCGCGGCGACCGTGCTGCTGAACCCCACCGACAGCGACGTCGACGGCGTCGTCCGGCCCCCGCGGCTGAGCGCCGCGCCGCGCCTCATGCTCCCCCGCGACCTGCGCGTGGAGGGCGGCCCCCAGCGGAGAGCCTGGCTCGCCATGGAGCTCGACCGCGACATCGCCGTCGTGCCCGAGAACGCCGAGTTGATCCGGGAGCTTGACGCCGAGATCGTCCGGCTCACCGAGGAGGACGCCGCCGAGGGGATCAACATCGAGCGCACGATCCGCGCGATACGGCCCGCCCTCGCCGCGCGCTCCGATGACGGCGGGCCCTCGCTAGGCTGGCTCGACTCCCTCGCCGACCGCATCGCCGACATGGTCACCGAGCGGGTCCTCAAGGCCCTCGAGGAGCATGCGGCCGAAGACTAGACGACCGACCCTCTGTCCCCCTACGGCCCCGCCCAGAGAGGGCTCTCCACCATGTGGGAGAGCCCTCTCGCCGTACCTGCCCTACCGAGACTCCAGGAAGGAGGCATGGATGATCCATTCGGGATGCAAGACCATCCGCGCGGGAGGTGAGAGCCACGAGCCGAGTCAGCGCGACATGGCGCTGATCGCCGCCTACGCGGGGCGGCCCCTCGAACCCTCCGAGGTGCTCGTCCGAGCGATGGTGCTCTGCTCGGGGGAGCTGGACCGGGACTACGAGCGCTTCTCCGATGGTGTTCTCGACCAGTTCGCCGAGTCCATCCCCGGCAAGTCACTCCTCATCGGCCACCGCCGCGACGCCGCCCCCGAGGGGCTGTTCTACCGAGCCGAGGTCGTGCAGCGGCCCGGCCGCGCGCCCGCCGTGAAGGCATGGTTCTACATGCTCATCACGACCGAGAACGAGCACCTCCGCAAGCTCATGGACGCCGGCGTGGTGCGCTACACCTCCATCGGCTTCCGCTGCGAGCGCCTCACCTGCGACCTCTGCGGCCGGAACGTCCACTCCCGGGAGTGCCCCCACATCCCCGGGCGGGAGTACGACGGCCGCACCGCCACCGCCACGTGGGAGGGCCGCGCCGAGGCTGTCGAGGGCTCCCTCGTCTACCTCGGAAGCCAGCGCGAGGCGATGCTCACCAAGTGCTGGAGCGACGGCCACCCCGACGCCCTGGATGACGAAACCGCCCGCGAGAAGCTCCTCGATGTGGCCGAGGAGCTGCGGGCCGAGGTCGCCGCCCGGGACGCCGAGATCGCCCGCCTCCGGTCCCTCGCCAGCGATGGCGAGCGCTTCCGCGAGGAGCTGCGGGGCGAGGTCCGAGCCCTCTGCGCCCTGAGCGGCGACCGTGCCGCATGGGAGTTCCACCGGCCCCTCGTGGGCGCCATGGACGCGGCCAAGCTCATGGAGATCCGCGACCGGCTGCGGCTGCGGACCGCCACGAACGCGCCGCGGCCGGCGGCCCAGACGCCCGACCTCTCGCCCTACGTCACCCGCTCGTAACCCGAACCATCACCCCAAAGGAGCGATGCTCGCATGGCCACCCGCGTACTGAGCGGCGGCCCCCTCACGGGCGCCGTCACCACCTTCGCGCCAGCCTCCGCCTGGACCGACCCCGCGCCCGGCGACCTGGTGAAGCAATCGACGGGCGGCGCATACCAGCTCGCCGAGTGCGCCGACACCAACGTTCCCATCGGCGTCGTCACCGAGGTCTCCGACGACGGCGCCGTGCTCGCCGTCGAGCTCTTCACCTCGGGCGCCATCGCCCGCCTGCCCTACACGGGCAACCCCAGCCTGGGCCAACAGATCCAGGCCTCCGCCGCCACCAAGGTCAAGGGCGTCGCCTCGGGCGGCGTGGGCCTTATCGTCGGCCGCGACCTGGTGACCGGCTCCGTCGATGTCCTGTTCCTCTAGCGCGCCATCCGAAGGGATCTGCCCCATGAATGTGGTGAAGAAGCTCGACCTCGAGAAGGAGATGTACCAGGAGGCCCGGCTGAAGGGCGCCGGCTTCGAGGATCTCCTCGAGGAGCTCGACCCCTCCCTCGACTACGAGGGCACGCTTCAGAAGGCGGGGGCCTTCGCCCGCCAGCTCATGGCCCACGGCATCAAGATCCACGGCCCCACCGCCGACCCCATCGGCAAGTTCTTCGCCTCCACCTCGTCCTCGGTGCTCTTCCCCCACTATGTCGAGACCCAGGTCCGGGCGGGGATGCTCGCGGAGTCCCTCCTCCCCGAGATCACCGCCACCGAGACCTACATCGACTCCCACACCTACGACGGCGCGTGGCTCAGCGACACCGAGCCCGACCGGCAGCTCCACCGCATCGCCGAGGGCGCCCGGATCCCGACCGTGCGGCTCACCGTCTCCGACCACACGGTCAGGCTGCGGAAGTTCGGGCGGCTGCTCCACGCCAGCTACGAGGCGCTCCGGCTCCAGCGCTCCAACGTCGTCTCCGTCTGGCTGCAGCGCATCGGCGCTCAGATCGCCATCGACGAGAGCAACGAGGCCCTCTCCACCCTCATCTCCGGCGACGGGAACAGCAACGCCCTCGTCGCCACCGAGAGCGAGGTGAGCGGGACCCTGGACTATGACGAGATGGTGCGCCTCTGGCTCGCCTTCCCGGGCGGCTACCGCTGCCGGAGGATCATCGTGGGCGACACCCTGCTGCGGACCGTCCTCAACATGGATGAGTTCCAGAACCCCGCCGCGGGCTTCAGCTTCCAGGCCTCGGGCGACCTGGTGAGCCCCGTCGGCGCCAAGCTCCTCCGCTGGGGCTCCACCGCCGTGCTTCCCGCGGACTACGTCCTCGGCGTCGATGAGCGCTTCGCCCTCGAGCAGGTCACCGAGCATGGAGTCATCACCGAGGTGGACCGGCTCATCGACCGGCAGATCGAGTCCACCTCCGTCACCAAGTGGTCCGGCTTCGTGAAGCTCGACACGAGCGCGAGCCAGGCCCTCGACGTGACCCACGAGTAGGAGGCGTCCGTGGCGCTCACCACTCCCGCCGCCGTGCGGGCCGAGGGCTCCCTCTATAAGGAGCAGTTCAACCTCGCCACCGACGCGGAGCTCGACGCCCTCCTGGCCGAGCGGATCGCCGAGGCGTCGGCGGAGGTCCTGACCCTCATCGGGGCCGAGACCTACGCCTCGGGCGACGCCACCCTCCGGCGGGTGCTCACCACCGCCGAGACCTACCTGGCTACGGCCAAGGCCTTCCAGACCATCCTGAACCTGATGGCCACCTGGGACGCCGAGGCCCTGCCCACGGAGTTCATCGACCGCGAGGAGCTGCCCGAGATCATCCTCCGGTACCGGCGCATGGCCCTGGGGCTCCTCGAGCCCCACCTCGCCGGCGCACAGCCCGGCCCCCGGCCCTATCTGGCCGGACGGTCCATCCGCGTCTAGGGACGCGCACCCCTGAGGAGGTGAGGCGCCTTGCCGCGCAAGTCGGGCAAGCACGCCACCGTGAGCATCGGCAGTTACACCGGCGCGGACCTCTACAGCGTGGAGGTCCGCATGACCGCGGACATCATCGACGTGACGGCCCTGGGCGATGACTGGGCCGTCCAGATCCCGGGCGTGGGGCGGTGGGAGGTGCGGGCGGAGAAGTACTACGCGTCCGAGGCTTTCCTCTCGCTCCTCGCGGACACCCCCGGCGGCGCGGCCGTCGCGGTCCAGGTGAAGGACGGCGACGGCAACACGGTCTTCGCGGGCACGGGCTGGGTGAGCGAGGGCAGCTTCTCGATCCCGAACGAGGCGGTGACGGAGACGATCGTGCTCCAGGGCACCGGCCCGCCGACGACGCCGTAAGGGCGGCGTTTTCACCGCTCCCCCGCGCGCCGACCGCCGCGGGGGAGCCGACCCCTTCCGCATCACCACTCCGAAAGGAAACACCATGGCACTCCTCTCCACCGACGACCTCGAGACCATCGACGCCATCCAGCGCGAGCCCATGGAGGTGTGGGGCGGCCGGACCCTCTGGGTCTGGGGCCTCTCCTTCCGCCAGTTCACCCGGCTCCTCAGCGAGGCCCAGCGGCCCGACGCCGACGGCCGCCTCCGCTTCGACCCCGAGCGGTACGCCCTCTGCCGCGTGATAGAATGTGTCCGCGACGGCGGGGGGAGCGATGCCCGCCCCCTCTTCCGGCGCGACGCCCACTACGAGTGGCTCGCCAACCAGGACGCCGGCACCATCGACGCCATCGTGCGGCGCTCCATGCGGCTGTCGGGCGAGACGGAGGAGCCGTCGGGCCCGGACCCTACCACGGCCAGCCCGTAGCCCTCGGCCAGCGAGCCACCGCCTTCGCCGTCCGCCACCTGGGGAGACTGCCTCGGGAGGTGCGGGCGCCTCTGCGGGAGGTCTTGGCGGCTATGGCGTGTACATGCGGATAGACGGAGGACACATGAGCGCCGACCCCATCCCCGAGAGCCTCATCGCCCTGCCCGAGTCCGACCGCGGCCGGGTCGAGCGCGTCGAGACCGTCGCCATCGACGGGCGCGAGGTTCCGCGGCTCGTCGGCGAGTATTGGGCGGCGACCCAGCGGCAGTCGCACTCGCTCCACGAGGTCTCCTACCGGGCGTGCTTCAAGGCGGAGCTGCCCCGGTTCTTCATCGAGCGCTGGTCCCAGCCGGGCGACGTCGTCTACGACCCCTTCATGGGCCGAGGCACCACCCTCCTGGAGGCGGCCCTCCATGGCCGCGTGCCCCTCGGCAACGACGTGAACCCCCTGGCCGGCATCCTCCTGCGGCCCCGCCTCGACCCACCCGGGCTCCGGGAGGTTCAGGCGCGGCTCGCCGAGATCGAGTGGGACCGGGCCGTGGAGGTCGAACTCGACCTCTCCATGTTCTACCACCCCGAGACCCTGGCGGAGATCGCCGCCCTCCGGGCCCATCTCCTCGGGCGGGAGCGGGAGGGGCGGCTCGACGCGGCAGACCGGTGGATCCGCATGGTCGCCACGAACCGCCTGACGGGCCACTCCCCGGGGTTCTTCTCGGTCTACACCATGCCGCCGAACCAGGCCGTCACCGCCGAGGCCCAGGTGAAGATCAACGAGCGCCGGGGCCAGCGGCCCGCCGACGCCTACAAGGACGTGCGCGCCCTGATCCTCCGCAAGTCCAGGGCGCTGCTCCGTGACCTCACGCCCGCGGATCGGGCCTGGCTCGCCGAGGTCGCCCCGAGGGCCCGGGTCCTCTGCGGCGACGCGCGCGAGACGCGGGAGATCGCCGACGGCTCCGTCGCCCTCGTCGTCACCTCGCCGCCCTTCCTGAACGTGGTGCAGTACGCGAAGGACAACTGGCTGCGCTGCTGGTTCAACGGGATCGACGCCCAGGCGGTGGCGGCGGGCATCACCTCGCCGCGCTCCCTCGAGGAGTGGTCGGGCGCGATGCTCGGAGCGCTCCGGGAGCTTCGCCGCGTCGTCCGGCCCGGCGGCTGGATCGCCTTCGAGGTGGGCGATGTGGATGGCGGCCGGCTGCTTCTCGATGAGGTCATCGCGCCCTTGGGCGAGGAGGCGGGCCTGGTCTGCGAGGCCATCCTCGTCAACGAGCAGGAGTTCACGAAGACCGCGAACTGCTGGGGCGTGCGGAACAACCGGAAGGGCACGAACACGAACCGCATCGTGCTGCTGACGCGGCAGTAGGCCGCGCGGGGGCGACGCAGGCCACCCGGGCGGCAGGGCATCGAAATGCTACCCCCTTCCGCAGAGAGGGGTAACCTGTTGGCGCTTGAATGTGTCAGAGTGGTATACACCGCTGCCTGAGGGAGGGGCGAGCACCGTGGACAACGGGCTACTGGCGTTGAAGCTGGTCCTCGAGGGTCTTGGCGTCGAAGCCTCAGTCGACGACTTCGACAAGCGTCTCATGATGCAGAAGGCAGTGTACCTGGGCCAGCGGCTGGGCGTTGACCTCGGGTACCGGTTCAGTTGGTACCGACGAGGGCCATATTCGTCTGCTCTAGCCGACGACTACTTCCGTCTCTGTTCCGCTGGCGAGCAGTCTGCGGATGATCGCAAGCTGCACCCTAAGGTCGCAGAGCGCCTCGAGGCTGCACAGCGTCTGCTGGTCCCCAAGGACGAGATGGAGCCGCCTGACTGGGCCGAGTTAGTGGCGTCTCTGGACTACCTCCTGAAAGTGGACGGCTACGAGTTCCAGAATGCGAAGAAGGTTCTGCAGGATACCAAGCCCGAACTCGCAGAGGCGGCCGACGATGCGCGAAAGCGGCTAGAGGAGGCTGGACTCGTGGTCAGGGTGGGGAAGCAGTGGCTAACCGCGCCGACCTAGCGCCGCACCGACACATCGCCGACCCGGTACACGGACGGATCGAGCTCACGAAGCTAGAGACGGCGGTTGTTGACACCCCGGTGTTCCAGCGTCTGCGTAGAGTGGCGCACCTGGGGTTGGCCTCTCTGGTATACCCCTCGGCGAACTATACCCGTTTTGCCCACTCTCTCGGGACATGCCATGTCGCTACCCGCATCGTCCAGACGCTCCGACGTGTTGCCAAGAACCGTCCACTGACTGACGGAGATGAGCAGGTCTGCCGTCTCGCGGCTTTGCTCCACGACGTGGGCCACTTCCCGCTGTCGCACACCACCGAGAATGCCATCCAGAATGCCTATCGCGACTCGGTGACGGATTCACCCAAAGGCCCTGTAGCCGTGCAGCACGAGGGCGTCACCTGCGAGATCATACGCAAGGATGCCGATCTAGCCGCCATCTGGGATGAACACGGAATTGATGGAGAGCAGATCGTCAGGGAGATCGAAGGCAGTCAGTCGGCACTGCTGCACGCCATGGTCAGTTCGGACCTTGACGCCGACCGGATTGACTACCTCTTGCGGACCGCGCACCACACAGGCTTGCCGTACGGCCGGGTTGATGTCGGGTATCTGCTCGACCATGCGGCCCTCGACGCTGCGGGACGGCTGGCGTTTCGTGCGAAGGCCTTGCGCGCGGCCGAGCACCTTCTCCTCTGCAGGTATTTCGACTATTGCCAAGTGGTGTACCAGGCGGACGTTGTCGGATTCGAGTGGCTGCTCGAGGATGTGGTGCAGTACGTGCTCGAGCAAGGGACGTGGCGCAACCTCGACAAGGACTCCGTCTATGAGATGGTGGCGAAAGGCCAGTGGGCCGCAATTGATGATATGTGCCTGATGGCCAAGATCAGTGAGCTCAGAGGGGACATGGGGACGCCGCCGCACGTGCAGGAGAAGTCCAAGGCGATCATTGACAGGCACCCCCCTGTGCTTCTAGGGTCCGCGGAGCGCATCGGACAGCTCCGCGATGGATGGCTAAGTGACACGAAGACGGGTCTTGATGCCATGGTTGACGATCTCACCCGCAAACTGCGCATCGACCGGGCCTTCTGGAAGGTGTGGACCAGAGGTCAGCCGTGGGCCAGCGTGGGAGGGAAGACAGAGGAAAAGCAGGACAGCAGGTGGATCACCATCCTGCGATCGGACGGAGCTTCCGAGCCCATCCAAGAGGCGCCTGGATCGATCATGAGTGTGCTTGGTGATCGCCAGCTCGACATGGTGCGCGTGTACCTGCTTCCGCCTGCCTCCACGTGCGACGTTGAAGAAGCTAGGCGCTTCATAGATGACTATCTCAACAGCCGTCTGGGGTCAGCGTGACAGCTCGGGGCACGGGACCTTGTGAGTGTGAGCCGGGTACGAGTGCGGGGCGGCTCCGTAGGAGCTAGACGGGGATGGGCTGCGAGAGTTCGGCGGAAGCCTAGGCACCAGCGAGGGTTCGCCCGCAAGCGCACGAAGACACCGGTCCGCCGTCCTGCGTAGCTTGGCGTACATAGTTCGTTGCCACATCCGTAACCGCCGGCGACGCCGTCGCCAGTCTCGTTGATGCCCCCGAAGTGGACGCTCGGGACCACCGCTTCCCTTTACTACGCCCTGTCCGCACGCCCGGATGTGCCGTCCCCTCCGCGCGGGCCGTTGGCGCGCGTCTCGCCCGCCCCATCGACCAGGAGTTGCCCATGAATGTGTCCCTCATGCTCGACCAGCCGGAGTCGGTGCTCGGCGAGGCCGGCTTCTCACTCGTGCACCTCTGCCGCCACGCCTGGGAGCGGCTCACAGCCTCGAACGTGGTCTATGAGCCCATCTCCCAGACCGTCATGCTCGAGCCGAACCTCCGCGCTCAGAGCAACCGGCTCGCCGAGTTCGCCACCACCTGGGGCGAGTGGCGCGAGATCTCCGCGCCCGCCCTGTCCGACGAGACGGGGCTCCTCCAGTGCCTCGTGAGCGGCGCGGCCACGGCGTGGGCCGACACCTACGCGGAGTATCCCCGCGACCAGGGGTTCGTCCTGCGCTTCTACCTCTACGAGCCGCCGCCGGGGTTCCTGGGGATGGCCGGCGTCACCCTCTTCTTCGGGGGCCGCTACTCCCTCCGCGTCGACGCCGAGGGGATGGGCTATCTCGGGCGCGACCCCGACCTCGAGTGGACCAATGGCGCCGAGCCGCCGCTCAGCGACTACGGCGTCCACGAGATCGTCGCCCAGGGGCCGCTCCTGGAGGGCGGGGAGAACGTCTTCGGCGTGTGGCGCCGGATCGTCGTCCTGCCCGTGAAGGGCGACCGGCTCCTCGTCCTCGGCGCCCGTGACAAGGGCTTCGTCTGGCGCGAGCCGGACATCCTGACCGCGACGCCCGAGGTCACGGAGGATGAGGAGCCGGTGGCCTACCGCCACCTCAGCTTCCGCGCGCCGGCGCGACTGCTCGGCGAGGGGGGAGCGTGGGCCTTCAACCTGAGCACGCCGCGCTACCCGCCGAACGGCAGCATCGCCAGCCCCCTCATCCGGCTGCCCTACACGGCAGCCACGCTGCCCGACAGCGCGGTGACCTTCGAGCCGCGGCCGGGGCTGGAGATGTCCCTCTCGCTGCTCTCCGAGCCGGGCGGCGGCGCCCTCGAAGCGCCGTGCGACCAGTTCGCCTACGCCCTGCAGATCGTCAACCCCGAGGAGGGGCCGGCGATGGTCTACGATGTGCGGGCGCGGTTCGACCCGACGACTCGGCTGCGCTCGCCGACGGCGGTCGAGGCGGGGCCGTACCTCCTGGAGCTGCGGGAATCCCGCTCACTCCGGGACCGTTCGGCGCGGCTCTGGGCCCTCATCGACAACGCCGCGGGGAGCTTCACGGCCAAGGCCGACCGCTGCAACATGCGGGCCGAGCTGACGGTGAACGGCGTGCGCCGGTTCACCGGCCTCACCGGCCCCTCGAACCTCATCCCCGGCCCAGCGCCGAAGTGGGAGCTGTCCGCCGAGGACCCCTTCAAGCGGCTCCGCCACGCCGTCCTGAGCGACGAGACCGCCTACGACGGATGGCCGCACACCGAGGCGGCGCGGGCGCTCCTCCGGGCGGCGGGCATCCCCGAGGAGGCCATCGCCATCGCCGAGGATGACACGGCCCTCCCCACGGCCGAGGGCGACGACGACCCGCTGTTCCAGCCGCGGAACGGCGAGACGGTGGCCGACTTCCTGGAGTACCTCCGGGAGGCGTTCTCGGGTTGGCGGATGTTCTTCGACCGCCACGGCGTGTTCCACTACGAGCCCGACGCGGCGGGCGGCCCGCCCGCCGCGCGGTTCAGCGGAGTCACGGCGCCCGACGGCTCGGCCCGGCCGATCCTCCGCATGAGCGACGAGATCGACGAGACGGGCTTCGCCAACGAGATCACCGTCATCGGCCTCTCGCCCGACGGCGAGCCCATCGCGGCGGTCTACCTGGACGCCCGCAGCCAGGATGACCCCACCTACGAGCAGTACGTGGGCGAGCGCCGGCTGCTCATCTGGGTCGACACGGCCCTCTCGACCCAGGCGGCGGTGAACTGGGTGTGCCGCACCCTGGCCGACGCCGCGACCCGGTTCCGCCGGCGGGTGCGGTTCGAGGCGCCCTTCGACCCCGCCCTTCACCCCGGGGACCTCATCGACCTCGACGGTGAGACCCTGCGGCTGCTCAGCATGGACACGGTGCTCGTCCCGCGCCTATCGAGGACCCTCTACGAGGCGGAGGCGCTGTGAGGAGGTGGATCGCATGAACCCTGAGACGCGCCTCGGCGACGCCCTCCGAGGCCTCGCGCGCGGCGCCACCGGCAGCCGGACCCTCGCCCGGCGCTTGACGACCCGCCAAGCCGCCACCGCCGACGAGCTGCTCCGGCGGCTCGCCACCGACGGGCCTCCCGGCGCCGTGGCCCTCACCCCGGGCGCGAGCCGGCCCGGGGCGCGGTACTTCATGGTGGGCAAGGACGGCTTGGCCGACGAAGAGGTGGTGCTCGGCTGATGGAGCCGCCCCGCAACTGGTACTTCGACGAGGATTTCGAGGCGAACGCGCCGGGGGCGCCGCCCGACGGATGGAGCGTCACCGGCGCGGTGGAGTGCGTCAGCCACCGCGGCGGCGTGTGGGCGCGCCTGGGGAGCCGAGGGAGCATACGGCGGGCTACGCCCGTCGCGCCCGCGGAACGCCTTCGCTGCGCGGTCGAGGTGCTCTCCCTGGCGCCCGAGGGGACCAGCGACCGGTACTTCACGGTGAGCCTCCGGGGCGCGATGGTGAACCTCACCATCTGGGCCCGGGCCGGCGGCGGCTATGAGGTGCTCGTCGGCTCCGCGGGCGCGATGACCCTCGTCTCCACCGCGGACCCCACCGGCGAGGCGATCGAGTGGGAGGCCCGCATCGGCCCGGGCGGCGTGGAGCACAGCCTGAGCGGCGCGGTAGTGGCGACCACTCCGCCGCCGTCCTCGCCCAGCGCCACCGCCGTCTGGGCGAACGTCTCCGCCGCCGCCGGCTCCACGGACGTGCGCCTCGACGACATCGGCGTGGGACGGCTCATGGAGGGCGGCGCGGCCCTCGCCACGGACGGCGTCGGCGTCAGCCGCTACGCGAGCGCGCCCCACGAGCACGCCGAGCGACTCGGCCTCGCCACGGGCTTCGGCGGCCCGCCCGCGGAGGACCTCATCACTGTGGCCGCCCGCTGTCCCGCCCTCGCCGCCCTGCCCTCGGGGCTCCGCCTCCGCGCCGAGGAGACGGACTCCGGCGCGCGGGTGGCCCTGGCGGACTCGGTATTCGGAGATGGAGTGATCCACGTGACGACCCTCAGCGGGCGCCAGCGGCCCGCCCTCTGTGCCCTGCCCGGCCGGAACGAGTTCCTGCTCCTCAGCGTGAAGGACGGCGCCCTGTGGCTTACCCGGGGGGACATCCACGAGGGCGCGCCGCGGCTCCACGCGGCCACGACCGCCGCGGTCGTCAGCGCCGGCGTCGCCCTCGCGACGCCCGCCATCGCCGCCCTCGCCGATGGCAGCCTCCTCGTCTGCGCCCAGACCGTGGACGCGGACCTGATCCAGCTTCGCTCCACCGATGGCGGAGCGACCTGGCACTAGCCCGACCCCGAAAGGACCACCGATGCCAACTCGCGACATCCCGCCCGGCGACGCCTTCGTCGCCGGCGATACCGCGCCGACGGTGCGGACCAAGCTGAACGGCAACCTCGCCTGGGCCGAGGCGCAGATGCAGGGGATCGAGGACCGGCTCGAGGGGTGCCTCGCCGCCATCGCCGGCTCCGGCGTCCTCAGCGGCCTCGTCGTCTCCGCGGGGGCCGGCCTCTCCGTGGAGGTGTCGGCGGGCGCGGCCATCATCGGCCACGTCGTCACCAAGCCCGCCGCGGCCACGGGCGTCGCCGTCGCCGCCGAGGCGGAGAGCTTCGTCTACCTGCTGCAGGACGGCGGCTTCGCGACGAACGCCACGGGCGCGCCGCCCACGGGCCAGGCCTCGATCCTCCTCGCGGCTGTCACCGCCGATGCGGACTCGGTGACCGCCGTGGACAACGAGCCCCCCGGCAAGGAGCGCCTCGGGCTCGGCGCGAGCGGCCTGAGCGCCACCGTCGACGCGGGGGCCGTGACCGTGGGGACGGACAAGCTCGGCGCCGACCTCCTCGTGCCCTTCGACGCGGTCCTGAACGCCGCGCGGCTTCACGCCCGCGTCGCGCCCACGGGCGCGGACCTCATCGTGGACCTGAACCTCAACGGCGCGTCCCTCTGGGCCGCCTCGCCCGACCGTCGGGTGCGCCTCGCCGATGGCGAGACGGCGGGACTGCAGACGCGCTTCGACGCCCCGGCCGTGTCGGCCGGCGACCGGCTCACCGTGGATGTGGACCAGGTGGGGAGCACCACGCCCGGGTCCGGTCTGACCTTGGCCATCGAGTTCCGGCTCGCTGGCCTGTCGCTCTGAAGGGAGCATCCCATGGAACTGGATTCGATCGTGCGCGGCATCGAGAGCCACGGGCTCGCCCTGATGCTTGTGGCCATCGCCGTCGTCGTGGTGCTGATCCCGGCCGGCCGCCGGCTCGCGGAACTCATCGGCGCGGCCGTGGAGTTCATGCGCGAGGCGCTTCTGCTCGTCCTCGCCCTGGCGCGGGGCGACGGCAATGGGCGGGCGAGCATATGGGACCGCATGGACGCCCTGGAGGAGCGGCTCGCCCGAATCGAGGAGCGCCTCGAGGGGAGCGTGGTCGTCGATGGCTGAGGCCCGCCGGCTGCTCATCTGGCTCGATCCCGGACACGGCACCCTCAAGCGCGACGGCGCCAGGGACACGGGCGCCGCGGACACGAGCGGCCTCGGCACCAGGCTCTGCGAGAAGGACCTGGTGCTCGCCGCCGCCCTGCGGGCCCGGGATCTGCTGACGGCCCAGGGCCACGAGGCGCGCCTCACCCACCAGCGCGCCGACTACTCCGAGGTGATGGGCTACAGCGACCGCGGCACCCTCGCCGCGGCGACGGCCTACGACTGCTACGTCTCGCTGCACCTGGACTCGGCCTCGAACCCCGCCATGCGCGGCACCACGGTGTTCGTGCCGAAGCTGCCGGTCCACTGTCCTCGGAGCCGCGCGCTGGCGGCGGCCCTGGCGGCCGCGCTGCGCGGGGAGTTCGGGACGCCCGTCTCCTACCCGGCGGCGCGGCCCGCGGGCGTGATGGCCCACTGGCACAACCTGGGGACCTTCGTGGGCGGCGGGAACGCTTACTCGCCTGGGGCCCTCGCCCTGCCCGAGCCGCTGTTCATGTCCAATCGGGAGGACATGGAGATCATCCGCCGCGACGACTTCGCCGAGCGCTACGCCCAAGCGGTGGTCCGGGGCATCCTGCGGTACGCCGGCAGCGCCGAGGCGGAGCCGACCGAGACGCCGTGGCAGGAGGAGCTTCGGGCCGCGGCGGCGTGGGCTCGGTCGAGGGGCATCTCGGACGCCACGCGGCTCGGCTCGTCCCTGACCCGGGGCGAGTATCTCGTAATGCGGTACCGGGAAAGAGGTGTTTCCGGATCTTGATGGGAAGCTGCCTTCGAGTCATCCGCCGTGCCGCATCGTGGGGGTGAGGCCGCGCCAGCCACTTCCATCCAGAGGTCCGCGCTTCCGTAGAAGGACGACCAGGCCACGCTGTTGGGCTGCTGCAGGACCGCCGCAGCTCATGTCCCGTGCCGCGGGGAGGAAAGAGGGAGCTGGTTGGCATGCGCTGGAAGATGGCAGTTCTGGTTGCGGTGCTCGCGTCGGTAGCGGTGATGCCGGGGACGACGGGGTGCGAGGTTGTTGGTGGAGGGGACATCATCGCCCACGTTACGTGGGTGGCCGAGGTCTACGATGCGCCGGATGGTCAGAACCTCTTCCCTGCCGTCGGGGCCCCTTGCGTGATCGAAGCCTGCCGGATGACCGGCGGCAAGGAAGTCAGCAGCACACTGGTGCGATCTTCAGTTCCAACCGACGAGGCGGGTACTGCGCGGCTCACACAGCACGAGCGCATCAGCACCGAGGACGTGCTATCTGGGACTGTCGCGGTTGCGACCCATCTCGGGGGGATGTCCGTGAAGACGGAGACCGTCAGCCACGCCATGGCCGAGGCCTTTGCCGGAGGCAAGGAAGACGCCTACATGCAGATCACCATCAGGGCATACCGGGGATACCGTGAGGACTAGCGCCCCACTTCCCCGACTCCACGTCGCAGACGCCCGAGGATGCGGGCTGCGGGCGACGCGGATCGACCAGCTTCTTCTGAGGCCGGACGTCCAGAGCGATCAGACGCATCACGTGGGGGTGAGGCCGCGTCAGCCAGTTCCACCCAGAGATCCGCGCTTCCCTAGAAGGACGACCAGGCCACGCTGTTGGGCGGCTGCAGGGCCGCCGCAGCTCATGTCCCGTGCCGCGGGGAGGAAAGAGGGAGCTGGTTGGCATGCGCTGGAAGATGGCAGTTCTGGTTGTGGCGCTCGCGTCCGCGGCGGTGATGCCGGGGACGACGGGGTGCCAGGTCGCTACGGGCGAGAGCCTCATCGCGCACGTGACCTGGGAGGCCGAGGTTCGCGCGGAGTACGGCAGCGAGTATGAGCCCCTCGCGGACGTCACGGTTCGCTTCGAGTACTACCGGGAGACCGGCGGAGTCCGCGTTCCCAGCACGTACGTCAGTGTCCATGGGAACACCGGGGCAAACGGAAAGGCCTCTGTCACCCAGAACGAGCGCATCGGAACCAGCGATGTGCTCTGTGTCCGCTGCACGATCACGCCGGCGGGTGGCGGCGCACTCATGGAGAAGACGGAAGTGGTAACGCACGCGGGGGCGGCTCTAGCTGCCCAGAACCAGTCGGACGCGTACCTGACAGTTCCCGTGCGGTTCGTTGTGAACGCGGGCTAGCGACCTCGTGGCGGCCTCAGCCCTACTCCACGTCGTATACGCCCGAGGAGGAGGGTGGGTCCGAGGGCGTCGGCGACGGGCTCGAGGTGGGAGATGGCGTCGGCAGGGGGGCGGTCTCGTTCGACGCCGCTTCGCTTGGTGTCTGCTGAGCCGTCTTCCGCTCGGCCGCCTCGTCGCGCAGGCCCCGGCAGCTGCTCCTTGGCGTTCAGAGCGGCCAGTGGTAACATGACCATGTTATGAACTTGTTCCCATGCTTCCATCTCACCGGGGACCCCATCTGTAGCCCCAGGTCTTCGGGAAACTGTGCGCAGTGCCCGGCACAGAGGAGTGCTTCCTAGCATGGAACTCACTCTGACCGGCCTGCGTGCGGATACGCTTCGCCCTCCGCTGAAGTGGGCAGGCGGCAAGCGCTGGCTGGTGCCGCACCTGCAACGACTCTACAGCGCATACCGCGACCGACGCCTAGTCGAGCCATTCGTGGGTGGTCTTGCGGTTGCGCTCGGTCTGCGACCGGATGGTGCACTTCTGTCGGATGTGAACCCCCACCTGATCAATTTCTACCATTGGCTTCAGCGGGGTCTGGTGGTTGAGGGCGACCTGAGCAACGACGCTGACTGCTACTATGCCGCGCGGAGCCGCTTCAACCACCTCGTCTATGCGGGTCCTGACGTCACAGGAGAAGCTGCCGGGCTCTTCTACTACTTGAACCGGACGTGTTTCAATGGGCTGTGCCGCTTCAACAACGCAGGTGCCTTCAATGTACCTTTTGGACGCTACGCGGCCATCACGTACACCAGAGACTTCCGGCCCTACTCGCCCGTCCTGTCTGCATGGGAGTTCCGTTGCACTGACTTCGGGTCACTCCGACTGGATGCCACCGACTTCATCTACGCGGACCCACCTTACGACGTAGAGTTCACAAAGTACGCGCGAGACGCGTTCACTTGGGAGGATCAGATCCGGCTCGCTGAGTGGCTCGCCCTGCATGAGGGCCCAGTGGTAGCGAGCAACCAGGCGACACCTCGGATCTTGGGGCTCTACAGTGGACTCGGGTTCGATGTGCAGACCTTACACGCACCGCGACGCATCGCCTGCAATGGTGACCGCAAGCCAGCGCTCGAGATGGTCGCGCTACGGAACCTACAGTAGATGCGCTGACATTGGGGAGACTCGTAGGCATTGTCGTGGGGCTTCCTGGTCCCTTCGAGCATAGAGTTGTCTGAAGCGCTAGGACATGCGTCTACGAGTCCGCGGAGCCGGGAGTGGAGGCACGTACCCGTGGAGAGGCAGGAAGCCCTAAGCCGTTTGAGAGCCCTTGTTGGGGAAGACCTTCGGGTCTTGGCGGAGCGGCATGGCGTGACCATCTGCAAGCCCGACGGCAAGACAAACAAGGGTTGGGCGGGGCACGCTATCGAGAGGTACCTCGGGCTGGCACTGAACAGCTCATGCGCACCCAATTTCGGCTCATGGGAGCTCAAAGTGGTTCCGCTGAAGCGCGACAGGCAAGGCCACCTGCGCGTCAAGGAGACGATGGCTATCACCATGATTGATCCTGTCGAGGTCGAGCAGTGTAGCTTCGAGGATAGCCACCTCTACGGCAAGCTGATGAAGCAGGTGGTGGTTGGCCGCGTATGGGAGGGCGCAGGGGGTCTCCCTTCGCCTGTACACGCCGTTGTCACATTTGACCTGGATGACGCGAGCATCAGACAGCGCGTGAGGGACGACTACGAGTTGGTGCGTAGAACGATTCGTCATCACGGGTTCGCTGCGCTGTCGGGGAGACAAGGCGTGCTCGTCCAGCCCCGGACAAAGGGCCGTGGCCACGGCAGCGTCTCCCGAGCCTTCTACGCACGTAAGGAGTTCGTGGCGCACATCCTGGGCCTGGAACCACTGGATCTAGAGGCCCTCGTCACCCGTCGGGGCGGATAGCAGCCGCCTCTGAGATCTGCCCGCCTCCCGCTCGATCCGGCGCCGAGCCATCTGCAGGTAATCCGCGGATATCTCGATCCCCACGAAACGGCGGCCCAAACGGACTGCCGCCACACCAGTGGTGCCGCTACCGACAAACGGATCGAGGATGATGTCGTCTGGCCTGGATGCAGCCCGCAGAATGCGATCGAGCAGAGCGACAGGCTTCTGTGTTGGGTGCTTGCCGAAGACCTTCTCGTCGCGACCAGGCGGCAGTATCCCCCACACGCTCTTCATCTGCTTGCCAGCCTCATCGAAGGGCGGGTTCGGCGTGCACTTCATCTCCTCGTAGTTGAACGTGTGTCGTGACCGCCACGACCGCGCAGCCCACAGAACCGTCTCGGTGGAGTGCACGAAGTAGCGGCAGGAGAGATTCGGCGGCGGATTGACCTTGTACCAGGATATGTCATTGAGGATCTTGAAGCCCAGCTTCTGCATTGCGAACCCGACGGAGTGGATGATGTGATGGGTCCCTGAGACCCAGATCGTAGCATCCCTAGCCATGACGCGCCGACACTGTGCGAGCCACTGGGTCACGAACTCGTGGTCCTCATCGACCCCCTGGGACCGGTCCCAGTCCCCCTTGTGGACCGAGACCTTCCTGCCTGCGTGGCATGTGAAGCCACCGTTGGACAGGAGATAGGGCGGATCCGCAAAGACCATGTCGAATGACTCTTGGGGCAGAACGCCCAGCAGTTCGATGCAGTCGCCCTGGTATAGCCGCACGCCTGGAGATGCGTAGTATGGATGCGGAGTTCCATCCATGGGCAGACCACCGTTCGCTGGCATCGCGGCCTCCTGTGGGCAGTACTCATCGGCTTAGCATGCAGACCACAACGACGAGGACGCCCGTCCTGCACCGCTCGGCGCTCGGCCTCAGCCCTACTCCACGTCGTAGACGCCCGAGGAGGAGGGTGGGTCCGAGGGCGTCGGCGACGGGCTCGAGGTGGGAGATGGCGTCGGCAGGGGGGCAGCCTCGCTCGACGCGGCTTCGCCCGGCGTCTGCCGCGCCGTCTTCCGCTCGGTCGCCTCGATCTCGCGTTTGAGCTGCTCGATGCGGCCCAGGTGAGGCCCGAGTTGGCGGGAGAGGTCACTGAGCTTCGCGTCGGTGACCGCGCCCTGGTTGAGCAGCTCGAGGGCGCGGTAGCCCATCTGGGAATAGATCTGCCAGATGGCCTGCTCGGACTCGCGGAGCTGCCCTCGCAGGGTGTATAGGCTCATCTCGCTGCTCGCCGAGTCGGCGACGCTCTTGACTCCACGCGCTAGATCATCGAGAAGGCTCATCGCCTTGCCTCCTTTGGTCCGGCGGCGGCCGGACGGCTCGGTCTACTCTTCGCCCAAGGCGCAGCGCGCCAGGGCGACGCGCCGCGCGCAACGGCGGCAGCGCTCGGCATGTGCCGCGACGGCTGGATCGGCGCACGAGGAGAGCCATCGCGCCAGGTCAGCCTCGCAGGGGTGATCGGTGTCGGCCTCGGGCCGGGGGGTGTCGACGCCGACGGCTCGGATGATCTGGAACCGCCGGTGCTCCTCGACACAGGACCGGGCGGAGGCGACGGCGAGGTAGACGTCGAGGGGGGAGCGGCGGTCCCACGCCGACATGAGCCGCTCCTCGGCCTGCAGGATCTGGTAGAGGACGAGGGCGACCAGGTCATCGGCGTCGTCGGGGTCGGCGAGCCGGGCGCAGAGCCGTTCGAGCATTGGCCGGAGCCGTTGGGTGAGCGCGTCCTGCGCCCCCTGCTCATCGGCCAGGATCCCGTCGGCGAGGGCCTCGTCGGCTGGGTCGAGCTTCGGATTCCTCGGCGCTACCGCCATTTCGTTCCCCCGCCCCGCCGCGCGTCAGCTCGCCTCGGAGGTCCTCCGGGCGGCGCGGGCGTCGGCCATCTGTCGGACGAAGGTGCGGATCTTGGTGTCCCGCGTCGCGTCCTCGAAGCCATCATACTCCAGACAGAGGAAGGGAATCCCGTCATGGCGCTCCCTCAGTGTCTGGGAGGTCGCGGTGACGGTCATGCCCGGCATACAGTTGAAGGGGGCGACGGCGACGATTCCATCGACGCCGCGCCGGGCGAAGTCCTCGGCCTTGCCCATGGAGCAGATGGCCTCGCCGCCGAAGCGCCGGTTCACGTAGTCGGAGCCGAGTTCGACGACCTCCTTGGGCGGCACGTCGTCGTAGCCTTCGAGGTACGGCAGGGTCGCTTGGAACATGGCATGCTCCAGCTTGGCCGCGAGGCCGGAGAGGAACCGGCAGAACACAGCGCCGCGCGCGTTGGGCCAGAAGGAGCTGTCCCGCATGGCGTCCTCGGCGAGCCATCCGGTGAGGTAGATGGAGTACATGAAGAACTCGGTGAGGGGCGCGAGCCAGACCTCGGCCCCCGCCCGTTCGAGCCTCCGGATGACGTGCTGGTTGGAGTCGGGATGGAGGCGTACGTAGAACTCGCCCACGACGCCGACGAGGGGCCGGTCCTCGTCGCGCCGTGGCACGGCGGCGAACTCGGCCTGGGCCCGCTTGATGAGGTCCACGTATTCCTCGATGCCCAGCCCGAGGTAGGCCATGAGCATCCCGCCCCGGGTCTTCAGGCGCTCGCCCTGGGGCGCCATGAGCTCCACGATCTCGGCCAGGTACTTGTCGTGCAGCGCCTGGCAGGCGCCCTCCTCGATCTCGTACGGCCGGGTGCGGTGGAGCATCTTCTGGATCATGTCATAGGCCAGAACGCCCTGGAATGTCAGGACGACGGGCGCGGGCCCGAGGCCGCCATGGAGGGAGGCTAGGCCGAGGGAGACCATCTCGGTCTCGTGGAGGCCCTTGTGGTCGAGGATCCGGCGCTGGAGCATGGAGTACATGCCGTAGCGGCACGGCCCCGCGGAGCTTCCCTGGAAGAAGGCCTCTCGGGCGGGGTCGAAGTCCTTCTGTACGGTGCGCCAGAGCATATCCTCGGCGGTGACGAGGGAGGGGAGGCAGACGTCCTCGCTGATCGCCTTTCGCGCCAGGTTCAGGCCCGGGTCGGGCGACCGCGGTAGCACGGCGGCGTTGACGCCGAAGGCCCTGAAGGCGGCGGCCATGACGTGGGCCGATCCCTCGAGATCGGGGATCCACACCCGGGTACCGCGCTGGGCGAGCTCGGCCATGGAGGTGGTGGAGGTGCGGATGGGCCGCTCGCGCTCGCTGACGGTGATGGCGGCGGCGGTGTCGGCGAAGGCCTCCATGCGGGTGATGACGCCGGCGTCGGCGGTGTGTTCGTCGATCTGCATGACGTAGCAGGGCTCGCCCAGTTCCTCCTTGACGAAGGGGTTGGCGAAGCTGTCGGGGCCGCAGCCGAAGTAGGTGAGCACGATGGCTCGCAGGCGCGGGTCGTGGCGGACGATGCGGGCCGCCTGGAGCTTCTTCTGGACCTGGCGGGAGTAGGCGTTGACCCACTCGGGCGAGGGGTCCTCGCTGGCGAGGGGGAGGAAGTCCTGGGGGATGGGCAGGATGCCGAGGTCGCGGATGCGCTGGCCCACCTGCATGTTCACGGCGGAGTCGTAGAGGGTGTACGGCCGGCCGATGACGACGAAGGCCATCTGCTCCTCGGGCAGTCCGCTGACGATCTCGGCGCCTCGGGCGTCGATGGCGTCGCGGAAGTCGCGGAGGGCCTGGAGCCCGATGTCGATGGCGCTATCGGCGTCGCCCCGGCTCTTGCCCATCTCCTCGGCGGTCTCCCGCAGCACGCGCCGGACGTGGGCCTCGCCGCGCTGGAAGTTCAGCCGGGGCGTGATGTAGCGGACCTGGCCTGAGGTGCCGAGGCCGAGGGCGGCGCCGATCACCTCGGGCGCTCCCTGGACGTACGGGCAGGTGCGGGTATGCCGCCAGTCGCCCTCGGGCTCGCCGGTGTCGTAGACGGCGGGGTAGAAGAGGAAGTCCACGTCCCGCTCGAGCACGTCGGCCACGTGGCCGTGGGCGACCTTCATGGGGAAGCAGGGCTCGGCGGCGCTGAGCTCCTTGCCCCGCTGGACGATGCGGGTGCTCGTCTCGTCGGAGAGGACGACCTCGAATCCGAGGGTCCTCAGGAAGCCGTTCCAGAGTGGGAAGTAGTCGCAGAACATGAGCCCCCGGGGCACGCCGACCCTCGGGGCGCCCTGGGGCGGCTCGGGTCCGACGGGCCGGGTGAGGAGCGCCTCGTACTCGGCGAAGAGGTCGGGGAGGCCCTCGCCCTTCTTCACCTTGCGCTCGGCGGAGTACCGCTCGCAGCGGTCGTTGTAGAAGAACGTAGGCCCATCGCCGAGGCGGAAGGTGTTCACGTCGCAGTGATTCTCGCAGGCCTTGCACTCGAAGGAGGAGACGGTGTACTCGGCCTGGGCGATGGTGTCGAAGCCGACGAAGGAGGACTCCTTGGGGGCCTCGCGATAGGCGAGCCACGCGACGCCCGCGGCGCCCGTGAGGTGGTGGTAGGGGGGGACGATGATGGGCTTGCCCAGGACGGTCTCCATGGCGGCGACCATGCCTTTGTTGAAGGCCACGGCGCCCTGGAAGGCGACCCGTTCGCCGATCTCCCGCCCGGCGACGTTCTTGTTGAGGTAGTTCTTGACCGAGGCGATGCAGACGGCGGCGGCCAGGTCCTCGTTGGGGATGTTGTTGCGCTGGTAGTAGAGCATGGCGGACTCGGAGAAGACGGTGCACTGCCAGTCCAGCTCCGGTGGGGCCGTGCCTCGGAGGGCGACGTCGCCGAACTCCTCGATGGATATGCCCAGGTTCTGGGCCTGCTTCTCGAGGAAGGCGCCGGTGCCGGCGGCGCAGGCCTTGTTCATCTCGAAGTCGACGATGACGGGGCCGCTCAGCTTGATGTACTTGGAATCCTGCCCGCCGATCTCGAAGATGGTATCGACCTCGGGCGCGAAGGCGATGGTCCCGTGGGCCTGGGCGGTAATCTCGTTCTTCACGGCGTCGGCGCCGATGTAGTCGGCGGTGAGGTAGCGGCCCGAGCCAGTGGTTCCGGCGACGATCTTCTCGATCTCGACGCCGCGCTCGCGCAACTGGCCGTTGATGTGGCCCAGGGTGTCTTTGACGGCGCTGAGGGGATCCCCCTCGGTGCGCCGGTAGTAGGCGGCGAGGACGAGGACCTTGCCGTCGACCTCGGTGATGACCGCGGCCTTGGTGCTGACGCTGCCGATGTCCACTCCCAGGCCGGCCAGGGCCACCTTCTTCGGCAAGTCGGCGACGACGGGCGGCTCGTGGTAGCTGGAGCGCTCGAAGCGGAGCGGCTCGGTGGCGTGGTACTCGAGGGGCTTCTCCAGGTGGTCCTCGAGGGCCGCGACGACCTGGTCGATGTTCAGCTCGGCCGTGGCCTCGGCGGCGGCGCCGATAGCCCCCGCCGTCACGTTATGGGGCGGCACCACGAGGCGGCCGTCCACATTGAGCTCCTGGGCGAGGTACTTTCTCGCGCCGGCGTTCTGGGACACGCCACCCACGAAGGCGACCTTGCCGACGACGGGCCGGCCCTTGAGGACGGAGTTGCGGTAGGTGCGGCAGATGGCCTGATGGATGCCGGCCACGATGCGCTCGCGGGGGGTGCCCTTCTGGTAGAGGTGGACGATGTCGGACTCGGTGAAGACGCCGCAGCGGCCCGAGAGGGTCGCCGGGTTGTCGGTCTCCAAGGCCGTCTCGGCGAACTGGTCGATGGAGTCGTAGTTGAGCCGGCGGTGCATATGGTCCAGGAATGACCCCGTGCCCGCGGCGCACTTGTGGCCGAGGGAGACCTCCTCGACGAGGAGGTCTCCCTCCCGGCCCGTCTCCTTGAGGAGGATGTACTTCTGGCTCTCGCGACCCATCTCGATGATGGTCCGCACCTCGGGGTCGATGATCCCCAAGGCGGTGGAGAGGGCGCTAATCTCCTCGATGGGGCTGACCCCGATCAGGGCGCCGAAGGAGGCCGCGCCCGAGCCTGTAGCGCCGACGAGGGCGCTGGTGACGCCGCGCTCACGCACGGCCACAAGCTGGTCTCTCACGCGCGCCAGGGGCTGGCCCTGGATGCGCAGGGTCGGAAGCTCGGTGATGGCGCCCTCCTCATCGAGGAGGACGGCTTTCACCGTATCCGATCCGATGTCTAGGCCCACACGCAAGATCGTCGCTCCGTTCCGTCGTTCAGGACAGCCCTCCCCCGCGAGCCCAGACGGCTCGGGAGGGGGCCGGTTACTCGATCTCAGACAGACGCGCGCCCTGTAGCGCGCTCCAGGAGTCGTAGGCGTCGGCGACTCCGCCGAGCACCCGGTCCTCATCGTGCACCCAGATCCGGTGGGGGAGATCCAGGTAGCCCTCGGTGGGCACCTCGACGCTCCCCAGCCCCGGCCAGGAGAGGGTGTAGCAGCCGTAGGGCCGTAGGAACCACTCGGCGGGCTGGGCCGGGTGGTCCGCCCCGATGAAGGCGGCGATCCCCGCCCACTGGTTCTCGAAGATGCCGGAGTAGTCGCACCAGGGGCTGGGCGCCTCGAAGCGGTCGCCCTGAGGCCCCTCCTCCAGGGCGATGACGCCCTTCTCCCGAGGGGCGAAGCGAAGGCTGAAGCCTCCGTAGCCCTTGCCATCGAGGGGCTCGCCGCCGATGGTCAGTCCCGGCTCCTCGGCGGTGATCCGGATCGCGATGTCCACCGGGTAGCCCGTCCCGACCTGGGGCCATGCCCGGATCCATACCTCCTCGGTCGCGACCTTCTCCCCATCCACGTACCAGCCGTTCCGAACGCCGAGGACGGCGCAGATGGGCCCGGTCTCCTGGCCGAGCCATGCCTCGAACTCCGTCTTCATGCCCCCATTGTAATCCCAATGGTTGTACCGCTGGCCACGCCAGACGGTGTTCGGCCAGCGCCAGAACAGGCCGCTGTGGTGGAAGTGGTCGGCGGGGAAGTCGTCGGTGAGCGTCGCCCCCGATGGCGCGAGGATGGGGTGGATGTAGGAGCTGCGGCGGAAACGCTCCGGCACGCCCTCGGGGAGGATGGGCTGGTAGATGTAGCTGAAGCGCAGTTGGCCGTCGCAGAGGAAGTTGACGCGGGCGCCATCATCGGCGAGCTCCCACTCCGCGAAGGGCCACTCGGGGGCGGCGTCGGTGGGCGTGAGGACGGCCTCGCCGTGGCCCTCGTTCCCGCGCAGGAAGGCGATCCAGCCCTGCCCGCCGCTCCACGGCCCGAGTCGGGAGGCCTGGGCGGGCATCTCGGACGGCTCCCCCTCGGCGAAGCCGCGGACGACCCAGTGGCCGTCGGGCTCGCCGGCGGGTAGGGGTACGCTGACCACGTCCAGCCAGAGGGTCGGCTCGCCGGGGGGCCCGACATACTCCGTGGGGAACTCGACGGCGTAGGACCCGGCGATGCAAGCGAGGGGAAGCGCCACGAAGGTCAGCATTGAAGTGTCCCTCCCGGTCAATCTTAGCCGTGTCTAAGTATACCATCCGACCACAGAGGACCGGGCACTATTCCCCGGTCCGAAAGCGAGTCGCCAGTTTTGAGGGGTTCCCCTTGGTGGGAGCGGATCCTCCCGCGCTAGGCGTTGATGGTCCATATGTGCGTATTGTGGAATGTTATTACTGATAGTGTGCCGGCCTCGCCTCGGCAGGCCGAAGGGCTGGGGACCGCGAACCCTCTATGAGCGCGAGCGTCCGCGCGGGATCGGAGAGCTATCCATGGCTGACAAGCGTGACAAGAAGAGAGAACAGACCGAGATGATCCCATACAAGAAGTCGGATCTGTACAAGCACGCCTCCGAGCGCACCTTCAAGGGAGAGAGCCTGCAGATGGTGGCCATGCCGATGGGCGGCATCGGCACCGGCTGCGTATCGCTGGGCGGGCGGGGCGAGCTGCGGGACTGGGAGATCTTCAACCGGCCGGGCAAGGGGAAGGATCTGGACGCCTTCGTGCTCCTCTGGGCGAGGAAGCAGGGCGAGGAGCCCGTGACGAAGAGCGTCCAGCGTGCGCCTCTCCCACCCTACTGGGGGCCCATGGGCTGGCGCCGCGACGGCGGCCGCGGGCTGCCGTGCTTCCCCGAGGCTACCTTCACGGCGGGCTATCCCTTCGGCGAGGTGGAGTTCGAGGACAAGAGCTTTCCTCTCCAGGTGAGCGTCGAGGGGTTCAATCCCTTCATCCCGCTGGATCCCGAGGCATCGGGGATCCCGGCGGCGATCCTGACCTACAAGCTGCGCAACCCGTCGACGAAGCCGGTGGAGGCGACGCTGCTGCTGAACCTGCCGAACGTGGTCGGCACGGACGGCATCCGTTTCCAGGGCGAGATGGTGAAGGGGACCGTCTCGGAGCTTCGCGAGGGCGAGGGCTTCCAGGCGATTCGCATGACGAACCTGGAGCTTCCGGTGGGGCATCCCCGGGGCGGGACGATGGCCATCGCGGCCCGGGGCGCGGAGTTCACCCATCTGCTCTCCTGGCCCAAGGGCGAGGGCTGGTGGGACTCTTTCCACCTCTTCTGGGACGACTTCGCCGCAGACGGCCGCTTCGACGATCCCGGCAGCGCCGGGCCCTTCGAGGGTCCGCAGCCTGCTAGCGCGGCGCTGGGCGTGCGTGTGACGATCAAGCCGCGGGCGGCGGTGAAGATCCCCTTCGTCATCGCCTGGCACTTCCCGACCCGGGTCAACGAGTGGGATTCGGAGAAGGAGGTACAGGGCGAGCGGCTCGTGAACGAGTACAACAACCGCTTCGGCGACGCGCTGGAGGTAGCGGAGCACGTCCTCGCCAACCTGGAGAGCCTCCGCGACCGGAGCAAGGCGTATGCGAAGGCGCTCCTGTCGTCGACCCTCCCCGGCGTGGTGCTCGACGCCGTGTCGAGCCAGTCGTGCATCCTCAAGAGCCAGACGTGCCTGTGGCTCGACACGGGGGACTTCCACGGCTTCGAGGGGTGCAGCGCGGAGATCGGCTGCTGCCCCATGAACTGCACCCATGTGTGGAACTACGAGCAGACCCTCGCGTATCTGTTCCCCTCGCTGGAGAGGACGGTGCGGCGGACGGACTACCTCTGCAACGTGCGTGAGGACGACTCGATGGCCTTCCGTACGAAGCTGCCCCTGGGCCGGACCTGTTGGGGGTTCCTGCCCGCGGCGGATGGGCAGATGGGGACCATCCTGAAGCTGTACCGCGAGTGGCTGCTCTCGGGCGATGACGAGCTGCTCCGGGAGCTCTGGCCGAACGCCAAGCGGACGATGGACTTCGCCCAGAGGGTCTGGGACGCCGATGGCGATGGCGTCATGGAGGGGGAGCAGCACAACACCTACGACATCGAGTTCTTCGGGGCGAACACGATGATGGGGAGCCTCTACCTGGGCGCCCTGAAGGCCGCGGCGATCATGGCCGCGCGCGTGGGCGACGAGGAGGCGCGGGAGCGCTACCTGGACCTGTTCGCGAAGGGCACGGTGAACCTGGACCGCGCCTGCTGGGATGGCGACTACTACATCCAGGTGGTGGACCTGGAGGCCCATCCGCGGTACCAGTACGGCACGGGCTGTCTCGCGGACCAGCTCCTGGGCCAGTGGTTCAGCCACGTGGTGGGCCTCGGCCACGTGCTCCCCGCGGACCATGTGAAGTCGTCGCTGCGGTCGCTCTTCAAGCACAACTTCCGCACGAGCTTCTACGACCACGCGAACCCGCAGCGGATCTACGCCCTGGCGGACGACGCGGGGCTGCTGCTCTGCACGTGGCCCAAGGGCGGGCGTCCGGCGCTGCCGGTGGTCTACGGGGACGAGGTGTGGTCGGGCATCGAGTACCAGGTGGCGGCCCACATGATCTACGAGGGGTTGGTGGATGAGGGGCTGTCCATCGTGAAGGGGATCCGGGACCGGCACGACGGCATCCGGCGGAACCCCTTCAACGAGTTCGAGTGCGGCGACCACTACGCCCGCGCCCTGGCGAGCTGGTCGGTGCTGCTGGCTCTCAGCGGCTACCGGTACTCGGCGCCCGAGGGCAGCCTGAGCTTCGCGCCGCGGATGGGTGGGAGCAAGTTCGAGTGCTTCTTCAGCACGGGCACGGCGTGGGGCACGGTGCGCCTCGCGAACGGCAAGGGGGCGCCCACCGTGAAGCTCAGTGTCATCGAGGGCACGCTGGAGCTGCGGCAGCTCGGGGCGGCCTCGCCTGGGGGCGCGGTGGATGAGGTGATGAGCGCCGAGGGCAAGCTCGGCCGGCGGAAGCTCGCCGCCGAAGCGACGGTGTGCGAGGGCCGGGCAATGGCGACCTTCGCGGAGCCGGTTCAGATCGCCGCGGGCGAGACCCTGAAGGTGACCTTCAAGTAGGCGGCGTCCCGGGCCCTCCCGCAGCGGTCGGGAGGGCCCGGGGGGGGCGATTGGGCTGCCGCCCCTCGTTCCGTGTCGTGCTAGGATGTCTCAGTAGTGGATCATGGTCGAGGGAGCATCGACGATGCGCAGGCCCCACAGCGCGATGAGTGGCCGGAAGCAGGAACGGCGGAGTCTCTGCCTGGGCCTGGAGTTGACGCACTTCGGGCCGATCAAGCATGCGGACATACGGGTGGCTCCACTGACGGTCCTCATCGGCCCCAACAACTCGGGCAAGTCCTTCTTCGCGATGGCGCTGCATGCGCTGATCCGGTGGCACGCGGCGTCCCCATTTGAGCGACTACTCCGCTCCGCGCGTGCGTTGCGGAATTCGGGGTCGGGAAGTGAAGCGGCGGCGCTCGATATTACCTCCGTACTTGAGACCCTATTGACCAAAGGAGCGGTGGATATACCGGAGTCTGCCATCCAGAGGTACTCTATAGACGCCACAACCGGCGGGCTCGACTCGCATCTATCTGGGCTCTACCAGGCTCCGCCTTCGGATCTGCGGGCGGCTTGGGGGAAGAAGCGGCTTCGCGCCCGCCTCCGATGGCGCAGAGGGAGTGTCGCCCTATCCGTGAACCGCGATGGCTGTATGGTGGAGGGTATCGAGGCGGCGCCAGTGCGTGTGGTCCTCGACGACGCCTTGCCCTTGGGCGAGATCGAGCTACCTGAGCAGGATGGAGCTTCTCACTTCGTAGTTGCACGAGAGAGGGTACGTGCTGAACTGGAGGAGCATCGAACGGACGAGGAGCCATTCATGTCCATGCTCCTACCGACGCTGGCGCGGCGGTGGGCGACAGATGGTCTCCCGCTGAGCACGCACTACCTCCCTGCTGGTCGATCCGGGATTATGCAGGCGTATGACTCCATCGTCGCGGCTGTACTGCAGGGCGCAGCAGAAGCGCCCTTCGGAGTGGACATCCCACGGGTCCCAGGCGCTGCCGCTGAGTTCCTGACGGTGCTGGTGTCGCGATGGCGCTCGGAGAGACGGAGAGCCACCCGCAGACGATCCACCTCCCCGGTCGATGAAGCCATCGCCCAGTTCGAGGCCACGGCACTGAACGGGGAGGTCACTATCGACTTCACGGATACCGGTCCTGTGCCCACTTTCACGTACCGCTCCCCGATTGGCGACCTACCGCTGGTGCGAGCTAGCTCATCGGTGCTTGAGGTGGCCCCATTGTCAGTCTACCTTCGGGGGCACGTGGGAGAAGGTGACCTCCTCATCATCGAAGAGCCGGAGGCGCACCTGCATCCCGCCAACCAGCGGCGGATGGCGCGACTGCTTGCCGCCCTCATTCGGGCGGGCGTGTTCGTGCTCATCACCACGCACTCCGACTACTTGGTGGAGCAACTGCGAGCGCTCCGGATGGCAGGAGAGCTACCGGCCGACGAACGGGCCGAAGTGCTCGATGAGACGCCCGAAGCGTACCTTCGGGGCGATGAACTCGGCATCTACCTCTTCGATGGGGCCTACGACGACGCAGGCGAGTTCGTTGGTTCTACCGCCCGTGAGTTGCCGTGGCGGGTTACGGACGACGATGAGCCAGGTTACTACGAGCAGGTAGACCAAGCCCTGTACGACGAGCTGACCACGCTCGAGCGCCGCATCACCGCGAAGGACTGACGGCAGTGGACGAACGTCGTCTCAACCGCGTCCTGCGCTGCGTGCGCAAGGCACACGAGCGTCAGATCCGCGATGAACAGACATTGCGCGAGTCGGGGGCAGTCATCACCATGCCGCGGCGCGGGTGTTACGTCGCCATCAAGGCGGACGATGGCAGCCAGCGGTGCGCCGACTTTCTGGTCTTCTTGGCCCGCCCTCCCAAACTCATTGTCATAGCGATAGAGGCGAAGGCGGGCGGCAGGCAGGCAAGTACAGCGTATGACCAGCTACAGGGGGCCCTGAAGGTAGCACAGCAGACGCTCACCCGCTGTGGAGTTGCGCAGTCGGATGTAGCGCATGTTTCACTCTGGGTTCACGGGAACGGCGTGACCCCGCCAGGGCGAAAGCTCCTGAGGCGGCAGCGTACCCGCATGTTCGGACGCAAACAGCCGGTCGAGATGCGCCGTGCAGCCGGACAGCCGCTCTCGCTCGATGACTTCCTGGAATCCGAGTTGGATTGCTAGGCCGCTCAGCCGCGGGGAGGGCCCGGGGGGGCGTGCGCGTATCTGTCCTCCGTGCCTCGACTCGGAGGGCGTTGGCTTGGTCGTCGTCATGAAACCCACCCTGGCCTGTAATGCCGCCTGCCGCTACTGCGCATCGGGCGAGGGCGAGGACCATGCGCGCTTCCCCGAGTCCGCCCTGCCGGAGCTGTTCCGGCCCTTCGGGGAGTGGCTTCAGGCGCATCCGGGCGAGCGCGTGTGCTGGATCTGGCATGGCGGCGAGCCGCTCCTCATGGGCCGGGCGTTCTATGAGGCGGTCGTCGACGCTCAGCGCGCGGTGCTGGGTCCGGACGCCCCGCGGATCCGCAATGTCGTCCAGTCGAATCTCTCTCTGCTCACCCCGGAGTGGATCCCCACCCTGCGCCGGCTGGTCGGCCGGGGCAGCATCGGCACGTCCTTCGATCCCGTGCCCGGCTGGCGGCTCCTGGGGCGGGGCGCCCCCGCCGGCGAGGCGTACGATGACGCTTGGCTGCGGGGCACGGAACTGCTGCGCCGCTCCGGCGTGCGGTACGGGACCGTTTACGTCGTTCACTCCGAGAGCGTCGGCCGGGCGGGCGAGATGTACCGGTTCTTCCGCAACCACGATTCCGGGGCGGGCGCTCGGTTCAACCCGCTCTATATCGAGGGGCGGGCCGAGGGGCTCGACGCGGGCCCGGTCAGCCCCGAGGAGTACGGCCGGTTCCTCATCGACCTCTTCGACGCGTGGCAGGCCGACGGGCGGAGGATGAAGGCCATGCCGCTCGCCGAGTGGCTCGGCGCATGGCAGGGGGAGGAGCGATGCCTCTGCTGCGACAGCCGGGGCTCATGCGCGGCGACGCACCTGGGCATCGCGCCCGATGGAGCGGTGTACACTTGCGGGCGAGGCCTGGACACCGGGACGACCTCCCACGGGAACATCCTGCGGGACCCGCTGGAGGTGATCCTGGCCCACCCGCACCGGAAGGCGCTCCTGGGGCGCGCGGAGTCGCTCCGGTCGGGCCCCTGCGCGGGGTGCGAGTGGTGGGAGCTGTGTCACGGAGGCTGTCCCCACGACGCCCTGCTGGGCTGGGGGGACGAACAGCGAGAGACCCTCTGGTGCGAATCGCGGCAGATGCTGTTCGCGCACATGAGGGAGGCGCTCGGGCCGCCCGAGGGGGGATGCGCCTCGGACCGAGAGGTGTCGGGGGCAGAGCACTGAACATAGCGGCGGTATGCGATATCGCGCCCCGTAGCGGGCGGTACCAGGTCAGGGGGACTACCAATGGCGAAGCGGAGACCTGAGGACGAGGATCGGAGCGTTGGCCGGAAGCTGAGCCCAGTCAGCCGACGGGCGTTCCTGGGCTTGATCGCCGGCTCCACGGCCGGGCTGTCGGGGTGTTGCGGCCCCGTCGTTCGCGCCTTCGGCTCCGCACTGGGCGACAAGCCATCAACTCCCGCTCCCTCCTCCGAGCCGCCGGATACGCCGCGGGTATCCGGCGAATCCGAGTCACCAGCGGTCGGATCGGCTGAGCCCGACCCGAAGAAGGCGACCTCGTCCAAGCCCGCGCCCGAGAAGGCGGCCTCCACGAAGAAGCCCGCCTCAGCGAAGAAGCCCGCGTCCAGCAGCTACACCGAGTACAACGACTACAGCGAGTACGTCGAGTACACGGGATATGACGAGTACTACGACTACGTTGACGTGCCTGACCCGCAGTACGGCGACGCCGATTCCTCGTATATCGAGTACTACGACTATGGCGACGTGCCCTATGAGGAATACTACGACTACAGCGACTACTTCGATGGCGCAGTAGGCTGAGCCGAGGAGGAGAGCGTTTGCACCACACGCCTAGCGAGCGGGAGCCACGCGTGGCTTGCAAGCTGAGCCCCGTGAGTCGGCGGGCGTTCCTTGGGCTGGTGGCTGGCTCAGCGGCGGGTCTGTCGGGCTGCTGCGGGCCCCTGGTTCGAGCATTCGGCTCGGCGGTAGGCGGGAAGCCCGTTCCACAGACAGCGCCTGACGCGCCACCACGGCCCGCGCCGCGGGTGGAGTCCGAGCCGCCCGCTCCGAAGGCGGCGACCCCGCCGAAGCCCGCGCCGACTAAGGCCGCGCCCGCGAAGAAACCGGCTCCTGGTTACACCGAGTACAACGACTACAGCGAGTACGTCGAGTACACGGGATATGACGAGTACTACGACTACGTTGACGTGCCTGACCCGCAGTACGGCGACGCCGATTCCTCGTATATCGAGTACTACGACTACACGGACCAGTATGGGGATGGCGAGGTCGGCTACGGTGACACCGGGTATCTCGATGTAGGTTACGACGACGCGTGGAAGGGCGAGGGCTACCCCGACGGTGGCTAGTGCCAGACGCGAGAGCCGCTGGGCCGGGGCTCACGTGTGGGATGTGCCGGCCCATCTCGTGCCAATCGAGGGCGCCCGCCGAGGGGTCCTCCGCATCACCCGTGACGCCTCGGTCGCGGAGACCCTTCACTCCGGCATGGCGCGTGAGGCCGCGATTGGGTTCACGGCGGACATCATCCACCTTCCGGCGATCGCTCAGGCGGAGCTTCCGCCGAACCTCGTCCCCGGGCTCGTTCGGATCGCGTGGGACGGCGGGTCGCCGGATGGCCGCATCCCGGAGCTTCTGCGGGTGGGGGCGTGCCTGGACCTCGCCCCGTCGGATGGCGCTCTCGACGCCCTGGTGGAGTGCTCGGAGGGGGGCGTCATGTGCCGGCTCGTCGATCTGGCGGCGTGGACCACGGCACCCGAGGCGCTCGCCTCCTCCCTGGAGCACTACCTGACATCGCCTCGGCTCGAGGCGCCGATTGAGCCCTGGCACTCGATCGCCCGCGGCATCGCGTCCCGCCGGCCGCGGGACCTATCGGGCACGTACGACGAGACGCTTCGCCGGAACTACTGGCTGGGCGAGGATGGCTCGGTGAGCCTCTCGGAGCGACATGCCACCGGAGGGCTGGTCTTCGGGCGGCTGGAGGACGGCCCGGAGGGGTGGCAGCAGTCGCCGGCGTGGCGCGCCCTCGAAGCGCGGAGGCGCCAGCCCTTCCTGAGGCGATCGACCTGCGCCTTCTGCCCGCACTACCTCTGGTGCGGCGCCTATGCGGCGGATGACGCGGGCAACCCAGACCCCGCTTGGTGCGGGGTCTGGATCCCTCTCTTCGAGCGGCTGCAGGAGGCGGCGGACATCGCCTGGGCGGAGGCTGGGGAGGGCGAGCCGGAGGAGTACCCCGGGTAAGGGGGGCCTCACTCCTCCTCGGCAGCGGCCGTCCCGGGGTCGGGAATCCCTGGCAGCGCGAACCAGGATGTCAGGAACCGCTCGAGGCTCCCCTCGAAGGGCGCGCGCTTGACGTTCATCCACGTGAGCTGATCGCCGACGGCGAAGTACACCCACGTTCCGCCGTCCACCTCGACGAGCTCGGGGTCGGACGCGTTGATCCCCTCGTCGAGCCCCCGGGGCGAGAGCACCGGGTTGGCGGGGCTGAGCTCCCAGCGCATGAGGTCGGGCGAGCGGGCGATGTAGGTCTCGAAGTAGTGTCTCGGCGCGCGACGCTCGAGGTAGAGGGCGTAGTAGTGGCCGTCGGCGTAGCGGAGGCAAGGGCATGCGGCGTATCGGTCGGTCCCGAAGCGGGCGCCGGGGAGTTTGGTCCAGTTCCAGAGGTCGTCGGACTGGGCGAACTTGATCGTGAAGGGGGGATAGGCGGGGTCGTTCGACTCGTAGGCCATGGCGAAGCCGTCGGGCCCCTGGCAGACGGAGGTGTTGAAGATCCCCTCGTTCTCGCCCTCAATCACCACCTGGGACTCCCAGCGCTGGAGATCGCGGGAGCGGAAGGCGGTGACGTCACGCCAGCCATCGGGCTCGAAGCGCGAGGCGAACACGTAGAGGGTGTCGTCGTGGACGATGGCCGAGGCGAGGCTGTACCCCTCGGCGAAGCGCGCGAGCTCCTCGCCCGTGGCGGCGTCCTCGAGGAGCAGGTAGTAGTCCTCCCTCACGCCGCCCGACCCCGGCCGGATGCACTTCAGGTGGCAGAGCCGGCCCTTCCAGAGGATGGGTGACAGCTCGGCGAGGTCCTCGGCGATCAGCTCTCGGGCGCCGAGGGGTTCGGCGGAGCGCGGCGCGGGGGGCGAGAGGCGCGCGAAGTCCTCGACAGGCCACTGGGCCAGGCGGTGCATCCCCTCCGGCACCGCCTGCTGGAACTGGACGTAGGCGCGCACATCGCCGGTGACCGAGTATCCGATGTCCCCCTCGGTCGCCTTATCGACGATGACCCCGAAGACCTTGTAGCCCATCAGGAGGCAGTCCTCGAGGTCGACGTGGAGCAGCTCGCCGCGCTGCACGCTCTGGATGATGCCGTCGGTGGGGGTACCCTGGGGCTGAGAGAAGTTCAGGGCCGCGAGCCGGCAGCGGACGCAGCGCACTCGGGAGTAGGTCTCGTACCCGAAGTTGCTCCCCTTCAGGGCGCACTGGGGCCCCACCATGACGCAGTCCTCGAAGACGGCGTCGGTGTGCTCGGGCATGGTGGGGTTCTCGACCCGGACGTATGCCGCGGCCGTGTCCCCCCAGAAGTCGAGGGCCCAGAGGTGACAGCGCCGGTAGGTGATGGGCTCCTCGGGCCGGGACAGGCAGCTCGCGACGCCGCCCCCGAAGGCGCGCCCGATGCTCACGCAATCCTCGACGAGGACCGAGAAGGGCTCGACGTGGTCGGTGCAGTCGAAGAAGACGCCGCCATCGCCGCCGGTGAAGTAGAGGTTCCGCAGGGCCCAGCGGTCCCACCAGATGGCGGACGTGGTCTCGGCGGTGTGCTCGGAGGACCAGCCCTGGGTGTAGGCGCGGATGGGGCCCCACCAGTCGTAGCTTTTGAAGCCCTGGAGGCCTGGGTCGCCGGAGTCCACGACGACCTCGCCGACCCGGCCTCCGCCGTAGGAGCCATCGATATCGCCGACGAGTTCGTTATAGGCGCCCTCCGCGCCCTTGAAGGCGGGGCTGAGGTTCGCCTCCAGGTAGGTGTCGGGCCGAACGATGATACGGTGCCCGCCCCGGTCATCGGGGATGGCGTCGAGGGCCGCCTGGATGTCACGGAAGGCGGTTGCCCAGGTTCGTCCGTCGGAACCGTCGCCGAGCTTGGAGACGTAGAGAGTGACGCCGGTGGGCGCCTCGGCCTGAGCCAGGCCGAAGGACGCGCAGAGGGGAGCGAGGAGCAGCCATGACATCGGGCAGCCTCCATCGGGGCCGATGGGATCCGGCCCGCGCGGCTTGACTTCCCCGGAGCAGGGAGCGTGGCCTGCCGGATTGCCGCAGCGAACCAACGGGCAGTGTGTAGCCGTTACTACTGTGGCCGGCTGGCGTCTGGCGGGCGGCCACCAATCGTGCTATTGTCTCTCTGTAACTACTGGATCGTGAGGAAACCGCTCGTGTTGAGTCGCCGGTCATTCTGCGCCCTGTGGGCCATCAGCGCCCTCGCCCTGCCGCTCCTCGCTCAGGAGCGGGCCGGCGATGGCGCGCAGTACCCCATCGTCCTGGGGATGCACCAGGTCACGGGCGACTACGATGACGCGGACCCCTTCGGCCCCGTGCTGAAGCTCTCGGATTTCGAGCGGCTCCTCGACTGGCTGAAGGACAACGGTATTCAGACCCTGTCCATGGCCGAGTACTGCGAGGCGATCCGGCTTCCCGATCCGCCGCGAGACGCGGTGCTCCTGACGGTGGACGACGGTTACGAGACCGTCTACACGGAGCTTTATCCGCGCCTGCGGGAGCGCGGGATGCGGATGACGTCCTTCGTGATCACGGACCGGGTGGGCGAGGCGAACACGGTGAACCCGCATCAGCCGTGGCTGACGTGGGAGCAGTGCCGCGAGATGGCGGCCAGCGGGGTCGTGGACATCGAGGCCCACGCGGCGCGGTCGCACCAGGAGATCAAGGGCCGGCGCTCGGGGCAGATCGTCACCGAGCCGTGGATGGTCACTCGGCTCTTCGACCCGACGACCCGGCTCGAGGAGTCGGAGGAGTCGTATCGGAGCCGGGTGCGCGAGGAGCTTCGGACGGCGGCCCAGGCCATCGAGACCCACACGGGCCGGCGGCCGCTGGGCTTCTGTTGGCCCTTCGGCGTGACCAATGAGTTCGCCGTCCAGGCGTGCCGCGAGGCGGGGTATCTCGCCTCCTTCACGCTGAACAAGCGCATGGCCGACCCTGGCTGCCGGATGCGGTTCCACATCCCCGAGCAGGAGGATGAGGCGCTCGCGCTGCTGACGCCGCAGCCCGAGCGGTCGGCGGAGCTCTACCCCCCTCCGGTGGAGCCGCAGCTCGAGCCGATACCCGTCCGTTCCTCGCCGCAAGCGGTGACTCGGGAGCCGGTGAGGCCGCTGCTTCCCATGGCGCTCGCGGGGGGTGGAGCCCTCATCGTGTGGGGGCTGTTCTACGTGCTCCTGTTCCGCCACGATCCGGAGTAACATCGGCCACCGCCACGCCGCCTCCAGGGGGACCCATACGTGCTGCACAACTTCCACTGCCACACGACGCTCTCCGATGGCGTGTTGTCGCCGATGGAGCTGATCCGGCGCTTCGCCCACGCTGGCTACCGCACCGTGGCGATCACGGACCATGCCGCGGCGGGCAGCCTGGAGCGGATGATCGCTGAGGCGGCGGAGGATGGCGAGGTCGGGGGGGCGCCCTTCGGGATCGATGTCATCCCCGGCGTTGAGCTGACCCATGCCCCGCCATCGGCCATCCCCACCCTAGCCCGCCGGGCGCGGGAGGCGGGGGCGCAGATCGTGATCGTCCACGGTGAGACGGTGGTCGAGCCCACGCCGGAGGGGACGAACCTCGCGGCGGTCTCCTGTCCCGACGTGGATATCCTCGCCCACCCCGGACTCATCACGCCCGAGGTGGCGCGCGTCGCGGCGGAGAGCGGCGTGCTGCTGGAGATCACGGCGCGGAAGGGCCACTCGCTCACGAACGGGCATGTGGCCAAGCTAGCGGAGGCGGCGGGGGCGAAGCTGGTCTTCGGCCTCGACGCCCACGGCCCCGGCGACATCCTCTCGGAGGCCATGCGGGACGCGGTTCTGCGGGGCGCGGCGCTCACCGACGAGCAACTCCGGATGGCCGCTTTCGACGCGCCGGCCATGCTTCGCAAGAGGGTGGGCCTCTCCTAGGGTGAACCCTGATGGGGAACCCTTGAGCCCACGCGCCACACGATGGTCGGGGCCGGAGATGACGGACCCATGGAACCCGACTGGATCCCTCCAGACGACGACTCAGATGACTTCGATGACGAGAGCCACGACCCTCGGGAACGCGCGCTGCGCCACATCCAGGAGGAGATCCGTGAGGCGCGCCTGATGGGCGATCGCGCGCGGGAGGCGCGGGCTCAGGCCGCTCTGGGGCTCATGTACTCGGATCAGGGGCGGCTGGAGAGCGCCACCCAGGCCTTCCGCGAGTGTCTCCTCACGGCCCGGGACGGCGGCGACCGCGAGGGGGTGGCCTGGTCCCTCTTCCAGCTTGGCCGTATGCACGGTCAAAGCGGGAGCCTCGAGGACGGCCTCGGGTTCCTTCAGGAGTCCATGGAGGAGTGGACCGACTTGGGCCACCCGAGCGGGCTGATCCAGACGGAGATGCTGGCGGCGCAGTTCCACTCTGAGGCGGGGCGGCTCTCCCAGGCCATGGAGCTTCTGCAGCGGGCGCTGGAGCGGGCTCGCGAGTCGGGCGAGGGAGACACGGAATGGCGCGGCCTGCGGGACATGGCCGACATCTGGGCGCGGCAGGGCCGGTGGAGGGAGTGCGCGGAGGCTCACCGCCAGTCCATCCAGATCCTGTGGGCCCAAGCGAACCACCGTGAGGAAGCGGTATCGTGGGTCGCGCTCGGGTCCGCCCACTTCGAGTTCGGGCAGTACGAGCTTGGCCTGGAGGCCATCGACCGGGCGTGCGAGCTGTACGACCACTGCGAGGACCATCGCTCCCAGGCCTCGGCCCAGATGACCGCAGCCTCGGCCCTCGCCTCGGCGGGCCAGGTGGCGCAGGCGCTGGAGCGGTTCGAGGTGGCGTTCAAGCTCGCGGAGGAGATCGGGGATGACGCGCAGGCGGCGCGGATGTGCCTCTGGGCGTCGGACTTCTACGACGACATCGGCCACTTCGCCACCGCTCTCGATCTGGCGCGGCGGTCGGCGGAGCTCGCGGCGCGGGCGGGCAATACGGGCCAGGAGTGCCGGGCTCTGGAGCTTGCCGCCCATGTGCTGCGGGAGCTGGGCAAGGAACGGGAGGCGGCCGAGTCCTACGCCCTGGCGGCGGAGAAACATGCGCAGGAGGGCAGGCGGCAGGCCCAGGCGAGCGCTCTGGCGGGCTGTGGTTCGGCCCTTTTCGCGAACGGCGACTGCGAGGAGGGCATACGGCGCACCGAGGAGTCCCTGAGCATCGCGCGCTCCCTCGGCGATGAGCCGACGGTGGCCTCCACCCTCCTGCGGCTCGCCCAGTTCCGTCAGAACGCGGGTGATCCCGCCGGCGCCGTTCGTTGCCGTGAGGAAGCCCTGAGCCTATACAAGGCGTTGGGCGATGCGGGAGGCATGGAGAACGCCCTGGGAGCCCTGTACCGAGCGGCCTTTGATGCCGCCGACGCGGACACCGCACGCCAGCTCGGGCAGGCTCGGGTCGAGCTCGGTCGAGCGGTGGGATCGGCGCGCATCGAGCTCACAGGCCTCTGGGCACTGGTGGAGGTCGCTGGTCAGCCGGAGTCGCCTACGGACCAGCTCACGGCCAGCGCGCGGATCATGGAACTGGCTCGCGAGATGGGAAGCAGCCGGGTTCTGCATGATGCCAGGGAAGCGCGCATGAGCGCCCTGCTCACGCTGGAGCGGCACGACGAGGCGGCAGCGGAGATCAAGGCGTGGATCGAGGAGGCGTCTCCCTGGGAGAGCCGGGAGATCATCCGGTGGGGCGCCACGGCGGCACTGACGCTCGAGCGGGCCGGGCGCCACGAGGAAGCGTTGGCCCTATGGAGGACCTATCTCCCTCCCGTGTTGGCCGGTTGGGGGAACGAGACCGCCGTGATGTCGATCGAGAGCGCCCTCACCTGCGCACTGGAGGAGGGCGACAAGGGCATGGCGCTCGAGCTGAGCGAGTCGCTGCTGGAAGCGGCGAGCAAGAGCGACGATCCGGAGGAGCGGAAGAAGGCGGTTCGGCTTCGGATGCGGGCGCTCCGAGAGAATCGGCTCTGGGGATGCGCCGTAATGCTGGCGTTCAAGGACGCCTTCACGCGCTACCGCTGATGGTCTTCGGGAACGGCTACGGCTTCGTCTCGGGGCCAGCTACGCGATCGCCGCGAGCGCGTACGCGCAACGAGAGACCTCACCTTCTCGTATACTGTATATGTACGGTAGGTAGACAAGGCGCGAGACGCTCTCGCCGCATGATCTGCGATGCCGCGGCCCTCGGTCCTGCATGTGGGATCGCGCTGTCGTTTCGTGTGTGATAGGAGGAGGAGTGTGAGCATAAACCCGTTCTTGGTGTTGATCCTGCCCTTCGTGGTGCTAGGGTTCCTTGCCCAGATGTGGGTTCGCAGCAGTTTCGCGAAGTGGAGCCGCGTCGGCACCATGCGCGGCCTTACGGGCGCCGAGGTGGCCGCCACAGTGCTGCGGGACGCGGGGCTTTCCGGCGTGGCCATCGAGCCGGCGCGCGGCCACGCGCTTTCCGACCACTACGACCCGCGCACGCGGACGCTTCGTCTGAGCGGGCCGGTGTACTCGGGCCGCTCGGTGGCGGCGGCGGCGGTAGCGGCCCATGAGGCCGGCCACGCGATCCAGCACGCCCAGCGCTACGCGCCGCTGGTGCTGCGGAACGCGGCGGTGCCCCTGGCCATCTCGGCCGACAAGGTTGTCGGCCTTCTCGTGATGGTCGGGTTCATGCTGATGTGGATGGGCGCGAAGGCGCCGGCGCTGTTCCTGGCGGCGGGGATCATCTACGGGGTGGCGGTGTTCTTCGCGCTGATCACCCTGCCCGTGGAGTTCAACGCGAGCCGACGGGCGATGGCGGCCCTGACGGACTCGGGCGTCGTCGTCATGCAGGAGCAGGCGGGGGTGCGCTCCGTGCTGGCGGCAGCGGCCTCGACCTACGTCGTCGCGGCGCTGATGTCCGTGGCGAACATGCTGTTCTACCTGGCTCTGGCGCGCGAGTAGCGCCTATTCGGCGAGCGTGAGGCGGGGGCGCCCTTTGGCGGGCGTCCCCGCCTCTTCCATCTGAGGAGGCCACACTATGGTCAGCGACACCCCCTTCGCGCTTCGCGCTCCGCGGCAGACCTTCTTCGGTTGCGGTGAACTCCGTCGTCTGGGGGAGGTCTCGAAGCGCTTAGGCTCCGTGGCGCTCATCGCCATCGGGCAGGGCAGCGTCCGGGCCCACGGCTTCCTCCACACGGCCCGGCGGAGCCTGGAGGCGGAGGGGATCACCGCCCATGTCTATGAGGGGATCTCGCCCGAGCCGCTCCTGGGGGATGTCGAGCGGGGGCGGGAGGCGGCGCGAAGCTGCCGGGCGGAGTTCGTGATCGCCCTTGGCGGCGGCAGCGTGCTCGATGTGGGCAAGTCGATCGCGGCCCTGGGCGGCACCTACCGCCCCCTGACCGAGTACCACTCGGGGACCCGGGCCTGCGATGAGCCGGGGCTGCCGTGCGTGGCCGTCCCGACGACATCGGGGACGGGAAGCGAGGCGACGCCGAACTCGGTGCTCACCGACCCGGCGCGCCGGCTGAAGACGTCGATCCGCGGGGCGGCGCTGCAACCGGAGATCGCCCTCGTCGATCCCGACCTGACCCTGCCGCTGCCGCCCGAGCCCACGGCCCACTCAGGGCTGGACGCGCTCTGCCAAGCGATCGAGGCCTACGTGAGCCGCGGCGCCAACCCCGTCAGCGATCTGTGGGCGCTGCGGGCCGTGCGGGCTATCGGGGGCTCGTTGGCGGGGGCCGTGGCCGACGGGAGCAACCGGGGCCATCGGTACGACATGGCGCTGGGGAGCCACCTAGCGGGCCTGGCGCTGGCGAGCGCGCGCCTGGGGCTCGTGCATGGCCTCGCCCACCCGGTAGGCATGGCGTCCGGCAAGCCGCACGGCCTCGTCTGCGGGGCCATGCTCCCCATGGTGATCCGCGCGAACGCGGAGGCGGCGGGGAGCCGTTACGGGGATCTCTGCGAGGCGGCCGGCCTGGGGAGCCCCGAGCCCGCGGCGGCGGCGGAGGCGCTGGCGCGGTGGGTGGAGGGGCTCTGCGAGGAGTTCGGGGCGCCGGTCCGCCTAGCGGAACTGGGGGTGCCGGAGGACGAGCTCGAATCGATCGCGACGGCGGCGGCCTCGGCGGGGTCCACCCGCACTAACCCGCTCGAGATGTCCGCCGAGGCGATCCTGGACCTCATGCGCAAGAACCTCTAGGCCCCGAGACAGAACCACGACCCCTTCCGGCACGTTTGAACCTAAGTGGTTGCACGGGAGAGTGCCAGCCGCGACTGGCGGAGGTCTGAACATGATCGAGTTCGACGATGTGTGCCTGCGTTACCCCAACGGCACACAAGCCTTGGACCATGTGTCCACGACCATCGAGAAGGGGGAGTTCTGCTTCCTCGTCGGCGCTTCGGGCATGGGGAAGTCCTCCCTCCTGAAGCTCGTCTACCGAGAGGAGACCCCCTCGGCGGGCCGGGTCATCGTGAACGGCACGGACGTAGCCGCGCTGCCGAAGCGGCATGTGCCCCTTCTGCGGCGGCGCATCGGCGTCGTCTTCCAAGACTTCCGGCTCCTCAGCAAGAAGACGGCGGCGGAGAACGTGGGCTACGCCCTGGACGTTATCGGCGTGCCAAGGCGGGAGAAACACCGCCGGGTGCCGAAGGCGCTGGAGCTGGTGGACCTGCTCCACAAGGCCGACGCCTACCCCGATGAGCTGTCGGGGGGCGAGCAGCAGCGGGTCTCCATGGCCCGGGCCCTGGTGAACAACCCACCGATCCTCCTGGCGGACGAGCCCACGGGGAACCTGGACCCCGACGCCTCGTGGAACATCGTCCAGCTCCTCTCGAAGATCAACATCACGGGCACGACCGTCGTCGTGGCGACCCATGACCGGGACATCGTGAATCGCATGGCGCGGCGGGTCGTGACCCTCTCCGAGGGGCGGATCGTGGCCGACCGGCAGCGGGCCTCCTACGACGTAGGGGAAGCGGACAGCCCCGGAGATCCCATGACGCGCCGGGAGGAGGTATCCCCATGAACCTCCGCACCGTGGAGTTCCAGATCGTGGAGACGAGCGCGAACATCCGGCGCAACGGTCTCATGACGGCGGCGGCGGTGACGAACGCGGCGGCCTGTCTCTTCGTGCTCGGCGCCTTCGCCCTCGCCCTGTGGAACCTGCACAGCATGACGGAGCAGCTAAGCCACGAGAGCCGGATCCGCATCTTCCTCCTGAAGGATGTGCCCTTCGAGGAGGCTCAGGCCCTGGAGAGCGAGATCGACACGCGCTTCGGCAACATGATCGAGGAGCGGACGCTCATCCCGCGTGAGCAGGTGCTGGAGGAGTTCATCCTCAAGTTCCCGAGCATCCCGGACGCGGGCCTCGGGGAGGAGAACAACCCCTTCCCCCACGAGCTTCAGGTGAAGCTCAAGGACCCCGAGGAATGGCGCACGGTCACGGAGTTCGCGCGCGCCGACGGCCGGGTCGACGAGGTGCGCTCCGGCCGGGAGTCGGGCCTGGAGCCGCTCCTCAAGCTGCGCCGGATGACGCGGATCGGCGGGATCATCCTGGTGACCTTCCTCGGGTTCGCGACCCTGCTGACCATCAGCAACACGATTCGGCTGACCATCTACGCGAGGCGGCGTGAGATCGGCATCATGCAACTCGTGGGGGCGACGTCGCGGTTCATCCGCTTCCCCTTCCTGCTGGAGGGCGTCTTCCACGGCACTCTGGGCGCGTTGCTCGGCGGCGCCGCGCTGCTGGGCGGGTATACGAGCCTCGTGTCCTGGGTCGCTGAGACGATCCCGGCGTTCGAGCGATGGCTGATCTACAGCGCCGACCAGCTCGGCATCCTCTTCGGCGGACTCATCGCCATCGGTCTGCTCTTCGGGCTCATCGGAAGCTGGATGTCGGTGAGCCGGCACCTTCAGAGCCCATAGGGGTCGGGAGGGGCCGGCGGACGGCCGTCCCCTCCCCTGCCCCTCGCGGCAAGGCTCTACTCCCCTGTCGCGCGAAGCTCGTACATGGTGCGGCTGACGTCTCGCAGCGCCTCGATCGTCTCGGGGTACGGCGTGTCGCAGATGTCGATGAAGCCGATCTGGTAGTTCTCCTCATCGAGGGGCCGCCCGGTGGTGGATTCGTCCCGGTACTTGAACCAGTGGCAGCCGACGAACTGCGGATGCCGCAACATGCCGCGGACGTACTCGCGGTAGAGGTCGGCCCGCGCCTGCTGGCTCTCCACCGAGACCAGCCCCGTGTGGAACATGCCGCGATCCAGGGCTCCGAAGTGGAACTCGCCGATGATGAGGGGCACATCGGGCCCGGGGAAGCGGAAGTCGGCCACTGAACGAGTGTACAGGTTGTAGCTCACGACGTCGCAGTACTCGGCGGCCACCTCGGCGACGAGATCGTTCACCCAGGCGAAGCGGCAACCCAGGTAGAGCTGGTTCGGAGCGACGGACTTCACGGCATCGCGGATCTTGCGGAAGTACGTCTCCGCCGTCTTGCGGTTGAAGGCGAGGAGATCGGCCCGGGCGCCGTCGCCCTCGGGCGGCTCATTCGATTCCAGAAGGGCCTCCCAGGAGTCGTGCTCGACGCCCCACGCGGCGTTCAGATCGCCGATGTCGCCGTATTGGGCGCGGAGGTCCTCGACGAAGACCCGCTTCGCCGGCTGATCGGCGGGCGACCGGAGGGTGGCGACGGCGAGGGCCGTCTCGTCGCCCCAGCCCAGCTCGTTGTCAACGAAGTAGCCGAGGCACCACGGGTCGCCGGCGGTGCGCTCGCCGTTCCACCGCACGGAGCCCAGCAGGGACTCCTCGAAGCTCGGGTCGAAGACGTCCCGGAACTGTCCCCAGTATCCCTCGCTGCCCTCGAGGAGCCGGCCGCTGAAGCCGATGGTCGCCACGTAGGGCGTTCGGCCCATGCGGCCGATCTCGAGGTCCGACCAGTTGGCGATGGTGTTCACGCCCCAGCTCGCGAGCCGCTCGTGGGTGCGATCGGCGAAGGCCGCCTCCCACTTCGGCCCGTACTTGCGATGGAGGTTCGCGGCGCCGAAGTCGAAGGTGCGCACCGTCCGGCCCGCATAGTGGCCGTGGAGCGCCCAGCCCTCGCCGTAGTAGCGCGCCAGGGGGTCCCCCTCCTCGGGGAGGCCGACGTACCAGTGCTCGCGCTCGTCGATGGGCGTGTTGTCGCCCCAGCCGCCGACGCAATCCACGCCGTGGGAGATGAAGAGGCATCCGCTGGGGTCCACGAGCCACCACTTGCCGTCGACCTTCTCGGTGCGGAAGAAGCCCGTCGCCTCGAGCCGCGGGCCGTCAGCCCATCCGCCCCACTCGTTCCAGGAGGCGGGACGCGGGGCGGCGGCGAGCTCGGCGGTCTCCCGGTCGAGGGCCTGGCGCAGCTCATCCTCGGAGTGGGTCTTGCCCGGCCAGTCGCGGCGCCTGTACTGGCCGAACTCGTCGATGAGGGGGAAGAACTCGGCGGCGTTCACGGCGATGGCGGCCCGCTCGCCCGTGGCGCGGAGGTCGTTGACGCGGAAGCGATGGTCCTCGTTCGGAGTGGGGACGAAGACCAGGATCTGGGTGACGTTCGCGGGGTCGAAGTCGGAGAAGCCCTTGGGGGCGCCCGGGTAGCCCCGCATGCCGAACAGATTCAGGGGCTCGCCGTTCTCGTCCCGGGGCATGGAGGGCAGCGGCGCCACGATGGTCCCCGACTCCCCGGGTCCCAGGTCCACGCCCACCTGCACGCAATGGCGAGCGCCGTCGGCTCCGGGGTTGTCGACCCGGATCATCGCGTTCACCCGGTTGTCGCCGAGGTTCACGACGTCGAGCTCCACCTGCCCGAAGCCGGAGAGATCCCAGGCGCCCTCGGGCGCTGGCAGCACGATGCCCGGCCAGGGTTCGGCGTGGCCCGTGTCCATCACGAGCCAGCGGTCGCCCTGGACCGTGAGCGTGGAGGCGGTGACATCGGTGGTCCGGATCGCCGCAGGGTCGAAGGGATCCTCGAAGTCGTACAGGGTCATGTCAGCCATCGCCATACCTCCAAGGGCGCCCATCAGGGCCAGGGTGAGGATGAGCGTCTTCATCGTGATGGTCCTCCTCCGGCGCGGACAGTGAGGGAGATCAGTCTCCCGTCCATGGCGCCTGCCAGGATCTGCCGGCCATCGAAGGCCGGGGTCGCGAACATCGTGCCGCCGCCCAGGCCGATGGTCTCGATGGGCTGCCCCGAGCGGGCGTCGGCCAGGATGGCGGCGCCGCTGAGGGCGCCGACGGTGAGAAGGTCGCCGGCGACCATCGCCGACGCGTTGTAGGTGCCCTTGCCCACCTCGGTGCGGAAGCGGTCGCTCCCGGTCGCGGGGTCGAGCCCGATGAGCTGGCCGTTCATGGAGCCGTAGATGATGGTCCCGTCGGGGCCAACAGCGGGTGAGGTGTAGCCGGCCTGCCCCTGGGCCTCCCAGAGGGGATCGCCGGTGATGAGGTCGAAGGCGCGGATGGTGTTGTCCGGGGCAGAGGCGAAGACCCGCCCCTGGTGGATGAGGCACGCCGACGTCGCCGGAGAGTAGTAGACGCTGCGCCCCACGGGCTGGCTCCAGAGCTCGGCTCCGGTGGCCGCATTCAGGCAGTGGACCGCCTGGTCCCAGGCGCCGAAGACGACGCGGCCCATCGCCACGGCGGGCCGGGACTCGATGGGCCGCTCGACGAAGGCCTCCCAGAGGACGCGGCCCGTGCGGAGGTCCAGGCACCGCATCCCGCCATCGCCGCAGCCGAGGTAGACCTTGTCGACGTGGATGGCGGGCGAGGAGCGGGTCGGAGCGGGCAGACGGACGCTCCAAGCGCGTTGGCCCGTGCGGGCGTCGAACCGCGCCACCTCGCCCCCGGTGGTCGCGACGACCAGGACGTTGCCGTCCACTGCGGGGGTGGCTTGGATGCCGTCGAGGAGCCGGCGGCTCCAGATGGCCGTCCCGCTCACCGGGTCGACACACTCGAGCTGCCCAGCGCGGGACGCCACGTAGGCGCGTCCGCGATGGAGGACCGGGGAGGCGAAGAGGCTCCCGTCATACTGACGGATCCAGTCCACGGAGGCGGTGGGTGTCGCGATGCCGATCTCGCCCTCGGCGACCCGCAACCCGTGGTCCGGCGTGTCGGCCTGAGCGACGACGCGATGGAGGCCGGGTCCGAGGCCGGAGACGTCTATCATCGCCTCGGCCGGGGAGTCGCCGAGGAGAAGGGGCGCCGGCTCACCGCCGCCGACGGACACCGTGGCCGGCAGATCGGGCGGGCCGCCAAGGCGGGCGACGACGATGTCCGCGACCTGGGCGCCGGGGCGGACGTGGGCGTCGCGGACGCTGAGAAGGGGGCCCGGGGTCGGGCGCAGGGGCACCGTGACCCGCGTGTCCGGTAGCTCGGCGCCCTCGGCGTTGACGCCCCAGGTGGTCAGGGAGTCCCGATCCAGGTTGACGATCCGGTAGACACCGTCGAGGGCCGAGCCGGTCATGAACTGCTCCACGCCGTTGACGCGCCAGCGCGCGAAGGCGTGGCCGTGGCCGACGAAAAGCGCGGTGACGCCGACGGCGCGCAGCGCGTCGAGGTTCGCGACGCCGCGGCCGACGTTGCCGTCCTGGGGCAGCAATGGATGGTGGGCGAAGGCGAGGGCCGGGGCTGAGGGCGCCATGCGGGCGCGCTGCTCGCAGAGGGAGTGGAGCTCGAAGGGCTCGATCTGGCCGTGCTGCTCTCCCGGAAGGGCGGTTGACATCAGCATGAGGCCGATGCCGTAGCGGCGTTCGAGGCGCGGCACATCGCCGATGCGTTCGCGGAAGTGGCGGAGCCCAGTCTCGGACCAGCGCGCGTCGTGGTTGCCGGGGACGGTGAGGACGGGGATGCCCGCCGCCTCGAGGGGGTCCACGACTCGGGCGACGTACTCGTCGATCTCCGAGCGCCAGCCGAGTTCCGTCGCGTCGCCCGTGTCGACGACGAAGGCGGGCGGGGGCTCCATGGCGAGGATCGCCTCGACGACGGCGCGCGTCCCCTGGTCCGCGCGGACGGGGATGTGGAGGTCGCTCACGACGACGAACCGCATACAGGGCCCCTGGACCGAGGGAGCGGGATGGACGCCGACCAGGACCGCCATCAGGAGGAGTGGATTCACGGGCATCACCTCGCCGGAGAGTGCGCCGTGAGCGGCGCTGAGGCCTTCCGCTACGCCGGCTCCACCCCCGCGCCGAGTATGGTGGCGAGGTTCGCGGCCTCGCTGACGATGGGCTCGATGTGGCCCGCGGTCGAGGTGAGGAGGGTGGTCACACCGGGGCCGTGGCCCGAGGTTCGGCACGCGCCGTGCACGACGACGCCCACGCTGACGGCGCCGGTGAGGAACTTGCGGCCATAGCTGTGGTCGGCGTCGATGATGGCCACGATGTCGCCTAGGCGGAGGTCGTGGAGGCCGAACTCCTCGTTCGTGACGGGGTCGAAGAGCTGGATGTCGTAATCGCCGGAGTGGCAGTCGTCGACGCCCAGGCCGGCGCCCATGATGCGGGCGGGGAGCAGCTTGGCGACGGGCACGCGGAGGCTGCCGTTCTCGAGGGCGAGGGGCCAGGCGTCCATCTCCAACAGGCGGGGGTCGAGGTTCATCGCCTTCACGTCCCCCACCCCCTCGAGTTCAAGGCCCTGGCCGACGGTCTCGATGCGGATGGTGGTGTCGTAGGTCAGGTCCTCGAGGACATCCTGCGGGAAGTCGATCATGATGTGCTCACAGCCGCCGTGGGTGCCGGTGACGAAGCCCCGCCGGGTGTCGTCACCGATCCTCACCTTGGCGATGTTGCCGACGCAAGCGAGGAAGTTGGCTCCCGAGTTGCGGCCATCGTCGGGGTTCCGGGTGGAGACGCAGGGCTCGACGTGGTCGCCCGCCCACCCGAGGGCGGGGTCGCCGATGCGGAGGTTGTAGGTGATGCCGCCGACGCTCGGCAGGGCGTAGACGCCCCCGTCGTGGGAGGCGCGGACGGAGCGGGTGTGCATCGGGTGGGAGGGCTTGACCTCTACGGGGATGCGTAGCAGGCGGTCCTTGTTGGTGGCGAGGGCAGTCGGCATGGGGTCTCATCCCTTCTTGTGGGGTGGTTCCCCAACCAGCGGCGCGTGGCCTCCGGCAGAGAGCGAACGGAGGGTGCGGCGGGTACGGCGGCGAAGTTGCCACATCGGTGAAACCTATGATGTCCAAGCTCCTGCGCCGGCTCGGGACCGTGGCGGCGTGTCTGTTGGTGTCCGCCGCGGCCGGCGTGCTCGCCGGGTGTAGCCGATCCGCGGCCGATGAGCCCCCCGAGCTCATCGTGTGGTTCGTCGGCGGCCTCACGCCCGGACGCAAGGCGATGCTCCACGAGTTCGAGCGCCGCTCGGGGATGAAGGTCGTCGCGTCGATCCAGACCAACGGGATGGACCCCCAGCGTCTCATGTGCGCCATCGCGGGCGGCGCGGTGCCGGATGTGGTCTACCAGGACCGGTTCGCGGTCGCGCAGTGGGCGGCGCGCGACGCCTTCATGCCGCTGGATGAGTTCGTGACAGGCTCGGAGCAGATCCGGCCCGAGAACTACTACGACGCCTGCTGGGAGGAAGCCCAGTACGACGGCAAGCTCTTCGCGGTACCGGACTCCACCGACGACCGGGTGCTCTACTACAACAAGGACCACCTCTCACGGGCGGGCTACGTGGACAGCAAGGGCGACGCCCGGCCGCCGCGGACCTGGGACGAGCTCGAGGAGTACGCGGTCACCCTCTCGGAGTACGACGAGCGGAGCAACCTGACCCGAGCCGGGTTCATCCCGAACTACGGGAACTCGTGGCTCTACATGTACGGCTGGCAGGCGGGCGGCGAGTTCATGAGCGCCGACGCGCGCACCTGCACCCTGGATGATCCGCCCATCGTGAAGGCCCTCCAGTTCATGGTGGACATCTACGACGCGGTGGGGAGGGGCGGTCCCGAGTCGCCCGGAGCGGTGCAGGTGGACGCCTTCGCTCAGTCCTTCGAGGGTGGCGAGCGGGACCCGTTCTTCACGGGCAAGGTCTCCATGAAGATCGATGGCAACTGGGTGTTGGGGAATATCGCGGACTTCGCGCCGAACCTGAACTACGGGATGGCGCCGGCGCCGGCGCCCGAGGGTGAGGAACCGATCACGTGGTCGGGCGGGTTCTCGTGGACGATCCCCGTCGGGGTGGCGAGCCCTCAGGCGAGCTGGGAGTTCATCGAGTGGATGACGAGCGAGGAGGCGTATCTCCTCGAGGCGGAGGTCCAGTCGCGCTACAACGTTTCCCGGGGCAAGACCTACGTTCCGACGATGACGGCGCGCCGGGACGTGAACCAGAAGCTGTTCGAGGCCCACGTGGAGGCGAACCCCGACCTGCCGCCCAGCCTCGCGGGCGACTTCCAGCTCTGCATGGACCTGATGGAGGTCTCTCGCTACCGGCCCGTCTGCGCCGTGGGGCAGCTCCTGTGGGATGAGCATGTGCGCGCGTGGGAGCGGGCGACGCGGCATGAGATGACGCCGCAGGAGGCCCTAGCGCTGGGCTCCCAGACGGTGCAGGCCCAGTTGGACCAGGTCTACGAGGCCGCGCCCGGTCCCATCGTGAACTGGTATATCCCCCTCTGGGGGACCATCGCGTGCGTCATCATCGCGGCGGCGGCCATCATCCGCCGCACGGGCTGGCGGCCCTCGAAGGGCGTGCGGTCGGAGTCGGTGGCGGGGTACCTGTTCACGGGCCCGTGGCTGCTGGGGTTCATCGTGCTCGTGGCGGGTCCGATCGTGGTGTCGATCATCTTCAGCTTCTGCCGGTACGACGTGATTCACCCGGCGCGGTGGATCGGCCTGGACAACTACGCGACGATGCTGGGAGGCGGGGACCCGAGCTTCTGGAAGTCGCTGGGGAACACGCTGTTCATGATGATCGGCATCCCCCTTGGGATGACGGTGGGCCTCGCCATAGCGATGCTGCTAAACACCAAGGTGGCGGGGATGAGCTTCTACCGGACGGTGTACTACCTTCCGGCCATCGTGCCCACGGTGGCGAGCGCGATCCTCTGGATCTGGGTGTTCAACCCGACGAACGGGATGCTCAACGCCGTCATAGACGTCACGATCAATCCGATCCTCGCGCTGTTCGGGGCGCACTGGAGCCCGAAGTGGCTCGCGGACCCAGGGCTATGGTGCGGCTCGAAGATGGCCATCATCATCATGGGGCTGTGGGGCGCGGGCTCGGGGATGATCATCTGGCTGGCCGGGTTGCAGGGGGTGCCGCAGCATCTCTACGACGCCTCGATCGTGGATGGCGCGGGGGTGTGGCACCGCTTCTGGCATGTCACGATCCCGCAGCTCACCCCGTACATCTTCTTCAACCTCATCATGGGGATCATCGGGACGCTGCAGATCTTCGAGCAGTCCTACATCATGACCCAGGGCGGGCCGGTGGACTCTACGCTGTTCTACGTCTACCACTTGTTCAACAAGGCGTTCCGGTACTTCGAGATGGGGTTCGCCTCGGCCCAGGCCTGGGTGCTGTTCGTCATTATTCTGATCCTGACCCTGGTTCAGCTTCGCCTCGCCAAGCTGTGGGTCTACTACGAGTCGGACTAGGAGGGGGGCGCAGAGATGAGTGATCGAAAGAAGTGGGCAAGGACCCTCACATTGCACGCGGTCCTGATCTTGGGATGCGTCATCTTCTCGTTCCCCTTCTACTGGCTGCTGACGACGAGCATGAAGGAGCGGACGGAGATCTTCGTGTCGCCCCCCAAGTGGGTGCCGGGGATTCCCGAGGCGGTCGCCGCCTCGCCCTACGCCACGGACTCGGTGTACGCCGAGCCGCAGATGCCGGATGACCGTCCCCTGCCGTTCGCGGAGCAGGATCTCGCCAGGGTGTTCGAGATGCTCTACGAGGCGGCGGCGGCCGTGCGGCCGCAGCGGACGGCGCTCCTCGCCAGCCTGGGGGACGGCCAGCGGTACGCCTCCCACGGGCTGTTCACCGAGGCTGCCGCGGGGCTTCCCGAGAACCTGTGGGAGGGCTCTGTCGAGGAAGTGGGGGCGAACCTGGCGGGGCGGGTCACCGCCGACCTGACGGACAAGGTGCTCGGGAACGTGTTCCGCGGGATGCGGATCCGCCAGGCCGTGGTGCTGGACCGCACCCAACGAGTGTACACGCCGGAAGAGCCGCAGACGCTGGTCGCGGGCAACGCGGCCTCGGTGAGCGACTGGCCGGACTCGGGCGCGCAGCCGACGGAACTCCTCGCCTACGCCTTCGAGGGCGGGGACAAGGCCCAGTGGCAGCTGACGATGCCGATGCCGCAGCTCGAGGACGACTTCGCCGGCATACGGATGCCGCTGACCGGCGACAAGTCGTGGCATGTCCTGAACATCGCCGTGGACGCCCCGTCGGGGCATTACGAGTCGGCGAAGGGCTACCCCCTGGCGGACGATCTCACGGTGGAGTGGACCTGGATGCTCCCCGAGGCGGACGCCGGCTTCCGCAAGGAGAAGGACTACACGGATCTGGTGCGCACGGGCGACACGGCGGGCCCGGGCGACCAGCTGGTGGTGACGATGACCCTGGCGCGCCAGAGCCTGTTCGCCGCCACGATGAGCAAGTTCGGACGCGCGTACTCGGAGGCGCTGCGGTACATCGACTTCTGGCGGTACCTGGGTAACACGGTGACGATCGTGGCGCTGAGCATCATCGGGACCCTGCTGTCCTGCTCGCTGGTAGCGTACGGTTTCGCGCGGCTGGAGTTCCCCGGGCGGGACGTGCTGTTCGCGGTGCTGCTGGCGACGATGATGCTGCCGGCCCAAGTCACGATGGTGCCTCAGTTCCTCATCTTTCGGTACCTGGGCTGGTACAACACGCTGATCCCGCTCTGGGCGCCGTCGTTCCTGGGGTCGGCGTTCTTCATCTTCATGCTTCGGCAGTTCATGAAGAGCATCCCGAAGGACCTGGAGGACGCGGCGAAGATCGACGGCTGCGGGTACTTGGGCATCTACTGGCGGATCATGCTGCCGCTCATCAAGCCTGCCCTGGCGGCGGTGGCGATCTTCACGTTCATGGGCGCGTGGAACAACTTCATGGGCCCCTTGATCTTCCTGAACGACGAGCGGCTCTATCCGCTGAGCTTGGGCATCTACCAGTTCCGAATGGAGCACTCGGCGGAGTACTCGATGATGATGGCGGCCTCCACGCTGATGATGCTGCCGGTGCTGACGGTGTTCTTCTTCGCCCAGCGCTACTTCATCCAGGGGGTCACCCTGACGGGGGTGAAGGGCTGAGATGTGGTCGAACGATCCGCGCCTATCCGCTCGGCGCCGTGGGAGATGGCTCCTGCCATTGCTCGCGGCGCTTCTGTGGGGGGCTGTCGCCCTCGCGCAGCCGACGCCCGTGGCGCCCGGGGTCACCTATGAGCGCCTGGTTGACCCGAGCGTGCCATGGGTCATGGAGGTCGTGCGCATCGAAAGGGGCCGGCCCGAGCTCAGCTTCGAGGCGACCCTGGGTTACGACCAGGTGAGAGGCAACGAGAACCTGGTCGGGCAGCTTCCCGAGGCGACGGCCGACACGCGGCCCATCGCGGCGGTGAACGCGGACTTCTTCGTGATGTCGGGGGAGGACGCCGGCCAGACCATAGGGCTTCACGTCTCGCAGGGCCGCCTCATCCGCAGCGCCAAGGGCAACCCGACCTTCGCGTGGGGAGCGGCGGTGGAGCTTGCCATCGTGGAGCCGGTGTTCTCCGGCCTGATCAGCGTTGCGGGCGGCGGGTCGCACCCTCTCGAGGGCATCAACCAGTCGCTCCCCGAGAACTCGGTGGTCCTCTACACGGCGGACTATGGGGAGAAAGCCCGCGTGGCGGATGGGCCGTGGGTTGTCGTCGAGGCGGCGGGGCTGCCGTTGGGCCTGGGCGGAACCCTCACGGGACGGGTGACTCAGGTGGCCGGCGAGCCGCCGGAGCTTAGCGCGGCGACGGTGGTGCTCGGGGGTGTGGGGGCCGGCGCGCAGTTCCTGGGGAGCATCGCCGAGGGCGCCGAGGTCAGGATCGAGTACGACACGCAACTGCCGGCGTGGACGGTGGGGGCGGTGTCCGGCGGGCCGGTGCTGGTGCGTGGCGGGGCCCAGGCGCAGGGGGGCGATGTCCGGCATCCGCGTACGGCGGTGGGGTACAACGACCGCGAGGTGATCCTCTTCACCGTGGACGGGCGGCGGCCCGGGTGGAGCGTAGGGATGACCTTCGATGAGATGGCGGCCACGCTCCTGAGTCTGGGCTGCACCGAGGCCGTGAACCTGGATGGCGGCGGCTCGACGACGATGTGGGTCCGGGGCGAAGTGAAGAACCGGCCCTCGGACGGCAACCTCCGGAATGTGGCGAACTGCCTCGTCGCGATGTTGAGCGGCCCCCTCGGGCCACCCGCGGAGATCATCCTGGAGCCGGAGGGCATCTGGGGCCTGCCGGGCGCGGTCGTGAGCGTGGCGATGGAGGTCCGGGACGCGGCGATGAACCCGCTCGGGCCCGACGCCGCGCCCGTCGGAGTTCGGCTCAACGGCGCGACCCACCGGGCGACCAGCCCCCTGGTTCTGGAACTGGGAGCGCCGGGCCGCCATGTGGTCACCCTGGTGTGCGGGGATGTGACACGCGAGCTGCCGGTGAACGTGGCCGATGGGCCCTCCGGCCTGGCCATGGATCCGCCTAGCGCGGTCGCCATGCCGGGCGACACGATCCGCTTCGCGGGCCGGCTCGTGGGCCCGGAGGGCCAGACTCTGGCCCTGCCCCCGGGCTCGGAGTGGCGGTTCTCGTGCCCTGAGTCCCTTGGGACGTGGGAGGAACCGGGGCTCCTGCGGATCGCGGACACGGGCGTGTCGGGGGGCGTTCGGGGGGAGTGCGTGGCGGAGGAGGGCACGGCCGAGGTGGTCGTGGCGCAGGGGCGACTCCTGCACGATGGGGAGACGGTGGAGGGCGTGCACTTCACGGGCTTCCCCGTGGAGGAAGGGCCCACGGGCGAGGTGCGGTCGCGCGAGGGAGCCCTCGTGGTGTCCTACGATCTGGGCAAGGCGGAGGCGACACGGGCGGCGTACGTGCGGTTCGACCGGCCGCTCGGGCGCGCCCTGGGGTTCACGTGCCGGCTCCGGGCGGTGGGGTCGTCGCCGTGGGTGAGGCTGGCGTACGTGGACGGGGACGGCAACCGGGCCACGGAGACCTTGGTGGATCGGCTCCCCGCTGATGGCGCGTGGCATGAGGCCCGGCTGCGGCTACCCGAGGGAACCAAGGCGCCGATCACCCTGCAGGCGATCTACGCCGTCGAGACGAACACATCGCTATCAGCTTCAGGGGAGCTGTGGCTGGACGACGTGGTGGCGTGGGTCGTCCCAGAGGACGAGTAGCCTGTAATGCCGGAGGGCCGTCGCTCCCACTCACGTACCGGGATCGACATGCCGCTACAGACCCCGGGGAGGCGCACCGGTGGAACCTGACAGACGTCGTCGGCGCAGCGCGTGGGGCCTATACGCAGCGGGGGTAGCTTTCGTGCTGGCGGCGGCGGCCGTCTACCTGTGGACCGACGCGCTGCTCGCGGGGAAAGTCAAGAGCTACTCGGGCGGACCGCGCCTCAGCGCAGAGCACGCCCGCCTGGCGGCTCGGCTGGACAGCCAGGAGCTCGGCGAGCGCACGGCGGCGCTGCGCGAGATCGAGGCTCTGGGCGCCTCCGGGGCCGCGCTGGCGGAGCGGGTGGCGATGGAATTGCTCGCCCCGGAGGCGGAGGAAGCCGAGTGCGCCATCGACGCCCTCGCCGCCATGGGGCCTGACATCGCGCCCTTCCTCTGGCCCTATGTCTGCTCGTCTGAGCGCACCACCCGAGTCCGGGCAGGCACGGCGTTCCATCGGATGGGGCCGGAGGGCGTGGACCGCCTGGTGGCCCTCTGGGAGGAGCGGGCGGGGTTCGATCACTACGCGTGGGACGCCCTGGAGGCCTGCGGCTCTGACGCCGTCAGCCGGCTTGTCGGCAAGCTCGGCGCCGATGAGGCGGTCTCGCAGCGCGCAGCCATGGCGCTCGCTCAGATGTCTACCGTGGCCCGCTCCTCCGCCCAACAGATCGCCAAGCTGCTGGACCGAAGATCGACGGGCGGCGCGCGGCCCGGGGCGGCCAGCGCGCTCCTGGGAGTCGAGGGCGATACGCCACGGCAGTCGGTCGCGATCCTCAGTGACCCGACTCACCCCGGAACGCCGCCCCTGCTGGCGGCGGCTCTGGAGCTTCAGCACATCCCGCCGGAGATGGCCGCAGCCGCCGCTCGCCTAGCCATGTCGGGCGAGGAGGAGGTCTCGACGCAGGCGTGCCTCGTCGTGTGCGCTGCGGGGGAGGCGCCGCCGGATCTCCTGGCTGCCGCCGCTGACTGGCTGGGGTCGAGCGAGGTGACGCGCCAGGAGCAGGCGCTCATCGTGTTCGTCGGGGTCGGCGCGCCGACGAGCTGTCTCGGGCGCGTCGCGGAGCTGGCTGGTCGCCCGCAGGACGAGGGCATCGCGTATGTGGCGCGACTCGCTTTGGTGTCGTCAGGCGGCCTGCGCGGAGTCAAGGCCTTCACGGCTCTCAATGACGCTAGGTCACACTGCGGGCGCTTGGAGTGCGAGAAGTGGCTCACCACGCCATTCCTTCAGAGCGTACTGGTGGCCGCGTGCGAGCGCCGGCTCGCCCGGACGCTGCGCGACGATCCGACTCTCCTGCTCGAGACGGACGACCACGCGATCTGGATGGCCTTCGATCAGGAACTCCAGGCCCACCCACGAGGCGCGACCGAGGTGGTCGCCAGGCTCTACGAGGCGGCTGAGGCGCGAGGTCTGACGGACCGCATACGGGGGAGGCCGACCATCGAGGCTCTGAGGCCCACCGGGCGAAAGCTGGACCTCTCAGCAGCGGCCACCGCCCTGCAGTCGAACCCGACGGGCTTGGCCGGTAACCCGGAACTGGCTGACGAATCGGTACCTCGGCTCCGGTCGGACGATCCTGCCGAGCGGCTGGCGGCGGCGCTGAACCTCATCGCGGCCGGGCGCGAGGAGGGGGTCGTGGAGGCAGTCCTGGAGCTTCTCTCGCATCCCGACGGGATAGTGCGCGAGGTGGCGGGCGGCGTGCTGGCCGTGGCCGCGGAGGACTCGGTGCCGGATCTCGTCGCGATGCTCGAGGGCGCCACAGGGGACTATCTGGTCGCGGTGATCCGGGCGCTGGGGAAGCAGCGAGACCGCTGCGGACCAGCCATGGGGGCGCTTGGACGGCTGGCCCAGCACGAGGACGCGAAGGTGCGGTCAGAGGTCGAGATGGCCCTGTGGTGGATCGGACTGCTCTCCGACTCGGCCCCGCAGCCGCCGCCGGAGAGCCCGGCCACGAGCAACTCGATGGCCAGTGTATGGCCCCTCACACCCGCCCGCCTGAGGGAGATCCTGAGGCGCGGTCCGCCGGAGATCGGCACGCCGATGACGGATGAGATGTTCGCGCTCTACGCCCTCGGCGGAATCCCACGGGAGTGCATGGACGACGCCCTGGCGTACTGCCTGGCGGACGGCGGAGGCGCGCCGCACGTCATGCGGGCGCTGCTTCAGTCGCCCGGCGATCACACGAGGGTGGCGTTGCGGCTGGCGGGCTGCGGCCAGTCGCAGTACCACTTCACCCTAGAGTATCTGGACGCCCACCTCACGGAGGCGCTGGAGCACGCCTGGGTCGGGCTCGGTTCCAGGAACAAGCACATGCGCCTGGGCTGCGCGCGCTACCTGATGGAGCGCGGCGTGATGGAGGACCAGGCTCGGGCGCGGGTGGTGCTCACGGAACTCGCCAGGTCCAGTGACCCCATGGTCAGCGAGATAGCGACCCAGGTGCTGTCCATGCACGCGGCTCCGACTCTGCCCCCGAGCGGTTCGCCGCCGGTCATCGAGCAGATGCGGGACTGGCTCGATAAGCTGGGCCTCCGCCTGCCCTAGGCCCAGCCTTGGTAGACGATCTTGAGGGCTTGTTGGGAGGCGAGGAGCTCGAGGCCGTCGTCGTACCGGCTGTAGGGCAGGACCTCCGATATGAGCGGCGATGTGTCGATCTGACCTGCTTCGAACAGCTTCGCCGCCTTGCGGAGGCAGTTCGCCGGGTTGTCGCCGCGCCAATGGTAGGGGACGATGGCGACGCCGCGCATCCACTCCCACTTGGCCCACTGGACCGGCCCCGAGGGCACAGCGAACTCGCGAAGGACCCTGCGGGTCCAGCCGAGGCCGAAGCCCATCCCGGAGGGATGGCCCGAGCACTCGAAGACGACGTCCGCGCCCTCCTCGAGGAGGCTCTGGGCGTCGGCCGAGTCCACTACGAGGTCGGCGAAGGGGGCGGCCGCCTCGCGCCGCGCGGGAAGAGGGTCGACGCCGATGACTCGGGCGGCTCCCAACGCTCGGGTGACCTGCAGGTGCAGGATCCCCGCCGGTCCCAGACCGACGACGCCGACGGTCATGCCAGGCAGGTCAGGCTCCAGCTCGACGGAGCGCACGGCGCAGAGGCCCATCTCCAGGGGGGCGGCCCGCAGGAGGTCGGTGTCCGGCCGCAGCTTGGCGATCTGGTCCTCGGGGCGAGTCACGTACTGGGCGTGGGCGTCGTTCTCGGGGCCACGCATGCTGCCGAGTATCGCCACCTTGTCGCCCACGGCGAGTCCCGTGACATCGGCGCCGACGGCGGTGACGATGCCGGCGGCCTCATGCCCCGGGCTCCCCGGGTTCTGGGGGTAGATAGGGTGGCCGGGCCGGTCGAAGATGTCCGTTCCGCGCCAAGTCTGGATCTCCCAGTTGGTGCAGGTGGCGCAGGCGTGGATCTCGATGAGGACCTCATCAGCGGCGGGCTCGGGCACGGGGATCTCGATGATCTCGAACTTGCGCGGGCTGGTGACTTGCAGGGCTAGGCACATGTCAGGCATGGGGTGACTCCTTCTCGTTGTCAGGCGCGGTCGGCGAACTCAGGCAGGCGTGGGCCGCTAGGACCACTGCAGCACCACGCCCAGGAAGGGCTCCGAGCGGTTGCGGATCATCCGGTACGCCGCGTCCGCCTCGGCGCCCGGGAACGTGTGGGTAACCAGCTCCTTCACCTTGAAGACGCCACGGTTCAGCAGGTCCAGGGTGGCCTCCATCCGTGGACGGGTCCAACCGGCCATCCCCCAGCAGGTGATCTCCTTATCGTGCATCCACTGGATGTTCATGAGGTGCTCGCCCTCGGGGTGGTAGCCGTTGAAGACGAGGTGGCCATCGTGCCTGAGGATCTGGAAGGCGAGCTCGACGTTGGCGATGCGCCCCACGGCCTCGTCGACCACATCCACGCCCTCGGGCCAGCGGTCGAGGATGGCGTGGGCCGCGACGACCTCGCGGTCGTTGAGCACCGCGTCGGCGGAGTGGAGGCGAGCCAACTCCAGGCGGCGGGGATGCCGGCCCAGGACGAGGACCTCGGCGCCGCGGGCGCGGAAGCCCTGGGCCGCCCACTGCCCCACAAGGCCGTCGCCGATGACGACCGCTCTGGTGTCCGACCCCACGGGGGGGCGGAAGGCGCCGTTGTAGCCGACCTGGGTGAGGACCAAGCCCGAGGCCTGGATGGGGTCCATGCCGTCCGGCAGGGGCAGGCACTCGCCGGCGGGGGTGACGCCGTACTCGGCGTGGCTTCCGGCGAAGGCGGAGTGCTCGCCTTCGAGTCGGCTGACGCTCGCGAACACGCGCTGTCCAGGGGAGAGGCCCTCGACGCCTGGCCCAAGGGTCTCCACGATGCCCACGCGCTGGTAGCCCGGCACCACGGGGTAGGAGAAGGGGGGCTCCTTCCCCGGCGAGTGGAATCGTCCGCTCCAGATCCATCCCTCGGTCCCGTTGCTGATGAGGGAGCACTCGGTGCGTATGAGGACCTCGCCGGGGCCTGGGTCCGGTACGGTGATCTCGGCTACGGTGACCTCATCGGCGTTGGTGAAGACGGCGGCCTTCGCGCGGATGGACATGGCAACCCCCCTGTGATGTGGATGTGTGCGTGGAGGGTCTTCGGCGCCCACCGCCGCGGCTCCTTGGACCCGGAGTGCGGTTTCAGAGGCCGCCGGCGGCGATGACGCGCAGGTCCTGCTCGCCCTGGATGTGGACAACCCCGACACCCTCGGACCGCAGGACGGGGCCGGCGGATGCCATGTGCTCGGGGTTATCGACGAGGACGACCGTCACGAGGAAGCCCCAGAACTTCAGCCGGGCGACGGACTGCATGAGGGAGGGGCCCAGGCTGGGAGCGATGATGACGAGAGAGAGGTCGCGGGAGAGGCCCTGGGCCTCCTCGCTGATCATGCGCTCGAGGGGCATTCCCTCGGAGAGCTCGAGCCGGGCCAGGGCGTCGAGGATCTGGCCCAGTTGGGTCGGGCCCCGGGCCGGCTCAACGCATACGGGCCGGAGCCGGTCCTCGCCCTCGCGGCGCCGCGCCTGCTCGCGCGCCTCCTGCCTGCTCCTCGAGGCCTGTGAGCCCTCCTCGCGCTTGACGCGCTCGGCGGCGTCGAGGCCGTTCGAGAGGAGGCCGACGGTCTGCTTCATATCGATGAGGTAGTTGGCGATGGAGGCGGCGGCGGTGATCGCCAGCTCGGAGCGGTCGAAGACCTCCGCCTCCTCGAAGGCGGGCTCGTGAAAGTCCAGGACGATGTTCGCGCCCATGAGCACGGTGTGCTCGTAGACCCGGGTATGGAGCTCGCCCGTGCGCGCGGTGGTCCTCCAGTGCACCCGGTTCAGGGGGTCTCCCACCTGGTACGGGCGCACACCCGCAAGCCGGGTGGTGTCCTCATAGAGCTGGCGGCGGACCCGCACATCGCCGATGGGCCGGCGCGTGACGGGGTCGTAGCGGGAGATGGGCACCGGGCGCGGCCTGACGGTGATGTAGTGGGCGTGGCGGGCGGTTCGGAGGTGGCGGACGAAGCCGAAGAGGTCGCCGGATTCGAGGATCACGGGGCCTATCTGATGGTAGCCGCGATGGGTGAAGGTCAGCTTGTAGGTGAGGGTGCGCATGGCCTTCGGGGGGAGCATGAAGAGCTTCACGAAGTCGCCGTCGCGTCCGAGGCGCTGGGGAACAACCTCCTCGACCAGGACCCAGAGGACGGGGAGGGCCTTGTCGTTGTGCAGGTGGGCGTGGACATCCAGGGAGTCGCCGATCTCCGCTCGGTCCGTGGCGATCCGGCGCGCGCAGCGGACGCCATCGAGCGAGGTGCGGGCGAAGGCCACGGAGATGATGTAGGCGAGGGCCATGGCGTACAGGGCGTAGGTCATCAAGGAGAAGCGGAAGAGCAGCCCGACCACGATCAGGCCGATGGTGGTGGCGATGATCGTGCGTCGGCGCATCTAGACCCCCTGGCGCACGGGCGCGGGGATGTTCTCGACCAGCCGCCGGACCGCCTCATGGGGAGTGAGGCCGCGGAGGCGCGCCTCGGGATTGAGGAGCACGCGGTGGGCGAGGATCGGCCCGCAGAGGGCTTTGACATCATCGGGGATGACGAACTCCCGTCCGACCAGCGCCGCGGTCGCCTGGCAGGCGAAGTAGAGGCACTGGGTGGCGCGGGGGCTGGCGCCCATGATGAAGTCGGCGTTGTTAGGGTCGCGGGTCGCCTGAACCAGTCTGATGATGTACTGCCGGACCTTCTCGTCGACGTGGACCTCGCGGCAGGTCTTCTGAGCTTTCCGGAGGTCCTCGAGGGTGACGACGGCGCCGATGGTGTCGATGGGGTGTCCGAGGCGCAGCATGAGGATCATGTCGTTCTCGGCCTGGAAGCTGGGGTAGCCGATCGAGAGGCGCATGAAGAAGCGGTCGAGCTGGGCTTCGGGAAGGGGAAAGGTGCCCTCATGCTCGATGGGGTTCTGGGTGGCGATCACAAGATGGGGGCGCTCGAGCTCGTAGGTGTGGCCGTCGATGGAGACGTGCCGCTCGGCCATGGCCTGGAGGAGGGCGGACTGGGTGCGCGGCGTCGCGCGGTTGATCTCATCGGCGAGGAGGATGTTGGTGAAGATGGGGCCGGGGCGGAACTCGAAATCCAGGGTCTTCTGGTTGAAGACCGAGGTGCCCGTTATGTCGGTAGGCAACAGGTCTGGCGTGCATTGGACCCGCCGGAATCCCACGCCAAGGGAGATGGCGATGGCACGGGCGAGCATCGTCTTCGCGACCCCCGGCACGTCCTCCAACAGGATGTGACCCTCGCAGAGAACGCAGATGAGGGCGAGTCGGATCGCGTTGCGCTTGCCGACGATCACCTGTTCGATGTTGTCGCATATGCGTGTGCAGAGATCGGAGACCGTGGCCACGTTACCCACCTGCCGATTCGGGTAGACTGGAACATGGTTCTCGCCGCGCCGAAGCGCGGCCTGCATGGAAAGGAAGGATTCCCCATGCGTCGGCTCATCGTCCTCGCCTCCGCGCTGGTTACGGTAGTGGGGGTTCGCGCCAGCGCGCAGGAGCTGATCCTGAGGCCCGGAGCGGACCTGGGGGCCGCGCGGTACAGCGTCGAGATCGAGGCGGAGTACGGCGGCGACCTCACGGGCACGCGGCTCACGGCATCGTACGGGGTGATCCATCGGAGCTTCACGGCATCCCAAGATGGAGTCGTGCCGGCGCTCCTGGTGTTCGACGGTGGGACGGCGTCCGTCCAGACGGCGGATGGCGCGTCGCCCTTGAACTGGAACCTCACGGGCGAGGCCGTGCTGGTGTTGCTCGGGCCGGACAACGTCGCGCGGGAGGCGCCCGTGCCCTTGCCCGCCCTGGGCGCCGCGCCGGCGGCCGACGCCCTCGCGGCGTACGCGTCTCTGCTCTGGGCGATCCCCTACCCCGCCGAGGCGCTATCGCCGGGTGAGAGCTTCATCGCAGACGTGACGGACGAGCCCTCCCTCGCGGGCCCTGTGCTGGTGTGCCGCCGGGTGGTGGGAGAGCTGGCTTCGGTTGAGTCTGTGGAGGGCCGCCAAGTGGCGATCCTCGCCGCCCAGGTGGAGCAGTCCATGGCGCCGGACCACCCCACCCTCACGGGGCAGGCGGTGCTGGAGGTCCGCGCGGCCGTTGATGTGGCGACGGGCCGGATGCTCGGCGCGACGCTCCTCGAGTTCAGCGAGACCGCGAACCGACCGGATCTCACTCCGGCCGCGGTGGCGATGGAGCCCCTGCGGTGCACCGTGCGACTCGATGGCGGGCCGGATGTGGGCGCCCTGCTCGGCTTGCCTTGACGCCCAAGAACGGTGAGCATGTAGCGCATGGACTTAGCACTCTTCCTCCTGGCCGCGGGCAGCATCTCCCTGTCCGGCGTGCTTGCCCCCGGGCCCATCACGGCGGTGACGGCGGCCCGCGGTGCGGAGTCACCCCATGCCGGCGTCTGGGTCACCGTCGGACATACCCTCGTCGAGATCGCGGTGATGGCGGCGCTGTTCCTCGGCGCCAGGCAGCTTTCGGAGAGCCTCTCCCTCAAGGCGGGGATCGGCCTCGCGGGCGCGGCCGTCCTGCTCTTCATGGGAGTGAGCATGCTGCGGGCGCTGCGGCGCGGGCGGGCCAGTGAGGGGGGCATGGAGGAGGCGGAGGCTCCCGAGGCCGACGCCACGCGCGGATGGGCGATCTCCCGGATCACCGCGTCGCCCCTGCTGGCCGGGGTCTTCCTGTCGGCGGGCAACCCTTACTTCATCATCTGGTGGCTCACGGTGGGGGCGGGCTTGGTTCTGAAGTCGGTCGAGTTCGGCCCCATCGGCTTCATGCTCTTCGCCATCGTTCACTGGTCCTGTGACCTCGGCTGGAACTGGCTCGTGTCAGCGCTCTCCTTCGGTGGCAGCAAGGCGCTGGGTCCGCGCTTCCAGTGGGGCGTGCAGCTCATCTGCGGCGTGTTCCTGGTGTTCATGGCGGGGTGGTTCGGGTACGATGGTGTGCAGACTCTCATCGGAGGGCCGATGGCCGGCTCCTAACGGATGAGGCCGCCGGCCCCGCGGTTACCGACGCGAACCCAGGGAGGGGACCTCTCTCATGCGATCCACAACCCTTTACGTTCTCGCCGTTCTGCTCCTCGCCATCCCACTGAGCGCCGTGGCCCAGGAGGAACCGCCGCCCGCGGAGCTCGCCGCGCTGCTCCCGGCGACGGGCGCGTTCGAGGGGCTGGCGATGCAGGGCGAGCCGCGGTTCTTCCCCGAGGAACGCCTGGCCGATCACATCAACGGCGACGCCGAGACCTACTACACCTACGGCGTGGGCACGACGGCGGCGGTGCGCTACAGCGATGGCGCGCGAGGCATGCTCGACCTGGACATCTACGACATGCTGACCCCCCTCGGCGCCTTCGGGGTGTATGCCCAGCGCCGCCCGTCGGAGCCCGAGTACCTGGATCTCGGGACGGAGAGCTATGTCAGCGGCAGCCAGGTGGTGTGTCTCACCGGGCGGTACTACGTGGTCGTGAAGAGCATCTCGCGGAGCGCGGACGGCATCGAGCAAGCGAAGAAGCTGGCGGGGTTGGTGGCCGAGGCGTCGCCGGGCCCGGACGCGCTGCCCGCGGAACTCGCGTGGTTCCCCGTGGAGGGCCTGCGGCCGGGGAGTTACGGCCACAGCCCGCGGTCGTTCCTAGGGATGGACGGCATGCCGCCGCTCTTCACGGCGCTCTACGCCAACCCCGAGGATGAGGATGACGAGATCACCCTCGCCTTCCACCTGTTCGACAGCGAGGAGGATCTGGAGGCGGCCCTGGAGCCGATGCGGGAGACGCTGCTGGGCCGGCTCGCTGATGGCGGCCAGGCGGTCGAGTACACGGTAGACCTGGATGACGCCACGGCGGCTGTGACAGCGTACGACGTGAAGTACCGCGGCCAGGTGCATGTCGCGCGGGCGGGCCGAGGGCTGATGGTCGCCGTGCGGGCCGCGCAGGAGTGGGCGGAGGAATCGTTCGCCGCGCTCGCGGAGCGGATCGAGGAAGACGGCCCCGGCCTCGAAGCCGAGGAGTAGCGCCGGGAGCCAGGGGCGCGACAGGCTCAGTGCTCGTGCGGACCGGCGGTGGCGATGCGGTCCGCATGCTGGAGGATGCGGGTGCTGTTGAGCACGGCGGCGACGGCGACGCCCACGTCGGCTCCGACGGCGCTCCACATGGAGGCCATTCCCGCGGCGCCCAGGATGAGGACCAAGGCCTTTATGCCCATCGCCATGATGATGTTCTGCCAGACGATCCGCCGGGTCGACCGGGCGACATCGATGGCCGCGGGCACCCGTCCGACGGCGTCGGCGGTGACCACGACATCGGCGGCCTCGATGGCGGCATCGGAGCCGAGGCCCCCCATGGCGATGCCGACATCGGCCCGAGCGAGGACGGGCGCGTCGTTCACGCCGTCACCCACGAAGGCGATCCGGCCTCGCGCCCCGCGGGCGTCCCGCTCGGCGATGAGCCGCTCCAGGGTGTCGATCTTGCCCTGAGGGAGGAGCTCGGCCTCGTGGAAGTCCAGACCGAGGGAGCGCGCTACCCGCTCGGCGGTCGTTGCCACATCGCCCGTCAGCATCCCTATCCGCCGGACGCCGAGGCGCCTCAGCGCGGCCACGGCGGGCCGGGCGTCTGAGCGCACCTCGTCTCCCACGCGGATGCGGCCCGCGTGGGCGCCGTCCACCACCACGTGCACGGCGGTCTCACCCTCCTCGCAGGGGTCATGGCTCAGATCGAGGCCGTGGAGGGCGCGGTGGCTGCAAGCCAGCACCTCGCGGCCGTTGACGGTTGCCGTCACTCCGCTGCCCGGCAGCTCGCGGTAGTCGGACACGGCACTGAGGTCGGCCTCGCCACCCCCGGCGCGGTAGGCGTCGAGGATCGACTGGGCGATGGGGTGGCTCGAGTGGACCTCGACATGGGCGGCCAGAGCGAGGACCTCCTCCTCGGACCAGCCGCTCTGGGGGTCGATGCCCTGCACCCGGAAGACCCCGCGCGTCAGGGTACCCGTCTTGTCGAACACAACGGTGTCCGTCTCGGCGAGGGCGTCGAGGTAGCTCGCCCCCTTGACCAGGATTCCCTGTCGCGACGCGCCGCCGATGCCGCCGAAGTAGCCCAGGGGGATGCTGAGCATGAATGCGCACGGGCAGGATATGACGAGGAGGACGAGGCCTCGGTGGACCCATTCGGCGAGGGTGGCGCCAGGGATGAAGAGGGGCGGGACGAAGGCGACCAGTAGGGTGAGGCCGACCACGGCGGGCGTGTAGTAGGTCGCGAAGCGCGCGATGAAGCGCTCGGTCGGCGCCTTGCGCGCGGCGGCGTTCTCGACGAGGTCCAGGATCTTCGCTGCCGAGGACTCGCTCGCCGACCGCAGGACCTCGATCTCCAGGAGTCCGCCCTGGTTGATGGTCCCGCCGAAGACCTCGTCACCCTCCCCGACGGCTCGCGGAACCGGCTCCCCCGAGAGAAGGGAGGCGTCGATGTGGGAGGAGCCGCTCAGGACGCGGCCATCGAGGGGAACGCGCTCGCCCGGCCGGACGACCACGACCTGCCCCGGCGCCACCGCGTCCGGCGAGACCTGCACGATCTCCTCGCCCTCGCGCAGGTTCGCATAGTCGGGCCGGATGGCCAGTAGCGCGCCGATCGAGCGGCGGGCGCGGCCCACGGCCATCTCCTGAAGCAGCTCCCCGACCCGGTAGAAGAGCATGACTCCCACGGCCTCGGGCGCTTCGCCGATCGCGAAGGCGCCGCCGGTGGCGACGGTCATCAGGAAGCTCTCGTCGAGGGGACGACCTCGCACGAGATTGCGGCCCGCCCTCAGGACCACTCGCCAGCCCACCAAGGCGTAGGCGACGCCGAAGGCGATCGCCTTCGGGACGGGGGCCTGGAGCCACAGCGCGCACGCGAGGATCACGAGCGCGGCGGCCAGGCCGACCAGGGCGAGCCAGTTCAGCGAGGCTGGGTGGGCGAGCTTCTCGGCGAGGGGCTCCGCGGATTCCGAGACGCTGACGCCCGCGGCGATCTCGGGCACACGGGCGGCCACTCGGGAGGGATCATCGGCGTCAAGGATGAGGGTACCGGCGCCGAAGTTGACAGAGCAGGAGCGCACCCCCTCCATACGTCGGAGGGCCTGCTCGAGATCGGAGGCGCAATGGGCGCAGTCGAGGTTGTGGAGTCGGTAGCGCTTCACGCGGCTCCTGTCCGGGACGGGCGAAGGGCTGGCCTCCGCGGTGTCGCCCCTCGATTGTACAGTGGCCCGTGACCGGGTCAACACGGCGGAGGACTGCCGAGCGGGAGCCAATCCGTGCCCCGTCCCACCCGTGGGTCGAGGCGGGGCACGGCGTGACATTAGAGCCAGAGGGTCTCCTCGTGGGGGACGGGCTCCGGCCGGCCGCTGGCGGAGGAGAGCTCGGCGGCGCGAATGATGCCGATGGTGCGCCGGCTGGACTCTGGGGTCACCTCGAGTGGCCCGCCCTGGGTCAGGTGCGCGGAGAGGTTGCGGTAGTACGCCCCCCAGTCGGTGGGCTTGTAGGGGACCATGATCTCGGCCTGGCGGCCCTTCACGAAGGTGACGACGCGGAACTTGTCGCCCAGGTCCACCACCCCGCCCTTGGCGCCGAGAAGCCGCCAGCGCGGCTTGCCGATGGCTTGGATGTTCGAGAGTTGGACGTCGGCCGTCGCGCCGCTCTCGAAGGTGATCAGGGCGTGGACGTGGTCCTCGATGGTCGCACTCTTCCACACCAGGTTCTCGTGGAAGTGGCCGACAACGTGCTCGATGCGCTGGGGCACGATGTGCAGGAGCCAGTCGAGCATGTGGGCGCCCCAGTCGTAGAAGGCGCCGCCGGAGATCTCCTTGTCGGACCGCCACCACTTGCCCGGCTTCGCGAAGCCGCCCATGTTCATCTCGACGTTGAAGACATCGCCGATCAGCCCGTCCTCGACGATCTCCTTCAGAGCCAGGAAGTCACCGTCGTGACGCCGGTTGTGGAAGACGGTGAGCGTCTTCTTGCGCTTCTTGGCCGTCGCGATCATCTCATCGGCCTGCTCGACGGTGATGCACATCGGCTTCTCGAGGACGACATGCTTGCCCGCGTTGAGGCACTCGATGGCCAGTTGGGCATGGGTGTTGTGAGGGGTGATGATAACGGCGAGGTCCACGGACTTGTCGGCATAGAGGGCCTCGTCGGTGGTGTAGGTGGCGATGCCGGGGAAGTCCTTCGCCGCGACCTCGACTCTGGGGGGATCGATGTCGCAGACGGCCGTAAAGACCATCCCGTCGGCGCCGTTGATCCAGTTCCCGTGGTTGAAACCCATGTTGAAGCTGGCGCCGTAGCCGATCGCCGCGCAACGGATCTTCTGCTTTGCCTGTGTCGCCTTGGCCATAGTATGCGTGTCCACTTCCTCTACGTGACGGTGAGCCGCCTATGTGGTCAGACCGGTGCTATGTTCTGCACGGGCCTCGCGGTCCCTTGGTCCGGCGCGGGACGGTGCAGCCGCGCAGGAGCGGACGTCGGGCGGGGCTCCGACGCCTAGGGCCGGATGATGATCTTGTAGGCCCCGGTCTCGGCCTTCCTCGCCATCACATCCAGGGCTTCCGCAGCCTGTTCGAGGGGGAAGCGGTGGGTGACGAGGCCGTCGAGGCGCACCCGAGCCGCCGCCAGGAGGTCGATGGCCTCGTTGACCTCGGGAGGGTCGAAGTTGGCGCTGGTGCTGTACCAGCGCTCGCCGGCGATCTGCTTCAGCCCCAGGGGCAACCCCTCGGCGGGCCCCGCGAGGAAGACCATGCCCCCCGCCGGCGCGAGACACGCGATGCCCGCCTCCTGGGCGGACAGCTTCCCCGTCGTGTCGATGACGGCCTGTACGCCGAAGTTCGAGGTCGCCTCCAGGGCCACAGCGGCGACATCGGCGCAGGCCGGGTCGAGGACCCGGCCCGGAATGAGCCGCTCGGCATGGCCGCGGGCGCAGGGGCTCGTCTCGGTCGCGATGACACGCGCTCCTCTGGCGGCGGCGACCTGAGCGCAGAGCAGCCCGATGGGGCCGCAACCCAGTACGAGGCAGTGGTCGCCCTCCCCCACCCTCGAACGCTTCACGGCGTGGACGGCAACCGCGAGACCGTCGAGGAAGGTCGCGTCGTCGAAGGAGATGGTCTCGGGCAGCGGCACCGCACCGGCCTCCCAGAGCAGGCAGTAGTCGGCATAGCCGCCCGGGTTGAGGTCCCAGTCGTCGAAGCCCGCGCCGTGGCCGAGGTGCTGAGTGTTAGGGCAGAGCTGGGGGTCTCCGCGCAGGCACGAGGGGCACTTGCCGCAGACCAGGAAGCAGAGGGCGACGATGCGCTCGCCCACGCGGCTCGGATCACCGCCCGGTCCGACCTCGGCGATGACGCCGGCCAACTCGTGGCCGAGCACCATGCGCTCGGGCAGCGGCTTGTGGTACCCCAGGGTGTGCAGGGACCAGGGGTTCTCGCCCTCGTAGTACCGGAGGTCGCTGCCGCAGATGCCGCAGGCCTCGACGTTCATGAGTACCCAGCCGGCGGCGGGTGAGGGCCTGGGCACATCCTCGACCTGTATCCTCCGCCGACCCGTCAGGATGGCCGCGCGCATCGTCTCCGCCATGGGAAGCTCCCCTCTCTGTCAATGGTACGGTTCTCCGGGCAGGGGCCGCTTGCCTTGGCTTCACAGTGGGAGGGCTCATCGGTTGCCGTGCCGAAAAGACGGCAAACACGTTGCTGGAGGTTGAGGCCTTGCAAACCAGACTCTCTGTATACATCCGGCTAGGCGCAATGATGTTTCTGCAGTACGCCATCTGGGGCGCATGGAGCACGGTCCTGTGGCCCTACCTGACTGAGTTGGGGTTCACGGAGTGGCAGAAGTCGGCGTCCCTCGCCGCCCTCTACCTCGCGAGTATCCTGGCTCCGTTCACCGGCGGCCAGATCGCGGACCGCTGGCTCCCGAGTCAGTACTTCCTGGCACTCGCCCACTTGGGCGGCGCGGCGGCGATGTTCTTCATGGCCAGCCAGAGGGATTTCGGGCCGTTCATCATCCTGATGGCCATCTACTCGATCCTCTTCGCCCCGACTCTGGCGGTCACGAACGCCGTCGCTTTCGAGCACATCCGGGACCGCGAGAAGGAGTTCGGGCTCATCCGGGTACTGGGCACCCTAGGCTGGATCGTCGCGGGATGGATCCTCACGGCCACCCGTCGGGCGGACATGGATTGGGGTGGCCGCGCAGACCTGCTCATGCTGACGGCGGTGCTCTCGTTCATCATGGCGGTCTTCTGCCTGTTCCTGCCTAACACCCCGCCCAAGCGCGAAGGGGAGAACCCCCTCGCCTTCGTCGAGGCCTTCAAGCTGCTCAAGGACCCGCAGTTCCTCCTCTTCATCATCATCGCGTTCGTGGTGACAACGGAGCTGCAGTTCTACTATGGGCCGACCGGTGACTACCTGAAGTCCCAGATCGGCATCGCCGACGCCGACGTGCCCGCCGTGATGACCATCGCGCAGATCTGTGAGCTGGTGGGCATGGCGGTGCTCCTGCCGCTCCTGCTGCCGAAGATCGGGATCCGCTGGGCCTTGGCCATCGGCGTCATCGCGTGGCCCATCCGCTACATCGTGTTCGCGATCGGCACCCCTGAACTGAAGGCTCTGGTGCTCGGGTCGCTGGGTCTCCACGGCATCGGCTACACCTTCTTCTTCGTGGTGTCGTTCATCTACGTCGACAAGGTGGCTCCATCGAACATCCGCAACTCGGCCCAGTCGCTGGTGACGCTGGCAACGATCGGGCTTGGGAACTTCATTGGCACCATGTTCCTCGGCTACATCATGAACCGGTTCAAGAACCCGGACGGCAGCATGCAGTGGACCAACATCTTCCTGGTCCCGTGTGTGCTCACCGTCATCTGCGCCATCGCGTACCTGGTGCTCTTCCGTGACCCGCGGGCAGCGCCCGACCGCGGCGCGCAGGAGCCGTCAGCGGCGTAAGTCCGAACGTGCGAGGGCGCCCTCAGTTCGACTGAGGGCGCCCTTACCATTGCTGGGGGTGCCTCCCTATGGCGAAGCCGAAGCCGAAACCCAAGGCGAAGAGGACGAAGCGGCCCGACCTTCGGGTGGGGCTCCCCATGGTGGCGAAGTGGGAGCCGAAGGCCCTCGCCAAGGAGAGGTCGGAACTCGCCGCGATCGCGGACAAGCCGCTGGGCGCCCGGCTGCGCTTCTACGCGAAGCGGCTGGGCCCCGGTTTCATGCAGAGCGCGATGACCCTCGGTTCGGGCAGCGCGGGGTCGTCGCTATTCGCGGGCGCCCTCTTGGGTTACACGCTCCTCTGGGCCCAGCCCTTCGCCATGATCGTGGGCATCATCATGCTGTCCGCGATCGCCCACATCACGCTTTCCACGGGCGTGCGGCCCTTCGACGCGCTCCGCAAGCACGTTCACCCGGCCATCGCGTGGGGGTTCGCCATAGGCTCCCTGGTGGCGACGATCGTCTGGCACTTCCCCCAGTACGCCATGTGCGGCGCGGTGGGGGTTGACCTGGTCGATCTGGTGACGGGGGCCAAGATCGCGCCCTGGGTCATCGGCATCGTAGCCCTGGTCTTCTGCACATGGATCACCTGGAGCTACGGCTCAGGGGCCAGGGGGGTCCGCATCTACGAGCAGGTCCTCAAGTGGCTGGTGTGGACGGTTGTCTTCGCCTTCGCGGCGGTTGTCATCAAGCTCTCGGCGGTGGGCCAGGTGGACTGGGGCGCCGTCGCGCGGGGGTTCTTCACCTTCCAGCTGCCGGAGGACATCTCCGGCCGGGGCGGCACGGTGCTCTTCGGGGCCCTAGGTGCCGCCGTCGGAATCAACATGGTCTTCCTCTACCCGTATACTCTGCTGGCGCGGGGTTGGGGCAAGGAGCATCGGGAGTGCTCGCGGTTCGACCTGGCCGTAGGCATGTTCCTCCCCTACGCCCTGGCGACGTCGCTCATGATCATCGCCACGGCGGCCACGATCTACGGGACCGACGCGGTTCCCGAGCAAGGGACCTCGCTCCAGCCCGTCGACGCGGCGAAGGTGCTGGCGCCGGTGGCAGGGGTGGCGATCGGGCGCCTCGTCTTCGGCTTGGGCATCCTCGGCATGACCCTGAGCACCATCACCCTGCACATGCTGGTGAGCGGCTTCATCATCTGCGAGATGCTGGGCTGGGAGCCCGTCGGCGTCCGCTACCGTGTGGCGACCCTGGCGCCCGCGGTGGGGTTCCTGGGAACCGTCCTCTGGACGAAGCTCCTCTGGATCGCCGTGCCGACCTCGGCCGCGTGCGGCGCCCTGCTTCCCCTGGCCTACATCGGGTTCATCGTGCTCATGAACAAGAAGGAGTTCATGAAGGAGCACCGGCCCACGGGCACGGCCGCGGTGCTCTGGAACCTGGGCATGGGCCTGGCCCTCGCCGTGAGCTTGGTATACTTCGGGCACTATGTCGTCACCGCCGCATGGCCGAAGCTGCAGGGATGGCTCGGGGCCTAGCGCGCCCCACCGGCCTCCGCGCCTCGTCCAGGGCGTGGGACCGATCGACTGACCAACACTCCGAAAGGTGAGATGATTTGATACGTACCGCCACACGACGCCGACAGGCGTCACTGTTCGTGCTTTGCGCCCTGGCGCTCTCCAGCGTGGCCCTGGCCGCGCCCGTGAGCATCGAGTCGCTCCTCGCCGAGATGATCGACATGGAGCGGCTCGCCACGCCAATAGATCCCGACGTAACCTGCGATCAGTTCTCGAGCTACGACCGCGCCAGCGTGTCCGCCGACCAGGATGGGTGGTTCGCCAACGGCGATGCGGGCCAGTTCCTGCGGCAAGAGCAGAATGAAGGCCGCGACGAGTGGGTCATGGCGGACATGGAGGGCCCGGGGGCCATCCTCCGCATGTGGTCGGCCAACCCCGATGGCGGGGATACGATCCGCGTCTACATCGATGGGAACGCGAGGCCCGTACTGGAGGCGAACTTCCTCGATCTGACCACGGCCGCCGTCGAGGGCTTCCCCGCGCCCTTCTCCGGCCGGCGAGCGATGGGCGCGAACCTCTACTTCCCCATCCCCTACGCCCGTAGCTGCAAGGTCACGGTCAGCAGGCCGAACCTCTACTACACCATCGCGTACCGGACCTACCCCGAAGGCACCGAGGTTCAGCCCTTCTCCATGGGCCAGGTGATGGCTGCCCAGGATCTCGTCGCCGAAGTGGGCGCGGTTCTGGCGAACCCGAACCAGCCGCTCTCCCCGCGGTTCACCCAGCCCCTGAGCCCGATCACCGTGGATCTGCCGGCCGGCGGCGGCATCGCCTCGCTCCCGGAGTTCCTGGGGCCGGCGGCCATCTCGCGGCTCGAAGTGAAGGTGGTGTCTCCGAAGTGGGAGCACCGTGGACCGGCAACGCAGGAGCGAGTGGGCGGGAGCCCCGATCTCATCGAGGCGCTGCGGGGCACCGTTCTGACCATGCGCTGGGATGACGAGGCTCGGCCCGCGGTGTGGACGCCCCTTGGCGACTTCTTCGGCACCGCCCCCGGCATGAACCCCTTCTACACCCTGCCGACAGGCATGACAGAGGATGGCGTGTTCTACTCCAACTGGTTCATGCCGTTCCGCAGCAAGGCCCAGGTCACCCTTCGCAACGACTCGACGGCGCCTCTGAAGCTCACCATCACGCCCTATGTCACCCCCCTCAAGTGGCCCCGAGGCGGCTACCTCTACTTCCGGGCAGGCTGGAAGACCGAGTGGTTCCCGGCGGAGCCGGCGTTCGTGGACTGGCTGATGCTCGACGCCGACGGCCCCGGCCGCTATGTGGGCACGATGCTGGGGATCATGAACACCATTCCCGCTTGGTGGGGCGAGGGCGACGAGAAGGTCTGGGTGGATGATGACACCTTCCCGAGCTTCTTCGGCACCGGCTCGGAGGACTACTTCGGCTACGCCTGGTGCAGCCCGGAGCTGTTCACCCACGCGTTCCACGCTCAGCCGAACGTGACGGGCCCGGGCAACTTCGGCTATACCTCGGTCAACCGCTTCCAGGTGTTCGAGGACATCCCGTTCAACGATCGCATACGGTTCTACATCGAGAAGTGGGCGTCAGGTCCGCGCCAGTACTACACCACTTGCTACTGGTACTCGGTCCCGGGCGCGGGCAACCGCTATGCGCCGGTGTCCTACTGGGACCGCCTGGTGATGGAGCTTCCGGAGCCCTACGAGGTTGAGGGCGCCATCGAGGGAGAAGACCTGACCTGGAAGGCCAGCGGCGGCGATGTCACGGTGCAAGAGGGCTCGTGGGAGAACATGAGCCGCACCCGGCAGCTCTGGTGGCAGCATCCCGCCGTAGGTGACACCCTCGAGGTGACCGTGCCGGTGGAGGAGGCTGGCACGTACGAGGTCGTCATGGGTCTCTGCACCGCTATCGACTACGGCATCCATCAGCTCTACTGGGATGGCGAGCCCCTCGGTGAGCCGGTGGACTTCTTCCACGATGGCGTTGTGTTCACGACGCGGAGCTTCGGGACCATCACGATCGATCGGGCGGGAAACCACACCCTGACCGTCGAGGCGCTGGAGCCGAACCCCGCCGCGGCGCCGGCGCGGATGTTCGGGTTGGACTACGTGCTCCTGAAGCCCGTGAACTGACCGGTTTCGGAGCATAAGGCGAGAGGGCCCGGCGGCGATGCCGCCGGGCCCTCTACGTCTCAGTCGCTCAGTGAGCGGGTCGCGCTACTCCGTGAGCGCTTCCTCGGAGGGCTTAGCGGGCTCGGCCGGCGCCTCCGCGGCCTCGGCCTCCGCCTGCTCGGACATGACCTTCGCCATGAGCTCGCTAATCTGAGCTGTCAAGTCGTCGGCGCGGTTTTGGTCGTTCAGCAGTATGACCCGGTGCTCGCCGACATCGCTGATCAGCATTTCCACGTCCTCATGGTCGGGAGAGGTGGCTTCGGAGCTCGTCCTGCCCTTCATCTCCTTGGGCTCGGAGAAGGTCCAGTCGGTCATGTTCTCCTTGGCCCATGCGAGCACATCCTCAAAGGGGTCTTCGGTAACGAACGCGACGGTGGACTTCGCGGCGGCCTGAATCATGAGATCCATGAACTCTGGCCCAGCCTCGTCGAAACCTGGGGGCGGGTTCTCGTCGCCCATGGCGAGTAGGTCGATCGTGTATGCCTTGGCGCCCGGGTAGAGGGGGATGCCAGCCTCGGTAGCGATGGCCTCGTCGGCGCCGGCGGTCGTCAGTATCATCTCCTCGCCATCAGGGAAAGCCAGTACCAGGGTCTCCTCCGCGTCCTCGGCTGGTTCCTCGGTAGGCTCCGCGGGGCCCGGAGCAGGCGGGGTGGGAGCGGGCACTACAGCAGCGCCACCGTCATCCGCTGGTTTGGAACAGCCTACCATGGCGATCCCGACGGCCATAACGGCTACGAACACGAGCAGCAAATACCTCACGCAATCGACCTCCTGTGATGTGCTTATTCGGCCCAACGCGGGCCGCTGTCGCCTACCAATGAAGGCTTGAGGCACGCACGAGACCTGCGTGCCTCAAGCTCATTGTGCCATTGACTCGAGGTACGCGCCACCGGACACGGTAGGGAACATGCGGCCCCGTGACGTATTGGTGTACTCGCACTGCTCGACGCACCCGACTGGAGGCTTCTGTGAACACAAAGACCCCTCGAGCCGAGTACCCTCGGCCTCATCTCATTCGCGACGACACCCCCGGTGAGGGCTGGCTGAGCCTGAACGGGCCCTGGAGCTTCCGGTTCGGCGACCCCGACGGGTGGGATGGGGCGTCGCCCGTCAATCCCAAGGGCTGCGATCGACAGATCGTGGTCCCCTTTCCGTGGGAGTCGTTCGCCGCGTGGGGCGAGGACCGCCCGGGATCGCGGGACTTCAATGAGTCCTACCTGAGCCCGCATCACTACCTGGATCCCGCCGACGCGACCCTCGAGGATGGCCGCTACCGGCAGGCACCTCGCCAGACGGTTGGCTGGTACGCGAGGACTGTGGCGGTTCCGGAGGCCATGTGGGGGCAGCGCGTCTTCCTCGTCATCGGGGCGCTCGATTACTACGGGACCGTCTGGGTCGGCGGGAAGAAGGTCGCGGAACACGAGGGGGGATACCTGCCCTTCGAGGTGGACGTGACGGACCGGATCGGGCCCGACGGCGCCCTCGATGTCGTCATCCGGGCCGAAGACCCACAGGACCACCTGGACCAACCCGCGGGCAAGCAGATCGGCTGGTACGAGCGCACCAGCGGCATCTGGCAGCCGGTCTGGATCGAGGCGCGGCCTGTGGCGCATGTGACGGGTTCGCGGATCGCGCCCGATGTGGCCGGCGAGCGGGTCTCGGTCCGCGTGGCCCTCGGCGGGGACCTCAGCGCGGCCAGCGATCTCGAGGCGCAGGTGATCGACCAGGAGGGCGACCTCATCGCGTCGGTGACGGCGGAGGCATCGCCCGATATCGAGTTCGCGGTACCGGTGCCGTCGCCGATCCTCTGGGAGCCGGAGGCGCCCTATCGCTACACCCTTCGCGTCCTCCTGCGCCACGGCGGGGAGGTCGTGGATCGGGTCGACGCGCCTTTCGGGATGCGATCCGTCGATGCCGGACCACTTCCGGGAACCGATACCCAGGTCGTTCGCCTGAATGGCAAGCCCATCTACCTTCGCGGCGTACTGGCCCAGAACTTCAACCCCTTCGGCGTCTACACGTACCCCTCGGTGGCGATGATGAGATCGGACATCGAGCGTGCCAAGGCGGCGGGGTTCAACATGATCCGCATCCACATCAAGATCGAGGATCCCGTCTTCCTCGACCTTGCCGATGAGCTGGGCTGCCTGATCATGTACGACCTCCCCAACTGCGGACGGCTCACGGATCTCTCAAAGGCCCGCTGGGAGGCGACACTCCGCGGGGCGATGGAGCGGGACTTCAACCACCCGTCGATCTTCGCGTGGGTGCTCTTCAACGAGACCTGGGGCCTCGGGGGGATGGAGTACCGCGAGGACAAGGCCGCGCAGGAGTGGGTCCGCTCGATGGTGCGCCTCGCCCGCGGCCTCGACCCCACCCGGCTCGTCGAGGACAACTCGCCGTGCCTCTACGACCACGTGGAGACGGACATCAACTCGTGGCACTTCTACATCAACGACCAGGCGAAGGCGGAAGCGCACATCGCCGAGGTGGTCGCCCATACCTTCCCCGGGTCCACCTTCAACTACGTGGGAGGCAACGCGCAGACCGGCGCGCCGCTCATGAACAGCGAGTACGGGGGCATCGACGCCGGCGCGGGGGACCGGGACGTGTCGTGGTGCTTCCACCATCTGACGAACGCGCTGCGGAAGCACGAGATCGTCTGTGGCTACATCTACACCGAGCTGCAGGACATCGAGTGGGAGCGCAACGGGCTCCTGAACTACGACCGCGCGCCCAAGGAGTTCGGCTACGATCCGTCCTTCATCAACGGATGGGACTGCCTCGTGCTGGATGCCCCCCTTGGGACGACCGCGGAGGTCGGCACGCGGGTCCGCATCCCGGCCCTGGCTAGCATCTTCTCCCGCGAGGAGATCCCTGCCACGAGGCTGTGTTGGCAGGTAGACCTCTGCGACGCCCTGGGACGGACGAAGCAGGCCGTCTCTGAGGGCTCATGCGACGTCGCCGCCAGCCCCTACCGGGTGACTCCCCTGGGGGAGATCGCCTTCGAGATGCCCTCGGAGCCGGGCCTGGCGAGGCTCGTCGCGTGGATCGAGTCCGGCGACGGCGTCATCCTGGCCCGGAACTGGGTCTACCGCGCGGTGGGAGCGTGGCCGGGCGATGACGCGGTGCTGCCTCTCGAGGCGGCGGAGTGGGAAGGCTTCGCGGGACTCCACGACGAGGATGGACTCTGGGCCGGCGGCTCGGGCAGCGGCAGCGTCGTCTACAGGGCGCAACTGCCGGCCGAGGCGGCCCAAGAGGGCCAGATCACCCTGCTGGCGGAGCTGTCGGCCTGGCGGCCGGGGTACAAGCAGACGGACGGGGAGACCACGTCGACGGATGTGACAGTCATCGCGAACGGCCAGGAGATCGACTGCATCACCCTGCCCGACTCCCCCTGCGACAGCCGGGGAGCGTTGAGCGGCATCGCGGGCAAGCCGTGCAAGTATGGCTACCGCGTGGAGGTCCCCATCAAGGGCGGCCAGTTGCGGTCGGTCTTCTCCAGGGCGCCGGAGGTTGAAGTGCGCTTCCAGGTCAAGGCGGACGCCCAGAACGTCGGTGGCCTCTGCGTCTACGAGAGCACTGCCGGGAGGTATCCCTTCGGACCGTGTCTCATCATGGGTGAGGTGAAGGTCGAGACCCCCCCGATACCGCCCCGACCGAAGGGGAGATAGGACGGACTCAATGGGTAGACAGAAAGCCGCGAGCCGCAGGATGGGGCTCGGAGCCATCGTGGTCCTTCTGTGTTGCGTTGGCGCGGCCTATGCGCAGGGCGGCAGCGTCGTCAGCGTCGTCGATGAGGACGGAATGATGAGGGATATCGTGAACCTGGAGCCGGACCAGCGGCGCATCGAGAGCCGGCAGTGGGCGGCTGTTGAGTGGAGCCTGCCACTGCGGAGCGACCCGGACCTCAACCCGTACGACACGCTCCAGATCGTCGTGGACGTGGTTCTGACCGCCCCGTCAGGAGCCCAGCTCACCGTGCCCGCTTTCTGGTACGAGGGATTCGAGCGGTCGCGCGAGGGCGACGCCGAGGTCCTGACGCCCACGGGCGTCGCGGAGTGGCGCGTACGCTTCACGCCGACCGAGGCCGGGGAGTACAGCTCCGAGGTACACGTGGGTGTCCACGCCCTGGGCCACGCCGAGGCGCCCGGCCCGACCCTCGAGGTGGCAGCGGCTCTGGGCCGCGGGTTCATCCGGGTCAACGACGCGAACCGGCGGTACTTCGTCTTCGATGACGGCACGCCGTACTTCGCCCTCGGGCACAACGTCTGCTGGCCCAACGCCGTGAGCATCACCTACGACTACGACGGCTACTACGCGACCATGGCGGCGGCGGGGGAGTCGTACAGCCGGCTCTGGCTCGGCCCCGGCTGGAGCCCCTTCTCGCTCCAGCATGACGACGCTCTGGAGGACTTCGACCAGAGATCCGCGTGGCGGCTCGATTACGTTCTCGATCTGGCGGAGTCCAATGGCCTGTACGTCATGCTGTGCTTCGAGAGCTTCAACTACCTCCGCAAGTCGGACCCCTACCCCTCCTGGGACCAGACGCCCTACCGCGCCGAGGCGGGCGGCCCGATCTCGGAGCCGGCGGAGTTCTTCACGAACGACGAGGCGACGCGCTGGTTCCAGAATCGCCTCCGCTACGTGATCGCTCGAGTCGGCCACTCGCCGCATGTGCTCTCGTGGCAGTTCTGGAACGAGGTGGACCTCACCGAGGGGTATGACGGCGACGTGGTGGGCGCGTGGCACCAGGAGATGGCTGAGTTCGTGAAGCAAATCGATGTCTACGGCCACCTGGTGACCACCAGCTTCGCCAACACGGTCGGCGACCCCAGGGTGTGGAGCGTGGAGGAGCTGGACTACGTCCAGTCGCACAACTACGGAGCGCCGGACATCACGGACGTCATGAGCCACTCCTCAGCGAAGGCGGAGCTCTACGGACGGCCTCACATGTTTGGCGAGTTCGGCGCCGACTCCATGGCCGGGTACCTCGACCAGGACACCGAGGGGTACCATCTCCATGAGGGCATCTGGGCCTCCACCATGTCGGGTGACGCGGGCAGCGCCTCGCTCTGGTGGTGGGACAACTACATCCGCCCTCGAAACCTCTATCATCACTTCCGCGCCCTGAGGGAGTTCATCGATGGCGCCCCCATGGACGGCGCGGAGTTCGGGCCCATCGAGATCGGCGCGGTTAGCTACGATGAGGAGCCGCCCGCGTCGGACGAGCCCGTCACCATTCAGGGCACTGCGCTCTGGTACGACGCAGAGCCGCTGGAGATCGAGCTGGGCGAGGAGATTCCCCTGCCAGACGCGGCGCATCTGCCTAGCTTCCTGCACGGCACGCGGAACCACCCGGACATGCACAACCCCCTCACCCTGCGCTTCGCGGCGCGTGAGCCGCTGACCATCGGCGTGCGCGTCGCGGGCGTCAGTGGCCACGGCGGCGCGGCCCTGCGGGTGCTTCTCAACGGCGAGGAAGCGCTGTACCAGGAGTTCGCGGACAACCTCCCCGATGACAACGAGACCATGACTCAGTACGACGGGGTGTACCGAGTGGAAGTCCCCGCCGGCGAGCATCGCGTCACTATCGAGAACCCCGGCAACGACTGGTTCGGTTTCGCGATCCTCCTCGAGGGGGCGTCGGCGCCCGTCCCCGCGACGCCGCCGGCACGGATCCTGGGGATCGGCGATGGCCGCTTCGGCTACCTCTGGATCCGTCACCGAGACGCTGGCTGGCGGTCGCTCGTTCGTGATGACGGGCATCCGAGCCCCCTCCCCTCCGGCGTCGTTCGGCTCCCCAACTGGACCGACGGAAGCTACACGGTGGAGTGGTTCGACACGTGGAGTGGCGAGGTGACGAACACCCTCCAGGCTACGGCGACAGGCGGAGAGCTCGAGGCGCCGATGCCCCCAGTGACAGTGGACGTGGCGATCAGGGTGCGGCCAGAGGCCTAGGGGGGTACTCGAAGGACGGGACAGGATGCAGGGCGCGGAGCCACGCTCACGCCCCGCTCAATGAGGCGATTCACGATGGGGCGGCTGACGCACGCCGCGCGGGTCCCTTTGGAGCGCCGCCCACCCGTGCTATTATTAGCCGGGTCGAACTTCGATGCCCCTGCTTGCGGCGGCGGGCTGCGCACGGGAAGACACCTTGGAAGTCAGTGTTGTCGGGCTAAGCCACAAGACGGCGGATCTCAGTGTGCGCGATCGCGCGTCGATCAGCGTGCCCGAGGTCGCTGCCCGTCTGACGGAGGCCGCGGACAGCCCTGGGATCGCTGAAGCCCTGCTCCTGAGCACCTGCAACCGCTCGGAGCTCTACCTGGTCTCGAACAACGGCTCCCGTATGGCCGCCGAGGATGCCTTCGCCCGGGCGCATCGGCTCCCCCTCGAAGAGGTCCGGGGTCACCTTTACGTCCACCGGAACCTCGATGCGGTGCGGCACTTCTGCGCCGTGGCCGCGGGGATCGACAGCATGGTTGTGGGCGAGCATGAGATCATGGCCCAGATCAAGCAGGCCGTGGGACTGGGCAAGCGGGCGGGCACGGTCAAGACGACCCTTGGCCGGCTGGCCAACAAGGCCCTCGCGGCGGGCAAGCGAGTCCGCACGGAGACGAAGCTCGGCGAGGGGTTCGTGTCGGTTGCCTCGGTGGCCGTAGGGCTCGCCGAGGAAGTGTTCGGTGACCTTGCGAACGCCCGGCTGCTGCTTCTCGGCGCCGGTCAGAACAGCGAGCTGATCGCCGAACGCCTCCACGCGGCCGGGGCCCGCTCGATCATCGTCAGCAACCGGAACTACGAGCGAGCGCGGGATCTGGCGAGCCGCTTCGACGGCCAGGCCGTCAGATTCGACGACTTCCCTAGTGAACTCGCGAAGGCGGACATCGTCATCGCCTCCACCCACGCGCCGCACGCGGTGATCACGGCGGAGCAGGTGCGCGCCGTGCTTCGCGACCGACAGAGGCAGCCCATGTTCGTGATCGACCTCTCGGTGCCCCGGAATGTCGACCCGGAGGTCGGGCAGATCCACGGGGTGCGCCTCTACGACCTGGACGGCTTGAACCAGTTCCTGCGGACAACCCGGGAACAGCGGACGTCGGAGGTGCCTCGGGCCCAGGAGATCATCGAGCGCGAAGCCCGGGAGTTCCTGGTGTGGATGAGGTCACGGGAGATCGTCCCCATTACTTTGACGATCCTAGATGCGGCCGAGGCGCTGCGGGCCGAGGAGATGCAGGCCTTCCTCGCCGAGACGACCAACCTCACGACTCGGCAGGAGCGGGCAGTCGAACGCCTGACGCGCAGACTCGTACACCGCCTCCTCCGCGTCCCCCTCGACCAGTTGCGGGAGCTCGCCTGCACGCCCGAGGGCGCGCACAACGTGGAGGTTGTCAAGTCTCTGTTCGGGGTCGAGGTCGCCGCCGGCGCCGCGGATCCCGTCGAGGCCGAGGTCGATGGCGACGACCTGGACGAGGACGACTCGGAGGCAACCGACGAGACCTCCGCCAAGGCGGGTTGAGCACGGCCCACTCGGACGCGAACTCGGGGGATGCGGACTTGGCGATCGGCACTGTCTACCTGGTCGGGGCCGGCCCTGGCGACCCCGGGCTCATCACCGTCAAGGGTCTGTCCCGCCTGAGGGCATCCGATGTCATCGTCTACGACCGGCTCGTCAGCCAGGAGATCCTCAGCCACGCCCCCGAGGGGGCCGAGCTGATCTACTGTGGCAAGAGGCCCAACCACCACGCGATGAGCCAGGACGACATCAACGCCTGCCTCGTGGAGAAGGCTCTTGCCGGTCATACCGTCTGCCGGCTCAAGGGCGGCGATCCCACCGTCTTCGGTCGGGGTGGGGAGGAGGCCCTGGAGCTTCGCGCCCACGGCATCCCCTTCGAGATCGTGCCTGGGATCACGTCGGCGATCGCGGCGGGGGGCTATGCGGGCGTTCCTGTCACCCTCCGGGGGGTGGCCTCCAGCTTCGCCGTCGCGACGGGCCACGAGGACCCCACCAAGGAGGAGGCCGCTGTCGACTGGCGCCGGCTTGCGACGGCGACTGACACCCTGGTCATCCTCATGGGGGTGGGCGGCTTCGACGCCATCGCCCAGGAGCTCATCGCGGGTGGGCGAGATGGCGCGACCCCCATCGCATTCATATCCTGGGCCACCCATCCCAGGCAACGAACCTTCGTGAGCACTCTGAGCCGCGGCGCCGAGGATATCGCGACCCACGGGATAGAGGCCCCCGCGGTCATCGTGGTCGGCGAGGTGGTGCGGTCCGCCGAGGCGCTGAGTTGGTTCGAGAGGCGGCCCCTGGCGGGGAAGCGCGTGCTGGTTACGCGGACCCGCGACCAGGCGAGCGAGGTCAGCCGGCTTCTGGAAGAGCAAGGCGCCGTGCCCGTTGAGCTGCCGATGATCCGTATTGTCGAGCCAGAGGACTGGGGCCCATTCGACCGGGCCGTCGATGAGATCGCGACCTACGACTGGCTGGTGCTCAGCAGCGCCAACGGTGTTCGGGCCATGCGAGACCGATTGCTCGCGCGCGGCCTCGACGTCCGAGCCCTGGCAGGGCCGAAGGTGGCCGCCGTGGGCGTGAAGACGGCGGAGGAGCTCCAAGCGCTGGGCCTGCGGGTGGATGTCTGCCCGGATCGGTACGTGGCCGAGGATCTCGCCGAGGCCCTCGTTTCCGAGGGGATCGCGGGCAAGCGGATCCTCCTCGCCCGTGCCGCCGAGGGGCGTGATGTCGTCGTCCTGCGCGCAAGGGAGGTCGGCGCGACGGTCAACGACACTCCGGTCTACCGCACGGTACCCGTTCAGGAGTACGATGAGAGAGTGATCGGCGACCTGCTTGCGGGCAGGATCGATGTCGTGACCTTCGCCAGTTCCTCCACCGTCCGGTTCTTCCTGGACGTCCTGGGGCGGGAGCGGGCGCTGGAGGCCCTCGAGGGGGCCCGTGTCGCGTGTATCGGCCCGATCACCGAGGCGACGGCCACCGAGGCGGGTATCCGCGTGGATGTCCAGCCGGCCGAGCACACGGTCGAGGCTATGGTGGCGGCCATTGTGGAGTCATATCGGCGCTAGAAAGTGGGAACCCCATGGTACGTTGCTCTGCGCTCTTGTGCGGGACCGCCACGGTCTCGGAGGCGCTCAAGCACGGGCGCGATAGCCGTAAGCTCCCCCCGCACCTCCTCCAGTTCAGCTCCGACTTGCGGCCCCTGGTGGTCTGGAACACGACCAACCGCTGCAACCTCACGTGCAGCCACTGCTACCTCGATGCCGAGGACCGGGACTACGCCAACGAGCTCTCCCACGAGGAGGCCCAGGCATTCATCGACGACATCGCCGAGATGAAGTGCCCCGTGCTGCTGCTCTCCGGCGGCGAGCCGCTTCTGCGCGACCGGATCTACGATCTGATCGCGTACGCAAAGGACCGGGGAACTCGGCCCGTGCTCTCGACGAATGGCACCCTCATCACGCCCGAGGTGGCGAAGAGGCTGCACGACGCCGGCATCATGTATGTCGGGGTCAGTATCGACGGGCTGCCGGAGACCCACGATCGCTTCCGCGGGCGCAAGGGGGCCTTCGACGCGGCCATGGCGGGGATCCGCAATGCCCACGAGGCGGGCCTGAAGACGGGCGTCCGGTTCACCGCTCACGAGGCGAATGCCGGCGAACTCGGGGAGCTGGTCGACCTCATCGCCGAGCGCGGCGTGCCGCGCTTCTGCCTCTACCACCTGGTCTATGCGGGCCGTGGCGGGGACATGAAGCATCGCGACACCGACCATGCCACGAAGCGCCGGACGATCGAGACGCTGATCGAGAAGGCGCTAGAGGCGGAGCGCAAGGGGACGGCTATCGAGATCCTGACCGTCGACAACCATGCGGATGGCATCGCCATCAGGCACTACATCGCCGAGCATCAGCCGGAGCGGCTCGCCGAGGTGGACCGCCTCATCAGCTTCCACGGAGGTTGCTCCGCAGGCACCAAGATGGCCAATGTGGACCCCTATGGGAACGTTCACCCGTGTCAGTTCTGGGGCCATGTGACCCTGGGGAACGTCCGCGACCGCAAGTTCAGCGAGATCTGGACAGACCCCGATGACGAGCTGCTGGTGAAGCTGCGGGAGAAGGACAAGCACCTGAAGGGCCGGTGCGGCTCGTGCAACTTCCGCTCCTTCTGCGGCGGCTGCCGGATCCGGGCCGAGGCCACCACGGGCGACCCATGGGAGGCGGACCCCGCGTGCTATCTTACGGATGCCGAGATCGAAGCGGCAGCGATCACCGCGGCGGTGGACTGAGCCCATGGCGCGTTACTACCCCATCTCCCTCAATGTCGAGGGGAGGCGCTGCCTCATCGTGGGCGGGGGCCGCGTCGCCGAGCGCAAGGTCAACACGCTGATCGAGGCGCGCGCTGACCTCTACTTGGTGGCGCGCGAGGTGACCCCCGGCATAGAGGCCTTGGCCGAGTCGGGCGCTCTGCATGTGCGTATCGGGGAGCCCGTGGAGGACGATCTCGAAGGCGCGGTCCTGGTCATCGCCGCCACCGACGACGAGGCGCTCAACCGGCAGCTCAGGGAGTGGGCCGGAGCGCGATCGATACTCATCAACGTCGTTGATGTGCCTGAGCTATGCGATTTCATCGTCCCCGCGCGGATCAACCGTGGCCCCATCGCCATCACCATCTCCACGGGCGGTTCGAGTCCCGCGCTGTCCAAGCACCTTCGGCGAGTGATCGAGGAGCACGTCACTGAGGCGCATGGGCGGTTGGCGGAACTCATGGGCAGATTGCGTGACGAGGTCTTTGGGAGTATCCACACGCAACCCAGCCGAGCCGCCGCCTGGCAGCGCGTGATCGACTCCGACGTGATCGATCTTCTCGCAGCGGGCGAGCATGGCGAGGCAGAGCGCCGCGCCCGGCAGATCATCGGGCTCGACGAACGTCCACGAGACAAGGAGGCGCCTGATGTTCCCGATCCAGAGGCCTCGTAGGAACCGGCGCACGGAAGCGCTCCGACGGCTCTGTCGCGAGGTGGTCCTCACCACGAACGACCTGGTGCTGCCCATGTTCGCCGTGCCGGGGCGAGGCGTGCGGCGCGAGATCCCTTCCATGCCGACCATCTGCCACCTCTCGGTGGACGAGATCATCGTGGAGGCTGGGCGGGCGGCGGAGCTTGGTATCCCCGCAGTGCTCCTGTTCGGGATCCCTGAGGCGAAGGACCCCCAGGGGAGCGAGGCCTGGAGCGCCTCGGGCGCCGTGCAGCGAGCGGTGGGGGTCATCAAGTCGGCCTGCCCCGACCTGTGCGTGATGACCGACGTCTGCCTCTGTGAGTACACCGACCACGGGCACTGCGGCCTCGTCGAGGGTGGCGAGGTTGTCAACGACTCCTCGCTGGAGCTTCTCGCCAGGGCGGCGGTCAGCCACGCCGAGGCCGGAGCCGACGTGGTGGCGCCGTCGGATATGATGGATGGACGCGTCGACGCGATCCGCGCCGCGCTGGACGATGCTGGCTTCACGAACGTGGCGATCCTCTCCTATGCCGCCAAGTACGCCTCCGCCTACTACGGGCCGTTCCGAGAGGCCGCCGACTCGGCGCCGCAGTTCGGCGATCGGCGAGGCTATCAGATGGACCCGGCGAACCGGCGCGAGGCCTTGCGAGAGGTGGCGCTGGATATCCAGGAGGGCGCCGATATGGTCATGGTCAAGCCGGCGCTCGCTTACCTGGATGTGCTGTCCGATGTCGCTGCCGAGAGCCCCGTTCCAGTGGCCGCGTATAGCGTCAGCGGTGAGTTCGCGATGGTCAAGGCCGCGGCGGCGAGAGGCTGGATCGATGAGCGGCGCGTGACGATGGAGACGCTGACGGCAATCAAGCGCGCTGGCGCCGACTTCATCTTGACCTATCACGCACTCGACGCGGCCCAATGGTTACGGGAGGGCGACTGATGATCATATCCTGGAACACGACCAGGCTGTGCAACCAGTTCTGCGTACACTGCTACCGCCAGGCGGGGGACGCCGTTGACCCCGACGAGCTGACCACGGCTCAGGGCCTCGAGTTGATCAGTGGCATCGCCGAGGCGGGCTTCAAGATCCTCATCCTCAGTGGCGGCGAGCCACTCATGAGGCCGGACATCTACCAGCTCATCGAGCATGGACGGGGCGTCGGTCTGCGAGTCGTTCTCGGCACCAACGGCGTGCTGATCACCGAGGAGGTCGCGCGGCGGCTCAAGGAGGCCGGAGCGGCGCGGGTCGGCATCAGCCTGGACCACATCGACCCCAAGATGCACGACGAGTGGCGGCGGATGGATGGGGCGTGGGAGGCCTCGGTGGCGGGGATGGCCAACTGCCGCAAGGTGGGGTTGCCTTTCCAGATACACACGACGGTCACCGAGCGCAATGAGGCGTGCATCACCGAGATGACGGACCTCGCCGTGGATCTCGGAGCCGCCGGACACCACATCTTCTTCCTCGTCCCAACGGGCAGAGGCAAGGACATCGAGGCCGAGTCGCTGCGAGCCGCGGACTATGAGCGCCTGCTGGCCCGCATCCTGGAGAAGCAGCGCGAGGTGGAGATCGAACTGAAGCCCACATGCGCGCCGCAGTTCATGCGCATCGCCAAGAAGAAGGGCATCCCGATGCGGTACACCAAGGGGTGCCTGGCGGGCACAGCCTACTGCGTGATCATCCCGAATGGCGACGTGCAGCCCTGCCCCTATCTCCCCATCAGCGTCGGCAACGTGAAGGAGACGCCGTTCCCGGTCATCTGGCGAGACAGCGTCCTGTTCAAGGAGCTCCGGGCCAATGAACTCAAGGGCCGCTGTGGGAGCTGCGATTGTGCCGACATCTGTGGCGGATGCCGGGCCCGCGCCTACTACTATAGCGACGGGGACTACATGGCTGAAGAGCCCTGGTGTCTCTACCGGCCCTCGGAAAAGGAGGCCCTGGCTAGTGAATGACCTAGAGGCCCAGCTCGTTGGGATCATCCAGGAGGACTTCCCCATCGAGGCGCGCCCCTACCGGCACCTGGCTCAGGCCGTCGGAGTGACCGAGCAGGAGGTCATCTCCACCCTCGCCTCTCTCAGGCGACGTGGCGTCATACGCGACCTGAGCCCCGTGTTCGACCCCAAGAAGCTGGGCTACAGCACCACACTCGCCTGCATGAAGGTACCCGCCGACAGGATCGATGAGGTATCGGGCATCATCGGCAGACACGTGGAGGTCACTCACAACTACCTTAGGGAGCACGAGTACAACGTGTGGTTCGCTATCGTTGCGCCGGGACCGGACGCGGTGGGGCGCGTGATCGAGCAGATCGAGGAAGAGACCGGGTGCGGGCCTATCCGCAGCCTGCCGTACAGCCGGGTGTTCAAGCTCCGCGCGGTGTTCGAGGTGACGGGCGAGTGAGCAGCCCAGATCACAAAGACTGGCTCGTCATCGAGGCCCTACAGCGGGGTATCCCCCTCATGGACCGGCCTTTCGCCGTTCTCGCTGAGGGTATCGGCATGGATGAGGGCGAGTTCATCCGGCGCGTCGGGGCTCTCAAGGAACGCGGGATCATACGGCGCATGGGGCTCCGCATCGCCCATCGCGAAGCTGGAGTCAGAGGGAACGTGATGGTCGTCTGGCGCGTGCCCCCAGGGCGGGTCGAGGAAGTGGGTATGCTGCTCGCGGAGCAGCCTTCGGTGACCCACTGCTACGAGCGCCCCACCTTCGACGACCTGCCGTACAACCTCTACAGCATGGTGCATGCCGCAGATCCCGACGCGGCCGTCGAGGAAGTGCGGCGGCTTGCGGAACTGGTCGGCGTCAGCGACTACCAGATGCTTCACACGGTTCGCGAACTGAAGAAGTCGACTCCCATCTACCGACAACCCGAGGAGTAGTCACATGAACACATCCCATTCTGCGAGCCTCTTCGCGCGCGCGCAGCGGGTGATGCCCGGTGGCGTCAACTCGCCGGTGCGGGCCTTCCGATCCGTGGGCGGCACACCGCGGTTCATCGACCGCGCCAAGGGCCCGAGGATATGGGATGTGGACGGCAACGAGTACATCGACCTCGTCATGTCCTGGGGTCCGCTCATCCTGGGCCATGCCGACGAGCGTGTCGTTCGGGCCGCCACGGCGGCCGCCGCGCGCGGATCGAGCTTCGGAGCGCCCACGGAGGCGGAGGTTCGCCTCGCCGAGTTGGTGATCGAGCGCTTCCCGTCCATGGACATGGTCCGCATGGTCAACTCCGGCACCGAGGCGACGATGAGCGCCATCCGCGTCGCCCGCGCGTTCACCTCGCGGCCGAAGGTGCTGAAGTTCGACGGGTGCTGGCATGGTCACGCGGACGGTCTGCTGGTGAAGACGGGATCGACGGGCATGCAGTATGGAGTCCCTGACAGCGCGGGCGTCCCCTCCGCGTATGCCCAGGAGACCCTCGTGGCAACCTACAACGACCTCGACTCGGTGACGGGCCTCGTCGAGCGCCACGGAGACGAGCTCGCGGCCATCATCGTCGAGCCCGTAGCGGGCAACATGGGCGTCGTCCCGCCGGCGAGCGGCTTCCTCGAGGGCCTCAGGCGGATCGCCGACACCACCGGCGCGGTGCTGATCTTCGATGAGGTCATCACAGGCTTCCGCGTGGCGCCGGGGGGGGCACAGGAGCGGTATGGCGTCGTGGCCGACATGACGACGCTGGGGAAGATCATCGGCGGGGGGGTCCCAGTGGGCGCCTACGGGGGCAGGGCGGAGATCATGGAGCGTGTCTCGCCATTGGGGCCGGCGGTGCAAGCGGGCACCCTGGCAGGCAATCCCGTCGCCATGGCGGCTGGGATCGCGGTGCTGGAGGCGCTGGCGGAGCCCGGGGTGTACGAGGGGCTCGAGAGCAAGGCCGCCCAGCTGACCGCGGCCCTCAGCGACGCCGCCGCCGAGGCGGGCGTGACCGTGACGACGAACCGGGTTGGCTCGATGTTCACGACCTTCTTCGGCTCCGGCCCGTACATGAACGCCGATGACGTCTCCGGCGCGGACAAAGAGGCGTACGCGCGGTACTTCCACGCGATGCTGGAGAACGGCGTGGCGATGGCGCCCTCCTACTGTGAGGCCGCCTTCATATCGACCGCCCACACGGACGAGGACCTGGATCTGATCGCCGCGGCGGCGGGCCCGGCCTTCGCCGCCGCCGGGGGCCGTTAGCGGTGGAGCTCCGCCTCAGGCTCGCCACTCGCGCCAGCAAGCTCGCCCTGGCTCAGTCGAAGTGGGTGGCCGCGCAGATCACGGAGCGCCACCCAGGTGTGCGGGTGGAGCTTGTCACGGTCACCACGCGCGGTGACGCCGTGCAGGACCGCGCGCTCTCGAAGGTCGGCGGCAAGGGGCTGTTCACGAAGGAGATCGAGGATGCCCTGCTCTGCGGCGGCGCGGATCTGGCCGTGCATAGCCTCAAGGACCTGCCTACGGCGCTTCCCGAAGGGCTGACGCTCGGGGCCATCTGCGGCGCCGAGGACGCTCGGGACGTCCTGGTGTCGCGGAATGACCAGCGCTTCGAGGCCCTGCCGTCCGGCGCGGCCGTAGGGACTTCGAGCCTGCGGCGCCAGGCTCAGCTGCGGCACGCGCGCCCGGACCTGACGTTCGTCGACATCCGGGGCAACGTGGACACACGACTCCGCAAGCTCGCGGAGGGGGAGGTCGATGCCCTCATTCTGGCGGGCGCGGGGCTGGCGCGCCTCGGCCTCGCCGATCGCATCAGCCAGTGGCTACCCACGAAGCTGTGCCTACCCGCCGTCGGGCAGGGCCTGCTGGGGGTGGAGATCCGCTCCGATGACGTCGAGACGGCCGCCCTGCTGAGGCCCCTGCACGACGAGGCAGCGGCGACGCGCGCCGAAGCGGAGCGGTCGGCCCTGGCTTGCCTCGGCGGGGGCTGTCACACCCCTGTTGGTGTTCACGCGACCGTCTCAGGTGACGCGGTCTCGGTGGAGGGCGTCGTGGCTGGGCCCTCGGGCGAGCCCTACTACCGGGCTGCCGAAGCCGCCCCTAGGCATGAGGCGGCGGCCGCCGGCGAGCGCCTCGCGCAGAGACTCAAGGCGATGGGAGCCGGAACGCTGCTCGGTTGACGCCCTCGGGGGCGAGCGACGAGGCCCTCGCCGTTGCGACACATGCGCCGCTCCGATCCAGACGCTCGGCAAGGAGGCTTCGAGCGTGGGGCGAAAAGTGGTGTTCCGCCTCCTCCGACCCGTCTCGCGCGTGTCGAGGGTGCTCGTGAAGGAGACCCACACGTGAGTGCTGAGTACCGCAAGATGATCCTGTCCGGCAATGAGGCCGTCGCCCTCGGGGCATGGCAGGCCGGTTGCCGATTCGCGGCTGCCTACCCGGGCACGCCATCCTCGGAGATCCTCCCTGCCCTACAGCAGTGCCGCGCGCGGCTCGGTGGTGACCTCTACGCCGAGTGGTCGGTGAACGAGAAAGTCGCCCTCGAGGTCGCTGTTGGGGCCTCACTCGCGGGGGCGCGGTCGCTCGTGGCCATGAAGCATGTCGGGCTGAACGTGGCGGCTGATCCCTTCTTCACCCTCGCCTACACGGGCGTGGAGGCGGGGCTGGTCGTTGTGACCGCCGATGACCCTGGCATGCACTCCTCGCAGAATGAGCAGGACAATCGGTATTACGCTTCGCATGCCCATGTGCCGCTCCTGGAGCCGTCTGACAGTCAGGAGGCCTGCGACTTCACACGGCTGGCCATCGAGATGAGCGAGGCCTGCGACCTCCCCGTCCTCCTGCGGTTGACGACACGGGTCGCTCACTCACGCACCGTCGTTGAGTTCGAAGCGGCGCAGTCCACCAGGGCGCCGACGGGGGCCCCCGTCAACCCGGCCAAGTACGTGATGCTCCCGGGCTACGCGAAGGGAAGACGCGCGACGCTGGAAGCGCGCATCGAGGCGGCCGGCGAGTGGGGGCTGAGGGAGGACATCACGCGCGAGGTGGCGGGTGAGGGCCCGGTGGGCTTCATCGCGTCGGGCATGGGCTACCAGCACCTGCGCGAGGTGCTGCCGGAGGCCCCCGTGTTGAAGCTAGGCATGCCCTACCCTCTCCCAGCAGAGCGGGTACGGGAGTTCGCGGCTCGGCTCAACCGGGTCATCGTCGTCGAGGAGCTGGAGCCCTTCCTGCTGGAGCGGGTGCTGGCGGCGGGCCTCGCCGTCGAAGGCCTGCCCTCCGAACTCCGGGTCGGCGAGCTGACCCCGACGCGGCTGGCCGCGGGGCTGGCAGCGATGGGGGTCGAGGTGGGCGAACGATGGCACAGGAGCGTGGCTGAGCCGATGGGGGGCCTTCCGTCCCGCCCTCCGGTGCTGTGCCCGGGCTGCGCGCACCGGTACGTCTTCACGGCGCTGGCGCGGCACAAGGTCTTCGTGGCCGGCGATATCGGCTGCTACACGCTGGCGGCCCTGCCGCCGCTGTGTGGGATGCACACGTGCCTGGCGATGGGAGCCGGGATCAGCCAGGCGCACGGCATCGCCAAGGCGATGGAGGGGAAGCAGCCCGTGGTCGCGGTCATCGGCGACTCCACATTCACTCACGCTGGGCTGCCCGCGCTCCTGAACGCCATCTACAACCACAGCAACATGACCGTTCTCGTGCTGGACAACCGTAGCACGGCGATGACGGGCGGCCAGGACCATCCGGGCACGGGGTTGACCCTGTCGGGCGAGGCGAGTGCCCCCTTCGACTTCGCGGCCGTGGCTCGCGCCATGGGAGTCGAGTCCGTGCACGAGGCCGCTGTGGGCGATCATGCAGGTATCGACGAGGCCCTGGCCCGCGCGATCGCCTTCGAGGGGCCCTCCCTCGTGGTCGTGACGGGTCCATGCCCTCTCCGGTACGGAGCCCTGGCCGCGCCCCACACCGTCGACCCAGAAGAGTGCATCGCGTGCAATGAGTGCTTGCGGCTGGGTTGCCCGGCCATCTCCGTCCCAGGAGACTCGGACGGCAAGCCGGCCATCGATGAGGCCCTCTGCACTGGCTGTGGCCTGTGCGCGAAGACCTGCCCCGTGGGCGCGATCAGTCAGAGGGAGGGGGGCGAGGCTGGTGGCTGATGACATCCTCATCGCCGGCATCGGTGGACAAGGCGTGGTCACCGCTGGCGACCTGGTGGCCCATGCAGCGCTGGCGGGGGGCTACCAGGTGAAGAAGGCGGAGGTCCATGGCATGTCTCAGCGCGGGGGCAGCGTGGTGAGCCATGTGCGGATCTCCGACAGCGGGGCCATCTACTCGCCGATGATCCCCGACGGCGCCGCGACGTGGCTGGTGGCGCTGGAGATGCTCGAGGGGCTGCGGTGGCTCTGGATGCTCGCGCCGACGGGGCGCGCTATCGTCGATGACCGCCGCGTGCCGCCCACCTCAGTGATCCTCGGCGGCCCCTCCTACCCCGCCGATCCAGCGGGTCCCCTGGCGGAGCGAGGGTGTATCCTGTGCGCGACGGAGATCGCGACGGCGGAGGGGGCCCCTCGGGCGGCGAATACAGTGCTGCTCGGGGCCCTCAGCGTGTGCTTGAACCTACCGCTCGAGGCATGGCGGCGGGCGCTGGAGGAGTGCATCCGGCCGAAGCACCTCGATGTCAACCGGCGCTTGTTCGAGGCTGGGCAGGACCTGGCGCGGCGCACGGCGGCGAACCTACTTACCGGGTGATGACAAGGTGATCTGGGATCCACACCACGAGTGCATGGATGTCGAGGAGAGGCGCGGGCTGCAGCTTCGGCGGCTTCGCGAGACGGTAGCGCGCGTGGCCGTATCGGTCCCGCTCTACCGGGATCGGCTGCGGGAGTCCGGCGTCGATCCGTGCGACCTGACCTCGATAGATGACCTGAGAAGCCTGCCGTTCACCGTCAAGACCGATTTCCTGGATACCTACCCGAATGGCCTCTTCGCCGTCCCGCCGGAAGAGGTCGTGCGCATCCACGGCTCCTCGGGAACACGCGGCCGGCCGACCCTGGTGGGCTACACCCGCGAGGACGTGGGCATATGGGCCGAGGTGATGGCGCGGACGCTCGGTTGCGCGGGCGGGACGAGCCACGATGTGCTACAGATCGCGTACGGCTACGGGCTCTTCACCGGCGGTCTGGGTCTCCACTATGGAGGCGAGCGGCTGGGCTGCACCGTGGTGCCGATGTCGGCGGGGAACACGCGCCGGCAGCTCGCGCTGATGCGCGACCTGGGCGCGACGCTGCTCGCGTGCACCCCCTCCTACGCTCTCACCCTGGCCGAGGAGGCGCGGGACACGGGGATCGCTCCCGGGGACCTTCGGCTTCGCAGCGGCCTCTTCGGCGCGGAGCCCTGGTCGGACGGGATGCGAGAGATCATCGAGGAGCGCCTAGGCCTGCAAGCCTACGACATCTACGGCCTGAGCGAGGTAATCGGGCCTGGCGTGGCGGCGGAATGCTCGGATCGAGGCGGCCTCCACGTCTTCGACGACCACTTCATCCCCGAGATCGTGGATCCGAGTACCGGGGAGCCCGTGGCCGATGGGGAGGCGGGCGAACTGGTGTTCACATGCGTGACCAAGCGTTGCCTCCCGCTCATCCGCTACCGCACCGGTGACATATCGAGGCTGAGCCATGAGCCCTGCTCGTGCGGCCGAACCCACGCGCGCATGGGCCGGATCACGGGCCGCACCGATGACATGCTGATCATTCGCGGCGTGAATGTCTTCCCGTCTCAGATCGAGGATGTGCTTACGCGCGTGGCGGGGGTGGAGCCGCAGTATCGGATCATTGTGAGCCGCGAAGGGCACCGCGACGCCCTGGAGGTCGAGGTGGAGCTCTCGCTCCAGATGTTCTCCGACACCATCCGTGGGCTGGAGTCCCTGGAGGCCAAGATCACGGAGGAGTTGCGAGCCGTGCTATCCCTGACCGCCAAGGTGCGGCTTGTCGAGCCGCAGACATTAGAGCGGTCCATGGGCAAAGCCCAGCGCGTGATCGACAAGCGTCAGGGGGAGTGACAGATGGGTGATCCACGTTTCGCGAAGCAGGTGTCGGTGTTCCTCGAGAACCGCATGGGCCGGCTGTCGGAAGTGTGCTCCATCATGGGGCGCGCGCGCGTCAACTTGCGGGCCTTCTGCACGGCGGACACTACGGAGTTCGGGATCCTGCGCATGATCGTCAGCGAGCCGGATAGAGCCGTTGCGGCGCTGAGGGCCAACCACTACGCCGTGCAGGAAGTGGACGTCCTCGCCATTCAGATTGACGATCGGCCCGGGCAGCTCGCGCGGGCCCTGGGGGTGCTCGCGAACGAGGGCATCAACGTGGAGTATCTGTATGCCTTTGTGACACCTCTCGAGGGGCAGGCCATCGTCATCTTCAGAGTCAACGATGAGGCCAAGGAGCGTGCTTGGGAAGTCCTCACAACGGAGGGGCTCACGACTCTGGCTCCGGAGCGGGTCTACGCGATGTGATCGGCGGCTCAGCCGCCGATGCGCACCTCAACGCGCGTCTCCGACCCTGGCGCGAGGGCGGTCCTGATGCGCGCCTCTGCCGGGCCGACGGTAACGGCGATGTCATAGTCGCCGTGGAACCCACGGAAGCGCGCCCGGCCGTCTCCATCGGTCGTGAGGTCCTCACTGGTCCACCACTCGCCCTTGATGAGCGATAGGAGCCGCTCGTAGGCGGGCTTCGCGGTGAGGTCCTCGCGGAGCAGACCCGCGGGGGCGCCCATCCAGGCGTGGCGATCCGACAGGTCCCACCACGTGAGGGCCCCGTTGGCCGGGTGGGAGAAGATGATCGTGTAGAACAGCTCCACCTGGTCGGCCTGCAGCTCCTCGCCCTCGGCCGTGCTGCCGACCCACCCATCCTTGACCTGCGGACCGCTCACGATGGTGGTCTCGGTCCAGTGCAGGGGCACGCCGAACCGGGCGAACCGCTCGCACACGGCCCAGATACGCTCGGGTGACAGCACTCCCCCATGTTGGTGGCTCTGCAGGCCGATGGCGTCGTACTGAAGCGAGCCGTCGGGGTTGCGCAGCGAATCGCACAGCGCCGTATACTCCTCGTCCAGCCGGTAGTCATTGATGAGCAATGTGGCCTCGGGCCCCGCCGCCCGGGCAAGGTCGAAGGCATGCTGGGTGTACTCCACCCTGCCCGCGTGGCGCCACGCGTCACTCAGCAGATTGTCCATGCGGAAGGGGTCGGTGGCCTCGTTCACCACATCCCATCGATCAATGAGGCCACGGAAGCGAGAGACGCAGTCCGACACCCTCTCATCGGACAGGGCAAGGATGACGTCCACGTCGGCCGGCAGCCACCCCGGCGCCGCGTGGTTCCACACGAGAGGATGCCCCTTGGTGGCGATGCCTCGCTCCGCGCACCACTGAGCCATCGCAACGATGCGGTCGTAGTTCGGAGCCTCCTCGTACATCCACCAGTAGAAGGGCAGAGTCGCGTAGTTGAGCAGATCGGAGAAGCGAGCGCGGTAAGTCGCCTGATCCTCGGGCGTTGGTTGCGCATCCCAGGCGAACATGTTGCAGCCGAACAAGAACCGGTGCCGCGTCATGCGCACCGCCACCGAGGCTCCCTCGATGGGTCGGCCATCCCGGCCGAGGACCTCCACCACGGCATCGCTCTTGCGGTAGAGCTCGATGCGCTCGGCCGCGCCCTGCACGATCTCCTCAGGAGAGAGTGGCTGCGGGAGCGACGGCGAACCCGCCAGCCCGAGAACCGGGATGATCCAGATCGCGCAACACCTCATGAGCCAGCCCCCTCGACCTCAGTTGATCCACACGGAGCCGGCGGGCAGACCCGCCTCTTGCACCGACTCCGAGAGACGATCGCTCGCCGCGACACGGTACCTCATGCCGAGGGCTATCCGCTTCTCCGTGCCATTGTCTGGCACATGCAGGATAACGGGGTCGCCGCCCACGTGGGCTTCCAGGATGGCGCGCAGCCGCTCCAGCAGTCCCTCCACATCGTCGGAGTTGGGCAGACGGATGTGGACGTGACTCGCCTGGCTCGGTGCAGCCTCGAGGCGCTCATCGGGCGGCGGCGCGGACCGTGACTCAGCCGGCACGGGCAGGGGCTTCCCTGTCTCGCTTGCGGGAAGCTCCTTGACCTTGTCGACAAGGACTTTCGGGGGGTTGTTCGAGTCTACCGCCTGCTCCGCTGTGCCCGTCACGAGCACCTCGGTCTGAGGCGTAAGCAGCGCGGTGTACTTCGCGTACGGCTTGGGGAAAGCCACCAGCTCGATGTCCCCCGAAGGGTCCTGAAGGGTGGCAAAGCACATCCGATCACCCTTCTTGGTGGAGTGGAGACGCGTGTTCGCAATGATCCCGCCCACGGTCACCGTGATGCTTCCCTCCACCTCGCTGAGGGTTGCCGCGGTGTGAGTGACCCTGCCCCCAAGGCGCTGGCCCAGGGCCTTGAGCGGGTTGTCGGTGACCCAGAAGCCCAGCAGGTCCTTCTCGTTGGCGAGCAGCTCCTCCTGGGGCAGCTCGGGGATGTCGGGGAGCCGCTCGTCGCCGAAGCCCGTGTCCTCCTCGGCATCCCCGAAGAGGCTCGCTTGGCCGACCGAGCGGTCCCGCTCCGCCTTCTGCCGCACCGCCAAGGCAGTGTCCAGCACGGCGAGATGAGCGGCCCTGGAGCCGAAGCCATCGAAGGAGCCCGCGCGCACCAGGGCCTCGACGGTGGCCCGGTTCGCGGCGGAGCCGGGGATGCAGCGGCAGAAGTCGAACACGCTCTGGAAGGGCCGCTCCTCCCGCGCCTCCAGGATCGCCTCGACCGCTCCACGGCCAACACCCTTGATCGCCGCCAAGCCGAACCGGATGTTCCCCTCCGAGTCGACAGTGAAGTCAGCGAAGCTCTCGTTCACATCGGGCGGCCGGACCTCCAGGCCGTGGTGGACCGCCTCATCAATGTAGAGAGAGACCTTGTCCTTGTTGTCCATGAAGCTGGTGAGCTGAGCGGCAATGAACTCGGCCGCGTAGTTGGCCTTCAGGTAGGCCGTGTAGTACGCGATGATCCCATACATGGCCGAGTGTGGCTTGTTGAAGCAGTAGCCCGCGAACTGAGCCATCTGGTCGAAGATCGTCCCAGCAGTCTGCTCGTTCACGCCTCGCTCAACGGCCCCTGACACGAACATGGGGCGCATCCGGTCCATGATCTCCATGCGCTTCTTGCCCATCGCGGCGCGCAGGATGTCCGCCTGGCCCATGCTGAAGCCCGCCATGTCGCGGGCGATCCGCATGATCTGCTCCTGGTAGACCATGACGCCGAAGGTCTCCTCCAGGATGGGCTCCAGCATGGGGTGAGTGACCTGGACCCGTTCGAGGCCCTTGCGCCGCCTCACGAACTGATCGGTCATGCCCGTCTGCAGAGGACCCGGTCGGTACAGGGCGACGAGCGGTATCATGTCCTCGATCCGCTCGGGCTCTAGATCCATGACGAGACGCCGCATCCCTGCCGACTCGAGCTGGAACACCCCGCTCGTCTCTCCACGGGAGAGCATCGCGTAGGTCTTGGCGTCATCCATCGGGATGTCCTGGAGCCGCAGCTTGATGCCGTGATGGCGCTCGATGGCGGCCAGGGCGTTGGCCATCACCGTCAGGGTCTTGAGCCCGAGGAGATCGAGCTTCTCGATCCCCACGTCCTTGAGGGCATCCATTTCGAACTGGGTCGTGATCGCCTCGTCGTTCGCTACTCGGAATAGGGGGGTGTGCATCACCAGGGGATCGGTGGCGATGACTACGGCTGCCGCGTGGGTCGAGGCGTGGCGCACGATGCCCTCGAGCCGCGGCGCCATGGTCAGCAGATCCGCCAGCTTGGGGTTGTCCTGCATCTGCTGGCGCAGCTCGGGCGTCTTGGCGATGGCCTCCTCGATGTGGCTGTCCTGGATCATTTTCGCGATGCGGTCCACATCGGGCAGCGGCACCCCAAGGGCCCGCCCCACATCGCGCACCGCCGCACGGCTGGCCATGGTGCCGAATGTGCACACCTGGGCGACTCGATCGGCGCCGTACTTGCGTGTGACGTACTCGATGACCTCGCCGCGCCGATCGTCGGGGAGGTCCAGGTCGATGTCGGGCGGGTCGTCGCGCTCGGGGTTCAGGAAGCGCTCGAAGTAGAGGCCCATCCTGAGGGGGTCCAGGTCGTGGATCTGTAGCACGTACGCCACGAGGCTGCCTCCCGCGGAACCGCGGAACCCAATCAGGATCCCGCTCTCCCGCGCGAAGCGGCAGATGTCGTACACCACCAGGAAGTACCCCGCGTACTCCTTCTGGATGATGATGTCCAGCTCGTATTCCAGGCGCTCGATGACCTGCGGGTCTGTGGGATCGCACCGCTCCGGCAGCATCTCGGCGCAGAGCTTGCGGAGGTACTCGGCCTCGCTCTCGTACTCGCTTGGGAGCGGGAAGTGGGGCATCTGGATGTTCCCGAGGGGGATCTCCAGGTTGCATCGCTCGGCGATCTCCAGTGTGGTTCGCAGCCACTCCTCTTGGCCGACCGCGGCGAGCATCTCCTCGGGCGACTTGAACCAGAACCCCTCTCCGAAGTCCATGGGGTTGGGCGCCTCGTCGTCGATGCACCGGCCCGTCTGAATGCACACCAGAAGCTCGTGGAGCCGGGCGTCACCCTTGTCCGTGTAATGCGAGTCGTTTGTCGCGACGACCTTGAGCCCGGCTTCCTTGGCCAGTTTGAGCTTCACCGGCGTGACGACTCGCTGCTCATCCAGGCCGTGATTCATGATCTCCATGTAGAGATCGTCGGGCCCGAAGATCTCCAGGAAAGGCCGGAGGGCGGCCCGGCCAGCCTCCTCGCCCCCCTCCAGGATGGCGCTGTCGATAGGTCCCCCCAGGCAGCCTGTGAGCATGATGAGGCCCTCGTGGCGCTCGGCCAGAAGCTCCAGATCGATGCGCGGCTTGCTGTAGAACCCCTCCAGGTAACCTGCCGTCACCAGCGCGAGGAGGTTCCTGTAGCCCGTGAGATCCTTGGCCAAGAGGACGATGTGGTACCGCTTCCGATCCAGCACGGGGTCTCGGCGGGTACGTGGCCCCGCAGCGAGGTACATCTCACACCCGACGATGGGCTTGATGCCGGCCTTCTTGCACGCCTTATAGAAGGGGATCGCGCCGAACATGGACCCGTGGTCGGTCTGCGCCAGAGCCGGCATGCCGTACTGCTTGCACCGATCCAGGAGGTCGGCTATGCGCGAGGCTCCGTCCAGCATGCTGTACTCGGTGTGGCAGTGCAGATGCACGAAGCTCATGGGTCACAGCGCTCCTTCCACCGGGTGTAGGTTGTCGGCAAGGGGCAGAGCAGGTGGGCGGCGCGCGGCGGGGCTAGCGCCCCTGCGCCGCACTGCTGTGTGAGCCCCACATGTGCCCGGGAGCGCCCTAGTTCACGCCCTCCAGGATCCGGGTCAGGCTGAAGGCCTTCTCGTCGGCGTCGGTCAACTCCGCGACGGCCGGCCTCACGGCGTCCCGGTCGAGGGCGCTGAGGGCGCCCATCAGGTGGTCGCTGATGCGCGACGCGGTGTATTCGCTCTCAGAGGGGACTATCATGTTCTGCATCCGCCCGAGCAGCTCCCGAGCTCGCGCCGGATCACCGTCTCTTACTTGCTCGATCGCCTGGGCGCCCCGGCGCCGGAACTCGGCCACCGTGCCACGGAGGGTGATCTCCGCCGCAGTATCCACCGCTGCCTCAATGGCGTCCGTGGCTGCTGAAACCTGGCCCCGCTCCGCCTCCTGCAGCGCTCGCTCGATACACTGCTCGGCCTGCACGGACGGCAGACCGGCGCGCACGAAGGCGGCCGAGCGTATCGCCTGCTGGATGAGCACCCGCGCCTCAGCGTCCTCCCTGTTAGCGAGGAGAACCTGGGCAGCTTCGATGTGGGAGCGAACGACACGGCAGTCCACCGCGGCCTGCTTCACGTTCATCGCGACGACCTGGGTCAGAGCGATCCCGCCCTCGGCGCGTTCCTCCTCGGCGGCAGGCTCATCGTCCTCGTCGGCCTGCGCGACCTCGGTCTCCTCGCTCTCCGTGGGGAGCTCGCTCTCTGCCGCGACATCACTCTCGGCGGCGACATCGCTCTCCGTCGTCGCGTCGCTCTCGGCAGCCGGTTCGCTCTCCACCTCACTCTCAGTGGGGGCTGATTCGCCCTCGACGGCCGCCGATTCCGCCGTGATCTCAGACTCCACGGCGGCACTTTCCATCCCCGTAGGCGCCGGCAGACGCGGCGGGATGCTGACCGTGGTCGCATCCTCCGGCGGCTTGCCCGCCTTGTACCATTCCTCGCACCCCACCGTGGCCAGAAGGGCGGCCACGAGTGCCGTTGTGAGGGCCGCAATCCATAGTGCCCTTCGCAAGGCCATTCACCTCCGAGCGCCAGCCAGGCAACCCTCGCACACGCATCATACAACCGGGGCCGCGGCGCCTGTGGCGGGTCATCCGCCGTATGAACAGGTGTTCATCGGGAGGTGACCAACTCCTCCCTGGCGACTCCCTTCCCGCATCCTCGTGCGAGGGACGGCGAGAGGTGCGGACCCGCCCGTGGGCGTAGCATGAGCTGGCAGGCGGCTGCGGGCCCAACGTGTGCCGGCGCGACGCCGAGAACCCCCGTTGACTAGGACGGTACCCTGATGATAGCGCTGCTGATTCCCTCTTTAGGCATAGTTGCGGCAATAGAAGACCTTCCGATTATTGATCCGTGCGTGTCTGTGTATCAGCAGTCCAGCCATAACAAGCAGGGGTTGAATGGAGATGGCGGATTCTACCTCTACTCCGAGCCGTCGGATGAGCCGGGGCTCGCCGGGTGGGTGGCCATCGATGAGGGCGCCACAGCAGAGTTCAGTCCGGCGCCGGCTGCCCGAAACGGTCGCGGGGCGCTTCTCCACACCATCACGGACGAGGGGCTCGACACGGGCTGGCGCTCCATCGCCAAGCCACTGAGCCAGGGGCTGAACCTCTCTCAGTGCGATCGGGTGACCTTCTGGGTCTGGCCCTCCTACGCCGACGGAGGCATCGACTACGGCATCCGCATCGACTCCGGAGGCCGTGCCACCGAGGTGCCGATCAGGGACCTGGTTGCCGGCGAGTGGAACCATGTGACGGTGGATGTATCGGATGTGCCCAGGGACGGCGTGGGGCAGTTCTGGCTCCTCTTCAACAAGGAGTGGGGCTACGAGGATGGGATGACGTTCCTTGTGGACGACATCGCGTTCGAACAGCCTGACGGCGCTCGGATACTCATCGATGACTTCGAGTCGGGTCCGCAGTGGAATGTGGTCATGGACACTCTGGGGCCGGGCTGCCTACGGAACATGTGGGGTCTGGGCGGGGATAGCCTGCGGATCGAGGTCGATGGCGAGGTAATCGTGGACGCTGACCAGACGGACTTCTTCGAGGGCCGCGTCCCTGGCTACGAGCCACCCCTGGTAAGCCGCAAGCTGGTGGCTGGCGGCCCCTGGCTCTGCATCGCCCACTGGGCCTTCGTGCCCATCCCCTTCCGCGAACGATGCCGCGTCCTCACTAACAACCCCTTCCCGTTCAACCACTACATCTACGAGCGGTACCGGGATCCGGCCCGCGCCGCGCCGGAGAAGGCGCGCGCGGATACGGCGCGGTTCGGTGGCTGGTTCGAGCGCTTAGGCTCGGATCCGAAGGAGTGGGAGTACTCGGGATCGGCGGAGGGCGCTGTCACCCTCCAGCCGGGCGAGGGAGCGGAGCTTGCCCGACTCCAGGGCGCGGGGGCGATCGGCCGCCTGGAGCTGGACATGGCCTCGACGACCGATGAGATCCTGCAAGGCGCGCGGATTCGCATCTGGTGGGACGGGGAGCCGACACCGAGCGTGGATGCGCCCATCGGCCACCTCTTCGGCATCGGCGAGAGTTGGAGGCCGACGAGTTCCCTGATGGTGGGTGTTCGGGATAGGACCGGCTACTGCTACTTCCCGATGCCATTCTGGCGCAGTGCCGTCGTGCGCATCGAGAACGAGTCCGCGCAGGTCCTCGACGGCTTCCGCTGGCGACTGGCCTGGACGGACCGGGAGTACCCACAGGGCGATGCGGGGTACTTTCGCACATGGTTCCACCGTGATCCTCACACGGCCCTAGGCCGCGACTACCTGTTCCTGGAGGTTCCGGGCAGAGGGCAGCTCGTGGGCGTGGTGCACACCCTCCTGGGGGGACACTACTGCGAGGGCGACATTCGGTTCTATGTCGATGGGAGCCGTACGCCGGGGCTGTACGGCACGGGGACGGAGGACTACTACCACTCCGCCTGCTGGCCCAATATCGACCAGCACACCCCTTTCCACGGATGCGTGGGTGATGTCCAGGCGGAAGCCGAGGCTCTGGGTCTCACCGCGTACGACATCCGTTCCTGCTACTACCGCTTCCACCTGGAGGCGCCCATCCGCTTCCAGGACGGCATCAAGGCTGGGATCGAACATGGCGGCACCAACGACACGGACTCGAGCTACACCAGCCTGGCGTTCTACTACTCCCTCGACAGCCCAGGGCTGCTCTGCACGGACGTCGTCGAGATCGGCGACGCAGCCTCCGAGGCGGCCCACGATCTCCGGGCCGAGAGCGCGACGCGGCACTCCCTCGAGGGCTTCTTCGAGGGCGACGACGATGATGTGGCCTGGAGCCTCGACGGTCTCGCCACCCCAGGCGCGGTGAGCGTTGACCTCGCCATCGACCCTGCCAACCGCGGCCTGAGGCTCCGCCGAGTGTTCGACCAACTGCAGGGCCGCCAACGAGCGTACGTGTACGTGGACGGCGACTACGCCGGCGAGTGGTACGACCCCGACGAAAACCAGTGGATGCGTCTGGCCGAGAGTGACTTCGAGGCGCCGGCGTCCCTGACCCAGGGCAAACGCCAGGTCACGGTGAGCTTCCGGAAGCATCCCGACAGCCCGCCCTGGAGCATGCTCGAACTCCGGGCGCTGTGTTACCTTGACGGGTTGAGGCCGCAGTCGGCGGAGAGGGTCCGCAACACGCCGTCGATGCGCTGAAGACGGGAGGAGCCTGCTGCATGTTGACGATAGCGCTCGCGGCGGTGACGGCGCTCGGCGCTCTGAGCGGGACCGAGGGGCAGTGCTATGACCGCGCCCTTCGGGTAGTCTACTTCAACCCATCGGATCGGGAGCCCGAGCCCAACTATCGCGAGCGGCTCGACCGAGTCATGACCGATATCCAGGGTTTCTATGCCCAGGGAATGGCCGCCCGAGGGTATGGGCCCATGACCTTCCCCCTCGAACGCGACGAGGAGGGCCGACTCGTTATCTACGAGGTGCTCGGGGCCCAGCCGGCGGCTCACTACACGTCGCCCAACGGACACGAGCTGCGCGGTGAGGTGGCGGCTCACCTGGCGGGGATCGGGCTTGACGCTGATCGCGAGACACTCATCATCTTCGAGAACCTGGTCGTGACCGAGGGCGACCGGCTGTCGGGCAACACGCCTTACTACGGCGGAGGCGACCACCGCTCCGGCACTGCCTGGGTGACCGACCATCCGACACTGGATCCCCTCAACCTCCCGGCGACCGAGCCCACCATGTACGACAACGGCCGTCCGTACTCCCTCGGCCGCTACAACACCGTCTACATCGGCGGCGCCGCCCACGAGCTTGGGCACGCACTGGGGCTTCCACACGTGCGCGCCACAGCGGCCGAATCGGTGATGGGCACCACGCTCATGGGAAGCGGCAACTACACGTACCGAGAGGAGATCCGCGGCGAGGGGAAAGGCACCTTCCTCAGCGCCGCCAGCGCTGCGGTCCTCGCGAACCACCCGCTCTTCCGCCGATCCGACGAGGGCAAGGACGACGCGGTAACCTGTGACCTCACGGACGTCCGCGGCGAGCCCACCGCCGGCGGCATGGTGGTCCGCGGCAATGTCGCGACCAACGTGGCCCCACGTGCGGTGATCGCCTTCGCGGATCCAGACGGCGGAAGCGACTACGACGCATACTCCTGGGTCGCGCCCGTGGACTCCGCAGGCCGCTTCTCCGTGCCCGTCACAGGCCTCGCGCCCGGCGGCCATGAGCTGAGGCTGACCTTCTGCTACCCTGCCGGCCAAACCAGGACCTTCGGCGTGCCCTTCGCCGTGGATGAGCAAGGGCGCCCTGACCACCGCGTCCTCCACCTGGGACACCTCCAACGCCAGGCCGCGGCAGCGGTGAGGAGGGGCGACCTGGATGCGGCTCGGGACCTGGCCGATACGGCTGTGGCCCGCTTCGAGCGGCTACCCGACCCACTGCGAACCGATGGACAGCGGAGCGTTGCACGGAAGGCGGCGTCCCTCGTCGACGTCGCGACAACCGAACCCGCCTCCGATCCTGTCGACGCACCCGCCGACCTGCCCGATGCTGTGATGGCCGCCTTTCTGTCAGACCTGGTGTGGGAATCGGCCGAGGTCGGCTGGGAACGGCCCTGCCGCGACCGTATTCCCAGCGGCTCTAGCCGTGAGCTGCTGGAATCCGGCGAACGGTACCACTCCCATGGGATCTACGCCCACGCCGCCTCGCGGTACGCCTTCCGCCTAGGCGGCAAATGGAGCACCCTCCGCACCGCCTATGGCCTGCAGCAAGGCGCCCAGGGCAGCGTTGTCTTCGTCGTCATGGGTGACGGCGAGGAGCTATTCCGCTCGGATCTGGTGCGTGACTTCGTCGAACGGACCGTGGAGGTTGATCTGGCGAGCGTCGAACTGCTCGAACTGATCTGCGAGGAAGGCGACGGCAGCAACTACGCCGACTGCAGCGTCTGGTTCTCGCCCGAGCTTGTGCGCTAGTGACCGCCTATAGAGGACGCGTCCGGGGGCTGAAGAAGGTCGCTCTTCGGCCCCTGGGCCGCACCCACTGAGGGAACGGAGTGCCTCTATGCGCGTCACATCCTCCGTACGCCCGCCCATCTGCGGCGGCCCGCGGCACTACGTCTTCAATCGTCCCCCCCTCCGTCCGAGCCCCTTGGCGAAGCTGGACATCGGCGCGATCGAGCCGAGAGGCTGGCTCCGCAAGCAGCTCCGGCTGATGGCGGACGGGATGGTCGGGCGGCTGCCCGAGGTCAGCCCATGGGTGCGCGATGGCAGCGCCTGGATGACGGGTGTGGGCAGCGGATGGGAGGAGCTTCCCTACTGGCTCAAGGGTCTGGGCGACTTGGGCTACGTTCTCGGCGACGAGGAGGTCATCGCCGAAGCGCGGCGTTGGCTGGACGCGATCATGGGCCACCAGAAGCCCGACGGCTGGTTCGGACCCGAGCCGAACCGCGCCGCGAACGACGTCTGGCCCAACATGGTCGTCCTGTTCGCGGCCCAGTCCCTCCATGAGGCAACGGGCGAAGAGCGCCCTCGGCGCTTCATCGAGCGCTACCTCCGGTGGATGCATCACCAGGACCCTGACTCGCTTCTCCCCGAGTCTTGGCAGAAGCTCCGGGGCGGCGACAACCTGGAGACGGTCTACTGGCTGTACAACCGCACCGGTGAGGCCTGGCTCCTGGACCTGGCCGCCACCCTGCACCACCGCACCTCCGCATGGGAGTTCACCCGGCCCAGCCCCCACGGCGTGAACATCGCACAGGGGTTCCGCGAGCCCGCGTGCTGGGGCCAGCAGTCGGGGGACCCGGCCCACCTCGACGCGACGGAGCGGCTCTACTCCGAGGTGATGGCGCGTTGGGGGCAGGTCCCCGGCGGGATGTTCGCCTCCGATGAGAACAGCCGCGAGGGCTACGAGGGGCCGGAGTTGGCCGCCGAGACGTGCACCATGGTTGAGTTCATGTACAGCTTCGAGTCCCTCCTTCGCATCACCGGTGACGCGAAGTGGGCGGACCGGTGCGAGGACGTCGCGCTGAACTCTCTGCCCGCCGCCGCCACCCCTGATTGGCGGGGCCTGCACTACCTCACCGCCCCCAACCTCGTCCAGTGCGATGATGGCCCGGTCCACGAGTTCCAGAACCAGGGAACGACCCTTTCCTACTCGCCCCACCTGTACCGGTGCTGTCAGCACAACGTGGCCCAGGGCTGGCCTTACTACGCTGAGCACCTGTGGATGGCTACCCAATGCGGCGGGCTGGCCGCCGTGCTCTACGCTCCCTGCGCGGTACGGGCGAAGGTCGGCGATGGGGCCGAGGTCCGGATCGAGGAGCACACCGACTACCCCTTCGGCGATACGGTGGAGCTTCGGATCAGTCTCGACGGCCCGTGCGCCTTCCCCCTCAGCCTTCGTCTGCCCAACTGGTGCGAATCGCCGAGCATCGCCATCAATGGCGAGCCGGTGGCCTTCGAGGCGGTGCGGGGTGGCTGGGTGACGATCGACCGGGAGTGGTCGGACGGCGAGCGCGTCCTGCTCACGCTGCCGATGGAGGTCGCCGTGTCTCGCTGGCGCGCCCACGGCGACGCCGCTTCGGTCCGCCGCGGGCCCCTGTGGTTCTCGCTGCTCATCGGCGAGGAGTGGCGACGCTGCGGCGGCAGCGAGGAGTGGCCGGAGTTCGAGGTCTTCCCCACCAACGCCTGGAACTACGGCCTCTCGTGCACCGACGGCATGGCCTTCGGCGTCGAGGCCGGGCCACTAACAACCGACGAGCCATTCACGGCAGATGGCGCCCCGATCCGGCTTCGGTGCCTGGGGCGACGCATCCCCGAGTGGCGGCTCATGAACCACACCTGCGGGCCGCTTGGCCCGAGTCCTGTACACACGGATGAGCCGGAGGAGTCGCTCACCCTGATCCCCATGGGGTGCGCGCGGCTGCGGGTCTGCGTCCTTCCTGTGGTAGTGAGCATCGGCGGCCACCAGTGGCCTGCGGAGCCGCGCCGCGCCCTCCCCCCTGGCCTGACATCGGCGCCGCGGACGGATGATGACGGTCTGATCAACCTGGTGATGGACGACGGAGTCGGCGTGCTGGCGGGCTCCTCCTACCGCAACGACGAAGGGCCGCCAGACCGGGCCGTCGACTGCGTCGTCGGCCACCATCAACAGCCTTCGAACCGCTGGACATGTCGGCTGTCGAGGAACCGCAAGGACCATCTCGAGGTCATCCTCGACCGGCCGCGCAGGCTCCGTGCCGTGGGCATCGAGTTGTTCGACAACGGCGCCGATGAGGCGCCGCCGGCAGCGTGGGAGGTGCTCTACCTCGACGGCCACGACTATCGGCCGGTCACTAACGCTCGGTACGCCCTGGACGCGCCAACGGGCGGTTGCGAGAACAGGGTGGACTTCCATGAGATCGAGGTCGAGCGGCTTCGGATCGTGGTGACTCACGCTAACCCGGAGGCGGGCCGGTGGACGGCGATCTCCGAGGTGTACCTGTGGGGGCCTCAGGAGTAGTTGCGCTCGGCTGGTACGCTTGCCTGCGCTCCTAGGGGAATCTGACCCCCAGCGCCTCCTCGTAGATCGCGAACACGTTCTCAACCGGCGTGTCGGGCTGGATGCAGTGGGCCGGCGAGAAGATGTACCCCCCACCCTCGCCCATCACCCGGATGCGATGGCGTGCCTCTTCACGGCACTGCGCCACCGTGCCGTGCGGGAGCGTCTGCTGTGTCGAGATCAGCCCACAGTAGGTGAGCACGTCGCCGTGTGCCCGCTTGAGTTCCTCGGGGTCCATGCCCACCGGCTCGGGCTGGACCGCGTCGAGGACGTCCAGGCCCATTTCGATGAGCGTCGGCTGGATCTGACGGGTCGAGCCGCAGGAGTGGAGCGCGACCTTGCACCCGAACTCATGGCCGAGGTCGATGAACCGCTGGATCGCTGGCCGGAACACCCGATCGAAGACCGCGGGGCTCACCGTGAGCCCCTTCTGGGTCCCCAGGTCCTCGCCAATCCACAGGATGTCGATCTTCCCTTCCCCAGCGGCCAGCGTCCGGCGCGACCACTCCAGGAAGAACTCCACCCGACGCTCAATGATGGCAAGCCCCACCTCGTCCTCGAGGGCGATGTCACACAGCACCTGCTCCATGCCCCGACCGCGTCCCACGCCGTTGATGATGTCCGGCTGGCCCGCATGTCCCGCGCAGACGCAGTAGCCCTCATTGGCGGCGATCTGCGCGGGAACCACGCTGTAGTCGTAGTCGTCAGCGCTGGGCCAGTCGTAGGACAGCACGTCGTCCATGGTCTCCAGCCGCGCCAGCGTCAGGTCCACCGCTTCCAGGTACTCCCCGCCCGCATTGTTGGGGATGTTGGCGTAGCCCACTCCGAACTCGTCGTAGTACTGCACACGGGAGCCGGGCTCGGGCCGCCGTAGGGGCTTGGTTCGAGGCGCGCCCACCGTCCGCAGGTCGATCCGGAAGGCCTCGATGGGCTCCCGCCCGAGGGAGCGCACGAGGGCCTGGTGGATCTCGGGCGTCATGTAGATCTGAACCGGCACCCGATCCGTCTCCTGGTGATCGATGGCTCGGAGCACGCGCTCGCGCGACGTGAGCGTGGACATGGCGGTACGGCAGCCTCCTCGGAGGGCGGGCTCGGCGCGGGCCACGAGCGCCCGCGCCGAGGGATCGAGCGCGCTAGTAGGGCTGGGGAGTGATGGGCTGGCCCCGGTCGGCGGACAGCAGCCCCGCCTCCAGGATCGCCTGTGCGTCGCGGCTGATCTCAGGGTTGCAGACGCCCCGGATCTCCTCGCCGGTCTCTATGCAGGCCAGTAGGTGCTGGGGGCCGTTCGTGAAGCCCTCTGGCATGGGCGCAGGGTCGATCTCCTTGGTCCCCTTGCCCTCCTGATGAAGGACGATCTTGCCGTGCAGCACCCCGATGGAGCCCTCGGAGCCGTAGGCCAGGGGGTTCGGCGTCCACGTCTCCGTCTTCTGGGTCCAACTCGCCTCGGCCACTCCCACCGCGTGCGGGTAGTGCATGATGATCATCGCGTTGTCATCGGGGATTGGGTAGTCCTTGACCAGGGTGGCGCGGAAGCCGATGCACCGCTTCGGCAGACCCAGGAGGTAGCTGTTCATGACGGAGCTGTAGCAGCAGTAGTCCATGAGCGCGCCGGCGCCGTTCTGCTCCTGGTCATAGAGCCACTTCCAGAAGTACTCGCTGCACCCGATCTCCTTCGGCCCATTGTGGGCGGCGCGGTACTTCAGGTAGAAGAGATCGCCGATGGCCCCGTCCCGGATCATCTCGAGCATCCAGTAGATGGACGGCTGCCAAGCGGTCGGCCAGTTGATCATGAGCTTGGCGCCCGCCTTCTCTGCTGCGGCGAGCATCCGGTCCGCCTGCTCTAGCCGGGCGGCCATGGGCTTCTCAGAGATCACATGGATGCCTTTGGCCGCGCACGCCTCGACGATCTCCGCCCCGGCGTTGTTTGGCGCGGCCGCCTGCACGATGTCCAGCTCCTCGGACTCGATCATCTCCTGCCACGAGCTGTATAGCTTCGGCACGCCGTACTCGGCCTGGACCTTCGCCCGCAGCTCCTCGTTCTCGTCGCCAGCGGCCACGATCTCCGCGTTCTCCAGCTTGCTCCAATGGGCGAGCTCTCCCCAGAGGTGGTCGTGAACCATGGCAGCGATCCCGACACGGTACTTACGCATATGGTGATCCTCCCTCAGCTTTCGGCCGCCGTGGACAGCGGCAGGGAGTAGATTGCGCTGCTGAGACCGCCGGGACCTCCGGGGGAGCGCGTCACGCCGCGGGCGAGGGGTGGCGCGGGCGCCGCGCCCCTCAGCGAATCGCGACCTCTCCAAGCACGTTGACCCCGAGCCCGAGCTCCGCCACGACCCACGGCACATCACCGTTCGCCACTCGGATCGCGTACCGCGGATCGCCTCGCAGCGACGCGTGCGCATCGGGCATCGCCAGGCCCAGACGGTACACGCCGCGCCGGAGCCCGGCGGTGCGCAGGGTCGCGCCGAAGCGATGCGTGAGTGGCGCGAAGCTCTCGTCTCCGGGCTCGTAGGGTTGCCAACGCCGCGGGTCCGCCGGGCATCGCTCCGCTGCCACCACATTGCCCACGGCATCCACCAGTACCAACTGCACCGGCCGCGGAAGATGGGGGATGGAGAACCCGCGGTTGATCAGGCTCACCCGCACATCCAGGGGATCGCCGCTCCTGACGCGCCTCGCGAACCGCGCCTCCTGTAGCTCGAGTCGATAGCCGAGGTGATCGCGGATGTACTCGAAGACTGTCCGCGCCACGGGCTCGCCCGCCGTATCCTCGAAGTACCCGTCCGATAGGGGCATACGCTGCGCCTCGAGCGTGCCAGGCGTGACCTCGGTCCGCATCCAGGTATCGATGGAGTACCGCCCGCCACCCTCTCTCTCGGAGAAGCTGTGGGCGAGGCTGAAGCTGGAGTAGTGGTGCAGCCTGAGCCGCACCGCCGCTGTCAGTCCATCCACCGCGCCCGCGACATCGCTCCAGAACAGCTCGCCATCCACGGGCACGTACGCGCTCTCGCGGGTCATCGTGTCGAACTCCGGGTTGCCGGGGTTCGAGTAGAGCGGCGGCTCCGTCCAAGTGCCTCCGCAGGTCTCGCCCGCGAGGAACCCGTCATTCGCGAAGCCAACCCGGCCGATGGCGCTGCCGTCGAAGGCCGTGCGCTCGTTGACCTCCTCGTACTCGCCGATGCCGGGCAGACTCAGGGCCCACCGCTTGTACTTCGGCACCCGAACCTGGGTCTTGAACTCCGGCGGTAGGATGTCGAGGATCCCCTCGATGACCGCCGCCATGCTCGCGTGGTCCGCCTCCAGCCGGTTCGCGGAGCTGTGCCACTCGCCCCACGCCCCGATGAACCCCGCCTGTATGACGTAGACCACATCCAGGTTGTCCCGGATTGCGGGCGCCAACTGGGCCATGTGCCTCCGGATGTCGTCCATTGTGGGACCCGTTGGCGGGCTTATGTCCCGCTCGTATGCGAACCGCAGGACTGCCTTCAGGCCACTCGCCCGAAGGGCTGCGAAGCTCTGGCGCAACCACTCCAGCTTCTCGTCCGGCAGCGGTTGGCCCACATAGGGATCCATATAGCAGTAGGTCTGTGCCAGGGTCAGGCCGTGCCGCTCGTATCGCGTCGCGTCGAGCACCCACCACTCGTCGGAGAACCCCTCGGAGACGCTCCCCTTGAGGTGGTTCGCCGGACCCCAGGCGGGCAGGCCGGGCGGCTCGGCGATCAGGGTCTCGATGCGCAGCCCCCGCTCGGGGTTGCGTAGGCCATCACGGCCCCCGGGGTCTGACGGCCGGATGCCGCGGTAGCTAACCCGCTCCGCTTGCACGGCAGCGCATGGCAGGGCCATCAGCATGGGCACGAGCAGGCAGGTCGCGCACGGAAGCGATCCGCGGAGTGCCACGTCACTCGTCCTCTCGTCGCTACGGCAGGGCCAGCCACTCCTGGTAGTGCCGCTCCACCGATGCCGCGTTCGGCTCGTCCGTCACGAGGATCCCATAGGTCAGCGTTAGGGTCTCCCCGGCGGCCATGGGGTAGTCCTCGGTTGTCACAAGGCCTGTGCTGAGGAAACCGGTCGGCAGGGTGAAGTAGGTCCCCGGGTGCCGAGGGTTGCTCGGGTGGTCGAACAGCGCCACCGTGCGCGCCGGACGCACGTCCGTTGAGTAGGCGCACCAGCGGGCAGGCTCGCCCTCCACGCCCCGCCTCCCCTGGGAGCCATTCGCGTTCTCGACGAGGCCATTCCGCATGTCCGGGGGCATCTGCAGGCAGAGCCCGTAGAAGGACACCGCCTCATGGCTCTCGGCGCTCAGCACCAGGTCCTGCAGTGCCCTCTGGCGGGTCGTGAAGGTGATGAGTGTCGCGTCCTCGACCGCTGTGTGGACCCGAATGGTCCGTTCCTCCTCGATGATCGCCGGCCCGCCGCTCGCCCGCTGCCACAGGTGGCGCGACGTGTAGGTGGCTCCATCCGCGTCCTCCGCGCGTTCCAGCGTCTCGGTCGTTATCCGGCCCAATACCTCGGGGGCACCCGTCTCCGCCCAGAAGTCCACCGACTCCTCGCCAAGCCGGATGTTGCCCCAGGTGAACCACAGACCGTGGTGGTGCCTCTGCTCCGTCGTGGGATCAGACACCACGCGGCCTCCGGGCGACGCGACCGGGTGGTACCCCGGCTTCATGGCGCCCCCGCCGAGTGGGGCGTCGAACACGATTCGGTCGCCACACCGGGTGCTCCGGTCCACAACCTCCGGGCGCGACGCCCGGGGCGACTCCGCAGGGTTTGCCGCGAGCCACTGCTCGTAGCACTCATCGAGGAATGGCGCCGACGCGGACCCATCGAAGGCTACCGCCCCATAGGTGAGACGCAGCGTCTCCCCCGCCGCGAGGGGGTAGTCAGCGAAGGCGGGCAGACTCGCCGTCTCGTAGCCGAAGTCGTTCATCGCGAACCAGCCCGTGGGGTACCGGGGGTTGTCGGGGTGGTCGAACAGGGCGAACCCACGCAAGGGGCCCGTGGTCCCCTGATAGGCGCACCACTCGGCCCGGTCGCCATTGCACCCCTCGACCCGGCGTGCCCCGTTGCTGTTCACGAACAGCCCTCGGTCCATGCCGTCAGCGCAGCGGATGCCCAGTCCATAGTAGCTCACCGGCGCTCCCGGCGTTGGGGTGATCACGATGTCCACCTCGGGCGTCTGTTCGGTGGTCCATGTGAGGAGGTTCGCCCGTCCGCCGACGGGTCTGTGGACGCGGATGACGCGGCGTTCCCTCAGCACGAGCAGATCATCGCTGTTCCTCAGCCAGAGGTAGTGGCCGGCGATGGTCACGCCGTCAGCGTCCGCCGTGGCTTCCGCCGGCTGGTCGGGATCGGGGATGATCCGCCCCAGACCGTGGGGGTCGCCCTCCTCGCCCCAGAACATGAGCGCATAGCCCTCCGGCTCGCCGGCGATCCGCATGTAGCCCCATGAGAACATGAGGCCTCGGTGGTGAACATGGTCCGGAGGGCTCGTCCGCACGACGTTGTGTCCCGCCGGTGTGAGCAGTGGGTCGATCCAAGGCTTCGGAAACGCCTCCGAGGAGGTGTAGCTCAGCACCGGCGCCCCATCCCACCGCACGTCCCAGCCGGTAGGCGTCGCTTCGACCTCCGGCCCGCCCTGTGCGAGGGCAGCGGGCGCCACGAGCGCTATGAGCATCCATACGCTGATCCGCCGCATCTACGCCACCTCCACGGGCGGATCCTCGAGGATCCGCTCGCCATCAGGATCGAAGTGCAGCATGCGCCCTCCGAGCATGGAGAGCATGCCCATGTTCACCACGGTCTGCACCCCATACTGGGTCCAGACGTCGCTCCAGGGCCGCTCTCGGGTCTCCACGCAGCGGAGGAAGTCGCGCCAGAGGTCGATGGTGTCCCCGCCCGCCTCCCGGGCGACCTCGAGGCTCGGCGTCGCGTTCCCGTCGGCCGGGAAGATCTGGATGCCGGGTCCGCCGAACACCAGGGTCGCCTCGGAGCCACGGATGCAGGTCTCCACCGGCCGAGCGTTCGCCTGGGTGCCAAGGAGCGCGACGGTCACGCCTTCCGGGTAGTCGGCCAGGATGTTCACCGTGTCCGGCACCTCGCGGGCGTGGTTGTAGAAGAGCTTGCCGCCCAAGCCGCTCACCCGCATCGGCATGCTCAGGTCCAGAGCGATCGCCAGCGGCGTGTACACGTGGGGGTAGAGGTCCGTGGGCGGCCCGCCGGCGTAGTCCAAGTACATCCGCCACTGGAAGAACCGGGAGATGTCGAAGGGTCGCTGCGGCGCGTCGCCGATGAAGGCGTCCCAGTCCAGATCAGGTCCAGGCTGGGCGTCGGGATCGGGGATCGGCATGCCGCGTTCCCCCCAGTCACCCTGTCGGAAGTACCCGACTTGGGCATGGAGAGGCTTCCCGATAACGCCTTCACGGATCAGATCCCGCGCCTGGCGGCAGGTGCTATCGGCGACCATCTGGGTCCCCACCTGGAGCACCGCTCGCGTCTCCTGAACGCGGTGCGCAAGCGCTTTCAGTTGCTCGAACTGCTGCCAATGGGCCAGCGGCTTCTCGCTGAACACATCCTTGCCAGCCTCCACCGCGTCCAGGGCTTGGAGGCAGTGATGTCGGTCCGGGGAGGCGATGGCGACGATGTCCACCGCCGGGTCGGCGAGGAGCTCGCGGTAGTCCATGTACGGGGTGCCGCCCGTTGCCTCGGCCGCGGCGTCCAGGCGCGGGCGGTACACATCACAGACCGCGGCAGAACGTAGGGGCGCGCCCTCATCGATGAGTTGCTTCACGCAGGCTATGTGGGACCACATTCGCCCGCCGCACCCGATGAACCCCACCCCCAGCGTCGCCTGCGCGCCTCGCGCGTGGCGAACCATCCCCAGTCCGGCGGCCGCAACCGCGGCTGCGCTCCCCAAGAACGCCCTGCGATCGACCATGCAAGCGCCTGCATTGTGGTTTCTCACCGGTCACACCTCCCGTATGCACGCGGCACGGCCTTCCTCGCCTCCCCTGCCGGCCCCTGCTTCTACCACGCCCTCGCCGCGTCCCACGAGAGCCGAGCGACCTCCTGCATTACGTCGAGGGCCGCTTCATCGTCTCTGCACCCGTTGACGGCCACAGCCAGGCACCACCAGGCCCCGCTCGGCGACTCGACCAGCGCGGCATCCACATAGGCGCCCGCGGCCTCCCCGTAGTCATCGACGAGGGACGATGGGATGTAGCCCGACTTGCTGGCCACGAGGGACGACGAATCCGCCGGCGCGGACCTGGCGATGACCGCGTACTCAGCCGCCTCGCCGCGCTTGGGCAGCCGCAGGATCCGCAGGGCCTCCTTCGTACCCTCCGGTCCGAGGCACGCGCCGGCCCGGAGGCGGTGGAGCAGAAGGGTGAGGTCATTGGCGGTCGCCGTATTGTCACGGCCGGCAAACGCGCTCGCCGCGTCGCCCATGCGTCGCACCAGCCGAGTCTCCGCGCTCAAGCCGACCACCTGGCTCATCTCCGCGTTGATCCGATCCATGCCCAGGTGCTCAATGAGCACATTGGCGGCGTCGTTGTCACTGTAAGTAACCATCGCCGCCAGGTGATGCCGCAGAGTGGAGCCGGCAATGACGCTGTCGAGCCCCTCCACGGCACTCTCGAACGCCCTGAGCGCCGATATGAGGATGCACAGCTTGATGCTGCTGGCGGCATGCAGCGGCGCGCCGCCTCGCACGTCCACGACGGCGTCCAAGCCCGGGCGGCGCAGAGAGACGGAGAGTGTGCCTGCCGCGGCGGGGGCCGACCTAGCCGTCCCCTGCAGTCGGGTCCGCAGGGCCTCGTCGTCAGGCATCCGATCCATAGCCGCCGGCTCCTACGAGCTTGCGCTCGGGGCGAGTCACAGGCTCCTCGCGCAACGGAAGCCGAGTTGGCGCACCTGCAGACTCGGCACGGCATAGGCACGGATCATGCATCGGAAGTGGTAGTCCTTGCCGTCGCACCACGCCCCCCCGCGGACGACGCGGCACAAGCCTGTGGTAGGAGGCGCGAGGGAGCCTTGGGCGTACTGGTCGTAGGCGTGCTCCTGGTACGGATCCAGGACCCACTCACCCACGTTGCCAGCCATGCCGATGAGGTGGCATGGGCTCTCATCACCGGGGTAATCGAACACGCCCGCTGTGGCCGCTCCCACATCCATTCCGTTGACCCAGCAGCGACAGAGATCAGGGTTCCATCCGTTCCGGTATCCCTGTCCGCCCCACGGGAACTCGCGGCCATCGGCGCCGCGCGCGCCCTTCTCCCACTCCAACTCCGTCGGGAGTCTCAAGCCCGCCCACTGGCAGTAGGCTTCTGCCCCGAACCAACTCACGTAGACCACTGGGTGGTCCTCGTAGCCGGGCTCCACCGTGTAGGTGCCCCCGTTTAGTTGGATGCGACAGGCGAAGTACTCGCCGGCGCCTCCCGTGAGCCGGATCCAGGAGTCGAGTTCCGCCGCACCGGGCTTGGCGGCGTTCAGGAAGGCGGCGTACTGCGCGTTCGTGACCTCGGTCTCGCCGAGGTAGTACGCCGGCAGGTTCGGGTCGAAGGAGGGGCGCTCGTTGTCATACGGCCCATCGCTGCTGCCCATCACCGAATGGCCGCCACCCACCAGCAGCAGGCGCATCGTGTCGTCCTTGGCGTTGGTGACGACGGGTTCTCCCTCGGTCACCGTCACCACCACCGACCCTTGGGTTGCGCCGCACGTCGCAGTGAGCGTCGCTGTCCCAGGGGCGACGCCCGCTACGGTGGCCGTCGTCTTGCCATTGGCGTCGGTAGGCGCCGGAGCGCTGACGGTCGCGACCCCCTCGTCCGACGAGGCGAGCAGCACGGCCGCTCCGGGGTCAGGGGCGCCATCGCTCGTCACAGTCACGGTCGCCGTCACTGTCGCGCCCACGACACAGTAGGGTTGCGCAAGGGAAACCGAGACTGCCAGCACAGGCTCAGGGCCGCTCGCGCAGCCCAAGGGGAGAACCGCAAGGCAGACCAGAACGAAGGAGCAGAGGAGCAGCGCGCTGTAGATCTGAGTCGTCCGCATGCCAACCATATCCTATCTCCGGCAGCCGCCGGGGTAACGCACTCCGTTACCGAACCTCGATCTCGCTCACCATTATCCACCCGCCACGACTCGTCAGCCGCACCCGGACGAAACGGGCGGTCCCCGCACAGGGCACCCAGGTGGCTATGTGGACAGCCCTCTCGCCTCCTGGATCGGCGCACTCGGTGGTCGTTGGAGCGGACCACGTTTCGCCGTCCTCGGACAAACTCACCTCCACCGCGCTCGGAGCCACGATCCCGTAGAGTCCTCCCCCCAGCACATGGACGGTGACCTCGGTTACCGCGGTGGGAGAGGCCAAGTCCAGGATCACCTCAGGGGCGCCCGCACTCCAGCCCACGACCTTGGGCGGCTCGAAGGCCGTTGCGAGGGTCCCGTCGGTGAGAAGGACGCCATCGTCGGCGTATCGCTCCTCGTGACTCGCGTTTGGCCTCGGCCAACACCTGTACGGCTTACGCAGGGCAACATTCTCCCCACCGGACAGCACCTCGACCTCGCTCACCATAAGCCACGCCTCGGGCTCGAAGCGGAGCGTCACGTACCGCGCTTCCTCATCCAGATCGGCAAGCGTGAATCGGCCCTGGCTGTCCTGCACTCCCGGGGCCACCTCGACGGCTCGGTCCACCTGCACGTCCGTCGCGGTCGCGAACACCGCCGCAACGGGACGGACCGGCGCTTCACCGTGGCCCATCCCAAGGTGCGGCCGCGCGGGCGGCTCGACCGTCAGTTCGGCGCACACCGCGCGAGGGTAATGCACCGACGCGTACCCTCCGCCATCACAGTGGATGATGATCTCGTCGACTCGGTGGGATGCCTCGAGGTCCAGGCAGACGACGGCCGGCACCCCGTGCCAGCCGACGCTCCGGCCCTGGGAGAACCCTTCTGTGGAGACCTCACCGTCGGTGAGCCGACCGTCGTCGGGATAGGCCCGCGGCGCGTCGGGAGAGACCGTGTAGCCAGCCCCACGGGCCAGGTGATCGGCGAGGGCCGTCGCTTCGGGAGCGAGCCCCACGGCCATCACTTCATCGACCCACAGGTCCGCAGCGGGACCGCGGAAGCGCAGCCGGATCGCCTCTGCGGCAGGGCTCGCCGCCGGCACGGGGAGAGTCCGTCGGCTGCGACCGGTGTCGGTCGAGGGCTGGGGCGGGAGTGCCACCCGTCGCCAGCCTGCCGCTCGCCACGTCGCCTCCTCGCGCACCTCTGTCTCCAGGATCCCCGACCAGCCCTCCATACTGTCGATCGCGAGGCTGACCTCAAGCTCGGCCAGTGCCCGCGGCGTGGGCAACTCCAACTCGATGGCGCCGAGGTCTCCCGAGACGGCCCGCGTGGAACGGTCCGGGTGGAGGTGCGTCGCCAGGAGGCCGTCTACCAGCTCCGGCGCCGCTACCGCTCTGCCCGTTGGCTCGATGATCCGCGCGGAGCCCCGCAGAGCGCCGGGTAGCGCCACCCCGCGCCCGTGGATGAAGTCGGCGATCTCGTCATACAGCCGCCCAGCATCGGGATCGTCGGAGAGCCGCAGTTCCCGGAAGTACTCGCCGCCCTGGTAGTAGGCCTTCACGCCATCTCCGTACCCGCAGAGCTCACCTCCGCCGAAGGCGAGGTAATCCCGGAATATGGCACGGGCCCGGGGATCGGCGAGGATCGACCCCGCCTCAATCTCGACTCCCATCCCCAGGGAGGACGCCAGGGCGGCGGTCTCGATCAGGCGATCGCTTCGGATGCGCCCCCCGTGCTGCTCCAGGAAGGCGTAGTTCGGCTGCAGAATGGCGACATCGAAGCCGAGATCCCGCCACCGGGAGTAGCCGGGGGCTCGGTAGTAGGGGATCCAGAGGAACCGCAGGCCGCGGTCATGGAGCTGGTCAGCGGCGGCCCGCACGATGACATCGTCGCCGTGCCCCATGTCCTCGTTCATCCAGTAGAAGCCCCAGAGCTCCAGATCCGCGTGGTTCGCCGCGCGGAAGCGGCGGGTGGTCTCGTCGATGTACCAGGACACGAGCCGCTCGCGGTCGGCAGGCTCCGAAAGGTTCAGGTTTCGGCCTTCGCCCGCGGGATCGCCGAAGTCGGTCTGCGCCGCGGAGGGGTAGTGGATGCTGAACATCACCTGGATCGGCTTCGGGGGCGGCCCGAGGACGGCCGCAGCCCGCTCCACCGCCTCGGCGAGAGCATCGAGGTCGCGCCCCGCCTCGAACCACGTGTCGAGGGAGTGCAGCCAGTCACCCAGGTTGGTTGGGCCGTTGTAGTAGGACGCGCCCGACGGCGCGCCCCCGTAGAACAGGAACAAGAAGCTATCGAAGAGCCACTCAACGGGCGTGCCGTCAGCATCGAGCCGCGCCACGTAGGGCATGAGGTGCTCGGTCGACCGCTCCGGCTGATTGTAGATCAACATGCAGTCAGCGAAGCCGGCCTCCTCGGGGGTCAGATAACCCGCCGCCGACGCGGCCACGGCCAACAGAAGGGCACCGCCTGGGCCTAACACGCTATCCCCCCTCGTAGCTACGGCGAGGCGTACACCGCCCTCAGGACGTCAATGCTCCGGCAGCCATCGAGCACATGGCCGACCCGCACGGGAGGCTGGCCCTCAGCACACAGGGTCGCCAGGAGGTACTGGCGGTCGGGATCAGCCGCCGTCGCGGCCAACGTGTCGATGCGCGCCGACTCGCCGGGGCCGGCTCGGCACCCTAGCTCCGCGAGCCGCTCCGTCGTACCGTCGATCCCCGCGAGATCCACCGCGACGGTTCCAGAGACCCCCGATGGCCCTCGGTTCAGCAGCCAGACCTCCCAGCCGTCCTCGCCCGCAGCGAGAGAGGGTATCACGGGCAGGCCCGCGACTCGCACGGCCTCGTAACCGATCTTGCGGCGGAGGAAGTGATCCACTATCGCGTCCGAGTGCTGTGGCCAGTTGTCCATCAGGTTCCACCAGAGCAGACCGCCACATTCCGGCCATCGGCGCCGAGATCTCTGGATCCACTCGGAGAGACAGTAGGCCTGCTGCAGTTGCGACGCCTCCACGTAGCTCTCCAACGTGTCGGGCACAGCGCCGAAGACGTTGACCAGGGCTTGGTCCATGGCGTCGCGCCGCCGGAAGTCCTGGGTCGGGATGTTACCGAGGTGGTGGTCCCAGGTGGGGTTCGCGTGGGGCCAAGCCGCCTCGGGCGGCAGGAACTGCCGGATGCTCTCCACGTTCGCCGGGCAGATGCGTCCCATCTCGCTGATGAAGCGGCTGTGTTCGTCGAAGTACATAGGATCCCGGGGATGGGCCGAGTGGCTCCAGATGTGCACGTCGCCCTCGTCTGGGGAGTTCGGACTCCCCTCGCCCGAGGGGCTGAAGGGGCTCGAGGGGATGTACGGCAGGTCGGGATCCAACCGCGCCACCACCTCAGGCAATACCGCATGGCTGATGCGGTTGCCCGCGGCGCGCGACGCGTCCCCCGTCCACTCATAGGCCCAGTCGACCTCGTTGTCGCCCGCCCAGATGGCCATGCAGGGGTGGTTGCGGAGGCGGCGCACAACCGCCTCCGCCTCGGCTCGAACCTCGGCGAGGAAGGCGTCATCCTGGGGATAGAGAGCGCACGCGAACATGAAGTCCTGCCAGATGAGCAGGCCGCGCTCGTCGCAGAGCTCGTAGAAGTCGGGGGACTCGTAGATCCCCCCGCCCCAGATGCGGAGCATGTTGCAGTTGAGTTCGCCGGCCAGATCGAGCACCTGGGCCAGCCGCTCCCGGGTCACCCTGGGGAAGATCGCGTCGATGGGGATCCAGTTCGTCCCGAGTATGAACGTCCTGCGGCCGTTGACCGCGCAATGGAAGCGCGTGTGCAGGCCGGTCTCGTCGCTCTGCAGCAGCCGCACCTCGCGGATGCCAAACCGCTCCGCGACGGTGTGCACAGCATGGCCATCGGCGACAAGGGCCACCTCGGCCCGGTAGAGGTTCTGCTCACCCTCGCCCGCCGGCCACCAAAGCTGAGGCGCCTCGACGATGGCGTCGGCGCGACCCACGAGGCGCCCATCGCGTTCCTCGAGCTTCATCACCCATGCAACCGCGCTATCTCCGCACCTCGCGCTCGCCACGGCCCGCCACTCGTCCGCCGTCGCGAAGGCCTCCGCCTCGACTTCCAGGGATACCCTGGCCCGACCGTCGGGCAGGAGCTCGCTACGGAAGTGCGCGTCGCGGATGGCGCCCTCGTGGAAGCCCTCGAGCCTCACGGGCCGCCAGAGGCCGCAGGTGACGATGCGGGGCGCGATGTCCCAGCCGAAGCTCATCTGCGCCTTGCGTGAGAAGATCCGCTCCGGCGGCGAGAAGAGCCAGTCCACGTCGCCTCGCTCCAGGCCCACCAAGCGATCGGCGACGGCTTGCTCGGGCATTGTGAAGCGAACCCGGAGGTCCTGGACCCGGCCAGGCTCTAGGCGGTCCGTCACGTCCACTCGCTGGGGGATCCACATGTTGTGGGATTCGGCTATTGGCTCGCCATCGAGGTACACGGTGGCGAAGGTGTCCAGGCCGTCGAACACCAACTCCACGCGTTCCAGGTCGGCCGCGTCAGGGGACAGCGTGACAGTGCCGCGGTACCACCAGTCCCGATCCTCGATGAACAGCCCCTCCTGCCACTGGTCACCGATGAAGGGATCGGGAATGCGACCGGCGGCCATGAGGTCCAGATGGATGTCCCCCGGCACGGCGGCGGGGATCCACGGGGCTTCGGGCTCCGCCCCCGGAGCCGCCTCGGCAAGGGTCCATCCTGAGTTCAAGTCCTGCATGAAGGGCGCGGAAGATCTCGTCATGAGCAGTTCTCTCCCCTAAGGTTTCGCTGCAAGCACAAACAGGGCCATGCCTCCGGCGATGAGCAACGCCGCCCCGTACTGGAGCGGCGTCACATGGAGGCGGAAGACCATGGCGAGGGCCGCCTGGGCGCAGAGGAAGCCGCCAGCGCTGCCCACAGCCAAGGCCACGTTCGCGTTCCAGACACGGTACAGCAGCATGAGGAGCCAGATGCTGGAAGCTCCGAAGACGTTCCCAAGGACGAAGCCGAGAAGCCAGCGCCCCTCAGTCGCGCTCCCCCACTTGAAGAAGACCTGCGCGAGCGCCTGCATGGCGCAGTAGATGGAGAACCAGACCCAGTGCATTCAACTACCGCCTCCGAAGCGGTTCTGTCTCGATCGACTGCCGCGGCCACGCGGTCCAAGACCGGGCCCCGGCAGCGTGGAAGCGGCTGCTCAGAATGCCTGTGTCCAGTCGTCTTCCGTCCCCGCGACGCCGTCGGGGCCGACGCTGGAGACAACGAGCTTGCCAGCCTCACGGCGGGATTCCAGCGGCTGCTCGTTCTCATCCAGCAGGTAACGTTCCCCGAGGAAGCCGCCATCCACGAGGGCCTGGAGGGACTCGGGCGCCTCGCCGCGGGCCTGGCGGAACCCGGCGACGGCGCTGGCGATCTCCCGGGTGAGCCACTGGCGCTCGTTCGCGTCGCGCTGGCCCAGTGGCCGCTGGACAGGCTCCGGCAGGGGCAGCAGCCGGATGGCCTCGACGCCCAGGAAGTACCCGGGACCCGCCGCGCCGGCGCGGCTACTGGGGTTCGCTCCCGCACAGCGGAAGGTGAGGACGTGTTCGCCCGCAGCGAGTTCACAGGCGCCGAGCTTCACCTCTGTGGAGCCCGTGTCTCGCGAGTACAGGTCGACCCGGGAGGCAATGGCCTCACCATCGAGTTCCACGTCCCAGACGCCGTAGTCGTAGGAGGTGATGGCCGTGAGCCGGGCCGCGTACCGACCGCACTCGGGCACATCGAAGGGCAACTCGAGGACGCCGGCGGGATCCTCGTTCTGCCAGAACACCAACGGCCTCGCCCAGATGAGCTGCAGCACGGGCGATGGCGCCCCCTCGGGCGCCTTGGCGTCGGCGATGCGTCCGCCCGCGGCGATGGTGATCCATGGGGGCCTACGCTCACCCCAAGGCGGGACGCCGCCGAAGGGCTCCGGCTGACCGATCTGGTACCAGAAGGCGACTGAGGAGAAGAAGTCGGGCCGCTCGACATACCAGCCGTCGACGGGGGGCTCCATGTTGCCCTTGTGCTCGATGTCGACCTGGATCGATTCGGTGAAGGGCACCGGGTCGAGGACATGCCAGCGGTACATGCACCCACGGTCGCCGGCCTCGTAGCCCTCCCAGAGCGTCTGGCCGAAGAAGGGCGTGGTCCTCTCGCGGTAGCCCCAGGCGTCGTTGAAGTAGTCCTCGGTGCCCGTCCCCTGGAGTGACGGGACCTCTTCTCCGTCGATGTAGAAGAAGTCGTCCCCCTCGCCGAACCAGCCGTCCTGGCAGAGGGTGGTGGAGAGGACGGCGCCGACGTAGTGGCCTCGCCCGCGGGCATCGAGGAAACGGTAGTCTCGGCCCATGACGCATGGGAACTCCTGACGGTACCGGGCGCAGAAGTAGGGCGTATCCTCGGGCAGCTCGTCGTAAGTCATGTAGTCGACCATCCAGTAGAGGCCGGTGCCCTCGGTGGGGTTGTCGTTCGTCACGGTGATTCGGGCCGACCGGAGGAAGGGCATGCGCCAGTAGCAGGTGAGGGCCCCGGACTCGGAGACCTGTACGGGCAGTGAGTTCACGATGAGCCGCTTGCCGTGGCCACAGGCGAAGAAGTCGCCCAGGGGCGCCTCGACCGCGGGCTCCTCGGCCCCGTCCCAGTAGATCCGCAGGATGAGCTGATCGAGCCGGTCGAGGTGGCCGGAATGGGAGGTCATCCAGATGTGGGTGATGACCCCCGGCCCCTCCATGAGTGGAAGCTCGAACACTTGGCCCGCGGGGATGCGGGTCATGTCGAAGTTGCCGTCGTTCCACTCGGGTTGCTGGTTGCTCGAGATGCGCCTCGCGCGGCCGGCGATGGGCCTGGCAAGGGCGCTGAGCATGTCTGTCGGGCGCATGTCTCGCGTTCCTCCTTGGTGTCGAAGCCAACGGACGCTCACCCCCATCCCACCGCGCCTGGTCGTTTCGGAAGCGCCTGAGTGGAACCCTGCGCCCAGGAAGCGACGGAGGTCCAGGAGTTTGCGAGGCCTGGCGCAAGTGGCGCACCAGGTCGGAGGTGCCTGAGACCGCCCGCGGGAAGGGGTGGCGCTCCACGGAGGGATGTGGCCTCGATGAAAGCACGACGGAGCATGTGGATAGCACTCGCGCTAGTAGGAGGGATGGCGTCCATGGCGATAGGGCAGATCGACGCGCGGCGGTATGGAGCGATTGGCGATGGAGTGACGGACGACACCGCGGCGATTCAGGCGGCTCTCGACGCGGCGGCGACAGAGGGCCCTGTATGCCTTCTGCCTGCGGGCATGTATCGCGTGGACGGGAGCTTGGAGGTGCCGCCCGGCGTGACTTTCAAAGGGGCGACCGATGGCGTCTCCCACTCCGAGCAGACGGTGGGCACGGTGCTGCTGGCGTACGGAGGCCGAGGCGAGGAGGATGGCACGCCACTGGTGACCCTCCGGCCCAATGCCGTGATCCGCGAGATGATCATCCACTACCCGGAGCAGACGCTACCCGATGTGGTTCCCTACCCGTGGACCATCCGTGTAGACGGCGAGCTCTGTCAGATCGAGAACATGACCCTTACCAACCCCTATCGAGCCCTCGACCTGGGGACGAACTGGAACGAGCTCCACACGGTGAGGAACGTCTTCGGTTGCCCCCTCAAGGTGGGGGTGTACATTGACCAGTGCACCGACATCGGCCGGATCGAGAACGTGCACTTCAACCCGAACTTCTGGACTCGGATGGCGCTGCCGCCGGGCTTCCCCGGCGGGGACATCAAGGCCTACCTGGAGCAGAACCTCGTGGGGTTCATGATCGGAAAGACGGACTGGGAGTTCATCTCGAACTCCTTCGTGATCTTCCCGCGCGTCGGGTTCCTTTTCGATGACTTCGGCCACGGCCCCGGCAACGCCATCGTGACGCAGTCGGGCTCGGACATCGGACCCGTCGCCGTTCGGGTAGAGCGGACGCAGAGCCACTCTGGGGTCCAGTTCGTGAATGGGCAGTTCATGTCGACGCTGGAAGTGGGGCCGGAGAACCAGGGTCCCGTGAAGCTCACGAACTGCGGGTTCTGGATCATCCCCGAGACGGGTGTTCAGGTGGACAAGCAGGGCCCGAGCACACTGGTCCTCAATGCCTGCCACTTCAGCGACTGGGGCATTTCCGACCCTGAGGCCCCCTGCATCCGAGCGAGCGGCGGCCGGCTGGCGGTCCACGCGTGTGAGTTCATGGCGGCCAAGCCGACCATTCATCTGCAGGAGGGTCTCACGGCGGCGACGATCGTGGGGAATCTCTTCCGTGCGAGGGACGCGATCGTTGATGAATCAGGAGCAGCGGTCGAGTCGGGCCTCAACGCCTCGGGCGAGTAGCTCACCGGGTACGACGGGAGGGAGGCGGATAGCTCCGCCTCCCTCTGTCCCTAAGATCCAGTGTGCCCGCACTGGACCCTCTTTCCCCCCGTGAGCCGACCACGCCGGCTGGTCTTAGGGTTATCCAACGCGGAGGATAGCACGAAGGGACGCCCATTACTAGTATTCGGGTAGCGTTTCCCTGTAGCCATATGGCGGGAGCCAGTGGCAAGCACGTGGACAGCCCACCCGCTCTGAGGAGGATCGCATTGGATTCCAGGATCCGGACGCTGTTGGCCCTCAGGCACGAGAAGCCCGACCGAGCGCCGTTCGGCCTCTTTGGAGCGGACGTCATCGTGACCTTGGCCCTCCTGGCCCTCGTCGCCGCGGCCATGAGCGGCTGTGGCCGCGAGCGATCGGTGTCACCCGCGCCGGTCCACCCATCGCCGGCCAGCAGTGTGATGACGGTCTTCGTTGGCGTGCCGCCACATGCGTATCTCGCCAGGCAGGTTGGCGGAGAGCGGATCCGGGTGGAGACGATGGTGCCCGCCGGCCAATCACCCCACAGCTACGAGCCGACGCCGAGCCAAGTCGCGTCGCTCGAGAAGGCGGCGATCTACTTCCGCTCCGGCGTGCCTTCCGAGGAGGGGTTCATCTCAGATCTCGCCGCTGGCGCCAAGACGCTTCGAGTGGTCGACCTACGCGAAGGATTGAGTGCCCGCGAAGCTGGTCACAGCCACGACCATGGGCTGGGGCACGAGGCCCAGGACCCGCACATGTGGTTGAACCCGCGCCTCGCCATCGCTCAAGGTGACATCATGGCCGCGGCATTGGCGGAGGCGGACCCTTCGGGGGCCGACGAGTACCGCGCGGGCGCTGAGCGGCTGCGCGCCGAGCTCACCAAGGTGGATGAGGAGTTACGGGAGATCCTCGCCCCCCTTGCTGGCAGGAGTTTTCACGTGTTCCACCCGGCCTTCGGCTACTTCGCGGATGCCTACGGGCTCACCCAGGTGGCAATAGAGGTCGATGGCAAGGAGCCGAGCAGCCGCCAGGTGGCGGAGATCATCGAGGAGGCAAGGGCGGCGGGGGCGCGGGTGATCTTCGTGCAGCCCCAGTTCGCCAGGGCAAGCGCGGAGGTGATCGCGCGGGAGGTGGGGGCGCAGGTTGTGCCGCTGGACCCATTGCCCGAGGACCTGCCGGGCAGCCTGATGGAGATGGCCGTCGCGATACGGTCAGGCCTCGCGGGCGCGGGCGGCTAGGGGTCCTTCCTGGCCCGCCTCGACTGCGGCGGATACCGGGTCATCAGATCGTCAAGGGCATCGATCACCCACTCGGTCTCGAGGCCGAGCATGCAGTCGTAGTGCCGACAGATAGGACGCCGGACGCACGGGTGGCATGGCATCCGATGGATGAGGGAGCGCACATGCTCGCCGGGCGGAGTGACCAACTCCGGCCGGGTAGGCCCGAAGAGGCAAACGGTGGGGACTCCCAGCGCGCCGGAGATGTGGATCGTCCCCGTGTCGGGTCCGATGACAGCGCCGCACTGCTCGATGGCCGCCACGGAGCCGGCAAGGGAGAGCTCGCCCACGGTATCGAGCAGGGGCGCCCGGCAAGCCTCTACAAGGGCCGCCGCGTCGTGTCGGTCGGCGGGCCCGCCGAGGATCATCGGCCGCAGCCCCCACCGTTCCACAGCCATCTCGGCGACGGTGGCCCAACGGTCGGTCGGCCAGAACTTGTGGGCCCAACTACCCTTGAGATGCAGCCCCAGGAGGGGGCCGCCATCATGGCCCAGGCGATCCATGAGGCTGCCGAACTCCGCGCGGCCCTCGGCGGAGACGGGGACGTGGCACTCGCCCACCGGCGAATCGATGCCGATGGCCTCCAGGAAGCGGAGGTTGCGCTGGATCACCGACTCGCTGGCACGCGCGGTGCTGACGAGGTAGTTGGCAGCGATGGTGGCGCCCTCGCGGGCATCAGCGAAGGCGACCCGCTTGCTCGCTCCCGAGGTGGCCGCGATCAGGGCGCATCGAGCGAGGCCCTGGAAGTCCAGGGCGATGTCAACACCGAGGGGAGCCAGCCGCTGCTTGAGGCTCAATACCGCGCCCGGACTGAAGTAGCCGTGGGTGTCCCGCTCCCAGAGCAGGACGTCGTCCACATAGCGGTTCCCGACGACGACGGGGGCGCTCTTGGGCTCGACGACCCAGGCGATGTAGTCATCGGGGCATGCCCTACGAAGGGCAGTGACGGCGGCGGAGGTCATCACGCAGTCTCCGATGGCGGAGAGCCGGATGACGAGGATGCTGCGACGTCCGTCGGGCGTCAAACTAGCCCGCCTCCCCATCGGGCTGGCGCTTCCAGCGCTTGTGAATCCAGAGCCACTGGGAGGGTTCCTCCCGTATCCATGCCTCAAGGGCCCGGGCCGCCTCCTGCATGAAGGCGTGGGCGTCGGCCTCCTTGTCGCCCGACTGCTCGGGGATGTCCATGGGCCAGACGTGGAGGTCGTGGGAGTCGTCGCTGGCGCGGCGGCTGAGGGTGTGGAACACGGCGGCATTCGTTCGCTGCCACAGCCGGTGGGGGCCGTAGACCGTGGATGCGGGGCGGCCGAAGAACCGGATGAAGCCGCCCGGTCCGAAGGTGTTCTGGTCGGGAAGGATGCCCACCGCCTCGCAGCGCTGCAGTGCGCGGAGGGAAGAGCGTATGTCGTCGCGGTCGGAGACGCTCATCCCGTTGGCCGCGCGGGTGTCGCTCACGAGAGCCTCCAGCTTGGGGTCATCGTGGCGCCGGGCGATCACGGTAAGCGGGACGCCCTCGAGCGCGAGCCGGCGCCCGACCCACTCCCAGTTGTCGTAATGGGCGGCGAGGTAGATAACGGGCCTGCCGCCTCGAATGGCCTCATGGACGGCCTCGAAGCCGTGAATGCGGACCTGGGCGCGGAACTCGTCGTCGTCGAGACTCTTGGAGCACAGGAACTCGAACAGGGACTTGGTCAGGTTCGTGAAGACCTCGGCCGCGCAGCGGCGAACCTGGGCTCGATCCCACTCCGGGAAGGCCTGAGAGAGATTGCTCTCGGCGGTCTTCCGCCACCACGGGCAGAGCCGACAGAGGAGGATGCTGATGCCACGAGCGAGCCGGATCGAGCGCCTGTGACCCAGGGTGGTCGCGAGAGAGCGCAGCAGCCAGACCATGGCGCGGAAGACCGGCTGGCTCACGGCCCTCCTGAGAGCGACTCTCTTGTGCTCGCGATCCTGTTCCTCGCTCCTGCCGACATCACTCACCAGCAGCCGTCTCCTCTCCGCCCAGAAAGTCCACGAGATCATCGAGGGGCGATGCGCCCCCAAGGTCACTCCTCGCCAAAGCGAAGTCCACTTCGAGCACGCGCACCGCTGGCGTCTCCATTGCCGCCAGTTTGGCCCAGTCCTTCTCGGTTGTCACCATGCCGTCCGCCCCCAGGGCCTCGGCGGCGGCGCCGAGTGCCTCGACCTCCTCGGCTGTGTAGCGATGATGGTCGGGGAAGACGCGATCCTCGAGGACCTCAGCCCCGAGGGCGGTGAGGGTGGCGCTGAAGGCCCCCGGGTTGCCCAGGCTGCTGAAGGCGAGCAACCGTTGGCCAGCCAGGGATTCCGGCCGATGGCGCGTCCCCTGGGCGTCGCGCACGGCGACCGGCGCGTGGTTTGCGAGGGGCGCCGCGGCGCCGCCGCGGATGCGCCCGAGCGCCTCGGCGACGCGGGCGCAATCGGGCGCCGCATCGCAGCGCGTGATGATGAGGACGTCGAAGCGCCGGAGGCCGCCGAGGGGCTCCCGAAGGCAGCCGCGGGGCAACAGCCTGGCTCGTGAAGGGTCCACAGTGGCGTCCCAGAGCGCCACGGTGCGATGGGTGGACAGGCCCCAATGCTGCAGGCCATCATCGAACAGCAGGGCTTGGACGCCCAGCCGCGTGAGCGCTAGCTCGCTCGAAGCCCGGCGGCTGGGCCCGACCACGACAACGGTGCGGCTCAACCCCTGGGCGAGCATCACCGCCTCATCGCCGGCCGTGTCGGGGCCCTCGAGCAGGGAGCGTCCGTCGTGCACGACACGTGTGGACCGCGGATCCAGGCGTCCGTATCCACGGAGGATGACGGCCGATCTGATGCCCCGGTCCTCGAGGCGACGGGCCAAGTGTCGGACAAGCGTCGTTTTCCCCGTCCCTCCCACCGTGATGTTCCCCACGCAGACGCTCGGCACCGGAGGCCGCCAGGGACCGCGGAGGCGATGCAAGCAGCGATCCAGGGCCAGGCCGGCGCGGTAGAGACAGGATGCGCCCGAGAGCGCGCCGAGCTGAAGGCGCTCCAGCGCCGTGGGCGAGGGGCTGTCGACCAGGTTCCGCCAGCGGATGCGACCGGCCACGTCATCCCCCGCTCAGGCAGCGGAGGATGCCGACGGCGGTGCGACCGGAGGCTCCGCAGTGCTCGTCGAAAACGGCCTTGGCTCTGGTGACGATGCTGGCGCGGAGTTCCTCATCGCCCAGCAGGCGCACGAGCTCGCGCGCCACGCCCGGCCCGTCGGGCGCCTCGAAGAGCACGCCCGCCCGCTCCGCGATGCCAACGGTGTCTCGGAAGTTGCTGGTGTGCCGGCCCACGATCACGGGCTTGCCGTAGTGGAGCGGCTGGAGCACATTCCCGCCCCCGAGGGGCACGAGGCTGCGTCCCACGAAGGCGACGTCGCAGATGGAGTAGAGGCGCGTCAGCTCCCCGATGGTGTCCAGTAGGATCACCGAATCGTGCCCCATCTCGGGCTGCAGACCGGCCCGCATCTCGGTGCGGCGAATCACCCCGAGCCCCCGCCCCTTGATGATCTCGGCGACCTCGTCGGCCCGCTCGGGATGCCTCGGCGCGTGGATCATGCGCAGCGCCGGCCACCTGCGACGCGCCTCCGCGTGAGCGTCGATCAGGGGCTCATCCTCGCCCGGCCCCGTGGATCCGGTCAGCCAGACGAGGCTCTCGGGCGCCAGCCCGTACTCGCGACGCATGGCGTCGGCCGCCTCAGGCGTGACTACGGGGAACTCCTCATCGAACTTGCAGCTGCCAGTGACGGTCACCGAGCCCTCGCGGGCCCCCAGAGCGATGAATCGCTCGGCGTCCTGGGGCGACTGAGCGAAGACGTGGTCCACGCAATGCAGCGCCCAGCGGTAGAGCCACCGAGCGTGGCGTGACCGGCGGAAGCTGCGGTCGGAGACGCGTCCGTTGCACACCACCGTTCGGACGCCGCGCCGGTGGGCGGCATCCAGCAGGTTCGGCCAGAGTTCCGTCTCCACCACAACGAGCATGTCCGGCCGCATCGCCTCGAGGGCGGCGTTGACGCATAGCGGCACATCGATGGGCAGGTAGAAGAGGGCCTCGCACTCGGTCAGCTTCGCGCTGGCGACCTGGTGGCCCGTCGCCGTCGTCACGGACAGCAGGATCCGCAGCGAGTCATCGCGCGCGAGCATCTCCCGGATGATGGCGCCGGCCACAGACACCTCGCCCACGGACACGGCATGGACCCAGATGGCGCGTCCCGTGCCCCGGTGGGCATCGGCTCGGGCCTCCGGCGGCACGACTCCGAGCCGCTGCATGAAGCCTCGCCGTGTCTTGCCTCCGAGGGTTACGCGCCAAGCCAGCCAGAGGGCGAGGAGCGGAAGCAGCGCCGCCAGCACCAGGTTGTAGACGCAGCGCGCGAAGCGCTGCCCTGTGCCCAGCGGCCGGGGCGCCGGACGGGGACTCTGGGGGCCGGTCATGACGCACCCGCTCCCCGATCCTCGCTGGCCGGCTGACCCACCTGGAGTCGCCAGAGCCGAGCGTAGTAGCCGTCGCGTTCCAGCAGATCCTCATGGGCGCCGGACTCGACGATCCGCCCGTGGTCGAGCACGTAGATACGGTCGGCGTCCCTGATGGTCGAGAGCCGGTGGGCGATGGCCAGGGTGGTGCGGTTCTCCATGAGCCGGTTCAATGCCACCTGCACGACCTTCTCGGCCTCGGAGTCCAGCGATGAGGTCGCCTCATCGAGGATGAGCATGGCGGGATCCCGCAGCACGGCGCGGGCGATGGCGATGCGCTGCCGCTGCCCGCCGGACAGGGTCGTGCCACGCTCCCCTACGATGGTGTCATAGCCTTCGGGCAGGCTGTCGATGAAGCCATCCGCGTTGGCCACCCGGGCCGCCTCTACGATGGCCGCGTCGTCGGCCTCCTGATTGCCCAGCCAGATGTTCCAGCGAACGGCGCCCGTGAAGAGGAAGCTGTCCTGGAGCACGACCCCCATGTGGGAGCGCAGGCTCGCCCGGGAGTGTTCGACGATGGACTGCCCGTCAACGAGAATCCGGCCGCCGGTCGGATCGTAGAGGCGCGCGAGCAGGCTGGCGAGGGTCGACTTCCCCGATCCGCTCTCGCCCACCACCGCCACAACCTCGCCCGGCTTGATCTCCAGCGACACGTCATGGAGGACGGGCACATCCTCCCGATAGCCGAAGGACACCCTGTCGAAGACGACGTGCGCGTTCCCCACCTCGATGCTCGGCTTCTGCTCGTCCCGGTCGTCCTCGACCCGAACGGACAGGAAGTCGGTGATGCGGTCGCAGACGGAGCCCAGTTCCTGAAGCCGCGCCCAGTTGCGGCCCGTCTTGGAGAGGTAGGTGCCGACTCGCTGCATGAGGAGGGCCAGGGTGATGAGCCAGGCAAGGGTGAGCCTGCCGCTCACGATCTCATACATGCCTACCCAGATGACCACGGCGAAGCCGATGTAGCCGAGAAGCTCGTTCCCGGGCAGCGCCGCCGCGTGCGCTCGGGCGGCGCGCATGGCATTGCGGTAGATGCGCTGATTCTGGTCGTGGAATCGCTCCTTCTCGTGTCTCTGAAGCCCAAAGATCCGCACGACCCGGACCCCCTGGATCGACTCGGCGAGCAGTCCCGTCAACCCCGCGGTGTCCTCTTGGAGGCCACGGGTCGTCCGGCGGACCACACGGCCCAGCATCGCCATGAACGCGATGACCAGCGGGCTGACCAGGAAGCCCCACACGGTGACGCGCCACGAGATCGTGAGCATCAGATAGAGGCTGAACAGCACCTGCACAGGCGCCGCGAACATCTCCCGTACATCACTGTCGGTGAGCAGCCTCAGGTACTGGGTGTCGTTGATGAGCCTGGACGTCGTGTCCCCGGAGCGCCTACGGTCGAAGTAGTCAACTCCGAGGCGATTCACGTGCGCGAACATCCGGTCGCGGATGTCGCGGATCGTCTTCTGAGCGGCGCGATCCCAGAGGTACAGGCCGAGGCTGTAGCAGAACACCGAGAGCAGGCCGAACGCGAGGACCTTGCTGGTCGCGATGGTCATGCGTTGAAGGGTGTCGGCGCGGCTCGGCGCGACGGCCTCCTTGGCCGCGCCCGCGAGGGAGTCCGTTACGCTCGCGATGGGCGCCGCGACGCCGCCATCGGTCGCTCCGAGAACCTCACTGACGTAGTAGATGGTGAGGAGTTGGGCCGCGGCGCGGACGCCGAGCACCAGGATTGCCAGAATGAACATGCGACGGTAGGGAGCCATGAACTGCAGCACGCGCCGCAGGGCCGCCAGTCCAGCGGGCGGCTCCGTTCGCTCCGGCTCTGTGTGGATGGCGTCCGTCACGACGGCTAGTGTAGCACAACGCTTCCGGCCCCACGGGCCGTCAGAGCTGGGCTACATCGCGCTCGACGACGAAGTGGTCACGCGGAGCGGCGCCATCGATCTTGAAGCGCGCCTCGCGCGCGTGGAGCTGCGCTTCGGCGAGGGCGAAGACGCGGCCGACGGTGGGGAGCAGCAGTAGGCCGAGGATGATGCCGTAGAAGACGGCGAGGCCCGTTGCCGCCCCGAGAACGGTCCCGGTGAGGTCCTGGCTCTCGTCGTCGCCCGCGCCCTCTATGGCGTCCAACTCCGCGTCCGCCATCAGCCAGCTTTGGTCGATGTCGAGCCGTATCATCTGGGCCAGCCCGATGCCCACGACCACGAGGAGCACACACAGGATGAGCGCGAGGCGCCGGCCCCATCCCCGTATCGTCCATAGGCCGTACGCTACGGCCCCGACGAATAGGGCAAGCACCGGGACGCCGAGAATCCAAGGCCCCACCATCACATCGGCGGTCTCCACGACGTCCGAGTAGGCGTCGGTGGCGTACCCCCGCAGCTCCATGCCCTCGGAGATGGCGGTATGGTAGGAGACCATCGCTCCCACCAGGATCATCAGGCCGATGACCTGCAGGATGGCCAGCATCTGGGCGAGGCTGCGCACCCCACGGCCCTCGCGGGTCTGGAAGACATCCTCTTCGGCAGGTGCTGCTCCGGCCTCCTCCGTCACGGTGAGTGGCTCCTCGTCGACTCCGCGTTCCCGCTCCTCAGGCATGGGTTCGCCTCCGGCCAGTGGTAGCGCCGCTGCACGCGGCTCGCGTCCCAATGCGCTATTCTACACGTCCCCCAGGGATGGGCCAACGTTACGGCGCGGCGCAGGGCGGGGCGTGCTGTAAGAGGAATCCTAGGCCCAGTGTGCGGTACCCGGAGGCTGGGATGGTCTGGTTCGTCACGTGCCTAGCGGTGTGGATGCCATTTCCGGAGGCGAGGGAGTGCGACGAGCCAGCGCTGAGCGCCGTCCTGGAGCGCTTGGCGCGGGCCCACGGGATCGAGGAGCCCCCACAGTTGATCCTCCGCGAGGGTGATGGAGCCCCGAGGGCCGTGGCCGACGGGTCCATCCTCGTGTTCACGGGGCGCCTCGGCAGCAGCATGACGGAGCCCGCTCTGGCTTTCGCGCTGGCCCACGAGTGGGCTCATCTCCTGCTCGGCCATCCACGACGCCTCGGCGCCGCCACTCTCCTACAGGTTGCGCTAGGCGGCACGGGTCCGGGCGTCGATGCGCTGTGGCTGCGGTTGGAGCTGGAGGCCGATGCCGCGGCCCTCGAGTGGATGTCCTCCGCGGGCTACCCGGGGTATGCGAGCCTCGATGCGCTGGACCTCCTCACGACGCCCTCGGATGCCACTTGGACGCGGCGTGTCGCTCTCGCCCGCCGGCTGTGGGAGGAATAGCCGATGAGGCTCGCGTCGGACCTCTGGCACGGCCTCCTGGACCTCCTCTACCCAGGGCGCTGCGCGGGATGCGGCGTTCTTTATCAGGGCATGCTCTGCGATGAGTGTCGAGCATGTCTTCAGCCGATCCGAGCCGTGGCGTGCGAACGCTGCGGAGCGCCTCTCGTGGGAGCGGAACCGCCTCCGGGCGGCTGTTCGGCCTGCCGCAACCCACGGGCCTTCGCGGGCCTCCGGGGGGCCTTCCTCTATGGGGGGCCGATGCGGGAGGCCATCCGCGCTCTGAAGTTCCGCGGCCGAATAGCTGCCGCGCGGACCTTGGCGAGCTTGCTCGTGTGGGCAGTGGTGAACGCCGACAGTGAGCGACTGAGCCTGAGGCGTATTCCCTTCAGGAAGGTCGATCTGGTGTGCCCCGTGCCGCTCCACCCGAGGCGACTGAGGGCCCGCGGGTTCAACCAGGCGGCTCTCCTCGCCAAGCCACTCGCCTCGCATCTGAGAGCGACGTTCGACGAGGGGCTCCTCATGCGGGTGCGGGACACCCGGCCCCAGCCGGGTCTCACGGCGCGCGATCGGGAGAGGAACATGGCCGGCGCCTTCACGGCGACCGAGGGGCTGCACCCCATCGTGGGCGCTACGGTTCTGGTGGTCGATGACGTGGCGACGACGGGGGCGACCATGAGCCAATGCGCCGCGGCGTTGCTCGGCGCCGGCGCTCTGCGAGTGTGGGCGGTGGCCCTCGCTCGGGGCGTTCATCTCCCGGATGAGGAGGAGCCCCGTCACTCCAGTGCGGCTCGGACGACAGGAACGAGGAGGGCCGTGTGAAACCACGGAACCCTGGACTGCGTATGTGGCCATGGAGGCCACGGAAGGCGGGATTACGCTGAGCTGGCAGAGCATCGTGCTCCTTGTCGGAGGGCTGGGCTGCGCCGGAGTCGTCGGCCTGTTCGCCTGGTTCGTCTACTGGGGCGTGTCCGTGGGTTCCCGCCCCAGTTGGCACGGGTACGCGGAGCGGATCGTTCGCCGCTCCCGGGCCGCCCACAGCGAGGTGCGCCTCGCGGTCCAGCAGAGCCCGAAGCACATCCGCAAGACCCTCGCGAAGGCGCTGCTGGAGGCTGATCGACTCCTCGAGCGCCAGCAGGACATGAAGAACGCGGCGATCCGTATCGGCCGAGGGCTGGGCCGAATCAACCTGCGGCGGCTGCAGAACGACCTCCGCTCCTACACGGACAAGGAGGCTCGGGAGCCGAACCCCCGCGTCCGCGCCCAGTATGTTCAGGCGCGCAAGGCCCTGGAGGCGCAGGTCGCCCACTACAACGCGGTGACGGAGCGGCTGCGCCGGATGCTGGAGGCGATGCGGGAGATCCAGAGCACGCTCGAGGCCATGCAGCCCCGCGTGGCTCGGCTCACCATGTACGAGGTCGACACGGATACCGATGTCGACATGGCGGCGTCGAGGGAGGTTCTGGAGGACCTCGACCTCCTCATCGGGGAGCTGGAGGCCATCGAGACCGACGGTTCGCTCAGTGACATCGAGCTCATCCAGCGCGAGGTCGAGAAGGACGCTCAGCGGCGGGTGCAAGAAGGCCAACTGGAGTTCGACCAGGACCCGGTGGCTCCCCAGGAGGTGGGGTAGTAGCCTTGCGCTCGGCGCCGCGCCGGGTGCATCCTGTACCTATCAGGGCTCGTCAGGAGCAGGCAGCTTGCGCGGTTCACTGAAGCTAGGCCGGATCGCCGGCATCATGGTGGAGATCCACTACACCTGGGTGTTCGTCTTCGCCCTGGTGACGTATTTGCTGGCGAACGGCATGTCGGAGCTGGTGGCGAGCCCCGTTCTCGCTTGGGCCGTGGCCGTGGTCACCAGCTTGGCCTTCTTCGGCGCCGTCCTGGCCCATGAACTCGCTCACTCCCTGGTTGCGAACTCCTACGGCGAGTTCGTCGAGAGGATCACCCTCTTCGCATTCGGCGGCGTGGCGCACCTCAACGACGAGCCCCCGAGCGGCGCCGCTGAGCTCTGGATCGCCCTCGCGGGGCCCGGTATGAGCCTGGCTCTGGCCGGGGTTTTCGGCGGCGGGGTGATCCTCCTCAAGCTCGGCCCCCCCTCTCTCGAGGTCGTCCACTTCGCCTTCCTGTATCTCGCTGTGATCAACCTCATCCTGGCCCTGTTCAACATGACCCCCGCGTACCCGCTGGACGGCGGCCGGGTGCTCAGGGCCATCATCTGGATCGCCACAGGCCGCTTCGACCGCGCCACGCGGGTGGCGGCGCGCATCGGACAGGCGTTCGCCTGGGTGCTCATGGGGTATGGAATGCTCCTCACCCTGCGCGGCCCGGGAGCGGTGTTCAACGGCCTCTGGATGGTGGCCATCGGCTGGATGCTGTCCTCGGGAGCCCGTGGGAGCTTGCAGCGGCTTGCCATCGAGAGCGCCCTCTCGGGCGTGACCGTGGAGCAGATCATGACGACGGCCCCCGCCTCGGCGGGGGCGGACTGGAGCCTCCAGCGGCTCGTCTACGAGGTCATCCTCCCTCAGCGCACACGGGAGGTGCCCATCACCTGGGGCGGGCAGACCCTGGGCGTCGTGAACGCGAACGCGGTCCAGCGCGTGCCCCAGGCCAACTGGCCCGTGATGAGCGTCACTCAGGTGATGGAGCCTCTCAACCCCCGCCGTCTGCTATCCCCGGACGCGCCGGCCACCGAGGCGCTGAAGGTCGCGGGCGGGGGACTGGGCCCCGGCTATGTCGTGGACGCCTACGGGGCCCTGCTCGGCATCGTGACGGAGCAGGACCTTCTCCACGCGATCCAGATCGGCGCCTGGCGCCAGCAGGGCATGGCGCAAGAGGCGCGGATCGGGCGAGCGGGTGGCCCGCCGGGCTACGTCTACCCGGTGCCGCCAGCTACCCCCACGGCGCCGCAAGCGTTCCCCGAGCAGGCGGCGTACGATGACGGGGCGGCGAGCCACTCCGCGCCCCCGGCGGTTGGTGGGGGACAGCCTGACTAGGCGCCGCCCTCGATGGCCGCGCGGAACTCCTCCTCGGTGAGCACCTTCACGCCCAGTCGGGTGGCCTTCTCCAGCTTCGAACCCGCGCCCGGACCCGCCACCACATAGTCCGTCTTGCCGCTCACGGAGCTCGACGCGCGCCCGCCGAGACGCTGGACTAGGGCCTCCGCCTCGGGCCGCGTCCAAGTCTCCAGCGCCCCCGTGAAGACGAAGGTCTTGCCCACGACGAAGGGGCGCCGCTCCACCGGCGCGGGCTCGGCCGTCGAGGCCTCGACGCCGACAGCGCGCAGTTCCTCGAGCATGGCGCGCACCGCCTCGTCATCGAAGTAGCGCCGGACCGTTTGGGCCACCACCGGACCGACCACGCGCACGAGGGCGAGTTCCTCGGTGGTCGCCTCGGCGAGCCGCTCCAGGGAGCCGAAGTGCTCGGCGAGAGCGGCCGCGACGGTGGCCCCAACGTGGCGAATACCGAGGGCGTAGACGATCCGACCCAGAGGTCGCCGCTTCGAGGCCTCGACGGCCGCCAGGAGGTTGGACGCGGACTTGTCGCCCATGCGTTCGAGGGCGGCGAGTTGGCCGTGCTGAAGGCGGTAGAGATCGGGGATGCCGCGCACGAGGCCCTGCTCCACGAGCTGCTTGATGATGGCCGGACCCAGGCCATCGATGTCCATGCAGCCGCGGGAGGCCCAGTGCTCGAGCGAGCCCTCGAGCTTGGCCCGGCACGTGGGATTCTGGCAGCGGTAGACGACCTCGCCCTCCTCCCTGGCGACCTCGCCGCCGCAGGCCGGGCACTCCGTGGGCATGATGAAGGGCCGCTCCTCGCCGGTGCGCCGGTCTGCGAGGACCTCGATTACCTCGGGGATGATGTCCCCCGCCTTCTGGATCACCACGCGGTCGCCGATGCGGACGCCCTTGCGCTCCACCTCATCCATGTTGTGGAGGCTCGCGCGGCTGACCGTGGTCCCATCCAGGAGCACGGGCTCCATGATGGCGACCGGTGTCACGGCTCCGGTGCGGCCGACGGAGGCGATGATGTCATTGACGGTGGTCTCCCCGCGCTCCGCCTGGAACTTGAAGGCGATCGCCCAGCGGGGGCTGCGCGAGATGGTCCCCAGCCTGCGCTGCTGCTCGATGGAGTTGACCTTGAAGACGAGGCCATCCACGTCGTAGGGCAGGCTGTGGCGTTCACGGTCCAGGTGTTCGAGCAGCGCGTCCACCTCGGCCATCCCAGCGACGCTCCGGTAGGGGGCCGATGGCCGGAGGCGCATCTCGCCCAGGAGTTCCAGTAGGCCGGCCTGGGTCTCAAAAGGGGTGGGCTCATCGGTCCGCAGGTCGTAGAAGATAGCCTGGAGCCGGCGCTGGGCGGTGATCGAGGAGTCCAACTGGCGGATGGAGCCCGCGGCGGCGTTGCGCGGGTTGGCGAACGGACTCTCCCCGCGCTCCTCCCGCCCCTGGCTAATGCGCACGAACTCGTCCTTGGTGATGAACGCCTCGCCGCGGATCTCGCAGGCGGACGGGCGACCCTCGACCTCGGCCAGGCGCAGCGGGATGGCCCGGATCGTCTTCAGGTTCTGGGTCACGTCCTCACCCGTCTGGCCATCGCCGCGGGTCGCCCCGCGCTCCAGAACGCCGTCGGTATAGGTGAGGGAGATCCCCAGGCCGTCGATCTTGTACTCGACGATGTACTCGACCACGGCATCGGGCTCCAGCCCGAGGTTCCGCTTCACGCGCTCATCGAAGTCCCGCAGCTCGTCGAGGCTGAAGGCGTTCTGGAGGCTGAGCATGGGGAACCGATGGGGCGCGGGCCGGAAGGCGTCCAGCGGAGTGGCGCCCACACGCTGGGTGGGAGAGTCGGGCGTCCGCAGGTCGGGGCGCCGCGCCTCGAGTTCCTGCAGCTCGCGGAAGAGCCGGTCGTACTCCGCATCGCTGATCGTTGGCTCGTCGAGGACGTAGTAGCGGTAGGCGTGCTCCCTGAGCTCCGATTGAAGCTGCTGGACGCGCTCCCTCTCCGATTCGCTCGCCATGGCCGAGAAGGCACCTCCCCTAGAGTGAAACCCCGTGACACGTGCGGGGTCAGAAGCTATGGGACGCTCCGCCACCCACAGCCGTCTCTGTTAGCATGGGCTCGAGCGTGACGAGTCCCGGAATCCCGAGGGGGTCCACACCATGCGATGGCTCGCCCTGTCCCTCGCCCTGATCTTCCTGATTCTGTGCGCCGGCTCCTCCGCCCAGCTCATGGGCTATGAGGGAGGAGGCGGTGGCGCGGGAGCGCCGGCGGAGAGGGAGGAGCTGGCCTCCGAGGTGTATCAGTGCCTGGCCCTCGACTGCCAGAGCCTGGTGGCGCGGCTCGGCGGGTACTCCGTGAGCGACCCTCTGGGCGATCTGGTGCAGGGGCCCCGAGGCTTTCGCGGCGGACGCGGAAGCTGGCTGGTGGGTGGACCCGCCCCGTACATCCCGGTGAACATCCAGATGGGCGGACAGGGGGGCTTCGAGCCCTTCCGGCCCGAGGGGCTGCGCGAGGCCGTGGCCCTGGTGGAGCCTAACGCCATCGTGCTCCGGGGCACGCCCAACGCCATCGACGAGACCCTGGAGTTCCTCCGGCTCATCGACCAGCCGGCCCCCATGGTGCGCATCGAGCTCCACGCGATCTCCACTCCGGAGATCTTCGACCGCGGCAACGGGCTGCAGTGGGTCGCCTTCGGGCCGTCCATGCAGGCGGGCGGCCAGGTGGGGAGCCTCGGCGCCGGGGCCAACCTCAGCTTCACGATGGGCGATATAGGGATGGCGCTCAACCTGTTCCACCAGGAGAGCCGGGGCTACGAGGACCAGACGGTGAGCATTATGACCGAGTCTGGCCTACCCGCCTTCATCGGGGTCCGCAACGTTGAGCCGAGCTTCATCCCCGTGCGCGGCTATGACCGGTTCGGGAACATCGTGACAACGTACGATGTCATCTACTCGAACCTGGAGACGAGCCTGCTTGTGCTGCCGCGGGTCAACGCGGACAACAGCGTAACCATGTACCTATCGCCACGGTTCTCCCGCCAGGTGGGCACAACGGGTCCCCCCGGGGGCATAGGCTTCCCCATCATCGAGACTCTGGAGCATGGCGCGGTAGTGCGAGCCCACAACGGCCAGACCATCGCCATCGGCGGCCTGAGGCGCATGCGAGTGGATAACCAGTGGCAGGGCGGGCCCATCCCACCCGGGATGATCCCCGAGGTGCGCCGCACGGTGATGGTCGAGAACGTGTATCTCTTCGTGACGCCCTACGTGTACCGCCCCGAGGACGACCCGATCCCGGACATTCGGATGTAGCGCGTCGGGGCGGGAGGCGTCACCGCCCCGATCATGACGTGCGAGCGCTACGGGAGCATCTTCTCGACCATGTCCATGGCGGCGTCACCCTCGGCCTCCAGGGCGCCGTCCGGCCCGTAGACCTGCAGATGCGGAATGCCCGACAGCTCGAACTGCCGCGCGACAGGCGACTCAAAGTCGATGCCCTCTACGTCGGGGCGGTTGATGTTGACCATGACCAGGTTGATGTCCTCACTCGACTCGGCCAGATCGTGGAGCTTCGGGGCGAGCGCCACGCACGGAGGGCAGAACTCGCTGAAGAAGTCGACGATGGTCGTCTTGCCCTCCACCAGGTAGTCGGTGACCTCGATCTCCTCGCCGTAGGAGACCTCGATAACCGCCTCCTGCTCCTCAGTCGCGGCGCTCTCGCTCTCCTCCTCCACGGCCGCGCTCTCCGCGGCTTCGGACTCCTCGGCAGCGGGCGCGGGCGGCGGCGCGATAGGCGCCGATATCACCGGCAGCTCCTCCTGCGGCTTGCTGCAACTCGATAGCACGAACAGGGACCCCGCCACCATGGCCAGGCAGAGCGCCAAGGCCCAGTATGAACGCATCTCGCGACTCCTCATCAAAAAGCCCTCCTTTGGCTGTACTGCTCGCCCCAGTGTATCCGCGTTGGCGCCGCACGGCTAGGGAGGCGAGGTTGACGCAGGACCGCCTGGTCGCTCTCTGGGTTCTGCCGCTCGCTGAGGGGCCGTGTTCCGCTGTTCCGGTGTTCCGGCGGGAAACGATACCCCCTTATTGTGGTACT